>VFQR01000040.1_pt1 | contig 402961 bp, 400 predicted proteins | sample 3512321 | NCBI WGS metagenome assembly VFQR01 (sample SAMN10412374, study PRJNA504923) | tailings metagenome | isolation source: Relicate 3 Philex TSF1 revegetated site | place: Philippines: Tuba, Benguet | collected 2017-08-29
CCCGGGATTAGCTTAACTTCGCCGCCAAACTGTCCAATCAGGCGGGACCACCTCATAGAGACCTGCCGCTATCAACCCTGCATAGTGGGCGATATCGGCGAGCAGGTAGGCGCCGACCGCATCGGCGATGCGCCGCGCGCGGGCGAAGTCGATCCTGCGCGGGTAGGCCGACCCTCCGACAAAGATGAGCTTCGGGCGCACCTCGCCGGCGACACGCTCCATGTCGTCATAGTCGATATGCTCGTCGTCGCGCCGCACCTTATAACTTGCCGCCTCGAACCAGCGGCCCGAGAGGGACACCGGGGCGCCATGCGTCAGGTGGCCGCCACAGGCGAGGTCCAGCCCGAGCACCTTGTCTCCGGGTCGGAGCAGCGCGAAGAGGACGGCGAGGTTGGCGTTGGCGCCCGAGTGCGGCTGGACGTTCGCGTAGGCCGCCCCGAACAGCCGGCAAATACGCTCGATCGCCAGCCGTTCGGCAACATCGACGTGCTCGCATCCATCATAGTAGCGCCGGCCGGGATATCCCTCGGCGTATTTGTTCGTGAGGACCGACCCCTGCGCCTCGCGCACCGCCCGGCTGACGATGTTCTCGGAAGCGATTAGCTCGATTTGCGCCTCCTGGCGCTCCTCCTCCTGCTCGATCGAACGCCAGAGTTCGGGATCAACCGTGGAGAGGGAGGGGTCGAGTTCGGGACACGCCCGATCAGTGGAGCTAAGCATAGCAAGAACCTTTCCAATGTCCGGCTGCCAATGCTCGGCTGGACAAGCTTCGCTGAGGCTCAAGTCTGAGCGAGCAGAGGCGGCTGGAAGCGGCATGAGTCACGCTTCCGTCCCGGCCGCACCGGGCCAATAGTGGCTGTCGGGGAGCGGCCGCGGGCCGAAGATCGCCTGGCCCACCCGCACCACGGTCGCGCCTTCCTCGATCGCGATCTCGAAGTCTCCCGACATCCCCATCGACAGCTCGTCGAATGACAGACCGGCGTGCGCGACCTGCCGGAGGCGGTCCCGAAGCTCGCGCAGCCGGACGAAGCAGCGCCGCACGCGGGCCTCGTCGGCAGAGAACACGGCCAGCGTCATCAGCCCGCGCACGCGCAGGCGGGCGAAAGCCGGGAGCTGCCGGACGAACGCCTCGACCTCCTCGGGCGGCAGGCCGAACTTGCTCGCCTCCCCGGACGTGTTCACCTGCACGAAGGCGTCGAGCTGCCGCCCCTCGATCGCCAGCCGCCGGTCGAGCGCTTCGGCGACGTGCAGGCTGTCGAGCGCCTGCAACTCGCTCGCGAAGCGGGCGACATATTTGGCCTTGTTGGTCTGGAGGTGCCCGATCACGCTCCAGGCGATCGCGAGGTCCGCCAGTGCCTCGGCCTTGGCCTTGGCTTCCTGGACCTTGTTCTCGCCGAAGCAGGTCAGGCCGGCGGCGACCGCCGCGCGCACGCGCTCGGCCGGGACCGTCTTGCTCACCGGGAGCAGGCGGACCGAGGCGGGCGACCGGCCGGCGCGCTCGCAGGCGGAAACGATCCGCCGGCGCACGTGGTCGAGGTTCGCGGCTATGCTGTCGTCGCGGTCAGCCTCCGAAATCGCGCCGTGCGGCGGGAGCGCGTGGTGGATGGTTGCGGGCACGGCCATGAACAAGCGTCCTCTGGTCCAGCTACGCCGACGCGCCTATGCGGTCCGACAGATAGGTCATCACCTCTGCCGCGCTCTGATCGGGCGGGAAGACGGGGTAGAAAACGTGCCGGATCACGCCGTCCTCGACGACAAGAGCGATCCGCTTCAGCAAGACCGATCCGTCCACCTCGAAGGTGGGCAGTCGAATGGCGGTCGCGAGCTGAAGGCTTTCATCCGACAGCAGCGGGAAAGGCAGGTGCAGGCGCTCCGCCGCTTCCCGCTGATACGCCGTGTCCTGCGTCGACAGCCCAAAAAGATGGTCGACGCCCAAGGCCTTCAGTTGGGCGAAGTGATCCCGAAACGAGCATGACTGCGGCGTGCAGCCACGCGCGCCGGGGATCAGGTCCCACCCGTCCGGGAGGGACGCTCCTGGCTGGCCAGTGCGGGGATAAGCATAAATGACGCTGCGCCCGGACAGGCGCGAGAGGTCGACCGTGGAGCCGTCCGTGGCTGGCAGGGGAATGGACGGGACCGGCATGCCAGGAAGGTGAGCCGCGCGCCCGTCGTCTTGTGGAGCCGGGATCGTGGACCAATCCACTTCGTGAAGGTTCGTCATGGGATGAGCCTCTGTTCCGATGCTTGTTGTGGTCGCGGACTGCCGGTGATCTGTTTGAGCCAGGCGGTGATGCTCGCCTCCGCTCGCCGATTCAGATCCGCGCCAAGGGCGGTCTGCTCTTCGCGCAGCTTGCCCACGTCGATGCCGGCCTTCGCCAGTTCGAGCGCGTGCCCGATGAGCCAGCGCTCGAAGGCGTCGCCGCCGGCCTCCGGGTGGAACTGAACGGCCAAGGCATTCCGGCCGTAGGCGAACGCCTGGTTCTGGCAAGCCGCCGTAAAGGCGAGCCGGACCGCTCCTTTGGGTAGGTCGAAGGTGTCACCGTGCCAGTGGAGGACCGGCTCGCCGTCGAAGGGAGCGAGGCAGGACGCGCGTCCGTCCTGCGTCAGCGTCAACGGCGAGAAGCCAATTTCTTTCGCAGGTCCCGGATAAACGCGCGCGCCGAGCGCGCGAGCTATGAGTTGCGCCCCAAGGCAAATGCCGAGGGTCGGGCGGCCCGCCGCCAGTCGCTCCTCCAACAGGTCGATTTCATCCCGCAGGAACGGATATTTGTCGTCCTCATAGGCTCCGATTGGGCCGCCGAGCACGACCACCAGTTCGGTTTTGACGGGCTCCAGGGTCCAGAGCGGATCGAGGCCGACATCGTAGTAGTGGACCCGGTAGCCCGCGCGCTCGATCGGCGCGTGAAAGGCGCCAAGGTCCTCGAACGCGACATGGCGGATGGCAACGGCAGTCGGTAACGACATCGAACTCCTCGATCGCTTCAGGGCGGACGCCGCCGCCAGAGAGGCCGGCGGGGGGATCAGGCGGAAGGCCGTAGGATCTCCTGACCCTTCTCCCAGCTGCACGGGCACAGTTCGTCGGTCTGCAGAGCGTCGAGCACGCGGAGCGCTTCCTGCGGATTGCGGCCGACATTGAGGCCGTTCACCGTGACATGCTGGATCACGTTCTCGGGGTCCACGATGAAGGTTGCGCGGAGCGCGACATGCTCCTTGCTGTCGAGAATCCCGAGCGCCGAGGCCAGCTCGCCGCCGTTGTCGGCAATCCACGGGAAGTCCGCGCCGGCCAGCTTTGGGTCTGATCGCCGCCAGGCGAAATGGACGTGGGCGGTGTCGGTTGAGGCACCGATCAATACGGCCTCGCGATCCTCGAAATCGCGCTTGAGATCGCCGTAGCCGACGATTTCGGTCGGGCACACGAAGGTGAAGTCCTGCGGCCAATAGAAGAGGATCTTCCACTTGCCGTTGGTCTCGCTGAGGTCGATCGTCTCGCCCGCAGGAAGCGCCTCGGTGCCCTGCTGTACGGGAAGGGTGAACGGAGGAAGCGTGTCTCCGATCGTCAGCATCTGTGTCATCACTCCTGGTTGAGAGTCGTCGTTGGGATTGAGGTGACATAGCCGCACGACCGGACTATCTGTAAGTGCCGGTTTGTAGATTGCGAGTAGTCCGGTTGATCGGTCCAGCGCTTCCTTTCCAGGTTGAGGATGAGCCTGGCACGCCGCTCTTTCTGCGGATCGCCCACGCGATCATCCGCGACATAGAGCGCGGGCGCCTGCGGCCCGGCGCCAAGCTGCCGGGCACGCGGACACTCGCGGCTGAGCTCGACGTCCATCGCCAGACTGTCGTCGCAGCCTATGACGAGTTGGCGCTCCAAGGCTGGATTACGTTGCAGCCGTCCCGCGGCGCGGTCGTCGCCATCGACCTACCGGACCCCGACGTCAGGGCCCGGCCGATGCGAGGGCGCGAGGGCGAGGCGCCACAAACAGGAGGCCGCCAAGCCGCCCCCGCTGAAAGCTCGTCGCACCTCGTCTTCTCCGATGGAACGCCGGACCCGCGGCTGCTCCCGCGCGCCGAACTCGCCCGCGCCTTTCGAAGGGCGCTCGGGTCGAGCGCCTTCCTCGCGCCCGGGGGCTATGGCGACCCGCGCGGCAGCCTACGGCTGCGCGTAGCGCTCGCGGAGTGGCTGACGAGCACCCGCGCGCTCGCCGCAGGCCCGGACGACATCCTTCTCACCCGCGGCAGCCAGATGGCTCTGTTCCTGGCTGCCCGCGTGGTCGCAGCGCCCGGCGACACCATCGCCGTGGAAACTCCTGGTTACCCGCTCGCATGGGCCGCGTTCCGCGCGGCCGGCGCGCGGGTTGTAGGCGCGCCGGTGGACCGAGAAGGCATAAGCATCGAGGCGCTGGAGAGCCTCGCCCGGCGAGACCGCAGCATCCGTGCCGTCCTGGTGACCCCGCATCACCAGTATCCGACGACCACCACGCTTGGCGCGGGTCGCCGCCTCGCGCTCCTCCGGCTCGCAGCCGAGCACGGCTGGACGGTGATCGAGGACGATTACGATCACGAGTATCGCTATGAGGGCCGGCCGGTTCTGCCGCTGGCCGCGTCCACGCCCGTCGGCGGTGCTGGGTCGGTAATCTACCTCGGTTCTCTGTCGAAGCTGCTCGCGCCGGGCTTGCGGCTCGGTTACGCCGTCGCCGCACCCGAGCTCCTCCGGCGGATGGCTACCGAGCGCGAAGCGATCGACCGGCAGGGCGACGTGCCGCTCGAAACCGCGATCGCCGAGCTGATCCAGGACGGCGAGCTGCGCCGCCACGCCCGAAAGGCGCGCAAGGTCTATTTGGAGCGGCGGAACTTACTGGTTGCCGCGCTGCGCCACAGGCTTGGCGACGCGCTGTCGTTCGAGGTGCCCGCCGGCGGGCTGGCGATCTGGGCGCGCGTCCGCGACGACCTCGACGTCGCCCTCTGGGCTCACCGGGCGCTGGAGCGTGGCCTTGCGGTCTCGCCGGGCGCGAGGTTCGCGTTGGATCATGACCCAGGGCCCAACGCGTTCCGTCTCGGCTTCGCCGCGCTCGCACCGGAGGAACTCGCTGCGGCCGTTCGGCGCCTCGCCGAGGCCAAACCCGCTTGAGGCTCGTGCGTCCACCTTTTTAGCACCGGCTCGAAGGAGCCGAGATCCTCAAACGCTAAAGACAGCGAATGGCAATGGCTGTTCTAAGCATGGATCAGACACGACAGCCCCGTTCGCCGCCATGAGCAGTAGGGGTGAGGGCTGCCCCGTCGTTCGGGGACACCGCCATGGAGGCGTCCTCCCACATGAGCGACATAACCTCTGCGCCCAACTGGAGATCGGGAAGGTGGCCGAACGTCTGCCGCCGTAGTCGCCCGGCCCGGTCGATCAGCAGCAGCGTCGGCGTGCCCTGCATCGCGTAACGTTGCATCGTTGAAGGCATGCCGCCGCCGCTCTGACCGGGAGCGTCGATGCCGACCGGGAACGCCAGCTTATACTCATGCACGAAAGCCGACAGCGCCACCGGCCCCATGGCCTCGTGATGTTCGAAGACCGTATGGAGGCCCACCACCGCCACCTCTTCCGCAGGAAATAGCGCGTGTGCACGCCTCAGCTGAGGAATGGTCTGTTCGACGCATCCCGGGCAAAGCATTTGGAAGGCCGCCGCGATCACGACCCGGCCGTGCAGAGCCCGTAGGTCGAGCGGTCCGTCAGTGTTTAGCCACTGGACCACATCCCAGTCGGGTGCTGACCGAGGAGCTCTGGACATCGACGTTCTCCCAAGCAGATGCCGGTGCGGCATGAGAGACGGGCCGCGGGCGGGGTACACCCGCGGCCCTCCAAGCCATCAGGCGGCTCTGAGAAGGCGCACAGCCGGAAAGTCGAGCGGGACGGCGAGCGCCACGTTGACGTAGTTGGTGAAGAGGTTGAGCGCGACGTGCGCGACCAGCTCCACGATCTCCTCATCGTCGAAGCCGGCGGCCCGGAGCGCCTCTACATCCGCGTCCGTCACCTGCGCTCGGTCTTCAACGAGCTTGGCCGCGAAACCGAGCGCGGCAGCCGTGCGATCGTCGCGTGACCGCCCCGCTTGCGCCTCGCTCATCTCCTCGGGCGTGGCGCCGGCCTTGCCGCCGAGCACGGTGTGCGCGGCAAGGCAGTATTCGCAGTTGTTGCGGTCGGCCACCAATACGGCGACCTGCTCGCCCAGCTTCGCTCCGAGCCTACCGCCACCGAGCGCGCCGAAACCCGCCCACATCATCTTGAGCGCGGCCGGCGAGTTGGCGACCGCGCGGAACATGGCGGGAGTTGCGCCGAACGCGGTGGCGATCTGGTCCAGGACCGCTTGGCGGTCGCCGGTCGTGGTCTTTGGGTCGATCAGTTCTACACGAGCCATGGTGATTCTCCTGTTGTCGATAGCGCGGCCGGCGAGTTGGCGACCGCGCGGAACATGGCGGGAGTTGCGCCGAACGCGGTGGCGATCTGGTCCAGGACCGCTTGGCGGTCGCCGGTCGTGGTCTTTGGGTCGATCAGTTCTACACGAGCCATGGTGATTCTCCTGTTGTCGATGGATTGAGGGTCGAGAAGCGGGGTCTCGCGGATCGTGTGGGCTATCTCGTCACCCGACCGGGCAGGCTCAGGTCGCCGCTAGCGACGTCTAGGACGTTCGCCACGCAAAGCAGCGGTGAGTGGACAGAGGCGTTGACCCGAAGCCCTGCGGTGACGCCGTCGAATTTCACGCCTGCGGTCTGCCCAAGTGAGGCGGCCGGCACGCGCACGGTGACCTGGGGTCCAGCGATCCTCGGCTGGTAGCCTGGGCTGTCGATCAGAATTGGCAGGCCAGGCCAGGTCCGCGGCAGCCGCGGCGTCGTTCCGGCCGGTATGTCCCTGACCTTCAGAGCGCCCTTGCCGCAGGCCTCGTCGGGAACGAGCACCACCCAGTGGCTGTGCCAGAGATCGCCGTCATTGGCTTTGTCCCCGTCGCCATTCTCGTCGTAGAGCGGCGTGTCGTCGAAATCGGGGTGCGCGGTCACCGCGAACGCCAGAATGCCTTGGTCGTTCTCGAAACCAACGGTGCCGGAGTTGAGGCTGGTGGGCCAAACGTAGGAGTAGACGGTCGAGCCGGCGAGCTTGCCGGAAGGCGCGGGTCGCGAAGCGCCGGCTCGGCCACTGACGGCCATCGTAAACACGAGGTCGCGTCCGTTACGCGAAATCTCTGTCCGCACGATGTCGAAGTCAGCTTGCGGAGTGTTGCCGGTCGAGGAGCGGATCGGATGAGCGGCGGCGCCGGCGCCGAGTGCGAGCATCGCCGCCGCGCCGGCGAGCAGGGCTCGCCGCGCCACGTAAGTCACGGTCATTGGGGTCTCCAGGTTGTGGCCGCCTGCCTTCATCGACAGGCACCCTTAGGACTGCTAAGTGTCAGTCGCTTGCTGTCGTGTCAACAGAAAGTTAGGAGTCCGAACTGTGACTGCGATCTTCGACGCGATCAGCGAACCGATCGCCAAGCGGGTGACTGCCGGTCTGGCAAAGATCGGCTTGGTCTTGAAAAGCCGGGCGTGGAAGGGAGCGGGAGCTGCGGGAGTCACGCCCACCCAGGCCCAGGCAATTGCTCTTTTGCACGAAGCTCCCAAGGGCATGCGGCTGAGCGCGCTGGCCAGCCTGCTCGGCGTTTCGCCCCCCACAGCGAGCGACGCCGTGAACACGCTCGTGAGCAAGGGGCTGGCCCGGAAGGAGCCGGGACCGGATAAGCGCTCCATTGCCCTTAGGCTCACGCCTGAAGGCGAAGCCATGGTAGACCGGACTGCAGAGTGGCCCGGTTTCCTCGCTCGCGCCGTCGACTCGCTAGAAGCAGGCGAGCAGGCCGCCTTCCTACGCTCTCTGGTGAAGCTCATCCGAGCTCTGCAGGAAAGTGGCGAGATCCCGGCACAGCGCATGTGCGTCACCTGCCGTTACTTTCGCCCATATGCCCATGAAGATGCGCTGGCCCCGCACCACTGCGCCTACGTCGACGCGCCTTTCGGCGACCGCCACCTTCGCTTGAACTGCCCCGAGCAGGAAGACGCCTCACCAGAGTGGAGGCAAGCGTCGTGGGAGCGCTTTACAATGACCGAAACCCCGAGCGCCGGGCCCTAGTCGGCGGACTGATCTGTTGCGGCGGGTGCGACGATCCGCTCGAGCACAAGGACGTACTCGTTGGGCACGGCAGCGGGCGCCTCAACAAGAACTTGCACTAGGCGCGACCCATCCCGCGGCCTTCGCCGCTCGGTAACTCCACGCGTGCTTACGCTTAGGCTGGGCGATCAACCCCCGCTATGCACCTACGTCGCGCCTGGATCTGAGGTGAGAAAGTGGCGCACCCGACAGGATTCGAACCTGTGACCTTCGGCTTCGGAGGGTTCAGTACCACTGTTTCCGCGAATACGCCAGAGCGCGCCAGAGCACGACATAGATAGAAATTTCAGCATGTTAGCTCGCCCGCATCGTCGGTAGTATTACGCCGGAGGACGCCGGAGACCGCCCCGATTGCCCTCCGCGTGGTTGCAATGTGGTTGCAACGCCATGGCGGTCGAGAGGCGGATCTATGGCTAAACTGACAAAGCGAGTGGTCGACGGGTTGCGATCGGACGGAGCCAAGCACGGCACCGTTTTCTGGGATAGCGAGCTCAGAGGTTTCGGCGTTCGCGTGTTCCCGACCGGTCTCAAGACGTTCGTGATCAAGTTCCGCACGCGCGGACGTCGGCAGCGCTGGCTCAAGCTCGGAGCCTTCGGCGCGCTCACCGCCGAGCAGGCGCGCGACCGTGCCAAGGCGGAACTTGCCAAGGTCCTCGATGGCGAGGATCCGGCGGACGCGCGCGAGCAGCAGCGCGCCGCAGTCACGCTGGCGCAGCTCTGCGACGACTACCTTGAAGCCGCCAAAGCTGGGCTGGTGCTCGGGCGCAAGGGCGTGCCGAAGAAGATGAGCACCGTCGTCAGCGATCGGTGCCGCGTTGACGCGCACGTGCGGCCGCTTCTTGGCAAGCGCAAGGCGGCCGAGGTCACTCGCGCCGACATAGAAGAGTTCAAGCGTGACGTCGTGCTGGGCAAGACGGCCAGGGATGAGAAGCTCGGTCCCCAACGCCGCTCGATCGTCAGGGGCGGCAAGGGCGTAGCCACCCGCACCCTCGGCCTGCTCGGCGCAATCTTCGCCTGGGGACAGGAGAACGGCTACGTTGAGCACAACCCGGTGCGGGGCGTGAAGCGGTTCGCCGACCAGCAAAAGAAGGCGCTGTTGACCGGAGAGCAGTACCGCTGGCTGGCGCTCGCGCTCGACGCGCTTGAGGCCAGACGCGACCAGAATGGCGAGCGGATGCATAGCGCGGTCGGCCTGGCCATGATCCGCTCGATCGCTCTGACCGGAGCGCGCCGTGGCGAGTGCCAGAACCTGCGATGGGACGAGGTCGACGCGAATGGCACCTGCCTCGCCCTCGGGGAAACGAAGACGGGACCGTCGCTCCGTCCACTCAGTCGTGCCGCGTTCGCCGTCATCGAGGCGCAGCCGGCAATCTCCGACTACGTCTTCCCGGCTAGCCCCGAGGGGATCGGCTACAGCGGTCTGAGCGGACTCTGGAAGACGACGCAGCGGACCGCGACCAGGTTGGCGCACGAAGCGCCCGCTGAACGCAGTGCGGCTCCGCCGAAGGCGGGACCGCTCGATGGGATCACGCTTCACAGCCTGCGGCATAGCTTCGCAGGGATCGCGGAGTCGCTCGGCGCGACGATCCCGACGATCGCGGCGCTGCTCGGCCATCGCGTAAATGGCGTCACCGGAGGCTACATCCTGAAACGGGTCGACGTCCTGCTTGTCGACGCCGTCAACCGTGTCGCCGATCACGTCGCGATGTTGATGCGAGGCGAGGCGCCCACGTCCAACGTCGTGCAGTTCGTGCCGCGTGGACGTCGGCTGACGGCGGAGGTCACGGCACTGGCAGCTTAGCCGACGCGGCGGCACGACCAACTCATGAGAATGGACGGGCAAGCGGGGCGCGTTTCCGTTGACCCGAGGGCCGTCGCCGGGCTAAGCCGAGCGAAGGCACCCGTAGCTCAGCTGGATAGAGTGTCGGCCTCCGAAGGCTTACGTCCAACGTGAGAGCAGCGGTTTTATACAGCAAAAACGAACACTTAGGAAGACCCAAGAAAGGACGGACGAAAAAACTCACCAAAAACTCACCGCGATCGGACAGCCGAAATTGATCGCGGATTGACGTTCATCGGCACTGGTTTTACGGCTTCAAGCCCTCCGCACCCGTAGCTCAGCTGGATAGAGTGTCGCCCTCCGAAGGCGAAGGTCACAGGTTCGAATCCTGTCGGGTGCGCCAAATTTCCCTAATAAAATCGCTAACTTATAGAGGTTTCGGTATCGCCGGAACGGCGTTTCCTAAAGCTGAAAACTCACCAGAGTTGCGGCTATGTGGCCGCAAACGCCAGCATTTCTGCGAGAAATGTGCTTCCCGAAACTCACCATGCCCGACTCATGCGCCTGAAGACGTGCAGGCGATGTGATCTCGCGCTAAGGCTCGGGCATGGCGACACCATTGGACGACACCAGAATCGACACGGCCTCGCGCATGATCCTCGCTCCCGCGCGGGCTATCTTCCGCGCCATGACCGACGCCGAATCCGTCGCGTCGTGGCGGCCGCCCAAGGGCATGAGCGCGCGCATAGAAGCGTTCGATCCGCGTCCGGGCGGCACCTATCGGATGGCGTTCATCTATGACGATCCCGCGCCCGGCATGGTCGGGAAGACCTCCGATCGGGAGGATTGCTTCACCGGCCGCTTCGTCGAGCTATTTCCCTATGAGCGGATCGTCGAGGACGTCGAGTTCCAATCGAACGATCCGGCCTTTGCCGGCACAATGCGGGTGACAACGACATTGGCCGAGGTGGCCGATGGCACCCGCGTTACCATCGCCTGCGAAAATGTGCCGTCGGGTATCAGCGGGGAAGACCATGAGACCGGGATAGGTTCGACGCTCCGTAATCTCGCCGCCTTCATCGAATAATACGGCGGCGAAATCAGGTTGTTTCGCACCCCGCAGATTCAGCCTGGCTCGTTTCCGATTCGGGTCGGCCCGAAAATGCCGATAGCACGTTACAGCGCACGAATTTTTCGTTACGCTGCGACCGTCGCCATTTATGGCGATGGGGGATTTCAACTTTTCAGAGGGCTATGGCGCGCGCAGATCATCTTGTCTCACTTGTCCGCGCCAGCGTCTCTGGCGACCGTGAGACGCTGCGCGCGGCGGCCGAGGCGATTGTCGCTGACGAACGCGCCAAGAAGCACCATATCCTCGCCGATCGCATCGAACGCGCTTTATCGACCGTTCCGGTCACGCCGCCGCCGCTCACTACATCGCAGCCCCAAATCGGACCGGGACGCGACGCGATCATTGAGGTCGAACCCCGAATCCGCTTTGATGATCTCCTCCTCCCCCTCCCGGCACGCGAGAACGGACGGCAGCTCATTGAAGAGCATGTGCGTGCCGACGTGCTGCGCGCCCACAGCTACGAGCCGCGGCATCGTGTCCTGCTTTCGGGACCGCCCGGCAATGGTAAGACTTCTTTTGCTGAAGCCATCGCCGAAGCCCTTGCGCTGCCCTTCTTCGTCGTTCGCTACGATGCACTAATCGGCAGCTATCTCGGTGAAACCAATGCGCGCTTGCGTAAGCTGTTCGACTATGTGCGCACCCAGCCCAGCGTGCTGTTCTTCGATGAGTTCGATGCCATCGGCAAGGAGCGCGGCGACACGCACGAGACGGGCGAGATCAAGCGCGTCGTGTCGTTCTTGCTCATGCAGCTCGACCAGCTCCCGCCCTATGTAATCGTCATCGCGGCGACCAATCACGCCGAGCTGCTCGACCGCGCCGTCTGGCGCCGCTTTCAGATGCGGCTTGGCTTCCCGGCACCCGATCGCAAGCTGATCGAAGTCTTCCTAGATCGTATCATCTCGGGATGGCCCGAAGCGCCGCGCTTGTCGCTCCAGAAGATCGCTGCCAAGCTTGGCCCGGTCAGCTATGCCGAGGTTCTTGATTTCTGCCAGAATGTTCGACGCAGACAAATATTGGGCTTGGGGGAGATCGGGATTGATGACGCGCTCGCAAAGGAACTTGAACTCTGGGCGTCGCGAGTGCGGCCTGACCTGATAGATGCCGAGCGATCCGAACAAGCCCCTACTGAGGCTGATGCCCGACCGGCCCAAGCAGCGTCCCGCCGGCGCGCAAAGGTTTCCCCGACCGCCTGAGCCTTTCCCGCGCGATCGGCAAACCGGCACCTTCAGCCCCAAGTTCGACCGGCTTGCGCAAGCACTCGCACGTGATCCGGGCGGCCTGGAACTGCGAGCCGATGCGACCGCTCTTGCGCCCGAGCGACTGCTGGTTTTCGAGGTGCGCGGCTCGGTCAGCAACTTCGCCGCAGCCGTCCAGCGCGTGCCTGGCCTCGAACTGGTGGACGAGGAGGAAATCGGCGGCGATGATGACAAGGCACCCGTCGCTTATCTCATGGTCCCCGATGCCCGTGCCCTCGCGGAACTTGTGTCATTGTGGCGACGCTGGAACGACGGCAGGCTCGATCGCGGCGAGACACCCTGGCGCGGCGTGTTCGAGTTGCTCCGTGATTTGCGGCCTTGGGGACCGCAGGACCGGGTTCAGGCCGTTGACGCCGATTTCCTCGCCGAAGAAATAGAAGGCCGTGCCGACGACGAACTCGTGCCCCTCGAAATCGAGCTGATCTTCCGGGCGAACGATGCTCAGGCCGAAGGGCAAGAACAGGAGGTCCGCGCGGCGGTGATCGCGCGCGGCGGTATCATCGTATCCCGCGCGCGCCTGCCTGACATCGCCTATCATGCGCTACTCATTGACCTGCCGGTGCGCGCCGTGCGCGAGATCCTCGACCGATCGGCTGGCGGCATTGCCGGCCTCGATCCGGTCATGCACATCCGGCCTCAAAGCCTGGCGACCTCAATCGAAATCGAAGATGCGGGTGAGGCCGGTGTCCCTCAGCCACAACCGGACCTTCGTGAGCCCATCCTGGCGCTGCTCGACGGTGTGCCGGTCGCCGCGCACCCTCTCCTTGCGCAGCATGTGGTCGTGGACGACCAGTTCGGATTGGAGCCGGACGCGCCAGTTGATCAGCGTGTTCACGGAACCGCGATGGCATCGCTCATCGTTCATGGCGATCGCAACAATCCAGCCCCGTCGCTGCCACGGCGTATCCATGTAGTGCCTGTCCTCGGTGCCGGGGATCAGTTCCCGCCCCGCCGCCTCGTAATCGACGTTATATATCTGGCTGTTCGTGCAATGCGCGAAGGCCCGGACGCCACCGCGCCAGGGGTGTTAATCGTCAACCTTTCGCTCGGAAACGCCCGCCGACCTTTTCATCTGAGCTTGTCACCTTGGGCACGGTTGCTTGACAGGCTTGCCTATCGGTTCGGCATCCTGTTCCTGGTGAGCGCGGGCAATGTAAAGGATGCCATCGGTATTCCGGCCTTCGCGACGCACATGGCGTTCGAGGATGCCGATGGGGCCGCGCGCACCGACGGCACGCTTGCTGCCCTCGGCAATGTGATGGCAGACCGGAGGTTGTTCTCTCCGTCCGAGGCGATCAACAGCGTCACCGTCGGAGCTTCTAACGATGATTGGGTGAACGAGGCGGATCGACGACTCGCGCGTGGCAATGTTGATCCCTTTCCCGAACTGCGCATCGCGAATCCGACAAGTGCTCTAGGTCCGGGCTTTGCACAGGCCGTCAAACCAGACATCCTCATGCCCGGCGGCCGCGAACATCTACGGCTCGCCCGCACAGGCGATCACATCTTCGTCCAGCCGATGAGACCCGCCAGGCCAGCCGGCCTCAAAGTCGCGGCTCCCCGCACCGGCGCGATCGAAAATGCTGAAGGATATACCGGCGGCACCAGCGGGGCGACGGCGCTCGCTTCCCGAACCTGCCATCGTATCCATGACGCGCTCGAAGTCGCCTATCCAGGGTTCAGTGCTTTGCCGCATATCCAGCGCGCCGTATTGTTGAAGGCGCTGCTTGTGCATCCGGCACGTTGGCCGGAACAAGCGGCTGACAGGATCAAGACGATCATCGGCCCGCCCGGCGGCCATCATACGCATATCAAGGACAACATCCGGCGTTTCCTCGGCTTTGGCTATGTCGATGCCGAAGATGCCGTTGCGTGTGCGGACGATCGCGCAACCTTCTGGGCGGTCGGCGAGCTGCCGCCCGAACGCATCGTCACCGTCCGCGTGCCGGTCCCGGCTCTCATGGGCGGGCAGGCACGTCCGCACAGCCTAGCCGCGACCCTAGCTTGGTTCACGCCGGTCGCGCCTGGACGCAAGAGCTATCGGTCCGTGCGGTTGAAACTTCTCGATCCGGAAGACCTTACAGCACTGAGCGTCACTCCGCGCAAATTGCAGCCCGATGCAAATCAGACCAATCGCGGCACAATCTTCATGCGCTGTTGGGAAGGCGCTCGCGCTCCGGCTGTCGGCGCTGACATGACTATCGACCTAGTTATTCAGCGTGACCCGGACCCCGGCGCCCCAATCGACGAGCCGGTGCCGTTTGGACTTGCCGTGACGCTCGCCATGCCCGGCTTGGTCGGGATCTACGAGCAGGTTGCCCAGCGCCTCGGCATCGCTCCACGTCAAGCCATCTGAAAAGCTCGTCGATCATCCAGCCAATTTGTTGAACAGGTCAGGGAAGACAGGCAGGGGATCACTCGCCTCCGCTGAACGGGCTGCGCTTCCCGCCGACGCAACCGTCACCCATTCCACCCGCCAGTCCAGGCGCAGCACATCGTTTGCGCCATCGCGCTGAATCCGCGTGATGCCGGCGCCTTCCTCGCTGACCTTGAAGCGGCAGGCATCGCCCTCGCCATAGGCCGCTTCGATCAAGGTGCCGTCCGAAACGCTGATCCAGCAGCGCCCATCGGAATCCTCGGGCACCGACAGCTCGGCCTCGATGTCGCCCATGATTTTCAATCTCGCGCGGTCCTCGCCGCAGATCGTCACGCTCATATCCGTTCCTCGATTCGCAAAGCTGCATTTTGGAACAAATTAAGAACATTGGGCAAGAGCCGAGAAGGCTGAGGGGGAAAGCCTTCCCCTGACCGGGAGCCCTAGCGGTCTCCCGCTACCCCTTCTGCGGGGGCCGCAGCCCCCGCAACGCCCCCGCAGAGAGTGAGAGCCCGGCCCGGTCGCCGTGACGGGCTCACGAGGCAGAGGGAGCGGCCCCTGCCGGCCCGTCGCGGAGAAACGCGATGGCACTTACCACCACCGCCGCCTGCACCGGCTACGATCCGGCGGGCCTTATCACCCTCGGCCAGAATCCATCCCGCGATCGGGTCCGATTGCGCGTGCTTAGCCTGGGCGCGGGCGTCCAATCGACCACCCTGGCGCTGATGGCCGCCCACGGCGAGGTCGGGCCGATGCCCGATTGCGCCATCTTCGCGGACACCGGCTGGGAGCCGCGCGCCGTGCGCGAACATCTCGCCTGGCTCATGTCGCCCAACGTGCTGCCGTTCCCGGTGCATATCGTCTCGGCCGGCGACATCCGGGCCGACCTGCTGCGGGCCGGCGGCGGCGAACGCTGGGCCTCGATCCCTGCCTTCACCCGCACGGTGAAGCGCGGCCGCATCGAGGTTGGCATGATCCGGCGCCAATGCACCAAGGACTACAAGATCGTCCCCATTCGCCGGAAGGTCCGCGAGCTGGTCGGCCTGACCCGCCGCCGCTCGCCCGACCATCCCGTCGTCGAGCAATGGATCGGCATTTCGCTCGACGAGCTGATCCGCATGAAGCCGTCCTTCGAGGCGTGGCAGGTCAACCGCTGGCCGCTCATCGAGCAACGCATGTCGCGGCATGACTGCCTGCGCTGGCTCGAACGGCACGACTACCCGATCCCGCCCAAGAGCGCCTGCGTCGGCTGTCCCTTCCACTCCGACATGCGCTGGCGCGAGATCCGCGACCGTGATCCCGAAGCCTGGGCGGAGGCGGTGGAGGTCGATCAGGCGATCCGCACCGGCCTGCGCGGCATCAGGGGCGAGGTCTATCTGCATCGTTCGGCCGTGCCGCTCGACCAGGCGGACCTCAGCACGCCGGCCGATCGCGGCCAGCTCGATCTCTGGGGCAACGAGTGCGAGGGCATGTGCGGCGTGTAACGGCCGCCATGCACATCGAGAGAGTGAGAGGGGGGCCTTCGGTTTCGTGACGGGCTGGGTAGCCGAGAGAGTGTCTCCCGGCGGCCCGTCATGGAGTAACCGACATGGCAAAAGCTGCCCCCAAGATCGTTCTCAGCCCGTCGCGGGACATTCCCTTCGACAAGCTGATCCTGTCCCAATCCAACGTCCGCCGCGTGAAGAACGGCGTGACCATCGAGAACCTCGCCGACAGCATCGCGCGCCGCACGCTTCTGAGCGGCCTCAGTGTCCGGCCCCAGCTCGATGCCGACGGTAACGAGACCGGCATGTTCGAGGTGCCGGCCGGCGGTCGGCGCTACAGCGCGCTGGCGATCCTCGTGAAGCGCAAGCGCATGGACAAGGACGCGCTGGTCCCCTGTGTCGTCAAGGCGGCGAACGATCCGGTCCTCGCCGAAGAAGATTCGCTCGCTGAGAACACCGAACGCGAGCCGCTTCACCCGCTCGACGAGTTCCGCGGCATGAAGGTGCTTCACGACAAGGGCGAGCGCGAGCAGGCCATCGCCGCGCACTTCCGCGTGACGCCGGCCGTCGTCAGTCAGCGCCTCAAGCTCGCCTCGGTCTCGCCCAAGCTGCACGAAGTTTATGCCGCGGGCGACATGACGCTCGATCAGCTCATGGCGTTCACCGTCAGCGAAGACCATAAGCGCCAGGAGCAGCTCTGGAAGCAGCTCGACCACAGCGTCAACAAGTCACCGGGCTTCATCCGCGACAGGCTGACCGAGGACATGGTGCCCGTTTCGGACAGGCGCGTGCGGTTCGTCGGTCTCGACGCTTATATCGCGGCGGGCGGCATCACGCCGACGCGCGACCTGTTCGAGCCCGATGACGGCGGTTGGGTGTCCGATCCCGCCTTGCTCGACCGCCTGGTCGCCGAGAAGCTCGACGCCGAAGCGGAGAAGATCAAGGCCGAGGGCTGGAAATGGGTCGAGGCGCTGATCGACCTGCCCTATGGCTATGACGAGGACTGCCGGGAGATCGACGCTATCCGCGAGCCGCCGACCGAGGCGGACGAAGCACGCATCGCCGAGCTTCATGCCGAGGCGGACGCGCTGGAGGATCAGTGGTCGGGCAAGAGCGATGTCCCGTCCGAGGTCGAAGCCCGCCTCAACGCGATCGACGTGGAAATGGGCGTTCTGTCCAGGGGCCGCTTCACCTACGATTCCGAGGAGCAGGCCCGCGCGGGCGTGTTCGTCGGCATCGAGCAGGACGGCTCGCTCTATATCGACCGGGGCTGGGTGCTGCCCGAGGACGAGCCCGAAGACGAGACCGACGACGCAACCGGGGAGGAAGCCGATGCGGTGTCGCAGGCGTCCGGCGACGAGCCGGCGGAAGCCGAAGCGCAGCCCGCTGTGGCGAGCGTCGATGGCGCACCCGTCTCGGTGGCCGTTGCGACCGACAGCGACGAGGATGATGACGAGATCATCAAGCCACTGCCGGACAGGCTGGTGGCCGAGCTGACCGCTTCCCGGACGGTCGCCTTGCAGGACGCCTTCGCGCAGAACCCGGCGGTGGCCTTCGCCGCCGTGCTGCACGCGATGGTGCTCACCACCTTCTATCAGGTGCGCACGGAGAGCTGCCTGGAGCTGTCGGTCGGCCGCGTCTATTTCCCGTTCCAGGCTCCGGGCCTGCGGGAAAGCCCGGCGGCGAAGGCGATGGACGAGCGCCATGCGGCCTGGAAAGCGCGCCTGCCAAAGTCCGACAAGGATGCCTGGGACGCGATCCAGCAGCTCGACGGCGCCGATCAGGCGGCGTTGTTCGCCCATTGCGCGGCCTATTCGGTGAACGCGCTGTGGGAGCCGGTCCCCAAGCATGGCGGCGGCCGCGTCTCGGCGCATGGCGTCGCGCGCCGGATCGAGCACGCCAATGTGCTGGCCCGCGCCATCGGGTTCGACATGGCGGCGACGGGCTGGCGGCCGACGGTCGAGAATTATCTCGGCCGCGTCACCAAGCCGCGCATCCTCGAAGCGGTCTCCGAAGGCACCGAGCCGCAGAAGGCTGGCCTGATCGACCACCTCAAGAAGGGCGACATGGCCCGCGAAGCCGAACGGCTGCTGGCCGATGCCGGCTGGCTCCCTGAGCCGCTGCGGATGCCGGACCTCGAACCCGTCCTGCCGATCGCCGATGCTTCGGCGGACGGCGAGGCGCTTCCGGCGTTCCTCGGTGAGGACGGCGAGGAGGACGAGCAGGACTCGGCTTACGCCATCGCGGCGGAATAGCCGCAACTCGGGGCGGAGCGGTTTCGGCCGCTCCGCCCCTTTTTCTTGGCGCCGATCACCGGCCCGGCGGAGCGCCGGGCCTTTTCGCATGGCCGACGGGCCACTTCCGACCGGACGGCTTTCACCCTCAACATAGGAGAATCCCATGAAGATCGACGACATCGCACTGGCGGACGCCGACACGCTCGCGCCCGTTCTGCTCGCCGCCATCCAGCGTCTCGGACAGCTCGGCCGCTCGGGCGCCGTCGCGCTGGCGCGGCAGGTCGAAGACGGCGACGCCGATTTCGACGAGGCCGCCTCCTGGATCGCCGACATCGCGGCCGGGTCGCTCACCGATTGAGCCGCGCGCCGCCGGTCCCGTCGTGGGGCCGGCGGCCAGAGCGCGAGGAAGGCCGGGGTCGGGTGAGCCGGCCGGATTGAGAGAGAGCGCCGGACGGCTCGCTCCTTTCCCGCTCTCCCGGAGACGCACCATGTCCGACAACATCCACAATCCCTCGCGCGCGGCCGTATCGTCGGTCCTCGACGGCCACGCTGTCGTGGACTCCGTTCCGCTCGGCACCACGCTGCGCTTTTTCGATGGCACGCCGCGACCGCCCGAACGCTTCCGGCGCAAGCTGTCCGCCTGGAAGAACCGCAACGACACGGGCCGTCTGGTCGAGAAGGCGGCCGCTTGCACGCTCGGCGACAGGCCGTTTCCCGCCACCTTCACGCTGCACCTCGGCAACTACGGCTCGAACGGCACGATCGTCATGGTCGTGAACCGGGGTTTCCAGGCCACGACCGATCTTCGCTTCGAGATTCTCGAACGTCCCGCGCCCGGCATGGTCCGCGTGCTCTCGCGGCGCGGCGGCCGGGTCGAGCTGCACCGCCTCGCGTCCGACATGGCCGAGGCCGAGGCATGGATGGCGAAGAACCGCTATTGTGACCCTTGTCTGGACGGCGCTCCGTTAGCAAGTTCGGTTTGTGGCATTGCATCTGCGTGTTGGGATGCGGCCATGTCTTCGACCTGTTGATGCGGCGTTGCCATGTGCCGCTGGCCATGATGCCTTGTCCGCCGATCCGCAGGTCCCAACCAATTGCACGCGCTTGAAGGCGCCGGGTCGTAAGTGGGTTCTCCTGTGGATCATCGGTCCCGTTTGGGCAGCTTGCGTCAGCCAGTCTCCTGCTCTTGCCAACCTCCTGAAGTTCGTTCTTCGCTATGCGGCTGCCGGCTCGTGGTAGCGTTCTCCGCTGGTCATCAGCGCCCAGGCGATCCGGCCGATCTTATTGGCCAGAGCGATCGCCGCCACACGCGGATGCCGGCGGCTTAGTAGCTTCATCAGCCATGGCCGGCGGGTGCCATGTCGCTCAGCATAGCGGATGACTGCCATGGCGCCTACGAACAGCATCCTTCGCAAGTAGGTGTCACCCGCCTTGGTGATGCTGCCGAGCCGCTCCTTGCCGCCCGACGAGTGTTGTCGCGGAACCAGCCCTAGCCAGGCCGACAAGCTGCGGCCGGACTTGAACACGTGTGGATCGGGTACGGCCGCAACCAGTGCGCTCGCTACCAGCGGGCCGACACCGGGGATCTCCTGTAGCCGGCGGCCGAGTTCGGTCGCACGGCTATCGGCGCGGATCGCACGGTCGGTCTCGAGCAAGTGCTCGAGCACCAGCCGATATTGATCGACCAACATCGTCAGGCAGGCACGGGCAGGCTGCGGCAGCCGGGCATCGCTCTCGTCACCGATCACAGCCATCAGCCGGTCGAGTCCTTGCCGACCGATAGGTGCAACGATCCCGAACTCGGCGAGATGGGCACGCATCACGTTGCCGAGCTGAGTTCGCTGGCGGGTGAGGATTAGCCGGGTGCGATGCAGCACCATCACGCTCTGCTGCTCCGGCGACTTCACCCCGACGAAGCGCATGGTCGGACGCGTGACCGCTTCGCAGATCGCCTCGGCATCCGAAGCGTCGTTCTTCGATCGCTTCACGTAAGGCTTCACATACTGCGGCGGCATCAGCCGCACCTCATGGCCAAGCGCAATCAACTCCCGCGCCCAGTAGTTGGCACTCGCGCAGGTCTCCATACCAACCAGGCACCGCGGGAGCATGGCAAAGAACGGCAGCAGCTTGGCCCGGCTCAGCCGTTGGCGCAGAATGACCTGACCTCGCGCGTCGATCCCGTGAACCTGAAACACCGACTTCGCCAGATCGATGCCGATTACAGAAACATCCTCCATCGTGTCCTCCTCTCCACACTGACCAGCAAAACTGCCGATCGGGTGGAGCGCCGTCCACGACATCAATTGCCGAGATCGTCGGCGAGGACGAAGCCGTGACCCTCGGGAGGGCGGCATGAGCGGCGCGACTGCCATTGAGGCCGTCTATGGTCGCACCGCCGATGGTCATCTGGCGGCGCGGCTCGGTGATAACGCCTATCTCGCCGTTCCGGTCTCCGAGGGCTTGCGCATCAAGAATGCGTGGCGCCTCGGCCAGCCTATCGCCGAATGGACGCAAGCCCAATTCTACGGCGGCATGGGCACGGTCCCGGACGAGGCGGGGTTTCGCGCCCATGTCGAGGAGCTGGTCCAACATCGGCGCGAGGTCCACGCGCTCGGCCGCACCTGTGAACCCGGCAACGGCGTCTGGACGCCGTGGGAATGGTCGCAGGGCGCCGAAGTCTATGCCGAGGGTGTGGTCTTCCACTCCACGGCCGGCCACGGCGGCTTCAAGCTTGACGACACTCGCAACGCCGCCATGCCCGCCATGCTGCGCATCGAGAGCGGCTGGTATGAGGAGGACTGCGAATGGGCGCTGGTCGCGTTCGGCTTCCCTGAGCTGTTCACGGCCTATGAGCGGCGCATCGCCGAGAAGACCCTGCGCGACACCTTCCCCGAACGCTGGGAAGTCATCCACGGCCGCGCCCTTGAGTCCGGCGAATCCTTCATGAACGATCGTCGCCTGTTCGAGGTGGCCCACGCTCAGGACTGGATCGTCGTATCCGCGATCCGCTCCGATGTGCGGCCGGGGTTCGTGGAGTGCATCGCCACGCTCGGCGGCGACCGGGCGAGATCGCGGCGTTGCTATCTGGTTCCCGCCGGCGAGTATCGCTCTGGACCGCATGGCTTCGTGATCGACGAGACCAGGCACGACATCTGGGACGGTCCCACCGCCTTCGCGGCCTGACCCGTCCATTTCCGGCCCGCTGCCGAACGAGACCGGCGGCGGGCCATTTTTGTGAGCCTTCGAGAGCCGGTCTCTCGGCACGATTGCGCCTGATCTCGGAAGACTTCGACATCTCCCGAGAGTGAGAGGGGGGCCGGAAGCGGGCGGGTCGGCCGGATCGAGAGAGAGCGTCCGGCGGCCCGTTCCCTTCCGGCTCTCCAAGGACATTCGCCATGACACTTGCTGCTCCCGTCGCCCGTCCGGCGGCGCCGTTTCCCGTCGCGCCTGCTTTCGCCGCGACCGCGCGGTCGATCCTCTCCGCCGCTGCGCTCATCCTTCCCGACCTCGAACGGGGCCGCGCCATCGACGCGCGCGCCTTGCGCACCGCGATGGAGACTGCGTTCGGCGGCTCCGATGCCGACGGCGCCTGGGACTGGAAAACCGCCTATGACGCCTGCGAGGCGGCGCAGGTTCTGTTCCTGCGCAAATACGGCAGCGTCATCCTCCGCCAGTCCGCGTCGCCCGTCGCCGCGCTGGCGATGATCGAGAAGGTGGCGGCATTGCTCCCCACCCATACCCGCCGGTCGGAAACGTCCCAGGCGTTCCAGCAGTTCTCGACGCCGGCCGGACTCGGCTTCGTCGCTACTGTCGCGGCCGCGATCCGGCCCGGCGACGTGGTGCTCGAACCGTCCGCCGGCACCGGCCTGCTCGCCATCCAGGCCGAGACGCGCGGCGCGGGCCTCATTCTCAACGAGCTGGCCGAGATCCGCGCCGAAATGCTCGCTGGCCTGTTCGGCGATTGCCCCGTCACCCGCCACGATGCCGCGCATATCCATGATTATCTGCGCGCGGACATCGTGCCGAGCGTGGTGGCGATGAACCCGCCCTTCTCGGCCGTTGCGCATGTCGATCGGACCATGAAGGACGCGGCCCTGCGCCATATCGGCTCGGCGCTGGCCCGTCTTGCGGAGGGCGGCCGCCTGGTCGCGATCACCGGGGCGAGCTGCGCGCCCGACAATCCCGCCTGGACCGAATCCTTCGCCCAGCTTCAGGAACGGGGCCGCGTCTTGTTCTCGGCGGCGATCGACGGCCGGGTCTATGCCAAGCACGGCACGACGATCGACACGCGCCTGACCGTCATCGAGCGCGTTCCGGCTGACGAACCTTCCATCTTCCCGGCCTCGCCCGGCGTTGCGCCGGATACCGCGACCCTGCTCGGTTGGGTGCTCGATCATGTTCCGCCGCGCGGGTCCGGTCCCGACACGCCGCCGCCCGCCCTGTCCGTTGCGGTGCCGGTCGCCATGCGGGCGATGTCGGCAAAGCCCGCGCGCCGTCGTCATGCCGCGCCGGTTCCGGCCGCTGCGCCGGCCAAGCTGCCCGAAGCGGCGGAGCTGGCCTATGACGCGATCGACTGGACGCCCGCCGAAGCCGGCCGCCTGACCGACGCCATCTACGAGCCCTATGCGCTCCAGTCGCTGCGCATCGACGGCGCCAGGGCGCATCCGACGCCGCTGGTCCAGTCCGCGGCGATGGCCTCGGTCCCGCCGCCCCGGCCGAGCTATCGGCCGATCCTGCCGGCGAACCTCGTCGCCGATGGCGTCCTGTCCGACGCGCAGCTCGAATCCGTCATCCTCGCGGGCGAAGCGCACAGCGGGCACCTCGCCGGGGCCTGGACGGTCGATGATAGCTGGGATGTCGTCACCGCCGCACCCGATGATGCACAGGACGCCGTGCGTTTCCGCCGGGGCTGGTTCCTCGGCGATGGCACCGGCGCGGGCAAGGGCCGCCAGGTCGCGGGCATCATCCTCGACAACTGGCTGAAGGGCCGCCGCCGCGCCGTGTGGGTCAGCCGCTCCGAGACCCTGCATCAGGACGCCATGCGCGATTGGGAGGCGCTCGGCCAGGAACGCCTGCTGGTGACGCCGCTCTCGCGCTTCCGGCAGGGCACGGCGATCACGCTCGACGAGGGCGTCCTGTTCGTCACCTACGCTACGCTCCGTTCGCAGGATCGCGGCGAGAAGGTGAGCCGCGTCCAGCAGATCGTCGATTGGCTCGGTGCCGACTTCGACGGCGTGATCGTGTTCGACGAGGCGCACGCGATGGCGAACGCCGCCGGAGGCACGGGCGCGCGCGGCGAACAGGCCCCCTCCCAGCAGGGTCGCGCCGGGCTTCGGCTCCAGCACGCGCTGGCCGATGCGCGCGTCGTCTATGTCTCCGCGACCGGTGCGACCACCGTGCAGAACCTCGCCTATGCCCAGCGGCTCGGCCTGTGGGGCGGCGAGGATTTCCCCTTCGCCACCCGCAGCGAGTTCATCTCCGCGATCGAGGATGGCGGCGTTGCGGCGATGGAAGTGCTAGCCCGCGACCTGAAGGCGCTCGGCCTCTATTCCGCCCGCTCGCTGTCCTTCGACGGCGTGGAATATGAGATGCTCGAACATGCGCTGACCCCCGCGCAGATCGGCATCTACGACGCCTACGCGGGCGCATTCCAGATCATTCACAACAATCTGGATGCGGCGATGAAGGCCGCGAACATCACCGGCGCGACCGGCACGCTCAACGCCCAGGCCAAGTCGGCGGCGCGTAGCGCGTTCGAGTCGGCGAAGCAGAGGTTCTTCAATCACCTCATCACGGCGATGCAGACGCCTTCGCTGATCGCCAGCATCGAGCGCGATCTGGAGGCCGGCAATAGCGCCGTCGTCCAGATCGTCTCGACCGGCGAGGCGTTGCAGGAACGCCGGCTGGCCGACATCCCGACCGAGGAATGGGACGACGTTCGCGTTGACGTGACGCCGCGCGAATATGTCCTGTCGTATCTCGAACACAGCTTCCCGGTGCAGCTCTACGAGCCGTTCACGGACAGCGAGGGCAATCTGTCCTCGCGGCCCGTCACCGACGCGGACGGCAATCCCGTCGAATCCCGCGAGGCGGCCGCCCGCCGCGATCGGCTCATCGAGCGCCTGGCCTCGCTGGCCCCCGTGCCGGCCGCGCTCGATCAGATCATCCACCACTTCGGAACCGATCTTGTCGCCGAGGTGACGGGGCGCTCGCGTCGGATCGTCAAGCGGCGCGGATCGGACGGCATCGACCGCTATGTCGTCGAGAGCCGGCCGGGCTCGGCCAATGTCGGCGAGACCGATGCGTTTCAGAGCGACGCCAAGCGCATCCTGATTTTCAGCGACGCCGGGGGCACCGGCCGCAGCTACCACGCCGACCTCGGCGCCAGGAACCAGCGGCTGCGTGTCCACTATCTGCTGGAAGCGGGCTGGAAGGCCGACAATGCCATCCAGGGCTTCGGCCGCACCAACCGCACCAATCAGAAGCAGCCGCCGCTGTTCCGGCCGGTCACGACCGACGTGAAGGCGCAGAAGCGGTTCATCTCGACCATCGCCCGCCGTCTCGACACGCTGGGCGCAATCACGCGCGGCCAGCGCCAGACCGGCGGCCAGGGGCTGTTCCGGCCGGAGGACAATCTGGAATCGCAATATGCGCGAGATGCTCTGCGCCAGCTCTACCGGCTGCTCGATGCCGGCAAGGTCGAGGGCTGCTCGCTGCTCGCCTTCGAGGAGGCGACGGGTCTCAGCCTGCGCGACGACACCGGCCTCAAGGACGAGCTGCCGCCGATCACCACCTTCCTCAACCGGATGCTGGCGCTCACCATCGACCTCCAGAACATCCTGTTCACGGCGTTCGAGGACTTGCTGACCGCCCGCATCGAGGGGGCCATCGCGTCGGGAACCTACGAGCTGGGTCTGGAGACGCTACAGGCCGAGAGCTTCACGATTGCCGACCGGAGCACCATCTATACGCATCCGGGCACCACGGCGGAGACGAGGTTGCTGACGATCGAACGCAAGGACCGCAATCGGCCGCTTACGCTGGCGAAGGCGCTCGACCATCTTTCGGACCCGCGTGCGGTCCTGCTGGTCAACGCGCAGTCCGGCCGCGCGGCGGTGCAGATACCGACGAAGGGCGTCATGCTCGACGACGGCAGCATCGAGAGCCGCGTGCGCCTGGTTCGGCCGATGGAATCGACGCCGATGCCGTTGGAGGCGATGGCGCAGACGCAATGGCGCGAAGCGAACCGTGCCGACTTCGACCGCGCCTGGGAGGCGGAGCTAGCCGAAGTGCCGGAGTTCGCCACGAGCACCATGCACATCGTCACCGGCCTGCTGCTCCCGATCTGGAAGCGCCTGCCCAACGAATCCACCCGCGTCTATCGGCTCCAGACCGATGACGGCGAGCGGATCGTCGGCCGCCGCGTGTCGCCGGCCTGGGTGGCGACGGCGACCGCCAACGACAATGCTCCGAGCCTCGACCCGCAGGCCGCCTTTGCCGCGCTGATGGACGGCAGCACCATCCTCGACCTGGCCGAAGGCCTTCAGCTTCGCCGCGTGCGCGTCATGAACGCCTACCGGATCGAGTTGACCGGCTTTACCGACCCTATGCGCGAGCGGCTGACCGCTTATGGCCTGTTCCACGAAATCATCTCGTGGACGCTGCGCATGTTCGTGCCGGTCGATGCCAGTGGCGTCGCGGTGCTGGAACGGATCATGAAGCGATGGCCGCTCCAGCGTATCGCCGACCGGACGGCCGCGTGATGGGCCGGCTGTCGGATCAGGCAGGCGAGTTGGCGCACCGTCTCGGCGATCGGGCCGAGGCGGTGTGCCGCCACTACCTGTCGAAGGGGCATCGCGAAGGCCGCTATTGGCTGGTCGGCGATGCCCACAACACGCCGGGGCGAAGCCTCTATGTGCGGCTCTGGGGCACGGAGGACGGACGGGGCGCAGCCGGAAAATGGACCGATGCCGCGACAGGCGAGCATGGCGACCTGCTCGACATCATCGCGCTCGCCTGCGGCCATGCGCATCTCCGCGACACGTTGGACGAGGCCCGGAACTTCCTCAGCCTTCCGCATCCCGAGCCTTGCGCAGATGGTCCGCATCCCGCGCGAGAGCCGAAGGCGCCCACGGGCTCGCCCCAAGCCGCCAGGCGCTTGTTCGCCGCGTCCCGGCCTGTCCGTGGATCGGTCGTTCAAGCCTATCTGCATCGCCGTGCGATCACCGGCTTGCGGACCGACGATCCCCTGCGCTTCCATCCGCGCTGCTACTACACCCCGTCGCGGAAAGACTTGCCCGGAACTCGTCGGGCATGGCCCGCCATGATTGCCGCCGTCACCGATCTCGACGGCGCGATCACCGGCGTTCATCGCACCTGGATCGACCCTGCCGCATCGACGAAGGCCCCGGTGGCGACGCCTCGGCGCGCAATGGGTTTCTTTCTCGGGCACGGCGTCCGTTTCGGGCGAGCAGACAGGGTGATGACCGCTGGCGAAGGCATCGAAACCATCCTGTCCCTGCGTTCGATCATGCCCGCAATGCCCATGATCGCCGCTCTATCCTCGTCCCACCTCGCCGCCATCCTGTTCCCGCCTGCGCTTAGGCGCCTCTATGTCGCTCGCGACGACGATCCATCCGGCGACGCGGCGTTGGCGAGGTTGACCGAGCGGGCTTCGCCGGCCGGGATCGAGGTCGTGCCGCTTTCGCCCATGCTCGGCGATTTCAACGAGGATCTGCGCCTGATCGGGGCCGAGCGGTTGCGATCGGTCCTCGGCACGCAGCTCATCCCCGAGGATGCGGGCCGGTTCCTGGCCATCTCGGGTTGAAGCCGGAAAGGCGGCGGGGGGTTCGGCTCGGGGTTCGGGAAGGTCCGGCCTGTCGGTTGCGATAACGCTGCTGGTCATCGGAGAGACCACGCCCTTGCTGCCTTCTTGAGAGGCGTTCGGGACGACAGCCGCCCCGGCCCGGCAACGGCGTTCGGCGGCTAATTTCCGCCGCGGCCGCGAGCGGCCGCTTTGCATCGCGAAGCAAATTAGCCGCCGCCCTGCCGTCCAGCGCGATGCTTGGCCCCCACCCGCGCGGAGGCGCGGGATGGGGGTGCAGGCCCGGTTCGCCCGCCGTCTTTCGACGCCTGCGAAGGCCGCGAAGGGCGCGGTCAACCGATGAAAGGCGTCATCATGACAACCGACAATCCGCTTCCCGAACATGAACCCGATCACGAGGAATCCCCCACCGCCTACCTGCTTCAGGAGATGGCCCTATACGGATACCGGCCCTTCGAGGACGAGCCCGACCAGCGGCCGCTTCCCGACGCTCGCGCGGCCGAAGGCGCAGTCGCTGACATCTTCGACGCGATGGTCTCGTGCCTGATCGACACTCGGCTCGAACCCGACCTTGAAGACCTGCTCTGGCACCTCACCAACGTCTTCCAGCGCGCCGGCGAACGGATCGGGCGCGAGCTGGACGACAACGAGTTCGCCCAGAAGCGCAGCCAGCGCGAACAGGATGGCTCCGAGGTGAAGTCGGTCGAGCTGGAGCGGCTGCTGCGCGAGGGCGCGACCATGATCGAACGCAGGGACGCGATGGAGTTCTTCCGCGATGCCTGCGCCGAGCAGTTCCGCACCCATATCCGCAAGCCCTGGACGCCGCGCTCCGGCTCGAAGGTCAACCGCAAAGCGCTGACGTCGGCCGTGATCGCCAGCAAGGACTTCATCAATGCGCGCAAATGGGCCGACAAGCAGGTGCTCGTGCCGCCCGGCACCCGCATCGCGGTCTCGTCGGGCATCGGCTTCAACGATGTCGGGTTCATCTACGCCATGCTCGACAAGCTCAAGGCGAAGTTCCCCGACATGGTGCTGTTGCATGGCGCGACCAGCACAGGCGGCGAACGCATCGCGGTCCTGTGGGCCGACAATCGCGGCGTGCCGTCCGTTCCTTTCGAGCCCGATTGGGACAAGCACGGCAGGGCCGCGCCGTTCAAGCGCAATGACGAAGTGCTGGAGGTCATGCCCAAGGGCGTCATCGTCCTTCCCGGCACCGGCATCCAGGACAATCTGCGCGACAAGGCCAAGGCGATGGGCATCAACGTCTGGGATTTCCGGCACCTCGGCGGCGCGTAAGCGCCGCCGCAGTGGTTGGCACAGACCTCCCTGCACGCAGCAGCCACCGTCTATCCATTGGGAGGTTCGGCTTCCCATCCCCTTCCCATTCCGGTCGGGGCTTTCGGGCATGGCCCGGCCTATTGACCCTGCTTGCCCAACCCCATGTTCTCCCTCCTGGGTCGGCTGCTGATCCGCGCATTTGGCCTTGGCGGGCGACTAATGCGGGAGGTGCCAGGGCACCAAGCAGAAAACCGGCGCGGATAGCGCCTACGGTTTCCGCAAGCGGACCCTCCGTTTTTCAGCTTGCCCGCGTCGCCCGCACGGCCTGCCTGCCGCATCAGCAACGCCGACGCAGGAGGCAGACATGGAAAACGGAACAAAGAACCGCAAGATCAACGAGGCCAGGCAGGCGAATGTCCGGCATGTTGACGGCGGGAGTGCTGAATACTGGCAAAAGCAGCGGGAGGGTTTTCGGCTCATCCGTGAAGCTGAGGAAGCCGGTGAGCGCATGAAGAACGCGCCGCTCTATCTTCACGGCGGTTACGACGAGAACGGGGACGTGATCCCGATCGAGAACCTCGAACCCGGCGACGACTTCGAGGACGCTATCCAGCGGCTGCTGGCAAACGAAACGGCGGTGAACATCCTTGTCGCACAGGAGCGCATGGACATCCACGACCGGCCTTTGTGGGCTGTGGTGGCCATTCTGGAGGCGCGGGCCTATCCCGAAACCGATCCCTTGTGGGGGCCAGACACCGACTGAGCCGAGATAGGGCAGGCGGCAATCGCCGTCTGCCACCCTCTCAGCGGCCAGCGATCACCGTCGTCCTGTTCTTGGATGCGCCCGCGGATGTGCGCTTGCCCGATGCTTTCCGCGCGGTGCCGCACACAGGCCCGAAATGAAGGCACGGAAACGACAGTAGCGCGTCGCGATCCATGCGTGCTGGTGCGACGAGCGACTGGCGGCGTCTCTCTGACACCGATCGAGGCGAGTCCGCTCGGCGTGCATGGGACTGAGCGATTTCGCCGGCAAGGGAATCCAGCTCCAATCTCCGCGCGCACCATCCCCGCTCTTTGAGGCGTTACCCTTGGTCTGACGGATGGCCTGACGCCATCAACCCTGAAGGGTCCGCTACGCAAGCGTGCGGCCGCCAGGCTTCGCCTGCGCGGTGACTGCGGCCGTCCGCCCGACACTTCGGGCGCCTGTCGAGCGGGGATGGTCCCCGCTCCGAAAGACAGGAGCCGGATCAATGTCCCTGAAAATCGCTCAGTCCCACGCATGGAACCTCGCCCGGACACTGATGACCTCCATCGTCGTCATCAGAATCGGCGACCGCCTGTTCGGTGTCGTCGAGGCGCGTGAGTTCGACGGCGACACCAGCAGCATCGTTCACGAATACGATCCCTTCGCGCGGTGATCGCCGCGCTCCGTCCGCCTTCGGCGCCGACGAACGCGCCGAAGGCGTTCCCCGTCAATTGGCAAGACGATACACCGGGCCGAGCGCCCCGCGAGCCTTCCTTATATAGCGCGGCAGGATCGCGATCGGCGGGCGGGACCGATGCCGCCGTCTCGCGCGCCATTCCCTGATCGACAACCCGGCGGAAGACCAATCGAAGGAAAGGCCGCCGCTTCGCCGGCCTCCCGCGCCCCGGTTCGGAGATGGCGACGATAGTGGTCATGGTCGTCGCCGCCCGTCTGTCCGCACGCCCCGGCAGGCGGTCCACCCGTCGATGATCCCTTCGCCGCGGTCGTCGCCCTGCCGGTCCCTTGGGTAGTGAAACAGCGCGACCAGCACTTTCCCTTCCCGGCTCCTGACCGGCGAGCCTCGGCCTTGGCGGAGACGCTCGATCGGAGATCCCGGACACGGCCGTCCACGCCCGTCGAACACCACCGCCGGCATGGCCGCATGGCAGCGAGGGTGAAGGGGACGGCGACGCCCAGGCGGCTTTCCGGGTTGATCGTGCCTCTGTCGCGCGAGGAACGCCATGTTCCGCACATCGCTCCGTGGCGCTTCGCCCGAGTGACTGCCCCTCCGACTGACTGACCCCCTAAGCCCGTTCGGTTTGCGCCAACAACCCCCGCGGCTCCGAACCGTGTTGGCGCTGAAGCGCCTGCCCGCACCACTTCGGGCCTTGGGGGCGAGTCTCCGCTGCGCGTCGATTGCAAGCGCCTCCCGCCGGTCTTGGCCGGGTCTCGTCGGAGGGACGGTCCCTCGGACTTGAAGCAACGGAGACTTGAAATGCAGAACATCGTCATCCTCGCCGGCAACATCGGCCAGAACCCGGAAAGCCGTTCCACCCAGGGCGGCACCCATATCACCCACTTCACCCTCGCCACCTCGCGCCCCCGCTATTCGGAGGGCAAGGTTCTCCGGGACGAGAACGGCTATCGCGTCCAGGACACCGAATGGCACCGCGTCACCGCCTTCAACGGCCTCGGCAAGACCATTCAGGAGCATTGCGAGAAGGGAATGAAGGTGCTGGTTCGCGGCCGCATCCACTACACCAAGTGGACCGACCAGCAGGGCATCGACCGCTACGGCTGCGAGATCATCGCCGAGACGGTGGACTTCCTCAGCCGGGGCAAGTCCGCACAGACGGGCGGCGACGCCTACAACGACATCGACGACGACGACATCCCGTTCTGAACCGAGGCGCGGAAGGCCCGGCGGCGCAAGCCGCCGGGCCTTCTTTCGTTGGTGTTTCCGCCCAAGTTGCGCTTATACCAAGACGACTATAATAGTCGTTTTCATGGCGAATGGCGCGTGGGTTGTGGAGGTGATCGTGCATGATCACTTCCCGCCAGGTGCGGGCCGCTCGCGCACTTCTTGGTTGGACACAGGAGATGCTTGCAGACAAGGCCCTCGTAGCTCTGACCGCGCTCAAGCGGCTCGAATCAGAGAACGAACTGCCTGTGCGCGAAGATACCCGACATCAGGTGGCCAAGGCGCTGGAGGCGGCGGGGATCGTGTTTCTCGATTCGGATCGGGGCCAGGGCGTGCTGCTGGTGAGCAATGCTCAGGGCGAATCGCGTAAGTAACACGCCGCTGCGCTTGCCGGATTATCCTGTCGTCATCATGGCGTCATAGCGAGCATGGTATGATTACTTCCCTCCATTATGGTGTATGTTCCGTAAATTGGCGCGTGCAGGGGGCAATAGTCGAAGGCGGGACGAGGCGATGGCGATAGGCGCTTTCGAGGATCGCGCGCCCGACGCGCTGCATGTCACCGACTATGACGAGCGCCACCATCAGACCTATTGGCGCTTGCTCGACGCGGCGGCTGAGAACGCCGATTGGCGCGAGGCCGTCTGGATCATCTTCGGGATCGACCCGGCGGCCGAGCCGGAACGCGCGCGCATGGTCTATGACTCCCATCTCGCCCGCGCCCGATGGATGACCGAGACCGGCTACCGTCATTTCCTGCGTCCGTCCGGGTCGTAGAAGCCGATCCCGGCGACCCCGCGACGGCGCGGAAAAACCATCCAGAACGCTGACTTGAATCCGCTATGCGCCGGCCCGCTCGGCAGGGCTTCTCCGCAGTCTCGGGCTTGAGAACATCTCCTGACGCGCTCCGCAGAGGGCCATGCTTGGGAGGATTTCGATGCCGCCTGAGAAGGACTGGCGCGCGCCCCCGGACGAGGCCGGGAACGACGCGCTTGCTTATTCCGACATCGCCATCGGCTATCTCCGCCGCAACCCCCGCTATCGCGCCGACTATTCCCGCGCGCTCGGCCGCGTGAAGCGCGGCGCGATCACCGCCGACGAGGCGACCGCCGCCCTGGTCCGGCGCTGGGGCATCAGCTTCCACGCCGCGCCGGCTTCCGCTTTCGATCCCAGGCTCGCGGTCGCGCGACCCGAACTGTCGCCGGCCAGTATCGTCCTGGCGCCCGCGCTCGCAGGCATCGGCGCCGAATGTCTCGATATGAAGGCGCTCGGCGACATTCGCGCGCGGATCAGGATCGGCGACTTCCTGCACGTCATTCTCGCCGACAGCGATGGCGACGAGTATCTGTGCATGTGCGGTTCGTGCCAGGGACCGATGGCCGTGATGCTGCCGATCGGCCCCGATCCCTTCGCGCGCCTCGCAGCCGCCGAGCGCCTGTGCCGTCGCCTGAACGGCATGGCAGCAGGCCCGCCGGCGCTGCGCCCGCCACCCTTCCGGCGCCGGCACCTTCTCACCCTCCTGCAAGTGCTCGACGGCCACCGTGCTGGCGCCACCCGCCGCGAGCTGGCCGCTGCGCTCATCGACGACGATGTGCGCGGCTACAGCGCCGCCGAATGGGCCGACAGCCGCGAGCGCAAGCGCATCAACCGATGGATCGCCGAGGCCGTCGAGCTGCGCGATGGTGGCTACATCCGGCTGCTGCGCGGCGGCTGAGGGGGACATTTCCGACCCCCTTGCCAGCGTCCCTTCTTCGGCCGGGGGTGGTTTCGCCACCATCGCCTCCTGTCCGCCTGTCCCACTTTTCGGGGGCCGGCCATCATCAGGAGGATCATCATGGCCGAGCCTGTTGCCGCTGCCACGCCACGCTATCTCAAGACGCCCGATGCGGCGATCCATCTCGGTTTGTCGGCCCGGACGCTGGAAAAGCATCGCTGTTTCGGCACCGGCCCGGTGTTCCGCAGGCTCGGCGGCCGCATCGTCTATGCGATCGACGACCTTGACGCCTGGGCTGCGCTAGGCACGCGCCGCTCGACTTCCGATCCCGGCAACGGCGTGGTTCATCCGGCCAAGCGCCTGCCCGGCGATTGCGTGCGCCGCTGATCGTCACATGCGCACCGCACGCTCCCATTCCAGCCGGTCCAGCGTCGAGCGGACGCAGCTAGAGATGTTCCGTTCCGTGCCCGGCGATCTTGCGCCGCGGGACGCGCAGGACTTGATGGCCTGGCCGTTCTTCAGCCTCGCCAAGACCAGGCGCGTCACACCCATCGACTTCCGCATGGGCGCGACATGGATCTCGGTCGAGGCCGTGCCCGAGCATGGCATGGCGACTATTTGGGACGCCGACGTGCTGATCTGGGCGGCGAGCCAGCTCATCGAGGCGCGTGACGCCGGGCGGCCGACCTCGCGCCTCATGGTGACGACGCCGCACGAGATTCTGGCGTTCACGCGGCGCGGGACCGGCAAGGCCAGCTACGAGCGGCTGAAGGCTGCGCTCGACCGGCTGCAATCCACCACCGTCGCCACCTCGATCCGGCAGGAGCATCAGCGCCGCCGCCATCGCTTCTCGTGGATCAACGAGTGGCGCGAGCTGGCGGACGGCAAAGGCCGGGCGCTCGGCATCGAGCTAATCCTGCCGGACTGGTTCTATGCCGGCGTGCTCGATCGCGCGCTCGTGCTGACGATCGACCGCGCCTATTTCGACCTGACCGGCGGGCTCGAACGCTGGCTCTACCGGATCGTGCGCAAGCATGGCGGCCGGCAGGAAGGCGGCTGGAGCTTCGACGTTCCGCACCTTCACGTCAAATCCGGCGTGCTCTCGCCGCTCCGCCGTTTCGCGTTCGAGCTGCGCGCCATCGTCGCCCGCCAACCGCTGCCCGGCTACCTCCTCACGCTCGAACACACGCTCGGCCGCGACCGGCTGAACTTCGTTCCGATCCCCGTCGATCCGTTCGACGCCGCCATGCGCCGCGTCGGCCTCAAGCCTGTGGAGAACTGGCCATGAGGTTCGGACTATCGGGAACGGCCGGATTCGGACCATCAGGAACGCCGGACACGGACTATCGGGAACGCGCGGGCTTCGCAAACCCGCAGAAATCCTCGCGGAATCGTCCCCCCTCTAACGGTGCTAATAGAAAAGAATCCTTCGGATTCTTGCTAACGGCGCGCGCGGCTGTGGACAGCGCGGCCCCGTTCGAGGGCTCGGCGCTCGCTCGGCGGACAAGCCGCCGGCCTCGCACCGCACCCATCGCGACCCCCATCCCCGGAGACCTCCCATGATCGACGACCGGCCCCCGGCCGTGCGCGGCGGCGGCGCGTTCAGCGCGCTCGCCCGCGACGGCCTCACCCATGTCGAGCTGACCTGGATCGAGAAGAAGCTGGAGCACTGGATACGCTTCGGCCGCGTCGCCCAGGACCGCATCCTGACGCGCCGAACCCGCGTCGTCGGCTTCCGTCCGGGCGCCGTCTTCGCGTTCGTCCGCTGGGCGTCGAACGATTTCGGCACGATCGTCTCGCGCATCGACGTGGTGCGCGCGGTCGCGGCGAACGAGCCCTATACGACGCTGCCTTTCGTGCGGCCGGGCGGCGACATCCTGCTCAAGATCGAGGGCTGGCCCAAAGTCCAGCAGGTGCTCGCTGCCATCGACGCGGTGGAGGTGGCCGGCGTCGATCCCTGCGACGCCGCGCCCGATCACTGGCGGCACGTCCACAACCGCATCGCCGCCGGCCATCAGCCGCGCCTCTACACGGTCGAGCGCCATAGCGCCTGGCTCAAGCGCCGGGAGATCGAAGGATGACGCGCCGCCGCTATGTCATGGCGACGGCCTTCGTCGCCTCGGCCTTCGCCGTGTCGTTCGTCGCCATCGCCATCGCCGATCCGCTCCCGCGCGTTATCTGGAACGCCAGCGCCAGCGCCCCGATCGGGCTCTACCGCATCCATCCCGACCGCGATCCACCTACCGGCGCGCTGGTCGCTGTCGCGCCGCCCGAACGGCTGGCGCGCTGGCTCTCGGCGCGCGGCTATCTGCCCGAGGGCCTGCCGCTGCTGAAGCATGTCGCGGCGAAAGCCGGACAGCGCGTGTGCCGCAGCGGCGACGTGGTGAGCGTCGATGGTCAGCCCGTCGTCAGCGCCCGCGAGCGTGACGGCCGAGGCCGTCCGCTGCCGGTCTGGCAGGGCTGCCGGACGCTCGGTGCGGGCGAACTGTTGCTGCTCAATCCCGACCATCCCGACAGCCTGGACGGCCGCTATTTCGGCCCGCTTCCGGCCTCCGCCGTCATCGGCCGGGCGACGCCGCTGCACCTGCGCGCGCCTGCCGCACCGCCTTCACCCCCCAGCGAAAAGGAGATCGGCCATGCCGACCAATATCTTTGAACCCACCGGCGACGGCTATGCCGGGCGCATCCGGCTGTTCGGAATCAACGAGGCGATCGTGCTTGTCGCGCTCGATCCGACCGACACCGAAAACGCGCCCGACTATCGCATTCACCTCGACGACGAGGATGGCCCCGAGGTCGGCGGCGCGTGGAAACGGGTCGGCGAACGCGCCGGCAACTACATCGCGCTGGAGATCGACAGCCCGCTCTTTTCGGCGGTGTTCCGGCCCGTCCTGTTCCGCGCCGACGACGATGGGCGGACGTTCAGGCTGTCGTGGAAACGGCCCCGGCCGCGCGAAGACCGGAGCTGATCGGTGGCTGCGCCTGTCCGATCATCGCGCCGTCCGGCGGTCGCGCTGGCGCTGCTCGCACTCACGGCGAGCGCGCCGGCGACGGTCTTCTCGACACCCGCCCAGGCGCAGACCGCCACATCGTCCGCTGGCGCTGCGATCGGTCGGCATGTCGCCGACGCGGCGCAGCGGTTCGGCCTCCCGGAAGCATGGATATGGGCCGTCATGCGCGTCGAGAGCAACGGCGACGTGCGCGCCGTTTCGTCTGCTGGCGCGCGGGGCCTCATGCAGATCATGCCCGCCACATGGACCGGGCTGCGCGCTCGCTATCGCCTCGGGCGCGATCCCTTCAATCCCCGCGACAACATCATGGCGGGCGCGGCTTACCTGCGCGAAATGCACGACCGCTACGGTAACGTGACGGCGATGCTGGCCGCCTACAACGCGGGGCCGGGCCGCTATGACGAGCACCTGTCGCGCGGCCGTCCGTTGCCCGCCGAGACGCGCGCCTATCTCGCAAAGCTGGCGTCGATCACCGGCGGGGCGGGCGACACCCAGCTTGCCGCCGCGCCACCGTCCGATCCCTACGCCTGGCGTCGCGCGGCGCTGTTCCCCGTGCGCGCGGACGCGGTTTCGGATCGCGGCGCAGGCGCCGAAAGCGGGGCCGCGCCTACGCTGTCCGAACGTCCGCCGGCCGACCGCTCCTCCGTCGCGATGGCCGCCGTCGCCTCGCCTTCGCTCGGCCTGTTCGTCCCTCTGTCCGGCGAGCGGCCCCGATGAGCGGCCCCGGCGCGCTGTGGCGGGTTCCCTCGCAGCCTTTCGCAGCGTCGGAAGGGGGGAAGGCTTTGATTTTGAAGGAGGAAGGCCGAGGGCAAGATAAAGGGCGGCAATGTGCGAAGCCATTTTGCCCCGGTCGTAGCCTTGTTTCCCAAGGCTTTTGGGCATTGCTGCGCAATGTGCGCGCGAACCGCGCAATGTGCGGCGACCGCCGAAAGCCAGCAAGCATCGGGCTTTGCCGCACATTGCGGAGCATCGCGCCATGATGCGCGACGACGATTTCCGCATCCGGCCTGGCCGCGTCCGCTCACGGGGAAGCCAGCGCGCGCTGCCGATCATCGTCCAGGCGCTTGCCGCCGCCCAGCGCGCCGGAGGCCATGTCTCACGCCGGGGCCGGATCATCGCGCCGGGGCGCTCGACCTTCGGGCGCGGCCGGGTCGCCAGCCTCCGCGCGACTCATCGGCTCGGCCACCGCTCGCGCCAGGTCGTCGTCAAGGCGCGTGTCGTCCGGCACGGCGGCCGCGCCTCGCTCGCGGCCCACCTCAACTATCTGCAACGCGATGGCGTTACCCGCGACGGCGAGCGGGGCGTGCTGTTTGGCGCCGATGCGGACGCGCTCGATCGCAACGAGTTTGCGGCGCGCTGCGAAGACGACCGCCATCATTTTCGCTTCATCGTGTCCCCAGAGGACGCCGAGCAGATGCGCGACCTCAAGGGGTTCACCCGCGATCTCATGACGCGGATGGAAGCGGACCTCGGCACCCGCCTCGACTGGCGGGCTGTCGAGCACTGGAACACCGACAATCCCCACGTCCACATCATCGTGCGCGGCGTCGCCGAGGACGGGCAGAACCTCGTTATCTCCCGCGATTATATCCGCGAAGGGATGCGGGCGCAGGCGCGCGAGATCGTCACGCGCGAGCTGGGCCTGCGCAGCGACCTCGAAATTCGGCAGTCGCTGGAGCGGCAGGTCGAGGCCGAACGCTGGACCGAGATTGACCGCAACCTGTCGCGCACCATGCAGCGCGACGGCCTTATCGACATGGCGCCCGAACCGGGCGTGCGGCCGGACGGCGACCATGTGCTGAGAATGGGGCGGCTACGCAAGCTGGAGCGGCTCGGCCTCGCCAGCCAGATCGGCCCCGGCCAGTGGACCCTTGCGGGCGATGCGCAGACGGCCTTGCGCGAGCTGGGCGAGCGCGGCGACATCATCAAGCGGATGCACCAGGCCATGACCGATCGTGGCATCGACCGGGGCGCCGCCAGCTATGTGCTCGAACCCGATCCCGCCCAGCCCGTCATTGGCAGGCTGGTCGATCGCGGACTCCATGATGAGCTGACCGGCAAAGCCTATGCGATCGTGGACGGGATCGACGGGCGCACCCACCACGTCCAGCTTCCCGACATCGAGGCGACCGGCGATTGCAAGCCCGGCGCGATCGTCGAGCTTCGCCGCTTCGAGGACCGCAGGGGCCGGCAGCGGGTGGCGTTGGCCGTGCGCTCGGACGTGGACCTTGATGCACAGGTCCGCGCGCCGGGGGCCACCTGGCTCGACCGCCGCAACCTGTCGAGCGACGGTCGCGATCTGGGCGGCGGCTTCGGAACCGAGGTGCGCGCCGCGATGGAGGCCCGCGCCGAGCATCTGGCCGACGAAGGGTTGGCGCGACGGCAGGGCCAGCGCATCATCTTCGCGCGCAACCTCCTCGACACGCTGAGGCGACGCGAACTGGACGCGGCCGCCAGCGAACTGTCTGCCGAGATCGGCCTGCCGCACACGCCGTCCAAGGCCGGCGAATATGTCGCGGGCACCGTGCGCCAGCGCCTGACGCTCACCTCGGGCCGTTTCGCCATGATCGACGACGGCTTGGGCTTCCATCTCGTGCCCTGGTCCCCCTCGCTCGACCGTCAGATCGGCAAGCACATCTCCGGCGTCATGCGCGGCGATGGCGGCGTGGACTGGTCGTTCGGGCGCGGCCGGGGCCTCGGCCTGTGAACCGGCGGAGGTGATAGCCGGTGTCCGCGACCAAAATCCTTTGGGGTCAGGTCATCACGGTCTTTCTGATCGTGCTCGCCGCGATCTGGACCGCGACCCAATGGACGGCCGCGGCGCTCGCCTACCAGCCCGAGCTTGGGGCGCCCTGGTTCATGCTCGGCGATTGGCCGATCTATCCGCCGCCGGCCTTCTTCTGGTGGTGGTTCTCCTTCGACGCCTATGCACCCGAAATATTCCAGACCGGCGCGTTCATCGCCACGTCGGGCGGGTTCGCCGCCATCGTCGTCGCCATCGCCATGTCGGTATGGCGCGCGCGTGAGCTGAAGAATGCCGCGACCTACGGCTCGGCGCGCTGGGCGGAGAAAGCGGAGGTGCGCGCCGCCGGACTGCTTGGCGAAAATGGTGTCGTTCTCGGTCGCCTGGGGCGCGGCTATCTGCGCCACGATGGTCCCGAGCATGTGCTGTGTTTCGCGCCCACGCGCAGCGGCAAGGGTGTGGGCCTGGTTGTGCCCACGCTGCTTACCTGGCCCGGCTCGGCGATCGTTCACGACATTAAAGGCGAGAACTGGCAGCTCACGGCCGGCTTCCGCGCCCAACACGCGCGGGTGCTGCTGTTCGACCCGACCAATGGCGCATCGGCCGCCTACAATCCCCTGCTCGAAATCCGCAAGGGCGCCTGGGAAGTGCGCGACGTGCAGAACGTCGCCGACGTGCTGGTGGACCCGGAAGGGTCGCTGGAGAAGCGCAACCATTGGGAAAAGACATCCCATGCGCTGCTGGTCGGTGCGATCCTCCATGTGCTCTACGCCGAGGCCGACAAGTCGCTCGCGGGCGTCGCCGCCTTCCTGTCCGATCCGCGTCGCCCGATCGAGAGCACATTATGGGCGATGATGACCACGCCGCATCTCGGGGAGGCGGGCGTCCATCCTGTCGTCGCTTCCGCCGCGCGCGAACTGCTCAACAAATCGGCGAACGAGCGATCGGGCGTCCTCTCGACCGCCATGTCGTTCCTGGGTCTCTACCGCGATCCCATCGTCGCGCAGGTCACACGCACCTGCGAGTGGCGCATAGCGGATCTGGTCGAAGGCGAGCTGCCGGTCACGCTCTACCTGGTCGTGCCACCCAGCGACATCTCGCGCACCAAGCCGCTCATTCGGCTCATCCTCAACCAGATCGGACGACGGCTGACCGAAGACTTGAATGCCGGGCAGTCGCGCCACCGCTTGCTCCTCATGCTCGACGAATTTCCGACGCTCGGCAGATTGGATTTCTTTGAGGTCTCGTTGGCGTTCATGGCCGGCTACGGCATCCAGAGCTTCTTGATCGCCCAGAGCCTCAACCAGATCGACAAGGCTTACGGGCCGAACCACGCGATCCTCGACAATTGCCACGTGCGCGTATGCTTCGCCACGAATGACGAGCGCACCGCCAAGCGCATCTCGGACGCGCTCGGCACGGCCACCGAGATGCGGGCGATGAAGAACTACGCTGGCCATCGCCTCTCGCCCTGGCTCGGGCATTTGATGGTCTCGCGGCAGGAGACCGCCCGGCAGCTCCTCACCCCTGGCGAAATTATGCAGCTTCCGCCCAACGACGAGATCGTCATGGCTGCGGGCATCCCGCCGATCCGGGCGAAGAAGGTCCGCTACTACAAGGATCGGAGGTTCACGGAGCGCGTGCTGGCGCCGCCGGACATGAATATCGGAGGCGGCCCGCCGCGCCCGGACGATTGGAGCGGCCTGCCGCCGATCGAAGCCCCGCCCATGCCCGAACCGATCGAGCATCACGCACCGAAGAAGCCGAAGAAGAAAAAGGCCGGTAAGAAGCAGGACGCGACAGAGGACGATGCGGCCAACGCCGACCTGCGCCGCGATCCACAGTTGGAGCGCCATATCGACATCGCGCCGCAGCCCAGGCCCGCGCCCGACAACGAGTTCGAGCTGGACGAACCGGAACAGGATACCGACGCGGCGCGGCAAGCGGCGATGCGCCGCCGGATGCAGCGTATCGCGCGGCAGGCGTCGCTCGATCCCGACGACGGCATCGAGCTATGAGCACCAAGACTCCGCTGTCGGTCTATCTCGACCCCGAGCTTATGCACGCGCTCGCTGCCTATGCCGATCGGCGCGGGAAGTCGCGTTCGTTGATCGCAGAGGCCGCCATCGCGTCCTTCCTCTCACCCGACGCAGACGAGCAGCGCGAGGCGGCCATCGCCAAGCGGCTCGATCGGATCGACCGCCGCATGACGCGGCTGGAGCGCGATACCGGCATCGGCGTCGAGATGATCGCGCTGTTCGTTCGTTTCTGGCTGTCCAATACCCCGGCGCCGCCCGAAGCGGAGCGGACCGCCATGCGCCGCCAGGGCGGTGATCGCTACGATGCTTTCATCGAGGCGCTCGGCCGCCGACTCGCGAAGGGGCCGAAGGTCCGTCAGGAAATCGGCGAAGACTTTCCACCCCAAGAAGAATGAGCCGCCTACGCTGCTCCCTGTCTTTCTTCGCCAGACTACGACGCCCGCATTTACTTGTTGAAGCGCCCCCTTTTCTGTCTCTCTTGATGTGCCCCTGACGCCGGGCGGCGGTTCGCCCGGCCCAATTCAGGGGCCTTTTCTTGACCGTCCACCCGATCCGTTCCGAGGCGAAGACACGCGGCGCGCGGATGCTGCGCACGGCGCTGGGGCCGTCGATCGCGACCTGGCTGGATGATCCCGCCGTCATCGAGGTGATGCTGAACCCCGATGGCCGGCTGTGGATCGACCGGCTCGGCGAGGGGATCAGCGACACCGGCGAGCTGCTGACCGCCGCGGACGGCGAACGGATCGTGCGCCTGGTCGCGCATCATGTCGGCGTCGAGGTTCATGCCCGGTCCCCGCGCGTCTCGGCCGAGCTGCCGGAGGGGGGCGAACGGTTCGAGGGGTTGCTGCCGCCCGTCGTGGCGGCGCCCGCCTTCGCGATCCGCAAGCCCGCCGTCGCGGTGTTCACGCTCGACGACTATGCGGCGGCCGGGATCATGTCGGGGGCCGAGGCCGAGGCGCTGCGCCAGGGCGTCGCGGCCCGCGCCAATATCATCGTCGCGGGCGGCACCGGCGCCGGCAAGACCACGCTGGTCAACGCGCTCCTGGCGGAGATCGCCAGAACCGCCGACCGCATCGTCCTGATCGAAGACACGCGCGAGCTGCAATGCGCCGCGCCCAACCTTGTCGCCATGCGGACCAAGGATGGCGTCGTCTCGCTGTCCGATCTTGTCCGGTCCTCGCTGCGCCTGCGGCCCGACCGCATCCCCATCGGCGAAGTCAGGGGAAGCGAGGCGCTCGATCTCATCAAGGCGTGGGGAACGGGACACCCCGGCGGTGTCGGCACCATCCACGCCGGGACCGCGCTCGGGGCGCTGCGCCGCATGGAGCAGCTCATTCAGGAGGCCGTCGTCACGGTCCCGCGCGCGCTGATCGCCGAGACCATCGACCTGATCGCCGTGCTGGTCCGCGACGGACACGGCCGCCGCCTCGCCGAGCTGGCCCGCGTCGAAGGGCTCGACCCCGCCACCGGCGACTACCGCCTCGCGCCCCTTTCCACCACCCAACCGGGAGACCTCCCATGAAGAAGGACACCAAGCGCCGCCTGCTGGGCGGAACCATGCTCGACCGCCTCGGCCATGCCGGGATCACCGCCGTCGGCCTGCTCTACGCAATGCCCGCCCATGCGGGCGGATCGTCGATGCCGTGGGAAGCCCCGCTGCAATCCATCCTCGAAAGCATCGAGGGGCCGGTCGCCAAGATCATCGCGGTGATAATCATCATCGTGACCGGCCTCACCCTGGCGTTCGGCGACACGTCGGGCGGGGCGCGACGGATGATCCAGATCGTCTTCGGCCTCAGCATCGCGTTCGCGGCCAGCTCGTTCTTTTTGTCCTTCTTCTCGTTCGGCGGGGGGCTGGTCGTCGCATGACGGGCGCGGCCGATCCTGTCGAGCCGATCGCGGGCTACTATGCCCCCGTTCACCGGGCGCTGATCGAGCCGATATTGCTCGGCGGGGCCCCGCGCTCGCTCGCCATCGTCAACGGCACCTTGGCCGGCGCGATCGGTCTCGGCCTGCGGCTCTGGCTCGCCGGCCTCGTGATCTGGGCCATCGGCCACGCGCTCTCGGTGTGGGCCGCGCGGCGCGATCCGCAGTTCGTGGACGTGGCCCGGCGCCACCTCAAATATCCGGCCTGGATGCGGCCATGATGAGCTTGCGCGAATATCGCGGGCAAGCCGCGCATCTGGCCGACTTCCTGCCTTGGGCGGCGCTGGTCGGCGAAGGCGTCGTGCTCAACAAAGACGGGTCGTTCCAGCGCACGGCGCGGTTCCGTGGCCCCGATCTCGACAGCGCCACGCCGGCCGAGCTGGTCGCCACCACGGCGCGGCTCAACAATGCGCTGCGCCGCCTGGGCTCGGGCTGGGCGATCTTCGTCGAGGCGCAGCGCACCCCCGCGCTCGACTACCCGGATTCGGAGTTTCCCGATCCGGTCTCGGCGCTGGTGGACATGGAGCGGCGCGAACAGTTCCGCGAGGAAGGCGCGCATTTCGAGAGCCGCTATTACCTGACGCTGCTGTGGATGCCGCCGGCCGAGGAAGCGGCCCGCGCCGAGGGCTGGCTTTACGAGGGCCGCTCGACCACTGGCGTCGATCCGTGGGAGCTGCTCAAGGGCTTCACCGATCGCAGCGACCGGGTGTTGAACCTGGTCGAAGGCTTCGTGCCCGAAGTCCGCTGGCTCGATGATGGCGAGACGCTGACCTATCTGCACAGCACCATCTCCACCCGCCGCCAGAGCGTGCGCGTTCCCGAGACGCCGATGCACCTCGACGCGCTGCTGGCCGACGAGCCGCTGACCGGCGGGCTGGAGCCGCGCCTGGGTGAGCATCATCTGCGCACGCTGACGGTCGTGGGTTTCCCGAGCGTCACCTTTCCCGGCCTGCTCGACGAGCTGAACCGGCTCGCCTTCGAGTATCGCTGGTCCACCCGCGCGATCATGCTCGACAAGACCGACGCGACCAGGCTGCTGAGCAAGATCAGGCGGCAATGGTTCGCCAAGCGCAAGTCGGTCGCGGCGATCCTCAAGGAGATCATGACCAACGAGGCATCGACGCTGCTCGACAGCGACGCCTCGAACAAGGCCGCCGACGCCGACACCGCGCTCCAAGAACTCGGCGCCGACTATGCCGGCATGGCCTATGTGACGGCGGCCGTCACCGTATGGGACCGCGACCCGGCCATCGCCGCCGAGAAGCTGCGGCTGGTCGAGAAAATCATCCAGGGCCGGGACTTCACCGTCATCCCCGAAGGGATGAACGCGATCGAGGCATGGTTGGGGAGCCTGCCCGGCCACACCTACGCCAACGTCCGGCAACCGCCGATCTCCACCATCAATCTCGCCCACCTGATCCCCCTGTCAGCGGTATGGGCGGGGCCGGAACGGGACGAGCATTTCGTTGCTCCCCCCTTGCTTTACGGCAAGACGGAAGGCTCGACCCCGTTCCGGTTTTCCCTTCATGTCGGCGATGTCGGCCATACGTTGATCGTCGGGCCGACCGGCGCCGGTAAGTCGGTGCTGCTCGCGCTGATGGCGATGCAGTTTCGCCGCTACGAGAACGGCCAGGTCTTCGCCTTCGATTTCGGCGGCAGCATCCGCGCCGCCGCGCTCGGCATGGGCGGCGACTGGCAGGATCTCGGCGGCGGCCTTTCCGACGACAATGACGGCGGCGTCCAGTTGCAGCCGCTCGCGCGTATCGACGATCCCGCCGAACGTGCCTGGGCGGCCGAATGGCTGGCGGCGATCTTCGCGTCCGAAGGCGTCGCGGTCGATCCGCAAGCTAAAGAGCATATCTGGTCGGCGCTGACCTCGCTCGCCAGCGCGCCCCTGTCGGAACGCACGCTGACCGGGCTCGCGGTCCTGTTGCAGAGCCAGCAGCTCAAGCAGGCGCTCGCGCCCTATTGCATCGGCGGGCCGTGGGGTCGGCTGCTCGACGCTGAGGCCGAGCGCCTGGGCGAAGCCGACGTGCAGGCGTTCGAGACCGAGGGCCTGGTCGGCGCCGGATCGGCCGCCGCCGTGCTGTCCTATCTGTTCCACCGGATCGAGGGCCGGCTGGACGGCTCGCCGACGCTCATCATCATCGACGAGGGCTGGCTTGTCCTCGACAGCCCGGACTTCGCCGCGCAGCTCCGCGAGTGGCTGAAGACGCTCAGGAAGAAAAACGCCTCCGTCGTCTTCGCCACGCAGAGCCTGGCTGACATCGAAACGTCGAGCATCGCGCCGGCCATCATCGAATCCTGCCCGACGCGCATCTTCCTCCCCAACGAGCGCGCCGCCGAGCCGCAGATCGCAGCCATCTACGAGCGGTTCGGGCTCAATGCCCGCCAGATCGAAATCCTCAGCCGGGCGACCCCGAAGCGGGATTATTACTGTCAGAGCCGGCGGGGGAACCGCCTGTTCGAGCTGGGGCTGGGCGAGGTGGCGATGGCCTTCGCCGCCGCCTCGGCCAAGTCCGACCAGCTCCGCATCTCCGAGATGATCGAAGCCTACGGGCAATCCGCGTTCGCCGCCGAATGGCTGCGGCATCGCGGCTGCGCCTGGGCCGTCGAGCTGCTGCCGGAACCGGCATCCGACCGCCAGCACCAGCTTCCCCTCACGCCAGACATGGAGATTTCCTCATGAGACTGCCCCCTGTCCGCCGCGCTGTCGTGGCCGGCGTCCTCGCCGTATCGGCCATCGCCCCGATCGCCCTGCCCATGCCAGCGCACGCGCAGTTCGGCGGGATCGTCTATGACCCGACCAACTATGCGCAGAACGTGCTGACGGCCGCCCGGTCGCTCCAGCAGATCAACAACCAGATTCAGCAAATCCAGAACCAGGCGACGAGCCTCATCAACGAGGCGCGCAACCTGACCTCGCTGCCGTTCAGCTCGCTCCAGCAATTGCAGCAGCAGGTTCAGCGCACGCAGCAGCTTCTCTCCGAGGCGCAGCGCATCGCCTACGACGTGCAGGACATCCAGCAGGCGTTCAACGGCCGCTACAAGGGCGCGGCGCTGACCGGCGATCACGCGCAGATGGTCGCCAACGCCAATGCCCGCTGGGAGGATAGCGTCGGCGCGTTTCAGGACGCCTTGCAGGTGCAGGCCGGCGTCGTCGGCAACATCGAGGGCGCTCGCACGACGATGGACAGCCTGGTCTCGGCCAGCCAGTCCGCAACCGGCGCGCTCCAGGCCGCGCAGGCGGGCAACCAGCTTCTCGCCCTGCAATCGCAGCAGCTCGCCGACCTCACCGCCGCCGTCGCGGCGCAGGGCCGGGCGCAGGCGCTCGAATCCGCCCGCCAGGCCGCCGAGGAAGCCGAAGGCCGCGAGCGGTTCCGCCGCTTCATGGGCAACTGAGGCTTTCCGATGTCGCGCACGGCGAAGATCGCGGGGGTGGCGGGGCTGGCCGGCCTGATGATGACGGTGGCGATCGTAGCCGTCGTCCGGCCCCAGCAGCCTGCGCCGCCTCCGCCGCTCGCCCTGCCGGCGGAAGAAGGCCGGGACCGGCTTGCGCGCGAGCTGGACCGCTGCGCCACGCTCACCATGCCGGACAGCGGTTGCGAGGTGGCCTGGGCCGCGAACCGCCGCCGCTTCTTCCGCCAGGATGATCCCGCGCCCCATGCCGAGCAAGGCGGCCTGGCCCCGGATGCCGAGGACGCCGCGCCATGAACGACACCGGCGTCATCGACAATTTTCTGGGCGTCTTCACCGGCTACATCGACTCCGGCTTCGGCCTGCTCGGCGGCGAGGTCGCGTTCCTCTCGACCACCCTCATCGCCATCGACGTGACGCTGGCGGGCCTGTTCTGGGCCTGGGGCGCCGACGAGGACGTGCTTCAGCGCCTCGTGAAGAAGACGCTCTATATCGGCACCTTCGCCTTCATCATCGGCAACTTCCCGCTCCTCGCCACCATCGTCTTCGAGAGCTTCGCCGGTCTCGGCCTTCAGGCGAGCGGCGGGGCCATGACGATCGACGATTTCATGAAGCCCGGCACGATCGCCGCGACCGGACTCCAGGCCGGCAGGCCGCTGCTCGATGCGGCGGGCCAGTTCTCTAGCCTGTGGGCCTTCTTCGCCAATGCCGCGCTGATCCTCGTGCTCCTGATCGCGTGGCTGATCGTCGTCCTCGCCTTCTTCATCATCGCCGTGCAGGTCTTCATCACGCTGATCGAGTTCAAGCTGGTGACGCTGGCGGGCTTCGTCCTGCTGCCATTCGCCTTCTTCAACAAGACCGCCTTCATGGCCGAGAAGGTGCTGGGCCATGTCGTCTCGACCGGCATCAAGGTCTTGGTCCTGGCCGTCATCACCGGCATCGGCACGACACTGTTCAGCCAGTTCACGACCGCTGGCCTTGGCGCCGAACCCGACATCAATCAGGTCATGGCGATTGCGCTCGCGGCCTTGTCTCTCCTGGGCCTCGCGATCTTCGGCCCCGGCATCGCTAACGGCATCGTGTCGGGCGGCCCGCAGCTCGGCGCGGGCGCGGCGGCCGGGACCGCGCTGGCGGCAGGCGGCGCGCTGGTCGGAGGCGCGGCCGCCGCACGGCTCGGCTTGGGCGCGGCAGGTTCGGCGGTTGGCGCGGCCGGCCGGATGACCGGCGCGGCTGCGCGTGGCGGTGCGCAGATGGCGGGCGGCGCCACCAGCGCCTACAGCCTCGGTTCGTTCGGCAAGAGCGGCGCTGGCGCTGTCGCGGGCGGGATGGCCGCCGTCGGCCAGGCAGCGGCGGGAAGCATGGCCGGTGCCGTCCTGTCGCCCTTGCGCAAGGCGGCCGCCAAGGGCGGCGAGGCGATGAAGGCCAACTTCCGCTCGGGCGCTCGCGCCGGATTCACCGCAACCGGCGGCACCATTTCCGGCGGGCCTTCGCCTGCCGCCCCGGCCGCTGGCGCTTCCGCACCGGCTGGCGCTTCCACCCAACCCGGATGGGCCGCCACGATGAAACGCCGCCAGTCCATGACCCACGGCGCGACCGTCCTCGCTCACACGATGAAGGCCGGCGACAGCCGCGGCGGTGGCGGCGGTCCCGACATCAAGGAAAGGGACTGACCCATGTTTCGACGACCCACTATCCGTTACGGCCAAACCCCCGAAGCCACGACACCCTATCAACGCGCCGCGCAGGTCTGGGACGACCGCATCGGCTCTGCGCGCGTCCAAGCGAAGAACTGGCGCATGGCCTTCTTCGGCGCGCTCGCGCTGTCGGGCGGTCTCGCTGGCGGCCTGGTCTGGCAATCGGCGCGCGGCCATATCGTGCCCTGGGTGGTTCAGGTCGATCGGCTCGGCGAAGCGCAGGCGGTCGCGCCGGCCGAGACCGGCTATCGGCCGACCGACCCGCAGATCGCGTTCCATCTCGCCCGGTTCGTCGAGCAGGTCAGGAGTGTTCCGGCCGATCCCGTCATCGTCCGCCAGAATTGGCTCAGGGCCTACGACTTCACCACCGATCGCGGGGCGATGGCGCTCAACGACTATGCACGCGCCAACGATCCTTTCGCCAATGTCGGGCGGGTGCAGGTCGCGGTGGACGTGTCGAGCGTGATCCGGGCCTCGCCCGACAGCTTCCGCGTGGCCTGGACCGAGCGGCGCTATCAGGACGGCAGCCTCACCGCCACCGAACGCTGGTCCGCGATCCTCACCATCGTTGTCCAACCCCCGCGCACGCCCGACGCGCTGCGCAAGAACCCGCTCGGCGTCTTCGTCAACGCCCTCAATTGGTCAAAGGAGCTGTCGCAATGACACGCATGTCCGCCCGCCATGCCGCCAGCGCGGTAATGCTGCTTTCCGCAACCGTGCTCGCCGGCTGCGCCACCACCTCAGCGAAGCCGCCGGCCATCACCTATGACGATCCGCCCGCCGGGATCGCGGCGACACCCGCGCCCGAACTGCCGCGCGCCGTCGAGGTGGTGACGATCCCCGAGCCGCTGCCGCTCCCCGGACAATTGAAGCCGGTCGCGGATAGCACGGCGCCGGCCGAGCCCGCCGATCCGCGCAGGCGCGTCGGCGCGGCAAACGCCGCCGCCCGCGTGCAGCCGGTGCGCGACGGTTTCCTCAATGCGATCCAGCAATATCCCTGGACCGAAGGCGCGCTCTATCAGGTCTATACCGCGCCCGGCCAGGTGACGGACATCGCCTTGCAGGAAGGCGAGCAGCTCGTGGGACCGGGGCCGGTGGCGGCCGGCGACACCGTGCGCTGGATCATCGGCGACACGGTGAGCGGTGGCGGTCCCACCGCGCGCGTGCATATCCTCGTGAAGCCGACGCGGCCGGACATCGCCACGAACCTTGTCATCAATACCGATCGCCGGACCTATCATCTGGAGCTGCGCGCGACGGCTTCGACCTACATGGCGTCGGTCTCGTGGACCTATCCGCATGACGCGCTGATCGCCTTGCAGGGGCGCAACGCGGCCGCAGCATCGGCAGCGCCGGTCGCGGGCGGCGTGGACCTGGCTGCGCTCAATTTCCGCTACCGGATCGAGGGCGACCGCGTGCCGTGGAAGCCCGTTCGCGCCTTCGACGATGCTGCACAGGTGTTCATCGAGTTTCCGGCCGGGATCTCGCAGGGCGAGATGCCGCCCTTGTTCGTTACGGGCGCGGCCGGCGACGCCGAGCTGGTCAATTATCGCGTGCAGGGCCGCTACATGGTGGTGGACCGCCTGTTCGCGGCGGCCGAGCTGCGCCTGGGCGACCGGCGTAGCGAGCAGCGCGTGCGGATCGTGCGGGACGACGGACGCAGGGGGCGGCCGTGACCGATCCGGCCGATACCCACGCCGCCGAACCGGCCGCCCCGCAGGCCGCGCGACCCGATCCGCGCGCCTTCCAGCTTCGGGGCGATCCCCCGCGCGTCATGCGGCTGTCGAGGAAGGCGCTCGCCGTGCTGGGCGTCGCTGCCGGTCTCGGGATAGGCGGCTCGCTGATCTATGCGCTCAAGCCCGCCGGCGATCGGGACGCCAAGGAACTCTACAATACCGAAAGCCGGTCCACGGCCGAGACCATCACCTCGGGGCCGCGTGACTACAGCCAGGCCCCACGGCTCGGCCCGCCGCTTCCCGGCGATCTCGGCGGCCCGATCGTATCGGCCCAGCAGCGCGGAGAGGATGTCCCGGTGCCGTCGGTCGGCGCACAGCCCGATCCCCGCGCGCAGGCCGAGGAAGCCGCGCGGCAACGGGCACAGCAAGAGCGCGAGGCCGCCCGCATGAGCGGGGTGTTCCTCGGCGGTGGCGCGGGCGCGGCCATGCCGTCCCTTCCGGCCTTGCCCGACCTCACGGCGCAGGCGCCAGCCGATCCGGGCGAAGTCGCGCCGCAGGGCGATCAGGCCGCCAAGCGCGCCTTCATGGCGCAGGCGTCGAACCAGCGCACCGTGAGCGTCGAGCGGCTGGCTTCGCCGGCCTCGCCCAACATCGTCCAGGCCGGCAGCATCGTGCCCGCCGCGCTCATCACCGGCATCCGCTCCGACCTTCCGGGCCAGATCACCGCCCAGGTGACGGCCAACGTCTATGACAGCCCCACCGGGCGCATCCTGCTCATTCCGCAGGGTGCGCGGCTGATCGGCGAATATGACAGCGAGATCGCCGCCGGGCAGACCCGCGTGCTCCTCGCATGGGATCGGCTGATAATGCCGGACGGCCGCTCGATCGTTCTTGAGCGCCAGCCCGGCGCCGATGCGGCCGGATACGCCGGCTTGCAGGACCGCGTGAACCAGCATTGGGGCAATCTCCTGAAAGCCGCCGCCGTCTCGACGCTGCTCGGCGTGGGTGCGGAGCTGGGCGCGGACAGCGAGGATGACCTGACCCGCGCGCTGCGCCGCGGATCGCAGGACACCATCAACCAGACCGGCCAGCAGATCGTGCGGCGACAATTGAATGTGCAGCCCACGCTCACCATCCGGCCGGGCCACCCGCTCCGGGTCGTTCTGACGCGCGACCTCATATTGGAGCCGATCGGAGCCACTCGATGACGAAATTGAAGCTGGGGCCGCTGGCCGATGACAAGCCGGTCAAGCTCACCGTGGAGCTGCCCGCGCCGGTCCATCGCGACTTGCAAGCCTATGCCGCCGCACTCGCGGCCGAAACCGGAGGATCGCCGGTCCCGCCCGAAAAGCTGGTCGCGCCGATGCTCGCCCGGTTCATGGAAACCGACCGGGCCTTTCGCCGGCACCGCGCGCAGGGGAATTGATCGTGCGGGTTCCGCCGTCAGTTGCCCATGAACCGCTTGAAGCGGTCCCGGCCCTCGGCCTCGACGACGGCTTGCTCGGCGTTGGCGCACTCGGCGCCCCGCACCGTGCCTTCCGCGCATTGCGCCACGACCTGCCGCGCTTCATCGAGATGCGCCGCGAAATATTGCGTGCCGCGCGGCTCGGCCGGCGGGATGGCCGGCGCCGATATGGCGGCGGCGCTTGGCTCGGCCGGCGCGATGATCGGGCGCAGGGTGAAGCCCGCCCCGAATCCGATGACCAATGTGACCAGCACGATGATGAGTGTCTTTCCTTGCGTCATGACGGCTCCTTTCCCGGTTGCTGAGACGATGGCGGCCGCCCTGGGATCGACGGCTGCGAATAGCGGACGGCCACGAAATCGAGGAAACGGCGCAGCACGGCATTGTCATTGTCATCGCGCCAATAGCCCGAGAAGCCGATCCGCGTATGGCCGTTGGTCTCGTGGACCTCGCGGAACGTCACCCCCGGCACATGGATGCCGAGCGCCGATTCCGCGACAATCGAAATATGCGCGCCCAGCGCGATGACGCTCAGCACCGTGTCGCGGCCAATGTCGTCCATGTCGATCTCGGGCGTGTAGCCGGGCATTCCGAGCTTGCCCATAAGCATGTTGCGCGTCTCGGGGCCGGGATCTCGCTCGGTCAGCAGGAACCGCTCGCCGGTCAGGTCGGTCCAGTGGACACGTTCCAGGGCGGTGAGCCGATGCCCCTCGGGCATAGCCACCAGGATGCGCTCGCTCCAGAAAGGACGGCTCATCAGCCCCGGATAGGGCGTCTCGCCGATCATGATCGCGATGTCGAGCAACCCGTTTTCGATCCCCGCTAGCAGCATGTCCCGGTCGCGCTCGAACCCGTGCAGCCTCACGTCGGGATACCGCTCGCCAAACTCGGTTAGAGTCGCGCGCAGGTTGCCGGCCGAGAAGGACGTGTAGAAGCCCACCGCCAGCTTTCCCGAATGGCCGTTGTTCATGGCGCGCACCCAGGCGTTCAACTCCTCGAACTCTTTCACGATGCGCTGGGCTGTGCGCAGATAGGTCGCGCCGTTCGCGGTCAGGGTCGCGCCGCGCGTCTTGCGGTCGAACAGCACCATGCCCAGCCGCTTCTCGGTTTCGAGGATATGTCGGCTCAAGGTCGCTTGCTTGATATTGAGACTGCGCGCCGCCCGGCTGAAGCTGCCTGCCTCGGCCGCCGCGATTAGGTAGCGGAGCTGGCGCAGCCCGATCATTAGCCTGGTTCAATCGAGGAAGAGATCAGGGCAGGATCGAAACTCGGGTTTCGATCCTGATTGAAACGCCACAGCACGAAAACTTCGGAGATCAGGATGGCGGAGGTAGCGTGCCCAGGACGGCCACCAGCGCGAGCAGCGTGACACCGGCCGCGAGTTCCAGCCCGATGCTGAGGCGTAGCATCCGTAGCGGCGTGTCCGTTGCGTCCTTCCCAACAGCGGCAAGGGCCGGTGCCAGGCGGAACCGATTGGCCCCGGCCAGTGCAAGCATCATGGCAAACAGTGCCAATTTGGCGATAAGCGTCCGTCCATAGGGGGTTTCCGCAAGCATCAGCATATTCTCGAAACCGATCAGCATGACACCGTTGATGAGTCCGGTCCCGATCAGCAGTAGGACAGCGAATGTCCCAACCCGCGCGAAGCGTGCGAGCGCCGAGATGAGCGGCCAAAGGCGAGCGCTGGAATCGGCGGGTCGCCAAAACATGATGCCTGCGAAGGCCGCCAGCGCGCCGATCCAAATCGAGGCTGCGAGCAGATGAACGACGCCGGAAAGAAGGAGCGGCAGGAAGCCGGTGGCTCCCGCGTGGCTGGTCCAGACGAATGTTGCGTTGATCAAAGCCGCTATGACCGCCGCCGCCAGCCACAGCACGCGCTCCGGGCTGAACGCGGCGACAACGATCACCAGCAGCGCAGCACCGACGGCGCGGACCAGAATAGCCATTCCCAGCGGTAGGCTGATCACAGCGCGAAGTGCGTCCGGGCTGAGCGCCGCTTCGAGCGAGCCTGCCATCATCGCGGTCTGTGCAACGAGTGCCGCTGGCGCAGCGGCCAGCAGCACCAACGCCGCGGCCAGCACCATGCGGCGCGGCCATACCAGCGCCATCGCTCGGACCGCAGGGTTGTAGAGCATGAAGGCGGGCAGGCCCAACGCGATTGCGATGGCGACATATTGCACGCCGCGCAGGGCAATGACCCAAAGCTCTATCACCTCAGCGGACAGTGAAGGCGAACGATCCCGTCATCCGGTGCCCGTCGCCGGCGGCGATCCGCCAATTGATCGTATATCGACCCGCAGCAAGCTGCTGTGCAGGAACCCCGCTGATGGATTTACGATCCTCGCTGACGCTGGTGCGTATCGCGATGGCCGTCCCAGCGGAATTGATCAGGTCGAAGCCTGAGAAAGCGGGAACGATCGTGTCGCTGAAACTTAGCGTAAGCCGAGCCGGGGCCGCGACGGTCGCGTTCGCCACCGGGGTCGAACTGACGAGGTGAACATGGGCGTAAGCCGCTGTTGCAGAGAGAAGCAACGCTGCGGTGGCAGAGATGGAATAGAGAATGCGTTTCATCGGTTTCACTTTGATACATGGCTCCAAGGTGGCCAATCCTGAATACGCGGCCAAGTTGCCCGTCCCTCATTCACAAGCGACATTGACCAGGCGCATGGGGCACGCGAGGTCGCCCATTTCCTGAGCACGCGAGGAGAGCGCTCAATGGTGGTCATAGAAACCAACGTCTCGAATGTTATTCCAGCTATCTGTCGTGTGACATGCGCTGCATTGCTCGACTTCGGCGCGCTTGCCCGCCACGCGCCGCGAGACCATTTCGAAATGGCCCATGTAATGGCTGGGTGGCGTCTGGTGGCATTGGGCGCATTGCGTCGAGCTGACGGAGGGATGGCGGAAGCTGGGGATGCTCCAGCTCTCGACGGTGTGGCACGAGCTGCACTCGCTGCCGAACCGGCCTTCATGGGGATCGCGATAGGAGTGGCAACTTGCGCAGTTGAGCAAGCCAAGAGGATCTTGGGCGCGCATACCGAGGAGGGGCGTGGAAATTCGTGCCGTAGGCTTAACGTCGTCCCTTCGTAGTAGAGTCTCGCTGTCCATGTTCACGAGAGCACTGAGCAGAGCTTGATGGTCCATTCTTACGATGCCGCGGTCGCCTTCATGCTCGACATGGCAGCTCGTGCATTGCGTTACCTCGGCGTGAAAGCGCGTCGATTGCTTGCTGCCGAAATCCGTATTCGCATGACAGGACATGCAGGTTGCCGCCTCGACGCCCTGATGGGGTGTGTGGCACGTCTCGCACTGATCCGCGAATTGCTGGTGGGCGCGAGAGATCGGACCCGGATTGACCATTCCGCGCCACCCGCCGACGGCGCTGCTGCCCCCTTTATGCACCATCAGCGGTATGACGACCGCCACAAGGACCAGCGCCGTTATGAAGCCGGCATAGAGGAGCGCGCCACGCTTCATAGCCAGCGCAGCCCGTAATAGAACGCGGCCCAAATATGCAGGATCAGGAGCAGATAGAGGATCGCGGCGACCGTGACATGAATTCTCCGCCATTTCCGAAGCAGATCCCCAACCGCTGCCTCAGCGCGCACGGCATGTTCGACGTCAGCGATCGCGCCAGCCAATTGCTCGCGACGGCCAACGAGTTTGTCAGTCTCGACCTCGTCCGGAACGAAGAAGAGTCGCATCAGGCGCACGCGCCACTTCGGCGGTGCGATCGTCGCGGCCTCGTCGGACGGAAGCCCCTCATAGGCCGACTTCAACGACGCCAACTCGGCATTGCGTCCGCGCACAGCCCTGGCGAGTTCACCAAGCAAGTAACGGCCGGTAAAGCCGGTGACGACGATCAGCAGCATCACGCCCGTCAGTGCGACGCCGAGCGGGCTGTTGAACTTGTGGGCGGCATGAACGAGGCCGAGGATCGGCGCGAGCACGCCGGCATAGATGTGAAGCGAGAGCAGCGTCCGTGTGCTGACGCGCGGCGTTATCCAGGCATTGACGGCGGGGATGCGCTTCGCGACTACATAAAGGAGCGGCGCCAGCATGAGCAGCGCAGCGCCGATCCCGATCAGGCTGCCCAGCAGGCTGCCGGGAAAGCGCGGCGAGGCATGGAAGATGAAGCCAAGCGGGAACAGAACCAGGAGCGCGACGAGGATGGCGACCAGCGCGCCGCTGCGCTCGCGCATCAGGCTTCTACAACCAGCGGGCCGCCGGTGCTCCTTGCTTGACAGGCGAGAACATAGCTATCAGCGGCATCGGCCGGATCAAGCCCGGTCTCGACCGCCATCGTCACCTCGCCTTCAAGGAGGCGCGTGACGCAGACCCCGCAGTCGCCGACCCGGCAGGCATAGGGAATCTCGATCCCTGCGTCTTCTGCCGCTTCCAGCACCGTCTGGTCAGCACGCAACGCGGCGGATACCCCCGAGAGTGCGAACGTGATGGTCGCCGCAGCTACATCCCCGCGCGCTTGCGCTGGCGAGGCTGGCGGAGCGTCAGTGCTGGTCACGGCCGCCGGCGCGTCCTCGATGGGGAGCGACGCGGGACCGAACGCCTCGCTGTGAATCTGCGCGTGGGGAACGCCGAGTTCGACCAACAACCCTCGCACGGCGTCCATCATTGGCGGCGGCCCACACAAATGGATGCGTCTTTGCGCAAGATTCGGCACCGCCGCCGTGAGTGCCTCCTTCGTGATCATGCCCGTCGGGCCTGCCCACTCGGCGCTGGCAGCGTCCTGCATCGTGGCGAAGACGCGCAGCCGTTCGTGCAGGCGCTCCAATCGCTCGATCTCGTCGCGAAACACGAACTCTTCGGGCGATCTCGCGCCATAGACAAAGAAGATGTCGCCTGGCCAGGCGATGTCCGTCAGATAGCGCAGCACGGACATCATAGGCGTTATGCCCACGCCGCCGGCGATGAGCACGATGCTATCGGCATCGGAGCCGGTGAAGGTAAACTTGCCGAACGGGCCGGTGAGCTTGAGGAAATCCCCGGCCTCCACATGGTCGTGCAGATAGCGCGAGACGGCACCGTGCTCCTCGCGCTTGACCGTCAGCTCGACATAGGCGCGCTGCGAGGGCGAGGATGCGATCGTGTAAGATCGCCGCGCTGTCTTTCCGGGCTCAAGCTCGACTTCGACCTGGAGGAATTGACCGGGCAGGAAATCGAAGGGCAAGCGGCCGGTCAAGGGCTCAACCAGGCGATAGGTTTCGATCGTCGGCGTCTCGCGCACGATGTGCGCGACCTTGAGCTGTCCAGTCCAGGGACGCGGACGTTGCGATGCGCGAGCGCCAGCCGGCGGCGCATTGGCAGCGCGTAGCGGCGGGGCGTCCCTGCTCCTCACGTCCGCTGCCTCACGCGGCGAAAGGCCCGCCACGACCGCGCCAGGGCGTTCGACCAACGCGCGCACCCGCCGCGCACGCGCGACCTGCAACATGAGCAGGCCGGCGGACATCAGCACGAGAATGGTCATGAACAGCAGATGGGCCGGGGATGCGCCGAACAGGCGTCGGCCCTCGTGGCCATGCAGCGGTAGGGCGGCCATGCCCATTTCCTCGCGAAACCAGTTCAGCGCTACACGCTGGGGCGGCACGCCGTCCGCAAGCGCGGCCCGAACCGTAGATCCGCTATGAAACAGATCGAGGCCCTCCCGCATCTGGTCGGCCGCCTGACGAGCCTCCTCGGCCGTGGCGGCGCGCTCGGCGCCGGCGACGCCGCGATGCAGCAAAGCGAGCCCCTGATGGATGCGCATATCGACTTCGCCGGCAAGCCGGTGGCGGCCATCGTCGGTAAGGGCGGGCAAGCCGATGAGGCGAGGATAGAATGGATCGACCTGGCGCCGATGATGTTCGCCTTCGCCCATCATCTGCGCCATCATCTCGGCCATCGCATCCGATGATGGGGTGGGCGTCTGCGATGGCGTCGGCATTGGCATCGCGGAGGCGGAGTTCGCGGCCGGGTGGTGAGCGCTATGATCCTCCTCCACCTGCGCGTGCGCGTTCGCCGGCGCGAGAGAGAGTGCGACGGCGGCCGCCAGAACAACAGGAAAAGGCTGCTGAATCACGGACGGAGCACCTGATTCCGTCCTATTCGTGCTTCATCCCCTGCATTGGCGGCGGCTGGGCCGGCGTGGCTGCCGGTGCCTGCGAGGTGGGCGACCCGCCCGGATGCGCCGCCCCCTTTTGCGCATTGTGTTCCTCCTCCATGCGCATGTGATCCATCCGCAGCCGATGATGTTCCTCCATCATCTGGTGGTTCGTCTGGCCACCGGCGGCGTCCATTGCATGAGGGTCGGCATCATGGTCGCGCCCCCCATGCGCCGCCGACGCCGCGTTCGCGTCTTGCGTTGCACTGGCCGCTGGCGCGACAGCGGTATTCTCGGGCGTCGTCGCCTGATCGTCGCCAGAGGCGTTGCAACCGGAAAGACCGAGTGCAACCAGAGCCGCCGCAGCCGCCATCCACGTTCCGCTCGGGCGCTTGCCTTTCACATCAGCCATTATCCCGTCTCCCTACCTCTGTCATTGCACTCGCCCTGCATTGGCCGCCGCGTTCACGACTGACGCGGAGAGCCAGGTCGTCAGACCGTCCGCACATCATTCGTTGTAGGAAGACGACGATTGCAGCCGATCCGACGAGCCCTATGGCCGGTCAGTTGTTCTCAGAACTGGTCCCGGCAGGCGCTGGCTGCGAAAGAATCTGACGACACCGGCGGTGGCTGAGGTTCATCGGGTTGGCGCCCCGGCCCTTCATCTCACCGTGATCGTGGCGATCCGCCACGCCCATGTCCTGTTCCATTGCCCGACAGGACGCATATTCCGCCGGGGTCGCTTGCGTCGTAGCGCACGCCCCCAGCAGAAGCATTGATCCCGCCACCGCTATTGTTATCCCGAGCTTCATGATCATCCCTTTCCGTAGTAAAAGCGTCTCGTCGCCCTTCGCGTCTCCCCCGCGTTTCTTTTAATTATCCTCGCTCCGGGACGTGGCCGGTGCAGACCGACAATAGGTGCGCGAGGAGGCCGGTCTTTAACCGGCATCAAGTTTGCCTTGGGGTTTTCGAGGGCTGGACATGGCACCGGGCCGAATGAAACACGCGCGTCGTCCCGCCATCGCACCTATGGGAGCGACGACTGTGCCGCTCTGAGCGGCGGAGACCTTCAGAACCAGAGGCGAACGCCGGCCACGAACGTCGCGCCGCCGACATCTTCACCGTCGGCGCGTGCGTAGCGCGCCGTGCCGCCGAAGCGGCGCTCCCAGGCGACACCGATATAAGGTGCGAACTCGCGCACGATCTCATAGCGCAGCCTGAGCCCGAGTTCGACATTGGTGAGGCCCGAACCAAGCCGGTCGCGGGGCACGTCCTGCGCTGACAAATTCATTTCCGCGCGCGGTTGCAGGAGCAGCCGTTGGGTCAGGCGCATGTCGTGATACCCCTCGAAGCGCGCCAGGACGTCGCCCCGATCGGAGAGAAACACCGTGCCTTCCAGCTCGAACCAGTAAGGCGCCAGTCCCTCGACCCCGACCGCCGCATAGCTGCGCGAGCGTTTGAAGTCATAGCGAACGCCGGCCTGGAGGTTCCAGTAAGGGTCGATCGCACGGCTATAGAGCAATTGCAGGTCCGCGCGATCGGTGCCGCCGCGAAAAGCGCCTTCACCCTCGCTCTTGATGGTGAGCTGGTTGATGTCGCCACCGATCCAGGTTTCCATATCCCAATGGTAGCTGCCACCGTTGCCGGTCGCGCGATACTCCAGCAGATTGAACAGCACTTGGCTGTAGATTCCACCGCCATGCTCACGCCGCTCGCCCGCACGCGCACGGGCCATTTCCGAAGGCGAGAAGCTCCGATCGGCATAGAAGTCGGCCGGCACGGGAGGAGGTGGTGCGTCGCCCGCGGGAAGCGCCGTGCCCGCGACGCCGTGCGACGGGGTTTCGCCCGGCGCACCGTGGCCCGCGTGCGGGTCCGCGACCGTTGGCGAGGCGGGTTGCGCGCTATGCCCGGCATGCGGATCAGCAGCCGTTGACGGGGCTGGCTGCGCAGCATGTCCCGCGTGTGGGTCTGCGGTCGTAGGTGATGCAGGCGGAGCATCATGGCCCGCGTGGGGATCGGCTGGCTCAGGGGGCCGCGCTTGCGGCTCGTCCTGCGCTGGCGCGCGGTGCCCGGCATGCGGATCTTGGGGCGCTTGCTCGCCTTGAGTGGGCATCGGCATGCCGTGCTGGCCATGATGGGCTTGCGCGAATGCGGCCGGAGTATGCGCGAGAGCCGCCGCCGTCGCGAGCGCGATGATCCGAACGCTCATCGGGCGTCTCCTTCGGGACGCACCGTGATCACCTGCATCATCCCGGCGTGCATGTGATACAGAAGATGGCAATGGAACGCCCAATCGCCGACGGCGTCCGTGGTCACGTCGAATGTGACCGAACCGCCCGGAGCGACATTGACGGTATGTTTGCGCGGCGCGAACTCGGCGTGGCCCGTCACCAACTCGAAGAAATGGCCGTGCAGGTGGATCGGGTGCGCCATCATCGTGTCGTTGACGAGCGTGATGCGCACGCGTTCGTCCTGCCGGAATGGGATCGGATCAGGGAAGTCGCTGAACTTCACGCCGTCGAACGCCCACATATAGCGTTCCATGTTGCCCGTCAGATGAAGCTGGAGGCTTCGGCTCGGCGCGCGGATGTCCGGGTTGCGATCCAGCGCCATCAGATCGCGATAGGTCAGCACCCGGTGTTCGACGCCGTCCAGGCCCTGGCCCGGCTCGCCGGTGCGATCCACCGGCATCGGCGCGATCGACTGCACCGTCGGCGTGCGTGCCACGCCAGGCGCATTGGAGAAATCACGCATCGAATGGCTCATCTCGCCGCCTGAACCCGCGCCTTGGACGGACGGGACGCCGTGACCCATTGCGCTGTGGTCCACGCCATCGCCTGCCTGGCCGTGGTCCCCGTCGCCATGATCCATGTCGCCCATGCCCATGTCGCGCATCGTAGCGAGCGGGCGTTCGCGCAGCGCCGGGACTGGCGCTGTCATGCCCGCCCGGGGTGCGAGCGTCGCACGTCCCATGCCTGAGCGATCGCTTGCCTCGGCGACCAGCGTGTAGGCGCGATCTTCCGGCTCGACGATCACGTCGTAGGTTTCCGCGACGGTGATCTGCAACTCCTCCACCGGGACCGGGCGGACGTTCAGCCCATCGGCCTGAACGACGGTCATCCGAAGGCCCGGAATACGCACGTTGAAGATCGTCATGGCGGCGGCGTTGATGAAGCGCAGGCGCACCCGCTCGCCCGCGCGGAACAGTCCGGTCCAATTGTCTTCCGGCCCATGACCGTTCACGAGGAAGCTGTAGGTCGATCCGGTCACGTCGGCGATGTCGGTCGGGTCCATCCGCATCCTGCCCCAGGCGAGACGCTCCCCAAGTGACTGATCGCGCCCGTCCAGAAGGCCGGCGACCGTCTGGCGCTGGTAGTTGAAATAGCCGCCTTGCTGCTTGAGCCGGCGAAAGACGAGGTGCGGGTGCATGGTGCTGTAATCTGACAGCACGATCACATGCTCGCGGTCGTAGCGAACCGGATCTTCGCCCGCCGGATCAATGATCATCGGCCCGTAATGGCCGAGCTGCTCCTGGAGTCCCGAGTGGCTGTGGAACCAGTAAGTGCCCGACTGGACGACCGGGAACTCATAGACGAAAGTTTCGCCGGGGCGGATGCCGGGAAAGCTGATGCCTGGCACACCGTCCATGTCTGCCGGCACCAGTAGTCCGTGCCAATGAATCGAGCTGTCCTCGTCGAGCGCGTTGGTGACGGCGATCCGCACATTCTGGCCTTCGCGCAGGCGGATGAGCGGTGCCGGGATAGTGCCGTTCATGGCGATGCCGTGGCTCGTGCGCCCGTCGATGGTGATCGGCTGATGCGCGATACGCATTGCGATCTCCTCGCCGCTGAGCATGGGCATGTCGGGCGCGATGCCGGCCGAGACCGGCTGCGCCCAGGCCGGGAACCAGCGCGCGAGCGCCAGGCTGCCGCCGGCCAGCGCCGCACCGCGCAGCAATGCGCGCCGGCCAATGGCAGATGAAGTCATGAGGATGGCCCTTCGTCGTTCGTCGTCCTGGAGGATACGCCGGACTCGCTTTGGCCCCTCAGAATCTCGTTCAATTTCTGGCGCGCTCGATAGACGCGGGTTTCCACCGTCTTCTCGGTAACGCCGAGCACGGCTGCGGTTTCGCTCTGCGAGAGGCCCTCCACCGTGTGCAGCAACAGCGCCTCTTTCAGTCTGGAGGGCAGTCCGGCAATCGCCAGCATGACGCCCTTGAGCCTCTGCCGATCGGCCAGCGCGACATCTTGCGGGATGCTCTCGTCTGCCACCGCTTCCGCGGCGCCCAATGGTAGCGCGGCCGTCAGCAACCGTCGCACGGCGCGTCGACGCGCCCAATCGCGGCACTTGTTAAGCGCAATGCGCGCCAACCAGTGGCGAAACGGGCGCACGCGGTCGTAGCGGTCAAGCGCCGCAAACGCGGCGATGAAAGCCTGTTGCGTGACGTCGACCGCTTCGTCAGCGTCGCCGATATGGCCGCGGACGATGCGGTAGATCGGTTCCCGGTGCCGGGCCAGCAAGTCCGTATAGGCCGATTGGCGCCCGGCGAGAGCCATCGCCGCAAGCTCGCCGTCTGTCAGTGGCCCCTCGGCCACCCCTATCGTTCCGTTGCTGTCAGCGCCCTCGTGACCGCCTCGTCGAAGCGCTGCGCCTGGTCGGGGCGAAGCACAGCCCGCATCTCGAAGATATGTTCCAGTGTTGCCTTCTGGAGTTCGCCCATCACTTGGTGCGAGTGATCCACGGCCGAATCGACCCGAGGGCCATAGCCTTGCTCGGCCCGGATTGCGGCGGCGAGGCGCGCATTATCGGCGCGCATTTCAAGTTCGAGCGCACGGCGGCGCATGGCGAATCGCTCCTCGATATTCTCGATCGCCGCCAGTTGCTGGGAATCCAGATCGAGCTGACGATGCAGGAGAGCATGGAGTTCAGTCTCGACCGGCTCTTTAACCGGGATCAATTGCCGTCCGACAAAAACCCCTCCGATCGCGCTTGCAAAGGCGACGAGCACCACCAGCAGGATACTCATCCGGTTGGTCATGGAGTGTCGGCCAGAAGCGTCGAGGGCGCCAGAGCGGATGGGGCGCCAAACGGGGCGAGCGGTGTGCGGGCCGGGTGCGGCTGGGTGATGCCCGAACCCAAGATGCCTACGAACAGCGCAGCGATGGCCACCAAGCCGAAGCTCGCGTTCGACACGGTAATGCCGCCGGGGGGACGGGTGCTGATGGCGGCCAGAACTGCACCATCAATATCGGCTAGCCGATCCGGGGCCGGCGCGGCGCGCAGGTTCCCCAGCAATCTGTCCAGCTCGTTCATTGCGAATCTCCTTCCGATGTTCCCTGATACGCAATTGCAACCGTGCGCCCCTCGGTTTTGGCCTCCTCTTTATCGCGGTTAAAGGAAGGGGGTGCCCGACTCGTAACCTCGCCCGTCCTCCATGACCAACACGATACTCATCATCAATCCTCCGAACGATGGTCGCCGGTGGTGGGGCAATGCGACGCAATCCGCGCGGCAGCCTGCCGATCGCACCGATTTTGATCTGGATTGAAGACACGCACTCATTGGTCAAGCACACTCATCATCAGCGATTTGCATGAGCGGAGAGTAAGGTCTTGTAGAGCGATGACCAAATCGAGTGACAACACGGCGGCGCCCGAAGATGCGGCCAGGCCGCATGACGCGGCTGTCCAGCGCGCGCTGGTCGAAGCGCGGGACGAGATTCTCGTCTTCCTCCGTCAACGCCTGCGCAACCGGGACGAGGCGGAGGAGGTGTTGCAGCGCTTCTCACTGCGTGTGCTGGAGCGCTCTGGGCAACTCCGCGACGTCCAGACCGTGCGCGGTTGGCTTGGGCGTATTCTCGCCACCACCATCGTCGATCACCAGCGCGCCCAAGCGCGCAGGCATCGACGAGAAGCCACGATCGACAGCATCGACATCGACGCGCTGCCCGCCGACCCTGATGCGGAGATCGACGCCACCGTCTGCAATTGCCTCTACCGGCTCTTGCCGACGCTGAAGGCAGAATATGCCGACGTCATCTGGCGTGCCGACATCCTGGGCGAGCCGCGCGACCGGCTGGCGGCGAGCCTCGGCACCTCGCTCAACAATGTCACCGTCCGCCTGCATCGCGGCCGTAAGGCGCTGCGCAACCGGCTTGAGGAAATGTGCCGCACTTGCTCGACGCATGGTTTCCTCGACTGCCGCTGCGACGAGTTGCCGCTTGCCGCGGAAGGGGCGACCGCCACGGCCAAGTCCGTTCGCGCGCTGGCCAAGTCACGCCGTGCGCGAAAGGACCACCCATGATTCATCGCGCTGCCGCCGCGATCGGCTGCGTGTCACAGCCACGCCATCGCGGCATTATGATCGACCCCGGCGACCCCCGCCAGACGATCCGGGTCGAGTATGCGCAGGCGGCGGTGATGAAATTCGACGACGCCTTCCTTGCGCAGCGTGCGTAAAACGCGGTTCACATGCACGAAGGTAAGACCTGTCGCGTCACCGATATGCTCTTGCGTGAGCGGCAAATACATCTCCTCGATGCGATTCCCCGGCCATTGCGTCCGGCAGCGCACAAACAGTTCCAGTATCAGGCATGCGACGCGCTCGCGTGCATTGCGCCTGCCGACGCTGGTAAGGTGGTCGAAGGCGAGCGCCCGGTCGCGGCTCAGGGAGCGCACCAACCGCGCCGTAACGTCTGGGCTGTCGCGCAGGCGCGCGGTCAGCACCGCCAGCGAAACGACGGATACCAACGCCTCCGTTAGCGCTTGGGCACCATAGGTCGTGCGCCCGCTCGATCCCCCGCACATGCCGAACACCCCACCCGGCAGCACGAACTGAACGATCTGCCGGCGCCCATCTTCCAACAAGGTGTATAACGCCACCCAGCCGTCAATGAGATTGTAAACAGCGTCGAACGGGGCGCCGACACCGAACAGCTCTTGGCCGGCTTCGACCTTGCGATCCGTGCTGCGCGAGCCGGGAAGGAGTCGAAGCTCGTCGGCGACCGGGCCATCGCCCGAGCCGGACCCGCCCAACCGATCGGCTGGCTGCGTCATCCACGCCACATTCGGCGCCGGCGTCGACCGTCCGACACTTTCTGGTTCTGGTCCATGTGCGCGCGCACCCCCTTTGCGATCAAGAGGACGCCATCCATCGCTCGTCTGCGCGCGCAGCGTCCTGAAGGATAAAGACGCTGAAGCTGCCCCCATATTACACCTCAAGCACATCACCGCCGCCGAACACGCGTGGCGGTTGTGATGGATACGTGCGCGAGACAATCACCCCTCGGCCGAAATTTTACCGGGGTTAAGGACTGAGCATGCAGGCGCGGATACACGCATCGGCAGACCCGACCTTGCACCGGAGCCCTTATGGCCATGCTAACTTCCAAGCCACTCGCACAGGAAGCCGCGCGCACTGGAGTTATGGTGGCAATGCGCGCGGAAGGACCGATTCTCTGTCCCTTCTTTGCGCGCTGCGATGGCGTCGTCGTCTTCTCGGCCGACGGCGCGATTGAGACTTTTCCCGCAGGCCCGGCTTCGGGAGAGCGCTCCATCTGCGACGTGATCACCGAAAGCGGTATCGAGCGCCTGGTCTGCGGCTTTATCGCCGAGCCCTACCGCGCCCTCCTGCGCGCGCGCGGCGTCGACGTCCGCCTGGGCTCATGCCGCGAGGCGATCGCGGCGCTGGCCGCCCGCTTCGATACGCTTCCGTCCGCCTGAACGCTTGAGCCAACCCACATCGTCGCCGGGAAACCACCGTGGCACGATTTAACGCTGATCAAAGACGCGGTTCCTCCCTCCGCTACCCTTGTTCCCCGATGAAGGGGTCTGGTTCAGGCGCCGACCGGGCCGAAACGGAGGCTGATGAATGGAAGCCGAGAACATCAAACGCGACTCAAACCGTCGCCAATTTCCCATCGCGAGTATCGTTCTGGTGGGCTTCCTCCTGATCGCAGGCTTCTTTCTGATCCTAGAACACCGAGCGCATCTGCTCGGCTGGCTCCCCTTCCTGATCATCCTCCTATGTCCGCTGATGCACATCTTCATGCACCGCGGTCACGCCGGGCATGGCGCCGCCCCGGAGACTCCTCAAGGCGAGCCGGCCCAGCGCCCCCATCGCCACTGATCGGACCATAAAGGGGACGTTCTCTTGGAAAATAGCATTCCGGCCTATGGGCTTTGGTCTCTGGTGGTGCTGAACTCGGCCATCTTCATCCTGTTCGCGTTCAGCTTTTTCAAGCCGCAGACCAAGCGGGACTGGCGCTCGTTCGGCGCATTCAGCGCTTTCATCATCGCGCTCTTCACCGAGATGTATGGCTTTCCGCTTACCATCTACCTGCTCTCGGGATGGCTACAGAGCCGCTATCCCGGCGTCGACTGGTTCTCGCACGATGCCGGCCATCTTCTCGAAGAACTGTTCGGCTGGCGCGGTAATCCGCACTTCGGTCCATTCCATTTGCTCAGCTTCGCGTTCATCGGCGGCGGCTTCATCCTGATCGCATCCGCCTGGAAGACGCTGTATGTGGCCCAGCGCGACGGCAGGCTGGCGACGAAAGGTGCTTACGCTTGGATTCGCCATCCGCAGTATCTTGGCTTCATCCTCGTGATGTTCGGCTTTCTGCTGCAATGGCCGACCCTGCTGACGCTGCTGATGTTTCCTGTGCTGGTCATCATGTATGTGCGCCTCGCTCGCGCCGAGGAACGCGATGCAATCGCGACTTTCGGCGCCGACTATGAGACCTACAAGCGCCGTGTTCCCCGTTTCATTCCGCGCCTGGGACGCACCCCTGCCTGATGGAACCGCTGTCTGAGGGGCGCTTCAGGGGCGTGCGTATTATGATTCCGACCACGGCGTCCGATCAGCGCGCCGACCGCCGCCACGCTCGAACAAGGACAGAGGGATGAACCAGGACGGTGCGCAGCACGCCCATCACAACCATCATCAGCAGGCGACGGCCAGCGCCCCCGGTGCTGGCGTCTTTGTCCAGGCGGGGGGCTCGACTCATGCCGAACATGCCGGTGGGCACGACCACGGCGCGATGATCGCCGACTTCCGCCGCCGTTTCTGGGTGGTGCTCGCGCTGACACCGCCGGTGCTGTTGCTGTCGCCGATGATCCAGCATTGGCTCGGTCTGGCGGAGAGGCTCGCCTTTCCAGGCGACGGGCTGCTCCTCTTCGCCCTTTCCACTATTGCCTATGTCTATGGCGGCTGGCCGTTCCTGACGGGCTTCGTGTCCGAGCTGCGCAAGAAGCAGCCCGGCATGATGACGCTGATCGCGCTGGCGATCTCGGCCGCCTATTTTTTCTCGGCCGCCGTCACGTTCGGATTCCCCGGCGAGGAGTTCTATTGGGAGTTGGTGACGCTGATCGGCATCATGCTGCTCGGCCACTGGATAGAGATGCGCTCCGTCATGGGCGCCTCGCGGGCGCTTGAGGAGCTGGTGCGCCTCCTGCCCGACACCGCGACGCGCATCGACGCCAACGGCGCAACGCAGGAAGTCCCGATCTCGGCCTTGATGCCGGGCGACCGCGTCCTGGTCCGTCCGGGCGCCAAGGTGCCCGTCGACGGCAGCATCCTGGAGGGTGCTTCGGGCTTCAACGAAGCTATGTTGACAGGGGAGTCACGCCCCGTCTCGAAAGGGGTGGGCGAGCCGGCGATCGGCGGCGCCATCAACGGCGCCAACGCCGTGACCATCGAAGTAACGGCGACCGGCGACAAGACCTATCTCGCCCAGGTCATCGACCTAGTGAAAAAGGCGCAGGCGACACGCTCACGCACCCAGGACATCGCCAACCGAGCGGCGGCCTGGCTCACCTATATCGCTCTCTTCGTCGGCTTCGGAACGCTGGCCGTCTGGCTCATGCTCGGCCAATCGACCAGCTTTGCCATCGAGCGGATGGTGACGGTGATGGTCGTCGCCTGTCCGCACGCGCTGGGCCTTGCGGTGCCGCTGGTGGTCGCGGTGAGCACTTCGCTCAGCGCCGGCAATGGCCTCCTCATCCGGGATCGCGCCGCCTTCGAGCGCGCGCGCAAGCTGAACGCGGTGGTGTTCGACAAGACCGGGACGCTGACCGAGGGCCGCTTCGGGGTCAGCGACATCGTGCTGCTCGATAAGGGCGACGAGAACGAGGAACTCGCTTTCGCCGCCGCCGCCGAGAGCCAGTCCGAGCATCCCATCGCCCACGGCATCGTCGCAGAGGCCAGGGATCGCGGGCTCGATGTCCCCAAGGCGAGCGAGGTGCGCAACATCACCGGCGAGGGGATCGTCGCCAATGTCGGCGGACAGGAGATCCGCATCGTGAGCCCCGGCCACCTCGCCCGCGCCGGCCAGGAGATTTCCGACCCGCGCCTCAAGCAGCTCGAAGGCCAGGGCAAAACCGTGGTGGCGCTGGTGCGCGAGAGCGCGCCGCGCGCCTTGTTCGCGCTTGCCGACATCGTGCGGCCGGAATCGAAGCAGGCGATCGCCGAACTCAAAATGCTCGGCATCGACTCCGTCATGCTCACGGGCGACGCCCACGGCGTCGCCCAGGCGGTATCGGAGGAATTGGGCATTGCGGAATATTTCGCCGAAGTGCTGCCAGACCAGAAATCGGACAAGATTGAGGAATTGCAGCGGCGCGGCCTGGCCGTGGCGATGGTCGGCGACGGCGTCAACGATGCCCCGGCCCTGGTGGTGGCCGATCTGGGCGTCGCCATCGGCGCGGGCACCGACGTTGCCGTGGAATCCGCCGACATAGTGCTCGTGCGCAGCGATCCACGCGACGTCGCCGCCATTCTCGGCCTTTCGCGGGCAACCTATCGCAAGATGGTCCAGAACCTGCTCTGGGCGACGGGCTACAATGCCGTCGCGATCCCGATGGCAGCGGGCATCACCTTCGGCACCGGCTTCCTGATGACGCCCGCGGTGGCGGCCGTCTTCATGTCGGTAAGCACCGTGATTGTCGCGATCAACGCGCAATTGCTGCGCTTCTACAAAGGGCGGCGATAAGCATGGCAGGGCCGCATCGGGAAGATGACATGCGCGTGATTGTTCCCCTGCCGGGCAACGAAGTCTTCGCGCGCGACCTGTCCGCAGCGGGGGGATGGGAGCTTGGCGCGATCGAGACGCGGCGCTTTCCCGATGGCGAAACCTATGTGCGCCTGCTTGATGACGTGACCGATAAACGCGTCGATCTCGTTTGCACCCTGGCGCTTCCTGACGATAGCTTTCTGCGCCTGATTTTCGCTGCCGATGCGGCCCGCGCGCTGGGCGCACGCGAGGTCACGCTGGTCGCTCCCTATCTTGCCTATATGCGTCAGGACCGCCGCTTTCAGCCCGGCGAGGCTATCTCCTCGCGCAGCTTCGCGCGCCTTATCTCATCAAGTTTTGATCGGCTGATAACGGTCGATCCACATCTGCACCGCTATCCCGCGCTCTCCGCGCTCTACACCATTCCGGCGGACACGCTGCACGCCGCGCCTTTGCTGGCCGACTGGATTGCCGGCCATGTCGAGATGCCGTTGCTCATCGGACCTGATGAAGAAAGTGAGCAGTGGGTCTCGGTGATCGCAGAGCGGATTGGCGCACCGTTCACCGTGCTCAAGAAAATCCGGCATGGCGACCGTAGCGTCGACATCGACCTGCCCGACCTCGGCCCGTGGCGCGATCGTCAGCCGGTGCTGGCGGATGACATCGCCTCTTCCGGACGCACGCTGATCGACGCTGCCCACAAACTCGCGCTACAAGGCTTTGCGAAGCCTGTCTGCGCCGTGGTGCATGGCGTCTTCGCCGAGGATTCTTACGAGCGGCTGCAAGCGCTCACTGCGCGCATAGTTTCCTGCGACTCTATTCCCCATCCGAGCAATGCCATTGGCCTCGCGCCGCTGATCGCGTCAGCGTTGGCGTCGCGCCATGCAAGAGCTGAGGCGCTCGTGCGTCATCGCCGCCCACCCGAACCGCTCGATGAAGTCGAGCGCGCTGGCGTCGATTCCTTCCCCGCGAGCGATCCGCCGCCCTGGACCGGCGGATGAGCTGATCGGATCGAAACCTCCAAGAAATGACCGACACGACCTCGCCGCGACGTTGTCGTTGAATTGAAAGGCCGCTTTGATGCTTACCCTTACTTCGCTTGGCGCCGCCGGAACCGTCACCGGCTCCAAGCATCTGCTGCAATGGAACGGCACGCGCATCCTGGTCGATTGCGGGCTGTTCCAAGGCATGAAGAACCTGCGCGAACTCAATTGGGAGCCGCTCGCCGTCGAGCCTTCGAGCATCGACGCGGTTATTCTCACGCACGCCCACCTCGACCATTCAGGCTATCTGCCGCGCCTCGTGCGGGACGGGTTTCGAGGGCGCATCTTCTCGACCGCCGCCACGCGCGAGGTCGCGGCCCTGATCCTCAAGGACAGCGGCCACCTTAACGAGAAGGACGCGGATTTCTTAAACCGCATCGGCGCGACCCGCCACAAGCCAGCCCTCCCGCTATATACGGTGCGCGACGCCGAGCGCGCACTCGACGCCTTCGCCACGATCCCTTTCGGAAAGCCGATGGAGCTTCCTGGCGGGGCCATGCTCACCTTCCGCCATGCCGGCCATATCCTCGGCGCAGCAACCGCTGACCTCACATGGGCCGGACGCCGCATCGCCTTCTCGGGCGACCTTGGCCGCTATGGCGACCCCTTCATGCTCGACCCGGAGCCGATCCCGGAAGCGGATCATGTCGTGATCGAGTCCACCTACGGAAACCGTGTCCATGATGGCACCGATCCAGCCGAGGCGCTGGGTGCGATCGCAGAGCGCACCGTCCGGCGTGGCGGCACGCTCATCGTGCCGGCGTTCGCGGTCGGGCGCGCTCAGGCGTTGCTCTATTATCTTTGGAAGTTGCGCGAGATGGGTCGGCTTACGAACGTCCCGATCTATCTCGACAGTCCGATGGCGATCAACGCCAGCGAGATGCTGTGCTCTTTTATGGACGATCACCGGCTCAGCGCCCAAGTTTGCCGTGATTCCTGCTCGATCGCCACTTACACGCGCGAGGTCGAGGAATCGAAAGCGATCACGTTCAGCCCCTATCCCAAGATCGTCATCTCGGCGAGCGGCATGGCGACGGGCGGGCGCGTGCTGCATCACCTCAAGGCTTTCGCTCCCGACCACAAGAACACAATCCTCTTCACCGGCTTCCAAGCCGCCGGCACGCGCGGTCGCGCCATGCTCGAAGGCGCGCGCGAGGTGAAGATCCACGGCCAATGGATTCCTGTCCAAGCCGAAGTCGCGGACCTGCCGATGCTCTCAGCCCACGCCGACGCCAACGAACTCATGCGATGGCTGTCTGCCTTCAGGCGGCCGCCAAAGCGCGTCTTCATAGTGCATGGCGAAGCGCAGGCATCCGAGGCGTTGCGTTCGCGCATCGACCACGAGCTGAATTGGAACGCTGTCGTGCCGCGCCAGGATCAGGTGTTCGAGTTGTGACGCAAGGTGATGTCCCAGGAGGCGTCGCGCAGCAGCCTGTGCTCCGCGCCAAACGCCTCGGCTTGCACACCCAAAATCAGCCAGTCGTGATCATGCGAACCGACTGCCATGTGTGCCGCTCAGAAGGGCTTTCGAGCCGCTCGCAAGTGCTCGTCTCGACTGGTAATCGGCAGGTGCAGGCGGCGCTCTACCAGATCGAAGGTGGTGCTCTGCTCGCAATTGACGAGGCGGCACTATCGGAGACCGCCTGGAAGTTACTCGGTGTCGCCGATGGCGAGGTCGTTCATGTCTCCCATGCGCCCGCGATCGAATCGCTCGCAAGTGTGCGCCATCGCATCTACGGCCATCGCCTCGATGCACCTGCGTTCGCCGAGATCGTCGGCGACGTCGTGGCCGGTCGCTATTCCGACGTCCATCTCGCCGCCTTCCTGACCGCGAGCGCGGCACTTCCCTTGGACGATGATGAAACCGTTGATCTCACCTCCGCTATGATTGCGGTGGGCGACAGCTTGCGATGGTCCGCGCCGCTCATCATCGACAAGCATTGCGTTGGCGGCTTACCCGGCAACCGCACGACGCCAATCATCGTTGCGATCGTCGCTGCAAACGGAATCGTCATGCCGAAGACTTCCTCGCGCGCGATAACGTCTCCAGCCGGCACCGCCGATACGATGGAGACGCTCGCTCCGGTCGATCTCGACATCGCGACGCTAAAGCGCGTCGTCGAACAGGAGGGCGGCTGCATCGCCTGGGGCGGCGCAGTGCATCTCAGCCCCGCCGATGATAGGTTCGTGCGCATCGAGCGCGAACTGGACGTCGATACCGAAGGCCAGCTCATCGCCTCTGTTCTCTCCAAGAAGGTCGCCGCCGGATCAACTCATGTCGTGATCGACATTCCGGTCGGTCCCACCGCGAAGGTGCGTAATTTCGAAGCGGCCGAACGACTGGCTGAGCGCATGCGCTTGGTGGCGTCTCGCTTCAACCTGACAACCCGCTGCCTGCTTACCGATGGCACTCAGCCCGTGGGTCGCGGCATCGGGCCTGCGCTCGAAGCGCTCGACGTGCTCGCCGTCTTGCGCAACGCATCTGACGCGCCCGACGACCTTCGCCGTCGCGCGGTCGTGCTTGCGGGCGCCGCGCTGGAGATCGGCGGCAAAGCGGAGGCCGGACAGGGCGCCGCACTGGCGCTCGAAACACTTGCCACCGGCAGAGCCTGGTCAAAGTTCGAGGCGATCTGCCAAGCACAAGGCGGTATGCGCACACCGCCAGTTGCCGCGCATGTGCAGCCGCTAACCGCCTCGCGTGCCGGACGCGTCGTGCATATAGACAATCGCAGGCTCGCGCGCCTCGCCAAACTCGCGGGCGCACCCGATGCGAAGGCGGCCGGAGTGAGCATGGACATCCGCATCGGGGATGAGGTCGGCCGGGGCGAACCCTTGATTCACCTCCATGCCGAAACCGCCGCCGAGCTTAGCTATGCGCTCGACTATGCCGAACGTAACCCGGACATGGTCACGCTGACGCTGTGACCTCCCGGCTCCAGGCCCGGGCGCATGATCAAGCGGCAACCGAAGCGATCCGTCACCGTGCCATAGAAGGGCGGCGGCTCTTCGGCACCGGTTTACCGTCAGGCTGCACTTACGGCCGGAAATCCGGCCGTCGCCAGCGCACGCTCAAATTCGGCTTGCGGCTGGTCAGACGTCACGTGGACGATCCGGTTTGGCAGATCGGCGGTGACAGTCGCGGCGGGATCGACCAACTGGATGGCTTTGGTGACGCTCCTGGCGCAGCCGCCACAGGTCATGTTCTGGATACGAAACTGCATGGGACTCTCCTGTTCATACCTCATGCTCACTCAGATAGGGTTTCCCATCGTTGGAAGGTCAAGGGGACTGCTCGAACTAAATGCGCGCCGGCTTTTGGCGGGGCATCAGGGGCGCGGCGGCGCATGAGTTGCATCCCCTTCCATCTGCCCGCGCACCGACTCGGCTGCATCGCGCGCCATATCCGAACAACAATCTCGCACCTTGCCGCCGAACTCGAACAGGTGTCGCGATTGCGCCGACGCACCTTCAAGCATCGCTGTCGCGAAATCAGCGCCCGCACTCATGAAGTCCTCCGGCTTGCGACAGCGGGTGAACGCTTGCGCTGAATCCACGAGGCGCAGGTTTGTGGTCGAGACGAGTTCCAATTGCTCACGGCAGCCATCGCCATAGGCCGCTTGCAGACCTGTCGAGAAGGCGCGCAACCGTTCGACATGCGCGTGGAGCGCTTCACGCATGACACCATCCGCGCCCCACCATGCGAGGATCCCACTCCTCGCCTCCGCCTCGCCACCGGCCTTGTCCTTAGTCATTTCCGCGATCCTCGCATTAGCGTCCCGCCGCTGCGCGCCATGCCCGCGTGCGACCTCGGACGGAAATTCTCCCCCATGCGCACTCGGATTAAAGTCAGGGCGGCGCACGATCTTTAATCCAGGTCAAATGGAGAGGCCGGACTACTATGCGGTGTTTCGCGCACGGGTCTTGACCTTCCCATCGTTGGAAGCCCCATCTAGGAGCAAGCCAACGGGTTATCGAAGGAAACGTCCGTGAACATTCGATCAAACATGCACTCGCGGAACGGCGCTTCCATCAACCTGGCGATCGAGGGCATGAGCTGCGCCTCTTGCGTCGGACGGGTGGAACAGGCGCTCGCCTCGGTGCCGGGCGTTACCGCCGCGCGCGTCAATCTGGCGAGCGAACGCGCCACTGTCGAAGGTGCCGCCGACACGGCCGCTCTCATTCGCGCCATCGAAGGCGCAGGATATGAAGCACATCCCCTTGGTCTCGATCACGCACAGGACGGTGCAGCCGCTGCGCGCAGGGACGCCGGCGCCGCTGCCCTCAAGCGCGATGTTGCCATCGCCGCCATTCTGACCGCGCCTCTGCTCGTGCTCGAAATGGGCTCCCATCTCGTCCCGACGGTTCACGACCTCATCATGCGCACCATCGGCATGCAGGCGAATTGGTATCTCCAGTTCGCGCTGACGACGCTGGTGCTGTTCGGCCCCGGTCTGCGCTTTTACCGCAAGGGACTGCCCGCGCTCGCGAGACTCGCGCCCGACATGAACGCGCTGGTCGCGGTCGGCACCTTCGCCGCCTATGCTTATTCGCTGGTCGCGACCTTCGCCGCTGGTCTCCTGCCGCCGGACTCGGTCCACGTCTATTATGAAGCGGCCGCCGTCATCGTCACCTTGATCCTCTTGGGCCGTTACCTCGAAGCGCGCGCCAAGGGCCGCACTTCCGAGGCGATCAAGCGACTTGTCGGACTTCAGCCAAAAATCGCCCGTGTGCGCCGCGAGGGCCGCGTGGTCGAACTCGACGTTGCCGAGATCTCGACGGGCGACATTGTCGAGGTGCGCCCAGGCGAGCGCGTGCCTGTCGATGGCGAGGTGCTCGAAGGCGAGAGCTATGTCGATGAGTCGATGATCACCGGCGAGCCGATCCCGGTTCTCAAGTCGCCGGGCGCTTCGCTTGTGGGCGGCACCGTGAATCAGCGCGGCGCGCTCGCCTTGCGCGCCACCGCAGTTGGCGAGGCGAGCATGCTGGCACAGATCATCCGCATGGTCGAGGAAGCGCAAGGTTCCAAGCTGCCGATCCAGGCGCTGGTCGATCGTGTGACCATGTGGTTTGTGCCCGCCGTCATGGCAATCGCGGCGCTGACCTTCGCGGTATGGGTCGCCTACGGACCCACGCCGGCCCTAACTTTCGCGCTGGTCAACGCGGTCGCAGTCCTGATCATCGCCTGTCCGTGCGCAATGGGGCTCGCGACACCGACCTCGATCATGGTCGGCACGGGGCGCGGTGCCGAGCTTGGGGTGTTGTTCCGCAAGGGCGAGGCGCTCCAGCTCTTGCAAGACATCAAGATCGTGGCGCTCGACAAGACAGGCACGCTTACCGAGGGCAAGCCCACGCTCACCGATTTGGAGCTGCTTAAAGGATTCACCCGCGCGGACGTGCTTGCGCGGATCGCCGCCGTCGAGGCGAAGTCCGAACACCCGATCGCGCGGGCGATCGTCGCCGCGGCCGAGGCGGATGGGCTCGAAAGGCTCGACGTTGCCGGATTCGAGTCCGTCACCGGCTTTGGTGTGCGCGCCGAGGTCGCAGGCACGCGCGTCGAGATCGGCGCCGACCGCTTCATGCGCAGCCTGGGCCTAGACGTTGCGCCCTTTGCCGCGACCGCCGCGCGGCTTGCAGAGGAGGGCAAGTCGCCGCTTTATGGTGCGATCGACGGCGTGCTGGCGGCCATCGTCGCCGTCTCGGACCCCGTGAAGCAGACCACGCCCGAGGCCATCGGCGCCCTACATCGCCTCGGCCTCAAGATCGCGATGATTACCGGCGACAATGCGCGCACGGCTGGGGCTATTGCACGGCGGCTCGGAATCGACGAAGTCGCCGCCGAAGTGCTCCCCGAGGGCAAGGTCGAGGCCGTGCGCCGGCTCAAGGCCGAGCACGGCAGGCTCGCCTTCGTCGGTGATGGCGTCAATGACGCGCCAGCGCTGGCGGAGGCCGACGTCGGGCTTGCAGTCGGCACCGGCACCGACATCGCCATCGAGGCGGCCGATGTCGTGTTGATGTCAGGTAGCCTCAAAGGCGTCGCCAACGCCTTCGCACTGTCCAAGGCGACCATCGCCAATATCCGCCAGAACCTGTTCTGGGCCTTCGCCTATAATACGCTGCTGATCCCGGTCGCGGCCGGCGTGCTCTATCCGGTTTTCGGTCTTCTGCTGTCGCCAGTGCTCGCGGCGGGGGCGATGGCGCTGTCCAGCATCTTCGTCCTCGGCAATGCCTTGCGGTTGCGCCGTTTCCGAGCGCCGCTATCGGGCGCGCACGCCCGCGCCACATCCCCGGAACCGGCAATGCAGGCCAGCGACGGCACCCAGCGTGCCGTAATCGACGGGAGGCTCGCATGAACATCGGCGAGGCGGCACGCCTATCGGGCGTCAGCGCCAAGATGATCCGCTACTACGAGCAGATCGGTCTCATTCCATCGGCCGGGCGCACAGAAAGCGGCTACCGCGACTACGGGGCCAGCGACATCCACATGCTGCGCTTCATCCGTCGCGCGCGCGACCTCGGCTTTTCCACCGCAGAGATCAACGAGCTGCTTCAGCTCTGGCGCGACCGATCGCGGAGGAGCAGCGACGTCAAGCGGATCGCACTCGCTCACATCGCCAACCTTCGTCAGCGCATCACCGAAATGGAGGAAATGGCCGCAACGCTTGAGCATCTGGCCGAGTGCTGTGCGGGCGACGAGAGGCCGGATTGTCCGATCCTCACCGATCTCGAAAGCCCGAACGAGGAGGGCAGCCGCCCAGCAAAGCCGCTGCTGAACGCGATCCGCCACCGCCTGCCACGAGCGCCTGCTCCCCGAAACACGAAAGGAAACCTCGCATGATTGCACTATCCCGCCGCAAGCTGCTCGTCCTCGGCGCGATCGGCGCCGCTGGCTCCATCGCGGTTGCCGCGCCGTGGCTCTCGGCTGCTTCCGCCCATCCGGTGATCGACGTTTCCCGCTCCCCAAGTTGCGGCTGTTGCGGCGACTGGATCACGCACATGCGCGAGGCGGGTTTCACGATCAATGACAGGCTCATCGAGGACTTGGCGCCGCTCAAAGCCCAACTTGGCGTGCCGGCCGACCTGCAATCCTGTCACACGGCTCTTGTCGACGGCTATGCCATCGAAGGTCATGTTCCGGCCCAAGATGTGCATCGCCTTCTGCGCGAGCGACCAGCCGCCGCTGGCCTCGCCGTAGCCGGCATGCCGCTCGGCTCGCCGGGCATGGAAATCGACGGTAGGCAGGAGCCTTACGAGGTAATCCTGTTCACCACTTCAGGTCGGAGCGTATTCGCCCGTCATTGAGGTGCGGCGCGAATCCCGCACGTCCTCGCCGCCGAATCCGTGTGGCAGCGAGGACGATCGGTATTCAGATACCGCGGCCGAGGTTACGCCGCCAGGCGCTCCGGTTCCTCCGCTTGTATCGGTGCATCCTGGCGGGGCGTTAGGAACCGCTCCAACGCAGCCTTACGAGAACCACGATCGAGCGCGTAATGCGTGTGCGACAGCTCGGCTCCGTCTAGCAGCGCATGGATGTATCCCGATACGGTGTCCGCTGCCATGACGAGAGCCGCGTCGAGTGTATGGACATAGCGGCTCGTGATCGAGCCGGTAGCATGGCCGAGAAGCGCTGCGATGGTGATCTCGGTGAAGCCGAGGTCATTCGCCATGCTGGCGAAGCTGTGGCGCAGCACATGGGCGGTAATGTCCGCCAGCTCCGTCCCGGCGAAGATCTTCTCCCAATGCCGAGGGAAGCTGCCGAACGGCCCGTCCGGGTTCCGCTCGCCGGGAAACACGTAAGGGCTGTCGCCGCCGACATCCCGCTCGTCGAAATACTCGACGATGGGCAAACCCATCGGACGAACAGACTGGCCTTCCTTTGTATCCTCGAACCGAAAGGCGCTTCCAACCGCGTCGATCTCTGACTTCTGAAGCTCGATGATCTCGCCGCGACGGCAGCCCGACATGGCGATCAGCCGAATGATGTCCACTGTGCGGGAATAGCGTTCGTCCTCCGCCGCTTTGGCGAGGATGCGGCCCAGCGTCCGATACTCGTCCTCGTTCAGCCGGCGCTTCCGGACCACGTCCTTCGGTTTGCGAACACCGTGCGCGGGATTGACCTCGATGATGCCCAGTTCATCCCGCGCATAGGTGAAGATGCCGCCGAGCAGGCCGACCGTGCGGCTCGCAGCGCCGATGCCGCCGCGAACAACCGACCTTCCGCGCAGCTTTTTCGTCTTCTCACTCATGCGCGTCTTGCCGGCCATGATGTCCTTCATCATCGCCGTCACGTCCGCCTTGGTGACGTGGGTGACTTGCTTCTTACCGAGCAGCGGGATGACGTGGCGGTTGATCCGGCCGAGATCGGTGATCTTGGTGCTGACCTTCTTTGGCCGACCGCCTTTGCCGAGTATGCGGCCTTCTTCGAGTTCCTTGATGTATAGCTCGCACAGCTCCTTGACCGAGATCGCCTTACGGGCGCTATTTCGGCCTTCGAGTGGATCGTTACCCTTGGCGACTTCCGCAAGGGCCTGGATCGCCAGCGTGCGCGCCTGTTCGGCGGTGAGCTGACCATGCCGGCCCAGCTTCATCCGGCGCCGCACGTTGTTCGCGTTCCGGTAATCGACGAAATATGTCCGAGTGCCGGAGGGCAGCACGAAGACGCCGAAGCCTTTCAACTCGCCGCACCATAGCGTGTATTGCCGATCACGCGGCTCGGACTTGTCGACGACCGATTTTGTCAGTTTTGGCATAACCACCTCGCTAGAGCGGGTTCAGAAAACTCACCAAAATCTCACCACCAGAACGAAAACTGTGGGGCTTGTTGGCGTAGCTTAGAGAACCTTTCTTGTCAATAAAGCTCTGTGTAATCAGAGTGTTAGCGTGCTCTAGCGTGGGATTGAAAAACCTAGCGTAGCGTTGTAATTCTAGCTCCGAAGGCAGAGGTCACAGGTTCGAATCCTGTCGGGTGCGCCAGGTTCTGGCAGGTTGATGGCGGTCAGGGGGGTGCGATCCGGTCGAGGATGGCGCCCACGATGCGTTCGGCGGCGGCCTCCGGGGTTTCCTGCATCGTTTGCACGTGAATGTCGGGAGCGGTCGGCGGCTCGTAGGGGCTGTCGATTCCGGTGAAGTTGCGAAGCTTGCCGGCGCGCGCCTTGGCGTACAGGCCTTTCACGTCGCGGCGCTCGGCCTCGGCGAGAGGGGTGTCGATGAAGATCTCGACGAAACGGCCTTCGGGCAGCCGTTCGCGCACCAGGGCGCGCTCGGCGCGAAAAGGCGAGATGAAGGCGGTGAGGACGATGAGGCCGGCCTCCGTCATCAGTTTTGCGACTTCACCCACCCTGCGGATATTCTCAACCCGGTCGGCGGCCGTGAATCCGAGGTCCTTGGCGAGGCCGTGGCGGATATTGTCGCCATCGAGCAGGAAGGTGCGGTAGCCAAGGGCGAACAGCCGCTTCTCGACGAGATTGGCAATCGTCGACTTGCCCGATCCCGACAGGCCGGTGAACCAGAGGACGAGCGGCTGCTGGCCCATGAGCCGGGCATGGGCGTCCGGGGTTATGTCAAGCGCCTGCCAGTGAACATTGTGGCTGCGGCGCAGCGCGAAGCGGATGAGGCCGGCAGCAACCGTGGCGTTCGTCTCCCGGTCGATCAGGATGAACCCGCCGAGCGTCCGGTCCTCCGCGAAGGGGGCAAAGGGAATGGGCTGCTGGGCAGTGACCGTCACGACGCCGATGTCGTTCAGGGCGAGGGTGCGCTGGGCGCGGGCCTCCAGGCTGTTGACGTCGATCACCTGCTTGGGCGCCGAGATCCGGGCCGGAACGGTGGCGGCACCGCTCTTCATCAGATAGGCCCGGCCGGGCAGGAGCGGCGCCTCGTCCATCCAGACCAGCATGGCCTCGAACTGGTCGGCGGCGTCCACGGGCGCGTCGGCGGCTGCAATCACCGCGCCGCGGGCGCAATCGACCGGGTCGGCAAGCGTCAGCGTCACGGCATCGCCGGCGTTGGCGTGGGGGCGGTCGCCATCTGCCGTGACGATGCGCTCGATCCGCGTCTCGATGCCGCCGGGCACGATCCGAACCCGGTCCCCCGGGGCCGCGCGGCCGGCCGCCAGCGTGCCCGCAAACCCCCGGAAGCTGTCATCGGGCCGGTTCACCCACTGCACGGGCATCCGTAGCGGTCCGTCGTCGCGGGCCGGCAGATCGACCGTTTCGATATGGGTGAGGAGCGTCGGGCCCTGGTACCAGGGCATTTCGGCATCCGGCCGGACGAGATTGCCGCCGTTGGCCGCCACGATCGGGATCGCCACGACCGGGGGAAGCCCCAGCCGCCTCGCGAAGGCGGTGAAGTCGGCCTCGATCTGCCGGAAGGCATCCTCGGCATAGCCGACGAGATCCATCTTGTTCACGGCCAGCACCAGCCGCGGCACGCGCACCAGATGAGCCAGAAAGGCGTGGCGGCGCGTCTGGGTCAGCAGGCCCTTGCGGGCATCGACCAGCAGGATGGCGAGATCGGCGGTCGAGGCGCCCGTCACCATGTTGCGGGTATATTGTTCATGCCCCGGCGCATCGGCCACGATGAACTTGCGCCTGGCCGTCGCGAAGAAGCGGTAGGCGACATCGATGGTGATGCCCTGCTCGCGCTCGGCCGACAGGCCATCGACCAGGAGCGCATAGTCGGGCTCGGCCCCGCGCGTGCCGTGCCGGGCGGAATCCCGGGCCAGTGCGGCCATCTGGTCGTCGGGGATGCTGCCCGTGTCGGCGAGAAGGCGGCCGATCAGGGTCGACTTGCCATCGTCGACCGATCCGCAGGTCAGCAGCCTCAGCAGTGACCTCGCGGTGTCCGCCGCCAGGAGCGATGCGGCGTCGATGCGGGCTTCGGCTGGTCGGGCGGCCATCAGAAATAGCCCTCCCGCTTCTTCATTTCCATCGAGGCGGCCTCGTCATGGTCCACGCGGCGGCCCTGCCGCTCCGACGTGCGCATGGCGAGCATCTCGGCGATCAGGGCCGGCACCGTGTCCGCCCGGCTTTCGACGGCACCCGAAAGCGGCCAGCAGCCGAGCGTCCGGAAGCGGATATGCCGATTCTCGATCCGCTCGCCCGGCCTCGGCCGCAGGCGGTCATCATCCACCATCAGCAGCATACCATCCCGGACGAGGGTGGGCCGAAGCGCGGAGAGGTAGAGCGGGACGACGGCAATGTCCTCCAGCCAGATGTAGTGCCAGATGTCGAGCTCGGTCCAGTTGGACAGCGGGAAGACGCGGACGCTTTCGCCTTCGGCAAGCCGCAGGTTGAACAGCGACCAGAGCTCGGGCCGCTGCGCCTTCGGGTTCCAGCCATGGTCGGCCGACCGGAAGGAGCAGATGCGCTCCTTGGCGCGGGCCTTTTCCTCGTCCCGCCGCCCGCCGCCGAAAATGGCGTCATATCCCCCCTGGTCGAGCGCGGCCTTGAGGGCATCGGTCAGCATCAGCCGGGTGTAGGTGGCGGTCGGCGTGTCGAAGGGATTGATGCCGCGCGCCGCCGCCTCGGCATTGTGATGGACGATCAGCTCGAGCCCATGGGCCTCGACCACCCGGTCGCGGTGGGCCAGCATGTCGGCGAAGTCCCAGCCGCTTGCGATGTGCAGGAACGGGAAGGGCGGCGGCGCCGGGTGGAAGGCCTTCAGCGCCAGGTGCAGCATCACCGAGCTGTCCTTGCCGATCGAATAGAGGAAAACCGGCCGCTTCGCCTCGGCCACCACCTCGCGAAAGATGTGGATCGCCTCGGCCTCAAGGCAGGCCAGATGGGCCGGAAGGCCGGGGCGGGATGGGGAGGGGCGGGGAGCCGTCATCGAGGGGGGGCTAGGAAGGGACGCAAGGAGACGCAAGCCGGTTTCACTGCTGGCCAAAGAAGCCAGGGTTTGCCCGCCAGCGTGATTGACCCCGCCCGCCGCATCCGCCAGCCTGACCGCCGGCCGGGGGCCGACGTGGCCGACGACCTGTCCGGCCTTGCGTCGCCGGGACGAGGCGTTGCTGTCTTGCGACGAGTTGTTAAAATTTGATTCTTCTACGTTTGCTCATTTTGAAATGAACAATATGATTGAACACATCAAAGCGTAATTTAATTGCAACCTGTCGTTTCCATGGCGTCAGGCACGAGGGAGAGGATGCGATGGCTGCCAATGCGGCGCCTGTGACGCGCGGCGGCGGCCCGCCGGTTTCGCCCCAGGTCAATCCGGTTCGCACCGGCGCCGACTGGGCGCGCATGCGCGACGAGGTGCTGGCCGATCCGGGTGCCTTCCACGGCGCGATCGCGCGCCGCACGATACACTGGTTCATGCCCGGCCGGGGGCGGGCAGGCGCGTGGATGACCTTCGAGCCAGAGAGCGGGCGCTGGCGGGGCTGGCTTGCCGATACGCTCGAGCCTGCGGACCTCGATCCCGGGGCCGATGTCGTGCCCTGGACGCGTGCGTTCAACGCCGACGACCCCCCGCATTTCCGCTGGTTCGAGGGCGCCTTCACCAACGCCTGCTTCAACGAGGTGGACCGCCATGTGCTGGCCGGCCACGGCGAGGAGACGGCGATCATCTTCGAGGGCGATCGCTGGGACCTGTCGCTCGATGGCGGGCGGGGTGGCCCGGTGGAGGAGGAGCGGATCAGCCGGCGGCGCCTGCTGGTCGAGACGGCGAAATGCGCGCTGGCGCTGAAGGGACTGGGGCTGAAGCCGGGCGACCGGATCGCCCTCAACATGCCGTCGATCCCCCAGCAGATCTACTGGATCGAGGCCGCCAAGCGGCTGGGCATTCCCTACACATCGGTTTTCGGCGGCTTCTCCGACAAGACCCTGTCGGACCGGATCGCGGATGCCGGGGCGCGGGTGGTGATCACGGCGGATGGCGGCTGGCGCTCGGCGCAGGTCGTGCCCTTCAAGTCCGCCTATACCGATCCGGCGCTCGACCGCTACCTGCCGGCCGGGGCGGCTCTGGACATCATCGGGACCTGTCTGGCGGCACAGCCGATGGACCCTTCGGACGCCGACGTCATCCTCTCGACCGTGGCGGCGAGCCTGTCCGGCGACGTCACGGTCGAGCGGGCCGACGTGATGCGCGGCATCGGGCGCGCCCTCGCGATACTGGGGCGGGACGGCCGGCTGGACGCGCCAAGCGCGGCGAAGCTGCGGATCGCGATGGCCCAGGCGCTGGTCGCGGCCCCGCCGCGCGTCGAGACGGTCGTGGTGGTGCGCCATGTCGGCCTTGCGGATATCGTGTGGCGACCAGAACGGGATCGCTGGGCACATGCGCTGACGGACGCAGCGCTTGCCGAGCTGCTGGCCGCGGCACGGGCGGCGGGCATCGGCGTGGCGGATGAGGCGGCGCTCATGCAGTTGCCCGATGCCGACCTTGTGCGCGCCGTCTGGGCATCGGTGCCGCCGCTCCCGGTCGAGGCCGACTATCCGATGTTCTTCATCTACACCTCGGGCTCGACCGGGAAGCCCAAGGGGGTGGTGCATGTGCACGGCGGCTACACGGCCGGAATCGCGCACACGATGGAGGTTGTCTTCGATGCGCGGCCTGGCGACGTGCTCTACACGGTGGCCGATCCCGGCTGGATCACCGGGCAGAGCTACCTGATCTCGGCCGGGCTTCTCACGCGGGTGACGACGCTGGTGACCGAGGGGTCGCCGGTCTTCCCGCATGCCGGGCGGTTCGCGGCCTCGATCGAGCGGCACGGGGTGACGATCTTCAAGGCCGGGGTCACGTTCCTGAAATCGGTGATGACCTCGCCCGAAAGCCTGGCCGACGTCGAGCGGCATGACCTGTCGTCGCTGCGCGTGGCCACCTTCTGCGCCGAGCCGACCTCGCCGCCCGTGCAGGCCTTCGGCATGGCCCATGTGACACCGCACTACATCAACAGCTACTGGGCGACCGAGCATGGCGGGATCGCCTTCTCGCACCCGTTCGGCAACCCCGACCTTCCGCTCAGGCCCGATGCGCATTGCTGGGCGCTGCCCTGGGTGGTCGGTGATGTCTGGCTGGAGGACGCGACTGGCGAGGGCCTGCCCCCGTTGCTGCCGCGCGACGGAGAGGGCGTGCCCTGGCGGCGTGCCGGGGAAGGTGAGCGGGGCGAGATCGTGATCCGGCTGCCCTATCCCTATCTGGCGCGTACCGTCTGGGGTGATGGTGCGAATTTCCGGGTCGAGGGCGGGCGGGTCGTCGGTGGCTGGCGCGGAGATGCCGAGCGCTGGGCCGAGGGGTACTGGAAGCGCTGGAAGGGCACATGGGCCTATACCCAGGGCGACTTCGCCATTCGCCATGCCGACGGCAGCTTCTCGCTTCATGGCCGGTCGGACGATGTCATCAACGTCTCGGGTCATCGCATGGGCACCGAGGAGATCGAGGGCGCGATCCTGCGCGACAAGGCGCTCGATCCCGGCTCGCCGGTGGGCAATGTGCTGGTCGTCGGTGCGCCGCACCGCGAGAAGGGCCTGGTGCCGCTCGCCTTCGTGGTGCCGGCCGCGGGTCGGCGGCTGACCTTCGATGACCGCAAGCGGCTGTCCGAACTGGTGCGACAGGAAAAGGGCGCGGTCGCCGTGCCGGCCGACTTCCTCGAGGTGCCGGCTTTCCCCGAGACCCGATCGGGCAAGTACATGCGCCGGATGGTGCGCGCGCTTGCCGAGGGTGCCGACATCGGCGACCGGACGACGCTGAGGAACCCCGAGAGCCTGGAGGCGATCGAGCGGGTGCTGGCTGACTGGCAGCGCCGCCAGACGCTTGCCGAAAGCCAGCAGCTGTTCGAGCGCCATCGCTATTTCCTGATCCAGTACAATGACCTGGGAAACGGCAGGCGGGTTGCGACCGTCACGGTCGCCAACCCGCCGGTCAATGCGCTGAACGAACGGGCGATCGACGAGCTGGTGATCGTCGCCGAGCATCTGGGGCGCAAGCCCGACGTGATTGCGGTCGTGTTCACCGGGGAAGGCAGTGCCAGCTTCGTGGCCGGCGCCGACATCCGGCAGATGCTGGAGGATATCCACACCCTCGAGGACGCGCGGGTGCTTCCCAACAACGCCCAGCTTGCGTTCGCCCGGATCGAGCGCATGGGCAAGCCCTGCATCGCGGCCATCCAGGGGGTCGCGCTGGGTGGCGGGCTGGAGTTCGCGCTGGCCTGCCACATGCGGATCGCCGAGCCGCTGGCGCGTTTCGGCCAGCCCGAGATCCGGCTGAACCTGCTGCCGGGCTATGGCGGCACGCAGCGGCTGCCGCGTTTGCTGGCTGCGCGGCGCGGGCCGCAGGGGCTGCGCGACAGCCTCGACCTGATCCTCGGCGGGCGCAGCATCGACGCCGAAGCCGCGCACGCCATCGGGCTTGTCGACGAGCTGGTCGAGGGTGCCGACAATGCGCTCGCCTGTGCCCATGCCCATGTTCGGGCCTTTGCCCGCGACGGTGCCGGGAGCGAGCTGGGCCAGGCCCATGCCCGGCGCCTGTCGGAGATGGATGCCTGGGAAGCGCCGGGACCGGCCGATCTCGATGCGGTGCTGGCGGATTCCTTCCTCCAGCGCGTGCGCCGGCAGCTGGACTGGGCCGGCCGCGGTCCGGCCGGTGCCCGTGCGCTGGAAGCGATCCGCGCCGGCTGGACGGCGGGCGTGCAGGCGGGGCTGGCCCGCGAGGCCGAGCTGTTCGCCGAAGCGATCGTCGATCCCGAAGGCGGCAAGGCCGGTATTCGCGCCTTTCTGGAGAAACGGAGTCCGCCGCTGCCTGTGCGACGCGGCGGTGTTCATCTCGATGCAGCGCATGACAGGCAGAAGGCAACTCTGATCGGCTCGGGCGAGCTGCTGCCGCTGGGAAGCCCCTTCTGGCCTGGCGTGTCGCCGATCCCGCGCTGGCAACTGGCCTATGGGGTTGCCCGCGATCCCGATACCGGCGCGCCGCGCTTCGGCCCGCCGGGAACCCACGAGCGCGAGCTGATCGTGCCGGTTCAGACGCCGGGCCCCAACGATGCGCTCGTCTATCTCCTCACGTCGGAAGTGAACTTCAACGACATCTGGGCCCTGACCGGGATTCCCGTCTCCCCCTTCGATGCCCATGAGGAGGATGTGCAGGTGACGGGCTCGGGCGGGATCGCGCTGGTGGTGGCCCTCGGTTCGGAGGCAAAGCGCGAGGGCCGGCTGAAGGTGGGCGATCTGGTGGCTGTCTATTCCGGCACCAGCGAGCTGCTTTCGCCCATGGCGGGGCTCGATCCGATGTTCGCCGACTTCGCGATCCAGGGCTATGAGACCGAGACGGGAAGCCATGCGCAGTTCCTGAAGGTGCAGGCGCCGCAACTGCATGCCGTGCCCGCCGATCTGACGCTGGAGCAGGCGGGCAGCTACATCCTCAACCTGGGCACCGTGACACGCTGCCTGTTCACCACCCTGAAGATCGGCCCCGGCAAGCGCATCTTCGTCGAGGGCGCGGCAACCGGTACCGGGCTCGATGCGCTCAAGAGCGCGGTTCGGACCGGGCTGGTTGCAACCGGCCTCGTCTCGAGTGCCGAGCGAGCCGACGTCGTCGTCGCGCAGGGCGCAGTCGGCGCCATCGACCGGCGCGATCCGCGCTGGGCAGCCGCCTTCACGCCGGTGCCGGCGGATCCGGCCGCATGGGCCGCGTGGGAGCAGGCCGGCGAGCCGATCCTCGAGGCCTATCGCGCGATGAACGACGGCCGTCTCGCCGATCATGTCGTGAGCCATGCCGGCGAGACGGCCTTTCCGCGCAGCTTCCAGCTGCTGGCCGAGGGTGGCAGCCTTGCCTTCTATGGCGCTTCGTCGGGTTATCATTTCAGTTTCATGGGCAAGCGCGGCGCGGCCGATCCGGAAGCCATGCTGGCGCGTGCCGGCCTGCGGGGGGGCGAATCCGTCCTGATCCATTATGGCGCGGCCTCGGGCGACCTTCTCGATGAAACCGGCCTCGCGCTGATCGAGGCGGCCCGGCGGTTCCGGGCACGGATCGTGGTGGCGACCGCCAGCGACGGCCAGCGCGAGTTCCTGTCCGGCCTGGGGCTAGAGGAGGCGATCGAGGGGATCGTCTCGATCGAGGGGCTGAAGCGCCAGCTCGGCGACGGGTTCGACTGGCCCGTCACCATGCCGCGCCTGCCCGATGCCAGGTCGGATATCGAGACCTTCCGGGCCGCTGTCCGGGATTTTCAGGACAGGGTGCTGAAGCCGTTCGGAACCGCGATCGGCCGGGTGCTTCGCTCGGCCGCCGATCCGCGCGGCAGCCCCGATCTCATCCTCGAGCGGGCCCACCAGGACAGCCTCGGGGTTTCGACCGCGCTGGTGAAGCCCTTTACCGGGCGGGTCGTCTACACCGAGGACATGGGGCACCACCGCTATTCCTTCTATGCCCCGCAGGTCTGGACGCGGCAGCGCCGGATCCTGATGCCGACGGCCACCATTCTCGGCACCCATCTGTGCAACGCCCATGAGGTGACCCGGATGAACGAGATGATCTCGGCCGGCCTGCTCGACGTGACCGAGCCGACGGTGGTGCCCTGGGCAGGCCTGCCGGCGGCGCACCAGGCCATGTGGGAGAACCGGCATGCAGGGGCGACCTATGTGGTCAACCACGCGCTCCCTGCGCCTGGCCTGCGCGGGCGCGACGCGCTGTTCGAACAGTGGGCGGCAGGCGAGGGGAAGGGGGCATGACGACCATGGCCAGGGGAAAGCGCGGGCGCGTCGCTGCCGTCTCGGTGCCGGCGGAAGGGGGCCGTCTGGCCGGGAAGGTGGCGCTGGTGACGGGGGCGGCCGGCAACCTGGGGCAGGAAATCGTGCGCCACTATGCGCGCGAAGGCGCGCTCGTCGTGATGACGGGCCGGACGGCCGAGCGGCTGGAGGCCGCCCGCCAGGCCCTTCTGGACGAGACCGGCGCTCCGCCCGAACGGCTGGCGACCGTGATCCTCGACGGGGCCGATCCGCAATCCGTCCGGGATGGTGTGGGTGACGTGGTCGCCCGCTTCGGCCGGATCGACATCCTCGTGAACAACGCCGGCTCGGCCGGGCCGAAGCAGCGGCTCGCCGACCTGCCGCTGGGCCAGGCCGACCTCTTCGCGCTGCAGAAGGCGGGCTCCACCGACAGCGAGACCGTGCCGGAGGCGCTGCGGAACCTGCTCGGCGTGGCCTGGAACCTCGCACGGAGCGCGGCCCCGCACATGCCCCCGGGCAGCTCGATGATCAACGTCTCCACCATCTTCTCGCACGCCCTATTTCGGGCGGACGGCCTATGTCGTGCCCAAGGCGGCGCTCAACGCCCTGTCGCGCGAGCTGTCGCTGGAGCTGGGGCCGAAGGGAATCCGCGTCAACCTGCTGTTTCCCGGGCCGATCGAATCCGAGCGGATCCGCACCGTGTTCGCTGCCATGGACAAGATGCGCGGCGAGCCGGCCGACACGACGGCGAAGCTCTACATGGGGATGATGTCGCTCGACCGGCCGGGGCCGGACGGCAGGCCGGCGCGGATGCTGCCCACCCCGCGCGACATCGCCATGACCTGCCTGTTCCTGGGTTCCGACGAGTCGGCCGCGTTCAATGGCCATGACTTCGAGGTGACGCACGGCATGAGCGTGCGGAAGGAGGAGCGCTCGGTCTTCCTGTCGCGGCCGACGATGCGCTCGATGGACGGGGCGGGGCTCGGCGTGCTGCTGGCAGCCGGCGAGCAGTGGGAGGAGGGGATCGAGATCGCCCGCGTGCAGGTGGGAGCCGGTGCGCATGTGCTGCTCGGCCTGTCGCGGCAGGCCGACGTCGCGCTGGCGCAGGCCCGGCTGAAGGCCGAAGGCGCAACGGAGCGGCTGAGCGTCGCCCGCTTTGCCCGCAACGACCCGGCCGCCATGGCAGCCGTGCTGGACGCGTTCACGGCCGCGCATCTGCCGATCGGCGGCGCCATCCTGATGCCGGCGAAGGGCCCGATGGAGCAGCAGGGGCTGGTTGCCAATGCCGATGACACGACGGTCAGCACGATCCTCGATGTCGAGATCGCCGGCTCGATCGCCATGGCGCGGACGCTGACTCGCTACTGGCAGGGACAGCCCGGCCTGATGCAGCCGCCGCGGTTCGTCTTCCTGTCGAACCGGACGGATGGCGCCGGCGACAGGTTCAACAACATCCTTCGCGCCGCCACCGAGCAGCTGATCCGTGTCTGGCGCGACGAAAGCGAGGCCGACGTGAAGACAGGCCGGCGACGGCTGGCCGAGTGGGGCAACCAGATCGTCCGTTTCACCAACGACGAGCCCGAGAACGGCCCGTTCACCGCCGGCCACGCCGCCCGGATCGTGCTGAAGGAAAGCCGGGTCCGGGAGGTGACGCTCTATCTGCCAGCCAGCATCGGCGAAGCGACCGGCGCCCGCCGCGCGATGCCGGGCTTTTCCGAGAACATCACCGGGTTGCACCTGGGCAAGGTGGCCCTGATCACCGGGGGCTCGGCCGGGATCGGCGGACAGGTGGCGAGGCTGCTCGCGCTGGCCGGCGCCAGGGTGATGATGGTTGCGCGGCGCGAAGGCGAACTGGCGGCCATGCGCGCCCGGATCGTCTCGGAGCTGGAGGATATCGGCTTTGCCGGCGTCGAGCGGCGGGTTCGGACCCTGGCCGACATCGACGTGTCGGACTTCGGCTCGCTGCGGCGTGCCGTTGCCGAGACGCTGAGGGCCTTCGGGCGGATCGACTATCTCATCAACAATGCCGGTGTCGCCGGCGCCGAGGAGATGGTCGTCGACATGGATCCGGCAGCCTGGACCCGCACGCTCGATGCCAATCTCGTCTCCAACTACGTCCTCATGCACGAGGCGGTTCCGCTGATGAAGCAGCAGGGACAGGGCTATGTGCTCAATGTCTCCAGCTATTTCGGGGGCGAGAAGTATCTGGCTGTCGCCTATCCCAACCGGGCCGACTATGCCGTGTCCAAGGCGGGCCAGCGCGCGATGGTGGAGAGCATGTCGCGGCATCTGGGGCCCGAGGTCCAGTTCAACGCGATCGCGCCGGGTCCGGTCGATGGCGACCGCCTGTCGGGTACCGGCGGCAAGCCGGGCCTGTTCGAGCGGCGCGGCCGGCTGATCCTGGAGAACAAGCGGCTGAACGCCGTGCATTCGGCGGTGATCCGCGCGGTGCGGCGCGGTGCACGCGTGGAGGCCGTGCTGTCGAGGCTGGCCCGCAACGACACGGCCTATCTCTCGCACGATACCGAGTCGCCGCGCGAGCTTCGCGACCTTGCGCTCGAGGCCGCGCGCGAGGGCGACGGGCTGTGCACCTGGGATCGCTATCTGCTCACGCCCGCGATGGCCGCGCGGCTGGTCGGCCGGCTGCGGCTCGGCGGCTATCTGCTCGACGTGCCGGCCTGGTCGGATCGTCCGCCGGGCGAGGATGGCGACTGGCTGCTGAGGGTGCCGCCCGAAGGCGCCCCCTGGCTGCCGGCGGAACGAATCGCGCACGAGGCGCAGAAGGTGGGTTCGGGGGTGTTGAAGCAGCTCTACCTCGGCAAGATGCCGACCGAGGCCGATGTCGCGCAGGCGACCGTCTTCTTCCTTGCCGACCGGGCCGTCTCGGGCGAGACCTTCATGCCTTCGGGCGGGCTTTCGGTCGAGCGCTCGACGACCGAGCGCGAGCTGTTCGGAAGCCCCAAGCCGGAGCGCCTGGAGCAGATGCGCGGCCGCACCGTGTGGCTGATTGGCGAGCATCTGACGGATTATCTTGCGGAAGCCTGCCGCCGCTTCGTCGAGGAGTGCCATGTGGCGCGCGTGGTTCTGCTGACGGCAAGCAGGGCCGGGGCCGAGGCGATCCGCGGCCAGCTGTCCGACCTGCCGCAGGATCGGATCGAGGCCATCACGCTGTCGGCGGGTCTCGAGAGCGCGATGGACGAGGCGCATGTCTGCTGGGGCCGGCCGACCACGGTCGTCTCGACCGCGCTGTCGCCGCTGCCCACGAAGCTGTTCGAACCCGACGGCGCCGCGCTGGCCCCTGCCGACTTCTCGGCGCTTGTCGAGGCCAATCTGACCCATCACTTCCGCGTGGCGCGCAAGGCATCGCTCTATGATGGCTGTCAGCTGGTCCTGGTGTCTCCCGATGTGCCGATGGGCACCGGCGGCGCGGCCTTCGCGCTGGCCAATTTCGTCAAGACGACGCTGCACGCCTTCACGGCAACCCTGGCGGTGGAGAATGAGCGGCTGGTGCATGACGTGCCCGTGAACCAGATCAACCTCACGCGCCGGGTGCGATCGGAGGAGCCGCGTGACCTCGAGGAGCATCTGGAGGAAGTGCGACGGTTCGCGCGTGCCGTGCTGCTGCTGGGCGCGCCACTGCCCGACGCGGAGGACAGCCGCTATCGCGCGCGCATCTACCGCGGCATGTCGATGACGGTATGAGCGACTGGCTCGATTTCGAGCGGCCGGTGGCCGCGCTTGCGAAGCAGGCCGAGACAGCTGCGCGCGCAGGCGATGCCGCCGAGGCGCGGCAGCTCACCGAGCGCGTCGAGCGGCTGCTCGCCGACCTCTATGGCCGCCTGACCCCCTGGCAGCGCACCCAGGTGGCCCGGCACCCCCGCCGTCCGCAGTATCGGCAGCTCGCCGACGGGCTGTTCGAGGATCTCGTCCTTCTGGGGGGCGACAGGCTTTTCGCCGAGGACGCCGCCATCCTGGGCGGGCCGGCGCGGTTCAACGGCCGGCCGGTGATGCTGGTTGGCCACATGCGCGGCGACACCACCGAAAGCCGCATCACGCACAATTTCGGCATGGCCCGGCCGGAAGGCTATCGGAAGGCCGTGCGGCTGATGCAGCTGGCTGATCGCTTCGGCCTTCCCGTCATCAGCATCGTGGACACGAGCGGCGCCTTTCCCGGCATCGAGGCCGAGGCGCGCGGCCAGGCCGAGGCGATCGCGCGCGCAACCGAGGGCTGCCTCATGCTTGGCGTCCCGCATGTGGCGCTGATCCTGGGCGAGGGGGGATCGGGCGGCGCCATCGCGCTGGCGGCGGCCAACGAGGTGCTGATGCTGGAACACGCCATCTATTCGGTGATTTCGCCCGAAGGCTGCGCCTCGATCCTGTGGCGCGACGGCGCCGGCCGGGCCGGCGACGCGGCCGAGGCGCTGAAGCTGACGGCACCCGACCTGAAGGCGCTGGGGGTCATCGACCGGATCCTGTTCGAGCCACCAGGCGGCGCCCACCGCGATCCGGCGGGCATGCTCAGCCGGATCGGACTTGCCATCGGCGACTCCCTGGAGAGACTGGGGACGATGGATCCAGCGCAGCTGCGCGCGACAAGGCGGTCCCGCTTCCTTCGCTTCGCCGGGCCGGGCTCAGCCCAGCGGTGAGAGGAGGATGAGTGCGACGGTCGCCGCGAGGGCGACGGCCGTGACCAGCCGATCGAGCGACTGTCCGTCGCGGGGGCTTGGCTGCGGTTCCATGGCCCACTGTCGCCCGGCGTGTGCGCGCTGCTCAAGGCAGCTCTGCTTGGAGCGGGCGAAGCCCGGCTTTTGCCGTCTCAGGACGGGCGGGCTTCACCCCATTCGATCCAGCCGAGAAAGCGGGGTGACCGTTCCATGTAGGCGCCGTTCCGCTCGACCAGGCGGAAGCCGGCCGCCCCGATGGCGTCGGCGACCGGCCGGGTCAGGTGACAGCCGCCGGCAAGCCGTTTCCACAGCGGCTCCAGCCGCACCTGCCAGCGGCGAGGCCCGGTATCCGGCGCGCGGCCATGTTCCAGAAAGAGCAGCCGTCCGCCCGGCGCCAGGACCCGCCTGGCCTCGGCAAGGGCCCGTGCCTGGTCGGCGACCGAGCAGAGCGTGAAGGTCGTGACGACGGTGTCGAAGCTGCCGGCTGCGAAGGGAAGCGCTTCGGCCACGCCCCTTTCGATCCGGATGAAGCCGCGGGCTTCCGGCGGCAGACGATCCTGCGCCCGGGCGATGAGCTCGTCCGACGGGTCGATCCCGACGACGCTGGAGACCCGGGCCCGGTCATAGAAGGGGATGTTGGCGCCGCCGCCGGCACCAAGCTCGAGCACCCGTCCGGAGGCGGCGGGCACCACCCGTGCGCGGCGACGCATCACCGGTGGCCGGGTGCAGGCAAAGCCGATGAGGCCCGGCACGACATGGCGATCCCACCAGCCTGTCATGCATGGGGCCGGCGCGATGGCCGGCTGCCTGACAGGCCAAGCCGGGCAGCAAGCCCCCGATCGGCCAGGACTGCCCGGGCGGCGTTGCGGCCAGGCGCACCCGATACACCGCCACCCGGGTGGCTGCCGGCGCCGCACAGATACAGGCCGGCGATCGGTGTCCGATAGGCGCCCATGCCGAGGATCGGTCGCGCTGCCCACAGCTGGTCGAGGCTCATGCGGCCGTGGAAGATGTCGCCATCGACAAGGCCGAAGCGGCGCTCCAGCCCGGTGGGCGACAGGATCTGCCGGCCGACGACCAGCCGGCGGAAGCCTGGGGCATGCGCCTCGATCGCAGCGAACACGCTGTCCGCAGCTGATTGCTCGTCCGCTTCCGTCCAGCCCGCCTGGCCGAGGCGGGGCGAAAAATGCTGGCAGAACAGGCTTGCGACATGCGTGCCGGGCGGCGCCAGGCTGTCATCGACGATGGACGGGATCAGCATCTCGACGATCGGTGCACGCGACCAGCCGTGATCGAGCGCATCGCGATGCGCCCGGTCCATGTAGTCGAGGCTGGGGGCGATCACGATCCCCGATTGCAGATGCTCACCCGGCTCGGGCCGGGCCGAGAAGCGCGGCAGCCCCGACAGCGCGACATTCATCCGGAAGCTGCCTGAGCCGGTGCGATAACCCCTCATCCGCTGCGCGAACGGATCCGGAAGTGCAGCCGGCGGCAGCAGCCTGCCGAAGAGAAGCGCAGGTCCCACGTTCGCCAGCACGAGCGGAGCCTCGATCGTCTCTCCATCCTCGAGGCGCACGCCGAGGGCCCGGCCGTCGTCCGTCAGGACCTCGGCCACCGGCGCCTCCAGCCGGATGGTCGCGCCAGCCTCGACCGCGGCCTCGGCCATGGCCCCGGTGATCGCCCCCATGCCGCCCACTGCATGGCCCCAGGCACCGCGCCTGCCGTTCACGCCGCCGAAGGCATGGTGCAGCAGGACATAGGCGGAGCCGGGCGTGGAAGGACCTGCGAAATGCCCGACGCAGGAATCGAAGCCGAAGGCGGCCTTGACGGGGTCGCTTTCGAACCAGCCTTCAAGCACCTCGCGCGCGGAGCGGGTGACAAGATCGACCAGATCCTGCCGTGCCTCGAGGTCGAGCCCCAGCACCGGCTTCAGGCCGAGCAGGGCCCCGAGCAGGCCGACCGCACCCTCGGCACCTGACGGCGGAATCCGCCGGGAGAGGTGGCGCAGCAGATCGGCGATCACGGCCAGCCGGCGCAGATAATCGGGCAGCCGTTGCGCATCGCGGGCGGAAAAGCGCGCGAACTCCGCCTGGGTCCGCGCCAGCCCGCCGCCGAGCGTGAGCGCGCGACCGTCCTCGAGCGGCAGGAAGTTCGAGACGGGTCGTTCGATCACCCGGTAGCCGCGCGCGGCCAGCCGCATGTCGGCGATGATGTCGGGCTGCAGCAGGCTGACGGTGTAGCTGGCCGTCGAGTTGCGGAAGCCGGGGGCAAACTCCTCGGTGACGGCGCAGCCGCCGACGATGCCGCGGCGTTCGAGGACGAGCGGTTTCAGCCCGGCGCGCGCGAGATCGAAGGCCGCAACGAGGCCGTTGTGCCCGGCGCCGATGATGAGCGCGTCGAAACGGTCGCGCATCAGAAGCCCAGCGCCACACCATCCTTGCGCCGCTCGGACGCGCCCCACCAGACACGGTTTGTCGAATCCCACAGCACCGCCTGGTAACCGCCGACGTCCTGGTGGCCTTCCAGCAGCCGGTGTCCACGCTGCGCAAGATCGGCCCGCGTCTCGGGGCCGATGCCATGCTCGAGAAACACCCCGGCCGTTGGCTCGCGCCCGTCCCCCGGGTCGGGACTGCCGAGGTGTCGGACACGCGGCGCATCGCCGGCGGCCTGCAGGTTGAGACCGAGATCGAGCATGTTGACGAGCACCTGCACCTGGCCCTGCGGCTGCATCGTGCCGCCCATCACGCCGAACGCCATCAGCGGCTGATCACCGCGGGTGACGAAACCCGGGATGATCGTGTGGAAGGGGCGCTTGCCCGGTTCGATGCGGTTGGCGGCCGTTGCGTCCAGCGAGAATTGCGCGCCGCGGTTCTGCAGCATGAAGCCCCAGCTTCCGCGGCCGCCGCTGGCGCGTTCGGTGCGCGGCACCACCACGCCCGACCCCATGCCGCGATAGTTGGACTGGATCAGCGAGACCATCAGCCCGCTGGAATCGGCAGTGGCGAGATAGGTGGTGTCGCCCAGTTCTTCCGGATCGCCGGGCGGCACCGCGTCGGGAAGCGCGCGATCCATGCGGATGAGGGCAGCGCGGCGTGCGATATAGTCGTCGGACAGCAGCATCCCGACTGGAACCTTCACGCGTCGCGGGTCGGCGATGAACCGGGCCCGATCGGCAAAAGCAAGCTTCTTGGCCTCGACGAGGATGTGGATCCGGTCGGCCTCGGACAGGTCGCGCATCGGGAAGCGTTCGACGATCCGGGCGATCTGGAGGGTGGCGAGGCCCTGCGTCGCCGGCGGGATCTGCCACAGGCGGACATCGCGGTACGAGGCCGATATCGGCTCGACCCACTCGGCCTTCATGGCGGCCAGGTCGCTTGCCGAATGTGGCCGGCCGTGGCGCCGGAAGAAGGCCTCGAAATCCCGGGCGAAGGCGCCGCCATAGAAGGCATCGGCGCCGCCGGCGCCGATCAGCGCATAGGTGGCCGCGAGATCGGGGTTGGTGAAGCGTTCGCCTTCCCGCGGCGGACGTCCGGCCGGTGCATAGAGCGCAAAGGCGAGATCGACCCCCTCGATCCGGTCGCGCCCCCGCTCGAATCCGGCCATGTTGCGGGCCCAGCCGCGGGCGATCACGGGTGCAAGCGGGAAGCCTTCCCGTGCCAGCCTGATGGCGGGTGCCAGCACATCGGCAAGCGGCAGCCGGCCATAGCGCTCGTGCAGCGCCGCCCAGCCGGCCACTGCGCCGGGGATGGTGACGCTGTCCATGCCGAGCGGGTCGATCGCCTGCCCGTGGCGGCGACGGAGCGCCCGGACATCGAGGTTGCGCGGCGCGAACCCCGATGCGTCGAGGCCGATCACCCTGCCGGTCCCGGGATCCCACAGCAGCGCGAAGAGATCCCCGCCGATCCCGTTCCCCGTCGGCTCCACGAGACCGAGTACGGCGTTCGCGGCGATGGCGGCGTCAACGGCCGAGCCGCCGGCCCGCAGCATGTCGACCGCTGCCTGTGTCGCAAGCGGATGGGCGGTGGCGGCCATGCCATTGGACGCGATCGCAGGCGAGCGGCCCTGAAACGGCGGGTCGCCCGGTCGTTCGCCGGACAGGGCAGGAGCTGCGGTCAGCAGGGCGAAAACCAGCCCGAGGGTGGAACGGATCGATGGCATGGCGTTACCTCCTCCGGCATCTGAGCATCATTGCTGGCTTGGGGAAAGCGCGAGTGGCGCAAGACCCGTCTTTGGTGAAGGCCTGCGGCCTGGGAGCGCCAGACATGGCCGATATCGATCCGGGACTTTGACCGGCCGCGCGGCGCGCGGCGGCAGCCGACGCCCTCCTGCGGCGGCTCGTTGCCCGTGCTGCTGCCCGCACGACGGATTCGGCGGGGATGCCCATGGCGGTCCCGGCCGCTGCCTACACGTGCGCGGCTCGGTTCGAGCGCGAATGCGAGAGCCTGTTTCGCCGGCTGCCGCTCTTGGCCGGCTTGAGCCGGGATCTGCCGCCCGGCCACGCGATGCTGTTCGAGGCGGCCGGACCCTCGATCCTCCTGACCCGGTCGAGGGATGGCTCGATGCCATGTGGCGGAGATCTGCGGATCAGAGGGTGCGGACGGGGTCTGAGCCATCCCAGCCGCCGTGCGCGGCACGCAGGAGGGCGAACAGCTCCGGCATGTCGGGTGCCGGCTGAAGCAGTTCGACGAGCGGTCCGACCGGCGGCTGGAGATAGGCGACGGCGCCACCGCCCGGCACGCGGGCTGTCTGGCAGGTCTCCGCATCCGGCAGGCGCTGCCGGGCCTCAGCGAGGTCGTCGACCAGCAGGCAGACGTGATGAAGCCGACGGTCGTCGGCGACGCCACGGTAGATGCTGGGCGACCCGTCATGCTGGACGATGAGTTCGATCTGGAGGTCGCCCCAGTAGCCCAGCCACATCGAGAAGTCGGGCGCGGTCGGTTCGCCGCGATAGCGGACATCCTCGAGCCCGACATGCGGCAGGTGGAAGAAGGGGCCGGCGCCCGCCGCCCCTGTCCACCAGTCCAGCGCCCGCTCGATGTCGGTGGGCACGAAGGCGAGCTGGAAGGGCTGGCCGAAGGCGGCCAGCCCGCCCGGTATCATCAGAAGTCGAACCCCAGTTCGGCACCCCAGGTGCGCGGCGGGCGCGCAGCCGAGAAGGTGAAGAGCCCCGCCACGGGCAGAGTCGAATTCAGGCCACGGTCGTTGGTGAGGTTGCGCCCGAACACCGACGCACGCAGCTTTGCCCCGCCGATGTCGAACACATAGGCAACCGACGCATCGACGAGGTTCCGTGCCTGCGCGAGGCCGCGCGGGTCGTTGCGGGTTGGGTCGGCCGGGTCGCCGACGATCGTCGTCTGGAAGCGGGCGACGTGCCGGTAGGAGCCGGACAGGATCAGCTCGCCCGAGCCGGCCGGGATGGTCCAGTCCGCGCCGGCCGAGAAGCTGAGGTCGGGCGTTCGGCGCATCTCCCGGTTCGAGACGTCGACGAGCACGCCGCCGATCAGCGTGTCGAACTCGTCATAGCTGGCGTCCAGCAGGCCGAGGCTGCCGTAGAGGTTGAGCCCGTCGGTCACGCGGGCCCTGAACTCCGCCTCGAGCCCCTTGATGGTGGCGCTCGCGGCGTTGAGCACCAGCGTTTCCTGGCCGGCCGGAGGCGGCGCCGGGCGGACGACTTCCTCCTGCTTGTCGTTGTACTTGCTGAGGAAGGCCGCAACGTTGAAGGTGATCCGGTTCTCCCAGAACTGGGTCTTGAAGCCCAGCTCGAAGCTGTCCACCGTTTCGGGATTGTAGGGGGTGCTGGCCGAGACGATCGACTGGGCACGGCCGTTGAAGCCGCCAGCGCGATAGCCGCGCGCATAGCCGGCATAGACAAGGTTGCGGCTCTGGTCGCCGAAGCTGTAGTCGACCGAGGCGCGCGGCGTGAACTGCGACCAGCTTTCCTTGCCACGCACGATGAGGGCGGGGATCCTCGTCTTGAAGATGTCGTTCGTGATCTGCTTCTCGTCCCAGGTGTAGCGCCCGCCGAAGGAGAAGCGCAGGGCGTCCGTCAGTTTCCACTGCACGTCGGCGAACAGCGCGGTCGACTTGGACCGGTGATCGACATCGTTGCCGCCGCGCGCCGGTAGGCCGGCGGCCGCCTGCAGGAAGGGGCCGAAGAAGGTGTTCTGATCCAGCGTGTAGCGGCTGTTGAAATGGAAAAAGCCGGCGACGAAGTCGATCCGCTCGGTCGCATTGCCTGCGACCCGCACTTCCTGGGTGAACTGGCGGTAGGTCTGGATGCGGAGCGTGTCGAAGAAGTTGATCGAGGTCGAGTCGAAGTCCTGCCGGACCGATTCGTCCGATACGCGCCAGCCCGTGACCGAGCTGATGGTGAAGGCGCCGAGCTTGAGGTCGCCGTTGATGGTGACATTGTCGCCATCGTTCGTCGCCAGCCCGGCGACGTTCGAGAAGGTGGTGTAAAGGTCGCCGCGGGTGTTGCGGTCGCACTGGTTGTCGGGAATCCCCGTCGGCCGGATGAACACGCCGGGCGCGACCGGAACGCGAAGGCAGATGAGGTCGATACCGGTGCGTGACGTCGCCGACTGGTCGATTTCCGTTCGCTCGCGGATATGGTCCCAGGTGACGGTGACATCGAGATCGCCATGCTCGATCCGGCCGGCAATCCCGTAGTTGTCGTAGCGGCGGCCGCCATGATCCTTGCCGAGCGTGAGATTGTTGTAGAAGTCGTCATTCTCGGCGTGCAGCCAGAAACCCTTGAGGCTCAGCACATTGCCGATCTTCGGCAGGTTGACGACGGCGCGCAGGTCACGCCGGCCATAATCCCCGATGGTGCCGAGCACGCGGGCGCCGATCTCGCCGGTCGGGCGCGTGCGGCGCAGCTTGATGACGCCGGCCGTCGTGTTGCGGCCGAACAGCGTGCCCTGCGGTCCGCGCAGGACCTCGACACTTTCGAAATCGAAGAAGTCGAGCAGCTGGCCCGTGTTGGTTCCGATGTACACATCGTCGATCAGAACACCGACGGCGGGATCGAAGCTCTTCTCGATGTCCTCGAAGCTGATGCCCCGGATCGAGATCGCAGCCGCCGACGGGCCGGCATTGACGGGGTCGATCACCAGATTGGGGGTTCGCCCCACCAGGTCGCGGATGTCGGGCGCGGAGACATTCGCCAGTTCCGCCGGCGAGATCGCCGTGACTGCGACCGGCACGTCCTGGATCGATTCCTCGCGGCGCCGGGCCGAGACGATGATGTCATCGATACCGCCGCCTGCCGAGGCCGATGTGGTGGCCTGGGCAAGAAGTGGCGCAGGCGCCAGGGCGAGAAGGGCGGTTGCGGTGGACGCACACAGGGCGGCGCGCAGCCGCAGACGGCTCTGGGTCATCGATCGTCCTCCCATGGGCCGTGCCCCCAAGGCACGGGCCCCGTCCGGTTTTCCCGGATCGTGCGCCTAGTTGTCGCCCAGCCTTGCCCGAGCGCCACTCCCAATGCAGGCAGGGGGCGGGTCGGGGTTGAGTTTTGCCGGCGGCCTGCGACAGAATTGCCGCATGTGGCTTCTGGATCGTCTTCTCCGCCGGGCCGTGACGCGCGGCGCTCTCGAGGTGACCGACCACCGTGGCCGGACCCGGCGCTACGGCGATCCGGCGGTCGGGGCGCTGAAGATCCGGCTGGCCGATGCCAAGACCGCCCGCGCCATCGGAGTGAACCCTGCGCTCGGCGCCGGCGAAGCCTGGATGGACGGCCGCCTCGTCATCGAGAATGGCGGGATCGTCGATCTGCTCGACCTGATTTCGGGCAATCTTCGCTGGGATCGGGCCAATGCGCTGCGAGTCAGCCTGTGGGGGCAGCAGAGGCTCGCTGCCCGCTGGAGCGAACTCAACGAACGGCGGCGGGCAAGGCGCAATGTGGCCCACCACTATGATCTGGACGACCGGCTCTACGACCTGTTCCTCGACTCCGAGCGTCAGTACAGCTGCGCCTATTTCCGGACCGGCAACGACGGCCCCGACAGCGATCTCGACCAGGCGCAGCGCGACAAGCTCGCCCACATCACCGCCAAGCTCTGCCTCGAGCCCGGCATGCGCGTCCTCGACATCGGTTGTGGCTGGGGCGGGCTGGGGCGCCACATCCATGCCGCAAGCGGCGCCGACGTGCTGGGGATCACGCTATCGCAAGAGCAGCTGGCCCATGCCCGCCGGCGCGCGGACGAACTGGGTATATCCGGCGCAGTCCAATATGACCTGATCGACTATCGTGATGTGAAGGGGCCGTTCGACCGGATCGTTTCCGTTGGCATGTTCGAGCATGTTGGCAGGCCCAACTACCGCGGCTTCTTCGAGCGGCTTGCCGACCTTCTGGCCCCGGATGGCCTGGCGCTGCTGCACACCATCGGCCGGGCCGGCGGCCCAGGCTCGACCGACCCCTGGACGGCGAAGTACATCTTCCCGGGGGGCTACACTCCGGCCCTGTCCGAACTGGCGCCACATATCGAGCGTGCCTTCCTGTGGATGACCGATATCGAGGTCTGGCGGCTGCATTATGCCTGGACGCTGGAGCATTGGCTGAAGCGCTGCCAGGCGCGCCGCGAGGCGATTGTCGCGCTGTACGACGAGCGCTTCTGGCGGATGTGGGAATTCTATCTCGCCGGCGCGATGATGGCCTTCCGTCACGATGACCATGTCGTCTTCCAGCTGCAGCTGGCGCGCCGGCGGGACGCAGCGCCGCTGACACGGGACTATCTGTATGCAGGGGGTGGTTAACCCTGCTGCATCGCAAAATCGGCTGGACTTGGGGACCGGGCACCGTCACCTTCGCGTCAAACATTGGCTCCTGCGGTCGTCCTGCCATCGGGCAGCGGCCGCTCGAGCCGAACGAATGCGAGCAAATCAAGGGTCTTGGGTTGATGCTCTACAATGCCTATGAGCTGGGTCGGGGCTGGTTCGCCGGCGCCAGCGCGGCCGCACGACTCGGTGCGGACTGGTGGTCAAGCCCGGCAAATCCGTTGGCCTATACCGGCATGGGCGAGGTGGCGGCCGCTGCACTCGACGTCTTTGCCCATGCCGCCGCACCCCGCGGCAAACCGGCCTTCGGCCTGCACGAGACGCTGGTCGACGACCGTATCGTCCCGGTTGTCGAGACCATCGTGGACCGGCGGCCCTTCGGCCAGCTGAAGCGCTTCGAGCGTGTGGGCGGGCCGTCCGACGACCCCCGGCTGCTGATCGTGGCGCCCATGTCGGGGCATTTCGCGACCCTGCTGCGCGGCACCGTCGAGCGGATGCTGCCCAGCCACGATGTCTACATCACCGACTGGCGCGACGCGAAAATGACGCCCCTGTCGGACGGCAGCTTCGATTTCGACGATTATGTCGATTACATCATCGAATGGCTCGGCCTGATCACGCCCAGGGGCGAGCAGCGGGCGCATGTGCTTGCGGTCTGCCAGCCGTCGGTTCCGGTCTATGCGGCCGTCGCCCTGATGGCGGCTGCCGACAATCCGGCCCGGCCGGCGACGCTCAGCCTGATGGGCGGCCCCATCGACACGCGGCGGGCACCGACGGCAGTCAACACGCTCGCGATGCAGCGTCCGCTCGCCTGGTTTCGCCAGAATGTGATCGCGACGGTTCCGCACTATTATCCGGGCGCGGGGCGGAAGGTCTATCCGGGATTTCTCCAGCTTGCAGGTTTCATGTCAATGAACCTCGGCAACCACATGTTGTCGCACTGGGAAATGTTCAAGCATCTGGTCCAGGGCGACGGCGAGTCAGCCGATGCCAGCAAGGCCTTCTACGAGGAGTATCGGTCGGTCTGCGACATGACGGCGGAATTCTACCTGCAGACGGTCGATCGCGTCTTCCAGCGCCATCTGCTGCCCCGCTGCGAGATGACCCACCGCGGCGTGCCGGTTGATCCCGGCGCCATCCGCGATGTCCGCATTCTCGCCATCGAGGGGGAACGCGATGATATCTCGGGGCTCGGGCAGACCCGCGCGGCGCTCGATCTGGCGGTCAGCCTGCCCGACGACAGCAAGCGCTACTTCATGGCGCCCGGCGTCGGTCATTACGGGATCTTCAATGGCCGCAAGTGGCGAACCATGATCGCGCCGGTGCTGGAGCAGTTCATTCGCGGGACCTGCCCGGACCTGCCGCTGCACGGAACGGGCCTGCACGATCCCCACATCGACATGGATCCGGGCGACGGGGTGGAGTTCGCCTGAGAGCGCAGCTCAGGGGGAGGCAGCCAGCGCCTCGGCCCGCTCGGCCACGTCCAGCCAGCGTTCCTCGGCGGCCGCGAGCTCCGCGCGAAGCGTCGAGAGCGTCTTCGTCAGCCGTTCGAACCCGTCGGGATCGCGCCCGTAGAGCGTCGGATCGGCCAGCGCGGCCTCGGTTGTGCGGATCGCGGCCTCCAGATCGGCGATCCGGCCCGGCAATCGTTCGAGATCGTGGCTGTCGCGGAAGCCCAGCTTGGCCCGGGTCGGCGGCGCGGCCGCGGGCTGCCCAGCCGGCCGTGGCGAGGCGGCCGGGCGGGCTGGCGCCGCCCGGGCCTGCCACACGGCTTCCAGCTCGCGGAAGCCGCCGGCGGCGATCTCGGCTCGTCCCGATCCGTCGAGGCCGATGGTCATCGTCGTCGTCCGGTCGAGGAAATCGCGGTCGTGGCTGACGATGAGCACGGTGCCCTCATAGTCGGCGATCACCTCCTGCAGCAGGTCGAGCGTTTCCAGGTCGAGGTCGTTGGTTGGCTCGTCGAGCACCAGCAGGTTCGATTCGCGGGCGAACTCGCGGGCCAGCAGCAGGCGCGAGCGTTCGCCGCCCGAGAAGCTGCCGATGCGGGCGTCGGCAAGCCCGGGTGCGAACAGATAATCCTTCAGATAGGCTTGGACATGCCTGCGCTGGCCGCGCACCGTCACCCAGTCGCCGCCGTCGGCCAGGATGTCGCGCACGCGCTTGTCGGGGTCCATCAGCCGGCGCTGCTGGTCGATGGTCACGCCCGACAGCGCCCGGGCGCGGGTGACGGTGCCGCTGTCGGGCTCGAGCTCGCCGGTCAGAAGCCTCAGAAGAGTTGTCTTGCCGGTGCCGTTGCGGCCGACGATGCCGATCCGGTCGCCGCGCTGGATGCGGATCGAAAACGCCTTCAGGATCTGTCGGTCGCCATACGCCTTCGACACGTCGGACGCCTCGATCACCAGTTTCGACTTCACCTCGTCGCTGGCCAGCGCGAGCTTTGCGGTTCCCATCTGGCCCAGCATGGCCCGTCGCTCGGCGCGCAGCAGCGACAGCCGTTCGAGCCGGCCCTGGTTGCGCTTGCGCCGCGCCGTGACACCGCGCTGCAGCCAGTGCAGTTCCTGCGCGAGCTTCGAATCGAGCTTGTCGGCTGCTCGGGCTTCCTCGGCATGGACAGCCTCGGTCCAGGCCTCGAAGCCGCCGAAGCCGACATCATGCCGCCGCAGCCGGCCACGGTCGAGCCACAGGCAGGCGCGCGTCAGCCGCGTCAGGAAGGCCCGGTCATGGCTGATGACGAGGAAGGCACCGGCATAGCGATCGAGCCAGCCCTCCAGCCAGCCGATCGCCTCGAGATCGAGGTGGTTGGTCGGCTCGTCGAGCAGCAGCAGGTCGGGCTCGCTGGCTAGCGCCCGGGCAAGCGAGGCCCGCCGGCGCTCCCCGCCGGATGCCGAGGCCGCGGCCGTCCGGAGATCGAGGCCGAGCTGGGTCGCGATCGCCTCGACGGCGTGGCGCGGCGGCGGGTCAGGGGCGGCGAGGGCAAAGTCGAGAAGGGTCCGATGGTCGTCGACAGGCGGATCCTGCGGCAGCAGCACGATGCGCGCGCCCGGCTTCAGGGTTCGCCGCCCCCGATCGGCTTCCAGCAGGCCGGCGATCAGCCTGAACAGGGTTGTCTTTCCCGCGCCGTTGCGTCCGATCAGCGCCAGCCGGTCGCGCGCGCCCACGAAGAGCGACAGTTTCTCGAACAGCAGGCCATCGCCCTGGCGGAGGGCGATGTCCTCGAGGGCGAGCAACGGGGCGTTCATGGCGTTGCGCCCATGCCACGGCCACCGGCAAACAGGCAACGCCGGCTGGCCCGACCCCTATTCAGAAGTTGTTCACGGCCTGGCACCTATGCCACGGCACACGACGGAACCCGATGAATAGTAACCATCTATCAAGGCCTTGGTGGCTGACTGTCCGGCAGGTTCCGGCCGTGCTCCTGCTTGTGTTCGCAGTCGGCCTGGTGTGGGCAGCGCCGCTCGCTGCCCAGCGTTCCGGCTTCGCGGGGGCGGCAGGAGCCGGGACGGCGCGCGAGGTCTCCGACCAGGATCGAGCGCGTATCGGCATGAAGTCCGGCCAGAACCGGAGCCTCGAGGAGCTGCTGTCGCGGGCCCGCGCCGTGGGGCGGGGGGAATATCTGGGTGTCGAACCCGATATCCACACCAACATCTATCGCTTCAAGTTTCTGCGGCCCGGCGGCAATGTCGTCTGGGTCGACATGGACGGGCGCACGGGCCGCGTCATCGCCGAGCGCCAGTAGTTTCGGGGCCGCCGGATGCCGTTGCGGATCCGCCGCGCCTCCAGGGGAGATCGCCAGACACCATGCGCATCCTGATCGTGGAAGACGAACCGTCGCTCGCCCGCCAGCTTCGCCAGACGCTCGAACAGGCCGGCTATGCCGTCGACAGCGCGCATGACGGCGAGGAAGGCCAGTTCCTGGGCGAGACGGAAAGCTATGATGCCGTCATCCTCGATCTCGGCCTGCCCGAGGTGGACGGGCTGACCGTGCTCGACCGCTGGCGCAAGGCCGGCATCAAGGTGCCGGTGCTGGTGCTGACAGCGCGCGACAGCTGGTCCGACAAGGTGGCCGGGCTCGATGCCGGTGCGGACGACTATCTGGCCAAGCCCTTCCAGTCGGAGGAGCTGATTGCCCGCCTGCGCGCGCTGATCCGGCGGGCCAGCGGCAACGCCTCGTCGGAGCTTGTGGCCGGCGACGTCCGCCTCGACACGCGAAGCGGCCGGGTGACGCTGGCGGGGGAACCGGTGAAGATGACGGCGCAGGAATACAAGCTTCTGTCCTACCTGATGCACCACAAGGGCAAGGTGGTCTCGCGAACCGAGCTGATCGAGCATATCTATGACCAGGACTTCGACCGGGATTCGAACACCATCGAGGTCTTCATCACCCGCATCCGGAAGAAGCTTGGCGCCGATCTCATCACCACCATCCGCGGTCTCGGCTACAGTCTCGAGGGCTGAGCCGCCCGCGCCTGCGCCGGCCCCGGCGCCGGCCGCCGGGCCGCAGGCAGGCGGGCCGCGGCGCCGGCGGCGGATACCGGGCTCGATCAGCCGGCGCATCCTGGTGCTGGCGGCCGTCTGGATCGCCGTGCTGCTCGGCGTGGGGGGGGTCGCGCTTGACCGGATCGTGACCGGCACGATCCAGCGCAACTTCGACGAGCAGCTGGCGCGCAACCTGCCGGCGATGATCGGCGCCGCCGAGCTCGACCCCTTCGGCGAGGTGCGCTTCAACCGGCCGCCTGTCGATCCCCGGTTCAACGAACCCTATTCGGGCCTCTACTGGCAGGTTGGCGCGGAGGGCAGGCTCCCCTTCCGTTCGCGCTCGCTGTGGGATCGGGAGCTCAAGCTTGACCTGGCGCGTTCGTGCATGGAGCCCTGCGTCTCCCGCTCGGATGCGTTCCGCAACGAGCCGCTGAGGATCATCGAGCGCGACGGGGTGATCCCCGGCTCGCCGGTCGTGTGGCGCTTTGCCGTCGCGCAATCGACCCAGACCATCGACCAGCAACTGTCCGACGTGCGGCGGACGCTGTGGTGGGCGCTGGGCGCGCTGGGCGCCGGCCTGTTCGCGCTTGCGATCCTGCAGGCAACGGTGGGCCTGATGCCGCTGCGGCGCATGTCGGCGGCGATGGCTGCCGTCCGCTCGGGCCGCGCCTCCCGCGCGCCGGCCGACGATGTCCCCCCCGAGATCGCACCGCTGGTGACCGAGCTGAACGAGCTTCTGGATCACAATGAACGGGCTGCCGAGTCCGCTCGCATGCATGCCGGGAACCTGGCCCATGCGCTGAAGACCCCGATGAGCGTGCTGATGAACGAGGCCGCGGCCGACAGCCCGGATCTGGCGCGCACCGTGGTGCGCGAACTGGCCACCATGCGCCGACACATCGACCATCATCTCGCCCGGGCGAGGGCGATGGGGCGACGCTCGGCGGCAACGGCGCGCGCCGAGGTGTGGCCGGCGCTGGAGCGGCTGGTGGCGGCGATCGAGCGAATCTATGCCGATCGCGGCGTGGTGATCGACCTTGCCGGCGACCGAAGCGCCGTCTTCAGGGGTGAGCGCCAGGACCTGGAGGAGATGGTGGGGAATCTCATCGACAATGCCGCCAAATATGGGGGTGGCCGCGTGTTCGTGACGGTCGCACGGGGCAATGACGCGCGCACGGAGCGCGTCTGCGTGATCGTCGAGGATGACGGCCAGGGGATCCCGACCCGGCATCGCGAGGGCCTGTTCGAGAGGGGCGCGCGTCTCGATACGGGAAAGCCGGGCACGGGTCTCGGGCTGGCGATCGTCCGCGACGTGGCCGGCATCTATGGCGGCACGGTCACGCTGTCGGAGTCCGAGGATCTGGGGGGGTTGATGGCGGTTCTGGACCTGCCCGGATGCCCGGTCGACGCCGCTCAAGCAGCCGGGCGCTCGGCTTGACTTCACCCATGGCCTCATGCAAGCGCGCGCCCCTGTTCATGGCGGGCTGCCGTAGCTCAGTGGTAGAGCGCATCCTTGGTAAGGCTGAGGTCGGGAGTTCAATCCTCCCCGGCAGCACCATGAACCCATGACCAGGCCCGAGCCCTACCGGCTTGCCGTCGGGCCGGCGGACTGGATGGCGGCAAGGTCGCGTATGGCGGCAGACGGCTGGGCCCGGCTCGATTCCTTCCTGCACCCCGACGATGCCGAGGCACTGGCGCGACACCTGGAAGCCCGGGAGGACTGGCACCAGCATGTCAACCAGGGCGCCAAGCTGTTCGAAATCCCCCGGCATGTCCGCCGCGGCTTCGATTCCGCAAAGCGCGAGGCCCTCGATGCGGCCGTCTTCCGCAACGCGATGGATGGCTTCCAGTACCGCTTCGAGGGGATTCGCGTGGCCGACAGCCATGCGGACTGGCGTGACGATCCGCTGCACCGGCTGGCGGCGACGCTGAACCAGCCCGACCACCTCGCGGCTTTCGCCCGGGTGATGCAGGCGCCCCGGATCGGCTTTGCCGACGCGCAGGCGACGCTCTATTCGCCGGGAGACTTCCTGACCGATCACGACGATGACGTGGCCGGCAAGAACCGCCTGGCCGCCTATGTGTTCAGCCTCACGCGGGGCTGGCGGGCCGACTGGGGCGGGCTGCTGCTGCTGCAGGACAGGCCCGGACAGCCGGACCGGTTCACCGCGCTGGTGCCGGGCTGGAATCGGTTGACCCTGTTCCGCGTGCCGCGACGCCACAGCGTGAGCCTGGTCTCGCCGGCTGCACCGCGCGGCCGCCTCAGCGTCACGGGATGGCTGCGCACCGGACATCCGCCGGCCCCGTGACGGCTGGCCGGGCCCGGCCGGCTGTGCAAGAACGCCCCGGGTCGAAAGGGGAAAGCCGGATGGTCGAGAGGTCAGCGGGCGGGCCCGGCCGCGGGAGTGGGTTCGCCCTGTTCGTCTGTGCCGCGGTGCTCGGGCTGATTGGCCTGCACCTGGGGCAGACCGTGTTCACCCCGCTTGCCTTCGCGCTGTTCGTGATCGCGCTGTCGGCACCGCTCTACCATGGGCTGAAGCCCCGCCTCGGCCATCCCCTTGCGCTGGTGCTGACCGTTGTCGTCGCCATGGGCGTGCTGGCCCTGTTCGTGCTGCTCTTCTCGTGGAGCGTGGGGCGGATCAGCGGCTGGGCCCTCGAGAATGTCAGCCGGCTGCAGGATGCCTATGCCGCGATGCGTGCCATCCTGGATGCGCGAGGGCTGGAGCTGGAACAGATCCTGCCCGAGCGTTTCGATCCGCGCTGGGTGATCGATCCGCTGCTGGCGCTGCTGGCGCAGCTTCGGGTGATCGCCAACTTCCTGCTGCTGGTGTTCGTGTTCGTCGTGCTGGGGCTGAACGAACTCGAGCAGACGGCGGTGCGGCTGAAGCGCATCGAGGCGGCCAATCCGGATGTCCGACTGTCGGCCATGCTGGGCGGCCTCAGCCGGGACTATGGCACCTACATGAAGGTCCGGCTGATCGCCACGCTGATCGACATGGCGCTTGTCTATCTGTTCTTCCGGCTGGTGGGGCTCGACGAGCCCGAGGCCTGGACGGTGCTGACCGGGGTGCTCAACTTCATCCCCTTCATCGGCCCGCTCGTCACGGCCGTGGGCCTTGCCATCTTCTCGGCAGCGCAGTTCGCCGATCCGTGGATGGTGCTGCTGGTGGTCGGTGGGGCGACAGCCATCAACTTCGCGATCGGCAGCTATCTGGAGCCGATCATCGCCGGCAATGCGCTCAAGATGTCGGCCGTGCTGGTGCTGCTCTCGGTGTTTCTGTGGGCCATCGTCTGGGGCATTCCGGGCGCGTTCCTCGGTGTCCAGATCACCATCCTGTGCCTTGCGATCCTTGCATCGAGACCCGGCACGGCCTGGATCGCCGAGCTGCTGTCGCGGGGCGGAGCCGCCGGGGGCGAGCAATCACGGGCAGGCTGACGCGGGGCTGTGCTCAGGTCACCGGGCCGAGCGGCCGGAAATCGCCGGCCCGACCGAGCGACGAGGGCAGGGGCCGACCCATGATGGCGGCGAACCAGTGGTTGGTCTCGATCAGCCGATCGAGATCGAACCCCGTCTCGATGCCCGACCTGTGCAGCAGCCAGGCGACATCCTCGGTCGCCACATTGCCGGTCGCATTGGGTGCGAAGGGGCAGCCGCCGAGACCGCCGAGGCTCGAGTCGATCACGCGCACGCCGGCCGAGATCGCCGCCCACACATTGGCCGGACCGAGCCCGCGCGTGTTGTGGAAATGGGCCCGCAGCCGGACATGCGGAAAGGCCTCGGCCAGGCGGCCGAACAGGTCGCTGACCTGTGCCGGCACCGCCACGCCGATCGTGTCGGCGAGTGCAAGTTCTACGGCGCCGGCGTCGGCGAGTTCGGATGCCAGGGCGACCACGCGGGCGGGATCGACCGGACCTTCGAAGGGGCAGCCGAAGGCAACCGAGATCGTCACCTGCGGCAGCAGCCCGCCGGTCTGCGCGAGCCGGAGCATCGCTCGATTCTCCTCGAGCGCCTCCGCGACGGTCTGGCCCTGGTTGCGGCGGCCGAAACTGTCGGACGCCACCATCACGCAGCCGGCCTCGTCCACGCCGCGCCGGCCGCCCTCCCGCGTGGCGAGCGCGCGCAGGAGGCCGCGCTTGTTGAGCACAAGCCCGATATAGCGGACATCCGCCCGGTCGGGCAGGCCGTCGATCACGGCCTCGGCGTCTGCCATCTGCGGCACCCGGGCCGGGTTGACGAAACTGGCAACCTCGATCCGCCGCGCACCGGCCGCGACCAGACGCCCGATCAGCGCGAGCTTCTGTGCCGTCGGCACCACCAGCTTCTCGTTCTGCAGGCCGTCGCGGGCGCCGACCTCGACGATCTCGACCGATGAGGGGCTCGTCATGCTCTTTCCTTGCGCGCCGCCGGGTGTAGAGACCCTGGTTTCTGGGCCTTCGGGGCGGACCATGCAAGGCGAAGGAAGGGGTGGCTATGGGGCAGGGCGCGCTCGACGGGTTGCGGCTGATCGAGCTGGGCCAGCTGATCGCCGGGCCCTTCTGCGGGCAGCTGATGGCCGATCATGGCGCAGAGGTGATCAAGATCGAGCCACCGGCGGCGCCCGGCGCTGCAGGTGCCGGCGATCCCATGCGGCAGTGGGGGCAGGGCAAGCCCGTCTGGTTTCCCGTCATCGGTCGAAACAAGAAGACGGTGACCCTGAACCTGCGCGACCCGCGCGGACAGGCGCTGCTGAAGCGGCTGGTCATGAAGTCCGACTTCCTGCTCGAGAACTTCCGCCCGGGGACGATGGAGACATGGGGCCTGGGGTGGACGGAATTGTCGGCGGTCAACCCCGGCCTCATCATGATCCGCGTCTCCGGCTATGGACAGACCGGCCCCTATGCCGGCCGTGCCGGCTATGGTTCCATCGGGGAAGCGATGGGCGGGCTGCGCAATCTCTGCGGGGACCCTTCGGCGCCGCCGGCGCGGGTCGGGCTTTCCATCGGCGATTCGCTGGCTGGCACCTTCGCCTGCCTCGGCGCGCTGATGGCGCTGCATCACCGGCACCGCACAGGGGAAGGGCAGGTCATCGACTCGGCGATCTATGAATCGGTGCTGGCCATGCTCGAATCGACGGTTCCCGAATATACCGAAGCCGGTATCACGCGTGAGCGGACTGGATCCATCCTGCCCGGAATCGCGCCCTCCAATGTCTATCCGGCTGCCGATGGCGACATCCTGATCGGCGCCAACCAGGACAGCGTGTTCGTCCGCCTGTGCAAGGCCATGGGCCGGCCGGAGCTGGCAGCGGACCCCCGTTACGCGACCCACAAGGCGCGCGGCGGCAACCAGGCGGAACTCGATCGCCTGATCGCCGACTGGACGCGGACGATGAACGCCGAGGACCTGCTGGCGCGGCTGGAGGCCGAGGGTGTGCCGGCCGGCCGAATCTACAAGGCTCCCGACATGCTGGCCGATCCGCATTTCATCGCGCGCGAGGCACTGGTGAAGGTATCGCACCCCGAGTTCAGCAATCTTGTCATGCAGAATGTCGTGCCGAAAATGTCGGCGACACCGGGCGCGATCGAGTGGCCGGGCCCTCCGGTCGGCGCCCACAACCGGCTGGTCTGGCAGGAGCTTGTCGGCCTTGGCGACGACGAGCTGGCCCTGCTTCAGCGCGACGGCGTGATCTGAGCCGGAGCCCCGGCAAAGGCCTCGACCGCAGCCAGTGCCTGCGCGAAGGCGGGCGTTCCCGGCGCGATGGGCTCGAAGTGACCGGCGACCGGCGCCGGCTGCACGTCCGCCCTGTCGCCGGCGCGACGCGCGGCCTGGGCGTAGCTGAGCCCCATGGCCGGATAGGCAACCCCATCATAGACGCCATGCAGCATCACGACCGGGACGCCCGCAGGCAGCAGCAGGTCGGGCGAGGTGTCGGCGAACCGCTCGGGACCGTCGCCGGGTGCGAGTCTCGGCACGGTCTCGTCCCCGCAGACGAGGCGGATTTCCCGCTCCCACTCCCTGAGCGACCCGAACCCGCCGACAGACACGACACCGCGGGGCCTGAGCGGGTTCTCGGTGCGAAGCGGGCTGGTCTCGGGCAGGCGGTGACGCGCCGCCGCCCACAGCGCGAGATGCGCGCCCGCCGAATGGCCCCAGAAGACGACGCGTGCGGGATCGAGGTTGCGTGCGGCCGCCTCGTCGCGAAGGAGATCGATCGCCCGCCCGACATCGGCGAAGGTGCCGGGATAGCCCCCGCCCTCCTCGTCGATGCGGCGATAGCCGATCGACCAGACGGCAAAGCCCCGCTCGAGAAAGGCGCCCGCCGCCGGGCGGACGAGTTCGCGACCCGCGACGGCCTGCTGCCAGCAGCCGCCATGCACCATCACCACAACGGGAAGCGGATCACCCGAAGCGGCTGCTCGTGGCAGGAACAGCTCGACGACCTGGCTTTCGGCCTCGCCATAGCGGAGCGTTTCGGCAGGCGCTGCGGCGGGAAGCGACAGGACGGACCGGGCCGTCATCAGCCGGGGCAGGTCGGCCGGTTTCATCTGGGCTGCGGCCGGCGACAGGGCCGCAAGGGCGCCGACCAGTGCCAGCCCGACGGACAGGGGGGTCATTTGCCGCCGCGCGCCTTTCGGGCCTCGTCGAGGTCGAACACGGCATTGTCCTGGCCTTCGGGCAACAGGCCGAGGCGACGGGCGACCTCCTGATAGGCTTCCACCTCGCCGCCGAGGTCGCGCCGGAAACGGTCCTTGTCGAGCTTCTCGGAGGTCTTCATGTCCCACAGCCGGCACCCATCCGGGCTGATCTCGTCGGCGAGGATCACGCGGCTGTAGTCATCCTCCCACAGTCGCCCGAACTCCAGCTTGAAATCCACCAGGCGGATGCCGATGCCGGCGAACAGGCCGGTGAGGAAATCATTGGTGCGGATGGCCATGTCGATCATGTCGGCAAGCTCGTCCTGCCCGGCCCAGCCGAAGCAGGCGATATGCTCCTCGGTCACCATCGGGTCGCCGAGGCCGTCGTCCTTGTAGTAATATTCGATGATCGTGCGCGGAAGCTGCGTGCCTTCCTCGATCCCCAGCCGCTTCGACAGCGAGCCGGCAGCGACGTTGCGAACAACGATCTCAAGTGGAACAATCTCAACCTGACGAACAAGTTGTTCGCGCATATTCAGGCGACGAATGAAGTGCGTGGGGATGCCGATGGTGCCCAGCAGGGTGAACAGATGCTCGGAGATGCGGTTGTTGAGCACGCCCTTGCCACTGATCGTGCCTTTTTTCTGCGCATTGAAGGCCGTGGCGTCATCCTTGAAATACTGGATGAGCGTGCCGGGCTCGGGCCCCTCGTAGAGAATCTTGGCCTTGCCTTCGTAGATCTGGCGACGGCGTGACATGGGCAGGTTCCTTGGCAAAGCAAGGTCAACGCATAGCCGGCTTGCCGAAGGCGGGCAACGCACGGGTGACGCGTGGCGGCGGTCGCGCTAGGCTGGCCGCATGGCACCGATCATCCTGCTGCTGATGTCCGTGCATCCGCCTGTGCCGCACATGGTCGCGCTGCCCGCGCCCTCCGCGGCCTTCACGCCGATGAGCCCGGCCTGCGGCCGTGCCTATGCGGGGCGGATGGTTTCGGACGACCCCGTCGACTCCGGGATGGCCGGCAAACCGATGATCCTGCACGTCCGGGTATGCGATGCGCAGGAGGTCCAGATCCCGTTTCACGTCGGCGATGACCGGTCGAGAACCTGGTTCCTGACGCAGACGCCCGCAGGGCTCAGGCTGAAGCACCGCCACCGGCACGAGGATGGCTCGCTGGATACCCGGACCTTCTATGGCGGCACGGCGTCCGCTGCGCCGACGCTGCTTGCGGGCGGGGGGTGGCGGCAGCTGTTCCCGGTGGACGATGAATCGAAGGCGCTGTTCCTGGCCGAGGGGATCCCGTTGTCGGCGACCAATGTCTGGGCGATCGAGCATGTGCCGGGTCGGCTGTTCGCCTATGAGCTTCGCCGCGAGGGCCGCTTTTTCCGGGTCGAGTTCGACCTGACGAAGCCTGTGCCGCTGCCGCCCCCGCCGTGGGGCGACACGGATCAGGCACGACAAACACGGCAATAGGGGGCGCCATGCCAAGGCTCGACCTCGACACCATTCCCGAAACCAACGCAACCGGCTATCCGCCCCCCTTCGACCAGGCCGTTTCGGAGCGCTGGTATCGGCGCCTGGCGCCGGCCGGCGGGCTCAGCGACTTCGGCGTGAGCCTTGTCCGGCTGGAACCTGGCGCCTGGTCCTCGCATCGGCACTGGCACGACGGCGAGGATGAGTTCCTGGTGATGCTCGACGGCGAAGCCGTTCTCGTCGAGGATGGCGGGGAGACGGTGCTGCGGGCAGGCGACTGCGCAGCCTTTCCCAAGGGAACGGGCGATGGCCACCATCTGCAGAACCGCAGCGCGCAGGCCTGCCGCTTCATCGTGGTCGGCGGCGGCGTTCGCACCGGTGGGGGCTATTCCGACATCGACATGCGGTTCACCGCCGACGGCTTCTACACGAAAAGGGATGGAACGCCCCATGACCGGGAGCGGGTCTAGCGGCAGAAGCTGTGGAAACCGCCGCCGCGGGCTGCCTGGTCGAAATGGAAATGATCGGCGTGGGCCGGATTGTAATCGGGCGACAGAACAGTGGTGAAGTGGCGGCAGGCGCCGTCGCGCACCTCGCGCAGGAAGGCGCGTATCGCCGGATCGCCATCCCAGTCTCGAACGAGGCTGATGTCGCGCCCGTCGGCCAGCCGGAAGCCGGCGATGTCGATGGCATTGGCGCGCGCATGCTCGGACAGGGAGCCCTGCGGCTGCCCGTAGATGTTGCGGCAACTGTAGCTGCCAAGGTGGCGGATCGTGACGACCGGCTGGCCGACATGCCGGCGGGCAGCTGGCTGAAGCACGTCCCGCTCCCACAGATGCATCGCGGCGGCCACGGCGCAGCCTGTCGCCGGCTGGTCGGGCGCCCAGCTGATTCCTTCGGCAGGCGCCCGCCGAACGGCAACGGGGTAGCCGCAGCCGAGCGCATCGACCGGGCGTTCCGGCAGCAGGCTGTGCCGGATCTGCGCTTCCTCGAGCACGAGCCTGCAAAGCTCGGGGTTGTCCACCAGCAGTTGCAGTCGGGCGCGGGTGAGCAGGTCGGCTGGCTGGCGAAGGTCAGGCGGCGGGAGCAGCGTGATCCCGCCGGGCCGCCAGCCCGCAAGGGAAACAAGCACGACGGTTGCGGTTGCCAGGAAAAGCAGGCCGGTGAGCAGGCGGCGAAAGGCGGACATGCCGGGACAACCCTTTTCGGCCGGTCTTGCTCCGCCGCCTGCCGCCGCCTGCAAGGCTAGCGGCAGAAGGGGGTGCGACGATCGGCCTGGTCGAAGTGGAAATGGTCGGCGTGCGCGCGGTCGTGATCGGGCGACAGGACGGTGCCGAACAGGCCGCACGCCCCATCGCGGACCTCGCGCAGGAAGGCGCGCGTGCGCGGCTCCCCGTGCCAGTCGCGGATCAGGCTGATCTCCCGGCCCGAAGCCGTGCGGAACCCGGAAATGTCGATGGCGTTGGCCCGGGCATGTTCCGACAATGGCCCGCCAGGCCGGCCACCGATGGTACGACAGCCATAGGCCGCCAGCTGGCGGATCGCGACGACCGGCTCGCCCAGATGGCGGCGGGCGGCCGGCTGGACGATGTCACGCTCCCAGATGTGCACTGCAAGCGCGACGCCGCAGCTTGTGGGGGGTGCCTGTGGCAGCCAGCGGGCCGCGCGACCGCCGGGTTCGAGCCGGACCGCCCATGGGTAACCGCAGGCGCCGGGCCCCTGAAACCCGGGCATGACGCTGTGACGCGCGCCGGCGGCCTGCAGCCGGGCCCGGCAATAGCCGGGATCGCGATTGGCCTGGGCGACCTGCGCGCGATCGATTCGGCTCGCGCCTGGTCGTGGATCGACCGGGCCGGGCCCTGGAAAGCCGCGTGGTGGCTGCGGCACGCCGCAGGCCGCCACCAGCAGCAGGGCAAGAAGCGCGACCGGTCGCACGCGAGTTCGTTCAGAGCCAGACGAGTCAGAGCCGGACAAGCATCTTGCCGGTGTTGGCGCCCTCGAACAGGCCGATGAAGGCCTCGGGCGCCCGCTCGATCCCGTCGAACACCGTTTCTTCCCACGTCAGGCGGCCATCCCGGATCCAGCCCGCCATCTGAGCGAGGAACTCGGCTTGCAGGTGCTGGAACTGCGTGACGATAAAGCCCTGCATCTTCAGCGATTTGCCGATGATGTAGATCAGGTTTCGCGGGCCCGGCCGGGCCTCCGTCGCGTTGTACTGGTCGATCATTCCGCACTCGACGAGCCGGGCGAACGGCCGGGCAAGTTCCAGCGCGACTTCCAGATGGTCGCCGCCGACATTGTCGAAATAGATGTCGATTCCCCTTGGCACGGCGGCGCGCACCGCATCGAGCAGGTTGCCGGCCGTGCGGTAGTTGATGGCATGGTCGATGCCGGCCGACCTGAGCCAGTCGCACTTGGCGTCGGAACCAGCCGTCGCCACCACCGTCAGGCCCAGGATCTTGCCGATCTGGGCCACCACCGAGCCGACCGCGCCTGCCCCGCCTGAGACGAACAGGGTCTCGCCGGCCTTCGGCTCGCCGATCTGCGTGAGGCCGGCCCAGGCGGTCAGCCCGGGCATGCCGAGCACGCCCAGGAAGGCCTGCGGTGGCACATCGTCGAGCGCCGGCAGCTTCTGGAGGGAGGCCGCGGGCATGACGAACGCCTCGCGCCAGCCCCACATCGAGGAGACGAGATCGCCCGGCGCAAATCCGGAATCGCCCGACGCGATGACCTCGCCGATGGCGCCGCCTTCCAGCGGAGCGCCCAGCCTGAACGGCGGCACGTAGGAGGGGCGGTCGTACATGCGCCCGCGCATGTAGGGGTCAACCGACATCCAGCGGTTGCGCACCAGCACCTCGCCGGGCCCCGGGTCGGGAAGGGTGACGGTCGCAAGCTCGAAGTCTGCGGCCGACGGCGTGCCGACGGGGCGGGTCTTCAGGCGGATTTCACGGCTGACGGTCATGCAATGGCTCCTTCGTTCGATCCCTTTTGGTCCTGGTCGTCAACCTCGGGCCTGCGCTGCGCGCAGGCGTCCGGCCGCACCGACCAGCGCGACGACGACAAGGCCCAGCGCCACGCCGAAGAGGCAGGCAAGCGCTGCATTGGCGATCCATTCGACGGCCGGACCGCCCACGGGCATCACGCCCCCCAGGGCCTGCGCCCAGTCGTGCAGCAGATGGGCAAAGGCGGCGAGGATTCCGAGTTCCGCCATGCCGTGCAGCACGATCCCGCCACCGACCCAGGCCATGGCGGCCATGCCGATCAGGCCGAGCGCTGCCAGCAGCTTCGGCATGGCGGCCACCAGGCCACGGCCCACAGCCTGCGAGGCACCGTTCGGCTGGCGGGCGAGATGCAGGCCGATGTCGTCCATCTTCACGATGAGTGCGACGGCCCCATAGACCAGAAGGGTCACGGCAAGGCTCACGCCGGCCAGCGCGGCCGCCACCGTTGCAAGGGGCAGGTTCTGAAGCTCGCCCAGGGCAATCGCGAGGATCTCGGCCGACAGGATGAGGTCGGTCCGGATGGCGCCATTGACCATGGTCGTCTCGCGCGCCTCGGTGGCGAGGATGACCGGGGTATCCGGCGCATGCGCGGCATGGAGCCCCGCCTTTTCCAGCACCTTCTCGGCTGCCTCATAGCACAGATAGGCGCCCCCGAGCATCAGGAGCGGCGTGAGCGCCTGCGGCAGGAAGGCCGCGAGCGCGATGAAGCCGGGCATCAGGATGAGAAGCTTGTTGCGAAGCGAGCCGCGCGCGATCTTCCAGACGATCGGCAGTTCGCGATCCGGCCGGAACCCGATCACATAGCCTGGCGTGACGGCGGCATCATCGATCACGACACCGGCCGACTTGGTCGCGGCCTTGCCGGTCGCGGCTGCAACATCGTCGAGGCTGGCCGCCGCAAGCTTCGCAATGGCCGCCACATCGTCGAGCAGGGCAAGGAGGCCGGATGCCATGCGTGCCGCCTAGCCGGTCTCGAACAGGCTGGCGATGGCCTGGTTGGCGATCGCATCGGCGCGCTCGTTCATCGGATGGCCGGCGTGTCCCTTGACCCATTCCCAGCGGATGCTGTGCGGCCGGGCGGCACGTGCCAGTGCCATCCAGAGGTCGGCATTCTTGACGGGCTGCCTCGAGGCGTTGCGCCAGCCGTTTCGCTGCCACCCGTCGAGCCATTGCGTCATGCCGTCCATCAGGTAGCGGCTGTCGGTGACCAGCGTGACATCGCTGGGGCGCTTCAGCGCTTCCAGCGCTTTCAGCGCCGCGGTCATTTCCATGCGGTTGTTGGTGGTGTGCGGTTCGGCTCCCGACAGCAGCTTTTCCGTGCCGTTCCATTCGAGGATGGCCGCCCAGCCGCCGGGCCCCGGATTGCCTTTGCAGGCGCCGTCCGTCGTGATCCGGATGACGGGCCGGTCAGCCATGGGCGGCGTGCCAGGCCAGCCGGCGGGCGAAGGGAAGGGGGTCCTTGCGCGCGACCAGGGCACCATCCGCGGGCTCCAGCCAGTCCTGCGCGCGGGAGAGCAGGAACCTCAGCGCTGCCCCTTCGCACAGGCGAGGAAGCGCTGCGCGTTCGGCCGGATCCAGCGGCCGGACCGCCTCATAGCCCTCGAGAGCGGCTTCCCAGCGGTCGGCAAGCGGTGCCGTGCCGTCCGGCGGAAAGGCCCAGGCGTTGAGCAGCACAGCGAGGTCATAGGCCAGAAGATCGGTGCAGGCGAAGTAGAAGTCGATGAGGCCGCTCACCCGGTTGCCCAGCATCAGCACATTGTCGGGGAACAGGTCGGCGTGGATCGTTCCCGCCGGCAGATCGGCGGGCCAGTCATGACGAAGGCCGGCCAGCCGGCGGTCGACGAGATCGGCGAGGCCGGCTTCCAGGCTGTCGAGACGGGCGCCCAGCAGGGCGGCTGTCGAGTGCCACCAGCCGGGCCCGAGCCCGTTCGGCCGGACATCGGCATAGTCCCGGCCTGCCAGGTGCAGCCCGGCGAGTGACCTGCCGGCCGCCCGGGCCTGCGCTGCTGTCGGCGATGAAACCGAGACTCCCGGCAGGAACCGGATCAGGCAGGCATGGCGGCCGGCGAGCCGCTGCAGGGCCTGTCCGTCACGGTCGCGCACCGGGCGCGGTACAGGCAGGCCGCGATCGGCAAGATGTTCCATCAGGCCGATGAACCAGGGCAGATCGGCTGCATCGATCCGGCGTTCGTACAGGGTCAGGATGAACCGCTCGGGCCCGTCATCGCCTGCGGTTTCGAGGAGGAAGTTGCTGTTGGACACGCCCTCGGCGATGCCCTTGAAGGTGCGGATGTCGCCGAGCCCGTAGGGTGCGAGGAACTCGGCGAGAAGCTCGGCAGGAACGTCGGTATAGACGGCCATGTGCGCGCCGTGCCGCCGCTCAGGCGGCCACCAGAGCCCGCGGCAGCTTGAACACGACCTCTTCCGTTGCCGTCGTCACTTCGCAGACATCGACCTCAAAGCGCTGGCGCAGCGCATCGAGCACCTCTTGCACGAGAATCTCGGGCGCCGAGGCTCCGGCCGTCAGCCCCAGCTTCGAGACGCCTTCGAACCAGGCCCAGTCGATGAGCGCGGCCCGCTGGATGAGATGTGCGCGCGCACCTTCCCGCGCGGCAACTTCCTTCAGGCGCTGCGAGTTGCTGCTGTTCTCGGCCCCGATCACCAGGACCAGTTCGCACTGCCCGGCAATCGCCTTGACGGCAGTCTGCCGGTTCGAGGTTGCATAGCAGATGTCCTCGCCCTTGGGGCCGAGGATGTCGGGGAACCGGCGCCGGAGGACGGCGACGATGTCGGCCGTGTCGTCGACCGACAGGGTTGTCTGGGTGAGGAAGCCGAGCGGCCCGTCGGGCGGGGCGACGGCCTCGGCATCCGCGACCGTCTCGATCAGCGTCATGGCACCGTCGGGCACCTGGCCGAAGGTGCCGATCACTTCCGGATGGCCTGCGTGGCCCACGAACAGGATGTGGCGACCCTGGTCCACCATCCGCTCGGCCTGGCGGTGCACCTTGGAGACGAGCGGGCAGGTGGCATCCAGCCAGTCGAGACCGCGCGATTGCGCCATCGCCGGGATCGCCTTGGGCACTCCATGCGCCGAGAAGACGACATGGCCGCCGTCGGGCACTTCGTCCAGCTCCTTCACGAACACCGCGCCCTTGGTCCTCAGGCTGTCGACCACGAACCGGTTGTGCACGATCTCGTGGCGGACATAGACCGGGGCGCCATGCTTCTCGAGCGCCAGCTCGACGATCTGGATGGCGCGCTCGACCCCGGCGCAGAAACCCCGCGGGGCCGCGACGAGGACGCGCAAGGGGCGGGTGGGTGCATCCTGTTGCATGGCTTCCCCATAGGCGAGCTCGGCGTCGCCATGAAGCCCCCGCGCTGCAATTGCATGACGTGCTGTCCCCGCCTATGGCGACAGCGACAACAAAGGGGGCTGCCGTGAGGGGGCTGGCTGCCCTTCCGAGGAGACCGACGCCTTGCCGACCTTCGTCCCCGCGCTTCTTCTGGCCGGTGCCGCCCTTCTGCTGTCGGGCTGCAACACCAATCCGCTCAAGGTCACCCGCTCTCCCTGCCCGGCCGTTGCCATACCCGTGCACGCCGGGCACCTGACCCGCTTCGATCCGCCGCAGAGCCGCAATGCCGACGCCATCGATTTTACCGCCCAGATCATCGAGCTGGACAGCCGCTGCCTCGAGGGAAGCGAGTTCCTGACCAAGGATGTCACCTTCACGGTCGCTGCCCAGCGGCGGACGGCAGGACCTTCCCGACAGGTCTATCTGCCGATGTTCGTGGCCCTGGCACAGGGCGGCAATGTGCTCGTCTCCAAGCAGCTGACCGGCGTGACGCTGGAGTTTCCGGCCGGGGGCCTGCGCGCGGAAGCGCGGGGCAGTGCCCGGGCAGAGGTCCACCGCTCGGCCGTCACCCTGCCGCCCGAGGTGCAGACGCGCATCACCCGGGAGCGCCGGCCGGACGAGCCCGACGCGCTGGTCGATCCGCTTGCAGACCCGCAGGTCCGGGCGGCCGTCCGGGCGGCGAGTTTCGAGGTTCTGGTCGGGTTCCAGCTCGATGATGCAAGCCTTGCCTATAACGTCGGACGCTAGCCTCCCTTTCCATTGGCATCGCCAATGGAACATTGTATCCTGTGAGAATCATATTGCTGATTCTGATTGGTCGCCTTCATTCCGGGCTGGCAAATGATGGCTTGTGCTGAGGGATCGGCCATGTTGACTGGGTGAGGGCATGCCGCATCGGCGTAACATCGATATCGACCTGCTCAGAAGTTTCGTCACCATCGTGGAAGTGCGCAGTTTCACGCGCGCGGCCGAACGCCTCTTGCGGACCCAGTCGGCGATCAGCCTGCAGATGAAGCGGCTCGAGGAGCAGCTGGGCTGCCGCCTGTTCGAGCGGGGTGGCCGTGGCGTGGAACCGACGCAGGCCGGATCGCTCCTGCTGGGCTATGCCCGGCGCATCCTGGCGGCCAACGACGAGCTCGTCGGCCGCATGGCCGAACCGAATGTGGAGGGTACGGTTCGCATCGGCGCGCCGGAGGGCTTCCTGACGGAGCATCTCTCCCCGCTGCTGGCCCGCTTTGCCCGGGCCTTCCCGCGCGCGCGCATGTCGGCAGTGTCCGGCCCGGCGCCCCGGCTGCGCACGGCCTATGAGGCGGGCCAGCTGGATCTGCTGATCACCGCCGATGTGGGCCAGGAGCCCGATGGCCAGCCGCTGCTGCGCGAGACCCTCATCTGGTGCGTGGCGGATGGCGCAGATCAGGACCTGATGCACATTGCCGAAGGCGAGCCCTTGCCCCTCATCCTCACCATCGAGCCCTGTCCGGTTCGACGCGCCATGGTCGAGTCGCTGGATGGCGCCGGCATCCCATGGCGAGTGGTCGTGGAGGCAAGTTCGCGCGCGGGCGTCCAGGCAGCCGTCGGCGTGGGGCTCGGCATCGGGGCGCTGCCGCGCGGCAGTCTCGTCGCCGGCATGCACCGGCTGAACTCGGCGGAAGGGTTGCCGGTGCTGCCACGCCAGACCGTCGCCCTGATCAAGTCCCCTTCGGCCAGCCCGGCGACGGATCGGCTGCACCTGTTCCTGACCAGCCTGTTCGACGGGCAGGCCTGAGGGCGACGCCGGGCTGCCCGGAGTCGGGCTGCTTGACGCCAGGCGGGCGTGCGGCCTATGCCGCGCCGCCTGCTGCCGGGCTCCGGCGCGGCATCTTGTGGCGACCGTAGCTCAACTGGTCAGAGCACTGGTTTGTGGTACCAGGGGTTGCGGGTTCAAGTCCCGTCGGTCGCCCCACCGGCCTTGCGGATCGGAGGTCTTCTCATGCCTGCGCCTCATCTTCCCTCGGCGGGCTATGGCGTGCTGCTGCTGATCGGGCTGGCGCTCGGCTTTGCCGTCGGGATCGCCATCGGCCAGCCATCGGCCGGCACCGTCATCGGGCTCGGGCTTGGCGGGCTGGCCGCGCTCGTGCTGCGGCTGCGGGCGCGCGGCTGACGCGTCGATCGAGAGGCTGTCAGGGCAGTCGCCGCCCCAGCCAGACGATCCGGCCAAGGATCCTGATCGAGTCGGGCGGGCAATCCGGGTACGAGGGGTAGGCGGCATTGTCCGAGAGGACGGCCACGCGTCGTGTCACCGGATTGACCGACAGGCGTTTCACGATCGCGCCGCCTTCGCTGTCGATCAGATGCAGCCCGTCGCGCGGGCAGAGCCTGTCGGCGGTATCGATCAGGACGCAATCCCCGTCGGCCAGCGTTGGCTCCATGGCGTCGCCACGAATGACATGCGCGACAAGCTGCGCGTTTCCGGCCGGCACGATCCTGGCCACGATCCTCGGGTCCACCTGAAGTGCGGCCTCGTTGCTGCCGGAGGCGTCGGCCGGCAGAAAGGGGATGGCGACCGTCCCGGGCGGCTGGGCCGGCAGCGGCGCGGGCGCACCGAGCAGCGCCTCGGACACGCCGAAATGCTCGGCGATGCGGCGGCGATCCCGTTCGGACAGCTGGCGCGGGACGCCCCGCTTGATGAATTGCTGGATATAGGCCGGATTTCGACCGAGCAGTCGCGATACGTAGGCATAGCCTTCGCCCGACCGCCTGATGAGCGCCTCCAGCGTCTCCCGGACGCCTGTTTCCGCCATCGCGTCGGCTCCTCCCTGCGTGCCGACGCCAGCCGATGCGCGCCGGGCGATCCCCCCCGATCTCTTCTCTTTACCATCTTTTTTATCCTAGACTAGTAGGAAATCTGCCTACAGTTTTCGCATGTCCGATTCGCGGTGCGGCTGGTGGGACCGGAATTGGGCGGGTGCAGGGTCGGTTGCTGGAGACTGCCACGATGACGCTGCTGCACGCGATCGAGACCTGCCTCAGGGAAACGAGAATTCCGCCCTCAAGATTCGGAAGGGACAGTGTGCGCGATCCGCGTCTGGTGCATGACCTTCGGCGGGGCCGCGAGCCGGGCGCATCGATGGAACGTCGGGTCCGCGCGCACATCGAGGTCTGTCTCCGGGCTGCCCGGGCAACGGCATCGGCCGGCGCGGCCGAGCGTGGCGGGCAGCGATGAAGTACCGGCTGACGGCCGTTCAGGCCGCCTTGCTTCGCGGTATCAGGACCTTGCTGGACGAGGTCGCCGAATCAGCCGCTGATGCGCCCGCGATCATCATCGATCGGGTCGACTCCGAACCCTGGGCAAGCCTGACGTTCCTCGGCGAGCGGCACGAGCTTGCGCTGAGGTTGTTGCCGTCGGGGCACGATCGGCTGATGCTGGAGACCAGGCTTCGGGACCTGGCCGAGGCCATGCCGCCTCAGGTTCCGGGCAGCTTTGTGGCCGAGATGACCTTCGAAATCGGGGCAGGGTCTGCTGCATACACGACAATCCGCGTCGAGGCCTTGACGATCCGGGAATAGGATAATGCCTGCGGCCCTTGGGGGGCGGTGCCAGGCGCCGGCCTGGGCTCGATGAGCAGGCCCGGTTCGGCCCGCATGAAGGCCAGGCTCGGGGGGGGCGGGCCCGGCTCGAGGAACAGGCCCGGCTGGAGGACGTGCCCGGCGCGACGAGCGTGCCGGGCGCGAGGAAGCTGATTGCGTCTTCGCTTCCTGTCGGCTAGGAACTGAGTCGCGCCCAAATCCGGCAGGGGCTGGTGCGGGCTGGGGCTCTTTCTGCATGCTGGCTTCTCCGTGTCGACCGTCTCGCGGCTGAGCCGGCATACCGCCTCGCTGGCCTTGGTGCTGCTGTTCACGGCGCTCGCTGTCGCGGGCTGCGGGGGCAGGGGCCCGGCCGACCAGGCCGAGGCCGGCCAGATCGCCGTCAGCCTGCATCGGGTTGGCATGTCGGCTGTTCCGTCCAGCCGCCAGGCAAGCGGCACGGTCCGGCTCCGTCGTGAAACGCCGCTTGCATTCCTGACCGACGGGCGGGTCGCGGCCGTATCGGTCCGTGAAGGGGATCAGGTAGCGGCCGGGCAGGTCCTCGCCACCCTCGACCCGACGGCCGTCGATGCGGCGGTTCTGGCGGCGGATGCGCGCGCGCTGCAGGCCGCGAGCGAACTTGTCCGGCAGCAGATCCTGCTTCGGCAGGGGTGGGTATCAAGGTCGCGGGTCGAGCAGGCCGAGGCTGCGGCCCGGGCAGCGGAGGCCGACAGGCGGTCGGCTCGTTTCGCCCAGGCCTATGCGACCATTCGCGCGCCCGCAGCCGGGATCGTTCTGGCGCGGGAGGCGGAGCCCGGCCAGACGCTTGCGGCCGGGACGCCGGTTCTGGTCGTCGGCGAGTTCGTGAGCGGCTTCGTGCTGCGGGTGCCGCTGCCTGCGGCCGAGGTGACCCGGCTCGCCCGCGGGGACAGGGCGACAGTCCGGTTTCCGGATGGGGCCGCGCCGGACATGTCGGGCCGGCTGGTCGAGACGGCCGGCCGTGCCGATCCGCGCACCGGCACCTTCCTTGTCGACTATGCCTTGCCGGCCCACCCGTCGCTGCGATCCGGTCAGATCGCCGACGTGGCGATCGAGCGCGGCGGCGGCGATCGCCGGCTCGCCATTCCGACCACGGCGCTGTTTTCGGCCCGTGCCGAGGAGGGCTTCGTCTGGCTGTTCGATCCCGCGAGCCGGCGGGTTTCGGCCCGGATGGTTCGCCTGGGCGATGTGCTGGCCGAGGGAGTCGAGATCCGCGCCGGCCTGGCGGCGGGCGATCTGATCGTGGCTGGCGGGGTCGACCGGCTGGTCGAGGGCCAGCAGGTGACACCTGTCGCCGACGCGGGACCGGCGGGCCGGCCGCGTTCGTGACGCCGATGGGCTGCCCGGCGGCATCGGCATGAACGGTCTCATCGCCTTTGCCATTCATCGCTGGCAGGTCACGCTTGTGGTGTTCCTGCTGGCAGCCGTGCTCGGTCTGCAGGCCTTTTTGTCGATTCCGCGCTCGGTCGATCCGCATTTCAAGGCGCCGATCGTGAGCGTGATCGCCATCCTGCCCGGCGCGGACCCCGGCGACATCGAGCAGACGGTGACCAAGCCCATCGAGGATGTGCTGGCGAGCCTCGACAACATCACCGAGCTGCAGTCGTCCTCGGCCGACGGCCAGGCCGTCATCACGGCCGAATTCACCTGGGACAGCGACCCCGATCGCAATTTCGACGAGGCCGTGCGGGAGGTGAACGCCATCCGCGCGCAGCTTCCGCAGGGGCTTCAGCGGTTGGAGTATCGCCGCTTCCGCACGACCGAGGCGGTCGTGGTGCAATATGCGCTGGTCTCCGAGACGGCGTCCTGGCGGCGGATGGAGAAGGTCGCCAAGGATCTGAAGGAATCGTTCCAGCGCCAGCCGGGGGTCCGGGCCGCCGTGACCTGGGGCGTGCCGAGGCCCGAAATGCGCGTGTCGCTCGATCTGGGGCGTCTGGCCGAACTCGGGATTCCGGTAACGCAGGTGACCGATGCCCTGAGGATCGGCGGCACCGACCTGCCGCCCGGTCCGGTTTCATCGGGCGAGCAGCGATTCAATCTCAAGGCCGGCGGCGCCTACCGAAGCGAGGCAGAGGTTCGCGAGGTGCCCTTGCGGGCGGGGGATGGCCGCATCGTTCGGGTCGGCGACGTAGCGACCGTGGGCTGGGAAGCCGCCGAACGCACGCACACGACCCGTTTCAACGACAGGCGTGCCATCTGGATCACCGCCACCCAGAAGGACAATGTCAATGTGCTGGATGTCCAGCAGCGCCTGATCGCCGCCGCCGACGCCTATCGCGCGGCGCTGCCGCCCGACATGGCGCTCGCTCTTGCGTTCGACCAGTCGGACGACGTGCGCCGCAAGCTGGCGCTGCTCGGCCGCGACTTCGCCATCGCCCTGTCGCTGGTGCTGCTCACTTTGCTGCCGCTCGGCCCGCGCGCCTCGCTCGTGGTGATGGTCTCGGTGCCGCTGAGCCTTGCTGCTGGCGTGCTGGTGATGGCGCTTCTGGGCTTCACCCTGAACCAGCTCGTCATCACGGGGTTCATTCTCGCGCTGGGTATCCTCGTCGACGATTCGATCGTCGTCGTGGAGAATATCTCGCGTCACCTCCGGATGGGCTACAGCCGCACGGCGGCCGCGCTGGCCGGGACCCAGCAGATTGCGGTTGCCGTCCTGGGCTGCACGGCGGTTCTCGTCTTCGCATTCCTGCCGTTGACGGCCCTGCCGGAGGGCGCCGGGAAGTTCACGCGTGGCCTGCCGCTTGCAGTGATCGCAACGGTCCTTGCCTCGCTGGTCATTTCGCTCACGATCGTGCCTTTCCTCGCCTCGCGCATCCTGCCGCAGACCGAGAGGCCGGAAGGAAACCGGATCCTCCAGGCCGTTCAGGGGGGAATCCACCGCTTCTATGCGCCCGTGCTGCACTGGGCGCTCGAACGGCCGCGTCGGGCGCTTGCCGGCGCCATGGCGCTGTGCATCGCGGCGCTGGGCCTCATCCCGATTCTCGGGACCAGCCTGTTTCCCGCTGCGGACGCGCCCTATTTCCTGGTCGAGGTAGAGACATCTGAGGGTGCCGACTTCGGGGCGACCGACCGCGCCGTCCGCTTCGTGGAGCAGACGCTTGCCGCCGAGCCGCTGGTCGTGAACCGCATGGGCAATGTCGGTCGTGGCAATCCGCAGATCTTCTACAATGTCCGCGAAGTGGCGCAGCGGTCGAGCTATGGCGCGGTTGCAGCCACCCTCTCGTCCTGGAATTCGGAGGACGGGCCGGCCTTCATCGAACGGCTGCGCGAGCGCTTCGCCACCTATCCCGAAGCCCGCATCACGCTGGTACCCTTCCAGAATGGCGCGCCGATCGAGGCGCCGATCCAGTGGTTCGTGACGGGCGCCGATCTGGACAGGCTGAAGGCGCTTTCACGGCAGGTGGAGGCGGCCTTGCGTGCCACGCCAGGCGCGCGCGACGTCCGCAATCCGCTTGCCTTCGACCGGCTTGACCTCGATCTGGGGCTCGATACCGATCGCGCGGCACTGCTGGGCGTCGCACCGGCAGCCGCCCGGCGCATCGCGCGCCTTGCGCTCGCAGGCGAGACGGCGGGTCGCTATCGCGACGCCGAGGGGGACAGTTACGATGTCGTCGTCCGCCTGCCCGGCGGCCGGCCGGTGGATGAACCCGGTGCCCTGCATACGGTCGAGGCGCTGGGGCGCGTCTATGTGCCGACCGCAGCCGGCGATGCCGTGCCGCTGTCGGGAATCGCCCGGCCCGAGATCAGCTCGGGTCCGGCCAGCATCTTCCGCTACGGCCAGCAGCGCAGCGTTTCGGTGACGGCGAACACCGCGGCGGGCTATCTCACATCGAAGGTCAATGCCGAGGTGGCCGGTCGGCTGCAATCTATCGACCTGCCGCCGGGCTACGCCATCGTCGAGGGCGGCGAGGCACAGGTCAGGGCGGAAAGCTTCGGTGGCCTGGGCGGGATCGTCGCCCTGGCGATCTTCGGCGTGTTCGCGGTTCTGGTGCTGGAGTTCAGCCGCTTCCGCGAGACGCTGGTGGTGGCGGGCGTGATCCCGCTGGGCATGTTTGGCGGCCTGATCGCGCTGCTGCTGACCGGCAATTCCATCAGCTACACGGCGGTGATCGGCTTCGTCGCGCTGATCGGGATCGAGATCAAGAACTCGATCCTGCTGGTCGATTTCACCACCCAGCTTCGCCAGCAGGGCATGGAGCTGCGCGCCGCGATCGAGCGGGCGGGCGAGGTGCGGTTCCTGCCGGTCCTGCTGACGAGCGTGACGGCCGTGCTGGCCCTGATGCCGCTCGCGCTGTCGGGCTCGGGGCTCTACTCGCCGCTGGCCTGGGTGATCATCGGGGGGCTGATTTCCTCGACGCTGCTGAGCCGGGTGGTGACGCCGGTGATGTACCTGTTGATCGTTCGCAACGCCCCGCCCATCGAGCGGCTTGCCGAAGCCCCGCCACCCCTGCCCGAGGCTTGACACGACGGGCGCGGACAGGACGCGGCGGGCCGACCGGCGCGTCAGTGGAGAAGCCCGGAATGAGGAAAGCGGCCGGTGTGCGCCGGAATGTCGCCCTTCCGATCGATGCGGACAATGCGGCAGCCGATCGGCTCGATGCCCTGCTGGCGGCCAGGCCCGATCTCGCTCAGGCCATCTCGAATTTCCAGAAGGAAGTCCGCGACGGACGCCGGTATCAGAATCGGGTTCGCTGACCCGCTCAGCCCAGCGTCTCGAGTGCAGCGCGAAGACGTGCCGCGTCGGCGCTGCGGGCGGCATGGTCCTCGCGCGCCTTCTCGATCGCTTCGGGCCGGGCACGCTCCACGAACCCCGGATTGGCGAGGCGCCGGGCGAGGCTGGCGGCTTCCGTCTCTGCCTGTGCGGCCGCCTTTTCCAGCCGCGCCCGCTCGGCCGCCAGATCGACGATCCCGCCGAGCGGCAGCGCATAGCCGAGCCCGCCAACCACGACCTGCGCATGGCCGCCGGGCGGTGGCGGCTCGAACCGGATGGACTCGATCCGGGCCATTCGCTCGAGCGCCGGTCGGTGCCGCTCGAGGCGTGCCGACAGCCCCGCGTCGGCATCGGGCAGGTGCAAGGCCAGCCGCGCGGCCGGCGGGACGTTCAGTTCTGAGCGGGCCGAACGGATGGCGGTGACGAGATCGATCAGCCAGTCGATCTCGGTGGCTGCCTCGTCGCGCTCGATCGCGAGGTCGGGCCAGTCGGCGAGGATGAGGTCATGCGCGCGATTGCCCTGCGCATGCCACAGCTCCTCGGTGATGAAGGGCATGACCGGGTGGAGCAGGGTGAGGATCCGGTCGAGGGCCCAGCCGGCGACAGCGCGGGTTTCGTCGGCTGCCGCGCCATTCTCGGCCAGCAGCGGCTTGATGAGTTCCAGATACCAGTCACAGAAGCGGTTCCAGACGAACTGGTAGAGGCCGAGGGTGTAATGGTCGAAACGGAAGGACTGCAACGCGACCTCCGCTTCGCGCGCGGCTGCCGACGTCTCGGCGAGGATCCAGCGATTGACAGCGAGGCTGGCCGGCGGCGGCGCGGGCGAGGGGGCCGCCCTGATACCCTGCGCCTGAGCGAAGCGAACGCCGTTCCACAGCTTGGTCGCGAAGTTGCGATAGCCTTCCACCCGCTTCTCGTCGAACTTCACGTCCCGGCCCTGGGATTCGCTGGCGGCCAGAGCGAAACGAAGCGCATCCGCGCCATAGCGATCGACCAGCTCCAGCGGATCGACGGTGTTGCCCCTGGACTTGGACATCTTCTGCCCATGCCGGTCACGAACCAGCCCGTGGCAATAGGCGGTCCGGAAAGGAATCTCTCTTGTTAGTTCAAGGCCCTGCATCATCATTCTGGAAACCCAGAAGAAAATGATATCAAATGCTGTCACCAGAACATCGCCGGGATAGTGGCGGGCAAGATCGGGCGTGGCCTCGGGCCAGCCCAGCGTGGCGAAGGGCCACAGGCCGCTGGAGAACCAGGTGTCAAGGACGTCGCAGTCCCTGACGATTGGTATGGGCCCATCATCTGGATAGCGCTCGGACAGAAGCCGGTCCGGCGTCGAGCCTGCAGGCAAGCCATGGCGTTCGGCAGCAAGTGACCATGCCTGCTCGATGCTTTCGACGACAACTATTCTATTCAAAGAGACGCGATAGTATCTGGCTGCCTCCATCATTGCAGTTTGCTCATCCAGGGCAACGAATGACCGGCTCATTTCGGACGCAGGTCTGGAGGATCGGCCGAGTTCGAGCGTTCCATCCCCGTGCCGCAGGGGCCCGTGCCAGGCTGGAATCCGATGACCCCACCAAAGCTGGCGCGAGATGCACCAGGGCTGGATATTGTCCAGCCAGTTGAAATAGGTCTTTTCCCATGTCCTGGGCACGAACTGCGTGCGACCGTCGGCGACGGCTGCACGCGCGGCGATGGCGAGCTTGCCGGCATCGACATACCATTGGTCGGTCAGGAAGGGCTCGATGACCTCGCCCGAGCGGTCACCATAGGGCAGCTGGATGACCTTGTCCTCCACCCGCTCCAGCAGGCCGAGCGACTCCAGTTCGGCGACGATGGCTGCGCGGGCCTCGAACCGGTCGAGGCCGACGAAGCGGCCGGGAATATCGGGCGCCTCGACGATCCGCGCTTTGGCATCCAGCACATTGATCCAGCCGATCACGCGGTGGCGCTCGAACACTGCCCAGTCGTTGAAATCATGCGCCGGCGTGATCTTCACGCAGCCCGAGCCCAGCTCCGGGTCGGCCCAGTCATCGGCGATGATCGGGATCTTCCGCCCGGTGATCGGGTGGACGATCAGCCTGCCCACGAGGTGGCGATAGCGCGCATCATCCGGGTTCACGGCCACCGCCGTATCCCCCAGCATCGTCTCGGGGCGTGTCGTCGCCACCACCAGGTGGCCGCTGCCATCGGCGAGCGGGTAGCGCAGGTGCCAGAAGTGGCCGGCAACCTCGCGCGTTTCGACCTCGAGGTCGGAAATGGCGGTCTGGAGCTTCGGGTCCCAGTTCACCAGTCTCTTGTCACGATAGATAAGTCCACGACTGTAAAGTTCGACGAACACGTCGTTAACGACCTTGGAATAGGCCGGATCCATGGTGAAGCGCTCATGCCCCCAGTCGCAGCTGGCGCCCAGGCGGCGCATCTGGCGGGTGATGGCGCCGCCGGACTGCTCCTTCCAGTCCCACACGGTCCTCACGAACGCCTCGCGCCCCATCGCCTGCCGGGTCAGTCCCTGGCCGGCGATGGTCCGCTCGACGACCATCTGGGTTGCGATCCCGGCATGATCGGTGCCGACGATCCAGCGCGCATCCCGGCCCTTCAGCCGCTGCCAGCGGATCAGGATGTCCTGCAAGGTCTGGTTCAGCGCATGGCCGATGTGGAGCGTGCCGGTGACGTTGGGCGGGGGCAGGCAGATGGTGAAGGGCTCGGCATCCGGCCGGGATGGCCGGAAGGCGCCCGTCTGTTCCCAGTGCGCGTACCAGCGGGCCTCGATGGCGGCGGGGTCGAACGTCTTGTCCAGCATGGGCGCCGCGCTTAGCGGGCCCGGGCCAGCGGGGGAAGCGTCCGCTGCTGTCAGGCCTTGCCTGTCAGCCGGCGGATTTCCTCGGCCGCCATCTTCTGCACGATCTCGGGCAGATGGGCCTTCAGCCAGCTATCGACCTGCGGGCGGATCAGCTCGGCCAGAAACTCCTCCACCGTCCTGTGAGGAGGCGGAACCGGCGCAGGTGCAGCCGACGGGGCCTTGGCGCGCGCCGCGCGGGCGGGCCTTGCGTCCCCCTCGGGTTCGGGGTCCGACTCCGGCGTGGGGTTGGGCGGCGTGTCGCCGCCGACCGTTGCCCGGATCGAATCCAGGATGGAGGCGAGGTTGGGATCGAGCGTCTTGCGGGTCATTCTGTCACCTCAGGGCTGCGGCCCGACGAAGCCCGGGGCCTGGTTCTGCGTGCGGTCGGTTCGCGGATCCCGATCATATCCGAATTCCTGCAGGCCCTTGCCGCGAACGCGGGCCGCATTGGCGGCGGCATTGTAGCGGCCGACCGGCGCGCCTGCCAGCACCGGCTCGATGTCGCCGATCGTCTCCAGCAGGCGGAAGGCCGCGACATAGCGATCGCGCTCGGCCTGAACGAGGCTGACCCGCGCGTTCAGAAGCTCCTGCTCGGCATTCAGCATGTCCAGAATGTCCCGGCTGCCCACCAGATTTTCCTGCCTCACGCCCTCGGCCGCCAGTTCGCTCGCGCTCACCTGCACCTTGGCCGAATCGATCACCGATTCCGCCGTCCTGAGCTGCACGAAGCTGTCCACGGCGCCCTCGGCCACCAGCCGTTCGTTGAGCGCGATCAGCTCCAGCGCCTGGCTCTGCCGAGCCTGCGCCTGCCGCACCTGGGCCGCGATCGCTCCGCCTGTAAAGAGGGGTAGCGACGCTGCGACTCCAATCTGCGGTTCGAAGCCGGACAGGCCGCCACCCGGGCCGAAGCCCACGGCCTGCCCCTCGAACCGGGTGTAGGTGCCCGATGCCTGCACGCCGACGGTGGGGCCACGCTGCGCCTTGGCGGCACGCACATCGTCCAGCGAGGCCTTCTCGTCGAAGCGGGAGGCGACCAGATTGGGATTCTGCTCCAGTGCGATGTCGCGCGCCTCGGCTTCCGAGGCCGGCATCGGCGGCAGGGGCGGCAGCGGGGCCAGCCGCCCCGGCGGGCGACCAACCAGCCGGCGATACGCCTGCTGGGCCATCACCTGCTGGGCGCGGGCGGCCGTCAGCTGTGCCTGCGCGGCTGCCAGCCGCGCTTCGGACTGGGCCACGTCGGTTCGCGTCAGGTCGCCCACCTCGAACCGGTCCTGCGCGGCGCGGCGCTGTTCCTCCAGCACCTTCACCTGATTCTCGTTCAGCTGGACGACCGCTTCGGTGCGCAGGACATCGGCATAGGCCGACACCGTCTCCACCAGGACACGATATTCGGTGGCGCGCAGCCGTGCCCGCTGGGCCAGGATCCGCGCTTCAGCCGCCGAGATGCTGGCCCGGATCCGCCCGCCCTCGAAGATCGACTGGCGGATCGTCACGCCCCCGCGCCAGATGCGTCCGAGGTCACCGAACTGGTCGGACAGGCTTTGCGAGAAGCTGCCGTCGAGACCGGCGCTCGGCAGGGCCGACGAGCGTGCCAGCGGCACGCCTTCGTCAACCTGGCGGAGGGCGGCGCGGGCGGCTGCGATCTCCGGATTGGTGGCATAGGCCGCGGCAATCGCTTCGGGCAGGGTGTCGGCAGCAGCCGGGCAGGCAAGGAGCGAGACGGCCGGAATCAGCGTTCTCAACATGCGAGGGGGCTTTCAGAATCGGAAGGCAGGTGCCTTGCGGAAGGGCGGCAGCACCGCGGCCGATGCCTCGGCGAAGGGGACAAGCTGCAGCTGGTCTGCCTGCTTGCGCCCCAGAGCCGCGCGGGCGACCCCGTCGCTGCCATGAACGATCGCGGTCAAGCGGCCCCCCTCGGCCAGTTGCGCGACCAGCGGCTGGGCCAACTCCTCGATGGCCCCGTCGATCAGGATGAGACTGTAGGGCGCGCCCGCCGCCCAGCCGGCCTCGAGCGGACCGGCGGCAAGCTCCACCCCGGGAACCGCCGCCAGGTTCACCCGGGCGAGCGCCAGCAGATCCGGGTCTTCCTCCAGCGCGACGACATGCTGGACAAGCTGCGCAAGCAGTGCCGCCGCATAGCCTGTCGCAGCCCCGACGAGGAGCGCACGATCCTCCGCTCGGGGCAGGGCTGCCTGGAGGAGGAGGCCAAGGCTCAGCGGCGTCATCAGGGCACGGCCGCCCGGCAGCGGCTGCGGAGCATCGACATAGGCCAGGCGCCGACGATCGGCCGGCACGAAGGCTTCGCGGGGGACGGCGTGAAAGGCGGCAATGATTCGCGCGTCGACCACGCCACAGGGCTTCAACTGGCTGTCGATCATGGCTTCGCGCGCTGAAAGCTCCAGTGTGGAAGTCGCGGTCGCCACCCCTAGTTGCCCCTTGCCCGGCAGTCGTGAAAGAAGAACGCCCATGCGGTTCGCGGGCGACCTGATAGTGGAGGCGCGACGGCATCGCAACCGGCGGGCCGGGATCGCCGCCGCGGGAGGGGGCCGATGAGCGAAACGGCGGACAGTCCCTGGTGGCGCGGCGCTTCCATCTACCAGATCTATCCGGCGAGCTTCGCGGACGGCAACGGCGACGGGTTCGGCGACCTGCCCGGCATCACAAGCCGGCTCGATCATGTGGCAGGGCTGGGCGCGGATGCCGTCTGGCTGTCGCCTTTCTTTCCATCCCCCATGAAGGATATGGGCTATGATATTGCAGACTATTGCAATGTCGATCCCAGGTTTGGAACGCTGGAGGATTTCGATGCCCTTGTCGGGCGCGCGCATGCGCTGGGGCTCAAGGTCATCATCGATCAGGTTTATGCCCACACATCGAGCCTGCATTGCTGGTTCACCGACAGTCGGTCGGGCCGGAGCGCGGCTCGGGCGGACTGGTATGTCTGGGCGGATCCCAGGCCCGACGGAAGCCCGCCGAACAACTGGCAGTCGGTATTCGGTGGCCCGGCCTGGACCTGGGACGGGCGGCGGTGCCAATATTATCTGCACAACTTCCTGAGCGAGCAGCCGCAGCTGAACCTCCACAATCCGGCCGTGGAGGACGCCCTGCATTCGGTTGCCCGCTTCTGGCTGGCGCGCGGGGTGGATGGCTTCCGGCTGGATGCCATCAACCATGGCCTGCATGACGAAGCCCTGCGCGACAATCCGCCGGCGCCGCCGGGCCGTCGGACTCGGCCGGCCGACTATCAGATACCCCGCCACAACCGCTCCCACCCGGCAATGCCGGCATTTCTCGCCAGGTTCCGCGAGCTGGTCGATGGATATGGGGCGATCTTCACGCTCGCCGAGGTGCCAGGTGCCGATGTGGTGGCGGATCAGCGCGCCTATACAGCCGAGGATCGCCACCTCAACTCGGCCTACAGCTTTGCATTCCTGCATGCTGCGAGCCTCACGCCCGGCCGGGTCGCGCGCGCGGTGGGCGAATGGCCCGACGAACCCGGCGCGGGCTGGCCGAGCTGGGCGTTCAGCAACCATGACGCGCCGCGCGCCGTCTCTCGATGGGCCCTGCCGGCTCAGCGCGACGCGATGGCACGGCTTGCGCTGCTGCTGCTTTTCACGCTTCGTGGCAATCCGATCCTCTACCAGGGCGAGGAACTGGGTCTTCCGCAGGCCGCCATTCCCTTCGATCGCCTCCGTGATCCCGAGGCGATCGCCAACTGGCCGCTGACGCTTGGGCGCGACGGCGCGCGCACACCCATGCCCTGGCTCGCCGGGGCGCCCCATGCCGGCTTCTCGCCGGCCGACCCCTGGCTTCCGGTGGGCGACGGCCATGCCGCGCTGGCGGTGGATCGGCAGACAGCCGATCAGGCTTCGGTCCTGTCGCTAACCCGGACCCTTCTGGCGCTTCGCAGGGCGGAGGGTGCCTTGCGGCTGGGCGCGATCGAGATTTGCGAGGCGGGGGATGCAATTCTTCGTTATCGGCGGGTCTCGCAGGGCGGCGCGCTGGCGATTGCACTGAACATGGGTGGCGACAGCGTCGAGGCCCGGACGGAGGGCTCGATCCTGCTGGCGGTCAACGGCGCGGACTCCACCCGGCTTCCGCCCTTGTCCGGGGTCATCGCAAGGGCCGGGTGAGCCGGTCGTTGCGGTGGCGCGAGCGCGACCCTAAGCCCGGAGCATGGCGACGCTGATTCTGTTCGGGGCGACAGGCGACCTCGCGCGCCGGATGCTGTTGCCCTCTCTGTTCGGGCTTGCCGTCGATGGCCATCTCGATCCTGCCCTGCGGATCGTCGGCACGGCCCGCTCCCGGCTTGACGACAGCGCCTTCAGGCAGCTGGCGGCCGAGGCCATCGAGCCGCATCGCGCCGCTGGTCTTGGCACGGCGGCGGAACTGGCCGACTTTCTGAAGCGCCTGTCCTACGTGCCCCTCGATGCGACCGACGTGCGCGGTTTCGAGCGGCTGGCGCGCGCGGCCTGCGGCGCCGGCGGCGATTGCAGCGGGGCGCCCATCGCCATCTTTCTCTCGACGGCGCCCACGCTGTTCAGCCCGACCATAGCTGGGCTGCAGGCCGCCGGGCTGACGGGCAGCAACGTCCGCATCGGGCTTGAAAAGCCGCTGGGAAGCGATCTTGGTTCATCGGCGGCGATCAACGCGGCCGTCGGCAAGGCCTTCCCGGAGGATCGGATCTTCCGGATCGACCATTATCTCGGCAAGGAAACCGTCCAGAATCTTCTGGCGCTTCGCTTTGCCAACACCCTGTTCGAGCCCTTGTGGCGGGCCGACACGATCGCCCATGTTCAGATCACGGTTGCCGAGACCGTGGGCCTCGAGGGTCGGGCCGACTTCTATGACGGCACGGGGGCGCTGCGCGACATGGTGCAGAACCACATGCTGCAGCTGCTGGCGCTGGTGGCGATGGAGCCGCCGCCACACCTGACCCCGACCGCCGTTCGGGACGAGAAGGTCAAGGTGTTGCGGAGCCTGAGGCCGATCGACGAGCGCAACGCCATCGAGGCCAGCGTGATCGGCCAGTATGGCGAGGGCACGATCGGCGGAGAACTGGTGCCGGGCTATGTCCATGAGCTCGGGCGCCCCAGCGAGACCGAGACCTTCGTCGCGCTGAAGGTGCACGTCGACAACTGGCGCTGGAAGGGCGTGCCCTTCTATCTCCGCACGGGCAAGCGGCTGGCCGAGCGGCGATCGGAGATCCTGATCGCCTTCAGGCCGGTGCCGCACAGCATCTTCGGGGACAGCCTTCGCAAGCTGGTGCCAAACAGACTGAAGATCAGTTTACAACCAAAAGAGAATATTGAGCTTTCAATCATGGCCAAAGTGCCTGGCCTGAGCCGGGATGGCTTGTCCCTGCGGGATATCTCGCTCGATCTCGGCCGGCAGGACGTGTTTGCGGACCGGCGACGCCGGATCGCCTATGAGCAGCTTCTGCTCGACCTGATCGAGGGCCGGCAGACGCTGTTCGTCCGCCGTGACGAGGTCGAGGCGCAATGGGCCTGGATCGATGGAGTCCGGCGCGGCTGGGCCGCCGAGGGCATGAAACCGAGGCCCTATCCGGCCGGCAGCTGGGGGCCCCCGGCGGCCGTGTCGCTCATCGAGCGGGACAATGCGAGCTGGAACGACTAGGCAGACCGCTGCAAGCAGGGTGAGGGCGAATGATCGAAGCCGAGTGGTGGGAACATGACACACAGGGCGACCTGGCCGAGGCGGTTGCCGGCGATGTCCAGTTCCTGATCGAATCCGCGCTCGACGCCAGGGGCGATGCAGCGATTGCCCTGCCCGGCGGGACAACCCCGCTCGAGGCGCTCGACCGGCTTTCGAAGGCCCGGCTGTCCTGGCGCGACGTCACGATCGTGCCGACGGACGATCGGCTGGTACCGGTGGACAGCGCCCATTCCAACGTGCGCGGGCTGGCCGAGCGCTTTCTGCCGCTCGGGGCGCGCGTGCTGCCGCTGGCCGGCGGCGATCTGCCGCCGGAGGAGGCCGGCCGGGCGGCGGATGCGCGGCTTCAGGCGATCCACTGGCCGCTCGACTGCGTGTGGCTGGGGATGGGCGAGGATGGGCATACGGCGTCGATCTTCCCGGGGCCGGACTTCGAGACCGCGCTGACGGCGCCGCGCCGCGCGGTCGGTGTGCGACCCGATCCGATGCCGCCCGAGGCTCCGTTCGCGCGCGTCACCCTGACCCGCGGGGCCATCACCGCTGCGCGCGCGCTGATCCTCGTGATCCGCGGCGACGCCAAGCGCCGGCTGCTTGAGGCCGCCATCGACGATGGCGCGGGCAGCCACCTTCCCATCGGCCGGGTGCTTGCCGAAGCCAGCCAGGCCATCGACATCCACTGGTGCCCATGACAGCCCTTCATCCCACGATCGAGCGGGTGACGGCGCGGATCATCGAGCGGTCCCGCAGTGGCCGGCGCCGCTACCTGCAGTTCATCGACGATCAGGCCGAGCGCGGGCTGTCGCGTGGGCGGCTGTCCTGCTCGAACCTCGCGCATGGTTTTGCCGCGGCCGAGGAGGACAAGTCGCGCCTGAAGGCAGGGAGCAGCTTCAACATCGGAATCGTGACCGCCTTCAACGACATGCTGTCGGCCCACCAGCCCTATTACCGCTATCCCGAGCAGATGAAGCTGTTTGCCCGCGAAGTCGGGGCGACCGCCCAGGTGGCCGGTGGCGTGCCGGCGATGTGCGATGGCGTCACGCAGGGCCAGCCGTCGATGGAACTTTCGTTGTTCAGCCGCGACACGATCGCGCTGTCGACGGCGGTCGCGCTGAGCCACGCGATGTTCGAGGGCGTGGCGATGCTCGGCATCTGCGACAAGATCGTGCCCGGCCTGCTGATGGGGGCCCTTCGCTTCGGGCATCTGCCGGCCGTTCTGGTGCCGGGCGGACCCATGCCCTCCGGCCTGCCAAACCGCGAAAAGGCCCGGGTGCGCCAGCTTCATGCCGAAGGCAAGGTCGGCCGTGCGGACCTGCTGGAAGCCGAGAGCCTCAGCTACCATTCGCCCGGCACCTGCACCTTCTACGGCACGGCGAACTCCAACCAGATGATGATGGAGATGATGGGGCTGCATGTGCCGGGCGCCGCCTTCGTGAACCCCGGCACGCCGCTCCGGCAGGCGCTGACCCGGGCGGCCGTGCACCGGCTGACCGAGATCGGCCGGGCCGGCGATGACTGGCGGCCGCTGGGCCGTTGCATCGACGAGAAGGCAATCGTGAATGCAGTGGTGGGTCTGCTGGCGACCGGCGGTTCGACCAACCATGCGATCCATCTGCCGGCCATTGCGCGGGCGGCCGGCATTCTGATCGACTGGACCGATTTCGACGAGCTGTCGGCCGTGGTGCCGCTGATCGCGCGCATCTATCCCGGTGGCGACGCGGACGTGAACCAGTTCCACGCAGCCGGCGGCATGGCCTTCACCTGCAGGACCCTGCTGGACGCGGGCCTTGTGCACCCCGACATCCTCACCGTCTGGCCAGGCGGACTCGCGGCCTATGCCGCCATGCCCGGCCTGGGCGAGAGCGGGCTTGAATGGCACGGCGTCCCGGACACGCTCGACCCGGGGATCCTCCGCCCCGCGACCGCGCCCTTCCGGCCGGACGGCGGGCTTCGACTGCTGGAGGGTAATCTCGGCCGTGCCATCTTCAAGACCAGCGCGGTCGCGACGGACCGCTGGACAGTCGAGGCGCCAGCGCGCGTCTTCCACGACCAGGCAGGGGTTGTCGCTGCCTTCGAGGCGGGGGATCTTGATCGCGACGCGGTCGTCGTGGTGCGGTTCCAGGGACCACGCGCCAACGGCATGCCCGAGCTGCACAAGCTGACTCCGGCGCTCGGCGTCTTGCAGGACCGGGGTCACAAGGTGGCGCTGCTGACCGATGGTCGCATGTCGGGCGCTTCGGGCAAGGTGCCGGCGGCCATCCATCTGGTACCTGAAGCCATCGAGGGCGGGGCGATTGCCCGGATCCAGGATGGCGACCCGGTTCGCCTGTGCGCGAATGAGGGCCGGGTGGACGTGCTGGTGGAGTCGGCCGTGTTCGCCCGCCGCCCGCCGGCTCTGCCTCCCGCGATGACTCCTGGTCTGGGTCGTGAACTGTTCGGCCTGTTTCGTTCCAACTGTCCCTCAGCCGAAGCCGGGGCTTCCCCGCTGCTGGGCGAAGCCTGGTCTTGACCAGCCTGCTGGTCGGCGACGTCGGTGGGACGCACGCGCGCTTTGCCATCGCGCACGCGGCGAAGGATCAGCCCATCCGGCTGGAGTCGATCGAACGCCTTGCCGTTGCCCATCATGGCTCGCTGGAGGACGCGCTCTCAGCCTATCTGGCAGGCATCGGGCGGGTCGGCCCCATGCCCGCCGCGATCGCGGTCGCCGGCGACGTGACGCCCGGAATCTTCACGCTCACCAACAGTGGCTGGCTGATCGACCGCGATCGGCTGTTACAGGAAGTGGGCCTGCTTGATATCCTTGTTCTGAATGACTTCGAGGCGATTGCTTATACATTGTCTGATTGCATGGAAGCGATGCTGACACCACTTGCTGGGCCGCCGGGCCGGTTGCCGGATGCGCCCGTCACCGTGCTCGGTCCCGGCACGGGGCTTGGTGTCGCGCTGGCGCTGTCGAGCGGCAGGGTCATTCCAACCGAAGGCGGTCATGTCGGTTTTGCGCCCGCTGACGACGAGGATCTTGCCCTGCTTGCGGCCCTGCGGGCCCGGTTTGGACGGGTTTCGGCCGAGCGGCTCGCCTCTGGCCCCGGTCTTGCGGCCATCGTGGAGGCCCGGCGGCACCCGCACCCCGGCACTGATGCCGACCTGTGGGCCGCGGCCCTGGCCGGCGTGGCCCCGTTCGGGTCGGCGCTGGACCGCTGGTTGTCGATCCTGGGGTCGGTCGCCGGCGACCTGGTCCTTGCACAGGGTGCCGGCGCGCTGGTGGTGGCCGGAAGCCTTGCCGGCCGGCTCGGTGACCGGCTGGGGCGGGAACCCTTCCTTGCCTCGTTCCGCAACAAGGGGCGCTTTGCGGGTCGAATGGCAGGCCTGCCAATCCGTCGGCTTGATCATCCGGAGCCGGGACTGGCTGGCGCGGCCTGCGCATGGCTGGCACGATCCGCCAAGGGGTGCTGAGACCATGGACATCGATTCGATTCTGCTCAGGTCGCCCGTGATCCCGGTGCTGACGGTCGGTTCGGTGGCGGACGCCGTGCCGATTGCCGAGGCGCTGGTTTCAGGTGGCCTTGCCGTGATCGAGGTCACGCTTCGCACCGCGGTTGCCCTCGACGCCATCGAGGCCATGCGCAAGGTGCCGGGCGCCATCATCGGGGCGGGAACCGTTCTGACCTGTCGCGATCTCGATGCGGCGCTTGCGGCCGGCGCGTCCTTCATCGTGTCGCCCGGTCTGACCGAGCGGCTGGTGAGGACTGCGCGCGACCGCGAAGTGCCCATCCTGCCCGGGGTGGCGACGGCGGGCGACATTCTCGCCGGGCTCGATCTCGGGCTCAGCAGGTTCAAATTCTTTCCTGCCGAGCCGATCGGAGGGCTGCCGCTGCTGGCAGCGCTGGCCGCGCCGTTCCAGCATGTCCGCTTCTGCCCGACGGGCGGCATCCGAAGCGATACCGCTGCGGCCTGGCTCGCGCACCCGTCGGTTCTGTGCGTCGGAGGGAGCTGGCTGGTGCCGCCGGGGCCGATCGATCCCGTCTCCATCCGCGCTGCCGCGGCGGCTGCGGCCCGGCTGCGGAGGCCCGGTGTCGGGCCGGACTGACAAGGCCATCGAGGTGCCGCCGCTGCCGCCGGCGGTGCCGCGCGGCCTGTGCACCGACTGCGGCGTTTCCCGCATGGCCGAGCCGGCGCGCTGCGCCACGGCCTGCCAGTTCATCCGGCCGGACTATGCCGCCGCCGAGCAGCGCGTGCATGGCAGGGTGCGCCGGGCCGAGGGGGACGAGCTGTTCTTCGGGGTCCACAGCCGGATGCTTCGCGCGCGGCTGAAGGAACCGCGGCCCGGCGCGCAGTGGACGGGAATCACCACGCGCCTGGCCGAGCGGTTGCTGGAGGCGGGCGCTGTCGAGGCCGTGCTGACGATGGCGCCCGATCCCGCCGACCGCTGGAAACCTGTGCCCGTGCTGGTGACAGGGCCCGACGCGATGGCACAGGTTCGCGGCATGCGCATGGGGCATGCGCCGCTTCTGGCGCTTCTGGAGCCGGCGCGCGCGCGCGGCTATCGCCGGATCGCGGTGATCGGCATTCCCTGCCAGGTGCATGCGCTGCGCCAGCTGGAGGCCGGGCTTGGCTTCGAGAAGATCTGGGTGATCGGCACACCCTGTTCGGACAATACCACGACCGAACGGTTCCACCGCTTTCTGGCACTTCTGTCGGACCGGCCGGAAACCATCAGCTATCTGGAGTTCCGTGCCGACTATCGGGTCGAGCTCCGCTATGATGACGGTCGGGTCGAGACCCGGCCCTTTCTGAGCCTGCCTATTTCGGACCTGCCCGCGGACTTCTTCCCGCTGACCTGCCGAACCTGTGTGGACTATACCAACGCGCTTGCCGACATCACGGTCGGCTACATGGGGGGGAGCGGGGAACAGTGGCTGATCGTGCGGAACGACCGCGGCGCCGAACTGCTGGCGCTGCTGGCGGACGAAGCGGTGGTTCGCCCGCCTGACAGTGCCGGCAGCCGCCGGGCCGCCGTCAGCGGATTTCTGGCCAATACCGAACGGGCTGCGGGCGGCCTGCCGCTGCGGCGGATGCCGTCCTGGGTTCGGCCGCTTGTCAGCTGGTTGCAGCCCCGGATCGGGCCGCGCGGCCTGGAGTTTGCACGCGCCCGCCTCGAGATGAAGGCGATCGAGACCGTGCTGCACTTGCGTCGTTCGCATCCCAGGCGACTGAAATGGATGGTGCCGCCACATGTGTGGGACCTGGTGCGGCCCTATGGTCTGACCCCCAGGGACGGCGAGACGACCAACCGCAGCACCTGAGATCACAACGCCTGAGACCGCAGCGGCCGAGACCGCTTCGACCGAGATGGCGTTCCTGTGCGGTTCAGCGAATGCCGGGCAGGGGATTTCTTGCTGCACCTGCGTAAGGGTGAGAGATCGGCCGTCGGCGAAAGGTGTGAACGGGTGCGCAAGGCAATGGGGGCAGCAGCCGCGCTGCTGGCGGTTTCCGCGCCCGGTTCCGCCCAGCTGTCCACGCCCACTGCCGCCACGCCCACTGCCGCCACGGCCGTGCCCGGTAACGTGCCGGACGACGGGGCGGAGATCGTCGTTGTCGGCATGCGCCAGCGTGGTTCGGCCGAGGGGAGCATCGAGCCCGAAACAGTGCTCGACTCGCGCGACATCCGGGCGCTCGGCGCCAGTTCGCTTGCCGATGTGCTGGCCGAGCTGGGGCCTCAGATCCGCAGCGGCCGCGGGCGGGGCGGCGAGCCACCGGTTGTGCTGATAAACGGCAGGCGTGTCGCGGGCTTCTCGGAAATCCGCGACATTCCGCCCGAGGCGCTCGAGCGGGTCGAGGTGCTGCCGGAGGATGTCGCGCTGGGCTACGGATTCCGGGCCGATCAGCGGGTCGTCAATTTTGTCCTGAGACGAGATTTCAGGGCGGTGACGGGCGAGGTCGAGGTTGGCGGGCCGACGGCCGGCGGGCGATCGGAGCTCGAGCTGGACGCCGTGTTGTTCCGCGTGCGCGAGGACACGCGCATCCTGATCTCGGGACAGTGGCAGCAGCGCAGCCGCCTGCTGGAGAGCGCGCGCAGCATCCGGCCGACGGCCTCGATTGCCAGTCTCGAGGGCGCAGTTGTCGGCACGCTGCCCGGCGGAGAGATCGATCCGGCCTTCTCGGCCCTCTCCGGCGAGGCCGTGACGCTCGCGCAGGTGCCCGCCGGCGCGGCGGCAGGGCTGGCGCTGCGTCCGGCCTGGCTGGCTGGCGCCAACATCGCCGGCGACACCGACGTCGCGCGCTTTCGAACCCTGCTGCCCGACGCGCGCGACGGCAGTCTTGCCGTCAGCCTCAGCCGTCCGCTCGGTGCCCGGACACAGGCCACCTTCAGCGGGCGGCTGAACGTCAGCCGGAGCGACAGTCTGCTGGGGCTGGCCGTGGCGGATCTGTCCGTTCCGGCCGGCAATCCCTTCTCGCCCTTTGCAGCGGATATCCGCCTGCTTCGCCTGGTCGAGGCGCCCGGCGCCCTGGCGCGCGCGTCCGATACATGGTCCGGTCGGCTGTCAGCAGCGTTCAACGGGGATGCCGGCGCCTGGCGCTGGTCGCTGACGGCAAGCCATGATCATGCCGAGAATCGCACCAGCACGGCGCGCGGGCTCGATCTTGCCGCCGTCGCGGCGCGGGTCGAGATGGCCGACCCGGCGCTCAATCCGTTCGCGGCCGGCAGCCTCGCCGGCCCGATGCTGGTCGACCGGGCGCTGTCCCTGAGCGATGTCAGCCTGCTCGACGGGGTGGTGAACGGGCGCCTGTTCGATACCGCGGCCGGCGGGCTCGCCGCGACCTTCAAGGCAGGTCTCGAGCATCGCGAACAGCGCAGCCGGTCCGTGCGAGGCGGTATCGGGCAGCGCGCCGACCTCGAGCGGAGCCTGGCGCGCGGCCAGGCCAGTTTCGAGCTGCCGATCGCAAGCCGACGGCGCGATGTCCTGGCGGCGCTTGGTGACCTTTCGGTCAATCTCAACCTTTCGGCCGACTGGCTGTCCGACTTCGACATGTTGGGAAGCCTGGGGGGTGGTCTGCGCTGGCGCCCGGCCGATGCAATCGGTTTCGATGCGTCGGTCAGCTTCGAGGAAGGGGCGCCTGGCATCCAGCAGCTCGGCAATCCGGTGATCGCGACCCCGAATGTCCGCCTGTTCGATTTCGCCACGGGCCAGACCATCGAGGTCACGCGGATCGAGGGCGGCAACCCGGCACTCGACCGGGACCGGCGCCGCGTGCTGCGCATCGGGACCTCGCTGCGCCCGATCGCCGAGCGGGAACTGACGATCACTGCCACCTATGTCGCGAGCCGGATCACCGATCCGATTGCCGGATTTCCGGAACCGACGGCTGAGATTGAGGCCGCCTTTCCCGAGCGTTTCCTGCGCGATGCGGACGGCCGGCTTGTCTCGTACGACAGCCGCCCCGTCAATTTCGAGCGGCAGGACCGCCAGGAGATCCGCTGGGGGTTCAATCTGTTCCAGCCGATCCGCCCGTCGCCCGCGGAACGGGCAGCCTTCGAGCGACGACGGGCCGAATGGCAGGCGCAACGGCGGCAGGCCGAAGCCGAAGGCCGAACGCCTCCTGGCCCGCCGCCCGGGATGGGCCCGCCCGGCGGTGCAAGGCCTGGTGGCGGCGGGGGCTTCGGCCGGGGCGGCGGTGGCGGACCGGAAGGGCGGATACAGCTCTCCTTCTTCCACACATGGAAGCTCGTGGAGCAGATCCGCATCCGCGAAGGCGTGCCCGAGCTGGACCTGCTGAACGGCTCTGCCGTCGGCAGCCGGGGCGGTGTGCCGCGCCACGAGATCGAAGCGCGCGCCGGCTTGAACAGGAGCGGGCTGGGCGGCCGGCTGGCGCTCAACTGGCAGTCCTCGACCGAGGTGCGGAGCGATCCCGGCGGCCTGCCGGCGCCCGAGGATCTTCGCTTCTCGCCGCTCGCCACGCTGAACCTGCGCCTGTTCATCGACATCGGCCAGCAATGGCGGTTCGTTCGGCAGAACCCCTGGGCGCGCGGGCTTCGCCTGTCGCTTGGTCTCGACAATCTGGCCGACAGCCGCCTCAGGGTCCGTGACAGGGCCGGGGAAACACCCGTCAACTACCAGCCCGACCTGCTCGACCCGGTCGGCCGGCGGCTCGAGGTCGGCGTGCGGAAGATCCTCTTTTAAGGGGGAGGTGGAGGCCCGAGCCGGAATCGAACCGGCGTGCAAGGATTTGCAGTCCTCTGCGTAACCACTCCGCCATCGGGCCCCGAGCGGATCCGGCGCTTAGCAGCGGGCGTGCAGCAATGCAAAGCCGGGCTGGGGCTCAGGGATTTGCCTTCAGATGCGCGCCGATCTCGTCGAAGAAACGCTCAAGCTGGTGCAGCACGTTCAGCTTGAAGGCATAGTTCACGTCGGCCGAATTGCTCTCGATGATGGTCGATTCGTCGACCTTTTGCGCATAGGCATCGGCCAGCCCCTGCACATAGTCCGCGTTGAGCTCGATATGGCCGCGCTCGGCGAGCATCCGCAGCTGGACAACCATCATCTGGCGCACCAGCATCTCGAGCGTGGTGATCCGGGCGACGATGACCACGGGATCAAGCTCGATCCGCTCCTCGCCGGGCTCGCCGTCTTTGCCGGACATGGCACCTCCTACCAATATCTGAGCGCCCAGAGCTGGAGCGCGAGGAAAGCTGCGACGAGGAGCCACAGCCCGCCCACAAGAAGCGCGCCGGCGCGGCTGACAGGCTGGTCGGCGGCAGCATCGGCCTCGGCGCGATAGCTCTCCAGCAACGGCCTGGGGATCAGCCTTGCCGCCAGCCACAGGCCCAGGGGGACGACAAGCAGCTCATCGAGAAGACCGAGAACCGGCACGAAATCGGGAATGAGGTCGATCGGTGACAGCACATAGGCTGCGACCGCGCCTCCGACGAGCTTTGCTGCGACTGGCGTGCAGGGGTCGCGCGCGGCAATCCAGAGCATGTGCGCGTCGCGCCTCAGGCGGTTCGACACCCGCTTCGGCCAGCTTTGCCTGTCCATGGGTACTCCCTAGCCGGCTGCCGGCAGCGCGGCTAGGCGTGGCCATGATGTCATCCGGTCCCATGCGGCTCAGAACCCGTGTCGAACGATTCGAAACGGCGCGCCCTTTCGTGATCGCGCGCGGCATCAAGACCCATGTCGAGGTCGTGGTCGCACAGGTCGAGGCGGGGGGGATCGAAGGCCGGGGCGAGGGAACGCCTGTCTATTATCGCGGCGAAACCGCCGAGGGCGCTGCTGCGGCCCTGAACGCGATGGCGCCCCTCGTGCGGGACGGGCTGGAGCGCGCGCACCTGCTGGATCTGATGCCGCCCGGTGCAGCCCGCAATGCCCTCGACGCAGCACTCTGGGATCTCGACTGCAAACGCGCCGGACGACGCGTGTGGGAACTGGCCGGGCTTCCGCGGCCGAGCCCCGTGCTGACGGCGTTCACGATCAGCCTTGCCGACCCGGCCGAGATGGCTGCCGCGGCGCGCGCTGCGCGCGGGCGCGAACTGCTGAAGCTGAAGCTGGGTGGGGCGGGTGATCTGGAACGGGTCGCGGCCGTCCGCCGCGCCGCACCCGATGCGCGCCTGATCGCCGATGCGAACGAAAGCTGGGTCGGGCTCGATGTCGAGTCGATGTGTCGCGGGCTGCATGCCCATCGGCTGGAACTCATCGAGCAGCCGCTGCCGGCCGGCCGGGATTCGGACCTGATGCATGTCCGCTCGCCTGTCCCGATCGCAGCGGACGAAAGCCTGCACACGCGCGCGGAGCTTGGCGATGTCATGGGACGCTATCGCTTCATTAACGTGAAGCTCGACAAGTGCGGCGGCCTGACGGAAGCGCTGGCGCTGATCCACGCCGCGCGGCAACGCGGCCTCGGCGTGATGACGGGGTGCATGCTCTCTACCTCGCTCGGAATCGCGCCGGCGTTCGTTGCCGCACAGCAGGCGAGCTTCGCCGATCTGGACGGTCCGCTGCTGCTCGCGCGGGACCGGCCGCATGCCTTGCGATATGCGGGAAGCGACGTGTGGCCGCCCGCGGTTGAACTGTGGGGCTGAACGGGGGTAGGCGCCCGGCACCCATTGCCCAGGAGCAGCCATGACCGCCATCATCGACCTTGTAGCCCGCGAGATCCTCGACAGTCGCGGGAATCCGACCATCGAGGTCGAGTGCCTGCTCGAAGATGGCGCGCTGGGCCGGGCAGCCGTGCCGTCGGGGGCCTCCACCGGCGCGCACGAGGCCGTCGAGCGGCGGGATGGCGATCCGCTGCGATATGGCGGCAAGGGGGTGCTCGGCGCGGTGGCGGCCGTGCACGGTGAGCTTTCCGACGCGCTGATCGGCCTGGATGCCGAGGACCAGCAAGGGATCGACGCGGCGATGATCGAGCTCGACGGAACGCCGAACAAGGCGCGGCTCGGGGCCAATGCCATCCTTGGTGTCAGCCTGGCCGTTGCCAAGGCTGCAGCCGACTCGTGCGGACTGCCCCTGTACCGCTACGTCGGCGGCACGGCGGCGAGGATGCTGCCGGTGCCCATGATGAACATCATCAACGGCGGCGCGCACGCGGACAACGGCCTGGATTTTCAGGAGTTCATGATTCTGCCGGTTGGCGCGGACCGCTTTTCCGAGGCCTTGCGATGGGGCGCCGAGGTCTTCCATGCGCTGAAGGCCGAACTCGCCCGGCAGGGACTGTCGACGGCCGTTGGCGACGAGGGTGGGTTTGCACCCGCGGTGCGCGGGGCCGGGCATGCCCTCGATCTGGTGATGGCTGCCATCGAAAAGGCCGGTTACCGGCCCGGCCAGGACATGCTGATCGGCCTTGACTGTGCCGCAACCGAATTCTTCAAAAACAGCAATTACAATCTGAAAAGAGAGGGAAAAATACTCTCAGCTAACGAACTCGTTTCATTCCTCGATGCCCTTTGTGCAGGTTATCCGGTCTGCAGTATCGAGGACGGAATGGCCGAGGATGACTGGTCGGGCTGGTCGGCACTCACGGCCCGCATCGGGTCGCGCGTCCAGCTGGTGGGTGATGACCTGTTCGTCACCAACGCATCGCGCCTTGCCCGGGGAATTTCGGATGGAATCGCCAACTCGATCCTGATCAAGGTCAACCAGATCGGAACCTTGTCGGAAACCCTGGCAGCGGTGAACATGGCGCATCGGGCGGGCTATACGGCGGTCATGAGTCACCGTTCGGGCGAGACGGAGGACAGCACCATCGCGGATCTGGCCGTCGCGACGGGCTGTGGCCAGATCAAGACGGGCTCGCTCAGCCGATCCGACAGGCTGGCAAAGTACAACCAGCTGCTGAGAATCGAAGCCGAACTCGGTGATGTGGCCTGTTACGCGGGCCGGGGTGCGATCAGGCAGGTCGCGGGCTGAGCCCGCCGATGAATGAAGGGCCCGGAACCTTGCGGTGCCGGGCCCAGAAGCATGGAAATCAATGAGTTGACGTCAGCCGGCGAAAGGCCGTCGACGTTGGGCAATCACGATCATCCCGAGACCTGCGATCAGCATTGCCAGCGTGCCGGGTTCCGGCACCGTCGGCTCAAGGCCGCTCTTGTTCGTGGGCAGGGGTGCAGGGGTCGCCTCGAAGGCGATCTTGTCGCTTGCGGCACCATCTGCCGGTGCGGACGCTTCGGTCGTCACCAACCGAAAGCCGCCTGCCAGGTCTGACGCCTGACTTGGGGCGGCCACAACCGGGAGGGCTGCGCCATAAAGGGCGATCGCTGCTGCCGTTCTGAGAATCTTGTTCAGCACGGTCGTCCTTCCGGTTGCCCGGGCGACCCTTGTTTTGTTCGCCCGCAGGAATGTGCATAGCGCATGATGAATCGTGGTTAAAGACCTCAAAAAGCGAGTTAACGCAGATTTACATTTTGTCGGAAGGGGTGCGACTTATCTGCAACAGGGGTGCCAAATCCCCGTTGGGCTCCACCGTGGCCCATGTCGCCGACAGCGTCGGCCCAGCACTTGACGACCGGCGAGGTGCGTGATTCTGTGGCTCATGCAGTCGTCTCCCCTCGCGCTGATCCGTCGCGCCGCCCTGCCTGCGATCTGCCTGCTTGTGGCCGGCTATTTCGGCATGCATGCGATTTCGGGCCCGGCGGGGCTGCTGGCTCTTGAGGGCATACGGGCCGATCAGGCACGCCTGTCGGCCGCACGCGTCGAGCTGGCCGCCCGCCAGGAGGGGCTTGAGCGTGACATTGCCCTGCTGGATCCGGCTGGGGCCGATCCCGATTTTGCCGACGAGCTCGTTCGACGCCATCTGGGCGTGATCCGGCCGGATGAAGTCATCGTGCCCCTCGGACCTTCTCTGGAGCCCTCGCCGCAGCGCTGACGACGGCTGACAGGTTGAAACTTGGCGTCTTGGGGCTAGAAGACGGGCGGGCCTGCACGACCCGGCCTTCGTGAGGGGACTCGTCTTGGGGAAGAGCGAAAAGACGGCGAAAGGCCGGACTCGCGCGGTTGCCGGGCGCCTCGAACCCGTGCCCGCGCCAGAGCGCCATGTGCCCTCCGCCGAGGAGTACCGCGCCTTCTATCGCATGATGCTGCTGATCCGCCGCTTCGAGGAGAAGGCCGGGCAATTGTACGGAATGGGCCTGATCGGCGGCTTCTGTCACCTTTACATCGGCCAGGAGGCGGTCGTCACTGGCCTGCAGGCCGCCATCGAGCCGGGGCACGACAGCGTGGTCACCGGTTACAGGGATCATGGCCACATGCTGGCCAACCACATCGATCCGCGCCTGATCATGGCCGAGCTGACCGGGCGTGCTGCGGGCATCAGCCGTGGCAAGGGCGGGTCGATGCACATGTTCTCGGTCCAGCAGGGCTTCTATGGCGGTCACGGGATCGTGGGCGCCCAGGTTCCGATCGGGGCCGGGCTTGCGTTCGCCCACAAGTATCGCGGGGACGGGGGGGTCGCGCTCACCTATTTCGGGGATGGTGCGGCGAACCAGGGCCAGGTCTATGAGACATTCAACATGGCCGAGCTGTGGAAGCTGCCGGTCGTTTTCGTGATCGAAAACAACCAGTATGCCATGGGCACTTCGGTCAACCGCGCGTCGGCCGAAGACCAGCTCTATCGGCGTGGCGAAAGCTTCCGCATCGAAGGCCTGCAGGTTGACGGCATGGACGTGCTGGCCGTCCGCGGGGCGGCGACCGTCGCGCTTGACTGGGTGCGGTCCGGCAGGGGGCCAATCCTCCTGGAAATGAAGACCTATCGTTATCGCGGACACTCCATGTCGGACCCCGCCAAGTACCGCAGCCGGGAAGAAGTGCAGTCGATGCGCGAGAACCGCGACCCGATCGACCTCGCCAGGCGCGAGATGCTGGAGCGTGGCGATGCGGACGACGCCTGGTTCAGGGCGTGCGAAGCCGAGGTGAAGGCGCAGGTGGCGGAGGCGGCCGATTTCGCCGAGCAGGCAGCAGAACCTGAACTTTCCGAGCTTTATACGGATGTTCTGGTGGAAAATTACTAATGTATCTCAAGCTACCGGCCATGTCGCCGACAATGGAGGAGGGCACGCTTGCAGCGTGGCTCGTGAAGCCGGGCGACACCGTGAAGCCCGGCCAGGTGATTGCCGAGATCGAGACGGACAAGGCCACCATGGAGCTGGAGGCCGACGAGGGCGGCACCGTTGTCAGCCTGGAAGTGCCTGCCGGCACCGATGGCGTGAAGGTCGGAACGGTCATCGCCATCCTTGCCCTCGACGATGGGGCGACGCCGGCGCGACCGGATTCTGACGGCAGTGCCCGGCCGGCACCCGACAGCCGCTCTGCACCGGCCGAGCTGCCGCCGCCCCTGCCGCGCGTGGCATCCGGGCCCGCAACCGCGCCGGCGCAGCCGGATCGCGGCAGCGCGACGACCCGCAGGATGACGGTGCGGGAAGCGCTGCGCGATGCCATGGCGGAAGAAATGCGGGCCGACGAGCGGGTGTTCGTGATGGGCGAGGAGGTCGCCCAGTATCAGGGCGCCTACAAGGTCACGCAGGGGCTGCTGGACGAGTTCGGCGACAGGCGCGTCATCGACACGCCGATCACCGAACATGGCTTTGCCGGGCTCGGTGTCGGCGCCGCGATGGGCGGGCTGAGGCCGATCGTCGAGTTCATGACATTCAATTTCGCGATGCAGGCGATCGACCACCTCATCAACTCGGCGGCCAAGACCAACTACATGTCGGGCGGGCAGATGCGCTGCCCGATCGTGTTCCGCGGGCCAAATGGCGCGGCGAGCCGCGTGGCAGCGCAGCACAGCCAGAACTTCGCCCCCTGGTATGCGGCTGTTCCCGGCCTCGTGGTGATCGCGCCCTACGATGCTGCCGATGCCAAGGGCCTGCTGAAGGCTGCGATCCGCTCGACCGACCCGGTCGTCTATCTGGAGAATGAGCTGCTCTACGGGCGCAGCTTCGAGGTGCCGGAAGGCGAGCATCTGGTGCCGATCGGCAAGGCCCGGGTTCATCGCGCGGGCCGACATGTGACGCTCGTCTCCTACTCCATCGGGGTCGAGGTGGCACTTGCCGCCGCAGAGGCGCTCGCGGCCGAGGGTATCGAGGCCGAAGTCCTGGACCTGCGGACACTTCGCCCGCTGGATGAGGAAGCGGTGCTGCAAAGCCTTGCCCGAACCAACCGGATGGTGGTGGTGGAAGAGGGCTGGCCGCGCTGCAGCATCGCCGCCGAGATCATGGCGATCGCCATGGAACGGGGTTTTGACGATCTGGATGCGCCGGTCCTGCGGGTGACCAATGCCGACGTGCCGCTGCCCTATGCGCGCAACCTTGAGGCGGCAGCGCTCGTCAGCCCGGACAAGGTCGTTGCAGCCGTCCGGTCGATCCTGTGAAGGCAGCCATGCGATCACTGGTGCGCATCGCCATCTTCTACGACGGATCCTATTTCCAGCAGATCACGAACAACTACCGATATGCTCATGATATAGGCAGAAGAATTGACCTTGGCGGACTGCATGATTTCGTCCGCTGGCGCGTTGCGCGGCACGAGGATTGTCCGCGCTCGATGTGCCAGATCGTGGAGGCGCATTATTTCCGTGGCCGGTTCACCCTGTCCGACCTCGATGAGAAGGCCGAGCGCGACCGGAACCCAGACTTTGTCGAGGATTTCCTTCGCGGCGAGCGGGTGTTCGACCAGCTGATGGCCCAGCACAACATCACGCCGCATTATCTCAGGATCGATACCCGGCAGGATCCGCCCCGGGAAAAGGGCGTGGACGTCGCGATGGCGCTGGAGGCGTTCGACACGGCCGTCAATCGCCGCCTCGACTGGGTCGTTCTGGTGACGCCGGACGCCGACTATGTGCCGCTGGTTCGCAAGCTGGCGGCGATCGGCACCCGCACGATGCTTCTCGGATTCGAGTTCCCGGGTCGAACCACGGTTTCGCGCGCTCTTGTCGCCGAGGTGTCGGATGCCGTCGCGATGCACGAGGCCATCGACCAGGGACTTGCCGACTATGATATCGACACCCTCTTTGTAGCGGACTGACCCATGCCCATCGACATCACCATGCCAGCCCTCAGCCCCACCATGGAGTCGGGCACGCTGTCGAAGTGGCTGATCAAGCCGGGCGATAAGGTCCGTGCCGGCGACGTGATCGCCGAGATCGAGACGGACAAGGCGACCATGGAAGTCGAGGCCGTCGACGAGGGGACGGTGCTTGAGCTTCTGGTTGCCGAGGGTGCCGAGGAGGTGAAGGTGAACGCGGTGATCGCGCGCCTGGCAGGCGAGGGCGAGGACGCCGCCTCGCCGGCGCCTCCGCCGGCCGGGGCGTCGAAGCCGGCGGCCGCGCCCGTTGCCGGACCGAAACCCGCCGAGCCTTCCCCGGCTGCCGGGGGTGGGGCAGGGCAGGTGCAGGCCGCTGCAACGGCTGTGCTGCCCACGGCGCCCACGGGCGAGCGCAGGCCGGCCAGCCCGCTTGCCCGACGCATGGCCGGCCTGCTGGGAGTCGATCTTTCGGCCGTGGCGGGAAGCGGGCCCGGGGGCCGGATCGTGAAGGCCGATGTCGAGGCTGCGGCCAGCCGCGCCCCCGCCCGTTCGGCGCCAGCGGCTTCGCAGCCCGCTGCTGCCGCGCCGGTCTCGGCCAAGGCCGCCATCCCGGACAGCGACGTGCCGCACGAGATGGTGAAGCTCTCGAACATGCGCCGCACGATCGCGCGGCGGCTGACGGAGTCGAAGCAGACCGTTCCGCACTTCTACCTGAGCCTCGACGTGCGGCTCGACGCCTTGCTGAAGTTGCGAACTGAACTGAATAAATCCCTTGAATCAAGAAATATAAAGATCAGCGTCAACGACTTTCTGGTGAAGGCGCTCGGGCTGGCGCTGGTGCAGGTGCCGGATGCCAATGTCAGCTTTGCGGGCGACCATCTTCGGCGCTTTGCCAGGGCCGACATCTCGGTTGCCGTCGCCATTCCGGGGGGGCTCATCACGCCCGTCATCCGCGATGCAGCCAACAAGCGGCTGTCTCAGATCGCAGACGAGATGAAGTCGCTCGCCGCGCGCGCGCGGGACGGCAAGCTGCAACCGGAAGAATATACCGGCGGAACGGCCAGCCTCTCGAACCTTGGCATGTATGGAATCAAGCAGTTCGATGCCGTGATCAACCCGCCCGAGGGCCTGATCCTTGCCGCCGGCGCGGGCGAGAAGCGGCCGCATGTCGTGGACGACGCGCTGGCGATTGCAACCGTCATGACGCTGACGGGCAGTTTTGACCATCGCGCGATCGACGGCGCCGTGGGCGCGGAGCTGATGGGCGCCGTCAGGGCGCTGATCGAAAGCCCGCTGGCGATGCTGGCCTGAGGAGCGGACTCATGACGCCTGCTGACCGCTTCGACCTTGTCATCATCGGCTCCGGCCCGGGTGGCTATGTGGCCGCCATCCGGGCCTCGCAACTGGGCCTGCGCACGGCCATCATCGAGCGCGAGAAGCTGGGCGGCATCTGCCTCAACTGGGGCTGCATCCCGACCAAGGCACTGCTGCGCTCGTCGGAAATCAAGCATTATCTGGATCATGCCGCCGCGTACGGGCTTTCGGCAGGCAAGGTCGGTTTCGACCTGGCCAAGGTCGTCGATCGCTCGCGCAAGGTTGCCGGGCAGCTCAATGCCGGCGTGAGGCATCTGATGAAGAAGCACAAGGTGACCGTGGTGTCGGGCGAGGCGACACTCGCTTCGGCCGGGCGCGTCACCGTTGGCGATCGCGGGCTTGAAGCTGACAACATCATCATCGCGACGGGCGCGCGCGCGCGCGAACTGCCGCATCTGAAGGCCGATGGGACGCGCATCTGGACCTATCGCCATGCCATGGTGCCGCCGGCCATGCCGACCGACCTGCTGGTGATCGGCTCGGGTGCGATCGGGGTCGAGTTCGCGAGCTTCTACGCCGACATGGGCGCGAAGGTGACCATCGTCGAAATGCTCGATCGGATCGTGCCCGTCGAGGATGAGGAGATCTCGGCTTTCATGCGGAAGGCCCTGGAAAGGCAGGGTCTGACGATCCGCACCTCCACGTCCGTCGAGGCGCTGGCACCGGACGGCCAGGGTGTCACGGCCCGCATCGGCGGCGAGGATCACCGATTCAGCCATGTGATCCTTGCCATCGGCATCGCCCCCAACAGCGAGGGTCTTGGCCTCGAGGCGCTCGGCGTCGAGACGGAGCGCGGACATATCCGGACCGACGACTGGGGCCGGACGAACGTTGCCGGGCTGTGGGCTATCGGCGACGTGACGGGCCCGCCCTGGCTGGCCCACAAGGCGAGCCACGAAGGGATTGTCGCCGTCGAGGCGATCGCCGCCTGTCCGGGCGCACATCCGATGGACAAGGGCAATATCCCCGGCTGCACCTATGCCCGGCCGCAGATCGCCTCCGTCGGCCTGACGGAGGCGGCCGCGAAGGCGGCCGGCCATGCCGTGAAGGTGGGCCGGTTTCCGTTCATCGGCAATGGCAAGGCGATTGCGCTCGGCGAGGCCGAGGGGCTGGTGAAGACGGTGTTCGATGCCGGGACCGGTGCGCTGCTGGGCGCCCACATGATCGGCGCCGAGGTGACCGAGCTGATCCAGGGCTATGCGATCGCCCGCCAGTGCGAAGCAACGGAAGCGGAGCTGATGGCAACCATCTTTCCGCATCCGACGCTGTCGGAAATGATGCACGAAAGCGTGCTCGACGCCTATGGCCGGGCGCTCCACATCTGAAGGGCGGCGGGTTCGATATCGCCGGGCTGGCCCGATCCCTCGATGAATTGCCCTGATGGCCGTTGAACGGTCTGGCGGCATCCCCATGTCAACCGACCGGGGGCGCGTCTAGCCGAGGGAGAAAGCCATGGGACTTCTGGACCATCTGAAGCGGCGGCACAGCTGGCTCGAGCATGAGATCGCAAGCGAGCAGGCCCGGCGCCTGCCGGACGAGGCCCGCATCGGCCAGCTCAAGAAGCTCAAGCTTGCAGTGAAGGACCGGATGCTCGCGCTCAGGGCGGAACCCGCCCGCCATTCGCGGGTGCGGGGCGCGCCGGCCGAAGCCTGATGACCGCACCATGCGGCAAGGGGCAGGGCGCCCTGCCCCTTGCAGCAGCGGGATGGATTGCGGAACGTGAAATGGTCGGGGAAAGAGGATTCGAACCTCCGGCCCCTGCCTCCCGAAGACAGTGCTCTACCAGGCTGAGCTATTCCCCGGACCGAGGCGGCGGGATAGGCGCGGTGCCGGTCGGCGTCAAGCGGCGAACACGGCGCGAAGCTCATCCAGCGTGACAAGCTTCTCGCGCGGCGCGCCGGGCCGGGCGCGGGCGACCTCGAGGGCGTCGATTCGCTGCCAGTCGTCGAACCGCGCGACCCTGACGCCCCGGCCTGCCAGCAGGCGGTCGAGGCCGTCCCGGCCCGCCTTGCCGCCGGCCACCGGCGTTGCGACCAGCCGCTCGACGAGGCCGAACCCGTCGGCGCGGTTGGTGCCGATCGTGCCCGAAGGCCCGCGCCGCGCCCAGCCGACGCACCACAGGCCCGGCCCGATCCGGCCATCCTCATTCAGGAAACGGCCGGCCCGATCATCGAAGGGAACGCCCTTGATCGGGCTCGTTCGGTAGCCGATGGCTGCCACGACCAGTCCGCACGGCAGGATCTCGGTCTCGCCCGTGTCCTCGGCCTGGCCCTGTTCGTCGAGCCTGGTTCTCATCAGCTCGATCGCCTCGACCCGATCCGTGCCCAGGATGCGAACCGGCCGGCGGAAGAAGTCGAGATGAATGCCGACGGGCTTTGCCGGATCCGGACCGGCGGTCGCGAAGCGACGGAGCACCTCGACCACGCGGCGCTGCCCCGTTTCCAGCGCCGCGTCGCGTTCGGCCGGCGGAAAATCGGCGGCATCGACGTGCGGTGTCGCACGGGCAAGCTCGCCCAGTTCGCCGACTTCCTTGAGCGTGAAGCTGGCCTGGTGCGGCCCCCTGCGGCCGAGAATTCGGATGGTGCGGATGGCCGAGCGCGACAGGGGATCGAGCGCATGATTGACGATGTCGCTGTCCTGAAGCTCGGCCACCGTCTTGGCGAGGATCCGGGCGCAATCGATCGCGACATTGCCATTGCCGACGACGACCGCCGTTTCGGCATCCAGCGGCGGCGCGAGATGACAGAAGTCGGGATGGCCGTTGTACCAGCCGACGAAGGCGGCCGATCCCATCACGCCAGGAAGATCGCTGCCCGGTATGCCGAGCGACCGATCCGCCGGCGCGCCGACGGCAAGGATGACATCGTCGTAGAGCCCGGTCAGCTCGGCGACCGACACGTCGGCGCCCACCTCCACATGGCCCAGGAAACGAACGCGGGCATCGGTCGCGACCTGGTCGTAGCGCCGGGAGACGGCCTTGATGGACTGATGATCCGGCGCAACCCCGGCCCGGATCAGGCCATAGGGCGTCGGCAGCCGGTCCAGGATGTCGATGCGCACCTCGTCGCCCAGCGCCTTGAGCGCGGCCTCCGCCGTGTAGAAGCCGGCCGGCCCGGAGCCGACGATGGCAATGGTGCGCATGCTGGACCCCTCCTTTCGGCATGCTGGTGGCGCGATTCGGGCCCGCGCGCAAGCAAGCGGCGCTATTGTCCGGGATGGTTCAGCACCGCATCGAGGCAGGCTTCCAGCGCCGGGACGATCCCGGGCGACAGGTCGATGAAGCTGCGCCGGGCATCGTCCGGATCGGCGGTTCGAGCGACCAGACCGCGATCGATGAGCGTCTTGATCCAGCGAAGCGCCGTCGTTGTCGGCACGTTGCCGGCGATGCACAGGCTCGAGACGCTGACTCTTGTCCCCTCCTTCCGGGCGGCCGCGAGATCGAGCAGCATGTCCCAGGCCGGGTCGGCGAACAGATCGGCGGGCAGGAAGCGCTCGCGCAGTCGCCGGGCCTTGATGTGCGCCCGGATCCGCGCGGCCGTCACCGGCCTGGCATCCAGGCCGGGCGGCCGGCTGGCTGCGAGTTCGGCCAGCGCCGCTGCGATCCGCTCTGCATCGCGGCTGAGGCTGGAGAGCCTGTCGCCCGCGTCGAAGCGGTTGCCGGCGTCGGCCAGCGAGCGCCTCGGCCGGACAGCGGCGAGGGCGTCCGCCAGGCCGCTGCCATCGAGGTCGATCAGCTCGAGCCGATGCTCAAGCAGCAGGCCGATGCCCTCGATGTCGGTGGCGCCCACCGGAACGATCAGCGGCAGCCCGGCATGGCGGGGCAGGGAAAGGCGCCGCGAGAGTTCGGGGGTGGCAAGCGCCGCCGCCAGAATCAGGACATCGGGCTCGATTCGGTCGAGCATGTCCGATGGATCGGCGGGAACACGCTCGACCAGATGGCCCGCAAGGCAATCGGCTGTGATCGACGTACCGGCGATCAGGATGCGAAGCGGTTCAGATAGTTCCGGTTCGGTTGATTCATATCTGATGAGCATGAAGGGGCAAACCCTTGAGAGCGAGTAAATATTTCTGAATTTTCTCCGTGCGGTGAGGGGGCACCGGCATTTGCCAGGGCTTCCCGCCGCCAGAGCGGACGCTTCTGCGCTCAAGACAGGCGCAGCCGCACGATAAGCGTTCGCCGACCCGGAGGCAGGGATGCCGCCCGGGACGTGAATGTCAAGCCGGGACGGGGGCTTGTCGGGGTGTGGTGCGGTCGGCTGCTTCCCGCGTGGCGGGCAGTCGAGGTCGTGCCGGGCACCAGGTGCAACCAACAGGGTCGATGGGTTTTGGAGGCCCATGGACGAACCCGTTTTCAAGCCCCGGCGTCGGCAGGTCCGCGCGACGGCCGATCTGGTGGGCGCTTCGGAGGCGATGCGCCGGCTCCGGTCGAACGTCGCCCGCTTCGCGCGATCCTGCGCGCCCGTGCTGATCCTGGGGCCGACGGGATCCGGCAAGGAGAATGTGGCGCGAGCCCTGCATTCGGCGTCGGCGAGGGCCGATGCGCGGTTCGAGGCGATCAACTGTGCCGCCATCCCCCCCGAACTGGCCGAGGCGGAGCTGTTCGGCGCCGAGGCCGGGGCCTATACGGGCCTTGTGCGGGCCCGGGCCGGGCTGATCGAGCTGGCGAACGGCGGCACGCTTCTTCTGGACGAGATCGGCGAGATGCCCGTTGCGCTGCAGGCCAAGCTGCTGCGCGTCCTGGAAACCGGGGAGGTGACGCGACTGGGCTCGACGCGCCCGATCGCCGTCGATGTGCGCGTGATGGCGGCCACCCACGTCGATATCGAGGGTGCGGTCGCGGCCGGAGACTTTCGGGCGGATCTCTACTGGCGGCTCGCCGTCCTGCTTCTCGACGTGCCCCCGCTGATCGAACGCCCGGGTGACATTCCGGCGCTGGTGGCCCACTTTGCCAGCCATCATCGCCAGCGCCTGCATCTGACCGACTGCGGCGCGCAGGCGCTGATGCGGCATGGCTGGCCCGGCAATGTGCGGGAGCTTCGCAATCTGGTGGAGCGCGCGCTGGCGCTCGAAGAGCGGTGCCTCGATGCCGACAGCGTAGCGCGGCTGATCGCGCCGCGCCGGCGGACCATGCCGGGCTGGCTCGGCGAGCGGAACCCGACCGAGCGGCGGATCAAGGCGCCACCACTGGCCGACATCACCGCGATGCCGCTCGACGGCCTGCCGTTGAAGGCGCTGCTGGCAGAGGCGGAAGCCGCGCTCATTGCCGAAGCGCTGGCAGCCAGCGGGGGGGCCGTGGCGGAATCGGCGCGACGACTGGGCCTCAAGCGGACGACCCTGGTGGAAAAGATGCGGCGCATGGCGCTACGCCCGCCCGCCAACGAGGCGGCCTGACGCTTCGTTCGGATACGGCTCGTTCGGGTTCGGCCCCGGCACAGCCAGGCCATCCGGGCCGCGATCTTTGCTGGGGACAGTCACAGACTTTTCCGCAAGCGGACATGCAGCCGAAGCATCACGGTCACAATTCTCTGGCTTTGGTGGTCATGAACCTCACTCGTGGAGCTTGCCATGCCCAGCAGTCTTGCAGTCGATCGTCGGGACATCCTCAAGGGAAGCGCGGTTGCGTCCTTCGGCCTTGCCACGCCGCTTGCCGCGATCATGGAAGCGCAGGCCAGCGCGGGCACCAACGAACAGGGAGCCCAGATCGCCCCCGTTCCCAGCCCCTATGGGCCGATCGCGCCGGTGAAATGCCTGTCGACCGGCCTTCCGCTGCTGCAACTGCCGCGCGGCTTCACCTACCGGGCGGTGTCCTGGACGGAAGACATGATGAACGATGGCCAGCGCGTCGTCGCGCGCCACGATGGCATGGCGGTGGTGATGCAGACCGGCGGGCGCACGCCGGAAACGGTGGTGATCCGCAACCATGAAAACGGCGCCGGACGCCGCCTGCAGGTGCCGGGTGCCATCTACGATGATGTCGTGCTGCCGCAGGGTGCGGCGGGTGGCGGCTGCACCGTGCTGCGGTTCCGGAACGGGCAGCTTGTCGACCATCGGGCCGTCATCGGTGGCACGATCGTCAATTGCGCGGGGGGTCGCACGCTCTGGAACAGCTGGCTGACCTGCGAGGAAACGGTCACCGATCTGACCTCGCTCGGCGGGAAGAGGCATGGCTACATCTTCGACGTGAACATGGATCCGTCGAAGACTTCGGCGGTTCCCCTTGTTGCTATGGGCCGCTTCAGCCACGAAGCGATCACCTCGGATCCGGTGACGGGCTACATCTACGAGACGGAAGATGCCCGCAATGTGGCGGGCTTCTATCGCTTCAAGCCCGCCAACAACAGCCGAACCTATCGCAGCCTCGAGGATGGCGGGATCCTGCAGGCTGCCAAGGTGGTGGGCCGGGATCGCGCCAACTTCCTCGCCCTGCGCGGCGTGCGACCGAGCGATGTCGCCCGGGTGGGCGAGAGCTTCGAGATCGAATGGGTCACGGTCGAGGCACCCGACGCCAGCCCCGGCACCTATGTCGAGACAGGGAGCGACAACCCGGATACCGGATCGCGCTCGGCCTCGGGGCCGTTCATCGAGGCGCGTGCGAAGGGTGCGCTTCGCATGAGCCGGGGCGAGGGCATCTGGTGGGACCACAAGTCGGACTGCCTGTATCTTGTCGATACCAGCTTCGGCTATGAAAGCGGCGGGCAGCAGCGCGCCGGTCGTGGCCTGGGCGCAGTGTGGGCCTACAGGCCCAGCCGCACGGACCCGGATCGGGGCACCTATACCCTGCTTTATGCCGCGGCCGCCCGCGTCGCCGGCAACAACCCCGACAACATCACCGTCAGCCCGCGCGGCGGAATCCTGACGTGCGACGACGGTGCCGCCGTGGTCGACGAGTTCGGCACCGGACAGCGGCTGACCGGGTTCCGGGCGGACGGGCTGGCCTATATCTTCGCCAAGAACAACATGATGCTGAACGCTGCCGACATCGCGGCTATCGGGCGGACCGGCCAGTTCGAGCCCAATGACTATCGTGGCTCCGAGTTCTGCGGCGCCTGCTTCGACTGGTCCGGACGAACGCTCTTCGTGAATATCCAGGTACCGGGCGTGACCTTCGCCATCACCGGGCCATTTGCGCGCGGCAACCTCTGAGGGGCTGATCACCATCTCGAACAGGGAGTGAATCGATGCAACCCATGACTGTGCTGACGGCTGCACTCTTGACGGCGGTGCTGACCACAGCGCCCGCAACCGCCGTGACCGTCGTCGATATCCGCGTCGCGGGGGACAATGAGGTGACGTTCGTGAACGCCGCCCCCGGGCTTCTGGAAAGCGATGTCGCCCTGCGGGCTTTCCGGCCCACGGTCTGGACCCTGCAGGCCGATGCGCCCGGCGAGGCATTCGCGTTCAACGGCCTGGTGGATGTCTTCACCGGCGTCACGCTCGGTCAAGGCCTGAAGACCCTCGTTCTCGAATGGGGAGGTGTGCGCCTCCTGTCCGTGGGCAGCGTGACGCCGGCATTCAGTACTGTCATCCAGTCGACCCTGGTTCCCGGCCGGCTGACGCTGCGCTTCAGCGATGCCGGAGAATTCCTGTCGGTGGGGCTCGGCTCCGTCACGGGTGGGGAGGATTTCCGCTTCGCCTTCGGGGCCAATGAAACCGAGGCCAGGCTGACCCTGCGGGCGTTCGCCGTGCCTGAGCCGGCGGCCTGGGCCCTGATGATCGCGGGCTTCGGGCTCGTGGGGGCTGCGCTTCGCCGTCGCGGACCGGCGCTTCGGGGCGCGCGGGGCTGACAGGACAAGTTCAGCTGCCAGCTTCAGCGGGCAGAAGGGGCGCCGGCTTCCGGCAGGAAGCCGGCGCCCCTGCTGTCAGCGCTGGTCGATCGGCACATAATCCCGCATGGGTGCGCCCGTGTAGAGCTGACGCGGGCGGCCGATCTTCTGTTCAGGATCCCCGATCATCTCGTTCCATTGGGCAACCCAGCCGACCGTCCGCGCCAGCGCGAACAGCACCGTGAACATCGACGTCGGAAAGCCGATCGCCGACAGGATGATCCCTGAATAGAAATCGACATTCGGATAAAGCTTCTTCTCGATGAAATAGTCATCCTTCAGCGCGATCTGCTCCAGCTCCCGAGCGACGTCGAAGATCGGGTCGGTCACGCCCAGCTTGTCGAGCACTTCGGTTGCTGTGCTTTGCATCACCTTGGCGCGCGGATCGTAATTCTTGTACACGCGATGGCCGAAACCCATCAGGCGGAACGGATCGTCCTTGTCCTTTGCTCGGGCGAGATAATGGGGGATCCGCTCGGGCCGGCCGATCTCGCGAAGCATGTTGAGCGCGGCCTCGTTTGCGCCCCCATGAGCCGGACCCCACAGGCAGGCGATGCCCGCCGCGATGCAGGCGAAGGGGTTGGCGCCCGACGACCCGGCAAGGCGGACGGTCGAGGTGGAGGCATTCTGTTCGTGGTCCGCGTGAAGGATGAAGATCCGATCCATGGCGCGTTCGATGATCGGATCGACCTCATAGGGTTCGGCAGGAACCGCAAACGTCATGTTGAGGAAATTGCCAGTGTAGGACAGCTTGTTCTGCGGATAGATGAAGGGCTGTCCGATCGAATATTTGTAGGCCATGGCCGCGATCGTCGGCATCTTGGCAATCAGCCGGTGGCTGGCAATCATCCGCTGCTTGGGATCGTCGATGTCGGTGGAATCATGATAGAAGGCCGACAGCGCGCCAACGACGCCGCACATGATGGCCATCGGGTGCGCGTCGCGCCGGAACCCGCGATAGAAGTTCATCAGCTGTTCGTGCACCATCGTGTGGCGGGTGATGGTGTAGATGAACTGGTCGAGTTCGTCTTTCGTCGGCAGCTCGCCTTCGGTCAGCAGATAGGCGACTTCCATGAAGCTCGACTGTTCGGCCAGCTGATCGATGGGATAGCCGCGGTGAAGCAGGACGCCCGCGTCGCCATCGATGTAGGTGATCGCGCTTTCGCAGCTTGCGGTCGAGGTGAAGCCTGGGTCGAAGGTGAAGGCGCCGGTCTGGCCGTAAAACTTGCGGATGTCGACGACTTGCGGGCCGATGCTGCCGTTGCGTACCGGCAGGGCCAGCGCCTTGTCGCCGAAGGTCAGTTTCGCTTCGCTAGCCATCCAATGTCCTTCCTAGACCCCAGACGCCAGCTGCTGGCGCCATCCCCTTGTCAATCGCCCAGTGCATCCGCGATGCGCCCGAGGCTTTCCGCCCGGCCGAGCGCTACCAGCACGGCAAAAGCGCTCGGCGCGGACCCCTGGCCGGTGAGCGCTGCCCTGAGCGGGCCCGCCACTTTCCCGAGACCCACTCCGCGCGACTCGGCCACCTGCCGGGCGACCCCCTCGAGTGCCGAACGTTCCCATGCAGGGGCATCGGTCAGGGCCGTCCGCAGCGCGGCAAGGTGCGCGCGGCCCGGCTCGTCTAGCAGGGCGCTGGCGGAGTCGTCCAATGATAGTGGGCGCCTGCGAACAAGAAACGCCGCCGAATGTGCCAGCTCGTTGAGATTGCGGGCCCTCGGCTTCAGTTCGGACATGCTGCGAAGCAGCACCTGGCGGTCGCCGTCGGTCAGTTCATGCCCCACGATGGCCATGAGGGCAGGCGCAGCCAGCGCCACGAGTCGAGCATCGTCGGCCTGCTTCAGATAGTGGGCATTGACCGACTGGAGCTTGGCCATGTCGAAGCGTGCCGGCGAGCGGCCGATGCCGTCGAGATCGAACAGCCGGATGGCTTCATCCATGGTCACGAGTTCGGTGTCGCCGTGCGCCCATCCCAGCCGCAGCAGATAGTTGTTGAGCGCCTCGGGCAGGATGCCCATCTCGTCCCGATAGGCATCCACCCCGAGCGCGCCGTGCCGCTTGGACAATTTGGCGCCATCGGGCCCGTGGATCATCGGCACATGGGCATAGATCGGCTCGGGCCAGCCCAGCGCGCGGACAAGGGCGAGCTGCCGGAACATGTTGCTGAGATGATCGTCCCCCCGGATCACATGGGTGATCCCCATGTCGTGATCGTCGACCACAACGGCCAGCATGTAGGTCGGAGTCCCGTCCGACCGCAGCAGGATGAAATCGTCCAGTTCGGCATTTGCCTGCCGAATTTCCCCCTGGACGACGTCACGGACGACGGTTTCGCCTTCGGTCGGCGCCTTCAGGCGAATGGCATAGGGGCCTTCGGGCCAGTCGGTCCGGTCGCGCCAGCGGCCGTCGTAGCGCTGGGGCCGGCCGGCGGCGCGCTGCGCCTCGCGCATGGCCTCGAGCTCGGCCGGACTGGCGTAGCATCGATAGGCCTTTCCTTCCTCGAGCAGGCGGTGCGCGATCGCCGCATGACGCCCGGCACGGGTGAACTGGAACAGCGGCGGCCGATCGGGCTTCAGCCCCAGCCAGTCGAGGCCGTCCATGATCTTCGCGATGGCGTCGTCGGTCGAGCGTGCGCGGTCGGTGTCCTCGATCCGCAGAAGGAAGGTGCCCCCATGGTGCCTCGCGAACAGCCAGTTGAAGAGCGCGGTTCGCGCCCCACCGATGTGGAGGTAGCCGGTGGGGGAGGGGGCAAAGCGCACGACCGGCGGCTTGAGGCCGGCGTGGTCAGGCAGGATCGAATCGCTTGCGTCGGGCATCGGGGGGTCCGAAATTGCGGCCGGGTCGGCCAACGGGCGGGAACAGCGCGCGGGTGGCTAGCAGCTTCATCGCGACGGGGCAAAAGCTGTGGGCCGGCGACCTGATCCGGGTCGAGGGGCTGCTGGCTGCCGAACGGCGGCAGTGGGTGCTGTTCGTGCCGGTGCTGGTCGGCGCCGGCATCCTTCTCTGGTTCGGCCTGCCCCATGTGGATCAGCGACGCGCGGCCCTCCTCGCGAGTGGCGCGGTGATCCTTCTCGGGCTTGCGCTGAGCGGCGAGCCTCGCCGGCTCGTCGTGGCGGGCGGGCTGCTGCTGGCGGCGGGGCTGCTGATCGCCGAGGTCCGATCGGCGTCGGTTGCCGGGCCTCGCCTTCACCATCGCACCACGCCGCAACTGGTCACGGGGGTGGTGCAGGCCCTGGCGTTTCGCGATGGCGCAGCGCGGACCGTCATCCACCTCAAGCGGGACTCGACTGCCGATGACCCGCCGCATGTGGTGCGGCTGAGCGTTGCGGCAGACGCTGCCGACGGGCTGACGCCGGGCGCACGGATCGCGGTTCGTGTCAGCCTCGGCCCGGTTCCGGGCCCCGTGCTGCCGGGTGCCCATGACGGAGCCCGGCGCGCCTGGTTCGAAGGCGTGGCGGCAAGCGGCCGGGTACTGGGCCCCGTGACCGTCCTGGCACCGGCCCCCGGGGGCCGACACTGGCTCGACCGGCAGCGCGGCCGCCTCGAAGCCTTCATCGCCGGCCGTCTGCCGGGCGAGTCCGGCGCGCTCGCCACGGCGCTGGTCGTGGGCGAGCAGGGTCGTATCGGCCCAGACCTGCTGGAAGCCATGCGCACGGCCGGGCTGGCGCATCTGCTGACCGTCTCCGGCTTTCATGTCGGCGTGGTCGTGGGTGGCCTGTTCGTGCTGCTGCGGCGGCTGCTGGCCCTCTCGACGTCGCTGGCGCTCGCTTTTTCCGTCTGCAATGCCGCCGCCGTCGCTGCCGGGTTCGGGGGCACAGCCTATGCCCTGCTGTCGGGCGCCGACGTGCCGGCAGTCCGTGCTGCCATCGTGGCCTGGGTGGCGCTGGCAGCGGTGATGCTGGGGCGCGACCCTCTCTCGCTCCGGCTGCTTGGCTTTGCCGCGCTGCTGATCCTGGTCGCCCGCCCCGAGGCCCTGCTGGGGCCCAGCTTCCAGCTGAGCTTCGCGGCCGTGACGGCCATCATCCTGCTGTCGAATGCGCCCATCGGCCGCTGGCTGAGGGGCGCCGGCGCCGAGCAGGGGCTTTTCCTGCGCGTCGTGCGGCTGCCGGCAGCCCTGCTGCTGACCAGCCTCGTCGTGGAACTGGTGCTCACGCCGATCGTGCTTGCCCATTTCGGACGAGCCGGCCTCTATGGCATGATCGCAAATCTGGCAGCCATACCCCTGACCGCGTTCGTCATCATGCCGCTGCTCGGCTTGTGGCTGCTGCTGTCGCTGGTGGGGCTCGAGGGGCTGGCTGGCTGGGCGCTGGTGCCGATGCTGGACGTGCTGGCCGGCATCGGCACGACCGTGTCCGGCTGGCCCGGGGCGACGCTTGCGGTGCCGGCCTTTCCGATGTGGACGCTCGGCATGATGGCCGCTGGCGGTCTTGTTCTCGGCCTGCTGAACGGGCCGCTGCGCTGGGTTGGGGCGCCGCTTCTTCTGGCCGGCATCCTTCTGGCCACGACCCTGCCGCGACCGGGCCTGCTGGTGTCTTCGGACGGACGGCAGATCGGGCTGGTCGAAGCCGGGCGCCTCTACCTTCTGCGCGGGCATCGGGAGGGGTTTCTGGTTCGTGCCTGGCGGTCGTCGGCCGATGCGCCGGCCGATCGTCGTCTGTCCGACCTGCCGGCGGCGCGCTGCGATGTGCATGGCTGCCGCGTGCCGCTGGCGGGCGGAGTCAAGCTTCTGGCCCTCACCCGACCGCCGCCAGACGGTCCGGCCTTGTCTTCCGCCTGCGCTGCGGCCGATATCGTCACGTCGCCGACGGTGCTTCCGGCTGACTGCACGGCGCGCTGGCTGACGCTCGACCGTGCGTCGCTGCGTTCGAGCGGCGCCATGGCCATCGATCCCGCCCGACGTCGGGTCACGAGCGTCGCCGAGCAGGCCGGCGACCATCCCTGGTCTCCGGCCAGTCTTCCCGGCTGGCGGCAGCGCCTGCTAGGGCCTCCGGCATGGATGGGGGTGATCACCGAGTGACTCAGGCGCAGGCGGCCGCCCGCCTCGCCGACCTGGCGCGTCTCATCGCCGAGCACAGCCGGCGCTACTATCAGGAGGATGCGCCGGTCGTTTCCGATGCAGAGTTCGACGCGCTGGTCGAGGAGAACCGGCAGCTCGAAGCCCGCTTTCCGCATCTGGTGAGGCCGGACTCGCCCAGCCGCCTTGTCGGTGCTCCTGCGGCATCGGGATTTGGAAAGGTGCGTCATGCCCGGCCGATGCTCAGCCTCGACAACGGCTTTTCCGCCGACGATGCCCGGGCCTTCGACGAGCGGGTGAAGCGGTTTCTGAGCCTGCCTGCCGACCTGCGCCTGGCCTACACGGCCGAGGCGAAGATCGACGGCCTGTCGCTGTCGGTTCGCTATGAAGGGCGCCGGCTTGCCGTTGCGGCCACCCGGGGTGACGGGGTCGAAGGCGAGGATGTGACATCGAACGCGCGGACGGTCGGCGATCTGCCGCCCCTCCTGCCGACCGACGCGCCCGAAATTGTCGAGGTGCGGGGCGAAATCTATCTGGGATGGGCGGATTTCGAAGCGCTGAATGCCGCCCAGGCCCGGATTGGCGCGCGAACCTTCGCCAATCCGCGCAATGCCGCCGCCGGCTCGCTGCGGCAGATCGACCCGGAGGTCACGGCCGCGCGACCGCTCAGATTCTTTGCCCATGGCTGGGGGGAGTTTTCCGGCGAGCTGCCAGCGACCCAGACGGCGGCCATGGCCCTGCTGGCACGCTGGGGATTCCCGGTCTCTGATACGCTTTGCCGGCTGGAGGGCATCGAGGCCGTGATCGATGCCTGGCAGGCGCTGGCGGCACGCCGCGCCACGCTGGGCTATGACATCGACGGGCTGGTGGTGAAGGTCGATGACCTTGGCCTTCAGGCGCGTCTGGGGCAGGTCGCCCGGCACCCGCGCTGGGCACTGGCGCTGAAGTTTCCGGCCGAGCGTGCCGTCACCGAGCTGCTGGCGATCGACATCCAGGTCGGGCGGACCGGTGCCCTGACACCGGTCGCCCGCCTGCGGCCGGTGACGGTCGGCGGTGTCGTTGTCACCAACGCAACGCTCCACAACGAGGACGAGATCCGCCGCCGCGATGTGCGGGTGGGTGACCTTGTCGAAGTGCAGCGCGCGGGCGACGTGATTCCCCAGATTCTCGGCTGGACGGGGGACGCTGCTGCCCATGCGGCCCGGAGGCCCTATGTGTTTCCCGATCATTGCCCCGAGTGCGGCAGCCTTGCCGTTCGCGAGCCCGGCGAGGCAGTCCGCCGCTGCACCGGCGGGCTCACCTGCCCGGCACAGCGGTTCGAGCGGCTTCGTCACTTCGTGTCGCGCAGGGCCGTCGACATCGAGGGGCTGGGCGCCAAGACGATCGAGGAATTGCTCGCCCTGGGCTGGATCGAGGGACCGGCCGACATCTTTCGTCTGGCACGCCACGCCCCGGCGCTGGAAGCCCGGGACGGCTGGCAGGCGCGGTCGGTCGCGAACCTGCTTGCCGCCATCGAGGCACGGCGAACCGTCGGGCTCGACCGATTGCTCTTCGCCCTCGGGATCCGTCACGTGGGTGAAGTGACCGCGCGCGATCTGGCACGTGCCTATGGGGACTGGCCGGCGATCGAGGCCCTGTTCGAGCGGCTGATCGCACATGATCCGGCGCCGGCGCCCGGCGAGCCGGCCGAGAAACATGCCCGACGGCGTGCCCTGGAGTGGGCGGCGCTGGTGGGTGTCGGCGGGGTTGGCCCGGAAGTCGCCGCCGCGCTTCGGGACTTCTGGGCCGAACCGCACAACCGCCAAACCGTGCACGATCTGCTGCGGGAGATCTCGCCGGCGCCGGTCCGTCCCGATGCGCGGCAATCATCGATCGCCGGCAAGACGATCGTGTTCACGGGCACCTTGTCGGGGATGGGGCGGGACGAGGCCAGGGCCCGCGCCGAAGCACTTGGCGCCCGCGTGGCCGGATCGGTGTCGGCGAAGACCGATCTCGTCGTGGCGGGCGCCGATGCCGGATCGAAGCGCACGAAGGCGCAGGCGCTGGGCGTGACCGTGATCGATGAAGCGCAATGGCTTCGAATCCTGTCGGAAAACGACAACCCATAACCTGAAAGCATGGCTGAACTGTCTGAATCGACCCTACTAACCGGACTCCACCACTCCTATTTCCCTGTCGTGAGGGGATATGAAGGAGATGAACCATGTGGCTGACTGAACAGCCCCTTCGGCCCGAAACGGCCCCGAACGTGCGGCGCCGGCGCTATCGGACGATCAGATTGAATCTGCCGTCCACGCACGTCCCGCTGTTTCACGCCTGGCGGCCCTGAGGCCGCCAGGCCGACTGGCCGGTCGGGTCCGCTCGAGGACCAGGACCGGCCATTCGGCGCGCGTCTCGCGGGAGACCAGCCTGAACCCCCGCGCCCTGTAGGCGGCAAGCACGCCCGGTAGCTGCGGCTGGAGCAGGCCCGCAAGAACCAGTCGCCCGCCCGTCGCCACGACAGCCGAGAGGGAGGGCGCGAGGGCGACGAGCGGCCCAGCCAGGATGTTCGCGAACACAAGGTCATGGGGCCCTGCGGCGTGGATCCGTCGCGCCTTGACGCCGGGTGACACCAGCAGCGCAAGCTGCCCGCGCCCCCAGCCGGTCCGCTGCGCGTTGGCGCGGGCGTTGGTGCGCGCGACCGACACGGCGCGGGGATCGAGATCGGTGGCCACGGCCCGCGCGGAGCGGTGCAGCCGAAGCGCAGCGAGGGCAAGGATCCCAGATCCGGTTCCAACATCCAGGATGCGCCAGGGCCGGCGGCTGCGGGCAAGCTTCTGAAGGACTGCCAGGCAGCCGGCGGTCGTTGCGTGCCGGCCGGTGCCGAAGGCAAGGCCCGCCTCGATCGTCAGCCGCCATTGCCCGGGCCGCGGTTTGCCGGGATGATTGCGGGCAAAGATGTGGAAGCGCCCGACATCGACCGGATCGAGCCCGCTTTCCGACAGCGCGACCCAGTCGGTCTCCGGCAGCCTGGTCGTCACGGGATGCGTCTCGACCGACGGCGACAGGCGAGCCAGCGCTTCGAGCAGCCGTCTGTCCGGCCTTGTCGGCGTGTAGAGGCGCAGTTCCCACCCGCCAGCCCCCTCATGGGCGACAAGCGACGGCGGCGGGTCGATCCCGGGGAAGGGATCGTCGTTTCCGGCTGCGGCATCCGCGTCGGCGCGCGTGCACGCAAGAACCGTGACATAGACATTCTCGGCGACATTCTCGGCGACGTTCTCGGCGACGATCCCGGCGACGTTCACAGCAGCGCCTCGACAGCGCGGAACGCCTGCGCCCGCCGCTCTGGGAAATCCCCGCTGATGCGCAACGGCTGGATGGCACGGGCTTGATGCTCGTGCGTGACCACGGCGTGAAACGCCAGCCGACAGTCAGGCGAGCCGAACATCCGGACCCTGTCCGGCACGAAGGGAACGTCGGGCAACAGCAGCAGGTGGAGGTCGGCGTGGCTGGGCCGGGCCGCAAGGATCGGATCGCGGCCGCCGAACAGCATGGTCGCCCAGGCGGTGGTCATCACGATGTCCGTATCCTCGACCAGGAGCGTCGGGCTGGCGGATGCTGCCTGGTCGGCCTCGATGGCATGGCCTTCCGCGATGGCATAATGGTCCTCGAGTGTCAGGTCCCGCCGCAGCCGCTCGGTGTAGGTGCGGCCGAACTCCGGCACGAGGATGCCGCCGAAATGGCGTGCAAGATCGGCGGCCAGGCGCGACTTGCCGACCGACTCGACGCCCGAGAGAACGACTCTCAGCATCCGCCCTCCCTTCGTTCGACGGCCCGCCACTGCCGCCAGCCGTGGATCGCCATTGCGAGCAGCAGACCGTAGGTCAGACTCGTGAACCACAGCCCCTGGGTTGCATAGAGGCCGGCCGAGCCGAGGTTCACGGCGATCCAAAGCAGCCATGTCTCGACGCGTCGGCGCGCCTGCCAGAATTGCGCGGCCAGCGCGAGGGCGGTGTTGGTGCTGTCCCACAGGGGGCTTTGCGCATCGGTCGTGCGGGCCAGCAGCAGCGCCAGCCCGACCGAGAGAATGGGCACCGCGAGCGCGGTTGCGGCCAGTTCCGGCGCGCCCATCCGCCCGATGGGCACGGACCCTGTCCTGCCGAGGGCCCTGCGCCAGTTGACGAGGCCGTAGAGGTTGAGGGCAAGGAACAGGAACTGGAGCCCGAAGGCCGCATAGAGGCGCGCATCGAGAAAGACGGCAGCATAGAGGCTGACGGCCGCGATCCCGAAGGCATAGTTCCACAGCGACCGGCGGGCGACCAGCCAGACGTTTGCAATCAGCAGCAGCGCCGCAAGGCCCTCGACCGCCGGGCTCAACGCGCCCTCCGGTCTATGCCAGCTTGCCGCTGGCCGCACATGCCGCCACGAGGATCGGCCATGGTTGCAGGGACGGGCACGAGCGCGCGGTGCGATATCGGCGGGCCTGCTGTCAAACCGGCCGGCCATGCTTGACCCGGCCGGCGGCGGACGGGCCGCACTGGCCGCCCTGATTGCCCGCGGGCTCGGCGAGACGGTCGATGTCGGTTGCGTGCGGGCGCTTTCGGGCGGCGCGTCCAGTGCGACCTGGCTGGTGGAGGCCGAAGTCGGCCGCGTGCCCCGCCGCTTCATCTTCCAGCGCACCGCGGGCGTGGATGCGCCCGGCCTTGCGCGACCGGTGCAGGCCGAAATCCAGTCCCGGGCAGGTCGTCTGGGGGTGCCGGTTGCGCCCGTGATCGCCGTGACGACAGCGGGCGATGGGCTTGGTGACGGAGTCGTGACAGGGTTCATTGACGGCGAGGCACTCGCCCCGAAATGGCTTCGCGATCCCGGCTTCGAGACGGCGCGAGCCGCGCTCACCGGCCAGTGCGCCGGGGCTCTCGCGGCGCTTCATGGCGCGCCCCTCGATACGTGGGCCGACCTGCCGCTTCCGGGCGGCTCCGGTGTCGACCTGCTGGCCGGCCTGTTCGACTGGTATCGCCGGCTCGGCGTGGACGTCCCGGCCTTCGACCTGGCGTTCGCCTGGCTCGGGCCCCGGGTCCCGGCATCGCCGGCCACCTGTCTTGTTCATGGCGATTTCCGGTCCGGCAACATCATCGTCGCCCCGGACTCCGGCCTTGCCGCCGTGCTGGACTGGGAACTCGCGCATCTCTCCGTGCCGGGCGAGGACCTCGGCTGGCTGTGCGTTCAGGCCTGGCGCTTCGGCCGCTGGCAGCTGCCGGTCGGCGGCTTCGGCACCCGCGAGGCGCTGCTTCGCGCCCATGGCATGGGCGTCTGCGCGCAGGAGCTGCACCTGTGGGAAGTCTATGGCACGCTCAGATGGGGGCTTTCCTGCCTGCAACTGGCCGATGACCATCTATCCGGGCGCATTCCCTCGGTGGAGCGTGCCGCCATCGGCCGGCGGGTGAGCGAAGTCGCGGCCGACCTTCTGCACCTGATCCTGCACGGAGACGTCTGAGCCATGAGCCATCCCACCATCGCGCAGCTTCTGGGGTCTGTCCGCCACTTCCTGGGCGAGGCACAGGCCGGACTTGACGGGCGCCTCGCCTTCCATGCGCGGGTTGCCGCCAGGGTGCTCTCGATCATCGAGCGAGAACTCGACCAGGCACCGGACGCGGCCGAGGCCGAGGCGCTCGCGCCGTTCGGCGGCGTCGCGGCGGTGTGCCAGGGCCTGAGGGAGGGGCGGCTCGCGCCGGATGACCCCAGGCTTCTGGCCGCGCTTCGCGAAGCGGTGGTGGCTCGGCTCGAAGCGGACAATCCCGATTACCCCACCCTGGCGCGCCTTCGCGAGCCGGCGGAGGCATGACGCGCGCGGGTCATGCGCTGGGTGTATGGCTGTCAACGCCCGCTGCCGAAGCCCGCTGCGACAGGCAAGCCTGTTGCAAGCACAGGCGTTTCCGCCCAAAGCGCACGAGCGTACGAGCAATGAGGGCATGCACGTGACAGTAGTCCGGCCATTGTCGCCGCATCTGTCCATCTGGCGGTGGCGGGTGCACATGGCGGTATCGATCTTTCACCGCGTTTCCGGTCATGCGCTGGCCTTTGCCGGGATCGTCCTGTTCAGCTGGTGGCTTGTGGCTGCCGCGACCTCGCGCGAGGCCTATCTCGATTTCATGGCGCTGGCGACCAGCCCGCTCGGCTGGCTGGTGTGGATCGGGCTGAGCTGGATGTTCTTCCAGCACCTGCTGTCGGGCCTGCGACATCTCGCGATGGATTCGGGCTGGGGGTATGCCCTTGGTGTCTCCCGGCTGACGGCAACCTGGGTGTTCGTCGGTGCCGTCGCGCTCACGGCGCTGCTGTGGTCGCTGCTGCTGTGGCGCGCCGGAGCCTTCTGATGGCGACAGGCTTTCGAAGTGCGACCGACCTGAAGCGGGTTCGCGGCCTCGGTTCCGCGCGGTCCGGGGTCCGTCACTGGTGGCTTCAGCGCGCGACCGCAGCCGCAAACCTTCTGCTGCTGGTCTGGTTCCTTGCGTCGCTTGTGGCGCTGCCGTCGCTCGATCACGCCAGCGTGACGGCGTGGATCGAACAGCCGCTGGTCGCGGTGCCGTTGCTGCTGCTCATCGTCTCGACCTTCTGGCATGCGCGCCTCGGCGTGCAGGTGATGATCGAGGATTATGTACATGCCGAAGGCAGCAAGCTGCTCGCGATCCTCGCCCTCAATCTCTTCCTGTTCGGCGCCGGCGCGCTTGCTGCCTTCTCGGTGCTGAAGATCGCCTTGGGAGCGTGACCTTGAGCGACGCCTACAAGATCATCGACCACAGCTATGACGCGGTCGTCGTCGGCGCCGGCGGTTCCGGCCTGCGGGCGACCATGGGGATCGCGCAGACGGGCCTGAAGACGGCGTGCATCACCAAGGTGTTCCCGACCCGCAGCCACACGGTCGCGGCCCAGGGGGGCATTGCGGCCGCGCTCGGCAACATGGGGCCGGACCACTGGACCTGGCACATGTACGATACCGTCAAGGGCTCAGACTGGCTGGGTGACCAGGACGCGATCGAATATCTGTGCCGCGAGGCGCCGGCAGCCGTCTATGAACTGGAGCATTTCGGCGTGCCGTTCAGCCGCACGGCCGAAGGCAGGATCTATCAGCGGGCCTTCGGCGGGATGACCCAGAACATGGGCGAGGGCCCGGCCGCCCAGCGCACCTGCGCGGCGGCCGACCGCACCGGCCATGCCATGCTGCATGCGCTGTACCAGCAGAGCCTGAAATACGACGCCGACTTCTACATCGAATATTTCGCGATCGACCTCATCATGGTCGAGGGGGAATGCCGGGGCATCGTCGCCATCAACATGGAGGATGGCTCGATCCATCGCTTCCGCGCGCATGCCGTCGTGCTGGCGACCGGCGGCTATGGCCGGGCCTATTTCTCGGCGACCAGCGCGCATACGAGCACGGGCGATGGCGGCGGCATGGTGCTGCGTGCCGGCCTGCCGCTCCAGGACATGGAGTTCGTGCAGTTCCACCCGACGGGGATCTATGGTGCCGGCGTTCTCATCACCGAGGGCGCGCGCGGCGAGGGGGGCTATCTCACCAATTCGGCCGGCGAGCGGTTCATGGAACGCTATGCGCCGAGCGCGAAGGATCTTGCCAGTCGCGATGTCGTTTCCCGGTCGATGGCGATGGAGATCCGCGAGGGACGCGGGGTGGGCAGGGAGGGCGACCACATCTTCCTCCACCTCGACCATATCGACCCGAGGATCCTGGCCGAACGGCTGCCCGGCATCTCGGAAACCGCGAAGGTCTTTGCGGGCGTGGATGTCACCCGCGCGCCTATCCCGGTGGTGCCGACGGTGCATTACAACATGGGCGGGATTCCGACGAACTACTGGGGCGAGGTGGTGACCCTGAAGGACGGCAACCCCGATTCGGTGGTGCCGGGCCTCTATGCGGTCGGCGAGGCCGCGTGCGTGAGCGTGCATGGCGCCAACCGGCTGGGCTCGAACAGTCTCATCGATCTGGTGGTGTTCGGCCGCGCGACCGGCATCCGGATCGGCCAGACGGTGAAGCCGATGACGGCGCTGCCGCCGCTGCCGAAGGACTCGGCCGATTTCGCCCTGACCCGGCTCGACAATCTCAGGCATTCGAAGGGCGGCAGCCCGACGGCGGCTGTTCGGCTGGCCATGCAGAAGACCATGCAGGCCAATTGCGGCGTCTTTCGCGACCAGGAAATCCTGGCCGAGGGGATGCGGAAGGTCGACGCCGTCTATCAGCAGATGGCCGATATCGGCATTTCGGATCGCAGCCTGGTCTTCAACACCGACCTCGTCGAAGCGCTCGAGCTTGACAACATGATCGGCCAGGCGGTGGTCACCATGCATGCGGCCGCCAACCGGACCGAGAGCCGCGGCGCGCACATGCGGGAGGACTATCCCAACCGCGATGACGACACATGGCTTGCCCATTCGATCGGCTGGTTCCGCGACGGCAAGGTGACGCTGGCGACGCGCCCCGTGCACACCTACACGCTGACCGATGAGGTCAGCTATATCAAACCCAAAGCGCGGGTTTACTGAGGGTTGTATGGCTGAGTTCTCACTCCCTGTGAACAGCAGGATCACCGGCCAGGGCAGGCACCATCCGGCGCCTGCCGGGGCGAAGCGGGTGAAGACCCTTCGCATCTACCGCTGGTCGCCCGATGATGGCGCCAACCCGCGCTATGACAGCTACTCGATCGATCTCGACGACTGCGGGCCGATGGTCCTGGACGCGCTGATCAAGATCAAGGGGGAGATCGACCCCACGCTGACGTTCCGGCGCTCGTGCCGGGAAGGGATCTGCGGCAGCTGCGCCATGAACATCGACGGGTCCAACACCCTGGCGTGCACCAGGGCGATCGAGGATGTGAAGGGCGACATCACGATCACGCCGCTGCCGCACATGCATGTCGTGAAGGACCTCGTCCCCGACATGACGCACTTCTACGCACAATATGCCTCCATCAAGCCCTGGCTGCAGACAGTCACGCCTGCACCAAACATGAAGGAAAGGCTGCAATCACCTGAAGACAGGGAAAAACTTGACGGCCTTTACGAATGTATCCTGTGTGCCTGCTGTTCCACGGCCTGCCCCAGCTACTGGTGGAATTCCGATCGGTTCCTGGGGCCCGCCATCCTTCTTCAGGCCTATCGCTGGCTGGCCGACAGCCGGGACGAGATGACGGGCGAGCGGCTAGACCAGCTCGAGGACCCCTTTCGCCTCTATCGCTGCCACACGATCATGAACTGCGCGAACGTCTGCCCCAAGGGACTGAATCCTGCCAAGGCGATCGCGGAGATCAAGAAGATGATGGTGGCCCGCGCCGTCTGACCGCGCGGCTTCTGACATCGGCTGTTCAGCTCCGCGGGCGCAGTCTGCAACCGGTCCGTGTGGCGTTCGGGAAGCCGAGGGGAGGACGCCGATGCGCCGTCATGCTGCCGTCTTTTCGCTGACACTGGTTCTTGCCGCCTGCGCGACGCGACCGCCAGCTTCCCCCGACCCGGCGTCGCGCCCGTCGGCGTCGGCGGACGCGCCCCTGTCCCGGATTCACCGCGACCTGACGGAGCTTGAGACCGTCTGGCATGTGCGGGCCGGGCTCAATGTGGCCGCGCTTTCCTGCCGGTCGAGAGTGGGAAATGGAATCATCAGCGATTACAATGGCTTTCTGAAATCCAAGCGGGCCCTGCTGTCGCTTGCCTATGAAGCCAAGGCCGATCGCTACCGGGCGAAGGGCGGCAACTGGCAGCGTGAGCTGGATACGCACATGACCCAGCTCTACAATCACTTCGCACAGACATCGGGCCAGGCGGCCTTCTGTGGCACGGCGGCTGCCGAACTGAGACAGGCGATTGCCGCGGATCCGGATGCCTTCCGGGCCGATGCCGGAAATGTGCTTGCACGGCTGGACCGGCCTTTCCTGGCCCGCGGTTCCGCTTCACCTGCGATCGCACGGGCAATCCCGGCCTCGGCGGCGGGGCCGGCGGCGGCCGCCCTGCCGCTTGCTCCGGGCTGGGGGGTTCAGCTCGGCGCCTTCGGCAGCCGCAAGCAGGCACAGGCAGCGTGGACGAACGTGGCGGGAAGGGCGCCCCGCCTTGCCGCCTTCAGGCCGCACTATGAAGATGCGCCCGGCGGCAAGCTGGTGCGGTTGCAGGTGAAGGGTCTGAACACGCAGGCCGACGCGATCGAGCTGTGCGCCCATGCGGCTGCCGCCGGGTTCGACTGCATGCCGGTCAGGGTCAGTTGAGCCGGCTTGCAGCGTGCGCCCGCGCTGGCTAGGCGCAGGCGCATGCCGGCAATCGATGTCAAAGACGGGCCCTGGGCCGGGTGGAAGGCCTGGCACGCCCGGCCAGAGGGGCGGTTCGTCGATGGTCTCGGCGACATCTACTACCGCGATGAAGGCGATGGAATTCTCGCCTGCATCGAAACTGCGCGACGCCACGCCAACGGCCTGGGGTTCCTGCATGGTGGCTTCCTGATGGCTTTCGTCGACGTCACAATGTTTGCTGCGATCCGGCACATGCTGAGCACGCAGGCCGCGGTGACCCTGCAGTGCAGCACCGACTTTATGGGTGCCGGCACCGTCGGGGAGGTGCTGGAAGGGCGAGGCCGGATCGTGAAGGAGACGGGGAAGCTTGTCTGGGTAGCCGGCACCCTTACCCAGGGCGGAGGTGCCAGTCTCGTCTGCCAGTGGCACGGACTCCTGCGCAAGGTGCCGCGCCCGGCGTGAGGGGGGTTCGCGCTGCCTATCAGGCGTTGCTGGCTTCGGGCGAGCTGCGGCCCGATCCGGCGCAGGCGGCAGTCGTCGAACGACTGCAGGCGTTGTCGGAGGCGCTTTCAGGGCCGCGCCGAACGGGACTGGCGAGCCGCCTGCTGGGCCGTCCGGGGCCACCGGCACCCCGTGGCCTCTACCTGTGGGGCGGCGTGGGCCGGGGGAAATCCATGCTGATGGATCTTTTCGCGCGCCATGCCGCCTTCGAACCCCGGCGGCGGATCCACTTTCACGCCTTCATGCTGGAAACCCATTCGCGCATCGCGGCGGCGCGGGCTTCGGGCGGTGGCGATCCGATCCCGGCTGTGGCAGCCGGCTGGGCGGCCGAAGCGCGCCTTCTGTGCTTCGACGAGCTGATGGTGACCAATGTTGCAGATGCTATGATCCTCTCGCGCCTGTTTGCCGCCCTGTTCGAAGCCGGCGTGACGGTCGTCGCCACTTCCAACCAGTCGCCCCGCGATCTCTACCGGGACGGGCTCAACCGCGAGCTGTTCCTGCCCTTCATTGACCTGGTCGAGACGCGCCTCGATGTCGTCGCCCTCGATGGGCCCACCGACTACCGCCTCGACCGGATGGCGGGCCTGCCGACCTATCATGCGCCCAACGGCCCCCGGACCACGGCTGCCATGGCCGACCTCTTCTTCCGGCTGACCGACTTTCCCGTCGAGGATCGCGCCCATGTGCCGACCGCCGAGCTCGATGTCGGTGGCGGCCGCACCCTGCACGTGCCCAAGAGCCTGAAGGGCGTGGCGGTGTTCAGCTTCAGCCGCCTGTGCCGGCAGCCGCGCGGCGCGGCCGATTATCTCGCCATCGCGCGAAGCTATCACACCGTCTTCCTGGTCGGCGTGCCGGTGATGGGGCCCGACATGCGCAACGAGGCCGCCCGCTTCGTCCTGCTGATCGATGCCCTCTACGAATGGCGCTGCAAGCTGGTGATCGGTGCCGACGCCGAGCCGGAGGGCCTTTATCCGGCCGGCGATGGCCGGTTCGAGTTCGAGCGAACGGTCTCGCGCCTTCGGGAAATGCAGTCCGCCGGCTATCTTGCCGAGGGGCATGGCCTGCGCGCCTGAGGCCTGACGGTCGCATGCGCGGTTGACGCCCGCGAAAGCGCAGGTCTATCGCCGCCTTCGCAAGCGCAACACATCATCTTCAAAGGAATCCGGATGGCACGCCCCAGGATCGCCCTCATCGGCGCCGGCATGATCGGCGGCACGCTCGCGCACCTCATCGGTCTCAAGGAACTGGGCGATGTGGTGCTGTTCGACATCGCCGAGGGGACTCCGCAGGGCAAGGCGCTGGATATCGCGCAGTCGGCCCCGGTCGATGGCTTCGATGTCGCGCTCAAGGGCACCAATGACTATGCCGACATCGCGGGTGCCGACGTGTGCATCGTGACGGCCGGCGTGCCGCGCAAGCCGGGCATGAGCCGCGACGACCTACTGGGAATCAACCTGAAGGTGATGAAGGCGGTCGGCGAGGGGATCCGGGCGCATGCGCCCGACAGCTTCGTCATCTGCATCACCAACCCCCTCGATGCCATGGTCTGGGCCCTGCGGGAATTCTCGGGCCTGCCGCACCACAAGGTGGCCGGGATGGCAGGCGTGCTCGATTCGGCGCGCTTCCGGCATTTCCTCGCCGAGGAATTCAAGGTGAGTGTCAAGGACGTGACCGCCTTCGTGCTGGGTGGCCATGGCGACACCATGGTGCCGGTCGTGAACTATTCGACCGTGGCGGGCATCCCCATTCCCGACCTGATCAGCATGGGCTGGAGCACGAGGGAGCGGATCGATGCCATCGTGCAGCGCACCCGCTCGGGTGGCGGCGAGATTGTCGGCCTACTGAAGACGGGCTCGGCCTATTATGCGCCGGCGGCGTCCGCTGTCGCCATGGCGGAATCCTATCTGAAGGACCAGAAGCGGGTGCTGCCCTGCGCAGCGAACCTCAACGGGGAGTATGGCCTGTCCGACCTCTATGTCGGCGTGCCGGTCGTGATCGGTGCCAACGGGGTCGAGCGCATTGTCGAGATCGCGCTGGATGCCGAGGCGAGGGCCAATTTCCAGCTTTCGGTCGATGCGGTGAAGGAGCTGCTGGTCGCCTGCAAGGGCATCGAGCCGTCACTGGCCTGAAGGGGGGATAGATGAACATCCACGAATATCAGGCCAAGGACCTGCTTGCGCGCTTCGGCGTCGCAGTGCCCAGGGGTGTGCCGGCTTTCACGGTGGAGGAGGCTGCGGCGGCCGTCGATCATCTGCCCGGGCCGCTCTACGTCGTGAAAGCGCAGATCCACGCCGGCGGGCGCGGCAAGGGGAAGTTCAGGGAGCTGCCACCCGAAGCGAAGGGCGGCGTTCGCCTTGCCCGATCGCGCGAAGAGGTAAGGGCGGCCGCCGCCGACATGCTGGGGAACACGCTGGTCACCATCCAGACCGGGCCGGCCGGCAAGCAGGTGCAGCGCCTCTATGTGACCGACGGGGTCGAAATCGCCCGTGAATTCTATCTCGCCTTCCTCGTCGACCGCGCCACCGGCCGGATTGCCTGCGTTGCCTCGACCGAGGGCGGCATGGACATCGAGGCGGTGGCCCACGACACGCCCGAGAAGATCCGCACCTTCACGGTCGACCCGGCGACCGGCTGGCGGCCGCACCATGGACGGACGGTTGCTGCGTCCCTGGGCCTGTCGGGCGAGCTTGCAAAGCAGGCGGAGGCCGTATCGGCGAAGCTCTATGCGGCCTTTGTCGGCACGGACGCGTCGCAGATCGAGATCAACCCGCTGGCCGTGACCGACCGGAACGAGCTTCTCGTGCTCGATGCCAAGGTCGGCTTCGATTCGAATGCGCTCGCCCGGCACCCGGACCTGATGGAATTGCGTGACCTGTCCGAGGAGGACCCGGCCGAGGTCGAAGCCTCGAAGCACGATCTCGCGTTCATCAAGCTCGACGGCAACATCGGTTGCCTGGTGAACGGCGCCGGCCTTGCCATGGCGACGATGGACATCATCAAGCTGAATGGCGCCGAGCCGGCCAACTTCCTCGATGTCGGGGGCGGTGCCAGCCGGGAGAAGGTGACGGCTGCCTTCAAGCTGATCCTCGCCGATCCGGCGGTCGAAGGCATTCTCGTCAACATCTTCGGCGGCATCATGCGCTGCGACATCATCGCCGAAGGAATCATTGCGGCTGCGAAGGAAGTCAATCTGGGCGTGCCGCTGGTGGTGCGGCTGGAGGGCACCAATGTCGGCCTGGGCAAGGACATCCTTGCGAAGTCGGGCCTTCCCATAGTGTCGGCCGATGATCTGGGCGATGCGGCCCGCAAGATCGTGGCCCAGGTAAGGAAGGCAGGCTGATGTCCATCCTTGTCGACAGGAACACGCGCGTCATCTGCCAGGGTTTCACGGGCAAGCAGGGCACCTTCCATTCCGAGGCCGCGATTGCCTATGGCACGAGGATGGTGGGCGGTGTGGCGCCGGGGAAGGGCGGCAGCACGCACCTTGGCCTTCCCGTTTTCGACACCGTGCTGGAGGCCAGGGAGAAGACCGGCGCGGATGCCAGCGTCGTCTATGTGCCGCCCTTCGGTGCGGCCGACGCGATCCTGGAGGCGATCGCCGCCGAAATCCCGCTCATCGTCTGCATCACCGAAGGCATTCCGGTTCTCGACATGGTGCCGGTGAAGCGCGCGTTGCAGGGCTCGACATCGCGCCTGATCGGGCCCAACTGCCCCGGCGTGCTGACGCCCGGCGAATGCAAGATCGGCATCATGCCGGGCTCGATCTTCTCGAAGGGATCGGTGGGGGTCGTGTCCCGCTCGGGCACGCTGACCTACGAGGCCGTGTTCCAGACAACGAGCGAAGGCCTCGGCCAGACGACGGCCGTCGGGATCGGCGGAGACCCGGTCAACGGCACCAGTTTCATCGATGTGCTCGAACTGTTCCTGGGCGACGAGGCGACGAAATCCATCATCATGATCGGGGAAATCGGCGGCAGCGCCGAGGAAGAAGCTGCCCAGTTCATCGCTGATGAGGCACGACGCGGACGGACCAAGCCCATGGTCGGGTTCATTGCCGGCACCACTGCCCCGCCGGGGCGCCGCATGGGCCACGCCGGCGCCATCGTCTCGGGCGGGAAGGGCAAGGCCGAGGACAAGATCGCAGCCCTGGAAGCCGCCGGGATCCGCGTCGCGCTCGACCCGAGCGAACTGGGCCGGACGCTGAAGGCGGTGCTGACGGGCTGAGCTTTCCGCCGCGTCGGCTGGCATGGCTGCCATGCCGGCAAGCTCGGCGCTTCAAATGGGCAGGCGAAGCCGCTAACGCTGGCCGACTTTCGGACTTTCGGACTTTCGGACACGAGGTTGACGATGCAGGACGGCTGGAACGAACCCTTGCCGCGCCCGAGCTGGGCACGGCCAAGCTGGCCACCATTGCCGGACGATGAACTCACCCTGGCCTTCGACCATGGGCTTGCCGGGCGCGCAGCCGAAGCCGTTGCCCGGGCCGACGGGCGGGCCACCGGCGCGCCATCGGCCGACGAGATGCGCAGGGCAGCGGAGGACACCATCCGCGCCACCATGCTGATCCGCACCTACCGGGTGCGCGGGCATCTGGCAGCGAAACTGGATCCGCTGGGTCTTGCCGACCGTCCTCTGCCGGCCGACCTGACACCCGACTATCATGGCCTGACCGATCCTGCGCGCACCGTCTACATCGGCGGCATCTTCGGCGGGCTCGAAACGGTGACGGTTGCCGAGCTCGTGGCCATCCTGCAGCGAAACTACTGCGGCCATGTCGGCATCGAATATATGCACATCAACGATGTGGAAGAGCGCCGCTTCCTGCAGGAGAAGATCGAGGGGCGGGACAAGGAGATCCATTTTTCGCCCGAGGGCAAGAAGGCGATCCTGAACAAGCTGATCGAGGCCGAGCAGTTCGAGAAGTTCCTGGCCCGCAAATATGTGGGCACGAAGCGGTTCGGGCTGGAGGGTGCCGAGGCTGCCGTTCCGGCGCTCGAAAGCGTCATCAAGGTGGGCGGCGCGCAGGGCGTGAAGGAAATCGTGATCGGCATGGCGCATCGCGGCCGCCTCAATGTGCTCGCCAATGTGATGCAGAAGCCGTTCCAGGCGATCTTCCACGAGTTCTCGGGCGGCTCGTCCAATCCGGACGATGTCGGCGGCTCCGGCGACGTGAAATATCACCTGGGCGCATCGACCGACCGGGAGTTCGACGGCAACTGGGTGCATCTGTCGCTCACGCCGAACCCCTCGCACCTCGAGGCCGTCAACCCGGTGGTGCTGGGCAAGGCCCGCGCGACCCAGCGGCTTCGCGGGATCGGCCGGGACATCAGCCGGGAGGATGAGCTTCAGGACGAGGTGCTGCCGGTCCTGCTGCATGGCGATGCGGCCTTCGCTGGCCAGGGCATCGTCGCCGAATGCTTCGGCTTCTCGGGCGTTCCCGGCTACTCCACGGGCGGAACCGTGCATTTCGTCATCAACAACCAGGTCGGCTTCACCACCTCGCCGGCCTTCGCACGCTCCAGCCCCTATCCGTCGGATGTCGCCAAGATCGTGCAGGCGCCCATCTTCCATGTGAACGGTGACGACCCCGAGGCCGTTACCTTCGCGACCAAGGTCGCAACCGAGTTCCGCCAGACATTCAACCGCGATGTCGTCATCGACATGTGGTGCTACCGGCGGTTCGGGCACAATGAATCGGACGAGCCGGCCTTTACCCAGCCGCTGATGTATGCGCGGATCCGCGATCACAAGTCCGTGGCTGTTCTCTATGGCGAGCGCCTCGTCGAGGAGGGCCTGCTGTCGGCCGAGCAGGTGGCGGCGATGGAATCAGCCTTCGTCGATCGGCTTGAGGCCGACTTCGAGGCCGCCAAGGCTTTCCTTCCCAACAAGGCCGAGTGGTTCGGCGGTCGGTGGACGGGTCTTGCCCAGCCGGCCGATCCGGTGACGGCCCGGCGCGGGGCCGTGACGGGCGTGCCGGTGAAGCGCCTGCGCGAGCTTGCAGCGCAGCTGCACGCCGTGCCGGAGGGCTTTCGGATCCACCGCACGCTCGAGCGTGTCCTGAAGGCGCGGCAGGCCAGCATCGACAGCGGCGAGGGGCTGGACTGGGCCACGGCCGAGAGCCTGGCCTTCGCGTCGCTGCTGACGGAGTCGCCGGAAGCCTATGGCGTGCGCCTTTCAGGGCAGGATTCCGGGCGGGGCACCTTTTCGCAGCGTCATGCGGTGTGGGTCGATCAGAAGACGGGCGCCAAGCATGTCCCGCTTGCGCAACTGGGCGGGTTTTTCGAGGTGTTCGACAGCCCGCTGTCGGAATTCGGCGTGCTCGGCTTTGAATATGGCTTTGCCATGGCCGATCCGAAGACGCTGGTCATCTGGGAGGCGCAGTTCGGGGACTTTGCCAACGGCGCCCAGGTGATGATCGACCAGTTCATCGCCGCTGGTGAGTCAAAATGGTTGCGAGCCAATGGCTTGGTCATGTTTCTTCCACATGGGTACGAAGGCCAGGGACCCGAGCACAGCTCCGCCCGGCTGGAGCGGTTCCTGCAGCTGTGTGCCGAGGACAATCTGCAGGTCGCCAATTGCACGACGCCGGCCAACTTCTTCCATATCCTCCGGCGGCAGATGCTCCGGCCGTTCCGCAAGCCGCTGGTGATCATGACGCCCAAGTCGCTGCTGCGCCACAAGCGCGCGGTTTCGACGCTCGCCGAGCTTGCCGACGGCTCGAGCTTTCATCGCGTGCTCGACGATCTGGCCGACCCCGCCCCGGACGCCGTCCGGCGCCTGATCCTCTGTTCCGGCAAGCTGTTCTTCGATCTTGCCGACGCGCGTGACGAGGCCGGGCTGGAGGATGTCTATATCCTTCGCGTGGAGCAGCTCTATCCGTTCCCGGCCGACGTGGTTGCAGCCTATGCCGCGCGCTTTCCGAAGCTGGAGACGGTCGTCTGGTGCCAGGAAGAGCCGAAGAATGCCGGGGCGTGGTTCTTCGTGGAGCCGCTCATCGAGGGCGCACTGGGCATCCGGCCGGTCTATGCCGGTCGCGCCGCGGCGGCCTCGACGGCGACCGGCCTTGCCCGCCGGCACGCGGCCGAGCAGACGAAGCTGGTGCATGAAGCGCTTGGCGAGGATCGGGCGCATGTGCGCGCGGCGATCCGCTCCAGCCTGAAATCGCGCAAGGCGCCGAAAGCGGCATGAGGGGAAGGACCATGGACGTCATCATTCCGTCGCTCGGCGAGAGCGTGACCGAGGCTTCGATCGGCAAGTGGCTAAAGAAGGTGGGCGATGCCGTGAAGGCGGACGAGCCCATCGTCAGCCTGGAGACCGACAAGGTTGCCGTAGAGGTCAATGCGCCGGCCGCAGGGGTGCTGACGGAGCTTCTCTTCGGGGAAGGGGATACCGTCGAGGTTGGAGCAATCATCGCCCGCATGGAGGCCGGGGCGGCCGCGCCGTCGTCGACCGGGAAACCCGATCCAGCGACGCCGGTCAGCAAGGAGAAGGCTGTGCCAGCGGCACCCGGGTCAGCATCCGTGCCGCAGCCGACATCCGGCCCGGCCGAGGAACCCCCGCCCACGACGGGCCCCGCCGCGCGCCGCAAGGCAGCCGAAGGCCAGCCGGTCATGGCGGCAGCGACGGCGCCTGGGCAGCCGGTCGCTGCTGCGGGATCCCGCCGTGAGGAGCGCGTGCGGATGACGCGGCTTCGCCAGACGATCGCCCGGCGCCTCAAGGAAGCGCAGGAAACCGCGGCGATGCTGACCACGTTCAACGACGTGGACATGTCGGCAGTGATGGCGGCGCGGGCGCGCTACAAGGACAGTTTCGAGAAAAAGCACGGCGTTCGCCTTGGCTTCCTGTCGTTCTTCGCCAAGGCCTGTGTGCTCGCGCTTCGGGATCTGCCCGCGGTGAACGCACGGATCGAGGGCGACGAGATCGTTTTTCATGACCATGTTGATCTCGGAATCGCCGTCTCGGGCCCCAGCGGCCTGGTGGTTCCGGTGCTTCGGGATGCCCATGTCAAGAGCTTCGCCGCCATCGAGATGGAGATTGCCGATTTCGGCCGTCGGGCCCGCGAAGGCTCGCTGAAGCTGGAAGAGCTTCAGGGCGGCACCTTCACCATCACCAATGGCGGTGTGTTCGGTTCGCTCCTGTCCACACCCATCCTGAATCCGCCGCAATCGGGCGTGCTGGGCATGCACCGGATCGAGGAGCGGCCCGTCGTGCGCGACGGACAGGTCGTGGTGCGGCCGATGATGTATCTGGCGCTCAGCTACGATCATCGCCTGATCGACGGGCGCGAGGCGGTCACCTTCCTGGTGCGGGTGAAGGAGGCGCTGGAGGACCCGGTGCGCCTTCTGGTCGATCTGTAAGGGGGCCGGAACCATGGCCGATTATGACGTGCTGGTGATCGGTGCCGGGCCCGGCGGCTATGTGGCAGCCATCCGGGCAGCGCAGCTGGGCCTCAAGGTCGGTTGCGTGGAGAAGCGCGCAACATTGGGCGGGACCTGCCTGAATGTCGGCTGCATCCCTTCGAAGGCGTTGCTGCATGCCTCCGAAATTTACGCCGAAGCCGCGCACGGCGCGCATGAGAAGTTGGGCATATCGCTGGGCAAGGTCACGCTCGACCTTGGGCGGATGCAGGCGGAGAAGGACAAGGCCGTCAAGGAGCTGACGGGCGGCATCGAGTTCCTGTTCAGGAAGAACGGCGTGACCTGGCTGAAGGGGGCGGCGCGCTTCCTCGGCGCCGACACGGTCGAGGTTGCCGGGCAGGCGGTGCGCGCCCGGCACATCGTCATTGCAACCGGATCGGATGTCGCCTTTCCGCCCGGCCTGTCGCCCGATGGCGAGGTGGTCATCACATCGACCGAGGCGCTCGACCTGAAAGCGGTGCCAGGGCATCTCGTCGTGGTTGGCGGGGGCTATATCGGCCTTGAGATGGGGTCGGTCTGGAAACGGCTGGGCGCGAAGGTGACGGTCGTCGAATATATGCCAACCATCGTGCCGGCCATGGATGCCGATATCGTTGCAGAGTTTTCGAAGATCATTTCGAAACAGGGACTTGAAATCAAAACTTCAACCAGGGTGGCGTCGATCGCACGCAAGGGGAAGGGCGCAGTCCTCTCCCTTGAGCCAGCGGCCGGCGGTGACGTCGTGCAGCTGGAGGCCGATGTCGTGCTGCTGTCGGCCGGGCGGCGGCCCAACACCGACGGACTTGATCTCGAGAAGGCCGGTCTTGCCCTGGATGCGCGTGGACGCATTTCCGTGAACCCGGATCTGTCGACCGCGGTTCCCGGGATCTGGGCCATCGGCGACGTCATCGAGGGGCCGATGCTGGCCCACAGGGCCGAGGATGAGGGCATTGCCGTCGCCGAACATATCGCGGGTGGCAAGCGGCCGCTGAACCATGCCGTGATTCCCGCCGTCATCTACACCATGCCGGAAGTGGCGACCGTCGGGCTGACCGAGGCCGAGGCCATTGCGGCCGGGCATGACGTGAAGGTGGGCCGGTTTCCCTTCGCCGCCAATTCGCGAGCCAGGACGAACCGCGACACGACGGGGTTCGTGAAGGTGATCGCGCAGGCCGGAACCGGGCGGGTGCTTGGGGTGCACATCATCGGCAGCCTCGCCGGCACCATGATCGCCCAGGCCGCGCAGGCGATGGAGTTCGGTGCATCAGCCGAGGATATCGCCTATACCTGCCACGCGCATCCCACCCATGCGGAGGCCCTGAAGGAGGCCGCGCTTGCCACGATGGGTCCCGCGATCCACATCTGAACCGGTCTCCGGCCTGTGTCGCGGCGCAGGCATCGGAAGCGCCTGACCTGACGGCGCGGGCCGCGTGGCTCGCGCCCCTTCAGCGCACGACGGCTGTCAGCGCACGACGGCGCGTGTGTAGAGATGCCAGGTGGCGTAGCCGAGCAGCGGCAGCGCCACCATGAGGCCGACGAACAGGGGAATGGACGCAACCAGCAGGATGGCAGCGACCACAAGGCCCCAGCCCAGAACTGGTCCGGGGCTGTTGAGGAAGATCCGTATCGACATCATCACCGCGGTGACGGGGTCGGTTCCGCGGTCGACCACGAGCGGAACGCTGAACGTCAGCATCACCAGCGCGCCTATGGCGAACAGGAAGCCGAGGGCATTTCCGGCGATCAGGAGCGTGCGCCCCTCGGGCGTGCCGAAGATCCTGCCGAGGAAATCCTGCGGGCCTCCGACGCCAAGGGGGCCGAGCGTGGCGCCATGCAGCGCAAGGGCGACCCACAGCCAGGCAAGGAAGAGCCCGCCCGCCATGAGTGCCAGCCCGATCAGCGGCCAGCGGGACCGGCCGTTCAGCGGGTCGAAAAAATGGTTCCAGCCCGACTGCTCGCCGGCTTCCCGGCGCCGGGCCAGCTCGTGGAATCCGGCCGCAGCGATCGGCCCGACGAGCGCGAAGCCGGCGGCGACCGGGAACAGCAGTGGCAGCAGGTCAGACCGGAATGCCAGCAGCGCTGCGAGGACGCCGACGACAACATAGATCAGCGGCAAGAGAAGCAGCTCGCCCCGCCGTGCGCGATAGTCCGCCCAGCCCGCGGTCAGGGCCAGGCGGATGTCGGCGATCGTCAGCTTGCGGATGGCGGGCATGTCTGTTGCCGGATTGCCATCCGTCACGCGCGTGGCCCTGTCCATCGGCCTTCTCCTGCCGTCACCCTGCCGGCCGAGCGATAACAGAAAAGATGCAGGCCCGCGAGGCGCGTGCGATCAGTCGGTCAGCAGCCGTCGCAGCCACGCGCGGGTGAGCTCGGGTTCGGGCACGCCACCGCGCGGCACCAGATAGCGGGCGCAGGCCAGGCAGGCCGTCTGGACGAGGGGGCCCTGAGCGATGGCGATGGCAGTTTCGATCTGCGCGATCGCCGACAGGCGGTTTGCCGTCACGATGCGCGTCAGGCCGTCCACTGCCCGCCTGTCGACCGCCGAGATACCGAGGTCGTTCAGCAACGCCACCAGGAAGGGCTGGCCGGGCCGAAAGGTCTTGACGCGCGGCTTGCCCTCGATCCCGGCTCGGCGCCCGGCTTCGGCAACCGCAGCGTCGAGACCTCCGAAGCTGTCCACCAGCCCCAGGTCGCGGGCGCGCGAACCCGACCAGATTCGCCCTTCCGCGAGCTGCTCGACGGCGGGAAGCGGCAGCTTGCGGGCATCCGAGACAAGGCCGAGGAATTGTCGGTAGCTATCCTCGACCGCGCCCTGGATCAGAAGCCGGGTGGGTTCGTTCAGGCCGCCGACGAAGTCCGGCTGGCCGGAAAAGGGGGTGGTGCCGACGCCGTCGGCATTGACACCAAGGGACTTGAGCGTGCCTTCGAAGGTGGGCAGGATCCCGAACACGCCGATCGAGCCGGTCACGGTTCCGGGATGGGCGAAGATGGTGTCGGCGCCGGTTGCGATCCAGTAGCCGCCACTGGCCGCGACCGGCCCGAAGCTCGCGATCACCGGCACCTCCCGGGCGCGGGCCTCGAGCAGCGCCTGCCGAATCTCCTCGGATGCGGTCACGGAGCCGCCGGCGGAATCGATGCGGATGACGAGCGCCTTCACCTGCGCATCTGCGATTGCATCCTCGATCAGCCGCGCGATCGTGCTGCTGCCGGCCTGGCCACCGGGGGCATCGCCGTCGATGATCGTCCCGGGCACATGAACGACCGCCACGGCAGGTCCGCGGTCGCGAAGGGGTCGCCGCGCGCTCAGATAGTCGGCGAACGCGATCCGGCGGAAATCGCCGGGGCGGCCCGCGTCGTCGCCGGCACCCAGGCGGGCCTTCAGCGACTCGTGCCAGGCCGTCCGCGGCAGCAGGGCATCGACGAAGCCAGCGTCCCTGGCCAGCTGGGCCTGGCCCTGGTTGGCGCCGGCCAGCCGAGCGGGCCAGCTTGCCAGCGTCGCCGCAACGTCGAGGTCGCTGCGCTGCTTCTCGACTCCGGCCCGCCAGACCGCCCACAGATCGTCCACCAGCATCTGGTCCGCGGCACGCGCCTCGGGCGAACTGTCGTTGCGGGTGTAGGGCTCGACTGCGCTCTTGAATGTACCGACCCGGAACACCTCGACCGTGACCTTCATCCGGTCGAGCGCATCCTTGAAGTAGAGGCCGCTTCCGCCGGGCCCGGTGAGCAGCATCGCACCCATGGGCGACAGGCCGACCTGATCCGCGTGGGCGGCAAGATAATAGCCGGGATCGGCATAGGCTGTCGCCCAGGCTTCAACCCGGCGGCCCGTCGCGCGAAATCGGGCAAGGGCCTGACCGACGGAATCGAGATTGGCCAGTCCGCCACCCAGGAACCCATCCAGATCGAGCGCGATCAGGGCGATCCGCCGGTCGTCGGTGGCGCGGTCGATCGCCTCGACCAGATCGGCCACCTCCACTTCGGGGATCGTCGGCCCGCCCGACAGCAGCGCGAGCGGTCCTGCCGGCGTTGCCTGATCGACGATGACGCCGCTCAGCTCGATGTGCAGCGCGGCACCGTCCGGCACGGTGACGCGGGGCGTACGCGACGAGAGCCCCGCCCACAGCGCACCGAACAGCAGGAGCATGAACAGGAGGACGAGGGCATCCTTGACGCCCACCAGGAACCCCCAAACAGCTTTCAGGAATGCCATCTATGCAGGCTCCTTGCAGTAGCCCCGTTCTTAGACGGGCCCCGGGAAACTGCAATGCACCGGCGTGCCCGCGTTGCCGCAGGACAGGCGCTCTCGCACGTCAATCGGGCGGCGCCTGCGTTCCGTGCGGGCGCGAGCTGCTGTCTTCCGGCTGGCTGGTGGCAGGCTCCCCGGCAGGCCGGATGGCGCTCCAGACAGGCTCGCCCCGTGCGTCGCGCGGGATCTCGCCGTGCGTGACCGCACCCTTGACGCGGCTGTTGCCGGTGTAGAGCGGTGCCGGAGCGCAAGCTGCCAGAAGACAGGACGCCAGAAGTGCCACGTGGATCGACATCAGGGCAGGAATTCGGGGCATGACCTCTCCGGAACGCACAACCACCGAGCCCTCGACGTCGCAAGATGACGCTTCCATGAACAGGTCCGGCCGTCACGACAAGGTGGCCCTGCACGACAGGGTGGCCCCGAACGAGAGGGTGGTTCGGCTCGCCGCTCGTGGCGATGGCGTCACGGCGGACGGACGGTACGTCCCGGGCGGGGTCCCCGGCGACTCGCTGGATGATGACGGGCAGCTGCGGCAGGGTCCCCACCATGTCCGCCCGGCGTGCCGGCATTTCGGCCATTGCGGGGGATGCCAGTTGCAGCACGTGGCCGACGGGCTGCTCACAACCTTTGCCGTCGAGCGGATCCTCGAACCCCTGGCGCGCGCTGGAATCGTGCCGGCGAGCGTGCAGCCGGCCCATCTGTCTCCGGTCCGTGCCCGCCGTCGTGCGGCCATGCGGGCGACGCGAACGGGAGGCGAGGTCCGGGTCGGCTTCAACGCCGCCGGACAGCACAGCATCGTCGACCTGAAGGAGTGCCCGGTGCTGCACCCTGCGCTCATGGAGCTCGTTGCACCGCTGAAGGACCTGCTTGCCCCGCACCTCGTGGAGCGGGCAGCCATCGGCGTTGGCCTGACCCTGACGGACGGCGGGGTCGACCTTCTGCTGACCAACCTGCAGGCCGATCGCCTGCCGATGATCGAGGGGCTGACGGCGTTCGCCCGCGCACATGGGCTGGCTCGCCTGTCGGTCGAAGGGCCGATGGGCGTGGAGACGGTCGTCAGCCTGGGCGAACCCGTCGTCCGTTTCGGCGGCGTTCCCGTCACCGTGCCGCCGGCCGCCTTCCTCCAGGCGACCGCGGATGGCGAGGCGACGCTGGTCGCGGCCGTCCTGTCCATCATTGGCGGGGCAGCGCATGTGGCTGACCTGTTCGCCGGCTGCGGCACCTTCACCTTTCCCATGGCGGCCCGAGCCCGGGTGCATGCCGTCGAGGGATCGGCGCCCGCACTGGCCGCGCTGGAGCGGGGGGCCCGCCGGACGGGCAGGCCCGTTTCTGTCGAGCACCGGGACCTGTTCCGCCGACCGCTTGACCCCGCGGAACTGGCCGGGTTCGGGGCCGTGGTGATCGATCCGCCGCGAGCCGGGGCGATGGCGCAGATGGTCAATCTGGCGCGATCGACGGTGCCGGTGATCGCTGCGGTCAGCTGCAACCCGGCGACGTTCGCACGCGATGCCGAGCGACTGGTGGCGGGCGGCTACCGGCTCGAACGGCTGTGGCCGGTTGCCCAGTTCCGCTGGTCAACCCATGTCGAGCTGGTTGCCGGCTTCAGGCGGGAAGGGAGGTGAGCAAGGATCCCGCCTGTCGGGTCATGCATTGCGCAGCAGCGCAGCCCCCTGCGCGGCCTGCCAGGGAGGCAATCCGGGACCACATTCCCTTCGGCCCGCGACGCGATCGAGGCAGGTGCAAGGCCGGCGTTCGAAGGCAGGCGCGTTTGCTGGACATCAGGTCTGCCGAGGACGCCAGCCCCGGGGCGCTCAATGTTCATGAACCTGGCGCTGCATCGTCGAAGAGTCTTGCCCAGCGGCGCGGCTTGCGGCTCTTCCAGGCGGCGCGGTGCCACGCGTCCGATGCCAGCAGTGGCATGACCGAGCCCGCCTCGGCGAACACCATCTGCTCGTGCACGGTCTGCACCTTGCCCCAGCTGGCTGCTTCCTGAAGCGTCGAGGAGGAGCAGGCGCCGTCCCTCTGGTCGGCAACCGTGATCTGCACGGCATATTTGTGCATCTCGACATCCTGATGGCCGAGGATTTCGGCGCAGACGACGGTGTCCTGGATGAAGTTCTTGGGAACCCCCCCGCCCACCATCAGCAGGCCGGTGGGACCGGCCTTGATCTTGATGTCGGTGAGTTCCCGGAAATCGGCAACCGCGTCGATCATGACATAGGGCTTGCCTGCCTTCATCCGCTCGACCTGGTGGCGGACCAGGCCAAAGCCAGCCGATGAATCGACGAAGGCGGGGCAGAAGATGGGCACATCATGTTCGAAGGCGAGCTTGACGAGGCTGTTGTCCTTGCGGCCATGTTCGGCAAGAAAACGTCCCATCTCCCGGATGAAGGCACGGCTGGAATAGGGGCCGGGCGGCAGGGAATCGGCGATATCCCCGACCGTATGGTCCGTGACCTGCAGCTGCTCTTCGTCGATATAGGTATCGTAGATGCGATCGATGTAAAGAGAACGAAGTGTGTTATCATCAGGTATTTCAAGTGCCTGGTAGTGCTTGTTTCCAAGCCCTTCGAAGAAATCCATGTCCACGATCGTGGCGCCCGTCGCCACCACGCAATCGACCATGTTGGATCGCACCAGTTCGGCATACAGATCCATGCAGCCGCCGGCCGATGTGGAGCCGGCGATCACCAGGAAGATGGTGGCGTCGGGGTCTTCCAGCATCATGTTGTAGATCCGGGTCGCCCGCGCGAGATCCCGGCTGGTGAAGCTCATGTGCGCCATCTGGTCGACGATGGGCCGTGCGTCGAAGCTGGTGATGTCGATATGCTGCACCGGGCTGGAGAGAAGCTCGGCCTTGCGCTGCTGGTCGATCTGGTCGGTCATCGGTTCGGCTCCCATCGGGTCATTGCCCCGCTGCGCCTGGGCAACGGGGCTGTTCTGAAGTGGGGGAATGACAGGCGCGTGACGTAGGCGGGGCGCGCCGTCCGCGTCAAACCCGGGGTGGCAGGTCAGCTGCCGCGCGCGGCACCCAGGCGGGCAAGCGGCACCACATTGGCCGGCACGCGCGCCTCGCCGTCCGCCGGGATCAGCGACAGCATCGGGGCATCGCGCACGATCGCCGTGTCACCGGCGCCGAACCCGTTGAAGCCCGTGCGCATCGCCTGGCCATAGGCCCCAAGCTGGCCGATCTCGATATAGTCGCCGGCCGTGACGTCGGCCGGAAGATCGAACGGCCCCTTCATCTGGTCGAGGTCGTCGCAGGTGGGCCCATAGAAGGAGAATGGCACCAACTCGGCCTCAGACGGGTCCGGGCGGATCAGCCGAACCGGGTAGCGCCATGCCACATGCGCGGCGTCGAACAGCGACCCATAGGCGCCGTCGTTGATGTAGAGTTCGCTGCCGCGACGCTTTTCCACGCGGACCAGAACGGAGGCATAGTCGGCCGACAGCGCGCGGCCGGGCTCGCACCAGAGCTCGGCCGAGTAGCTGATGGGCAGGGCCTCGAAGGCGCGCTCGATCACAGCGAAATAGGTCTCGAGCCGAGGTGGCTCCATGCCCGGATAGCGCGAGGGGAAGCCGCCGCCGACATCGACGACGTCAACGGTTACGCCCGCCTCGACGATTGCCGCACGAACGAAGGCCATGGCATCGGCATAAGCCGCCGGGCTCATCGCCTGCGATCCCACATGGAAGCAGATGCCAAGCGCATCGGCGACCTGGCGGGCTGCCAGCAGCAGCGCCGGCGCATCGGCGACACCGATTCCGAACTTCGAGGCCAGGCTCAGCTTCGAGTGCGCGGAGGACACCTTGAGACGGACGCAAAGGGTGAGATCGGATGCCGGAACCCCGTCGGTCGCGCAGGCGCGGACGATCTTCGCCAGTTCCTCATGCGTGTCGAGCGAGAAGATCCGCACGCCATGGACATGATAGGCCTCGGCGATCGCTTCCTCGGCCTTCACCGGGTGCATGAAGGCGAGCACGGCTTGCGGCAGTGTCTCCCGCACGAGGCGAACCTCGGCGATCGACGCCACGTCGAACTGGCGGATTCCCCCGGCCCACAAAAGCCCGATGAGGTGGGGCGAGGGGTTGGCCTTGACCGCATAGAAGCTCTTGCCCGGAAAGGCCGAGACGAAGAAGCGCGCCGCGGCAAGCGCGGCATCGGGGCGGACAAGGGTGACAGGGGCTGCCGGTTGCAGCGCCTGCGCTACCCCCAGCGCGTTATGGCTCTCGTACAATTCAAGGGACCTCCACGAAGCAGTTGACGAAAGGCTGCCTTGCGGTGGAAGTCCCATGGGGCAGCGGACGGCGCATATGGCGACGGTGCCCCCCCATGTAAAGGAGAAAATTGTGACAGTCGGCCCGTGGGTTGGGCAGCTTTCGGTCCGAACGGGTCGGAGCGGCTCAGCGGCGCTGCTTGGCAGCCACGAAATCAGCGAGGCCGCCGACCGTTTCGAACAGGGCGCCCGAGACCTCGTCATCGTCGATCAGGATGGCGAAGCGATCCTCGAGCGCTGTCAGCACCGTTGCGACCGCCATGGAATCGAGTTCGGGCAGGTTGCCGAACAGCCTGGTCGAGCGGTCTAGCGCGGCGGCGACTTCGGGGCGCAGCGCCAGCACGTCTGCGAGGAGGGCCGCGACCTGGGCGGACAGGGTTTCGGAGCTGGTTGTCAGGCTGGCCAATTTCAGACGGATCCGACAGCTTTGAGCGGCGCGAGCCCCTACCCCACGACCGCAGGCATTGCAACGCCCGCCCATTGCGCGCCCTGGTCGGCCTGCCTAGTAACCCGGCGGTGATGGAACCGGCCACCAGCCGCCCGACCCGTTTCGTGAAGATGCACGGGCTCGGCAATGACTTCGTGATCATGGATGTGCGGTCGGAGCCGGTCGTGCCGTCCGCTGCGCGAATCCGCCAGCTTGCCGACCGGCGGGTCGGGATCGGCTGCGACCAGCTCATCCTGATCGAGCCGAGCGACAGGGCCGACGTGCGCCTGCGCTTCTTCAATCCGGACGGAAGCGAGGCAGGAGCCTGCGGGAACGGCACCAGGTGCGCGGCCAGCCTCCTGGGCGGGGCGCTGCGGATCGAAACGGCCGGCGGGCTTCTGTCGGCCTCGGCAACGAAAGAGGGCATCACCATCGACATGGGCATGCCCCGATTCGACTGGGCCGACATCCCGCTGGCCTATGCGATGGATACCTCGGCCCTGCCCGTTGCCTGGGAGGATCTTGAAGCCCCGGTCGCGGTCTCGATCGGCAATCCGCATGTGGTGTTCATGGTCGCCGATGCCGATGCGGTGGACCTCGGGCGGCTGGGTCCGCTCATCGAGGCCGATCCCCTGTTCCCCGAGCGGGTGAATGTGAACATCGCGACGGTGCTCGCGCCGGACCGAATCCGCCTTCGGGTCTGGGAACGGGGCGCTGGCCTGACGCCTGCGTGCGGAACCGGCGCGTGCGCCACCTTTGCGGCAGCACGGTTGCGGGCGCTCATCGGGCCGTCGGCGACGATCCTGCTGCCGGGCGGAGACCTGCAGATCGCCGAAGGGCCGGATGGTCATCTTCTCATGACCGGCCCGGTGCAGACCAGCTTCACGGGCGAGACAAGGCTGTGAGCGTGCAGGTCGTCGTGCACGGCTGCCGCAGCAATCTGGCCGAGCGCGACGCGCTGGCCGCACTCGCCCCGGCCGGTTCGACCGTGATCAACAGTTGCGCGGTGACCGCATCGGCCGTGCGGGATGCGCGCGCGGCTGCTCGCCGGGCTGCCCGATGCGGCCCCGTTTTCGTGACCGGCTGCGCTGCGACGGTCGAGCCTTCGCGGTTCGGGGATGTCGCCATTGTTGTCCCCAATTCGCTGAAGCTCGACCCGGCGTACTGGAACCGCCCATCCCGACCGATGGTCGCGACACGACAGGCCCGTGCCTTCCTCGCCATCCAGGACGGGTGCGACCACGCCTGCACCTTCTGCATCACCCGGATCGCGCGCGGTCGGGCGCGTTCGACCCCGCTTGTGGATGTGCTTGCCGCTGCCCGGCGCCTGGTCGAGACCGGTGTCCTGGAACTTGTGCTGACCGGAATCGACCTGTCGGGCTGGGGAGAGGATCTGGATGGCGACCTCCGTCTGGGTCATCTCGTGCAGGCTCTGCTCGCCGGCGTCGACGGGCTTCGCCGCCTTCGCCTGTCCTCGATCGACGGGGCCGAGGCCGATGACACGCTGATCGAGGCCTTCGGCGATGCACGGGTCATGCCGCAGGCGCATCTGTCGCTGCAGTCAGGGGATGATCTGGTTCTTGCCCGCATGAAGCGCCGCCATCGCCGCGCCGATGCCCTGCGGCTGGTTGCGCGCCTGAAGGCCGTGCGTCCGGACATCGCGATCGGCGCCGACCTGATCGCAGGCTTCCCGACGGAGTCGGCCGATGCGCACGCCAGATCGCTGTCGCTCATTGCCGAAGCGGATATCGTGCAGGCGCACATCTTCCCCTTTTCACCGCGCCCCGGCACGCCGGCGGCCCGGATGCCCCGGCATGCACCTCTTGCCGTTCGGGCGCGGGCGGCAGAACTCCGCGCTGTAGCAACGGCGCACCGGCAACGCTTCCTGGAACGGCTGGTCGGGCAGGCTGTCGAGACCGTCTCGGAGGGCGAGACCGGGATCACGCCGCATGGCGCGCGCCTGCGCTACGCGGCGTTCCGGCCGCATGGCGCTTGCACGGTGGTGACGGTCGGCAGCGCAACCGGGGGGTCGTTGACGGAATGACGGACAGGGCAACCGAAAAATCCGGCTGGCTGGAACGGATGCGATCCGGCCTTCAGAAGTCATCTGAAAAGTTCGCGCAGAATCTGACGTTTCTGGTCGGGGGCGGCCGGATCGAGGCCGAGGATCTGGAGACGATCGAGGATGGGCTGATCGCAGCCGATCTGGGACCATCGGTGGCGGCCCGGATCGTCGGGCGCCTTGCCGAGGCCCGTCTTGCCGGTGCGATCGACATGACGCGCGTTCGCCAGGTGGCGGCCGATGAAATCACGGCCATCCTGATGCCGCTTGCAAAGCCGCTTCTGGTCACGGCCTTTCCGCGGCCGCACACGATTCTGGTCGTCGGGGTGAACGGAACCGGCAAGACGACGACGATCGCCAAGCTTGCCCACAATTTCCAGGAAGATGACTATGCCGTCATGCTGGCCGCCGGCGACACCTTCCGTGCGGCCGCCGTCGAGCAGCTGGGGGTCTGGGGGCAGCGGCTCGGCGTGCCGGTCATCTCGGGTCGGGAAGGGGCGGACGCCGCCGGGCTGGCCTTCACGGCAATGGAGGAAGCCCGCGCCTCGGGCCGGGACGTGCTGCTGGTCGATACGGCAGGGCGCCTGCAGAACAAGGTCGGCCTGATGGACGAACTCGCGAAGGTGCGCCGTGTCCTCGGCCGGCAGCAGCCGGGTGCCCCGCACGACACCGTGCTGGTGCTGGATGCGACGACCGGCCAGAATGCGCTGTCGCAGATCGAGATTTTCCGGGAGGTGGCCGGCGTGACCGGCCTTGTGATGACCAAGCTGGATGGAACCGCGCGCGGCGGCGTGCTCGTGGCGGCAGCCGAGAAGTTCGGCCTGCCCGTCCATGCCATAGGGGTCGGCGAACGGCTCGGGGACCTTCGGCCCTTCGATGCCAGGGCCTTCGCCGAGGCGCTGACGGGGGCCGGCGGATGAGCGATCCGGCCGCCGCCGCTGCGGGCCGCCGCGAGATGGAGGGCTGGCGCAAGCTCGCCGTCGATCTCGGGCCGCTCGTGATCTTCTTCGCAGTCTATTCCTGGCAGGACATCTTCGCCGCGACAGCGGCCTTCATGGTGGCGACAGCAGTCGCCATGGCCTTCGCCTGGACGCAGGTGCGGCACATCCCCGCCATGACCTGGTTCTCGGCCGCACTGGTCGGCGTGTTCGGCGGGCTGACGCTCTGGCTCCAGGACGAGACCTTCATCAAGGTGAAGCCGACCATCGTCTTCCTGATCTTCAGCGCGATCCTCTTTTTCGGCGTGTTCAGGAAGCGAAACTATCTCAAGGCATTGCTTGGCTCCGCATTTACGGGACTTTCAGACAGGGGCTGGCATGTGCTGGGCCTTCGCTGGGCGTGGTTCTTTTTGCTTCTGGCGGCCCTCAACGAGATGTTCTGGCGGCTTTTCCCGACAGACATCTGGGTGCATTTCAAGGTCTGGGGCGATACGCTGCTGACCTTCATCTTCGCGATTGCCCAGTTTCCCATGCTGAAAAGGCATGGGCTGAAGCTGGACGACGGCAAGGCGGACTGACCGGTCACCTGCGCTCGTGGCTGCGAACGAGCTGGTCGAGAAGGCGTACGCCCCAGGCCGAGGCGCCGGCCGGATCGATGGCTGTCGCCTGCGTCCGCCAGGCAACGCCTGCGATGTCGAGATGGGCCCAGGGGATCGCCTCGGGCGTGAAATGCCCGATGAAATGGGCGCCGAGGCTGGCGCCGGGGCCGGTTCCTTCGGTCGAGTTGCGGACATCGGCAATCTCGGAGCGGATGAGGCGCGCATAGGCCGGATTGAGCGGCAGCGGCCAGACGGCATCCCCGCTTGCGCGGGCAGCGGCCTCGACCCGGGCGCCCAGCGCCGGCTCGCGGGCGAACAGTGCGGCATACTGGTCGCCCAGAGCCGCGGCCGCCGCGCCGGTCAGCGTCGCCATGTTGACGATGGCGGCCGGTCGGTCCTGCCGGGCGACATACTGGTTGGCATCCGCCAGCACCACGCGCCCCTCGGCGTCGGTGTTGATGATTTCCATCGTCTGCCCGCCGAACGTGCGGACGACGTCACCGGGTCGGGTTGCATTCCCGCCGGGCATGTTCTCGGCAAGCGCCGCGACCGCGATGACATTGACCGGGGCCTGTCGGCGGGCAGCGGCCAGCACCGCCCCCGTCACCCGGGCCGCCCCCGACATGTCATATTTCATGCGCCACATGCCACTGGCGGGCTTGATGGAAATGCCGCCCGTATCGAAGGTGATCCCCTTGCCCACCAGCGCGAGCGGGGCCTGGTCCCCGGCACCGCGATAGCGGACAAGCATGAGGCGCGCCGGGCGCCGGGACCCCTGGGAGACGGAGAGGATCGCCCCCATGTTGAGGCGGCGCATCTGGGCCTCGTCCAGCACCTCGATGCTGACATTCGGGATGCCGCGGAAGGCCTGCCGGGTCGCGTCCACGAAGCTTTCCGGATGAACGAGATTTGCCGGCGCGCTGACGAGATCGCGCGAGAAGCGGATGGCATCGGCCAGATGCGCCTCATCCCGCGCCCAGCGGGCCGCCATGGCCTCGGCATCCGGCGCCACGATGCTGAACGGCTGTGCCGGCGGGGCCTTCGCCGCCGACTTCAGCCGGTCATAGCGATACTGGCCGAGCGAGGCGCCGAGCGCGAGCGCAACGGCGCTTCCCGCCGGCAGCCCACCGGCGAGGATGGCAACAGGGTGCGGCACGTCCCGCAGGGCCTGCGCGATCCTGCCCCCTGCCTCGTTGAGCTCCGGCGCGGTCGGCTGGGTCCCGCCGGGCTTCAACCCGACCAGCAGGATGAGCGGGTGACCGGCGATCGACGACAGCCGAAGCTGGTTCCCGTCTTCGGGCGTCCAGGCCAGCACCGTCGCCGCCTGCTGGATGGCGGCCGCCGTCCCGGCCGGCAGGCCGGGTGCCGCCCGCGCCACATCGAGCGGTGCCATGACCGGGATTGCAAGGACGGCACCGGCTGGAACTGCGGCCGCGAAGCCGATCGGGCGTTCGGGACTGTTTGCCCGGCCGGAGGGGTCGACCCCGGATCCCGCCAGACCGGCCGGCCGTTCCTGCGCGACCGCGGGGGATGCGATCGCCAGCGCCAGCACAAATGCAGATGCCGTGAAAGCAAATCGATACATCACACTGATCTCCATAGAAAAGAAACCTTTGTTTCAATCCCGCTTCGGTTGCCGCGCGGCCCAGGCTTCCGCCTGCCGGCGCGCGAGTGCCACAAGATTGCCGAGGGCGATGTTCATGTCGACGAGATGGAGACCCCAGCCGGGCAGGGCCTGGTCCATGCTCGTCAGCACCTGCGTGATCGAGGGCACATCGCTCTCGACAGCGAGATAGCTGGTTCCGTCGGCGCCGCGACGGCACGCGCCGCGGATCATGCCTGACAGCTGGTAAGCGGCCGTCGCCACCGGAACCGGGGAGAGGTTTGCCGTGAAGCCGGAGGAGCCCGCCGCGCGCGGGCGGGCAGGGAAGATGGCCGTCAGCATGGGCGTATCCATCACCTGCGCCGGGTTGACGCAGGCCGTCATCAGCCCCGGGCCCGGTCGGCCAGCGAAGCGATTGCTGGCAGCCGGTGGCTGCGGATCGTGAAACGACACATAGGCCACGGTGCAGCCGGTATCATTGGCCCGCCGGCACAATGGGAGCATGGGTGGAACGTCCACATCCGCCAGCCCCGCCTCTGGATCGGCAACGGGGACAGGCCAGCCGATCAAGAGGGCGGACACGATGCGGGCCGAGACGGGCGTCCGCGCGATCTCCTCGGCGATGAGGCGGGCGAGATGGCGGGCCCCCTGGCTATGGCCGATCAGGATGACGCCGCGACTGTCATTGTCCTTCTCGAGATAGTGGCGCCATGCTGAGCGCACATCGGAATAGGCAAGCTCCACGTCGCCCTTGGCCGTGCCGGCGATGCTGGCCAGTGTCGTCTGGCGATACAGCGGTGCGAACCGTCGGCAGATCTCGCCGAACCGCGCAAACTGCTGCTGCACAACGTAGCGTTCATCGTCGGTCAGGCTTCCGTCCGAGTTTCCTGCCGGCTGCCTCGACACGGTCGGATAGACATAGAAGCAGTCGACGAGCGGCTTCCGGGCCGGCGGTGGCGGCAGCTCGATCGCGCCGGAGCGGCTTACGTCGGTCAGCGACAGGTCGGTATCGCACGGCCCGGTCGCATCCGGGCGGCAGAGCCAGCTTGCCGGCGATGCAAAATCCATCGACATCGCGGGCGCGGCGGCAAGCCCCACAAGCAGCAAGAGAGCACATGATCGCATCGGCGCTTCTCCCCAGTCCAGGGTTCCATAGAGCGGCTTGCTGCGCCAAGGGCAAGCCGGCGCAACCGGCAAGGATCGAGACGTAAGCTGCTGCGGGGAAGGTCATTCATGCATCTGATGGGCCGGCTGCTCGGGCTGGTCGCGCTCGTCGTCCTGCTTGTGACGGGCATCGGCCTGTGGAACGCCACGCGACCGCCGGTGGTCGTGCGGGCCGATGTGCCGCTTGCCGGCCTGCCGGCGGGCATGCAGATTCGTGTGCTGCTGATCGCCGACATCCATTTCGGCTTTCCCGACATGGGGACGAGGCGCCTGCTGAAGACCGTTTCGATTGCCCGGGCCGAACAGCCCGACCTCGTCATCCTTGCCGGCGATTACATGGGCGGCAAGCTGATCGACTGGCCACGGCCCTGGCTCGAACAGGCGCTGCCACCGCTCGCTGCTCTCGATGGCCCGCTGGGCGCCTTCGCGACGCTGGGCAACCACGACAATGCAGTCTGGACGCCGCGGGTGATGGCGCTGATGGTGCGGCCGCGACTGCTTCGGAACGAGGCCGTGGACGCCGGCCCGCTGGTTGTTGCTGGTGTCGATTCGATCGATATCGGCGCCGATGTCGCGGGGGCCATCGCGCAGGCGCCCGCCGGCAAGCCGCTGCTTCTCGTGATCCATGAGGGCGATCATCTGCTGCATGTGCCGCCGCCATCCGACCGGCCGGTCCTGGCCCTGGCCGGGCATACACATGGCGGCCAGATCCGCCTGCCCGGGATCGGCTCTGTCGGGCACCTGCTGTCGAGGCCGACCGTGTGTCTGCGCGGCCTGTGCCGGGTGAACGGGTGGCCGCTCTATGTGACGTCCGGCGTGGGGACGAGCTGGCTGCCGCTGCGGTTCGGCGTTCCTCCGGAAATCGTCGTGCTGACCCTTCAGGCGGAAGGCAGGAAATCCGGCACCGACAGATAGCGTTCGCCGGTGTCGTAGTTGAACCCCAGGATGCGGGCGGTCGCTGGCAGTTCGGGGATCATCTGCGCGATCGCCGCGAGCGTCGCGCCCGACGAGATGCCCACGAGCATGCCCTCGTTGCGGGCAGCCCGGCGGGCCCAGTCCTTCGCGTCGTCCGGCGCCACCTGAACGACACCGTCGAGCAGATCGGTATGCAGATTGCCGGGAATGAAGCCCGCGCCGATGCCCTGGATGGGGTGCGGCGCCGGCTGTCCCCCGGAAATGACCGGCGACAGGGTCGGCTCGACGGCGAAGATCCGGATCGCCGGCCACGCGACCTTCAGCACCCGTGCCACTCCCGTGATGTGGCCGCCCGTTCCCACCCCTGTGATCACTGCGTCGATCGGCTCGTCCCGGAAATCTTCAAGAATTTCCTGAGCAGTTGTATTGACATGGACATCGATGTTCGCAGGATTATCGAATTGTTGCGGCATCCAGGCGCCCGGTGTTTCCGCGACGATCTCGTGCGCCCGCTCGATGGCGCCCTTCATGCCCTTCTCGCGCGGCGTGAGATCGAATGTCGCGCCGAAGGCCAGCATCAGCCGGCGGCGCTCGACACTCATCGACTCCGGCATCACCAGCACGAGCGGGTAGCCCTTCACGGCGGCGACCATGGCAAGCCCGATGCCGGTGTTGCCGCTGGTCGGTTCGACGATGGTGCCCCCCGGCTTCAGCGCGCCGGAACGCTCCGCATCCTCGATCATGGCCAGCGCGATTCGATCCTTGATGGAGCCGCCCGGGTTCTGCCGTTCCGACTTGATCCAGACCTCTTGGTCCGGGAACAGTCGCGCAAGACGGATGTGGGGCGTGTGTCCGATCGTCTCGAGGATGGACCGGGCGCGCATGTCAGGCCTCCTGCCGGCGTTTCAGATCATCGGGGATGTCGAGCCGGTCGACATCCCTGAGTGCGGGAAAGAGCCGCATCCATAGCAGCGTCACCCCGCAGGCAAGCAAGCCCCCCATGACGGTTGCCGGGACAGGACCCATCAGCGCTGCCATGGTGCCGGCGCGGAATTCGCCCAGTTCGTTCGAGGCGCTGATGAACAGCATCGACACAGAAGAAACACGTCCGCGCATGGCATCTGGCGTATGGAGCTGGATCAGCGACGACCGCACATAGACCGAAACCATGTCGGCCCCGCCCATCACCACGAGGGCCGCAACCGAAATCGGCAGGCTTGTCGACAGACCGAAGATCACGGTGGCGAGCGCGAACAGGCCGACACCGGCGAACATCTTGGTTCCAACACGGCTGCCGAGCGGATTGCGTGTCAGGGCAAGGGCCACGATGCCGGCACCCAGTGCCGGCGCGGCACGCAGCATCCCCAGCCCATCCGGCCCGACCATCAGAATGTCCCGTGCGAAGATCGGCAGCATGGCGGTGGCGCCCGCCAGGATGACGGCGAACAGGTCGAGCGAAATGGCACCCAGCACGATCTGGTTCGAGCGCACATAGCCCAGCCCTTCGCGCACCGAGTCGAGCCCGCGGGCGACGCTGTGGGCAGGCAGCTGGACGGCGGGAATGCGGAACAGGGCGATCAGCGAGACGATGAGCAGTGCAGCTGCCAGCGCATGGGGAAGGGGCGGTTCTGCATCATAGGCGAAGCCGCCGATGACGGGCCCCAGAACAGCCCCGGCCTGCCAGCCGATCGAGTTCCAGGCGATCGCCGTCGGCAGCACCGTCGGCGGCACGAGGTTGGGGGCAAGCGCCTGGAGGGAGGGGGAGGCGAAAGCCCGGGCGACACCCAGTAGCAGGGCAACCGCAAAGAGCGGCCAGAGCAGGGCCGATCCGGCCGCCGCGAGGGCCGTGAGCACAAGCGCACAAACCAGTTCGAGCGCGATCGCTGCGCGCGCGATATGCCGGCGGTCGATCCGGTCCGCGATGACGCCAACCAGCAGGGAGAGCAGGAAGACCGGCAGAAACTGGGCCAGGCCCACCAGGCCAAGCAGGAAGGCGGCCTCGCGAACCGACATGGTCTGGCGGGCCAGGTCATAGACCTGCCAGCCGATCACGACGACCATCATGATCTGCGCGAGCGTCGAACCGAGGCGGGCGACGAAAAAGGCCCTGAAGGGCTGGTAGGCGAAGGGGGAAGAGGCCTTGCTCACGCGACCCGGCTGCTAGGCGCGATGGCCGGGCCGCGCAATCCGCGGGTGGATCACGGCGACCCGCAGGGAATGGAGGGCCAGGCAAGGTCCTTGTCTGGCGCTCTCACCAGCATCGCTAACCCCATGCGGAGAAAACGGAAGGCAAGGGCGGCCGATCCGGTTCAGCCGGATCGGAGCCCGCTCTAGCCGGCGTCGCGCGCTGCAAGCAGGCGGGCCAGATCGACCGGATCATGCTTCGAATAGTCGGCGTCGATCTCGGCCAGCAAGGCGGCGCGTGCGTCGGCCGGCAGGGATTTGCGGATCACGCCGAGCGCGCGTGGCGCAGCGGCAAGCACCACCTTCTCGCCGCTCGCCACCAGGCCGGCGATCCGCTCGGCCGCTTCGGTCGCGAACCGGGTCTCGGCGGCGTCGTGCGGGTCGGGCGCTTCATAGGCACTGCGCCGGGGTGAAAAGCTCTGAAAGCTTCGGCCCGGCGCGCTGCTTCCAAGTTCCGCCGAAGAGGGCAGCACAAGCTCGAGTGCATCCTCGCGCTCGAGCCGCGGCTCGGCTGCCGGTCCCTTCTGCCGATATTGCACCAGGCGGGCCCCGTCGGTGACGATGACGATCGAACCGGTGGGTATCAGCATGGCAGGTCTCCTTTGGTCACCGTTCAGCCGGGTTGGACGAAACTGTCGAGCACCATCCTGGTTCCGGCCTGGTCGAAGGCGATTTCCAGCTTGTTGCCATCCTGCCCCAGGATGGTGCCCATGCCGAACTTCTTGTGGAAGATGCGATCGCCGGCGACGAGGTCCGTTCGGGCGGGGCCACCGACAGTGCTGCGAAGCGGTCGTGCCTCGATGGTCGTGGGCGGGCGCAGCCCGCCACGGGCCTGCGCGCGATCCCAGCCCGGCCCCCGGCCGCTCCCCCGGGCAAGGTCGGAAAAGGGGTCACTCTGGTTGAGCGCCGCGCGCCACAGGCTGGGCCCGCCGGACAGGGTGGTCTCGGCTTCCACATGGGTTTCGGGCAGCTCGGCGAGGAAACGGCTCGGGATGGCGGCTGTCCACTGACCATAGACCCGTCGGTTGGCGGCGTGGAGGATGGTCGCCCGCCGGCGTGCACGCGTGATCCCGACATAGGCCAGCCTGCGTTCCTCCTCGAGCGCGGCCGCCCCATTCTCGTCGAGCGCGCGCTGCGACGGGAACAGTCCCTCCTCCCAGCCCGGGAGGAACACATGGTCGAACTCGAGTCCCTTGGCTGCATGCAGCGTCATCATCGTGACCTTGGCCTCGGCGTCGGCGCGGTCGTTCTCCATCACGAGTGCCACATGCTCGAGGAAGGCCGTGAGATCGGCAAACCCCTCCATGGCCCGCACCAGTTCGGCGAGATTGTCGAGGCGGCCTGCCGCCTCGGCCGAGCGGTCGGCTTCCAGCATGGCCACATAGCCGGATTCCTCGAGGATGAGCTGCGCGAGCGCCCCCTGTTCGAGCGACTCCGCCTGCGCCCGCCAGCGCCTCAGACCCGCCAGGAAGTCCGCCAGGGCGCGTCGCGCCGCCGGCGGCAGCTCGTCGGTCTCGACGAGCGCCTGCGCGGCGGCCGGAAGCGACAGGCCGGTCGCGCGGGCGTGGGCCAGGATACGGGCACGCGCCTTGTCACCCAGCCCGCGCTTGGGGACATTCACGATCCGCTCGAAGGCAAGCGCATCGTCGGGCTGCGCCACCAGCCGCAGATAGGCCAGTGCATCACGAACTTCCGCTCGCTCGTAGAAACGAAAACCACCAACAATCCGATAGGGTAATCCGATTTGTATGAAGCGGTCTTCGAACTCCCTCGTCTGGAAGGAGGCGCGCACCAGGATGGCGATGTCCGATGCTGCCGCGCCCTCGTGCAGCAGCCGTTCGATCCGCTCGCCGACCAGCCGCGCTTCCTCCGGGCCGTCCCACACCGCGACCGTGCGGACCTTCTCGCCACCGGAAATCTCGGTCCACAGCGTCTTGCCCAGTCGTCCGCGGTTGTGCGCGATCACGCCCGATGCGGCCGCCAGGATATGTGGCGTCGAGCGGTAGTTCTGCTCCAGCCGGATCACCCGGGCGCCGGGAAAGTCCGCCTCGAAGGTGAGGATGTTGCCGATTTCCGCCCCGCGCCAGCTGTAGATCGACTGGTCATCGTCGCCGACGCAGCAGATATTGCCCTGTCCGCCGTGCGAGGGGGCAGCCAGCAGGGTCAGCCAGCGATACTGGGCGGCATTGGTGTCCTGATATTCGTCGACCAGGACGAAGCGGAACCGGCGCTGCCAGTCGGCCAGAAGGTCGGGATGCCCCTCGAGGATGCCGATCATGTGCAGCAGCAGGTCGCCGAAGTCGACTGCATTCAGGGTCGCCAGTTCCGCCTGGTAACGGGTGTAGAGTCGCGCACCTGCGCCATCGGCGAAGGCGTGGGCCTCGCCAGCCGGCACGTCGGCCGGCCGCCAGCCCCGGTTTTTCCAGCGGTCGATCAGGCCTGACAGCTGGCGGGCGGGCCAGCGCTTCTCCTCGATCCCGGCATCGAGGATCAGGCGCTTCAGCAGCCGACTCACATCATCCGTATCGAGAATGGTGAAGTTGGGTCGCAGCCCGGCCAGCTCGGCGTGGCGGCGAAGCATGCGCGCGGCGATCGAGTGGAAGGTGCCGAGGAACGGCATGCCTTCGGCGCCCGGGCCGATCAGCAGGCCGAGCCGGTGGCGCATCTCGGAAGCCGCCTTGTTGGTGAAGGTGACGGCCAGGATCTCAGAGGGATAGGCCCGTCGCCGCGCCAGGATTTCGGCGAGACGTGCCGTCAGCGCCCGCGTCTTGCCAGTGCCTGCGCCTGCCAGCACCAGCACCGGCCCGTCGAGGTGGGTCGCAGCCTCGCGCTGGGGAGGGTTGAGACCCTGCAGCCAGGGCGGATCGTCCGCGGGAAGCGTTGCCATGGTTCAGGAACAGATAGCGAACTCAGGCCACCGGCCGCAAGAGCGTCAGTCGGGCCTTTCCGACACGTCGTTCGGCCTCGACGCCGAAGCCTGCCAGATCCAAGGCTTCGTCTGCCGCAGTTTCAGCGCCGATCCATGCATGGTCCGCAATCCATCCGCCGGCCCGCGCCGAGGACAGGGCCGGTCCGACGAGGCCCTGCCGATAGGGCGGATCGAGAAGGACGAGATCGGCCGGCCAGTCGGCCGGCGGCAACCGGGTGGCGTCGAGCGCGAGCAGCCGGGCATTGGCAGCAAGCGTGGCGATGTTTTCGGCGATGGCGGCCCGCGCGCCGGAATCGGCCTCGACGAGGATCGCGCGCTCGGCCCCGCGGGACAGTGCTTCGAGCCCCAGCGCCCCGGATCCGGCGAACAGGTCGAGGACGGAAAGCCGGTCGAACCCGCCGAGCCGGCTTGCCAGCATGGAGAAGAGGGTTTCGCGGGTTCGGTCGGCAGTCGGGCGCGTCAGGGAGCCGGACGGTGCGACCAGTCGCCGGCTGCGCCAGCGCCCGGCAATGATCCTCACGGCGGCGAACCCTTGCGATCGAGGGCCCTCAGGTTGCGCCGCAGTGCCGCGACGGCTCCGCCGGACACCTCGCTGACCGCGCGAACGGCCAGGTCGCCCAAGGCAAAGGGCCCGTATCGCGTGCGGATCAGCCGGCTGACCTTCAGGCCGAGCGATTCGCACAGCTTGCGGACCTCGCGGTTCTTGCCCTCGGTCAGCGTCATCGTCAGCCAGATGTTGGCACCGCCCCCCTGCGCCCGGCGGTCGATCGAGGCATCGACCGGGCCATAGCGGACACCCTCGAAGGTGGCGCCGAGTGCCAGCGCCTCCAGTGCGGACTGGTCCACCCGGCCCAGCGCGCGCACCCGGTAGGTGCGCGGTACCGCGTTGGCAGGCAGCTCCAGCGCCCGCTTGAGTTCGCCATCGTTGGTGAGCAGCAGCAGGCCCTCGGTGTTGAGATCGAGCCGGCCGACGGGCAGCAGGCGCGGCAGTCCGGGCGGCAGCACGTCATAGATGGTGGGGCGGCCGCCCGGATCCCGCGCGGCCGTCAGGACGCCGGCGGGCTTGTGGAACAGGAACAGCCGGGTCGCCTCGGCCGCTGCAACCGGCCGGCCGTCGACGGTGACACCTTCAAGCGAGGGGAGCAGCGTGGCGGGTGTCTGGAGAGGGGTGCCGTTCAGGGCTACCCGGCCTTCGGCGATCATCCGCTCAATATCCCGCCGCGAGGCGATGCCCGCGCGCGCCAGCAGCTTCGCGACCCGCTCGCCCCGTCCCGGCGTGGCGGCCGCAGGCGTTGGACCGGCCGGGCGGTTCCGTGTCGCGCCCCTTCGTCCCGGCGTGCGGACGCGCCCCGCCCGCGACATGCTGCCGCTAGGTCCGGGTGATCGCCGTTCAGTCATCGACGGGCACGCCGATCGCCGATTTCGACGTCCGGATCGTGAGGGAGGTCTTGACGCTCGCGACATTGCTGGCGCTCGTCAGCGAGGAGGTGAGGAAGGTCTGGAAGCTCGGCAGGTCGCGCGCGACGACCTTCAGGATGAAGTCGATCTCTCCGTTGAGCATGTGGCATTCCCGAACTTCCGGCAGGGCGGCGACATGCGCTTCAAAGGCCTTCAGATCCGCCTCGGCCTGGCTTTTGAGGCTGACCATCGCGAACACGGTGATCGGCCAGCCGAGTGCCTCGGGCGCCAGGTCGGCGTGATAGCCCCGGATGACGCCGCTTTCCTCGAGGGCCCGCACCCGGCGCAGACAGGGTGGCGCGGTGAGGCCGACGTGGGCGGCGAGCTCGACATTGGTCATGCGTCCGTCGGCCTGCAGGCGTCTGAGGATCGCCCGGTCGATGGAGTCGATCTGGTGGGGTCTGCTCATGGGGTTCCGTCGGCGAGAGGAATCGCGTTGCGCCAGTGCCCCCGGCCGCTACAGGTTTGTTGCGGGCGCGCGCAAGGGAAAGCGCATCTGGCCCGCTTGCACGGGCCCGGGCTGCCGCCTAAGTCCGCCGGCGAAAGGTGCCCGCCATGTCCGAACCCGTGCCCCAGACATATCGCACCCGCCTTCTCGTGATCGGGTCCGGCCCGGCCGGCTATACGGCGGCCGTCTACGGCGCGCGCGCCATGCTGGAACCGATCCTGGTGGAAGGGCTTCAGCCCGGCGGCCAGCTGACGATCACGACCGATGTCGAGAACTGGCCGGGCGAGAGCAGCATCCTGGGCCCTGAGCTGATGGCAAAGATGCGCGCGCATGCCGAGCATGTGGGAGCCCGCCTGGTGTCGGACATCATCGTCGAGGTGGACCTCGCCGTCCGCCCGTTCGTGGCGATCGGCGACAGCGGCACCCGCTACGAGGCGGACAGCCTGGTCATCGCGACGGGGGCCAGCGCGCGCTGGCTGGGCCTGGAATCGGAAACCCGGCTTCGTGGACGAGGCGTGTCGGCCTGCGCGACCTGTGACGGTTTCTTCTTTCGGGGCAAGCATGTGGCGGTCGTCGGCGGGGGCAACACCGCGGTGGAGGAAGCCCTGTTCCTCACCAACTTCGCAAGCAGGGTCACGCTGATCCATCGCCGTGACACGCTGCGCGCCGATCGCACCAACCAGGCTCGCCTGTTCGCCAACCCGAAGGTGGAGACCATCTGGAACGCGACCGTCCAGGAGGTTCGCGGTGACGATGGCGTGACCGGGCTGGTCTTGGCAGACGCCCGGACGGGCGAGACGCGGACCCTGCAGGTGGATGGCCTGTTCGTCGCGATCGGTCATGACCCGGCGACGACCCTGTTCCGCGGCAAGCTTGCGATGGACGAGGACGGCTACATCCTGACCGCGCCCGACTCGACGGCAACCAGCGTGCCGGGCGTGTTTGCGGCCGGTGACGTGCGGGACAAGCTCTATCGCCAGGCCGTGACGGCGGCGGGCATGGGGTGCATGGCGGCGCTGGAAGCCGAGCGCTTTCTTGCCCATGTGGCCGATGCGCCCGAACTGGCGGCGGCCTGAGGATCGTGCCGCTCGACTGGGACAAGCTGCGACTGTTCCATGCGGTTGCCGGCGCCGGCAGCTTCACCGAGGCGGCCCGCAGGTTGAACCTGTCGCAGCCGGCGCTCAGCCGCCAGATTCTCGCGCTCGAGGATTCGCTTGGCGCGAAACTGTTTCACCGCCACGCACGCGGGCTCGCGCTGACGAACGAGGGCGAGCAGCTCTTCGCCATGACGACGCGAACCGCCGAGGAACTCGAACGGACCAAGGGGTCCATCGAGGCGACCCGCAACCGGCCGACGGGCGAGATCAAGCTGACGACCACGGTCAGCTTCGGATCATCATGGCTGCCCGAGCAACTGGCTGATTTCCTTGCCCTCTATCCCGATATCCGGATCAGCCTGCTGCTGTCTGACGAGGAGCGGGATCTTGCGCGCCACGAGGCCGATTGCGCCATCCGCTTCCACAAGCCGCATCAGGTGGATCTGATCCAGCGCCCCCTGGCGGCGATCCGGCATCGTCTGTGTGCATCGCGCGCCTATCTCGAAGCCCATGGCGAGCCGCGCACGCCGGCCGACCTGCAGAAGCACCGGATGATCGCCTACGGACCGGAGGCGCCTGCCTATCTGCGCTCGATCAACTGGGCGCTCGAGATCGGCCATGACGGCCCGCCGCGCGAGCCGGTGCTGAGCGTCAACAACAGCTTTGGCGTGTTGCGCGCCGTGGAGGGCGGGGCGGGAATCGCGGCCCTCCCGACCTATCTCATCCGCCAGTCCAGCCGGCTCAAGATGCTCCTGCCGGATGTGCAAGGGGCCGTGTTCCAGACCTATTTCGTCTATCCGGCCGAACTCAGGGGATCGGTTCGGGTGGCTGCACTGCGGGACTTCCTGATCGACCGGATGACGCCGGCGCATCTCGGCGAGGGGCTGAACGCAGGATAAACGCCATGCATCGCCTGCATGGCTGCCGTGATTTCTTCGCACTTGCACAAAATGTCCAGACAACATAGATAAACGCTGTTGCTGCAATGCAGCGCACAGCCGGGCACCTCTCCTCCTCCCCGAGGGTCCGGTTGGGTCGACCGCCACTCTCCCTCCCTCCCATGGAGGTCGGCCGAAATCTGGGCCCGGGTCGAGTTCGCTCCCCGGGCCCTTCTTCTTTTCCGCCCCGATCGTCGCGCACCGGGATGACAGCCCGAAGCGGACGCGCTACCCGGTTCCGGGGTGGGGCCTGTAGCTCAACTGGTCAGAGCTGGCCGCTCATAACGGCTTGGTTGCGGGTTCGAGTCCTGCCGGGCCCACCATCCTGTCCCGCGCTTACAGGGGTTTGGCCCCGGGACGGGCGGCCTTTGCTGCCCGTTCCGCCCAGCTTGCCCAGCCCGCGGCAAGGCCGGGTGCCCGGGCGAGCGCTGCAAGCGCTTCCGGCGAGGGCGTGTCCGCGTAGGAGACAGCCAGCACGTCGGCGATGGTCCAGGCGTTGTCCGGTCGATGGGCCAGCACCGGCCGGTTTCCGGCTTCCACCATGCCCGCTTCGATGACACGCAGATACCAGCCCGGGCGCCCGTTGCCGACCATGGCCTTGACCATGCCCGGATCACCGAACCATCGGGCCAGGGTGGCACAGGGCTGGCGGGGCTGACAGGGTTCCAGCAGCGCCGACCCCACCCGCCAGCGGTCGCCGATGCAGACGCTGGACTCGTCGAGCCCCGCGATCAGCAGATTCTCGCCAAAACCCCCGGGCACCAGCCGCTCGGCATGCCGGGGATGATCGGCTGCCCACAGCGCATAATTCTCGGCCGAATAGGCGTAGATGGCCTTCTCGGGGCCGCCATGCACGCGGGTGTTCGCAACCTCGTCGCCCTCCAGCCCGAGCGGGTGAACCGCAACCGGGCCCGTTCGCGACTGTTTGGCATAGGCGGTCCGGTAGCCGTCGATCAGGCGGGCATGACCGGTGCGGACATCGAGCAGTCGGGGCAGGTGGTCGATCATCCCCCTCCCTAGACTGAGCGGTTGGCGGCCGCCAGCGATGCGCGCAGCGGGACGGACAGAAACCAGGGGAGATATCCGATGAACGGCCTGACCGACTCCGCGCAATCGATCCTTGGCGCCATTCTGGCGATGGGTCTGCTCACGCTCGTCATGTTCCTGTGGATGTACGCCACCCGGCTGCCGGCTTTCGCGCGTGCCCGCATCGACCCGCAGGAGGCGATGCATCCCGGCAGCTATCATGACCGGATCCCGAGCGAGGTCCGCCGTGTCGCGGACAATTACAATCATCTGTTCGAAGCCCCGACGCTGTTTTACGCGATCGCCCTGTCGGTCGTGCTGCTCGGGTTCGCGGATCCGGTCCATGCCGCCTGCGCCTGGGCCTATGCTGGCCTGCGGGTCGCCCACTCGGTGCTGCAGGCGACCATCAACCGGGTCACCCTGCGCTTTGTCCTGTTCGCCCTGTCGTGGGTCGCCCTTGGCACGATGATCGTGCGGGCGGCATGGGCCCACTGGGGCTAGCGCGCCATCAGATCCGGGAGGAACGCCTCGTGCGCTGCCCGCAGCTCAGCGAGATCGATGCCGAAGGCCCCATCGAAAAGCAGCGCATCACCGCCGGTCCGGCCGATCCGCTCAAGCGGTACCGGGCAGCCTGACAGATCCGCGTCGGCTGGTGCCGTCACGACATAGCGGCCCTGATCCTCGCCGAACGCCCAGCCCGCCCTGTGGCCCTGCTGCCGGTCGAGCATGGCGCCCCGCTCGCCTGCGAGCGCCATTTCAGCCACCGCGACCAGCAGGCCTCCGTCGGAAATGTCGTGGACAGCCGTGAGCGTGCCATCGAGGATCCGGGCGCGAATCCAATCGCCGGCCGCGCGCTCTGCCGCCAGGTCGACGGGTGGCGGCGGCCCCGCCTCCAGCCCGCGGCATTCGCGCAGCCACAGCGACTGGCCAAGGTGACCGGGCCGTCCACCTACCAGCCAGATAGTCTCGCCATCGGCCTTGAAGGCGGGCGTCATCGCTGTCCGCCAGTCCGCGATCAGTCCCACTCCGCCGATCGAGGGGGTCGGCTGAATACCTCGGCCTTCCGTCTCGTTGTAGAGGCTGACATTGCCGGAAACGACCGGATAGTCGAGCGCGCGACAGGCTTCGGCCATGCCGTCGATGCAGCCGACGAACTGGCCCATCACTTCGGGCCGGGTGGGAGCAGCGAAGTTCATGCAGTCGGTGATCGCAAGAGGCGTGGCGCCCACGGCGGAGAGATTGCGCCATGTTTCGGCAACCGCCTGCTTTCCGCCTTCGACGGGGTCGGCAGCGCAATAGCGCGGCGTGCAGTCGGTCGTGATGGCGAGCGCCTTTGCGGTGCCGTGCACGCGAACGACCGCAGCATCGGCCCCTGGCCGTATGACCGTATCGGCGCCGACCATGTGATCATATTGTTCCCACACCCAGCGGCGCGAGGCGATATCGGGGGACCCCAGCAGCCCCAGAAGATCGGCAGCGAGATCGTCGCTGTCCGCCACGTCGCCGAGCGGCGCGGGCGGCGGTGTCGGCACCCACGGCCGGTCGTACCTCGGCGCTTCGTCTCCTATGGGGTCCAGAGGCAGGTCGCAGACACGCTCGCCCCGCCAGTCGAGCTGGAGTCGGCGGGTGTCGGTCACCTCGCCGATCACCGCGAAGTCGAGCGCCCATTTGCGGAAAACCGCCTCGGCCGCCGCCTCCCGCCCGGGCTTCAGGATCATCAGCATGCGTTCCTGCGATTCCGACAGCATCATCTCGTAGGGAGTCATGCCGGTCTCGCGGGTGGGCACCCTGTCCATGTCCAGCCGGATCCCGACGCCGCCCTTCGATGCCATCTCGACGCTCGAGGAGGTCAGCCCGGCTGCGCCCATATCCTGGATGGCGACGATCGCGTCGGTTGCCATCAGTTCGAGGCAGGCCTCGATCAGCAGCTTTTCCAGGAACGGGTCACCGACCTGGACGGTCGGGCGCTTGTCCTCGCTGTCGGCATCGAATTCGGCCGAGGCCATGGTCGCACCATGGATGCCGTCCCGCCCGGTCTTCGAGCCCACATAGACGACCGGGTTTCCGACGCCGGCCGCAGCCGAATAGAAGATGCGGTCGGCCCGTGCGAGCCCGACGCACATCGCGTTCACGAGGATGTTGCCATTGTAGCCGGGATGGAACCGGAGCTCGCCGCCCACGGTCGGCACGCCGGTGCAGTTGCCATAGCCACCGATGCCGGCCACCACGCCGCGCAGCAGCGGCTTTGTCCTGGGATGTTCCATCGCCCCGAAGCTGAGTGCATTCATGAGGGCAACAGGCCGCGCGCCCATGGTGAACACATCGCGCATGATGCCGCCAACGCCGGTCGCCGCGCCCTGATAGGGCTCGATGAAGCTCGGGTGGTTGTGGCTTTCCATCTTGAAGATGGCCGCATCGCCGTCGCCGATGTCGATGACCCCGGCATTCTCGCCAGGCCCCTGGATGACCCAGGGCGCCTTCGTGGGCAGCTTGGCAAGATGCAGTCGCGAGGACTTGTAGGAGCAATGCTCGGACCACATGACCGAGAAGATTCCCAGTTCCAGAAGGTTGGGCTCGCGACCGATGGCAGCCACGATCCGCTGATACTCGTCCGGTGTGAGGCCATGGCTGGCGATGATGTCGGCGGTGATGGCGGGCTGCTGCTGCATGGGCGGCGCCTCTAGCCGAGCCGCCATCGCAAGTCATCCGGCCGGCCCCGATTTCGCGGCCGGCCGGATGCCTGCCTGTCCGGCTTCAGCCGAGTGAAAATTCGTCGAACTTGCGGGTCGGCGCATCGATTGCCCGCGTGTCATAGACATAGCTGGAGACAAGACCCGTCTGTGTTTCGAAAATGCTGAACGTCGTCAGCACGTTCGATGCGACGAACGGGAGATCCGCCGGCGCCCCCGCCAGCTCGCGCATCGGGTTGAACAGGGTCGGCATCTGCATGGCGCGACCGTGGGGTTCGCCGCTTGCCGGATAGTCGGCCGGGTTCCAGGTGAGCGTGGTGCGGGGCGGGTTCGAGGTCACGGTCTGCGATCGCCAGGCGGCGTTGCCAGGCTGGGTCGGGCGCGGGCCCCGGCTGGGGGTCACGCCCGGTTGCGGGGTGTCGAAGAACATCGCGCCAAAGCTGTTCCCGACATTGGAGGATTCCAGATAGTGGAGGCTGCCGATCCGGCAGCGGTTCCACAGGTGCGAGTGCCCGGTGTGGACCATCTGCACATTGGCGGCCTGGAGCAGCGGCTCGATGTCGCGCCGCCAGATGTCGTTCGCCAGCGGATATTCGTAGCGCATGAAGCGCACCCGTCCGGCCCGTGCCGCCTCGTTGATCGCCGGCCATCGCTGTGGCCAGTCGGAGGCGGGAAAGGGGCCGATGAGCGTTCCGTCCGTCAGTTCGGCGGTGATGACCTGCTCGGCCAGCACGGGCACGGCATTGTCCCCGAGGCCGGCCATCGTCTGGTGCGACAGGACGATCCGGAACCTCGCCGACCGGAAGGGCTCGGACTGGAGGGTCTGCTGGAGCCACTGGTACTGGCGCGAACCGGGGCCGAAGGGCCGGAAGGTAAAGTCCCCGAAGCCCCAGTCGTCCGGGTTGTCCGCGGTGCGGCCGGCCGAGGCCAGGAAATTCTCCGTGAACTTGCCACGCTGGCCGGCATTCCATGTCCGCCAGATCCGGTTTGCGTCCAGCGAGATGATGAAGACGTCACCGAAGCGCTGGGCGTAATAGGCCTTGCCCTCGGGACCTTCGGGGAGCGACCACATCTCGCGGTAGGTGGTCCACTCATGGCTGTTGTCCTCGATCCAGCGCTCGCGAAGGGCGGAGTCGTTCGAGGGGTTCACCGACGCGCGAAGCTGTTCGTAGCGTTGTTCCGCATACCAGCGCGGCTGGGGGTCGTTGTCCATCGCGTTGATGCTCGTCGGCCCGGTGTTGCCGGGATTGTTCGTCTGCGGATCGAGCCGCCAGCGCCCGGGATACTCATGGTTGCCGAGGCAGCCGTAAAGCGGGGCGAACTGCAGGATGTCGCCGCCGCGAAACACAGAACCCGGGTTCCAGCGCTGCATCGTGCCCATCAGCGACTGGAAGAAGGACGGGTTGTTGATGGCGACCCGATCGAACCACTCGCTCGCCCGGTTGGGCTGGCTGACGAAATCGCCGGGGAACAGGACGGCATCGACGGGCCCGATGGTTTCCTGCACCTTCTGGAAATTCGCGGCAGCCATCCGGTTGTTCTGCTGGTCGGAGGACAGGAGGATCCGCACCGACTGGCCGGGGCGGGGCAACGGCTGCAGTGCATAGTCGCGCGAGGAGCGATATTCGGCACCGTCGATTCCGCTGATCGCGACATAGGGCGTTCGCTGGCCCGGCGTGAGGCCGGTGACGACCGCCTCGTGGCGGAACACGCGTCGAGGTTGCGGTGTCGAGAGTTCCGAGGTGATCCGCTGGAAGACCTGGCTTTCGCTGTCCTCGAGCAGGCGGGTCATCTCGGTCGTCGTGGCCGGGAATTCCCGCGCGAAGTCGGCACCGACCCGAACGCGGTTTGCCGTGCCGCGGGTCTCGGTGAACCAGACGACGCGGACGCTGTCCGCGCCGGGGTTCTGAAGCATGGGTTCGGACAGGATCGCGCGCGACTGGGAGAAGGTGAGCGAGGGCAGGGGTGGCGCCTGCGGCGCGACCGTCGGCGTCTGGGCAGGCGGTGCCGCAGCGGCCTGCGTGTCGTCGCGACAGCCCGCCAGCAGGCCGCCGCCGGCAAGGGCAAGGGTGCCCAGATGCAGGAAGCCGCGGCGGGAGGCATGACCGGTTTCGGGCATGGCTTGCTGGTCGCCGGTCGGCGGGATCTCGTCGGCCACGTCTGTCTCCATCGCGGGGGGTGGGTGGCGAGGCGGTAGGTTCGCCACATGACAGACCCAAGGCAACGCCATGAAAAACAAATGAAACGCCAATCCCATCAAGCGATTTCATGTGCCTTCCGGTCCAGCCATCCCGGGCCTTCGGCAGATCTCGTCGCCGGCTCCGTGTGTTATCGCTTCGTCAGGATCGAATGCCGGAACGCCCAGTCACGAGCGATTCGACATCCGCATGCTCGGGGATGCGCCCGAAGGCGATCTTGGCGCCGATCAGCCGCGACCGGCCGATGGGGCGCGGGCCGAGCTGGATGCTATCCCGGCCGAAACGCGCCTCGATCCGGTCGAGTGCGCGGCACAGCGCCCGGGTTCGCGGGTTCGGGGGCTCGAAGAGGCGATATTGTGTCCCCTCGGCTGGCTCGAGACCCTCCAGGCTGACCCCGATCGTCCGAACGCGCTCGCGATCGAGAAGGCTGTCGAGGCGTGGCCACAGCCGGTCGAGCGCGCCCAGCAGGGGGAAACTGTCGTCCGTTGCGGCGATCCGCTCGCTGGCGGCCCAGCCCGCGCGGGACTCGAATCGGGCATGCAGGGTGACGGTGCGCGTCACGAAGCCGCCACGACGAAGGCGGGTTGCCGCCTTCAGCAGCAGACGCCGGGCAGTCTCCTGCACAGACCCGCGGTCGCGCAGCGCGGGGGCGAGCACATGGCTATGGCCGATGGACCGGGATTTCTGGGGCGGATCGGCGATGTCCAGCCCGTTCAGCGCATGCCACATCCGGCGACCGACCACCGAGCCCCACGCGCCGGCAGCCCCATCCGGGCCGGATGCCAGAAGGTCGGCCATGCTGTGGATGCCGCGCGCGGCAAGCCGCTGCTCCATCCGGGGGCCAATGCCGGGGATGTCCGACAGTGACAGGGGCAGCAGGGCGTGCGGCAGCGCCCCGGCCTCGATCACCGTCAGGCCGTCGGGTTTCTGCATGTCGGCTGCGATCTTGGCGACGAGGCGCGACGGCGCGATGCCGACCGACGCGGTCAGGCAGTCGCCGACATTCGCCCGGATCCCGGACTTGATCCGCCGGGCCAGCGCCAGGGCCGCGTCGCGCCCATTCTCATTGTCGAGCAGCCGGCACGCGACCTCGTCGATCGAGCAGACGCTGGCGACGGGCACGTGCCGCCAGACTTCGGCGACGACGGCTTCGTGAAAGCGAACATAGCGCCCATGATCCGAGCCCGTGAACAGCAGGCCGGGGCACAGCCGTTTCGCTTCGCCCACCCGCATGCCGGTGCGGACACCGAAGGCCTTGGCCTCGTAGCTCGCCGCGATGATCGTGCCCGAGTCGATGGCTTCGGGCCCGACCGCGACCGGACGCCCCCTGAGCGCGGGATCCAGCTGCTGCTCCACCGAGGCGAAGAAGCTGTTGAGATCGAGATAGAGCCAGCGAAGCGGCAGCATGGCAGGAACATAACAAGAACAGTTGCGCACGTCGAGACGCTTTGCCATGCTGCGGCGCAACGACAGCGGGGGCGCGCGCATGAAGCAGGAGCAGGGCGGGCTGGTGCGCGACGAGCCTGCCGGAGTGCCGGCCGTGGAGGCGCGGGCAATCGAGGGGCGTCGCCTTCGCTATTATGATTACTGCATGGCGGCCTTTGCCGTCATCCTGATCTGCGCGAACCTGATCGGGGCCGGGAAGGTGGCAACGCTCGACCTGCCGCTCCTGGGCGTCATCACCTTCGGGGCCGGGATCCTCTTCTTCCCGCTTTCCTATGTGCTGGGCGACGTGCTGACCGAGGTCTATGGCTATGCCCGGGCCCGGCGCGTGGTGTGGGTTGGCTTTGCCGCCGCCACCTTCGCTGCCGGCATGGCGGCCTTCATCGTCTGGATACCGCCTGCACCCGACTGGCAGGGGCAGGAAGCGCTCGCGGCGGTGCTCGGCCAGGCGCCCCGCATCTTCGCGGCGTCCATCCTTGCCTTCTGGGCCGGCGAATTCGCCAATGCCTTCGTGCTGGCGCGCATGAAGGTGTGGACGAAGGGTCGCTGGCTCTGGACGCGCACGATCGGCTCGACCGTGGTGGGCCAGGGGGTCGATACGGCCATCTTCTATCCGCTGGCCTTCTGGGGCGTGTGGGAAACGCACCTGATCCTGACGGTGATGCTGACCAACTATCTGCTGAAGGTGGGCTGGGAAGCCGCGCTGACGCCGGTGACCTACCAGGTGGTGGGGGCGATGAAACGGGCCGAAGGCTTGGACGTGTATGACGTCGACACCGATTTCACCCCCTTCCGGACAAGAATCTAGGCGATGGCGGACAGCAGCCCCTCGAACAGCCGGCGACCGTCCATGTTGCCATGCGCCGGCTCCACACAGCGTTCGGGGTGGGGCATCAGGCCCAGCACATTGCGCTGTTCGTTCAGGATCCCGGCGATGTTGCGGGCCGAACCGTTCACATCTTGCGTGTAGCGCAGCGCGACCCGACCCTGCTGCTCCAGCCGGTCGAGCGTATCGGCGTCGGCCTGGTAGTTGCCGTCATGATGGGCGACGGGAATGGTGATCCGGTCACCGGGCTTGAAGGCGCGGGTGAAGGCAGTGTCCGCCGTGACCACCTCCAGCGCCACGTCCCGGCAGACAAAATCGAGGCCGGCGTTGCGCATCAGTGCGCCCGGCAACAGGCCGGCCTCCGTCAGGACCTGGAAGCCGTTGCAGATGCCGATCACGGGCGTGCCGCGCGCAGCGGCCGTCGCCACGTCGCGCATGATCGGCGCCCGCGCCGCGATCGCGCCGGAACGCAAATAGTCACCATGCGAAAACCCGCCAGGCAAGCCAATGAGATCAAGATGTTCCGGCAGTTCATTGTCATCATGCCAGATCATGGCCGGTCTGCGGCCGGTCACCAGTTCCAGGGCAACGGCCAGATCCCGGTCGCAGTTGGAGCCGGGAAAGACGATGACGGCGGTCCGCATCGGGTTTCTCAGACCATCTCGATCCGGAAGCTTTCGATCACCGTGTTGGCCAGCAGCCTGCGGGCCATTTCGGCAACCTCGGCCTCGGTCGTGCCGTCGGCCACGTCCAGTTCGATGAGCTTGCCCACCCGCACATCCTCGACCTGCGAAAAGCCCAGCGCATCGAGCGCATGGTGGATCGCGCGCCCCTGCGGATCCAGAACTCCGGGCTTGAGGGTGACGGTGACGCGGGCCTTCATGGCCGCCCCATGCCGCAGCAAATCGCCATTGGAAAGGGCCATGCCGGCCCGCCGACCGGGGAGACAGGATTGCCTGCGGCGATCATGGCCCCCTCCCGTTGGTCGGGGAGACAGGATTGCCTGCGGCGATCATGGCCTCCTCCCGTTGGTCGGGGAGACAGGATTGCCTGCGGCGATCATGGCCCCCTCCCGTTGGTCGGGGAGACAGGATTCGAACCTGCGACCCTCTGCTCCCAAAGCAGATGCGCTACCAGGCTGCGCCACTCCCCGGACCGCGGGCCGCATAGACGAAAAGCCCGGCCCTGAACAAGCAGCGGTCTTGCATGGCAGCAACCCGCCGTTCAACTTGCCTGGGATAAGCTTCTGTTTCCGCCATTGGGGTCCGAACGATGCACAAGTCATTTTCCGCTGTCTTTCCCGTGCTTCTGGCCCTTCTGCTGGCGGCCTGTGCACAGCCGTTCGAGGCTCGGGTTCAGAGTTTCCAGGCCCTGCCGCCTGCCGGCGGGCAGACATTCACGATCGAACCGGCCGACCCGAAGAACCAGGGCAGTCTCGAGTTCGCATCCTATGCCGCGCTGGTGTCCGATGAGCTGCGCCGAGCCGGTTTCGCGCCGGCGGCGCCTGGTGCCCAGCCCGACCTGATCGTGCGGGTCGATTACGGCGCCGGCCCCGGCCGGGAGCGGCTGGCGACCCGCCCGGGCTTCGGCTCGCGCGCTGCCTGGGGGTGGTATGGCCCGGGCTGGTGGGGCCGTCATCCTGCCTGGTGGGGCAGTTTCTACGATCCCTTCTGGGGCCCCTGGAACCAGCCCGAGGTCTACAGCTTCACCATCTATCCGGCCTACCTCGAGGTCGACATCCTGCGCGCGGCCGACAAGACGCCCCTGTTCGAGGGTCGGGCGGAGACGACGACGCGCGTGAACAACCTGCCCGCGACCATGCCCAGGCTCGTCACCGCCCTGTTCACCGATTTTCCCGGTGAGTCGGCGCGCAGCAGGGTCGTCCGGGTGCCGGCGCGCGGCTAGCTGGACGCCGGAACGCGGGCGGACTAGGCCCGCGGCATGCGATGGTTTCCGGTTCGGCGAGCCGCTGAGGAGGGATCTGCCGATGGCGGCATCCCGGCCCGACTGGCGGCACTGCCGCGCTGGGCCCGAATCGGGCTGGTCGCGCTTGCGATCCTGATCATCTGGTATGGCGTGATCGGTGGCCTTCGCGCCGGTATCCATGCTGAGCCCGCAAGCCGCCCAGGCGCCGATCTGCTTCCGCCGGGCGGTGCGGAGACGCTAGCCATGGCTGCCCTTCTCATCCGCCAGCAGGTCGATGATCGCGCCTTCACGCCCAACGATCCCTTCTTCTATCCAACGGCCTTCGCCCGCCGTACGCCGGCATTCCAGTCCCGGCTTGTCGAAACGGTGTCGGAAGGAGTAGCGGCGCTGGCCGCGAGCGGGGGTCAGCCGCTGGTCGCGCGGGCTGCCGGATCGCTCGCCACGCCGGCGGATCAGTGGCTGGTGGGTGCGGGCTTCCCCTTCGTGTCGCTGCCAGCCGAAGTCCATTATCGCCGCGCCGTTGCAGCGCTTGCCGAGCAGAACCGGGCCATTGCGGTAACGCCATCGGCGCGTCGCGAGGTGCCGGGGTCCGCACTTGTCGCGGCGCTCGTGGTTCGCCTGGAAGCCGAGGCGCAGGCGATTGCCGATCATCGCCGGGGACGCGCGCGCGAAAGCGACGGCGTCCGTCTTGCCGCCACGCGCGGAACCGCTCTTGCTGCTGCCATGCTGCTTCGCGGCGTTCGCGAGGATGGTGCCGAGTCCATCCGGGTGTCCGGCCGGGCAGCCCGCTGGGCAGAGGCCATCGATGCGCTCGATGCGATTGCCCGTCTGGACCCGATCCTCGTCCGCGATTCGCACCTTGTGAAGGCCGGCTACGAGCTGCTGCTGGCCAGCCGGGCCCTGCGTGATATCGTGGCGACCCAGGCATGAGCGACGCGGCCCATACCTATCTGGTCGTCATCGACGAGACGCCCGAATGCGCGCGGGCGGTTCGGTATGCGGCCCGCCGGGCCCAGCGCACGGGTGCCCGGCTCCGCCTGCTGCATGTCCTGAAGCCCGCGCAGTTCCTCCAGTGGGGCGGGGTGCAGGCGGACATGGAGGCCGAAGCCGCCGACATCGGACAATCGCTGCTGGAGACGCACGCGGTCGAGGCCGAGCAGATCATGGGTGTCAGGCCCTCGACAGCGGTGATTCGGGGCAAGCCGGGTGAAGCCGTGCTGGCGGCGATCGAACAGGATCGATCCATCCGCGCCCTCGTTCTTGCGGCAGCCGCGCGCGGCCGGCCGGGACCGCTGGTCGATTTCTTCTCGGGCGAGCGGGCCGGGAGCCTGCCCTGCATCGTGATGATCGTGCCGGGCGGGATCGAACCGGATGAGCTTGACCGGCTCGGCTGAGGCCATGATGCGGCGGAACAGGGCAAGGCAAAATCCGACTGGTTCGGTCTTGATTGGCGGGAAGGGTGGCGCCATGTGCGGTGGCCACAAACACGCAAGGTGCAGGCCATGCTGATCGAAACCGAGACAACCCCCAATCCCGCGACCCTCAAGTTCCTGCCCGGCCGGCCCGTGCTGCCTGGCGGTGGTGCGGACTTCGCAAACCCGGAGGCCGCAGAAGCCTCGCCCCTGGCAGCCGGGCTGTTCTCCCTCGGCGATGTCGAGCGGGTCTTCTTCGGCGAGGATTTCGTCTCAGTGACCCGGGCCCCTGGCGGGGCCGAATGGGCCACGCTGAAGCCGGCGGTGCTCGGCCTCATCATGGACCATTTCGCGAGCGGTGCGCCGCTGCTCGTCGGCGAAACCGAAACCGAGATCCTCGATGACGATCCGGCCGATGCGGAGACCGTCGCACAGATCCGCGAACTCCTCGATACGCGCGTCCGCCCGGCGGTGGCGGCCGATGGTGGCGACATCGTCTATCGAGGTTTCAGGCGCGGCATCGTCTATCTTCACATGCGCGGCAGCTGTGCGGGGTGCCCATCCTCCACGGCCACCCTGAAGGGCGGAATCGAGAATCTGCTTCGCCACTATGTGCCCGACGTGATCGAGGTGCGGGCGCTCTGATGCCGGGCGACCCGATTGCCGACACGGCGCTGGACCAGATCTTCCTGGAAGCGCGCACACAATATGACTGGCACGATGAAGCTGTGCCGGAAGCAACGCTTCGCCGGCTCTATGACGTGGTCAGGATGGGGCCCACCTCGGCCAATTGCTCACCGGCCCGCTTCATCTTCTGCGCCGGCGAGGCGGCGAGGCGAAAGCTGGCCGACTGCGTGTCCGAGGGCAACCGGGCCAAGGTGCTGGCCGCCCCGGTGACCGTGGTCATCGGCATGGATCTCGCGTTCCACGAGCGCCTGCCCCTGCTGTTTCCGCACACCGACGCGCGCAGCTGGTTCGAGGGTGAGCCCGATCTCATCCGCGAGACGGCCATGCGCAATTCGAGCCTCCAGGGCGCCTATCTGATCCTGGCTGCCCGCTCGCTGGGGCTCGATGCCGGGCCGATGTCCGGGTTCGACAAGGCTCAGGTCGATGCGGCCTTCTGGGCTGGAACCAGCATCGAAACGAACTTCATCTGTTCCATCGGCCGGGGCACGGGGAAGGGGGTCTTTCCAAGGCTCCCGCGGCTCGATTTCGACACGGCATGCCGGATCGTCTGACCGGGCGTACGCTTGCCATCGCGACGGGGCACGCCTTGTCGCTGGCGCTGCTGGAGGATGGCCGCCTCGCTGCCCGCCACGACGAACCGATCGATCGCGGTCATGCCGAGCGACTGGTCCCGGCGCTGGCGCGACTGCTGAACGACAGGACCGGCACGGCCGTGCCGTGCGACAGGATCCTGTTCGAGGTCGGCCCGGGCAGTTTTACCGGCCTGCGCGTGGGCGCTGCCGCGGCGCGCGCGCTTGCGCTTGCCTGGGGGGCCCGGCTTGCCGGCGTCCGCTCGACGGTCCTGGTCGCTGCCAGAGCCCGCTCCCTTGGCATCGACGGGCCGCTTGCGGTCGCGCTGAAGGCGCCGCGGGGTCAGATCTGGCTCGAATATTTTTCCGCCGGCGGCTGCTCGAGCCTGGGACCGCCGGTCGCCTTGCCGGTGGGCCGGCTGCCCGACCGGCACGGATATGCGTGGGTGGGCAATGCGATCCCCGGTGCGGCAACGGAGCCGCTTGTGCCCGAAGCGGCCAGCGTCGCCTGTCTTGCGCAAGCCGACTACAGCCCACCTGATCTTCTGTATGTTCGGGAGGCGGGGCTCGATGCCGCCGCCTGACCGCTTTCGCTGGGCAGAAGCAGGCGCCGACAAGGCGGCAGCCGTCGCCGGCATGGCCGCACGGGCCTTTGAGCCCCACTATCGAGAGACGTGGAGCGAAGCGCAGATCGCCGGCCTGCTGCAGAGCGGGAACGGCTGGCTTCTGATCGCCGAAGACGAGGCGGGCGTCGCAGCCTTTGCCCTGTGTCGCCATGCGGGTGACGAGGCCGAGTTGCTGCTGTGCGCAACCAGGCCGAACTTGCGCCGGCAGGGGCTGGCGACAAGGATGCTCGCTGCTGTCAGGGAAGGTGCCGTCCAGCGCGGCGGGCGGCGACTTTTCCTCGAGGTGAGGGCCAGCAACGGCCCGGCGCTGTCGCTCTATGAGGCCAACGGTTTCCGTCGGGTCGGTCTTCGCCCTGGCTATTACCGCACCTTGACGGGTCATGGCATCGATGCGGTCACACTTGCGCTCGATTTGACGTGCTCCAGTTCAGCCGGAACGAGCGCGACTATTTCTGGTAGTCTTGCGTCGTTCCCGCATCGCTGACATAGCAATCGCTCTGGCCTCTGGCCGGAAGGGTCGTGATCTGGAATGTTGCTGATTTGCGCTCGGCAAGTTTGGGGGTGCACGCGCTGTTTTTGTCGATCGCGACCCGTCGAACCTGATGATGAAAGCTGTCTGACATGACCAATCCCATCGAGCATAACGACCTTCTGGCGCTTACGGCCGATATTGTCTCCAGCCATGTCGCCAACAACAGCGTGGCGGTAAACGACCTGCCGCAGCTGATCCAGAATGTCTTCGCCACCCTGTCCGGCCTTGCCACCCCCGCTGCGCCGCCCGAAGTGAAGCTTGAACCGGCCGTGCCTGTCCGTCAGTCGGTCAAGCCCGACTACATCGTCTGTCTCGAGGACGGAAAGAAGCTGAAGATGCTGAAGCGGCACCTGATGACCGCCTATGGCATGACACCGGACGACTATCGCCAGAAGTGGGGCCTTCCGGCCGACTATCCGATGGTCGCTCCCAACTATGCCGAAAGCCGCCGCCAGCTCGCCAAGTCGATCGGCCTGGGAACCAGCCGGACCAAGAGCGGAAAGAAGTAGCCGCAGCTGTCGACCGAGCCGGCTTCGCCTTGCGTCGGCGTGCCGCGCCGCCTATTTCATGGGTGGTGCGGCGCGTTGCGCCAGTCAGGTGAATGATGCCGGGAACGATCGACATCGAGGCCTTGTGCCAGGCCAAGGGCCTGCGGATCACCGAACAGCGTCGGGTGATCGCGCGTGTCCTGTCGGAAGCCCGGGACCATCCCGATGTCGAGGAACTGCACCGTCGCGCTTCCGCGGTGGACAAGGGCATATCGATCGCCACCGTCTATCGCACGGTTCGCCTGTTCGAGGAGGCCGGGATCCTGGAGCGGCACGACTTCCGCGATGGTCGTTCACGCTATGAGGCGACACCTGACGAACATCATGATCATCTGATCGATATCGAGACCGGTGACGTGGTCGAGTTTCACGACGAGGAGCTGGAGGCGTTCAAGACGGTCATCGCCGAGCGTCTGGGCTATCGCCTCGTCGATCACCGCCTCGAGCTCTACGGCGTGCCGCTGAAGGACAAGCGCTGACCCGCGCCATGCCCTCTGCACCGCCTGATTCATCTCCCGTGGCCGCTCCTGTGGACGCGCGCAGGCGCCGGCCCGCGTCGGCCCTGCCGTTCCAGCGCATGGGGGCGGTCAAGTCGGTGGCCGGTGCGCTGGCTGCCACCGGCGCCCTGATCGGTCCTGCCTATGCGCTTCGCATGGGCCGGGGTCACAGCGGATCGCTGCCGATGCTCTGGCATCGCGCCATCAGTCGGGCGCTCGGGGTTCGCTCCTCGGTGCTCGGGACGATCGAGAGCGGTTCGGTCCTCTACGTCCTCAACCATCTGTCCTGGCTCGATATTCCGGTCGTGGGAAGCCATCTGCAGGGAGCATTCGTCGCCAAGTCCGAAGTCGGCGACATGGGCATGGTGGGCTTTCTGGCGGATATTCAGCGAACCATTTACGTCGAGCGGGAGCGACGCCACCGGTCCGCCGACCAGGCCGGCGAAATCGCCAGGCGTCTGCGGGCCGGGGAAAATGTGATCCTGTTTCCGGAAGGCACCAGCAACGACGGCGTGCGCATCCTGCCCTTCAAGTCGTCGCTGTTCTCCGTCGTCGAGGGTGCGGGAACCGACGCGCTGCGTATCCAGCCCCTGACGCTTGCCTACACGCATCTGAACGGGTTGCCGATCACGCGCAACCGCCTGATCGAGCTGGCCTGGATCGGGGACATGGATCTTGCGCCGCACGCGCTGGACTGCATGCGGCTCGGGCGGATCGAGGCCCGCCTGCTGGCCCACGCCCCCGTCAGACGTTCCGACTTCGCGGATCGCAAGGCGCTCACCCGTCATTGTCAGGCTGTCATCGCCGATGGCTATCGACGCCTTCTGAGGGGGATCCATTGACCCGTCGATTCGCCGTCCGGTCTTTCGGTTGCCAGATGAACGTCTACGACAGCGAGCGCATGGCCGAGGCACTGCTGGCCGATGGGCACGAGGCTGCCGACGAGAATGACGCCGACATCGTGGTGCTGAACACCTGCCATATCCGGGAAAAGGCCGCCGAGAAGCTCTATTCCGAAGTCGGCCGGATCGTCGTTCGGGCGCGCGACGCCGGGCGGCCGCGGCCGACCATTGCGGTTGCGGGCTGCGTGGCGCAGGCCGAAGGGGCCGAGGTGATGGCGCGTGCGCGGGCAGTGGATCTGGTGGTCGGCCCGCAGGCCTATCACCGCCTGCCTGAGCTGCTGCGGCGCCAGGCCGCAGGCGAGCGCGGCCTGGTCGCTCTCGAGATGCCGGCCGAGTCGAAGTTCGACCGCCTGCCGCGCCGTTCGGCGCGAAGCGCCTCGGCCTTCCTGACCGTTCAGGAGGGGTGCGACAAATTCTGCGCCTTCTGCGTCGTTCCCTACACGCGCGGTGCGGAGGCCTCGCGGCCCCTTGCCGCCATCCTTCACGAGGCGCGCGAGCTTGTGGACGGTGGCGCGCGGGAAATCACGCTGCTCGGCCAGAATGTGAATGCGTGGCGCGACGGCAGCCTGGATTTCGGTGCCCTGCTTGCCGCCGTTGCCGCCGTTCCGGGGGTGCGCCGTCTGCGCTACACCACCAGCCATCCGCGTGATGTCTCGGATGCCATGATCCGCGCCCATGCCGATATCCCGCAGCTGATGCCCTATCTTCACCTGCCGGTTCAGTCCGGATCCGACCGGATTCTCGCGGCCATGAACCGGCGCCACGACGTGCGCTTCTACCTCGACCTCATCGACAGGTTCCGTGCTGCCCGCCCGGACCTTGCCATCACGTCGGACTTCATCGTCGGCTTTCCCGGCGAAAGCGAGGCGGATTTCGAGGCCACGCTGGCGCTCGTCCGGCAGGTCGGCTTTGCGCAGGCCTTCAGCTTCAAATACTCGCCACGTCTGGGCACGCCCGCGGCCGAGCGCGATGACCAGCTCGCCGAAGCAGTCAAGTCCGAGCGTCTCGCCAGGCTTCAGGCGCTGCTTGCCGAACAGGCCCTTGCCTTCAACCGTTCGCATGTCGGTCGAACCTGCGAGGCGCTTATCGAGCGTCGTGGCCGACATCCTGGCCAGTGGATCGGAAAATCCCCCTGGCTGCAGTCCGTCGTGGTCGAGGGCGAAGACCATGCCGTGGGCGATCTTGTGCCCGTCAGGCTGGTGTCGGCCGGCCCCAACAGCCTCGAAGGACAGCGCGTGACGAACGACGCCACCGCATCATGGTAAAGCGCCCCTCCGATGTCGTGGCCCGCCGGGCGGAGGACCCGGCCCGGGCCCGCCTCGAGATGGAGTTCGACCGCCCGGGGCTTCTGGGCGCGCTGTTCGGCCAGTTCGACCAGAATCTGATCACCATCGAGAACCGGCTGGGTGTCTATATCGCGGCGCGCGGCAACCGGGTTGCCGTGGAAGGCGAGTCGGTCGGCATTGCGCGTGCTCGGGATGTGCTGAACGACCTTTACGGACGCCTCGAACGCGGGCTGCCCGTGGACAGTGGCGACGTGGAAGCGTCCATCACCATGGCAGCCGATGCGACGGTCGAGGGCGTGCCGGTGGGAGCCGGCGGTGCGTCGGCGATGATCCGGACCCGCCGCAAGACGATCGTTGCCCGTACCGCCGCCCAGGCGAGCTATATCCGGGCACTCGGCAGTTCGGACGTGATTTTCGCGCTCGGGCCAGCAGGCACCGGCAAGACCTATCTGGCGGTGGCGCAGGCCGTCAGTCAGCTGGTGTCGGGTTCGGTCGATCGCCTGATCCTGTCGCGTCCGGCCGTGGAGGCGGGCGAGCGGCTCGGTTTCCTGCCGGGCGACATGCGCGAGAAGGTCGATCCCTATCTCAGGCCGCTCTATGACGCGCTCTACGACATGCTGCCCTCAGAGCAGGTGGAGCGGCGGATCGCCAGCGGCGAGATCGAGATCGCGCCGCTTGCCTTCATGCGGGGCCGCACGCTGGCGCATGCCTTCGTCATCCTGGACGAGGCCCAGAATACCACGCCCCTGCAGATGAAGATGTTCCTCACCCGGTTCGGTGAGGGCAGCCGCATGGTCGTCTGCGGGGACCCGAACCAGGTCGATCTTCCGGATTCGAGCCGAAGCGGGCTCGCCGACGCTGTCCACAGGCTGGACGGCATTGCCGGGCTGACGGTGCAGCGCTTCAGCGCGAAAGATGTCGTCCGGCATCCGATCGTTGGCCGAATAGTCGAGGCTTATGAGGGCACTGAAGGCAATGCTTGATGTCGATTGTGACATCGTTGGCGGGGATTGGGATCCCCGTGTCGACTGGCAGGCGCTCGCCCTTGCGGCGGTCGCGCGGACGCTCGATGCCCTTGGTCATGGCGCAGCGCTCCTGTCCGACGGCGTTCTCCTCGAAGTGGCGGTCCGGCTGACCGACGACACGGAACTGCGCCGCCTCAATCGCGACTATCGCGGCCGTGACACCCCCACCAACATCCTGTCCTTCCCGATGTACGCGGCGCACGAACTGCCCCGGCGACTCGATCTCGACGACCGCGACCTGCTGCTCGGCGATCTTGCGCTTGCCGCCGAAACGATCGCGCGCGAGGCCTCCGAACGCGGCATCCCGATCGAACAGCATGTGACGCATCTGCTGGTTCATGGTACGCTCCACCTGCTGGGCCATGACCATGAGGACGAGGCGTCGGCCGAGGCGATGGAGGCGATGGAAACGCGAATCCTGGCCGGGCTGGGGGTGGCAGACCCCTATGCCGAGCTCCCTGACCGGCGATTGCCCCAGGACGGAAGCCGATGAGTGACCCCAACCCTAGAAGCGCGGACGGCGCCTCCTTCTGGAGCGCCGTTCGCGACCTTCTGCACCTGAAGTCACCGAACACGCTGCGCGAGTCGATCGAGGAAGCGATCGAGGAGCATCGCGAGGCCGGCGCCGACCCGGACGACCTCGACCTCCAGGAACGGACGATGCTGCGCAACATGCTGCATCTCGCCGACCTGAAGGCCGGCGACATTGCCGTCCCGCGCGCCGACATCATCGCTGTCCCGGATGACTCGGACTTCGCAGACGTGGTCGCCCTGTTCCGGGAGGCCGGACACAGCCGCCTGCCATTTTACCGTGGCAGTCTCGATGAGGTCATCGGGATGCTGCACGTGAAGGACGTGTATGCGGTCGTCGCCGACCGCTTTGCGTCGCGCGGCCGGGCGGCACTTCCCGACCCTTCGAGCCTTGTCCGGCCCGTTCTCTACGTGCCGCCCTCCATGCCGCTCGATGACCTGCTTGCCGAGATGCGCCGTCAGCGAACCCACATGGCGATCGTGGTGGACGAATATGGTGGCACCGACGGGCTGGTGACCATCGAGGACGTCATGGAAGAGATTGTCGGCAACATCGAGGACGAGCATGACGAGGACGAGCCCCGGCTGGTCGAGACCCTTCCGGATGGCCGGGTTGCGGCGGATGCCCGGATCGATCTCGACGATCTGGAAGCCGAAATCGGCGTCAGCTTCTTCGACCCGGAGCTGGGTGACGAAGTCGATACGCTGGGTGGGCTGGCCGTGCTGCTGGCCGGACGCGTTCCGGAACCCGGCGAGCGGCTCGCCCACGCCAATGGCTGGACGGTCGAGGTGGTGGCCAGCAACGGCCAGCGGGTCGAGCGGCTGATCCTCCACCGGCCCACGCCGGCCCCGGTCGACGACGCGTCGCGAGCCAAATAGGGGTCAGCTGCCGAGAAGCTGGTGCCGCTTCATCGCGTGGCGAAGCTGGTCGTAGCTCAGGCCCAGCAGGCGCGCGGCGCGTCGCTGGTTGTGGCGAGCCTCGTTCAGGGCCCGTGTCAGCAGGTCGCGTTCGAAGGCAGCGACCGCGGCACGGAAGTCGGCGGGCAGCTTGCTGCCTGCCGCTTCGGCGCCAGGCGGCGGCGGCCCGGTTTCGGCACGGTCGGGCTGGGGGCGCGGCCCCGCCGGGGCCTCGAACGCCCCGAACGGCCGCCACGGGCTGTCGAAGGGATCGAGATCGATTCTGCCGATCGGGCGGTCCGGTTCGCCCCAGCGATAAGCCGCCCGTTCGACAGCGTTCTTCAGCTCCCGCACATTGCCCGGCCAGTCATGCAGTTCGAGCATGTCCATCGCGGCGGCGGAAAATCCGGGGAACTGCCGCCAGCCCAGCTCGCTGGCCATGCGGCGACCGAAGAAGTCCGCAAGCGGCCGGATATCGTCGCGACGGGCCCGCAGGGGGGGAAGGGTGATGACCTCGAACGACAGCCGGTCGAGCAGGTCGGCGCGGAAGCGGCCGCTCGCTGCCAGCCCGGGCAGATCCTCGTTGGTGGCGGCCACCACCCGAACGTCCACCTGGATCATCCGGGTGCTGCCGAGCCGGGTCAGCTCGCCATATTCCACCACCCGCAGCAGCCGTTCCTGCCCGGCTGCCGTCATCATGCCGACTTCGTCTAGGAAGAGCGTGCCGCCATCGGCATCCTCGAACCGGCCTGCACGCGCGCGCACCGCGCCGGTGAAGGCGCCGGCCTCATAGCCGAACAGCTCGGCATCGATCAGGCTTTCGGGCAGTGCTGCGCAGTTGAGGGCGACCAGCGGCTCTTCCCAGCGCGGTGACAGGCGATGCAGCCGCTCGGCGATCATTTCCTTGCCGGTGCCGCGTTCGCCCACCACCAGCACCGGCCGGTTGAGCGCGGCCGCCGCCGACGCGCGCTCGACCGCATCGAGGAACGCGGACGACTGGCCGATCATCTGGGTCGGTTTGTCAGCCATGCCTTGCCCTAGCCCTGTCCGCCGGATTTTCCAACTATTGGGATTTTTCACTGCTCCTTGGTCCGCCTCCAGATCGACGTGACTTTCCAACCTACTGAAAGAAAATGATATTCCTGATGAGGGGTGATTGGCATGATATCTGCAAAGAGTGGCTGGACGATGTTCGGGAGCTATATCCTCATGTGCTGGTCTGGTTCGCGCATTCCTGTTCCTGGCCTTGTGCTGCCGCTTCTCGGCATTGCCGCTCTGCTGGCATCCGCCGAGCCGCTGTGGGCAGGGCAGGGGCATGCGCGGCAGCTGGCGCAGTTGCTGCCAGGCAGCGCCTTCGAACATCCGTCCGCTGCCAGTCTGCGGGAGGCGCCTGCAGCCCGCCAGCAGCGGATGGTTCCCGGCCCGGACGCGGGGGCACAATCCCCCTCTCTCGCCACCTCGTCCGGGCCGGATTTTCAGGACGCCAACAACAGGAATGCCGGCCTATAATGGTCGGGACCAAGGACAGGAGTTGACCCATGGGAATTTTCTCGCGTGCCCGCGACATCATCCAGGCCAATGTGAACGACCTGCTCGACAGGGCCGAGGATCCGTCGAAGACGATCCGGCTCGTGATCATGGAGATGGAGGAGACACTTGTCGAGGTGAGGGCCTCGGCGGCACGGACCATCGCCGATCAGAAGGAAATGCGCCGGACGATCCAGAAGCTCGAACTCGCCCAGGCGAACTGGGCGGAAAAGGCCGAACTGGCCCTTTCGAAGGACCGCGAGGATCTGGCGACGGCGGCGCTGACCGAAAAGCAGAAGGTTGCCCAGACGGCCGACATGCTGCGCCAGGAAGTGATGGCGCTCGACGACCAGCTGCGCGCCTTCGAGGATGACATAGCGAAGCTGGAGGCCAAGCTGCGCGAAGCCCGCTCGCGGCAGAATACGCTGCTGTCCCGCCTGGAGACCGCCCAGAATCGCGCTCGCGTCCGCGCCATGACCCGCGGCTCACGGGTGGAGGAGGCGTTCTCGCGCTTCGAGCTGATGGAGCGCCGCGTCGACATGGCCGAGGGTCATGCCGAGGTCTATGATCTGGCGCCTGTCCAGAAATCGCTGAACGAGGAAATCGCCGACCTGCGGGCCTCCGATGCGGTTGCCGCCGAGCTCGCCGAGCTCAAGGCCCGTATGCAACAGAAGCATTGAGGAGTCCGAGATGGAAGCGTTGGAAGCGGTCATCCCGATCACGGCAATCGTCGCGATCTTCGTCGGCCTTCCCTGGCTGTTCCTTCACTACATGACCAAGTGGAAGCAGGCGAGCGCGCTGACCCGAGAGGACGAGGATCTGCTGGACGAACTGCACGACATCGCCCGCCGGCTCGATGAGCGGATGACCACCATCGAGCGGATCATGGCCGCCGACAGGGATACCCCGGCCCGCATCAGCCAAATCCACCCGACCCAAAACCGCCTGGGCGAAGCCCGCCCGCAGGCACAGGCAAAGGAGTTCTGACATGGCCCGCCGCACCGGCTTCTACCTCGACAAGCGCAGCGCCAAGTTGATGGGCGTCTGCGCCGGAATCGCCGACTATACGGGCTTCGATGTCCTGTGGGTCCGGGTCGCCACCGTCGTGGGAACCCTGTTCGCCTTTCCCTTCCCGGCCATCGTCTATCTGGTGATCGCCTGGGTGGCGAACCCCAAGCCGCATGCCCTCTATGCCGAGGAAGAGGCGGATCCCGAGGAACGCCAGTTCTGGCAGAAGACGCGCGCTGCACCCGGGCGCACGATCCGCGAGGTCCGCTCGAGCTTCCGTGATATCGACCGCCGCCTTCGAGACATCGAGCTCGCCTACACCAGCCCCAACCACCGTCTGGCGCGCGAGATCGACGAGTTGAAGAACAGCTGAGCGGACGAGACGGAAGGGGGCTGACGATGAGCAATCTTGGCGTGCTGGTGCCGATCCTGGCGCTGCTGATCCCGATCGTGGCGATCGTGATGAACAACTGGCGACGCATACAGGATCGAAAGCTGGATCTGATCGAGAAGCGGACCACCCAGATCGGCGCGGACGCGGAACAGCGCTTGTCGCGGATGGAAGAACGGATTGCCGTGCTCGAGCGGATTGCGACCGACCGCCGGATCAATCTGGCGGACGAAATCGACAGGCTGGAGAAAAAGTCATGAATTTCATGGACGTCATCACGCATCCCGTCTTTGCCGTGGTGGCATTGGCTGCACTCGGCAGCTGGGTGTTCACCACCTGGCTTCGGGTGAAGCACGGATACCCGCTTGAAAGCAGCTCGGGCCAGCCCCTGAAGCCGATGCACGGCAACGAGCAGGCCGAGCGGCTGCGACTGCTCACGTCCGAGAATGCACAGCTTCATGCCGAACTGGGTGCCCTGAAGGACCGGGTGCAGACGCTCGAGCGGATTGCGACCGACGGCGGCAACCGGCTCGCCCGCGAGATCGACGACCTCAGGCACTGAATCGGGAGCCAGGCGCCATGGGCATGTGGGAAGCCATCGTCCTGATCGTCGCGATTGTCGTTGTCGGTCGGGTGATGCGTGGCGGTCGATGGAACCGCGAGACCGGAAGGTGGGAACAGCAGTCGCCGGCGAATCCCTATGCCCGGCAGGCGCTGGTGGAGGAGCTGCCGATGCTTCGCAAGGAGATCGCGCGCCTGAACGAGCGGGTCGCCACACTCGAGAAGCTCGCCACAGACCCGTCGCGTCAACTGGCGGACGAGATCGATCGCCTGCGGATTGGCCCTGTCGATCGATCGGTGCCGCAGGCCCGCCCCGACGCTTGAAGGGCGGCCGCCGGCAGCCTATCCGCCCGGCATGCTGCCGCGCTACGAGGATATTGAAGCGGACTGGGACGCTGCGCTCGACTGGGATGAGCGCTACGCCTATCTGATCGGCCTGGGGCGGAAATTGCCGCCGATGGACTGCGCTCTCAAGACAGCCGCGACGCGTGTGCCGGGCTGCTCGGCCAATGTCTGGGTCTATCCGCTGGTCGAGGGCGGCCGCCTGCGTTTCGTTGCCGACAGCGACGCGGCCATTACCAAGGGCATCGTGGCCCTGATCGTGGCCATGGCGCAGGACAAGGTGGCGCAGGACGTGCTGGCAACCGATTTCGAGGCTGCGATCGATCGTCTTGGGTTGCGCCAGCACCTGTCTTCCAACCGGACGCAGGGCCTTCCCAACATGATCGCGCGGATTCGCGAGGCCGCGACCAGGCTCGCTGCATGAACGAGCGCCTGCTCGACGACAGCGCGCGCATGCAGCGCTTCGTCGATCGCTTCATGGCTGCCGTGCCGCACCTGCAGGCGCTCGGCATCGGCTATGTGGCGAGCGGCGACAACTGGGCAGAACTCCGCATGCCCTATTCGCCACAGCTTGTCGCCTACCCCGAGACAGGGGTGATCGCGTCCGGTGCAATCTTCTCGCTGATGGACATGGCGTCGGGTTTTTCGGTGTTCGTGTCGATCGGCCGCTTCGAGCCCCACGCCACGCTCGACCTGCGCTGCGACTATCTGCGGCCTGCCAAGCCCGGGCAGACGGTGATCGGGCGCGCGGAATGCTACAAGCTGACACGGCGGGTCGCGTTCGTTCGCGGCCTCGCGCACGATGGAGACCCGGCCCATCCGATCGCCCATGTCGCCGGCACCTTCATGCGCACGGAGAACAGATGAGCCGCCTGCCACCCTATGCCGAACTCCTCGGGATCGAGCGCGAGGGCGAGGTGCTGGTCATGCGGTTCGGGCCGCACCTCATCGGTGCGCCGGGGCGGCTGCACGGGGGCGCCGTGGCGGGCCTGATGGAGCTTGCCGCGAATCTGGCCGTGCGCGAGCAGCTCGGTGATCCGGCTGCCGGTCTGAAGCCGGTCAACGTCACGGTCGACTATCTCCGGGAGGGGGGGGCTGCGGGCAACACGCGCCCGGGCAACCTTGATGCGCCTGGGACGCCGCGTTGCAAATGTCCGGGTGGAGGCATGGCAGGATGATCCCGACCGACTGATCGCTGCTGCACGGCTGAACCTTCTCATCGTCCGGGAGGGGGCGGTCGCCGAACCGGCATCGCTTGCGAGCTGACCGGTCCTGTCATACCAGTGTCATGTGGCGGACATCGAACATGAGCTGAAGGCCGGCCTGAGCCCGGCTGAAGCCGATGTCCTTCAATCAGCGCTCGAGGCGGCCGCGGGTTCGGGTGCCCGGAAGCTGCTGATCACGCGCTACTTCGACACGCCCGAGCGCACGCTCGCCCAGATGGGGGCGGCCGTGCGAATTCGCACGGACGGCCGCCGCGGGACGATGACCGTCAAGATCGGGGATCCGGCCCTTGGCGGGTATCGCGTGGCACGCGAGATTTCACGAAGCTGGACGCGCAGTCGGCCTGACCTCGCGGCCATTCCGGATAGCGGGGTCCGATCGGCGCTCGAGGCCGCAACGGCCGGCGCCACGCTCGTGCCCTGGTTCACCACCCGGGTCGAGCGAACGGTGTGGCGGCTCACCGAACCGCTGGGCGAAGTCGAGGTTGCGATCGACCGGGGCCGAATCTCGGCCGGCCGGCAACGCGCACCGCTGTGCGAGGTCGAGTTCGAGCTGTTCGGCGGCTCTCCCGAAGCCCTGTTCCGCCTGGCCGAGCGTCTGCTGGGGTCGACGGCAGCGTGGCTCACCCTTCCGGGCAAGGCCGAGAGGGGTGCAGCCCTGTCGTCGGGCAGGCGGATCCTTCCCGAGCTGGCTCCGGGCCGACCCCCCTCGATCGCCGGCCTGGAGACCGATGCGGCGGTCAGCCGGCTGCTGGGCTGGCTCGCAGGGCAGGTCGCAACGGCCCTTCATCTCGCGCTCACGGATGATGGCGAGGCCGGGCCTCATCAGCTTCGGGTCGCACTGCGGCGGCTGCGCGCGATGGTTCGGCTGATGCGTCCCTGCCTGCGCAAGGTCGTCGCCCGTGCGCTGTGGCAGCATGCCCGGGATATCGGGCGGATCGTGTCGCCGCTGCGCGATGCCGATGTGCTGGTTCCGATGTTCCTTGCGGCTGCCCGAAGCGAGTTCGAGCCGCAGCAGGCCCGATGGATATCCGGCGAACTTGACCGTTTCCATGCCGCGCTTCGGGCCGATGTCCGGCAGCAGCTGCGGGAGACGGGAGCAACCGGCTTTGCCGTCAGGCTGATGTCGCTGGCATCCCTGGGTGGATGGCAGGCCCGACATCCGCCGGCGAAGTGGGCGAGCGAGGTGGCGTGTTCCCGTCTGGATCGGCAATGGCGCCGGATCGGCCCATGCGGCGATCGTCTGGCCATCCTCGATACGGAGGATCGACACGATCTGAGAAAGCGACTTAAGATATTCCGATACGGATATGAATTTTCGATAGAAAACAGTTGGAGTCCTGAGTTTCTCTCGGCACTGAAGAAGCTGCAGGCAGACCTCGGGCGCCTGAACGATGCCGATGTGCGGGCCTCCTGGCGCCCGCCCGGGGTGTCAGCAGCGGTGGCCGACGCGCTGGAAAGGCTGGGAGTCGCGCTTCAGCGGGGAAAGGGGCGACAGGCCAGCGATCTTGCCCTGGGTCGTGCCGCACGCCACTGGGCCGAACTCAGGGGTGTTCCGCCGCCCTGGTGCTCATCCGCGCGTCCACCGCATGCCGGCCTGGCGGCACGGAATCGGTGAAGAATCCATCGATTCCGGTCTCGAGAAAACGGGCGATCTCGGCCTCTGCATCGCCCCGTTCAACCGGATTTGCCGATGACCGGAACTCGGCAGGAAGAAAGAAATTCTCGGGCCGGAAGGTCCACAGGTGGATGGCCAGACCTGCCGAACGGGCGGCTTCGGCCAAGCCGGTCGGCTCGCCGAGGCGGCCATCGGGCCCCCTTGGAATCACGAGCGACTTTTCGGCGCCAACCCCGTCGGCGTAGGCGCGGATCGCCTCGAGGCCGGATGCCGTCACCATGTCGGCATAGCTGAGGTCAGGCCGGTCGAAGGGGCCGCCACGAGAGCCGACAAGCTGGATCAGCCGAAGCCCTGTTCGCGATCGAAGATGCTGGAGATTGCCGACTTCGAAGCTCTGGATGAAGACCGGGTCCGCTGGCCCCGTGTAGCCGTGCCGCGCGAGCGTCTCGAGGAGCGGCTCCTCGAGCGCAAGTCCGATGGAGCGGAAGTAGGTCGGGTGCTTCGTCTCGGGGTAGATACCGATCGGCCGGCCAAGCCGGGCGCTTTCGGATTTCGCAAGCTCGATGATCTGGTCGAGGGTGGGAATTGTGTCCTGTCCGTCAAACGCCCGGTTGGCCGGCCGCAGCTGCGGCAGGCGCTCGCGCGCACGAAGGCTTTGCAGCTCTGCCAGGGTGAAATCCTCCGTGAACCAGCCCGTGACCTTGTCGCCATCGATCAGCTTCGTCGTTCGGCGGCTCGCGAATTCCGGGCGATCGGCGACATCGGTCGTCTCGGAGATGTCATTCTCGTGCCGGGCAACAAGGATCCCGTCCCGGGTGATGACGAGATCGGGCTCGATGAAGTCCGCACCCTGCTCGATCGCCAGCCGATAGGCGGAAAGCGTATGTTCGGGACGGTCCGCCGAGGCGCCGCGGTGGGCGATGACGATCGGCTGACCCTGGGCGGATCCCGGTTCAGGCATCAGCGCAGCCAGCAGGAGGACGGCGACGAGCAGCGAACGCATCGCCAATCTCTCGCCGTTCCACATGACATTGGCATGACAGCCGACAGACTGCTCAGCTCGTCTTGCCCATCTCGACGATCGAGCGCGCACGTTCGGCAAAGCGCGCTTTCTCCGCGTCGTCGTCCAGTTTCGAGAAGGCATCGTCCGGCACGGCGATGCCCCGCATCGCCGCCGGCCGGCTGGCGATCGCGCGGTGCCACCGGGACATGTGCTCGAAAGGTTCGGGATCCACGCCGGACCAGCGCGCCGTCCGCGTCCAGCACCAGTTGGCGATGTCGGCGATGGAATATTCACCGGCAAGCCATTCATGATGCTTCAGATGGCCATCGAGCACGCCAAACAGCCGCCGGACCTCGCCATGGTAGCGGTCGATCGCGGGCTGGATCCGCTCCGGAAAGTAGCGGAAGAACACATTGGCTTGGCCCATCATCGGCCCGATGCCGCCCATCTGGAACATCAGCCACTGGATGACCCGGCTGCGCCCGTGCGGATCGGCGGGCATCAGCCGGCCCGTCTTCTCGGCCAGGTAGATGAGAATCGCGCCCGACTCGAAAACGGCAAAGCCGTCGTCCACGATCACGGGAATGCGCCCGTTGGGATTGAGCGCCAGGAACCAGGGCTGCTTCTGCTCGCCACTCATCAGGTCGACGCGCCGGACATCATAGGCAAGCCCAAGTTCCTCCAGCGTGACCGAGACCTTGTAGCCGTTCGGCGTGGCGGCGGTGTAGAGCGTGATCATCGGCCGTGCCTTCTTCCAGTTGCCGTTTCAGCCTAGCGGCCCGGACGGTCCGTGAAACGGGCGATTCAGCGAGACGGGTGAAAATATTGCCATATCGCTTCGGCCGTCGCCCGGTTCACACCGGGAACCTTCAGCAGGTCTTCCAGCGCTGCACCCCTGACCGCGCGCGCCGTGCCGAAGTGGGTCAGCAACGCCTTCTTGCGGGCCGGGCCTACGCCTGGAACTTCGTCCAGAGTCGAGACCCCCATCGCCCTCGATCGTTTGGCCCGGTGGGCCCCGATGGCGAAGCGATGCGCTTCATCGCGAAGCCGCTGGAGGAAGAAGAGCAGCGGATCGCCGGGCGGCAGGGTAAGCTCGCGCCCGTCGGGCAGATGGAATGTCTCTCGCCCGGCGTGTCGGTCCGGGCCCTTGGCGACGCTGACGACCGGCACGTCTTCCAGTCCCAGCTCCGTCAGCGTCGCCACAGCCGCGCAGAGCTGGCCCCGCCCGCCATCGATGACGAGCAGATCGGGCCACGCCACGTCGGAATCGGGCGCTTCGTCAATTTCGGCCTTCAGGCGGGTGAAGCGGCGACCCAGCATGGCACGCATCATCGCGACATCGTCGCCCGGCGCGACATCGGCAGCCCGCATGTTGAACTTGCGATACTGGCTCTTCTGGAACCCCTCCGGCCCGGCGACCACCATGGCGCCCAGCGCATGCGCACCCTGCACGTGGCTGTTGTCGTAGATCTCGATGCGCTCGGGCACGGCCGGCAGCGCGAACAGGTCCGCCAGCTGTTCGAGATGGCGCTGCATCGTCGCGGATTCCGCAAGCCGGCGGCCGACGGCCTCTCGAGCGTTGCGGCTTGCCTGCTCGACGAGCTGCCGCAACTGCCCGCGCTGCGGCACGCGGAGTTCGACCCTTGCGTCGATCCGCGTGCCGAGCGCTTCTGCGATCACCTCCATGTCGGGCAGCGGCCGGTCGATCAGGATCAGCCGGGGCGGCGCAAGTTCGGCGTAGAATTGCCCCAGTAACGCAGCCAACACATCTTCAGCCGTCGAATCGGCAGCTTGGGCAGGAAAAACAGCACGATGCCCCCAGTTCTGTCCGTTTCGTATGAAGAAGCACTGCACGCAACTCAGGCCATCCTGCTGGTAGACGGCGAAAACATCGGCGTTGACCGTTTCCGATCCGGCGTGAATGGCCTGGGTGCCCTGGATGGTGGTCAGCGCCTTCAGCCGGTCGCGGACGACCGCTGCCAGTTCATAATCCTGCCGGCCCGCAGCCTCTGCCATCCGCTCGGCCAGCCGCCGCTGCACCTGCTGGCTTCGCCCGCCGAGGAACGCCCTGGCGTCGGCCACAAGTTCGGCATAACCGGCCTCGTCGATCCGGCCGGTGCAGGGGGCCGAGCACCGCCGGATCTGGTACAGCAGGCAGGGCCGTGACCGGTTGGCCATGAAACTGTCGGTACAGCTGCGCAGCAGAAACACCTTCTGCAGGGCATTGAGCGTCATGTTGACGGCGCCGGCTGACGCGAAGGGGCCAAAATAGAGCGTCTGCGGCCGCCGTGCACCCCGGTGCTTCGTCAGGCGGGGGAAGGAATGGCCCTCGTGCAGCGCGATGAAGGGAAAGCTCTTGTCGTCCCGCAGCAACACATTGTAGGGAGGGCGAAATCGCTTGATGAGCTGATTTTCCAGCAGCAGCGCCTCCGACTCCGAACGGGTGACGATCACGGTCATGCCGCGCGTCTGCGCCACCATGCGCTGCAGCCGTCGCGGAAGGCGGGCGACCTGGGTGTAGTTCGCCACGCGGTTGCGAAGCGCGCGCGCCTTGCCGACGTAGAGAACCTGTTCCTGCGCATCCGTCATCCGGTACACCCCCGGCCGTCCATCGAGGGTCGCCAGCACGTTGCGGATGGCCTCGACGCCGGCCTCGAGGTCGGGCGTGGTGCGGCGGACCGTGCAGGTCGCGCTCTCCTCGCTGAAACGGTCGGTGGGGGGCGTCGTCACGGGTCCGAGATAGGGGCTCCGGGCTCACCCCCGCAACAGGGTCACGCTCAACCGCCGGTTGCGTGGATCGGTGGGGTCTTCGGGGAACAACGGCTCGGTATCCGCCACGCCTTCCAGACGGGAAAAGCGGCGGCCATCGATCCCGCCCGCGGCCAGGGCCTGCCGCGTTGCCTCCGCGCGGGCGGAGGAGAGTGTCCAGTTGTTGCCGCCGGCCCTGCGACCGAAGGGCAGGGCATCCGTGTGCCCCCGGATGGCGATCCGCTGCGGAAGGGGCGCGATCACGTCCGCCACCACGCGAAGCAATGCGTCGGCCCGACTGTCGAGCACGGCGGTGCCGGCCGCAAACATCGAATAGTTGGCGCGATCGACAATCTCGATCCGGAGCCCCTCCGGCGTGTGCACGAAGCGCACCTGCCCCTGCAGTTCCCGAAGCCCCGGATCGCGCGCCAGCCGCTGTCGGATCTCGCTTTCCACCCGGCGCATCTGGCCATCGTCTGCCCGTGCCGGCGAACGTGCACCGTGCGGCGCCTGGAACGGCGCGGCGGGATTGACGCCGGCTCGCCTTGCATGTGGCGCGATGCCGTCCGGTTCCTCCAGCGACCGGCCTGCCAGCACGCCGTTCGACCCGCCCGACTTGTCCGATTGCAGCACCGTCGGCGCGAAATAGTCGGCGATCCCCCTGCGCTGGTCCTCATTGGTCGCGCCGAGCAGCCACATCAGCAGAAAGAAGGCCATCATCGCCGTCACGAAATCGGCATAGGCCACCTTCCAGGCGCCGCCATGATGGCCGCCATGGCTGCGTGCGCGCACCTTGCGGACAAGCACCTCGGGCTCGGGCAGGGGGCCCAGCGCCGTCATTTCGCGCGCAGCCCCTCGAACACGTCGGCGAAGGGTGGCTGGTTGTCGGGCCCGATCGCGGTCCGCGCGGCCTCCAGCACGATCGGCTGAGGCTGGTTGCGAAGCGACGACAGGATCACCCGCTTCACCACGAGGTAGATCTGGAAGTCGGATTCGGTGATGGCCTTGAGCCGCGCGGCCATCGGCCCCACGGCGCCATAGGACAGAAGCACGCCGAGAAAGGTGCCCACCAGGGCCGCGCCGATCATCCCGCCGAGAACGGACGGGGGCTGGTCGATCGAGCCCATGGTCTTCACCACGCCGAGCACTGCCGCCACGATTCCGAGCGCCGGCAGGGCGTCAGCCAGGGTCTGCAGCTGTTCGGCCGGCCTCATCGCATGCTGATGGTGGGTCTCGAGGGCGGTATCCAGCACATCCTCGATGGCGACCGAACTGACGGTCCCGGTGCTGACAACGAGGAGGCGGAGCGTGTCGCACACCAGATGAACGAAATCCGGGTCGGCCTTGAGCGCGGGATACTCGCCCCACAGGGCCGAGCTTCCCGGATCCTCGACATGTGGTTCGACGGCAACGGCGCCCTCCGTCTTCAGCAGGCGCATGAGCTTCACTGTCAGGAATATGGCAGCCAGATAGTCGGGCTTGCGATACCGGGGGCCCCTGAAGATCCGCACGAAGCCGCGACCCAGTGCCTTCAGCGACGCGCCGTCATTGGAGATGATGAGGGCACCGACGGCTGCCCCGCCGATGATGACCATTTCGAACGGCAAGGCCTTCAAGACAGGGCCCAGGCTGCCACCCGACAGGGCAAAGCCACCGAACACCATCACCAGCAGCACGACGACTCCGATGATGGCCATCATGCCCGCGGAACTCCTCAAGGTGCGGCGCCCCGGCAGGTCCGTCCGGAGGGTTACGGCCGATGCTGCTGTTGATTTACGCCCTCACACGAGGCGATCGAACAGCGTTCCCTCGTGGATTCGCGCGAAGATGGCCTGGCTCGCCGCCCGGATCAGCCGCAGCGATTCCAGTTCCGTGAGCGCCGCCGTCAGGTCGATGCCGCGAACATCGGCGCGCGCGCGCCCGGCATCCAGCCTGGCCGCTTCGATCCGCCCGTCCTCCGCTTCCAGCCGGGCGCGCGCCGCACCGATCGCGGCCTCGCCAGCGAGCAGCCGTTCGAAGCAGCGCTCAAGACCGGTGAGCGCATCGGCCAGCCCTGCCCGGCGCTCGGCCGGATCTGCCAGTGAAAGGGCCGTGGCGAGCCTGTCGATGACGGCGAAGACTCCGTCGGTTTCGCTGCCGAACAGGGCAGGTCCCGCCGGCAGGCCGAGTCCGCCGAGGCCGGCAGCCTCGGCACCGGGACCCGAACCGAATCCAGCCCAGCGGACTGTTCCGTCGCCATCGGACGTGAAGGCGGGTGACGCATTGCGGGCGCCGGCGAACAGATAGCGCCCGGCTTCGTCGCGGCTGTTCGCACTTTCGAGAAGCTGGGTGCGAAGCACGGCTAGCTCGCGGGCGAAGACCGCGCGGTCGTCGGCGGATAGCGTGTCCGAGGCCGCAGCCAGCGCCAGTTCCCGGATCCGCAGCACGGCCTCGCGCGCGCCGGCAATCGCGCCTTCGCCCAGCGCGAGGCGACTTTCGGCGCGCTGGATCGTCCGCCGGCCGGCATCGAGCAGGGCGTCCAGCCGGTCGATCAGGGCTGCCCGGGTGGCAGCGGCCGGATCGTCGGAGGGTTCCTGCAGCCGGTCGCCCGTTGCGACCTGTGTCTCGATGCGGGCGATCCGGGCCTCCAGCCGTGCCAGACGATCGGCCTGGACGGGAATGGGGCTGCGCGCGTTGACGAAGATCGGCTGCGACATGGTCAGCGTCCCGAAGCGATCAGCGTGTCGAAGATCTCGCGCGCGGTCTGAACCAGGCGGGCGTTTGCCTGAAACGCCTGCTGCAACCGCAGCATCTCGGCCGCTTCGCTGTTCAGATCGACTCCGCTTCGCTGCTGCACGCTGTCTGCGGCCGCGGCCCGTGCGCGCCCTGCCACATCTGCGCGCACGCGGATTTCCGCGAGCCGGGTGGCGATTGCGGCCACCAGCGCATCCTGTGCGGCGCCAGGCCCGCCGTCCGGACCTGCCCGTCTCAGGTTCCAGAGCGCAACGGCAGTGCCATTGGCGGCGCTGCCCGCACCGGCCCGCTCGATCCGGAAGCTGTCACCCTCGGCCAGTGCCCCCGTCAGCCGCACCGCAAAACCATCGGCATCGATCCAGGCCCCCGGCGCAGCGGATGCCACCAACTGATCGAGGGCGTCGCGCAATTCGACCAGCGGGCCCGCTGTCACCAGCAGGCGAAACGGCGCCGGCGGCGACGGCACGATCGCCGGAGCGGGCCTGAAATCGATCTCGCCCCTGCCGAGATTGCCGCTATCGGTTTCCGACAGCCAGCGCGGCGCCGCCGCCAGCTCGGCTGGCCGGAGACTGGCCATGCCGATCCCGGCTGCACCCCCCACGAGGTCGATCCGGAACAGGTCGCCCGGTGCGGCAATGCCCGCGGCCTCCACGCTCACGCCGTCAAGGGCCAGCGGCAGGGTGCCGGCCACGCTGGCGCTGTCGTCTGCCCGTGCCAGCGTCCACGCCGTGCCGTCCCACGTCAGCCGCAGCGGTGGCGGCGTGCTGCCCGGATCCAGCCGGGCGTTCACGCGCGCATCCCCGCCATTGGCGGCCGCTGGCCGGACAACCGCACGACCCTGGGTGAACAGCGGCCGGCCATCCTGGCCTTCCAGGTCGGTTCCGCCTGCATGGACCCGATTGATGTCAGTCGCCACGCGTTCCGCCAGCGCGTCGAGCCGGTCGCGCGCCTGCTGCAGCTCGCTTCGGGCCAGCGAAAGGCCGGCGAGCGTGCCGCCTGCCAGAGCGGCTGGCGCGTCGCTGCCGCTGGGTCCTAGCCGAAGTTCGAAACTGCCGGACCGTGCCACGATACGCACGGATGTCGCGCTGTCCCCGTTCACCAGAAGCGGACCGCCGGCATCGGGCACGCGCACCTCGGCCTGCCCGCGCGCATCCAGACGCACCTCGACGGTGACCAGCGCCGCCATCCTGCCCAGCAACCTGTCGCGTTCGTCGGCGAGGATGGCGGTCGCTGCACTGCCGGACGAGGCACGTCGGATCCGACCATTCACGACTGCCAGTCCTTCGGCCAGCCGTTGCAGTTCGCTCGCATCGATCCGGGCGGCCTGCTGCAGTTCGCCATCCAGCCGGTCGAGATCGGCTGCATTCTGGTTGAAGCGCTCGACCAGCGTTTCGGCCCGCTGCAACAGGATCTGGCGGACTGCGAGGTTGGAGGGGTCGTCGGCAAGGTCGGCAAAGCCCGTGAACAGATTGTCGAGGGGGCGGTCCAGCGAGTTGGGGCCGGTCAGGGCCGATTGCAGGGCAGCGATCCAGCGGTCCGCGCCGGCGAGGGCGCCGACGAGCGATTCCGCCCGCCTCAGCGTGCCGACCTCCAGCAGGTCGGCTGCGCGGCGGATACCGGCGATTCGAACCCCGTTTCCGCCGGCCGGATCCAGCTCCAGCGGCCCGGCGGGCATGCCGTTGCCGACGGCGGCAAGCTCGGTGCTGCGCCGCACATGGCCGGGGGTGGCCGCGTTCGCCACATTGTCGGCCACGGTGTCGAGCGCGCGGGCATAGGCACGAACCCCGCTCTGGGCGATGGCCAGAAGGTCGCTCATCGCACTGTCTCCTGCAGCGTTTCCTGCAGCAGGCGACCGATGCCGAAAGGGGCGCCTGCCGCCAGGGCGTCGGCCACGACTCGTCGGGCAAGGGCGGCATCGGGCCCGTGTCCGCCGATTCCGGCCCCCTCGATCAGCCGGGATATCAGCAGCGCCTCGAACGCCGCCGCCGCCCTGACAGCCCGGCCATCCGGCACGGGCACCGGCACCGCCGCCGGATCAGACCTGTCGACCTTCATATGACGATCAGTTCCGCACGCAGCGCATCCGCGCGCTGCAGGGCTTCGAGGATGGCGACAAGGTCGCCGGGGGCGGCCCCCAGCGCATTGACGGCATCGACGATGTCGGACAGGCGAGCCCCCGGTGCGAACAGCGCCATCCGGGCCGGATCCTCCCGTGCGTCCACCTCGGACTCGGGGGTCACCACGGTCGTCCCGCGCCGCGCGAAGGGAGCTGGCTGCGAGACCCGGATCGCCTCGGAAACCGTGACGGTCAGATTGCCGTGCGCGACCGCGGCTGGACGAACCCGCACATCGCCGCTGATGACAACGGTGCCCGTTCGCGAGTTCACAATGACTCGCGGCGGGGCGCTTGCCGGCTGGACGGCCAGACGTTCGATCCGTGCCGCGAGCGCTACGCGGGCTGCGGGATCGGCAGGTGCGGTGATCTCGATGGAACCGGCATCGATCGCGCGCGCGGCCGGGGAGGCCAGGTCGGCATTGATCGCGGCCGCCACGCGTTCGGCGGTGGTGAAGCTTGCCGTCACCAGGTCGAGGCGCAGGCTGTCGGCAGCGGCAAAGGGGGAGGGTGCCTCGCGCTCGACAAGGGCGCCGCCGGGTATCCGCCCCGATGTCGGCGTGTTCACGACGATCCGCGATCCATCAGCGCCCTCGGCCCCGAAGCCGCCGACCGTCAGATGGCCCTGCGCCAGTGCATAGACCTCGCCGTTGGCGGCGCGCAGCGGCGCCATCAGCAACGTGCCGCCGCGCAGCGATTTCGCGCGCCCCAGCGCGGATACTGTCACATCGAGCCGCTGGCCCGGCCGCGCGAAGGCCGGCAATTCCGTGGTCAGCATGACGGCGGCTGCATTCTTCAGCGCCGGGTTCAGGCCCGCCGGAAGCTGCACGCCGAGCGCGGCGGCCGCCGACCGCATCGACTGCACGGTATAGGGCAGATTGTCGTCGCCCGTGCCCGGAAGGCCGACCACAAGGCCATAGCCGACAAGGCTGTTGGGGCGGACGCCCTGGAACCGCGCGATATCGCCGATCCGTTCCGGGCGATCGCCTGTTGTCCCGGCTGCCGGGGCAAGCAGCAGGGACGTCGCAAAGGCCAGGATTCCGATCCGCGCGCGCATCAGAAGGGCGCGATCCGGTCGAAGAAGCGGCTGAGCCAGCCCTGTCGTGCCTGCGCGGCAACCTCCCCCGTGCCGGTGTAGCGAAGGCGGGCATCGGCCACCCTTGTCGAGGGGATGCGGTTGTCCGGCCCGATATCCTCCGGGCGGACGATTCCGCTCAGCTGAACCTGCTCCTCGCCGCGCGCCAGCCGGATGCGGCGATCGCCTGCCACCAGCAGGGCGCCATTGGGCAGCACCTGCTGCACCGTGACCGTCACCTCGCCGCTCAGCCGGTTGGCCTGTCGCGCCGATCCGCTGCCGGCAAAGCTGTTCTCGCTGCCGCCGGCAAACAGGGCCTCGGGCACCAGGCTGAAGGGCCTGGCGTCGGGCAGGTTCACGCTGCGGCTGCTCGTCCGGCTGGCCTGCTGGGCGGTCGACTTCTCGGCCTGCAAACGCTCGACCAGCTGGATCGTCAGCGTGTCGCCCACATGTCGGGCCCGGCGATCCTCCGCGAGGAACAGGGAACGGCCCTCTTGCGGCCAGAGGCTGCCGGTCGTGGCTGTCTTCGGGGCCGGGGCCGCGATGGCGGGCGGAACGGGCGGCACGCGATCGGCCAGTCGGTCGACGTGGGCACAGCCGCCTGCTCCCATCACCAGCAACAGGTTAGACAGCTTGATTGACATATCGCATCATCTCGTCGGCAGCCTGGATCACCTTGGTGTTGACCTCATAGGCGCGCTGGGTCTCGATCATCGCCACCAGCTCCTGCACGGCCGAGACGTTCGAGCCTTCAAGCGCACCCTGCCGGATGCGCCCAAGCCCGTTCTCGCCCGGGGCCCCTTGCTGCGGTGCCCCGGAGGCTGCGGATTCGAGGAACAGATTCTCGCCGATGGGCTCCAGCCCGCCGGGGTTGATGAACCCGGCGAGCACCAACTGGCCGATCTCGGTCGGTTGGGTCTCGCCGGGCAACTGGGCGGACACCGTGCCGTCGGCGCCGACGGTGATGGCGGTTGCCGTTTCCGGAATCTGCAGGCCGGGCGCCAGCACATGGCCCTGGGCAGTCACGATGCGACCTTCGCCGTCGCGGGTGAAGGCGCCGGCGCGCGTATAGGCTGCGCGGCCGTCGGGCAGCGTGACCTCGAACAGGCCTTCGCCGTCGATCGCCAGATCGAGCGCATTGTCGGTGACGGTCAGGCTGCCCTGCGCGTGGATACGCTCGGTGCCGGCAATGCGAACGCCGGTCCCGGTCGACAACCCCATGCCGAAGCGGTTGTCGGCGCCCGCCGGTGCACCGGCCGGGCGCGCCACCTGGTAGAGCATCGTTTCGAACGCTGCGCGATCGCGCTTGAAGCCCACCGTGTTCACATTGGCGAGATTGTTGGAAATCGTCCGGAGCCGGGCATCCAGCGCCTCGAGCCCCGAGCGGGCGATGTGCAGGGAAGGGGTCATGGCTATTCCATTCGCATGAGGGCAGCGGTGCCGGTGTCGAGGTCGCGGGCGGTCGTCAGCAGCCGGGTCTGAAGCTCGAAGCGGCGCGACAGCTCGATCATCTCGACAAGCGAGGCGACCGGCTCGGCGTTGGAGCGTTCGAGCGCCCCCGGGGTCACGCGCGCAGTCGGGTCGGGAAGGGTGCCGGGTGCGCGAAAGAGGCCATCTGCACCGCGCGAAAGGGTCAGCGGGTCGGGCGACACAAGCCGCAGCCGGTCCGCCGTCACGTAGGGCCCGTCCGCCTCGGCTCTGATCTGGATCGCTCCGCTCGTGTCGATCCGGGCGCTGGCAAAACCCGCGGCGATCTGGATAGGCCCGTCCTCGCCCATAACCGCGCGGCCATCCCCGGTCAGCAGGCGGCCCGCACTGTCGATGCGAAGGTCCCCGCGCCGGGTCAGCGCTTCTTCGCCATCGGCATCGGCCACGGCAAGCCAGGCCCTGCCTTCCAGCGCAATGTCGAGCGGATTGCCGGTCGGTTGCTGCTGCCCCGGACGTTGCAGGTCGTGCGGCGATTCACCGCCCGACTGCACGCGCGCCGACATGGCGACGCCGTCGGCTTGCAGCCAGCCGGCACCCAGCGCGACCATTTCGCGCCGAAAGCCCGGCGTCTGGCTGTTGGCGAGATTGTGCGCGTTGACGGCCTGCGCTTCGGCAGCACGCTGCAGGCCGGTCAGCGCCGTGTGGATCAGCCGGTCCATCAGCTTCTGAGCTGGATGATGGTCTGGAGGAGGGTGGAGGCGGTATCGATCGCCCGGGCGTTTGCCTGGAAGTTGCGCTGGGCGGAAATCAGCCCGACGAGCTCCTCTGTCAGATCCACGTTCGATCGTTCGAGCGAGCCCGCCGACACCGTTCCGAAGCCGTCGACTCCGGCCTCGCCGACGATCAGTGGACCCGATGCGGGCGCCAGCGTCCAGCTTGCATTGCCATTCTGGCGAAGCCCCTGCGGATTGGGGACGTTGCCAAGCGCCAGCTTGCCGATGGCAATCGTTTCCCCGTTGGAGAAGCTGGCCCGGACAACGCCGTTGAGATCGACGCCGACACCTTCCAGCCGCCCCGGCGCATAGCCGTCCTGTTCCGAGAAGCCGATTGCAAGGGGGCCGTCGGCGATCCGGCTGTCGGCATGGCTTAGCGTGAAGCCGCCGGTCGTCGGCACCGGACCCGTCGGGTCGAGGAGGACACCGTCGGCATCGAAGGTCATCACAAGCGGTCCGGGCCCCGGGTCGGGCTGGATTTCCGCGTCGCCGCGCAGGATGCGCGCTTCCCAATATTTGCTGGTGTCGCCCGGCGGGCTCTCGAGCCGGCGATAGTAGACGGTGACGGTCGAGGCATTGCCGAACGCATCATAGGCAATGGTCGAGGTCGCTCCATTGTAGCTGGCCGGATTATCGGGCGAGAAGCTCCCCACGGGGACGGAGGCCGCCGCCGGCAGGGTCACGCTGAAGCGGATCGCCGTGGTCGGGCGCGGCTCACCGGACCGCAAGGGCAGGCGCAGCGGCCTCAGGGAATCTGCGCCGATGGCTGTTGCCCGCCCATCCGGCGTGGTGGGCAGGATCTGCAGCCGGCGGCCCTCGTTGTCGATCACCCAGCGGTCGGCATCGACTGCAAAGGCGCCATTGCGCGAGAGGGCGAGACTGTCGGACCGGTCCCCGCCGGAGCGCACGAGAAAGAATCCGGGCCCGCCGATCGACAGGTCGAGCGCGTTCGAGCTGGTCTGGTATCCGCCTTGCGCGAACTGCTGCCTGACCGCTGCGATCGCGACGCCAACCCCACTGACCCGGTTCGGCGCCTGGGTGGCCGAACGGGTAACGATATCGCCGAATTCGACGCGCGACTTCTTGAACCCGGAGGTGCCGACATTGGCGATGTTGTTGCTGAGCGATGACAGCTCGGTCTGCGCGGCGTTGAGCCCGGTCAGCGATGTCGAGAAGGTCATGATCGGGCCCTTTCAGCCAATTCGGGTGATGGATGCTGCCGGCAGGGTGGTGCCATCCTCCAGCAGCAGGTCGAGGCGCCCGTCCGGGCCGAAGGCGATGCCGGCGACGAGTCCGGCCTGCCCGTCCCGGCTGGCGATCGAGCGGCCGATCAGCGCCGTTGCCTGAAGCCGGGCGAGATCATCGGTCCGCGTCGACAGGGCGCCGATCCCCTTGCTGATCTCGGTGATGCCGGACACGGTCGCGAACTGGGCGAGCTGGGCGACGAACGCCTCATTATCCAGCGGGTTCAGCGGATCCTGGTTGCGGAGCTGGGTGACGAGGAGAGTGAGGAAATCCTCCTGGCCCAGGGTCTGCCGTGCCGGGCGGAGCGCTTCGCGCTCGGCCGCGCGAACGCCAAGGACCTGTGCCAGCTCGCTCATCGGCCGAGCCTCAGCGTTTCCAGCATGAGCGACTTTCCGGCTTCGAGCACCTCCAGATTGCTGCTGTACTGGCGGGCCGTCTCGACGATCTCGACCATTTCGGCGTTCGGATCGACAGCTGCGACATGCACATGGCCCGTTTCGTCGGCCAGCGGGTGGCCGGGTTCGTGGCGCCTGGTGGGCGCCAGACTGGCCTGGACGAGCCCCGCCACGCCGACGGTCGCCAGTCCCCCTTGCTGATGGTAAATGCTCTGGAACACCGGCTTGATCGAGCGGAAGGCCGCCTCCTGAGACGATGCCACGGCACCGGCGTTGGCCAGATTGGACGCCGACGTGTTCAGCCGCACCAGCTGGGCCGAAAGCGCGCGGCCGGCGATGTCGAACAGGCCCGGGTTCATCCGTCGATCCTCAAGGCCGCATTCAGCGACGAGATGCGTCCGTTCAGCATGGCCAGCGTCGAGCGATAGCGAAGCGCGGTTTCCGCGAACTGCAGCTGCTCCGTGGCAAGTTCCACGCTGTTTCCATCCAGCGACGGCTGCAGCGGCACGCGGTAGCGCAGCCCGGGCGCCGAGGCCGGACCCGGGGGTTGAAGATGATCCGGACGCGTCGCCGCCAGCACGGGCTGGGTGCCGCCCCTGAGGTGGGCAGCGAAATCGAGGTCGCGGGCCTTGTAGCCCGGGGTCGCCGCGTTCGCGATGTTGGAGGCGAGGATCGCCAGCCGGGAGCTTCGCAACCGGAGCGCGGTGGCGTGGATCCCGAGGAAATTGTCGAGCCGGTCCATGCGCTTCCGGCTGCACAAGTCGTGCCAACCGCGCGGCAAGGCGTGTGCATCCACTCGGGGCGGCACATCGGTGCCGCCACCGCCAGGGCGATCGGCACCGATGTGCCGCTCCGTGCCGCGATGCACAGGCGCCACGGCGAAAGCGCATCGCCTGGCATCCAACTTGCTCAAGGATGCGGTATGTCCATGCCCAGCATCGAACCGCGTCGAACCGCGATGAGCCTCGCCCTGTGCCTGCTGTTCGCCCAGGCATCCGCTCCGGCCGACGCCCGGACCCAGACCGACCTTGCCCGGGCCATCGAGGCACATGTCGGCCGCGCGGTCATGCTGGATCCGCGAATCGACCCGCCGGCGTGCCACACGGGCCTGTCGGTGGACTGGACGGACAGGACACAGACGGCTGTGCTCGCACGCTGCGAGAGGCCGCTGTGGCGCCTCGTCGTGCCAACCGGCGCGGGCCCGTCGGCGCCGGATCGGGCGATCCGCCGTGGCGATGTCGTGACCGTTCGGCGGGGTGGTGACGGCTTCGAGGTGCAGGCGGTGCTGCGGGCGACTGCGGCAGCCAGGCCCGGCGAGCAGCTGACGCTTCGAAGCGAGCGGAGCGGCAGGCCCGTCGTCGGGCGTATCGGGCATGATGGCGAGATTGTCGCGACGGGCCGCTAAAGCCGGCGGCGATTGAACCGTTATCGACCTGATGACGATGGCAGCCGGCTGCGGCCTGACCTAAGCTGAGGGCCGTTGCGCAGGGATGGAGATGATGACGATCGACCGTGTTGGTGGGCTGCCACGTGCCGCCGGGCTTGATCCGGCCGACAGCAACGCCGCCCATGTGAAGGGCAGGGTGCCGGCGGTGCTCGGCGATCAGGCCGGGGCTGCGGCATCCGGACTTGCCCGCCTGCCCGATCAGCCGTTGCGTTCGGACGACGTCGGGGGGCTCGTGCGGGATCTGGCTGGCTCGCCTCCGGTCGACATGAGCAGGGTTGCCGCGCTGAAGGCAGCGATCGAGGCCGGCACCTATGCACTCGATCCATCGGCGATTGCCGACTCCATGCTGGCGACCGAACTGAGCAGCCGCTGAAGTTCGATGTCGATGTGCGCGTCGCGGGTGAAGCCCGCCTCGTCGAACCGCTTCGGCCACCTTGTCTGCGCCATGACTGAACCGCCCGTTCGGGGGCAGGTGAACGCGAGCGCAAGGGCGTGCAGCATCAGCCCGCGGGGCGCCGGCCTGCCATAGAGGGGATCACCCGCCACCGCAGCATTGGCGACGATCAGCCCGGCATGAAGTCTCAGCTGGTGTGTTCGGCCGGTCCGTGGCTGCAGCGCCACCAGCGCCTGCCGCTCACGCGTGGCAAGAAGCGTCCAGTCCGTCACGGCTGGCTGGCCTTGGGGGTCAAGACGTATCCGCCACCCCAGTGAAGGATGGCTCGTCTTTGCAAGGGGCGCATCGATCCGGCCTCTCTCGGCGTCGGGAACCGCATCCACGATCGCGATGTACAGCTTGCCAACGCGCCGTGCCGCGAAATCGGCTGCAAGGCTCCGCAGAACGGAGCGCCGCGTGGCGACAAGCAGGCAACCCGAGGTGTCGGCATCAAGCCGGTGAACCGGCTGCCTGATCTGGCAGTGCGGCCCGAGCCAGGCCGGGAGCCGCGCTTCTATGCTGTCGCCGCCGCGCGGCCCGGCATGCACGGGGAGCCCGGGGGGCTTGTCGAGCACGACCCATCCCGGCCCGCTTGCCACGGCGTTGGGCGCAATCGATCGGGCAGGGCGGGTCATGGGCAGCGCTTAACCCGCGTCAGTGGCTGCCGTGAAGGCGCCGCGAGGTTGCGCTGATCCGCTCATCTGCAAGCGCCGCCCCGCAAACCGCCCGCATGGCCGCCTGCCGTGCCGGCCGAGGAGGATGAACCGAGATGACGATCATCAACACCAATCTGTCTGCGCTCAAGGCCCAGTCCGGCAGCCGCATGGCGCAAACGGCGCTGAACAGCGCGATGGAGCGCCTCTCCACCGGGCTCCGGATCAACAGCGCGAAAGACGATGCTGCCGGGCTTGCGATCGCCCAGCGCATGACGGCCGATGTCCGCGGCCTTGCGGTTGCCATCCGCAATGCGGGCGACGGCATTTCGCTCGCCCAGACGGCGGAAACCGCCATGGGCGAAATCACCAACATGCTCCAGCGGATGCGCGAGCTTTCGGTACAGGCCGCCAACGGCACCATTTCTGCCGAGGATCGCCGCGCGCTTCAGGCCGAAGTCACACAGCTCGTCGGCGAGATCGACAATGTGGCAACCCGCACCAGCTTCAACGGCATTCGCCTGCTCGACGGCTCGTCCACCAACCTGTCGCTGCAGACCGGGTCGCGCGCCGGCCAGACGGTGCAGCTGGCCATCGGTTCCGCCCGGGCCGGCGATCTGGGTACCGGCAGTGTTCCGGGCCTGACGGCGACCGGCGCCTTCGAGACGTCGGCCGCGAACCTCACGGCCAACCAGGCGCTGCAGGCCAATGATCTGCGGATCAATGGAGTCACCATCGGCAGCTCGCGCGATGCGGACGATGCGCTGTCGTCGGTCGCCAAGAGCGCGTCCGCCATCTCGAAGGCTGCCGCCATCAACCGGGCGAGCGGCCAGACCGGCGTTCGCGCCGTCGTCGGCACCACGGTGATGACCGGCACGGCGATGACGGCCGTCGCCCAGACGGGCACCGTCACCATCAACGGCGTGACGACGGGTTCCATCACCACCACGGCGAATGCGGCCGCCTCGCGCACGGCCGTCGTCGATGCGATCAACCTGATCTCCGGCCAGACCGGGGTTCGGGCCATCGACACCGGTGATTCCAACCTGGGAATCCGCCTGGAGGCCGCCGATGGCCGCAACATCGAGGTCTCGCTCAACACGCTGACGGCCGCCGCCACTGGTCTCAAGGTCGGCGCGCAGTCCGGCAGCTTCAGCCTGGTGTCCGACAGCGGCGGCCCGATCGTCATCGACTCGGTCGGCTCGGGCCGGCTGTCGCGTGCGGGGCTTGCAGCCGGCACGTTCGATCGTGGTGTTTCCACCGTCTCGACCGATGCGCGTGCTGTCGCCACCTCGGCGACCGGGGCGGACGTCCGCGTCCTCAACACCGGCGATCTCGTGCTCAACGGCGTGTCCATCCGGGCCTCAAAGGCGTCGGACGATACCTTCTCGGACACGACGGCGGGTTCCAGCAGCAAGGCAGCAAGCGCCATTGCGATCGCGGCGGCCATCAACGAAAGCTCGGCCCAGACGGGCGTGACGGCGACCGCCCGGGCACTCACCATCGATGCCACCGGCACGACGGTGATCAGCGCCGACACCACCACCTCGCTCTACATCAACGGCGTCGCCATCGCGGTGTCGCTCCGCGCGACCGACAGCGCGCAGCAGACCCGCGAGAATGTCGCGACCGCGATCAACAATTTCGCGGGGACGACGGGCGTGACTGCCATGGACAATGGCCGGGGCGGGCTTTCGCTGACGGCAGCAGACGGGCGCAACATCTCGGTCTGGTTCGACAGCGATGACGCAGCCGCCGCCAACTTCGGCCTGGCAAGCGCGACGGTAGCCGGCACCGGTGCGGCCTATACCGTGACCGGCGTGTCCGACCCGACCGACATTTCGGCTGCCACCGTCAATACGGCCTATGCGCAGGTCACGCTGTCGAGCGCGCGGGCCATCGATGTGCGGGCCGGAAGCCAGGGCTTCGGCGCCGGCTCGAACTTCGCCGCGCTCGGCTTCGAGGAGAACCGCTACGGCGCGGATCTCGGCGGCCTGAAGGTGAAGGACATCGACATCTCCACCCAGGATGGCGCGACGGCTGCGCTCGGCTCGATCGACGAGGCGCTGAAGTCCATCTCGATCAACCGTGCCGAACTGGGTGCCGTCCAGAACCGGCTGGAGGCGACGATCAACAACCTCACCAGCACGAGCACCAACACGGTCGCCTCGCGCTCCCGGATCCAGGATGCCGACTTCGCGGCCGAGACGACCAATCTCGCCCGGGGCCAGATCCTGTCCCAGGCCGCCCAGGCCATGTTGGCCCAGGCCAACCAGAGCCAGCAGGGCGTGCTCCAGCTGCTGCGCTGATCCGCAAGGCAGCAAGACCTGGGGGCGGACCTTTGGGTTCGCCCCCTTTTTCATGTCGGGGTTGGCAATGCCGTGGGCACGCGGCGTGCCGGGTAGCAGCCGCACGAACGACTATTGTTTTTCTGAACGCCTCGAACGCCTCGGGCCCGATCAGCCGGCGACCCGCACGCCGCCTGATCGGCATGCGCGTCAGTCGGCATCGTCGCGCCTGTAACCGGCGGCCCAGGCGCGCCGCTCGATCCACCAGGCGGTGCCCATGCCCAGACCTATGGCGAGCGGGAACATCACGGGCAGGAAGGCCGAGTGCCCCCGGCCAAGGAACATCATCGCGGCAATCCCGAGCAGCACCGCCACCAGCACAGCCAGCGGCAACAGCATCAGACGAAGGGAAATGGTCCTGCGATACTGTTCCCATCCCGAACCCGCACCGAAGATTCAGAGCAGGGCGATAAGAACAGCTTGCCGCTGCGCATCGTCGAGAGGGCTCCATAGAATGTGAGCGAGCCAGAAAGCCACTCCCGCCGACGGCAGGAAGATTGTCGCCATGACAAGGAACTCTTTGGGCTTCAGAGATCGGCCACCGCGACGATCGAGCCCTGGTGATCGGCGAACGGATGACGCCACTGGGCGAGGGGGGCGTCCTTGCACCAGACCAGCAGTTCATCCGCGCCGTCGCAAGCCTGCTGCAGGCGGGGCTGGGTTGCCGAATAGGCCGCAGCAGGCATTGCGGCCATCCTGGTGCAACGCTGCGGCTGTGTTCGAGAATGGCGCTGACGCTGTAGCCGAGCCGACTGGGGCCCCACACAACAGCAGGCCGCACCGTGCGCTCAACCCTCCCAGCCGTGGAGCAGGCCCCGGACCCGCCCCAGCGCCGCCTTCTTGATCTGGCAGACACGCGCTGCCCCCACGCCCAGCACCTGGCCGATCTCCTCGAGGTTCAGCTCTTCCACGAAGTAGAGCTGGAGCACGCGTGCCTCCCGCTCGGGCAGCTGGCCGATCGCGTTCACCAGAGCGGCGCGAAGCTCGGCGGATTCCAGCCGATCGAACGCATCCGGCTCGTCGGCTGCAAACCAGATGCTGTGATCCGAATAGATGTCGTCGATCGACTCCTGGCGCAGCCCCTGTGTCGCGGCGGTTGCCGCCTGAACCTCCGCAATAGAGAGGCCCAGGTCGTCGGCCAGTTCATGATCCGACGGGCCACGCCCAAGGCGGCTGGCCAGGCGTTCTCGCGCAGCCGAAAGCTCGCGGCGGCGGCGAAGGGCTGATCGGCACAAGGTGGCATGCTTGCGAAGCGCGTCGATCATCGCGCCCCGGATCCGCAACGATGCATAGGTTGAAAAGGCGGCCTGCCCGCGATCCTCGTACACGCGCGCCGCCTCGATGAGAGCGATCATGCCGATCTGCACCAGATCCTCGATGTCGATCGCGGTCGAGACGCGGGCATGGGTGTGCCAGGCGATCTTGCGGACCAGCGGCAGATGCGCCTGCACCAGCGTTTCCGGTCGCGGCGCCCGGGTGGTCGCGGGGGCATAAAGCCCCTCCTTCATCATGACCCGCGCATCCATCAGCCAGCCTCCGCCGGTTCGGCTTCACCCACCACGGCCACCACCTCGATGGGCAGGGTTTCGGGCAGTTCGGTGAAGGCAACGACCGGGATACCGGCCTGGTTGCGAAGCAGGCGCCACAGCGCCCGCCGGGGGGCGGCCTGGGTCACGAGAGCGATGGGTTCACCAGCCGTCAGCGCAGGCTGGGCCGCCTCGCGCACCCGCTCGACCAGGCGCTGGGCCAGGGCAGGCTCGAACGGCCAGAGCGCCCTGGGCGCTGCGCGCTGGGCCGCGACCACCAGCGACTCGAGCGGCGGTGCCAGCGCGATCAGTTTCAGCGCGCCACCCTCGGGCAACAGGCTTGCGGCAATCAGCGGCCCCAGCCGCTCGCGCACAAGCTCCAGCAATTCGGCCTGTTCCTGCGTATGGGCAAGGGCATCGGCAATGGCCCCGGCAATGCGCTGGAAATCCCGAAGGGGGAGCCCTTCCTCCAGAAGGGCCTGCAACAGGCTGGTCAGGGCGGGAAGCGGCAAGGCCTTGGCACCGATCGCGGCCGCCAGCTGCGGTTGCCGGGAGGCCAGCAGCTCGACCAGCGCGTGCACATCGTCGGGTGAAAGCAGCATCGGGGCGCGGGCCTTCAGGATCCGGTGCAGATGCGTGCAGATGACCGTGACCGGATCGACGACCGTATGGCCCGCCGCGATGGCGGCCGCCTCCTGGGCCGGATCGATCCAGACGGCGGGCAGGCCGAAGGCCGGGTCGCGCACCGGGCGACCGGGAAGGGGGGTGGTTGCCTCCGCCTCGGTCTGGAGGGCCAGCAGGTCGGCCGGCCAGATCTCGCCCTCGCCGCATCGCTCGCCGCCGACCGTGATCCTGTAGCCGTTGGGGGGCAGGGCAAGATCGTCCCGGATGCGGACCTGCGGCACGAGGAAGCCCAGTTCACGCGAGGCCTGCCGGCGCAGTCCCGCCACCCGATCCGTCAGCGCGACCTCGGCATCGACCAGGGGGATAAGGGCATAGCCGATATCGAGGGATACGACCGCTGTGTCCTGTGCATCCGCCCAGCTCGGGACGGCAGGCTGGACCGGTTGCGGCGGTGGCGCCTCCGGCGAGGCCTTCCGGCGCCGCAGCTGCCACGCGATCAGGCCTGCGGCGGCGGCGGCCGGGGCCAGAACCTGTGCCGGGAGCGCCGGCACCATCGCCAGTGCTGCCAGAATCGCGACGACAGGCCACCACGCCGAGGAATCGGCGAACTGCAGGCCGATCTGGCTGGAGAGCGACACCGATTCGGTCGTTCGCGTGACGAGGATGGCCGCCGCGATGGACAGCAGCAGCGCGGGCACCTGCGCGACCAGCGCATCGCCCACGGCCAGCAGGATGTAGCGATCCGCCGCCGCCGCGGCCCCGAGCTCGTGCCGGGCCATGCCGATGATCATGCCGCCCAGGATGTTGATCGCCAGGATCAGAAGCCCGGCCACCGCATCGCCCTTCACGAATTTGGAGGCGCCATCCATCGCGCCGTAAAAGTCGGCTTCCGCTGCAACGTCCGCCCGCCGGGTGCGCGCTTCATCGGGTGTCAGCATGCCGGCGTTGAGGTCGGCATCGATTGCCATCTGCTTGCCGGGCAGCGCATCCAGCGTGAATCGCGCCGCGACCTCCGAAACCCGGCCCGCTCCGCGCGCGATGACGGCCAGGTTCATGATGATCAGGATCAGGAACACGATCAGCCCGACAGCGAAGTCCCCGCCGATCAGGGCCTTGCCGAACGCCTCGATCACCAGGCCGGCCGCGTCCGTGCCTTCGTGCCCGGCGACGAGCACCACGCGTGTGGACGCGACATTCAGGGCCAGCCGGAACAGGGTGGCGAAGAGCAGCACGGTGGGGAAGAGCGAGAAATCGAGCGGGCGCCGTGCCTGCAGCACGAGCATCAGCATCAGCAGCGACAGCAGGATGTTGAAGACGAAGAACAGGTCGAGCAGCGGTGCCGGCACCGGCACCACCATCAGGAGGACAACGGCCAGCACGGCTGCCGGCAACAGCGCCGTCTGAACGTGGCGCTGTCCGCGAAGCCTGTCGAGAGCGGCCGGAACGACCATCCTCAGCCCCCAAGATCCGCCAGCAGGAGATAGGCCGCCTGTGCCGCGGCCCGGACGGCGGCAGGCGGCGGACTCGCCTCCACATGCTGCGCGGGCGGCGCCCCCGCTGCCTTCGCCGCATGGGACGGCGATGGACCGGACGGCGCCGGCGCGTCGAACCGGCGGGCCAGAAGCGAATGAACGTCCGCGAGCGAGCGGGCAGCGCCGGCAGCGGCAAAGAAGATCGGCCGGTTGGCGCGGGCTGCTGCGGGCAGCACGTCGGCTGCGGCCCGTTCCGGATTGTCGGCCAGTGCCCTGAGAAAGTTCAGCGCACCGGCCGGCCCGAGGAAGTGGGCGAGATAGAGGTCGAGCGAGCCTGCGGCCCGGCCCAGACCGGCTTCCAGCCGGCTGCGATTCTCGGCCATGTGCTCGGCGGCCATCAGCGCCGAGATGCCCGGATCGGTTCGCAGGGCCAGCGCGCCCGACCGCGTGGCGGACATGATCCCGTGGCGCGGCCCGTGCCGTGCCAGAACGTCGAGCCAGGTCGACTCGATGAACTGGAACAGGCCGGTCGCAGAGGAGGTGCGGGCGCGGGCGCCGGGGTCGAACCCTGATTCGAGACGGGCGGTGCGAACCAGCGCGTCGAAATCGACCCCGGTGCGCGCCGCAGCCTGCGCCAGCCACGGCAGCATGGCGGAAGCCCCGCGCGGCAGAACGGGACCCGCCGTGCCGGCTGACTGCTGCGATCCGGCCACCGGTTGCATGCCGGTGGTTTACCAAGCCGCTCGAAGGGCGGGTCGCCAACTGCGACCAGAACGGTTGCGTCTTCGGGCCACGGCTTTGCCGACCCGCCGATGCGGCGGGGGGCTTGACGCGGGCCTGCCGGCAACCGACGTAGCAGGCATGGTATATGATCCTTCGCTGCCCGGCTTGCCCGGATTCCCCTTCGATCGGCCGTCCGCGGGCCTCGTGCCCATCGTGATCGAACAGTCGAGCCGCGGTGAGCGGTCGTTCGACATCTTCTCGCGCCTGCTTCGCGAACGCATCGTCTTCGTGAACGGGCCCGTCGAGGACACGATGGCCTCGCTTGTGGTTGCCCAGCTTCTCTTCCTCGAGGCGGAAAACCCCAAGAAGGACATCTTCATGTACATCAATTCGCCGGGCGGGGTGATCACCTCGGGCATGGCGATCTACGACACCATGCAGTATATTCGCCCCAAGGTCGGCACGGTCTGCATCGGCCAGGCGGCCTCGATGGGCAGTTTCCTGCTCGCGGCCGGCGAACCCGGCATGCGCGTCGCACTGGCGAATGCGCGGATCATGGTGCACCAGCCGTCGGGCGGTGCGCAGGGCCAGGCGACCGACATCGAGATCCAGGCCCGCGAGATCCTGCGGATCCGTGCGCACATGAACAAGCTCTACGCCATGTTCACCGGCAAGCCCATCGAGGAGATCGAGGCCGCGATGGAGCGTGACCGCTTCATGTCGCCCCTGGAAGCGAAGGAATTCGGCCTCGTGGACGAAGTGATGGAAAAGCGGCCCCTGCCCACCGAGGGTGAGCTGAAGGCGGCATGAGGTAGTCTGCGCCATAGCCCGGATCGAGACGGCAGCCCAGCAGGAAGCAGCGCGGGTCTGTCTGACCCGGGCCTTCATGTCGGATCCCTTCACGCGGTGGACCCTCGACGATCCGGAGACGTTCGAGGATTTGTTCCGCCACCCGCTGAGGCACATGGGCGGGCTGGGCGTCGCGGGCGCGGTCGGCTTCCTGTCGGAAGATGGCTGCGGAGCTGCCCTGTGGTGGCCTCCCGGCAGCGGCCCGGACATGGCGGCGCTCGGCATGGCGCTGGCGGACAGGATCATGCCGGAGGATGCGCCTGCGGTGTTCGGACAGATGGCGGCCATGCACCCGCAGGAGCCGCACTGGTATCTGCCCTTCATCGGCGTGGACCCGGCCATGCAGGGTCGGGGCGAGGGCTCGGCACTGTTGCGGGAAACGCTGGCGCTGGTCGACGCCGATGGGATGCCTGCCTATCTTGAGAGCACGAACATCCGGAATGTGCCGCTCTATGAACGGTTCGGCTTCCGCATCGTGGGAGAAATCCAGGCAGGCAGCAGCCCGGCGATCCATCCCATGTGGCGCGAAACCCGTTGAGAGGATCTGGAACGAGGCCCGCCAAGAGAGGCATGCGGGCGAGGCAAGGTGGTCACCCCTGGGCTTTCGCCCTTGCGGTAGAGGCCATCTGCGCTAACATGAAAGGAGCCGCCGGCAACGTCGCCGGCGTGAAAGCGAGATCATGACCAAGGCATCCAGCGGCGACAGCAAGAATATCCTCTACTGCTCCTTCTGCGGCAAGAGCCAGCATGAGGTGAAGAAGCTGATCGCCGGTCCCACCGTCTTCATCTGCGATGAATGCGTCGAGCTGTGCAACGACATCATCCGCGAGGAAACGAAGAACGCGCTGGTGAAGACGCGCGACGGGGTTCCGACCCCGCGCGAGATCATGAAGGTGCTGGATGACTATGTGATCGGCCAGGGCCACGCCAAGCGGGTGCTCTCGGTCGCGGTTCACAACCATTACAAGCGCTTGTCCCACGGTGCGAAGGGCGCCGAAGTCGAGCTCGCCAAGTCGAACATCCTGCTGGTGGGTCCGACCGGATGCGGCAAGACGCTGCTCGCGCAGACACTGGCGCGGATTCTCGACGTGCCCTTCACCATGGCGGACGCGACCACCCTGACCGAGGCCGGCTATGTGGGCGAGGATGTCGAGAACATCATCCTGAAGCTGCTTCAGGCCTCCGACTACAATGTCGAGCGCGCCCAGCGCGGCATCGTCTATATCGATGAGATCGACAAGATTTCCCGCAAGGCCGACAACCCCTCGATCACGCGCGACGTCTCGGGCGAAGGGGTGCAGCAGGCCCTGCTGAAGATCATGGAGGGAACCACCGCGAGCGTGCCGCCACAGGGGGGGCGCAAGCATCCGCAGCAGGAGTTCCTGCAGGTCGACACCACGAACATCCTGTTCATCTGCGGGGGCGCCTTTGCCGGCCTGGACCGAATCATCTCGGACAGATTGCAGGGTAAATCCATAGGGTTCGGGGCGCATGTTGCGGCACCGGATGAGCGCAGGACAGGGGAGGTGCTGCGTCAGTGCGAGCCCGAGGACCTGCTTCGCTTCGGTCTCATTCCCGAATTCGTGGGGCGGCTTCCCGTGATTGCCACGCTCGAGGATCTCGACGAGCCGGCGCTCATCAAGATCCTGACCGAACCCAAGAATGCGCTGTCCAAGCAATATGCCCGCCTGTTCGAGATGGAGGGCGTCAAGCTGAGCTTTTCCGAAGATGCGCTGTCCGAAATCGCGCGGCGCGCCATCGACAGGAAGACAGGCGCGCGCGGCCTCCGCTCGATCCTGGAAGGCATCCTTCTCGACACCATGTTCGAACTGCCGGGCATGGAGACGGTCGAGGAAGTCTGTGTCGATGGTGACGTCGTTCGAGGCCAGAAGGCCCCGATCCAGCTTCTGCGCGCCGAAAAGGCAGCCTGATCCTTCAGCCCTGTAGCGCGGTCTGGCGGCCGTTGGCGTCCGGCTGACGTTCGATGGCACCAGCGGGTTCGATGATGACCTGTCGCCTAGAGGCCTGCCCCTGTTCGCGCTCGCTGGCGCTGTCCAGCGCAAGGGGATCGGCCACTGTCGCGTCGATCCCGGCCGCTGCGAGCTGACTGGCAACCGCCGTCGCCCGGCTGTTCGCAATCGCTGCCGGCTCGTTGCTGGCCCGGCCGCCACGAAGCCGGACCTGGTTGACACCCCAGCGCTGCAGCGCCCAGATCTGCTCGTCGATCGCGATCTGGGTCTGTTCATCGACCAGGGCGCTGCCCTGGCCGAACCGGATCGGATCGAAAGGCGCGGCAGGCGGCAGGATCCGGATCTGCCAGTCGGGAAAGCGGGCTGACAGCCATCGTTCGGCGCGGCGAAGCTCGCCCAGGCTTCGGCCGCCGGGTGCCTGGACGCTGGCTATCCGCTTGGCAGCGTCGACGATGACCGCGCCCGAATCGATGCCGACGGCGGCCGCCAGGCGAAGTGCGACATCCTGCCTGGCTGCCAGGCTGCCGGCCTCGCGATCGACGACGGCGCGGGCCCGTTCGATATCCTCGCGCCGGATGTCCTGGTTGACGACAATCTGGCTGAGATCGACCGTCACCGGGCGTCCCAGCGCCTCGCTCAGCCGTCGCTCCAGATCCTCGCTGGCACGGGTGCGGAAGACGTCCGTGAAGACACGGGCCCGCACGATCATGACGTCACCCCGGAACTCCGGCTCGAGCGAGCCGACACGTGCCGTCGTTCCGAACTCGCTGGCGATGGCCGTCCGCGCGGTTCGGGTCGCCCATGTCTCCCAGGCGATCTGGCGTAGCGACCAGGCGAGCGGCACGGCCAGGAGCACGAACAGGATCACGAGTGCCCAGGTCTGCCGGCGGGTCTGGTCGGGCGAGAGGTGCGAAGCAAAGCCGTAGAAGCGCGCAACCGCGGTCGCCGACAGCGAGATCGCGATGAAATTGGTGACGAACAGTGCCAGTGCCCCACCGAAGACGAGGCCGTTGGTGGTGGCCAGCCCATAGCCGACGACCGCGAGCGGCGGCATCAGGGCGGTTGCAATCGCCACGCCCACGATCGTTTCGCCGCGGCCTCGAACGGTCGCATAGGTTCCGGCCAGCGCCGAAAAGATGGCGACCATCAGGTCGAACAGGTTCGGACGGGTGCGGGCCAGTATCTCAGGCGTCGCATCCTGGAGCGGCGACAGCAGGACGATGAGGGCCGTGAACCCGATGGCCAGCAGCGCCCCGGCCGCCAGCGCCACCAGACTTCGGCGCACTTCGGGCCAGTCGAACACGGCAAGCGCGAAGCCGAGGCCGATGATGGGGCCCATCAGCGGCGAGACCAGCATGGCCCCGATGATCACGGCCGGAGACGACAGCAGCAGGCCCAGGATGGCGATGCCGGCCGACATCAGGGTCATGAAGGCGTAGCGCGCCGTCCAGCCGCTTTCGGCATGAACCCTTGCCAGGATCGAGGGGTGATCGACGGCATCGACCGGCCCGCCCAGACCCCAGCGCTGCCAGATGCCGCCGGGGGCGGGCTTCGTGTCCAGGGATGTCGCGGGCGGAAGCTCGTTCATCCGCCGACCCTCTGTCGGCCGGCGGCGGTCGTCAAGCGGTGGCCAGAGCGGTTTCCGGTCCGATTGAATCGAATCGGATCGGCCGCTCCGGGTTCATCTTTTCCGCATGGGTCTTGCGATGCTGGTGAATCCACCGGATCGGAACATGGCCTAATTCTCGCAATCCTGCGGCTGCGAACGGCGGCGGCCCATCAGTCCGCCCAGAACGGCCCCGGCAACGGCCTCGCCGGCGCCCTGTGCTCGCGGCTTGCACGTCGGCTTGCGGCCCTCGCCGTCGGTGGCGCCCGCCGTGTCGCTCATGTCCATGCCCGCCATGGCGCCGGCCCGGGACACGAACCGCGCCTTCACGGCCCATTGCTGGATCCAGGGCTGCTTCGGATCGGAGGGGCGGGGCGGGTGCACGAAGTTCACCTCCGGCCCGTGCGACGCAAAGCTGATCAGCCCGCCCTGGACTGCCGCCATCACCTCCCTGGGCACTGCACAGCTCGTCTGGGCCGGTGGCATCATCTGCTTTCGCTGCACCAGGCGCGCAGCTTCTGCCGGCGCCACATAGTCCGACAGCGCCGACACGAACGTCTGCAACTCGCTCGACGACCAGAAGACGACGGTGGTGTCGCCACCACGGTCGGAGCCGCCGAACATCTGGGCGAAATGTCCGGTCGTTCCCGGCACCTGGTTCCAGTTCAGCATCAGCCCACCAGAGGGAAGCTTCGTCTGTCGCAGCTGAACGGCTGCCATCCAGTCCTGCTGCAGGGCGAAATCGATGTCCGGCGTGTAGGTGCCGGTCACCCTGTGCGGGCCGATGAGCGACGCGCGCGCTGGAATCGACTGGCTGCCACCGCGATCGGAATGGGGCCAGCGGCCGATCGTCTGCCAGGGGGGGGATGTCGGTGGCCGGGCGATCCGGACCCGTTCGCCCGCGAACAGCCCGGCCGGGATTTCGCCGGCGGCCATCTTCGCGAAATCGAAGATCACCGGCTGGCCCGGCTTCGCGGTCTCGCCGCAACCCCAGAACAGCAGCAGACGCCCCTTTGGCCGCTCGAAGTCCTCGTCGGGTGGCAGCGCGCGCTCGCGTCGGCCCGGCTGCGGCGTGCGAAGGGGCAGGGCATCCCCCATCTGCATGGCAGGCGGGATGATGTGCTGCGCCGAAGGTGGGCCCTGCGGCGGAAGCTGGGAACCCAGATCGAGTTCGAGCAGCCGAACCGGCCCGGCGCTTCCCCCCATCGCCATGCGCATCATGTCACCGGCTGATGGCGCACCACCGCCCATCATGCCGAAGCCCGACTGGGTCGCCGCCGACAGCCAGTAAACGGTTTTCGCCGGCACCACCTTCTGCTGTGCCGATGCAGACCCGGCCGTCAGCAAGGCCGCTGCCACCACAAGGCTCTTGCGCATGGATGCCCCTCCCAAGACCGCGCCGAACATAGGCTGGCGGGCTCTGGCGGGCAATCGGCCGTGTTGGATGGAAACGACGGAAAAGCCTCCCGACGGTCTGCTGCCGGCAGCGATCGCCGGCGTCATCCGTCAGGTTGCGAACAGCGCATCATAGCGTCGCTGCATCTCGGCCGGGGTCACCTCCTCAATCTGGTGGCCAATCAGCCAGTCGTAACCGAAGGGATCGCGGATCGTTCCGCTGCGTTCGCCATAGAAGGCGTCTGCCGGTGCCCGAAGCAGCGTGGCACCACAGGCGATTGCGCGTTCAACAAGGGCATCTGCATCCGCGACATGCAGGTGAAGGGTAACCGCAGCGGGCCTGTCCGGCGTGGGGGCCAGCAGGTTCATCTCCGGATATTCGGCGGACAGCAGCAACCGCCCGCCACCCAGCCGAAGCTCGGCATGGCCGATCCGTCCGCCCGGTTCCGTCAGCCGGAAATCCTCGATGGCACCAAAGGCATCCCGGTAGAAGGAGATGGCCGCTTCGGGATTATGGAACCGCAGATAGGGCAGGAGTTCGTGAATGGTCATGCCGGGGCTTCCTCGTTGCGTGACACCCGGGGTTCCTCTCACCACCGATCACGTCGGGCAACCGTCGTTCAGCCGGACGGGACATAAAGCGCGCTGCCCCGATCGCGAAATTCGCGTGCCTTCTCGGCCATGCCTTCCTCGGCAGCGACGAACGCCTCGCTGTTCTGGCGCGCAGCATAGTCGCGAACTTCCTGGGTGATCTTCATGCTGCAGAACTTGGGCCCGCACATCGAGCAGAAATGGGCGGTCTTGGCACCCTCGGCCGGCAGGGTTTCGTCATGGAACCGTTCGGCCGTCTCGGGATCGAGGCTCAGGTTGAACTGGTCGCGCCAGCGGAACTCGAAGCGTGCACGCGAAAGCGCATCGTCGCGAAGCTGCGCTGCCGGATGGCCCTTGGCGAGGTCGGCTGCGTGCGCCGCCAGCCTGTAGGTGATCACGCCCACCTTCACATCGTCGCGGTCGGGCAACCCCAGATGTTCCTTGGGCGTGACATAGCAGAGCATGGCGGTGCCGAACCAGCCGATCATGGCCGCCCCGATGCCCGAGGTGATATGATCGTAGCCCGGCGCGATATCGGTCGTCAGCGGCCCCAGGGTATAGAAGGGAGCCTCGCCGCAGGCTTCCAGCTGCTTCACCATGTTCGCCCGGATCTTGTGCATCGGCACATGGCCGGGCCCTTCGATCATGACTTGGCAGTCCATGTCCCACGCGATCTTCGTCAGTTCACCCAGGGTCGCCAGCTCGGCGAACTGCGCCTCGTCGTTGGCATCGGCGATCGAGCCGGGCCTGAGGCCATCGCCGAGGCTGAAGCTGATGTCGTAGGCGCGCATGATCTCGCAGATCTCGGCGAAGCGCTCGTAGAGGAAGTTTTCCTTGTGATGGGCAAGGCACCATTTCGCCATGATTGAACCACCACGCGAAACAATCCCTGTAACCCTTTTGGCTGTCATTGGAATATAGGGAAGACGAACGCCGGCGTGGATGGTGAAATAGTCCACCCCCTGCTCGGCCTGCTCGATCAGCGTATCGCGATAGATGTCCCACGTCAGATCCTCGGCGATGCCGCCCACCTTCTCCAGCGCCTGGTAGATGGGGACCGTGCCGATCGGAACCGGGCTGTTGCGCAGGATCCACTCTCGCGTGTCGTGGATGTTCTTGCCGGTGGACAGGTCCATGACCGTGTCGGCCCCCCAGCGGATGGCCCAGACCATCTTGTCAACTTCCTCCGCGACCGAGGAGGCGACCGCGGAGTTGCCGATGTTGGCGTTGATCTTGACCAGGAAGTTGCGGCCGATGATCATCGGCTCCAGCTCGGGATGGTTGATGTTGGCCGGAATGATGGCCCGCCCGCGCGCGATCTCGTCGCGGACGAACTCGGGCGTCACATGATCGGGAATGCTCGCGCCGAAGCTTTCGCCGTCGCGCGCGTGCTCGAGGGCGGCCTCGCGGCCCAGATTCTCGCGGATGGCGACATATTCCATTTCCGGGGTGATGATTCCGCGCCGCGCATAGGCCAGCTGGGTGACGGCAGCGCCGCTGCGGGCCCGCAGCGGTCGGTCGTTCGGGGTGGCGAAGGGCCGAACCTCCGGTTTTCCCGCGCGGACCAGGCCATTGTCCTCGGGGCGCACCGCCCGGCCGACATATCGTTCGACATCGCCGCGCGCCTCGATCCAGGGGGTGCGCAGCTTTGGCAGGCCGGCCTCGATATCGATCGCGACCGACGGGTCCGTATAGGGGCCTGACGTGTCGTAGACGCGAACGGGCGGTTCGTCCGCCGATGGGTCGAGCGCGATTTCGCGCAGCGGCACGCGGATATCTGGATGCAGGCGGCCAGCCACATGAACCTTGGTGGATGCCGGCAGGGGCCCTGTCGTGACGCGCAGCTGCTCGAGGTGGGAGGGGATATCGGCCACGGGCGCGCTCCTTGCTCAGGGCGGAGGGAGCCTTCTGTGGCAGTCCCTCCCTCCGCCGGTGTCAACCGGATCAGGTTCGACGGGTCGCGGGCTGCTGCCTGCCTCTCAGCCGCGCGTCAGCGGCCCCCCGGGGTGCCAGTGGTTTAGCGAAGGGGGCAGCAGGGCGCAAAGCCTTTCGGACGCTTGCGCCGACCATCAGGCTTTGCCAACCGCAAGCCATGCTGATCGGCCATCGAGAACAGCAGATGCAGTTCCGGCAGGCGATGGACGGCCGGCGGCTTCACCATGCCTGGCTGCTGACCGGCCCCCGGGGCATCGGCAAGCGACGCTTCGCGCAGGCGATGGCGACCGACCTTCTCGGCCCGGGTGCCGATCCGCTGATGGCAGCGGGATCGCACCCGGATTTCCGGATCCTGGCCCCGGCCGAAACGGGGAAGGGCAGCTCGACAGGCGCCATCCTCGTCGACCAGCTTCGCGAGCTCGGCGATTTCCTGCACAGCCACCCGGGCCTCGGCCGGCATCGCGTGCTCATCGTTGACCCGATCGATGCCCTGAACCGCAATGCCGCCAATGCCTTCCTCAAGGAGCTGGAGGAGCCGCGGCCGCACAGCATCTTCCTGCTGGTCAGCCACGCCCCCGGCCGGCTCCTGCCGACAATCCGGTCGCGATGCCGCCTGCTGCGGTTCAGGCCCCTTGCCGACGCGGATGTTCTGGCCGTTGTGAAGGCGGCCCATCCGGATCTGGAGGGGGGCCGGCTGGCCAGGCTGGTGGCCCTGTCGGGCGGTGCCCCCGGCCGCGCCCTGGCGCTGGCGCAAGGCGACATTGCCAGCCCCGGGGACATCCTGCGCGAGATCGAGGTGGGCAGCGGCAGGCCGGTCGGGCTTGCCAGAAGCCTGCAGGGCGCCGGCGCGGCAGAGCGTTTCGAGGCGTTCGCGACCATCGTGCTTGCCGAGCTTGCCGGGCGGGCCCGCGCAAGGCCCTCGGCCGGACGATTGCGGGCCCATGCCGAGGCCGTCGAGCTTGCCCGTGACGCCGGCCGCCTTGCCTATGACCGGTCACAAGTGGCACTGGCGCTCGCCGCCCTGCTCGCTGGGGCCGAGCAGGATTGAACGTCACGATGCCAAGCCAGCCGCCGCGCTATTCGATCACGACAGCCATCTACTATGCGAACGGCCGGCCGCACATCGGCCATGCCTATGAATCGATCGCGACCGACTGGCTTGCCCGCTTCGCCCGGCTCGACGGACGAGAGACCTTCTTCCTGACCGGCAATGACGAGCATGGCCTGAAGATTGCCCAGACAGCTCAGCGGGCCGGCATGGCACCACGCGACTTTGTCGACTCTCTAGCCAATGATTTCATATCAATGGCAGATAGTCTTGATATCTCATATGATCATTTTGTCCGCACGACCGACAGCGATCACAGGGCTTGCGCCCAGGCCATGTGGAACCGCATGGCCGCCAGTGGCGATCTCTATCTCGACCGCTACGAGGGGTGGTACTCCGTCCGGGACGAGGCCTATTACGATGAAGAGGATCTCGTGGCCGGGCCGGATGGCCAGCGCCTGGCCCCCACGGGCACGCCGGTCGAGTGGACGGTCGAGGAGAGCTGGTTCTTTCGCCTGTCGCGATACCAGGATCGTCTGCTGCAGCTCTATGCCGATCAGCCTGACTGGCTGCAGCCAGCGAGCCGACTGAACGAGATGCGCGCCTTCGTTGAGCGGGGACTGAAGGACCTGTCCGTCAGCCGGACGAGTTTTGACTGGGGCATTCCCGTGCCCGGCTCACCGGGGCATGTCATGTATGTCTGGGTCGATGCGCTTGCGTCCTATGTCACGCCGTCGGGATGGCCGCAGCCCGGCTGGGAGGCGCGCTGGCCAGCCTCCCTGCATGTCATCGGCAAGGACATCACGCGCTTCCATACCGTCTACTGGCCGGCCTTCCTGATGTCGGCCGGCCTGCCCCTCCCCGAGAAGATCTTCAGCCACGGGTTCCTGCTGAACCGTGGCGAGAAGATGTCGAAGTCCCTTGGAAACGTGGTGGAACCCGGCGCCCTGGCAGGCCTGTTCGGCGTCGATCCGCTGCGCTATTTCCTGCTTCGCGCCATCCGGTTCGGCGAGGACGGCGACTGGAGCCACGAACTGGTGGGCCGACGCATCAACGCCGACCTTGCGAACGATCTGGGCAATCTTGCCCAGCGCACGCTCTCGATGATCGCGAGGGCCGGCGGTCGCGTGCCCGCCCGGGGCCCTGCAACCGCTGCGGATGTGGCGCTGCTCGCAGCAGTGCGCCCCATGCTGGACGAAGCGCGTGCCGCGCATCGGGCCGTTCGCCCGGACCTTGCGCTGGATGCGATCTGGGCGCGCGTCACGGCCGTCAATGCCTATCTGAACGAGTCGGCGCCATGGACGCTTCGCAAGACCGATCCGGAGCGCGCAGACGTGGTGCTCTACCACGCCGCAGAAGCGATCCGGCGGATCGCACTGCTGGTTCAGCCAGCCATGCCCACCAGCGCATCGCGCCTGCTGGATCAACTATCTGTTCCAGTTGACAGTCGTGATTTCAATGCGTTTGATCATGCACTTCAGACTGGAGTCGAGCTTCCGTCGCCAGCAGGGGTCTTCCCGCGCTGGGAAGCGCCCGCAGACGACTGATCACGCTCGTTCGCTTGCCTTCCCCGCAGTTGCCGCAGGGCAGCCTTGGAGAGGAGGTGCGCGGTGACCGGGGCGGTGATGAACAGGAACAGCGAGATGGCCAGTTCCTGGAGGCGCGGGCCACCGGCCATGACCGATTCATGGATCAGCAGGGCAATGATGATTCCGCCGATCCCGAGCGTCGTCGCCTTGGTAGGCCCGTGCAGTCGCATGAAGATGTCGGGCAGTCGGGCCAGCCCGATGGACCCCACCAGCACGAACGCACCACCGAGCAGCAGCAGTGCCGAGATCAGGATTTCGAGCGGTTGCGACATGGCTATTCGATGATGTTCCCGCCCAGCAGGAACTTGCAGAGCGCGATCGTCCCGACGAAGCCCATCATGGCGAGGATGAGCGCCACTTCGTAATAGACCCGTGTGCCCAGCGCGATTCCGAGCAGCATGACCACACCGATGACATTGATCGTCAGCGTGTCGAGCGCGAGAATGCGGTCGACGGGGTCGGGGCCGCGAACCAGCCGCCACAGGTTCAGCAGAACCGCCGCGCCGATCATGACATAGGTCAGGGTGATGGCTGTCGTCAGCATCCGAAAATCTCCCGTAGCGGGGCCTCGTAGCGGGCCTTGATCGTCGCCATGGTCACCTTCTCGTCCGCCACATTGAGGGCGTGGACGAACAGGGTTCCGGCCTCGGTATCGATCTCGATCGAAACGGTTCCCGGAGTCAGCGAGACGATGCTGCCCAGAAGGGTGGCAACAAAGGGATCGCGCGTATCGAGCGGAACCGTCACGAAGGCCGGCCGCAGCCGGTCGATCGGGCCGAGAACCTGGCGCGCGACCTGCCAGTTGGCAATGAAGATGTCCCCGCAGACCCGCAAGAAGAGCCGCAGCGCCAGCAGCGGCTTGCGGATTCGCGGCACATCCTCGAGGAAGGCGCGCAGCGAAAACGGCAGCAGCAGGCCAAGGAACAGCCCGACAAGCAGGCTGTTCAGCGTGTAGCTGGATGCCACCACCAGCCAGAGGCCGGCGACGCCCAGGGTCAGGGCGGGGTGCGGAACCAGCCGCGCGAACAGGCTCATGGCTCAGCCCCGCCAGCAGGTGTCGGCCGGCTATCCCGGCGGATCGGACGGTCGCGCGGAACGACGGTCTCGAGATAGGGGGTTCGGGCATGCAGCTGCGCCGATGTCGCCTCGGCATAGGCTGCCACCGGCTCAGCCGCGACCACGAACAGCGGGCTGGCCAGCACAAGAAGCGCAAGCCCTGCTGTTCGCGCCGGGCCGATCCGCTCGCGCGCGACCGGGGTTTCGGCATGGCCTTCGGGCTCCCAGAACAGGATGCTGCCAACCCTGGCCAGAACCAGTGCAACGCCGAGCCCGGAAATCAGGAGGGTCGTCCACCACAAGGCCCGCCAGCCGCCCTCGATTCCCTGCAACAGGAACAGCTTGCCGAAGAAGCCGGACAGGGGCGGCAGACCGCTGACGGCCACTGCCAGGATCAGGAAGGCGAGGCCCAGCGCTCCCCTGTTGGCGATCACCGGGCCGCGAACCAGCCAGTCGTTGCTGTCACCGCGGCGGACCGAGATCGCACCAGCCAGCAGGAACAGCCCGCCGGTCACCAGCGTGGTGTGCGGCAGGTAGAAAAGCAGGGCCGACGTCGCGCGCGGGTCGAGCGCCGACAGGGCGAACAACAGCGTGCCCGAGGAGATCAGGACGGCATTGGCCGCGATCACGCCAAGTCGGCGCGCAGCGAATGCGCCGACCGTTCCAAGCACGATCGTGGCAAGCGCCAGAACCGGCAGCCACGGCTGCAGCATGCCGGCGCCGGCCGGCGCATCGCCCACCCCCAGCACGGTGAGCCGAAGCAGGGCCACGATTCCGACCTTTGTCATGACGGCGAACAGCGCGCCAACCGGGGCGGCCGCGGCCGAATAGACATGCGGCAGCCAGAACGCCATCGGAAGCAGGGCCGCCTTGAGCAGGAAGACGAGGGCCAGGATGGTGAGCCCCGCGCGAACGAGCGCCATATCCGCCTGGGGGACGAGCGGCAGGCGGCCGGCAATATCGGCAATCGCCAGCGTTCCAAGCGTGCCATAGAGGATCGCAATCGCAACCAGGAACAGCGTGGAGCCCACGAGATTGAGCAGGACATAGGGCAGGCCTGCCCGTACCCGCCCATGCCCCCCGCCATGCACGAGCAGCGCATAGGAGGCGATCAGCAGGATTTCGAAACAGACGAACAGGTTGAACAGGTCGCCTGTCAGGAAGGCCCCGACAAGCCCGGCCACCAGCAGGTGAAACAGCGCGTGGAAATGAAGCCCCCGCCGATCCTCGCCGGCCGTCGCCGTCAGAAGGGCAGGCACCGCAAGGGCATAGACCAGCGCAACCATCAGCGCAGACAGCCGGTCGACCACGAGCGCGATCCCGAACGGCGCCGGCCAGTCGCCGATCGCATAGACGGTGACATCACCCTGTCGGGCGCTGGCCATGAGCGCGAGGGCGGACAGGGCGCCCAGCGACAGGGCGGCGAAGGAAATGGCCCGCTCGCCGCCGACAGCCAGCCGCCCGGACAGCAGCATCAGCAGCGCGGAGGCTGCGAAGGGTATCAGGAAGGGCAGGATGGGCAGATGGTCGGTCATCGAACCCCTCCGGCCGGGCCATCGTCGGCGGGATCCGGCTCGGGCGGCAGGTCGACCCGGTCGCTGTTCGACGTACCCAGCGCCTTCAGCGACAGGGCAACCAGATAGGCGGTCATGCCGAACCCGATGACGATGGCCGTCAGCACCAGCGCCTGGGGCAGGGGGTCGGCCAGACCCTCCGCGCCGGGCAGGGTCAGTGGCGCCACGTTGCGATCGATCCGGCCGCCGAGAAAGATCATCAGGTTGACGGCATAGGCCAGCAGGGTGAGCCCGAGCACCGCCGAGAATGTGCGCCGCCGCAGAACGAGCCACACACCGCAGCCGAACATCAGGCCGACAGCCAGCGACAGGAGCAGTTCCATCCTAGGCCTCCTGTGCCATGGCCCCGACCGGCATGGCGGCAGCCGGCCCGGTCTTGTCGGGCGCGTTGCCGTCCTCCCGTCGGCTCAGCATCCCGAGCTCCGTCAGAATGAGGACGATCGACGCGACCACGACCAGGAAGATCCCGAGATCGAACAGCAGGGCCGAGGCGAGCTCGAAGGTCTCGAGCGGCGGCAGGGTGACATAGGTGAAGGCGCTGGTGAGGAATGGCGCACCGAAGAACCAGCTGGCAATCCCCGTCAAGGTGGCGATCAGCAGGCCTGCGCCGAGCACGCGCGCGAAATCGACCCGAACGCGCGCCTGCGCATGGTCGATACCGGCCGCCAGATATTGCAGCACGATGGCGACTGCCGCCACCAGCCCGGCGATGAACCCGCCGCCCGGCAGATTGTGGCCGCGCAGGAAGATGTAGACCGACACGGCCAGCGCCAGCGGCAGCATCGGCTGCATCATCATCCGCAGCATGATGGGATAGCGATCCGCTTGCGTCAGCGCATTTGCAACGCGCGGCCGCAGCACAAGCCCCGAGAGAAGGGCAGATGCCCCCAGCGCCGCAATCGCGAGCACGGCGATTTCACCCAGCGTATCGAACCCGCGGAAATCGACGAGGATGACATTGACGACATTGGTGCCGCCGCCGCCCGGCTTGGCCTGGTCGATGTGGAAGGCCGAGATGGTCTCGAACGGGCGGGTGAGCAGCGCAAAGGTCAGCACTGCCGTCGCGATGCCGGCCGCGACCGCAAGCGCCATGTGTGACAGCGCATTGTCGGGCTGCTGGTCGGTCTCGCTCGGGGCCGGCAGGAACCGCAGCGCCAGCAGGAAGAGCATGATCGTTGCCAGTTCCACCGACAGTTGCGTGAGCGCGAGGTCCGGGGCTGCAAAGCGCAGGAAGGCAAGCGCGACCACCACGCCGGCCAGCGACAGCAGGATGACCGCGAGGAAGCGCCGTTCGTGGAGGACGGTCGCGCCCAGGACTCCGACTGCAAGGATGAGGAAGCCGATCAGGGCCGGCAGGTCGACTGCGGTCGCCGGTACCGGTCCGCGAAGCGGCGCATCGATGCTGCCCCAGGCGAGACCGCCGATGAGCAGGCAGGCGGCCAGGAACAGGCCGGCATATTGCGCAAGCGACTGACGGTCGATCGCGGCCATCAGCCGGCGGGCTCCCGCTACCATCCCGTTGTACAGCCGCTCGAAGGCAACGGGGCTGGAGATCTCGATGGCAAAGCGTTCATGCAGGCTGAAGACCTGCTCCCGCCGCCAGTAATAATAGAGCCCGCCGCCGAGCGCCACGATGCTCATGACCAGCGGCAGGTTGAAGCCGTGCCAGATGGCAAGCTTGATCGGCGGCAGATCGCCTTGCAGCACCGCCAGCGACGCCGCGCGCAGCAGGTCGCCGACCATCAGCTGCGGCAGGATGCCGACGAGCAGCACCAGCACCACCAGGATCTCGATCGGCAGCCGCATGAAACGGGGCGGTTCCCGCGGCGTTCGGGGAAGATCCACCGGCTCGCCGTTGAAGAACACGTCGTGGACGAAGCGCACCGAATAGGCGACGGAGAGGATGCCCCCGATGGTGGCAAGCGCCGGCAGCAGGAAACGACCATAGCCTTCGAAGACCGGATGGGCGACGGTCTCGGCGAAGAACATCTCCTTGGAAAGAAATCCGTTCAGGAAGGGAATGCCGGCCATGCCGCCGGCTGCCACCATGCCGAGTGCTGCTGTCACGGGCATGTATTTCGCCAGGCCGTTGATGCGCCGCATGTCGCGGCTGCCGGTTTCCTTGTCGATGATACCGGCGGCCATGAAGAGCGACGCCTTGAAGACGGCATGGTTGATGATGTGGAACACGGCCGCGATCGCGCTCGTCGGGGTATCCAGCCCGAACATCAGGGTGATGAGGCCGAGGTGGCTGACCGTCGAATAAGCCAGCAGTCCCTTGAAGTCGTGCTTTAACAGGGCAAGATAAGCCCCGAGAACAAATGTGGTTGCCCCTACCGTTGAGACGATCACAAACCACCATTCATTGCCCGACAGGGCAGGGTGCAGGCGGGCCAGCAGGAAGACGCCGGCCTTCACCATCGTTGCCGAATGCAGATAGGCCGACACGGGCGTCGGGGCCGCCATCGCACTGGGAAGCCAGAAGTGGAAGGGAACCTGCGCCGACTTGGTGAAGGCCCCCAGCAGAACCAGCAGCAGCATGGGCACGAACCGCGGATCGGCCAGGAGGACAGGGCCGGCCAGGAGTATATCGGACAGCTGATAGCTGCCCGCCATGTCGCCGAGCAGCAGCAGGCCGGCCAGCAGCGCGAGGCCCCCGCCCCCCGTGACGGCCAGCGACACGCGCGCTGCAATCCGGCTGTCGTGATATTTCGACTTGTAGGCGATCAGCAGGAAGGAGGTGAGGCTGGTGACTTCCCAGAAGAACAGCATCAGCAGCACGTTCTCGGCGAGCACGACACCCAGCATCCCGCCCGCGAAGCCAAGCAACACGGTGAAGAACCGGTCGAGCCGATCGTCCTCGGGCATGTAGTAGGCCGCATAGAGAACGATCAGCAGGCCGATGCCGTAGATCAGGAGGGCAAACAGGAAACTCAGCCCGTCAAGGCGCAGCGCGATGTCGAGCCCCCAGTCGCTGAGCCACGGGTGCGTGATCACCAGCGTCCCGCCCGCGAGGACTGCCGGCGCCACGGCGACCAGGATGGCGACGCCCGCCGCCATCACGGCAGCCGATGCCCAGACGACGGCCCGGCGCGAATGGCCTGCGACAAGGCGCGGCAGCGGGAGGCCGAGGAAGGGCAGGGCAAGCAGCAGCGCGAGAAGAATCGGTGTCATGGCAGGCGCGGACCAGCCCTAGTGTCCAGGCCGATGGGTGGGAAGCCGACCGGCAGCGCCATGGCTGCAGCAGGGGCGGACGATGGGGTTCATCGCGCCACCACCAGCCAGGTCGTGAAGGCGGCATAACATGCCAGAAGCAGGGCACCCTGCACCCGGCTGATCCGGCCGTTGAGCGCAAACAGGAACAGCAGCAGGCTGGCGCCCACCATGACGAACAGGTCGACGCCCAGCATGTCGGCCGGAAAGGCCGTGGGCGCGATCAGGCCGGTCAGGCCGCCGATTCCCAGCACATTGTAGATGTTCGAGCCGAGGACATTGCCGACGGCGATGTCCGCCTGCCGGCGGATGGCCGCGACGACGGACGTCACCAGTTCGGGCAAGGAGGTGCCGACCGCCACGATGGTGAGGCCGATGACCGATTCCGAAAGACGCAGCGCGCGCGCAAGGTCGATGGCGGCATCGACGAGGATGCGGCCGCCGAAGATGATGAGCGCGAGCCCGCCGAAGGCCATCAGGATCGGAAGAATCCAGGCCCAGAGGCCGCGCGTGCTGCCGGGCGCATGCAGCGACGTGTCGAGACGCTCCAGGGCTTCGCTCTTGTCGTAGGCGGCCGTATGGCCGTGCGCGGCCACGCTGCTGGCACTGCGCTCCTGGAAGTAGGCGTAAACCAGATAGCAGATCAGAAGGGTGACCATGATCAGCCCGGCGAGCTGGGTGAGCCCCATGGTCCATCCGATCGCGGCGAACAGTACCGATGTCGCGATCACGATCGTGCCATCGCGTCTGAGCGCGTCTGCAGACACGACAAGCGGGAAGACCAGGGCCGACAGGCCCAGGATCAGCAGCACATTGGCAATGTTTGAACCGACGATGTTGCCAACGGCGATACCGGGCACACCGCGCAGCGAGGCCTCGACCGAGGTGACGAGTTCAGGGGTGGATGTGCCGAATCCCACCAGGGTCAGGCCGATCAGCAGGGCGGAAACGCCCAGCTGCTCGGCGACGCGGACGCTCCCGCGAACGAGAAGCTCGCCGCCGGCAATGAGCAGCACCAGCCCGCCTCCCAGGGCGAGAAGCGTCATCAGCATGAAGGCAAACCCCTTTCCTCAGTCCGCCATTTGGGATGAACTCCGCGATGTTGCAAGTGCGAAGCGGTTGAACTCGGCAGGGCATCGGGCCAGATAGCTGGCATGCTGATCGATACCCATTGCCACCTGGTGTATCCGGGCCTCGTCGAGCAGGAGCCCGACGTGCTGGATCGAGCGCGGAAGGCCGGTGTCGAGGCGATGATCTCGATCGCAACGCGCTCGGCCGAATGGGACAGGGTGATCAGCGGGGCTGAACGTGCGCCAGATGTGTTTGCAACCGTTGGCATTCACCCGCACGAAGCCGACTCCCACACGGATGTCGACACCGCTCGCCTGGTGCAGGCTGCCCGCCACCCCCGTGTGGTTGGCATCGGTGAAAGCGGGCTCGACTATTTCTATGACCGATCGGACCGGGCCCGCCAGCGGGCGAGCTTCCGGGCACATATGGCGGCTGCGCGAGAAACCGGCCTGCCGCTCATCGTCCACAGCCGCGATGCGGAGGATGATACGATCGACCTCCTCGCCGACGAGATGGGGAAGGGGGCCTTCCCCCTTGTCATCCATTGCTTCACGGGCTCGCAACGGCTCGCGGACGCCTGCCTGGCCATGGGGGCCTATATCTCCCTGTCGGGCATCGTGACCTTCAGGAATGCGTCTTCCTTGCAGGATGTTGCCCGAAGCATTCCGGTCGACCGGCTGCTGGTGGAGACGGACGCCCCCTTTCTGGCACCCGTTCCGGTTCGGGGAAGGGTGGGGGAACCGGCCTTTGTCGAGCACACGGCACGCTTCCTGGCGGGCCTGAGGGGGGTGCCGTTCGAGGCGCTGGCCGAAGCGACAACTGTGAATGCACGGCGCCTGTTCAGCCGGCTGACGCACTGATGGAATTGCTGATGCTGGGCTGTGGTGCTTCCTCCGGGGTGCCGCGCCTGGGCGGGCCCGACGGCCGGGGCGACTGGGGCCGGTGCGATCCGGCCAATCCGCGCAATCGCCGACGGCGGGTTTCCGTTCTCGTCAGCCATGGGGATACGCGGCTTCTGGTCGATACCGGGCCCGACCTTCGCGCCCAGCTGCTCGATTCCGGCATCGGATGGATCACCGCGGTGCTCTACACGCACGACCATGCCGACCACAGCCATGGAATCGATGATCTTCGCCCCCTGTTTCACGCCGATGGGCGCCGCATCGACTGCTACATGGACCGCGCGACCCGTGCCGGGCTGCGAACGCGCTTCACCTACGCCTTTGCAGGCAGATCCGGCTATGCACCGACGGTCCGGGCTCATCTGGTGACCGACGAGATGCACATCGGCAGTCTGGTCGTGCGCCCGTTCAGGCAGACGCATGGGCCAACCCATTCGCTCGGCTTCCGGTTCGAGGCCGGCGGCCAGGCCATTGCCTATTCGACGGATGTGAGCTCGATTCCGGATGAAAGCTGGCCGCTGCTGGATGGGCTCGACCTCTGGGTCGTGGATGCGCTCCGCTACGAACCGCACCCGACACACAGCCATGTCGCCCGCACCCTGGCGTGGATCGGGCAGGCAGCACCACGGGAGGCCTGGCTGACGCACATGGACAACAGCCTCGATCATGACGAGCTGACCCGCACATTGCCGCCCGGCATCTCGCCTGGCTATGACGGACGCATGTGGCAGGGCGTGCCGGCATGAGCTTTGGCTTCATCTATGCCTTTCTGGCGCTGGTTCTGATCCTGGCGCTCAACTGGCGCCGGTTCGAGGCCATGGGGTGGCCCAACGCGATCCGCCTGCTGCTGATCTGGGGGGCCATCATCGCCGGGCTGGTGCTCGTCATCCGCCTGCTAGGCCTCGGCTGATGACCCGAATATTTACATAATATGGATTATCGGATTCAATGATGCCGGATCCCCGTCATGCAGGCCAGCCGCCCTTCCGGCCTCCAGGCAAGGCAGCGATATCGCCACAAACGGAATTGGCGACGCCCGAAACCGGCGTGGCGCTGCTTCGTCTGGTGTCCATCATGGATCGCCTGCGATCGCCCGGCGGCTGCGAGTGGGATCGTGCGCAGGACTTCGCATCCATCCTCCCCTACACGCTGGAAGAGGCCTATGAAGTCGCCGATGCGATCGAACGCCGCGACATGGCCGACCTCAGGGAGGAGCTTGGCGATCTGCTGCTGCAGGTCGTGTTCCACAGCCGCATGGCGGCCGAGGCGGGCCATTTCACCCTGGCCGATGTCGCCGATGCCATCAGCGCCAAGCTTGAACGCCGCCATCCCCATCTCTTCGGACCGGCCGCCGGCCATACCGAAGCCGATGCCGATCCCGACGCGGCTCGTGAAACATGGGAAACCATCAAGGCAGGCGAAAAGCCCCGTGACAGCGTGCTCGACGGCATCGCCCTGGCGCTTCCGGCCCTGACGCGCGCCGACAAGCTGGGGAAGCGCGCAGCCCGGACAGGGTTCGACTGGCCCGATTCCGCAGGAGCCCGGGCGAAGGTGCTGGAGGAGATCGCCGAGCTCGACGGCGCCTCAGATCCGGCAGCGCAGATGGAGGAGGCCGGCGACTTGCTGATGGCCTGCGCCAGCTGGTGTCGCAAACTGGGCATCGATCCGGAAGCAGCCTTGCGTGCGGCCAATACCAAGTTCGAACGACGATTCAGAATTATCGAACAACATCATCATTTTGAAAGTCTTTCCTTGGAAGAAAAGGAAAGTCTGTGGCGCACGACGCGCTGACGGGTGGCTACAGTTCCCGCCAACGGGCCAGAACGGCGGGGGTCATCCGCGTCTCGATTTCGATCCGGCCCCCCTTTTCGCTCTCGCGCACGACCTGGCTGTTGGCATAGAGCCACGCCCGCCGTCGCCCGTCCGCGGGGTGAACAGTGAGCGTGACATTGTCCGCGACCGCCTGAAGGCAATCGGACAGTCGCGCCCGCAAGGCGTCGAGACCCTCGCCGGTGACAGCCGACACGAGACGGATATCGTCTTCCTGGGCTGCACGCGCGGCAAGACCGGCGCGTGCCTCGGGGTCGAGCAGGTCGATCTTGTTCCACACCTCGATCGTCTCGACAGCGCCCTCACCTTCCAGCACACCGAGACTGGCGAGGACCGCGCGCACATCGCTGGCCTGCGCGTCGCTGTCGGGATGGGCAATGTCGCGGACATGGACGATGAGGTCCGCCTCCACCACTTCCTCCAGTGTCGCTCGGAATGCAGCGATCAGTTCGGTCGGCAGGTCCGAGACGAACCCGACCGTATCGGACAGGATCGCCTTCTCGATGCCGGGCAATGCAATGGCGCGCATGGTCGGATCGAGTGTTGCGAACAGCAGATTTTCGGCCATCACGTCGGCGCCAGTCAACCTGTTGAACAAGGATGACTTTCCGGCATTCGTGTACCCGACAAGCGCGATCACGGGGTGCGGCGCCCGCTGCCGGCGCGTGCGGTGCAGGGCTCGCGTGCGCTGGACGGCTTCAAGTTCCCGCCGGAGTTTTGCCATTCGGTCGCGGATCAGTCGCCGGTCGGTCTCGATCTGGGTCTCGCCGGGGCCGCCCAGAAAGCCGAAGCCGCCACGCTGGCGCTCAAGGTGGGTCCAGCTCCGAACCAGCCGGCCGGCCTGATAGTCGAGGTGCGCCAGCTCGACCTGAAGCCTGCCCTCCGCCGTTGCCGCCCGCTCGCCGAAGATCTCGAGGATCAGGCCGGTCCGGTCGATCACCTTGGTCTTTAGCGACTCCTCGAGATTCTTCTGCTGCACGGGCGTTATGACGGAGTCGATGACGACAACATCGGCCTCCGTGGCTCGAACCTGTGCGGCAAGTGCCTGCACCTGCCCCTTGCCGAGCAGTGTCACAGGCGACACAGCCCGCACGCGGACGACCTGTGACAGGCGCACGTCCAGGCGGATGGCGGCCGCCAGCCCCACGATTTCATCCAGCCGTGCCGCATCGGACCGGCTCGCCTGCCGGCGGTCGCCAATGGCGGGATGGACGACGATGGCCGGGCTTCCGAAGCTGGTGCCGAGGCCGGCATCGAACCCCCGCCTGACCGGTCCGGCGCGATCGCTGGTCGTGATCGTCAATCCTCGTCGTCTGGCTTGTCGGGCTCGAACAACTGCACGGGGACGGCAGGCATCACCGTCGAGATCGCATGCTTGTAGACGAGCTGCGAATGCCCGTCCCGTCGGAGCAGGACGGAGAAATTGTCGAACCAGGTGATCACGCCCTGGAGTTTGACGCCATTTACAAGGAACATGGTGACCGGGGTCTTCTGCTTGCGGATCGCATTCAGGAACACGTCCTGAAGGTTGTTTGCCTTATCCCCGACCTTTGCCCTGTCGGACATGGACGTCGCCTTCTCTTCTTGGCGGGCCGTGGCACCCGCACCCCGCGCCGTTGCCCGGCGTCGACCGGCAGGCACCTCAGCCTGCGCTTGTGGAATGTAGGGATCGCTTTCGCGCTGCACAACAGTGATTTAAGCGGTGCGCGCAAACGCCCGCCCTCAGCACAGGCAATCTCATGTCTGCTCGGGCTCGTCCCGGTCGTGATCCGCGATCCCCAGCGCCTTCAGCTTGCGGTGCAGCGCCGAGCGTTCCATGCCGATGAAGGTCGCCGTTCGGCTGATATTGCCGGAAAAGCGGCGGATCTGCACCTTCAGATACTCGCGTTCGAACGCCTCGCGCGCTTCCCGCAGCGGCGTTCCCATGATCGAGCGTGCCGCCTGATCGGGCAGCAACCGCGCCGGCTCGGCGGTGATCTCGGGCGGCAGATGGTCGAGCTCGATCCGGTCACAGGCCTGGGCCGGTGCCAGGATCAGCGTTCGTTCGATGATGTTGCGAAGCTGGCGGACGTTGCCCGGCCACGCATAGGCCTGCAGCGCCGCAATGGCATCCTCGCTCATGGACGGCGTCTTCACGCGACGCTCGGCCGACAGCCGTGCCAGGAAGTATTCGGCCAGTTGCGGGATATCCTCGCGGCGTTCGGCCAGGGCCGGCAGCCTGACCGGGACAACGTTCAGACGATAGTAGAGATCTTCCCGGAACCGCCCGGCCTGGATTTCAGCCGGCAGATCCCGCGCTGTTGCCGAAACGACCCGCACATCGACCTTCACGGAGCGCGTGCCGCCGACCCGCTGGAAGCTCTGGTCGGTCAGGACACGCAGGATCTTGGCCTGGGTCGTCACCGGCATGTCGGCCACCTCGTCGATGAACAGCGTGCCGCCATCCGCGACTTCAAGCAGGCCCGGCCGGACGAGTTCGCCGCCCTGCTCTTCCCCGAACAGCTCCTCCTCGACCCGCTCCGGCGCCATGCGCGCGGCTGCCACCACCACGAAAGGCCGATCCGACCGGTTCGACCATCGGTGCAGCAGCCGGGCGGCAACCTCCTTTCCGGCCCCCGCCGGCCCCTGGATCAGCACCCGGCTGCCCGTCGCCCCCACGCGCTTGATGGTTGCGCGCACGGCATTGATCTGCTGGCTGCTGCCGGTCAGCTCGTTTTCGAGGCCTGCCAGCGAGCGGAGTTCGTCCACCTCGCGCCTCAGCCGCTCGGTTTCCGTCGCCCGGCCGACAGCCAGCAGCAACTGGTCTGCCTGGAACGGCTTCTCGATGAAATCCCAGGCGCCGCGCTTGATGGCGGCAACGGCCGTGTCGAGATTGCCATGGCCTGAAATGATGAGCACCGGCAGCGTCGGATCCCGGGCCTTCACGACATCGAGAAGGTCGAGGCCGTCCAGCTTCGAGCCCTGAAGCCAGATGTCCAGGATGAGCAGCGCCGGGCGCCGCTCGGCAAGCGCTGCAAGGGTGGAATCACTGTCCGCCGCCGTTCGGGGGCGATAGCCCTCGTCCTCCAGCACGCCCGCGATCAGGCTGCGGATGTCGGCTTCATCGTCAACGACAAGGATATCGAGCGGCATCAGCTTGTGACCTGCATCGGTTCGGGGGCATCGAGCACCCGATTGGCTTCAAGATCGAAATCGAGGCGCACCTCGGCGCCTCCCTCCGGACGGTTGCCGATTTCGAGGCGGCCTGCGTGGTCCTCGACGATCCGCTTGACGATCGCGAGACCAAGGCCGGTGCCGCGATGTCGTGTCGTGACATAGGGCTCGAACAGCCGGTCGCGCAGATCGGGCGGCAGGCCACACCCCGTGTCCCTTACCCCCACCAGCAGACGGCCGGCCCGGCACTCGATATCGATACTGACAACTCCGGTAGAGTTATCACTTTTTGATTGAATGGCTTCCACGGCATTCTTGATAAGATTTGTGAAAACCTGTCCGATCTGTCGGCGGTCGCAGACAAAGGCCGGAATGTCGCCGTGGGTTCGAAGCTCGAACCGGATGTTGGGTGTCGCCACGTCCGCCAGGAAGACGGCCTGGCGCGCAATCTCGGTAATCGATTCGGACCTGAAGGTTGGCGCGGGCATCCGGGCGAAGGCCGAGAACTCGTCGACCATTCGCCTGAGGTCCCCGACCTGCCGGATGATCGTGTCGGTCAGCTCGTCGAAGGTCGCCCGTTCGACAGCGTCGGCGACATTCTTGCCGAAGCGCTTCTTCAGCCGCTCGGCCGACAGGACGATGGGGGTCAGCGGATTCTTGATCTCATGGGCGATCCGGCGTGCAACGTCTGACCAGGCAGCGCGCCGCTGGTCTGCGATCTGCTGGCTGATGTCATCGAACGTCAGGATGTAGTTGCGGCCCAGCCCTGGATCGGCTGTCAGGCGCACGGCCAGCGTTTGCGTCTCGCCCCCTTCCCGCCCCAGTCGGGATCGGTTCAGCTCGCCGGCCGCGATGCCGTCGTTCCTTGCCGTTTGCAGCAGCATGTCGAAGCCAGGCTCGACATCTTCGAGGCGCCGGCCGACAAGGCCCTGCGGCCCTGAATCGAGCAGCACTTCCGCACTCGCATTGGCGAGACGGATCACGCCATGCTCGTCGATCGAAAGAACTCCGGCCGACACCCCGGAAAGCACGGCCTCGATGAACCGCCGGCGCACCTCTGCCTGCGTGCCGGCATCCTTCAGGGCCTGTTGCTGCATTCGAAGCTGCGCTGTCATCCGGTTGAAACTGCGCGCAAGTGCACCGATTTCATCACCCGTGCCCTGCGGATCGACCCGCGCCTCGAGATTGCCCGCGCCGACTTCCTCGGCCGCTTCGGCAAGGGCGCCGATCGGCGCCACGATCCTGGAGGCGAGCAGGATTGCGAACCAGACGGCAGCGGCCACGATCAGCAGCGAGGCAACCAGCAGGATCAGGTTGAAGCGCCATTGCAGGGCGCGTGACCGGTCGGTCAGTTCCTTGTAGTCGCTCAGGGCCGCCTGGGTTCGTGCAACCTGCTCAAGCACCCGCGGCTCGACACGCCGGCTGGTGTAGACGAATGTCGGTTCGCGCGTTGCAAGCCGGACCACGGCCTCGATCCGGTCACGCGCCGAGCCGATGACGACAGCCTCGCCCGGCAGGACGTTCGCCAGATTCACGCCGGCAATGCGCGAGCCGAGCGGCGGCGACTCCATCTTTTCTGACGCGAGCACGCGTGCGCCTTGTGCCCCCGGCACGAAAACGGCAGCCTCCGACAGATTGCGGGCAGCAACCTGGAACGACAGCCCCTCCCTGAAAGCGGCGGACTGGATTCCGAAATCGGCCGAATAGCTCGAGATGTCCCGGCCCATCGCAAGGATGTCGTCGAGAATGCGCGACCGGTTTTCATCGACATAGGCCTGTGCGACCCGGTCGGCGTTGTCGAGCACGGTTCGTGCCCTGTCCGAGAACCAGAACTGGACACCGAACTGGAACAGCAGGGATGCAAACACCACGACAAGGATCGTCGGCACCGCACTGAGCGTTGCGAACAGCACCACCAGCCGCACATGAAGCTGCGCGCCAGCCCGCCCTGCCCGTCGGTTGGCAATCAGGATGGCGAGACGACGCCCGATCAGCAACAGCAGGCCCAGAAGCGGCAGCAGGTTCGCGACCAGCAGAAGCGTGATCATCTGCGGCGAGAAGCCCTCGGCAGGCGCCCGCTGGCCCGTCAGCACCGCATAGGAGGCAAGCCCCATGACGACGGCGATGGCAGCAAAGGCGATCTCCAGCCCCGGGAAGCGATCGGGGCTGGCTGCCCAGCGACCGATCCGGCGGCGCAGCAGTCGCAGCCGGACATGAAGACGGGTGGTCGGCGTCGCGTTTGTGGGCATCTGACCGGTCCCCTAGCAGAGCAACGTTGCCCTAGGAACACAGCTTTTCGCAACAGCGTGGCCGATGGGCGACTCCCTCAGTCCCCCCGGCGGATCGCTGCGGGATCGACGCCGCGGACCAGCAGCATCTTGCGCAGGGTGTTGCGGTTCACGCCCAGCAGCTTGGCCGCCTTGAGCTGATTGCCGCCCGTTAGCAGCAGCGCCGTCTCGAGCAGGGGTCGCTCGAACTCATCGAGCAGGCGGTCGTAAAGACCGTCGGAGGGCGGATCGGGCGCCATCGTCACATGCCGCTGAAGCCAGCGGGATATCACCGCCTCCAGGGAGGCTGCCCCCCCGGGATCGACGCCGAGCGGCTGGACCGGCTCGGGGTCGGCCTCGGCCCGGCTGATCCACAGCTCGGCAACGGCGGCCGTCACCACCTCGTCGCGTGCCAGCGCGGCCAGGCGGCGCATGGCATTCTCGAGCTGCCGGACATTCCCCGGCCAGGGCTGCGCCATCAGCCAGGCGATCGCCGAGCTGTCGAGCAGCTTTCGCGGCAGGCCTTCCAGCGTCGCACGATCCAGGAAATGCCGGGCCAGCTCCGCAATGTCCTCGCGGCGCGCGCGCAGGGGTGGCAGCCGCACCGGCACCACATTCAGGCGATAGTAGAGATCCTCGCGGAAGCGGCCGGCATCGATCAGCCGCCGCAGGTCCTTGTGCGTCGCCGCCACGATCCGGACATCGGCCTTCAGCGCGCGCGTGCCGCCGACGGTCGTGAACTCGCCGGACTGCAGCACCCGCAGCAGCCGCGTCTGCGCATCCATCGGCATGTCACCGATCTCGTCGAGGAAGAGCGTTCCGCCCTGAGCCTGTTCGAACCGACCGGCCGAGCGGACGGCCGCGCCGGTAAAGGCGCCGCGCTCGTGGCCGAACAGTTCGGTTTCAATCAGTTCGCGGGGGATGGCCGCCATGTTGATCGCAACGAACGGTCCTGTCCGGCGCGGCCCGAGATCGTGCAGGGCCCGGGCGACCAGTTCCTTGCCGGTGCCGCTCTCGCCGAGCACCATCACCGTCAGGTCGGTGGGAACCACGCGCGCGATCGTGCGATAGACATCCTGCATCGCCGGGGAGCGACCGATCATGGGGATGCGTTCGCTGTCCTCGGGCTCCGCAAGGGTGTGGGGCTGCTGACCCTTTGTTTCGATCGCACTCTGAATAGAGCGAGTCAGTTCGTTGAGATCAAAAGGCTTGGGAATGTAATCAAAAGCACCCTGCTCGGTTGCGCGGACAGCCGTGGACAAGGTGTTCTGCGCGCTCATGACAATGACCGGCAGGTCCGGTCGCCGGGCGGCCACCAGGGGGATCATGTCGAGGCCGTTGGCATCGGGCAACCGGACATCGGTGACCAGCACGTCGCCGACCCCCTCGTCGATCAGCTTCCACAGGCCGGCTGCCGAATCCGTCGTGCGCACGGCATAGCCCGAGCGAACAAGCGCCTGCCGGACGACGGTTCGGATGCCGGCATCGTCATCGACGACGATGATGGTGCCATTGCCCGCCTCCGCTGCCATCAGCTGCCGCGCCCGGCCAGCGGAAGAAGAACGCGAAAGATGGTCTGCCCCTGGCGGCGGTCATATTCGGCGATCCCGCCATGATCGGAAACGATCTTCGCGACCAGCGCCAGCCCCAGGCCCGTGCCCCCGCGCCGGGCACTGACGAAGGGCTCGAACAGATGGTCGGCGATCGCCGGCGGCGCCCCCGCGCCCTGGTCGATCACGCAGACTTCGAGCGGCAGCGAAACCCGCGTGCTGCTGCCAGGCACGCGCATCCGGAACCCCTGCCTGAAGGCTGTCGTCAGAGTGATCAGGCCGCCCGGTGGCGAAGCCTCCACGGCATTCTTGACGAGATTCAGAAAGGCCTGGATCAGCAAGTCCCGGTTCCCCGAAACGGGCGGGAGCGATGGGTCGTAACGCTCCCTGAAGATGACTCCTGCGCCGAATCCATTTTCTGCGATACGCCGAACATGGCCCAGAATAGAATGGATATTCTCTTCAGCCAGAAGTGGCGGCCTCGTGTCGGTGAAATTCTCCATTCGGTCGATCAGTGCCCGGATCCGGTCCACCTCCGCGATGATGAGATCCGACAGTTCCCGGCCGCTGCTGTCGAGCGAATGCGACAGCAGCTGCGCGGCACCGCGGATCCCCGACAGCGGGTTCTTGATTTCATGGGCAAGCATTGCCGCCACTCCGATGGCCGAGCGGGCGGCGCCCTGCTGCCCCATCTGCCGGTCGATCAGCGAGGAAACCGATCGTGCCTGGAATCCCAGCGCAAGCCAGCCTTCATGGTCAGGCAGGCGACCGATCAGCACGTCGGCCCGCACCTGGCGCCCGCCGCTGAACTCGATCAGCACGTCATAGGCCGCGATGTCGGTCCGGCTGGCCCGCGCGTCATCGACAAAGGCGCGAACCGGGCTGTCGTCGGGAAACAGGGGCTCCCAGCCCCGCTCGACAAGCTGCGACTGGCTCTGGTTCAGGAACGCCTCGGCCGCCGAATTCGCCAGCGCAACCCGCCCGTCCGGGCCAAGCAGCAGCAGCGGCGCCGGCAGGGCATTCCAGATGTCGGTCGGATGCGGCAACAAGGCCGGCCGGGCGCGGATATCGGCCCGCGCCACCTTCATGCAGCAGCGGCCAGCGGGGCCGCACCCGACTCCAGCAGCGCGTCGTAGAAGTCCGCCAGCAGGCCCATCACCTGCCCGGCATCGGCGATCATGTTCACCTGGTTGCGGAACTCGGCCGATCCGCGAAGGCCCTTGGTATACCACCCCACATGCTTTCGGGCGATCGCAACCCCATGCTCGCGGCCATAATGGCCAAGCATGGCGTCATAGTGCGCCAGCAGGATGTCCCGCTGTTCCGCCAGCGACGGCGCCGCCGGCACTGCCCGCCCGGCCAGCCCGGCCATCACCTGCCCCAGAAGCCAGGGCCGGCCATAGGCGCCGCGACCGATCATCACGCCATCGGCTCCCGAAAACGCCAGCGCCCGCCGGGCGTCTTCAGGCGAGCAGATGTCTCCATTGACGATGACGGGCAGCTTCACGGCTGCCTTGACCCGCGCGACGAACGCCCAGTCGGCCTGCCCCGAATACATCTGGTTCCGCGTGCGCCCGTGCACGGTGATCATTCGCACCCCGAGATCCTCGGCGATGCGCGCCAGCTCCGGCGCGTTCAGACTGTCGTGGCACCAGCCCATCCGCATCTTGAGCGTGACAGGAATTGCGACTGATTTTACGGTATTGTCAATAATTTGTGCCGCTAACTTCAGATCACGCATGAGATACGATCCGGCATGACCGTTGACGATCTTCTTGACCGGACAGCCCATGTTGATGTCGATGATGGCCGCCCCGCGCTGCTCGTTCAGGCGGGCGGCCTCGGCCATGACCCGCGGCTCGCAGCCAGCGAGCTGCATCGAGACCGGCTCCTCGACCGGATCCCAGGCTGCCTTCTGCAGGGACTGGCGCGTTTCACGGACCATCGCCTCGGACGCGATCATCTCGGTGACCGTCAGCCCGGCCCCGAACCTCTTGACCAGCGCCCGGAAGGGCTGATCGGTCACGCCCGTCATCGGCGCGAGGATGACCGGCTGCGCGATCTCCACGGATCCGATGCGAAGGGAGGAAAATGCCATTGTGATCTGCCTAAAAACCGGGCAGCGCATAGGCGAACGACCGCGAATTCACAAGCTCTCCCCTTTTCGCCCGGGTTGGCACCGCCTATGGCACCCGCGTGGAAAGCGGCGTTGAGATGGCCCGTGCAACAAGGCCGGACACGGCCAGGACGACGGCCCTCGTCGTGGCGGCCGGCCGTGGCCAGAGGGCCGGCGGCGAGGTGCCCAAGCAGTATCGCCTGCTTGCCGGAAAGCCGCTTCTCCGCCACGCGGCGGCCGCGCTGGCCAGCCATCCTGGCATCGGCCATGTCCATGTCGTCGTCCCCCCCGGAGACGAGCGACGGGCGCGCGATGCCCTCGGGCCGGTCGGCGCCAGCATCGGTCCCGGCAGCGACAGTCGCCAGCAGTCGGTACGAAACGGGATCGAGCAGATCGCAAGCGACCACACGCCCGACCTGCTGCTCATCCACGATGCAGCGCGGCCGTTCGTTCCGCACAGCCTGATCGACCGCATCCTTGCAGCGCTGGTCGACGCACCGGGTGTCTGCCCGGCCCTGCCCATTGTCGACAGTCTCAGGCGCGGGTCGGAGTGGATCGAGGACGTGGTCGACAGAACGGCTGTCTGGCGGGTGCAGACACCGCAGGGCTTTCACTTCGACAGCATCCGGGCTGCCCATGCGGCAGCCGCGCCTGGCGCAACCGATGACAGCGAGGTGCTGCGGGCGGCGGGGCATCGGGTCAAGCTGGTGGAAGGCGACGAGCGCGCGATGAAGATCACCCTGGCATCTGATTTCGAGCTGGCCGAGCGTCTTCTGCCGCGCAGCAGCGTCACCGGCTTCGGCTACGACGTGCACCGGTTCGGGCCGGGCGACCATGTATGGCTCTGCGGTGTTCCCGTCCCGCACGACTCGGGCCTTGTTGGCCACAGCGATGCTGATGTCGGCCTGCATGCACTGACAGACGCAATCCTCGGCGCGCTCGGACAAGGCGACATCGGCGTTCATTTCCCGCCGTCCGACCCGCGCTGGAAGGGCGCGTCCTCGGACCGCTTCCTTGCCCATGCGGCCGATCTCGCCTCGGCCGCCGGTGGCCGGATCCTGCATGCCGACATCACCCTTGTCTGCGAGGCGCCGCGGATCGGTCCCTATCGGCCGGCGATGCTGGACCGCCTGGCCGACATCCTTGCCGCACATGCCCCGCGACTGAGCGTGAAGGCGACGACGACCGAAGGGCTCGGATTTGCAGGCCGCCGTGAGGGGATTGCCGCGCAGGCCGTCGCAACCCTTCTCCTTCCGTCTGGAGACCTCGCATGACCCTCGATCCGGAACTTGTGGACCTGGCGCGCCAGGTGGTGGAAGCAAACCGCGCGGTCGGCCGCCGGATCACCACGGCGGAAAGCTGCACGGGGGGGCTGGTCGCGGCGGCCCTGACCGAGATACCGGGCGCATCGGATGTGTTGGGTCGCGCCTTCGTCGTATATTCCAACGAGGCGAAGACCGACCTGCTGGGCGTCTCGGAAGACATTCTCTCGACGCTGGGTGCAGTTTCGGAAGCGACGGCCTGGGCAATGGCGCAAGGTGCCCTGAACAGCAGCCGGGCCGACGTTGCCGTTGCCATTTCAGGGATTGCGGGCCCGGCTGGCGGCAGCGAGAAGAAACCTGTGGGTACCGTCGTGTTCGCGCGCGCTGAACGCGGAGCCGACAAGGGCCCCGTCGTCGCCGACACGCACCAGTTCGGAGACCTTGGCCGCAGCGAGATCCGGCGTCAGGCAGCGCTCGTGGCGCTCAGGCTCCTGCTGCCGTAGAGCTTGCGCGCGCGCGCTTCGAAGCTGCTGACCATCCGCTTGAAGGCCTCGTGAAAAAAAGCGCCGGCAAGCCGTTCGAATATCTTTGACTTGAACTCGAAATCGACACTGAACTCCAGCTGCGTTCCACCGTTTCCGCTCGGGTGGAAATACCAGTCGTTGTGCAGATGCTTGAGCGGGCCGGACACATAATCGACATCGATATGGTGAGGCCGATCCAGACGCACGGAAGTGGTGAAGGTTTCGCGCAGTGACCGGAACCCGACGGACATGTCCCAGGTGAACGATGTCCCGCTCTGGCGGCGGGGCCGAACTGCAACCACCCACGGCAGGAATTCGGGGTAGCGGCCGACATCCGCGACAAGGTCGAACATCTCCTCGGGCGACCAGGGCAGGAAGCGCGATTCGCTATGCCGGGGCAAGGGTGCCTGCCTTCGGGTGCCCGGCACGCCGCACCGATTGCAGCTTCGCGAAATCCGCGCCGGCGTGATAGCTGGACCGCGTCAGCGGGCTCGCCGCGACGAGCAGGAAGCCCTTGGCGCGGGCGACCGACGCATAGGCGCTGAAGGTCGACGGCTCGACGAATTCGATCACGGGCGCATGCCGGGGTGTCGGCTGCAGATACTGACCCAGCGTCAGGAAATCGATGTCGGCCGATCGCATGTCGTCCATCACCTGATGAAGCTCCTGCCGACCTTCCCCCAGCCCGACCATCAGCCCCGACTTGGTGAAGATCGTCGGATCCAGTCGCTTCACGGTCTCGAGCAGGCGAAGCGAGTGATAGTAGCGCGCGCCAGGGCGGATCGTCGGGTAGAGGCGCGGCACCGTTTCGAGGTTGTGGTTGTACACGTCCGGGCGCGCATCAACGATCCGCGCCACCGCCTCGGCTGCCTTGTTTCGAAAATCAGGTGTCAGAATTTCGATTGTCGTTGAGGGTGTTCTCTTGCGGAGTTCATGGATTACTCGCACGAACTGCATCGCGCCGCCATCGGGCAGATCGTCCCGGTCGACCGAGGTGATGACGATATGCTCAAGGCCGAGCTCGGCCGCGGCTTCCGCGACATGGGCGGGCTCCAGCGGATCGACCGGACCAGGCATGCCGGTCTTGACATTGCAGAAGGCGCAGGCGCGCGTGCAGGTATCGCCGAGGATCATGACCGTGGCATGCTTCTGCTGCCAGCACTCGCCGATGTTCGGACAGGCCGCCTCCTCGCAGACAGTGTGGAGGCCAAGGCGCCGCATCAGCCGCTTCGTTTCGGCAAACGCCGCGGAAGTCGGTGCGCGAACCCGCAGCCAGTCGGGCTTGCGGGCACGGACAATGGGCGAGGTGCTTGCTTCGGTCATCGCCTGCGGCCTTAGGCCGGGCTGTCCCGGCGGGCAACCGGCTGCCTCGGGCGCGCGCCGATGGGCCGCATCCGCTGTTCGCACCATTCAGAAACCATGGAAGCGGGCAAAGGCTTCAAGCGGGGCACGACGGGACTGGAACTGGTTCGCCTTGTCGTTGCTGTCCGCGAAACCGATCGACATGCCACAGAAAAGCATCCGCTCCTCCGGCAGACCCAGGAACCGCCCGACCGTCTGGGGATAGACCGCCCAGCACTCCTGCGCGCAGCTGTCGAGGCCTTCCTCGCGCAGCAGCAGCATGACGGTCTGCAGGTACATGCCGAGGTCGGACCATTGCGGCGGCCCCATGATGCGCGCGACCGAACAGAACAAGGCAACAGGCGCCCCGAAGAACTGGAAGTTGCGTGCGAACCACAGCATCCGGGCCATCTTGTCCTCGCGCGGGATCCCCAGCGCGCCATAGAGATCCTCGCCAACCTGATATCGATGGTCGCGATACGGGCTCGGAAGCCCCTTGGGATAGATGTCATAGTCGGTCGGCTCGCCCGTCGGCGCCTCCACCACGCGCTGCGCCATGATCGCCTTCAGCTCATCCAGCCTGGCCCCACCCACGACGTCGATGTGCCATGGCTGAAGGTTGCCGCCGGACGGCGCCCGTGCAGCCTGTTCGACAACCCGCCGGATGACGGCCGGATCGACGGGAGTCGGCAGGAAGCCCCGGACCGAGCGACGGCTGGAAACGGCATCGGACACGCGCATCATCAATCCTTCGGTTGTTCGCGCGGTCCGGATTGCCTAGAAGCGGGCCATGCTGTCCAGCCTGCCCAATGTGCTGACGCTCAGCCGGATTCTGGCCGTGCCGCTGTTCGTCGTGCTGATGTGGAACGCAAGCTGGCCAGGCTATACCGCCGCCTTCGTCCTCTACTGCGTCGCCGGGCTCACCGACTATCTGGACGGTTATCTGGCCCGCGCGCAGGGCACCGTGTCCCGCCTGGGGGTCTTCCTCGATCCCGTCGCCGACAAGATCATGGTTGCGGCCGTCATCGTGATGCTGATCCACAACGACCAGATCGTGGGCTGGCACATCATCCCCGCCCTAGTGATTATTCTTCGCGAGATCAGCGTGTCCGGCCTGCGCGAATTCCTGGCGACCGCGCAGGTCTCGCTGCCGGTCTCGGCACTGGCCAAGTGGAAGACGGCTGCGCAGATGATCTCGCTCGGCGCCCTCGTTCTGGCGCCCGCCAGCGCCTTCTGGTGGCCGGCGCTGCCGGCCCAGCCCGTCGGCCTGATCGCCCTGTGGACGGCCGGACTTCTGACCCTTGTGACGGGGTGGGGCTATCTGCGCATCGGCTTGCGACACATGACGACCGGTGCTGCGGGCGCAGCTGAATGACGGTGCGCCTCCTCTACTTTGCCTGGGTGCGCGAGCGGATCGGCATGGCCAGCGAGACGATCAGCCTGGAAAGCGCCCTGCCCCTTTCGGCGCTTGTCGCGCAGCTTGCCCAGCGCAGTGCCGGCCATGCCGCCGCCCTCGCCGATCCCTCCCGGCTGAGGGCGGCTGTTAACGACGCATTCGCCGACTGGGAGACGCGCGTTGGCCCGGGAGACGAGGTGGCCCTGTTCCCACCAGTGACGGGTGGATAATGTCCTTCGGATTCAGAATCCAAGCCGACAGTTTTGATGTATCAACAGAACATGATTTCCTCTCGTCGCTCGGTGACGGTGTCGGCGCGGTCGTGACCTTCGTGGGGCAGGTCCGGGACGAGCCGCTTCTGCTCGAGCATTACCCTGCACTGGCCGAGCGACAGTTCGAAGCCCTTCTGGCCGAGGCACGCGGCCGCTGGTCGCTGCTGGGGGCGACGATCGTGCATCGACATGGATTGCTCGACGTGGGCGAGCCGATCGTCTTCGTCGGAACGGCAGCGGCCCACCGGGCCGACGCGTTCGAGGCGGCTTGCTTTCTGATGGACTGGCTGAAGACGAAGGCCCCCTTCTGGAAAAAGGGGTCGGGGGGCTGGGTCAGCGCACGCGAGTCCGACGATGCCGCAGCCCGCAGATGGGAGCGGTCATGATCCAGCTCTACCAGTTCGAGATTTCACCCTTCGCCGACAAGGTGCGGCGCGCGCTGCGGCTGAAGGCCCTGCCCTTTGAGATCGTGGAAGTTCCGATATCGAGGCCAGGCCGCTACCGGCGGATCAGCCCGACCGGGAAGTTCCCGGCCCTGGTCCACGACGGTGGCGTGATCGTCGACTCCACCGACATCCTCGAGTGGCTCGACATCCGCTGCCCGGAGCCGCGCCTGCAGCCCGATCGGCCGGCCGATCGTGCACTGGCCACGATCCTCGAGGACTGGGCCGACGAGGCTCTCTATTTCTATGATCTGACCATGCGCTGCTGGCCGCACAATCGGCGATGGTTCATCGAGGATCTGCTGGCACATCAGCGCGGCCCGGTCCGAGGCGTGCTGGCAGCGCTGATACCTGGCGCGATCGGCAAGCTCACGCGCGCCCAGGGGCTTGGCCGAAAGCCGCGCGAGCGGGTGATCCTCGACCTCGCCCGTCAGTATGACGCGCTCGAGGCCCTTCTGGCGCGGGCGGACTGGCTGGCCGGGCCTCGCCTCTCGTCGGCCGATCTGGCGGTTCGGGTGATGCTGAACGTGATCGACCGCACGGTCGAAGGCAGGCAGTTGTTCGATGCCCGCCCCGCCCTTGTCGACTGGGCAAGGCGGGTCGACTCCGCTGCCCCGCCCGAAGGCCTGAGCGTGACTTGCAAGCCAGAGGTGGCCGCCTGCGCGTGAGGCGCTGGGTCAGGCCGTCAGGATCACCTTCCCCTTCGCCTTGCGATCCATCAGCAGGCGGATGGCCTCGGCGCCGCGCTCCAGAGGCAGGCGGGCCGAAATGTGCGGTTTCAGATGTCCTTCGCGATACCAGCGAAGGATCTCGCGCATGTTCTCGGCATGCAGCTCAGGCTCGTGCGCCGTGAACGCGCCCCAGAAGACGCCCACGATCGACGCCCCCTTGATCAGCGGCAGGTTGAGCGGCAGCTTCGGGATGTCGCCGCCTGCGAAGCCGACGACAAGGTGGCGGCCCCTCCAGGCGATGCTGCGGAAGGCGGGCTCCGAGAAGCGGTCACCAACCGGGTCGTAGATCACATCGACGCCACGGCCGCCCGTCAGTGCCTTCACACGATCCTTCAGGTCTTCCGTCTCGTAGTTGATCGTCATGTCAGCGCCCATCTCTCTGCAGAGATTAAGCTTCTCATCCGAAGATGCTGCGGCGATCACGGTTGCGCCCATGAGCTTGCCAAGCTCGACCGCTGCCAGGCCGACACCGCCAGCGGCACCCAGCACCAGCAAGGTCTCGCCCGATTGCAGTCGTGCACGCTGCTTCAGCGCGTGGTGCGATGTGCCATAGGTCATGGTGAAACCGGCCGCGACATCGAAGGGCATCCCGTCCTCGATCGGAAGCACGCGCGACTGGTCTGCTAGAAACTGTTCCTGAAAGGCGCCATGACCGATCATCGCGATCACCCGGTCGCCGGGCGCGCATGTCGAGACCCCCTCGCCCACGGCCTCCACGACGCCGGCCGCTTCCCCGCCGGGCGAGAACGGCAGCGGCGGCTTGAACTGGTAGAGATTCTGGATGATGAGCACATCGGGAAAGTTGACGCCCGCAGCCCGCATGCGGATCAGGACTTCACCGCGCCCGGGCTTCGGTGTTGGCAGATCCCGGATCACCAGCTTTTCGGGCGGTCCATGTTCGATGCACTGCAGCGCCTTCATCCCTCAATCTCCCCGGAGGTTGCCGGTAACCGTTAGAGGAGTTTGAAGCGCCCCCGCAATGGCAGGACAGGGTTCTGGAATTGTCATCTTCGGTGCGGGCCTGATCGGCCTGTACATCGGCGGGCTCATGTCCCGCATATCCGATGTCACGCTGATCGGTCGTGCCAACCGGCTCGCCGAGCTCGATCGGGGTCTCCGGCTGACCGATGTCGACGGTCTCGACCTGCGAGTCGAGGCTTCGGCCCTGCAGCGGTCGACGAGCCCCGATGCGCTGGCCGGCGCGGATCTTGTCCTTGTGACGGTGAAAAGCCTTGCCACACCCGAGGCGGCATCGGCCATCGCCCGCCATGCGCCGCCGACAGCGCTTGTCATCTCGCTGCAGAACGGAGTCTCCAATGCCCGGGAGCTGCGGTCGGCCCTGCCGGATCACCAGGTGCTGGCGGGGATGGTGCCCTACAATGTCGCCGAGCGCGCGCCCGCGCATCTGCACCGCGGAACCGGCGGGCGCCTCATGCTGGAGGCGAGCCCTGCTCTCGATCGCTGGCTGCCGCTGTTCACCGCGGCCGGGCTTGATGCCGCCGCCTCGCCGGACATCGTCGCGGTCCAGTGGGGCAAGCTCCTCATCAACCTCAACAATGCCATCAACGCCCTGTCCGGTGTCAGCCTGATGGCGCAGTTGCGGCAGCGCGACTATCGGCGAGCCTGGGCGCTCAGCCTGGAAGAAGGGCTGCGGCTGGTTCGTGCCGCCGGAATCGAACCGGTCGATCCGCTGCCGATGCCGCTGAAACTGATGCCGCAGATCCTGCGCCTGCCGGATGCACTGTATCGCCATGTCGTCGCAGCCGGAAGCGCCGGCAAGGCGAAGGTCGATCCACACGCCCGCTCCTCCATGGCCGATGATCTGGCCCGTGGTCGTCCGACCGAGATCGACAGCCTCCAGGGCGAGATCGTTCGTCTCGCCGAGCGGCTGGGGCGATCGGCCCCGGTCAACGCCCGCCTCATCGAGCTTGTCCGGGCAGCCGAGGCCGGTGCGGCACCCTTGTCGGCACAGGAGCTGCTGCGCCAGCTACGCATGGCGCGGCTATAGTGACCCAGCATTTGCACGCGCGTCTCGAAGCGACCGGGCGAACAGCCTGAATTCGTCGGCGCGCGGGCTCGTCGGGCGCCAGACCAGCGCGATGCGGCGCCAGGCCTCCGGGCTGTCCAGCGGTCGCGCAACCACGCCGGTGCCGTCCAGGATCCCCGCATCGATCGCCATCTGCGGAAGCAGGGTCATGCCGATCCGGTTGGCAACCATCTGGACCAGCGTGTGCAGCGACGTGCCCAGCACGGATCGATCGGGGCGGAAGGCCGACCGGCTGCAGGCAGCCAGCGCATGATCCTTGAGGCAATGCCCGTCATCCAGAAGCAGAAGCTGCGTTTCGTCGATGCGATCCGGCGCGACCCGCGCTGGCGCACCCGGAAAATCATCCGGGTGGAACGCCAGCAGGATCGGATCCTCGAACAGATGTTCGATCTCGACCTCGCCGCAAGCGTAGGGAAGCGCGAGCAGCAGGCAGTCCAGCTCCCCCCGCGACAGGGCCTCGCATGCCAGGCCGGACTGTTCCTCGCGCAGATAGAGTTTCAGGTCCGGCCACTGGCTTCGCAGCACCGGCAGCAGGCCAGGCAGCAAAAAGGGCGCAATGGTCGGGATGACCCCCAGGCGCAGCGTGCTGGCCAGCGGCGTGCCGGCCGCACGCGCCAGTTCGACGATGGCGTCGGCCTCCGCCAGCAGCCGGTGTGCCCGCTCGACAATGGTATCGCCAAGTGGCGTGAAGCGGACGACACGGCGATTGCGTTCGACTAGCGTGACATCGAGCGCGGACTCGAGCTCGCGCAGGCCGGCCGACAGGGTGGACTGCGTGACGAACGAGGCCTCGGCCGCCTTGCCGAAGTGCCGCGTGCGATGCAGCGCCACCAGATACTGAAGCTGCTTGATCGTCGGCAGATAGATCATGCCGGCAGAATAATCGACTGCGTCGATTGCATCAATCGGTTTAACCAGCTTGATCGATAAGAGCCGGCGCTGCATTGCAGCACCCACGACGGTTTCCACCGTCCCGATTCGATCCCCTTCCCGAGGAGAACAAGATGCTGACTGTTGGCGACAAGCTTCCCGAATTCAAGGTTGCAGTGCAGCAGGGTGTTGACAGGCTCCCTGCGGGTGAGACCATTTCCAACGCCGATCTGGCCGGCAAATGGGTTGTCCTGTTCTGGTGGCCGAAGGATTTCACCTTCATCTGCCCGACCGAGATCATCGGCTATGGTGAACTTCAGCAGGACTTCGCCGATCGCGATGCGATCCTGGTGGGGGCTTCCACCGACACCGACTTCGTGCATTTCGCCTGGCGCAAGTCCGACGAGCGGCTCGCCAGGCTCGACTTCCCCTGGATCGCCGACAACAAGAAGGTTCTGGCCGAGGCGCTCGGCATCATCGAGAAGGATGCCGGCGTCGCCCTTCGCGCGACCTTCATCATCGATCCGCACGGTGTCATCCAGCATGTGCAGGTGAACGGCCTGAACCAGGGCCGCAACCCGCAGGAGACGCTGCGCAATCTCGATGCGCTGCAGACCGATGAACTGTGCCCCTGCAACTGGAAGCCGGGCGAGGAGGTTCTGAAGCCCGCCGCCTGAGGCCAGCGATCCAGCAAGCGCCGGGTCGCAGTGTGGCGGCCCGGCGCTTTTCTTTGCCCCGAACGAGCCTTTGCCCCGAACGAGCCTTTGCCCCGAACGAATCTTTGCCCTGAACGAGGAAACCAGATGTCGGTGAACGATCTCGCGCGGACCCTTCCGGATTATGCGAAGGACATCCGCCTCAACATCTCGTCGCTTCTGTCGGACACCGTGCTCAGCGACCAGCAGAAATATGGCACGCTCGTCGCCTGTGCACATGCGGCCGGATACGCGCCGCTGATCGCAGCCGCAGAAGCCGAGGCACGGGATAAGCTGTCGGAAGCCGCCCTCACTGCTGCGAAGGCCGCCGCCAGCATCATGGCGATGAACAATGTCTATTACCGCTTCCGCCACCTGGCCTCGAACAAGGAGTATGAGGCCCTTCCGGCGCGGCTGAGGATGAACGTGATCGGGTCACCGGGCATCGAAAAGGCCGACTTCGAGCTCTTTTCGCTTGCCGTCTCGGCGATCAACGGCTGCGGCGTCTGCATCGACAGCCACGAGTCGGTCCTGCGCCAGCATGGCATCTCGACCGACGTGATCCACACGAGCGTCAGGCTGGCATCGGTCGTTCACGCACTGGCTGCGAGCCTGCGCGCTCTGTGACTCCTCGTTCATCGGTCGAGGCGCCTTCCCCGGCGCCTCACCCCAGGGCGCGAGCCAGCCCCACGGCCGATGTGGCGATCAGCACGATCCCCACCAGCACCATCAGCAAATCGGGCTTCAGGCGCCGGGCAAGGATGGCGCCGAAGGGGGCCGCGATCACGCCGCCCGCCAGAAGGCCGAGCGTCGCCGTCGTCACCACTTCCCACCCCAGGGCAATCAGGAAGGTGATGGCGGCGCTCGTCGTCACGAAGAACTCGGCCGCGTTCACCGTGCCGATCACTTTGCGCGGCGTGCCCCCCTGGACGATCAGGTTGGAGGTGACGATCGGCCCCCAGCCGCCACCGCCAGCTGCATCGAGGAATCCGCCGACGAGCCCAAGGGGGGCCACCACGCGCGGCCGGCGCTCCCGGTGGATATGCCGAAGCCCCCGCCAGAAGATCCAGATGCCGAGCACGCCGAGATAGGCCTGCACGAACGGGCGGGCGAGGTCGGCAGGAAGGCTCGTGAGAAGATAGGCGCCGCAGATGGCTCCTGCCACGCCCGGAACCGCAACGCGCGCGAACAGCCCCCAATCAATGTTGCGAGCGACCGCGTGCGACGTGCCCGAAACGGCAGTGGTCACCGTTTCCACGGTATGCACGCCGGCGGAGGCAGCCGCCGGCGGCACACCGAAGAAGATGAGCGCACTTGTGGAAATGACCCCGAACGCCATGCCGAGCGCGCCATCGACGAGCTGGGCCAGGAAGCCGACGGCCATGAACATGAGGAAGTCGCCGCCGATGTCCATGGATCGCCTTGCTGGCACGGCATGTTCCGGCTGCCAAGATGGGCTGGCTTCACCGCCTGGAAGGCCGGCTTCGGCCCGACAGGCGCGGGGCTGGATTTGAGCGCCACTTGGGATTATGCCATCACATCGCGCACCCGTGCAGAAGGCCATGATGTGCTGACCTCGCTGACCGACTATCTGAGCAGCGTACGCGCCCGTGATCCCGCCCCCCGATCGAGGTGGGAAATCCTGACCTACCCGGGTGTCTGGGCGCTCGGCTTCCACCGCATTGCCCACGCGCTCTACCGGGCGGACCTGTTCCTTCTGGCCCGGATCGTGAATCATTTCAGCCGGTTCCTGACGGCAATCGACATTCACCCCGGTGCGAGGATCGGCCGCAACCTCTTCATCGACCATGGCTTTGTCGTCATCGGCGAGACATCGGTCGTCGGCGACAATGTGACGATCTACCAGGGCGCGACGCTGGGCGGCACCAACCCCACATCGGGCATCGGCGGCAAGCGGCACCCCACCATCGGCAATGATGTGATCATATCGCTGGGGGCTGCCATATTGGGCCCCATCACGGTCGGGAACGGCGCCAAGATCGGCGCCAACGCGGTCGTGACGAAGGATGTGCCCGCCGGTGCCACCATGATCGGCATTCCAGCCCGGGCGATCCCGGTCCTCGTCCAGGAAGAGAGCGGCTTCGTGCCCTATGGCACGCCCTGCTCGGACCGGTTCGATCCGGTCACGCAGCGCTACGAACTGCTGAAATGCGAGCTGGAAGTGCTGCGCGCTCGTCTCGATGCCGTGCAGGCAGAGGAACGGACCCGTTCCAAGGGTGGCGGGGCCGCTTGAGCGTCATTCTCCCTCTGCCGGGCTGCCGGCAGACCGTCTTCGACCGCACCGAACTCGACCAGATCATGCAGCTGTATGGGCGGATGGTCGCAGCCGGCCACTGGCGGGACTATGCGATCGACCTCGGCCGCGAAAGCGCCACTTTCAGCGCGTTCCGCCGCGCCGCCGAACGGCCGGAATATCGGCTTGTCAAGAATCCGCACCTCCGGTCGCGTCAGGGCCAGTATGCGCTCGTCTCCGAAGCCGGGACGACGTTGAAGCGCGGCAATGATCTTGCTGCCGTGCTGGCGCCGCTCAGCCGCAGGCTGCTGAGGCTGGTGGGCTGACAGGGGCGATCCTGTCCGGCCCCTCCGTATCCGAGGGGGCAACCGGCGCGCCGTGCGCTTCCAGCGCCGTCACCAGGGCTGCCGTGACTGGGCCCGGGCCGTGCCCCCGAGGCTGCGTGCAATCGCCTCGTCAGCCGCCGAAGAGCTCGGCCGACGTCGGGTTGCGCCTGAGCGTCAGCCCACCGTTCACCTGCAGGGCCTGGCCGGTCATGAAACACTCGTCGGATGCCGCGAAGACGGCAGCCGCCGCCAGATCCTCGACGGTTCCGATCCGGCCCAGCGGATACTCGCGCGCGAACTTCGCCTCGATGCCGGGCACCTGCATCACGGCGTCGGTCATGGGGCTCTTCATCAGCCCCGGCACCAGCGAGTTTGCCCGGATGCCCTGCGCGCCATATTGATAGGCAATGCAGCGGATCAGCGCGTCGCCGGCAGCCTTGGTTGCGATATAGGCGGCATGATTCTCGATGATCCGATCCGTGGTCGCGGAGGAGACCTGGAGGATCGACCCTCCGCCCTGCCTGGCCATCACTGGAACAAAAATCTGAAGAAGGTGATGCAATCCCTTGAAATGAAGGGCTGACATCAATTCCAGCTGCTCTTCGGTAATTGCTTCCAGCGGCGCCAGAACGCTCACGCCCGCGCAATTCACCAGGCAGTCGACCCCGCCCATTGCAGCAAGGGCGGCGTCGCGCAGCGCTTCGACCTCGGCCCTGTTTCGGATGTCGGCCAGGGCATGGTGGCCGCCGAGGTCGGCCGCGAGTTCGGCAAGCGGCGCGGCCTGTCGGCCGGCAACCAGCACCGTCGCCCCTTCTGCCGTGAAGCGCCGGGCAATCGCCTGCCCGGCATTGCCCCGGCCGGCGGCACCGACGACGACGGCACGCTTGCCGGCGAGCCGCCCGGTCATGTCGCCAGCCCTGCTATCCGCGACAGAACGCTCCTGGCATCGGCAACCGTGCGTTCCACGATCTCCCGGCAGGACAGGATTTCGTGCACGCCGCCGCCACCCTGCCCGGCCGCCAGGCACTGGGTTTCGGGATCGACTGCGTCCACGATCCCGACGATCGGTCCCAGCCGGTTCGCCTGGATGGACTCCATCGCCTGCAAGGGAAAGGGCTTGGCTTCCCTTGTCATGAATTCATCGGTCGTCCGGTTGCGAATGGCCCGCAGGGTCTTGCCCGTGAACCCGCGCGAGATGACCGTATCCGATTCGGACATCTCGACGATCCGCTGCTTGTAGATCTCGGCCGCATGCGCCTCGTGGCTGGCGATGAAGCGCGTGCCCATCCAGACGCCGACACAACCCAGCGCAAGCGCGGCCGCAAGGCCACGGCCGTCGTAGAGGCCGCCGGCGGCCACAACCGGAATCTTCACCGCATCCACCACCTGCGGCCACAGCGCGACGGAGGCCACCGAGCCCGTATGCCCCCCGCCTTCGGTTCCCTGCGCGATCACGACATCGCAGCCCGCAGCTTCCGCCTTCACCGCATGGTCGACCTTGCCGACCATGGCCATCACCAGGATCCCGGCATCCTTCAGCTGCCTCACGATCGGATAGGGAACCCCGAGGCCGGCGATGAACGCGCGCGCACCATTGGCAATGATCACATCGACCGAGGCCGTGAGCGTTTCGGGCTGGGCGGCAAGCAGATCGACGCCGAACGGCTTGTCGGTCAGCTCGCGCACGCGCTGCATCTGGCTCTCGATGAACGTCGGGCTGGTGCCGGCCATGCCGAGGGAACCGAAGCCGCCAGCGTCGGACACGGCAGCGCAGACCTCCGCGTAGGAGACGCCACCCATGCCGGCGAGCATGACGGGATGCCGAATGCCCAGCAGTTCCGTCAGCGGTGTCCGGATCGACATCTCAGGCGGCCTTCTTCTCGGCATTGCCGTAGAAGGTCTCGCCGGCCGCCGCCATGTCCCGCAGCAGCTGCGGCGGCGCGAAGCGATCGCCGTGCGCCTGCGCCAGCCGGTCGAGCGTCTCGACGATCTTCGCCAGCCCCAGCGTATCCATGTGGCTGAACGGTCCGCCCGTGTGCGGCATGAAACCCCAGCCGAAGATGGCGCCGAGGTCGCCATCCTGCGGCGTTTCCAGCACGCCTTCGGCAAAGCAGCGCGCGCACTCCACCAGCTGGCGGTAGAGAAGCCGCTCGCGAACCTCGGCCGGGGAAGGCTGGACGGCCGAGACCGGGAAATAGGCCGAGAGTTCGGGCCAGAGATGCTTCGGGCTGCCGTCCTCGGGATAGTGGTAGAAGCCCCTGCCATTCTTCCGGCCATGCCGGCCAAGCTCGATCATCTTCTCGATCACCGCCTCGCCCGGCCCGCCCTTGTAGGCGTCGCCCAGATCCTTCCTCGTCTGCTGCGCGACCTTGTGGCTGAGATCGAGGCCAACCTCGTCGTTCACCGCCAGCGGTCCGACCGGCATCCCCATATGCCGCGCCACATTTTCGATCAGCGCCGGCTTCACCCCCTCGCCCAGCAGGCTCAGCCCTTCCTGCACGAAGGTGCCGAAACAGCGGCTGGTGTAGAAGCCGCGGCTGTCATTCACGACGATCGGCGTCTTGCGGATCTGTGCGACGTAATCCAATGCCTTTGCAATAGCTTCTGGCCCTGTCTTCTTTCCGACAATGATCTCGACTAGCGGCATCTTCTCGACCGGCGAGAAGAAGTGGATGCCGATGAAATTCTCGGGCTTCGACCAGGCCTCGGCCAGGCCGGTGATCGGCAGGGTCGAGGTGTTCGAGCCGAAGATGGTGTCGGCCCCGACCACATCCTCGGTCCTGCGCGTGACGTCCGCCTTGATCTCCCGGGTCTCGAACACCGCCTCGATGATGAGATCGCAGCCAGCAAGATCGGCATAGTCCGACGTCGGGTGGATGCGGCCGAGGATCTCGGCCATCTTCGCCTCGTCCGTGCGCCGCTTCTTCAGCCGCTCGGCGGTGTAGGCCTTGCCCTTCTCCGCGCTGTCCAGATCGCGGTCGAGCAGGACAACCTCGATCCCGGCCTGGGCCGAGACCATGGCGATTCCGGCCCCCATCAGCCCGGCGCCAAGCATGCCGACCTTCTTCGTCTTCATCGGCGGGACGTTGGCCGGGCGGCGCGCGCCCTTTTCGGCTGCCTGCTTCGACACGAACAGCGAACGGATCATGTTGCCGGCCTGCGGATCGGCGACCACCTTCGCGAAATATTTGCTTTCGACGCGGATGGCCGTGTCGAACGGTAGCTGCGAGCCTTCATAGACGGCCGAGAGGATGGCCTTCACCTGATTCATGTTCCCGAAGGATTGCTTGTGGGCCATTGCCGTGCCGCCCATGAAGGTCTGGGCGAAGCCGGGATGCATGTGCCCCACTCCGCCGGGGAACTTGAAGCCCTTCTCGTCCCAGGGCTGGACATGCTTCGTCGGGTTCGCCTTCACCCAGGCCCTCGCGGTCTCCACAAGCTGCCCGGCCGGCACCACGGCCTGCACCACCCCGAAGCCAAGCGCTTCCTGCGGCGACATGTTCTTGCCCTGCAGGAGATACATCAGCGCCGGCTGCACACCCATCAGGCGCGGCAGCCGCTGGGTGCCGCCGGCACCGGGAAACAGCCCGACCAGCACTTCCGGCAGGCCGAGCTGGATCTTCGGATTGTCGGCGACCACCCGGTAGTGGCAGGCGAGCACGATCTCGAGGCCCCCGCCCAGCGCCAGCCCGTTGACGGCCGCGGCAACGGGCTTGCCGGCCGTCTCCAGGTCGCGAAGCAGCCTGTTGAGCGCGAACACCTCCTCGAACAGCCGCGCCATGCGCGACGTGCCCGAGCCACTGCCCTTTCTGCCGCCGCCGAAGTTCATGCCCTTGAGATCCGCGCCGGCCACGAAGCCGGACTCCTTGCCGGAGGTGATGACGGCGCCCTTCACGGCCGTATCGGTGCGGATCCGCTCGATGGCCGCTGCAAGATCGCGCGCCAGGGCCTCGTTGATCACATTCATCGACAGCCCGGGGCAGTCGATCGTCAAGAGCAGGATGCCGTCGGAATCGAGGTCCTGGCGGATGGCTTGTTCGGTCATGATGCTGTCCTTCTCCACTTGCCGCCCGGCTCAGACGCGCTCGATGACGGTTGCCGTTCCCATGCCCGCCCCCACGCACAGGGTGACAAGCGCGGTGGAGAGATCCCGTCGCTCCAGCTCGTCGAGCACGGTTCCCAGGATCATGCCGCCGGTCGCGCCCAGCGGGTGCCCCATGGCGATCGCCCCGCCGTTCACGTTCATCTTCTCGTGCGGGATATCCATGTGCTTCATCATCCGCAGAACCACCGATGCAAAGGCCTCATTCAGCTCGAACAGATCAATGTCGTCCTTCGTCATGCCAAGCCGGCCCAGCAGCTTCTGCGTCACGTAGGTCGGGCCGGTCAGCATGATGAGCGGCTCGGAGCCGATCGACGCCATACCCCTGATCCGGGCGCGGGGTTTCAGCCCGTATTTCACCCCGATCTCCCGGTTGCCGATCAGGACAGCCGAGGCGCCATCGACGATGCCCGATGAATTGCCGGCATGATGCACATGGTTCACCCGCTCGACCTCGGGATATTTCAGCTTCGCGATCTCGTCGAAACCCGGCATCTGCTCGCCGAGCGCCTGGAAGGATGGCGCAAGGCTGGCGAGCGACTGCATGTCGGTCGTGGGCCGCATATGCTCGTCATGGTCGAGCACGACTTCGCCGATGACATCGCGGACCGGCACAACTGATTTCGAGAAACGACCTTCTTCCCAGGCTCTTGCTGCCCTCTTTTGAGATTCGACAGCATAGGCATCAACATCGTCGCGCGAAAAGCCGTCGAGTGTCGCGATCAGGTCGGCCCCGATTCCCTGCGGCGCGAAATAGGTCTTGAAGGCAACCGCAGGATCCATCGCCCAGGCGCCCCCGTCCGAGCCCATCGGCACGCGGGACATGGATTCGACGCCCCCGCCGATCGCGAAGTCCGCCTCGCCGGCAATCACCTTGGCGGCCGCCATGTTGACGGCCTCCAGACCCGAGGCGCAGAATCGGTTGATCTGCACGCCGGCAGTTGTTTCGGCATAGTCGGCATTGAGCACGGCGATCCGGGCGATGTCGGCTCCCTGCTCGCCCACAGGCGCGACACACCCCAGCACCACGTCATCCACATCGGCGGTGTCGATCTGCGTCCGGTCACGGATGGCTTCCAGCACCTGTGTTGCAAGCTGGATGGGGGTGATCTCGTGAAGCCGGCCGTCCTTGCGGCCCTTGCCGCGCGGTGTCCGCACCGCATCGTAGATGAAGGCTTCGGGCATGGTCGCTCTCCTTGTCGGAACAGGTGTGTCAGTGGGTTCGGGGGGCCGCGCGTGCAAGCCCCACAAAGTCAGAAGTCCGGCTGTCAGAAGGCCTCGTCGGGGAAGGCCATCAGCGTGTCGGCACCGGCCTTCACCTTGGCGGCCAGCGCCTGGGCGTCCGGCAGCTGGCGCTCGAAGAAGTGCCGGGCCGTCATCACCTTTGCGTCGTAGAAGGCCCTGTCGTCGGCGCCGTCAGCCAGCGCGCCGTGTGCCGCCTTCGCCATCACCAGCCAGAGATAGCCGAAGGCAACGAGCGCCATCAGCCGCAGATAGGCAGTCGATCCGGCCCCGGCATGGTCGGGCTTCGTCACGGCATGCTGCATGAGCCACATCGTCGCCGACTCGAGCGCGCCCTTCGCGGCTGCAAGTGCCTCGGCATGGGCCGCGAGCCGATCGTCCCCCCTTGCGTCAGCGATGCTGTCATCGACCATCTGCAGGAAGGCCCGAAGCGCCCTGCCCCCGTTGTGGGCCAGCTTGCGGCCAACCAGATCGAGCGCCTGGATGCCATTGGCCCCCTCGTAGATCATGGCGATCCTTGCATCACGGACGAACTGCTCCATCCCCCACTCGACGATATAGCCATGCCCCCCGAACACCTGCTGGGCATTGGTCGCATGGGCATAGCCCTCGTCGGTCAGATAGGCCTTGATGACCGGGGTCAGCAGCGAAAGGATGTCGTCGGCCGCCTCGCGCTCAGCCGCCGTCTCGGCCTTGTGGGCGAGATCGGCCTGGAGTGCGGCCCACAGGCACAGGGCCCTGGCACCCTCGTTGAAGGCGCGCGCGTCCAGCAGCATGCGCCGGACATCGGGGTGGACAAGAATGGGATCGGCCTTGGCCTCCGGGTTCTTCGGCCCCGCCAGTGCGCGGCCCTGCAACCGCTCGCGGGCATAGGCGACGGCATTCTGATAGGCCACTTCGGACTGGCCCAACCCCTGCATGCCGACCCCAAGGCGGGCCACGTTCATCATGATGAACATGGCCTTCAGCCCCTTCATCTCCTCGCCGACGAGAAAGCCCGTGGCCCCGTCATAGTTCATCACGCAGGTCGAATTCCCGTGGATGCCCATCTTGTGCTCGATGGAGCCGCAGGAGACGGCATTCCGGGCGCCCAGCGATCCATCGGGGTTCACCAGGAACTTGGGCACGATGAAGAGCGAGATGCCCTTCACGCTGTCGAGCGCGCCCGGCGTCTTCGCCAGCACCAGGTGGATGATGTTCTCGGCCAGATCATGCTCGCCGGACGAGATGAAGATCTTGGTGCCAGAGAGTTTCCAGCTGCCGTCCGGCTGCGGCTCGGCACGGGTCTTGATGAGTCCGAGATCGGTCCCGCACTGCGGCTCGGTCAGGTTCATCGTGCCGGTCCAGCGGCCGGATATCATGTTCGGCAGATACATCTGCTTCTGCTCGTCCGAGCCGGCCACATGAATGGCGCTGACCGCCCCCATGGTCAGCCCCGGATACATGGAGAAGGCCATGTTCGCGGCCGTCTGATACTCCTCGAACGCCGAGCCAAGCACATGCGGAAGGCCCTGCCCGCCATAGGCCTTGGGCGCCATCAGCGTGCCCCAGCCACCTTCCACATAGGCGCGGTAGGCGTCCCTGAAGCCGCTGGGCGTGCTCACGCTGCCATCGGGATGGCGGGTGCAGCCCTCGCGATCCCCCACCTGGTTCAGCGGCTGGAGCACGCCCTCCACGAATTTCGCGCCTTCCTCGAGGATGGCCTGCACCATGTCGGGCGTCGCGTCGGCAAAGCCGGGCAGATTTCGGTAGCGGTCGAGCCCGACGACGTGCGTCAGCACGAACTGGGTATCCTTGACGGGGGCACGATAGGTCGCGGGCATGCTCAGGTCCTCGGTGGCTGGAGTTGCGCTTCGAGACTGCGACAGAAGTCGGACAGTTCGGTGATGGTCTCGTCGATGGCGCTCCGCTGCGCTTCCAGGGCCAGGATCCGGTCACGACACTTTGCCAGCGTGGCCGACAGCTGGGCGTAGCGCGCCTCGCCCGGTGCATACATGTCCAGAAGTTCACGGATATCGGCAAGGCTGAAGCCAACGGCCCTGCCTCTGAGGATCCAGGCCAGGCGGGCACGATCGGCCCGGGTGTAGAGCCGGGTCGCGCCACGCCGCTCTGGGTGAAGAAGGCCCTCGTCCTCGTAAAATCTGAGCGTTCGCGCCGTGACACCGAATTCGCGTGAAAGATCGGTTATCGTCAGCCGGTCCGAGATCCGCGGGCGGCGGACCGTGCGTGCACGCGGTTCGCGCGATTCGACGGAGGCTCCCATGGCCGCAACGAGTAATTTACCTTTACGTGCGCGTCAATTGTCGTTGAGGCTGCCGCAGTGCCCACCGCACGGCCGCCCACCTGCCGACCGCGAACGGCCGGGAGGCGGGACGGTCACGTCCGATCCTGAGGCGATAAACGGCGCAAGCACAGGCGCCGTACGCGCCGGGACGCCTTACGGCCCGGAGCGGCGAAAGCTGAGTCATCGACTGTGAAGTCACAGATGGTCATCAATCGTCGAGCCGGACCAGCCGGTGCGGTCCCGCCTCGTCGAGCCGTCGGAAAAAGCAGCTCCGCGCGCCCGTATGACAGGCCGGGCCGGCCGGCCGGGCCTTCAGCCACAGGGCATCCTGGTCGCAGTCCACCCGGATCTCCTCCACGTCGAGGACATGACCCGATGTCTCGCCCTTCATCCACAGGGCCTGCCGGCTCCGCGACCAGAAATGCGCCCGGCCGCTTGCGCGCGTCAGCGCCAGCGCCTCGGCATTCATATGGGCAACCATCAGCAGCTCACCCGTCCGGCTGTCGGTCACGACAGCAGTCAGCAGGCCGGCTGCATCAAACTTCGGGTGGAACATGTCTGCCATGCGGCTCCCATGACCTTTTCGTGACACATTGGGTAGCGACAAACCGCTGCCGTGGCACTAGATGGCGGCGCAGGCATCGGCACTCAAGGCAGGATCGTGACCATGGCGGCGGTCAGCGGGCGCGGCGAACAACCGCTATCGACCCATCCATTCGACGAGGACAGCCTGCACGAGGAGTGCGGCGTGTTCGGAGTCTGGGGCGCCACCCAGGCTTCGGCGATGGTCGCACTGGGTCTCCATGCCCTGCAGCATCGAGGACAGGAGGCGGCCGGGATCGTCAGCTTCGACGGCCGCGACTTTCACGTTCACCGCGCCATGGGCCATGTCGCCGGCAACTTCGACCGGCCCGACGTGATCGAGGCCCTGGCCGGCAACGCGGCCATCGGTCACAACCGCTATTCGACGACGGGCGAAACCGCGCTTCGCAACGTGCAGCCCCTGTTTGCCGACCTCGCCTCGGGCGGCTTTGCTATTGCCCATAACGGCAATCTTTCCAATGCCATGACGCTTCGGGCCGAACTGACCCGGCGCGGCTCGATCTTCCAGTCCACCTCCGATACCGAAGTCATCATCCACCTGGTCGCGACTTCCGGCTTCCGCACCCTGCTCGACCGGTTCATCGATGCGCTCAAGCAGGTGGAGGGCGCCTATTCGCTCGTCTGCCTCACCCGGGAGGGGCTGATCGCCTGCCGCGACCCGCTGGGCATCCGCCCGCTGGTGCTGGGCAAGCTTGGCCAGGCGTGGATCCTCGCATCCGAGACGGTGGCCCTCGACATCGTCGGCGCCAGCTTCGTCCGCGCGATCGAGCCCGGCGAGCTGGTGGTCATCAACGAATCCGGGCTCACGCCCCTGCACCCGTTCGAGCGCAAGGCACCACGGCCCTGCATCTTCGAGCAGGTCTATTTCTCCCGGCCGGACAGCTTCTCGGACGGACTGTCGGTCTACCAGGTGCGCAAGGCGATCGGCGCCGAACTGGCTGCCGAAGCCGCAGTGCCGGCGGACATGGTCGTGCCGGTTCCCGATTCCGGCACGCCGGCGGCCATCGGCTATGCGCAGGCGGCCGGCATCCCGTTCGAGCTGGGCATCATCAGGTCCCACTATGTGGGCCGCACCTTCATCCAGCCGGGCGACCAGATCCGGCATCTGGGGGTCAAGCTGAAGCACAACGCCAACCGCGCCATGATCGAGGGCAAGCGTCTGGTTCTGATCGATGATTCTGTTGTTCGCGGCACCACCTCCGTCAAGATCGTCCAGATGCTGCGCGAGGCGGGCGCCCGCGAGGTCCATCTGCGCGTCGCCAGCCCGCCGACGGCCAACAGCTGCTTCTACGGTGTCGACACGCCCGAGCGTTCCAAGCTGCTGGCCGCGCAGATGAGCATCGAGCAGATGCGCGCCTTCATCAGCGCCGACAGCCTGGCGTTCATCTCCATCGATGGCCTGTACAGGGCGTTGGGCGAGCCGGGCCGCGCGGCCAGGGCGCCGCGCTTCTGCGACGCCTGCTTCACGGGCGACTACCCCACGCGCCTCACTGACCGTGATGGCGCCGAGGGTGTCACCCAGCTGCGGCTTCTCGCCGAGGCACACGGGCGATGAGCGAGCGACCGAAGCTCGCGCTGGTCACCGGGGCCAGCCGCGGGATCGGGGCCGCGACCGCCAGGGCCGTAGCCGCCGCCGGGCACCATGTCATCCTGACCGCCCGGACCGAGGCCGGCCTTGTCGAGACGGAAGACGCCATCCATGCCGCAGGCGGCACGGCAACCATCGCCCCGCTCGACCTTGTGAAAGGCGAGGATATCGACAAGCTGGCCGCCGCCGTCGCCGCGCGCTGGCAGGGGCTTGACCTCCTTGTGCTGAACGCGGCGATGCTGGGCACGCTGTCCCCGCTTGCGCACGCCGCCCCGCGCGAGGTCGAGCAGCTGATTGCCCTGAACCTCACCGCACAATGGCGCCTGATCCGTGCCTTCGACGGGCTGCTTCGCCTCGGTCGCGGCACGGTGGTTGCCGTCACCTCTTCGGTCGGCACGCGGCCCACCGCCTATTGGGGCCCTTATGCGGCATCCAAGGCCGGGCTTGAGATGCTGGTTGCGACCTATGCCGAGGAAATGAAGGCGCTCGGGGTCAATGTGCTCATTCTCGATCCCGGCGGCACGCGCACGGCCATGCGCGCCCGCGCCTACCCGGGCGAGGATCCCCTGTCCCTGAAGCCCCCGGAGACGGTCGCGAGGGCGCTGGTCGATACCCTCCCCGCCCTCGGGCCCGGGCTCTCGCGGCTGGTGGTCGCGCGCGACGGCACGGCTTCGCTGCAAGCCTAGACAGGCTTTCCATTCGGGCCGGATCGGATCGGCCGCTCCAACCTCAGGCTTTTCCTGGCGGGTTTTTTCCGATTCCGGTGAGTGCAGCAGGCAGGAAACAGGCCCTAGCGACCCGGCGCCGCCTCGCGCATGAACACCCGCCGGCCGGCCAGCCAGGTCTCCAGCACGGTCACCTCGCGCAGTTCCGGGGCCGGCACGGCAAACGGATCACGATCGAGGAGCACGAAGTCCGCCCAGCGGCCGGGTTCGAGGCTGCCGACCCGATCATCGGCAAGCCCGGCCCAGGCGGCCCAGCGGGTGAAGCCGGCCAGCGCCTGTTCCCGCGTGAGCACTTCGCCCGGACGCCAGCCCCCGGGCGGCTGGCCGTCGGCATCCTGCCGGGTGACAGCGGCGTGGATTCCCATCCAGGGGTTGGCCGGCTCCACCGGGAAGTCGGAGCCGAACGCAAGCCGGGCGCCGGCCCTCAGCAGCGATGCCCAGGCGTAGGCGCCTTCCAGGCGCGGGGGATCCAGCCTGCTTTCCGCCATCGTCCGGTCCGATGTCGCGTGGATGGGCTGCACCGAGGCGACGATGCCGATCCGGGCAAAGCGCGGGATGTCGTCGAGGGCAATCACCTGCGCATGCTCGATCCGGTTCCGGAGTCTGTCCCCATAGGCCGGGCGGATTTCCGCGAAGCTGTCGAGCGCCTGCCGGTTCGCGGCATCGCCGATGGCATGGACCGCGACCTGGTAGCCGAGGAAGTTCGCCCGGCTGAACAGATTCTTCATCCTGGCGTCGTCGAGGAACTGCAGGCCGCGCGTCGTCGGCTCGTCGGCATAGGGCGCCAGCAGCCAGGCTCCCCGGCTGCCGAGCGCGCCATCGGCATAGAGCTTGATGCCCTGCAGACGCAGCCGGTCGGCATAGAGCCAGCCCGTCGGCCGAAGCGGCGAGATCGCCTCCATAGCCTCCATGCCGGCCGCATAGCCGGTGATGCGCAGCGTCAGGCGGCCCTCGTCACCGAAACTCCGGAACAGCGCCCAGTCGGCCGGCGAGACCCCCATGTCGTGCACCCCGGTTATCCCGAGGCTTGCCAGATGGTTGAGGCCGGCCGCCAGCGCCTGCTCCCGCTCTCCGGCAGAGGGCGGGGGGATGTGGCGCTCCACCAGCTGCATGGCTGCATCGACCAGGATTCCCGTCGGGTTGCCGGACGGATCGCGCAGGATACGTCCGCCGGGCGGATCCCTTGTCGCGCGCGTGATACCGGCTGCCTTGAGCGCCATCGAATTGGCCCAGCCTGCATGCCCGTCCACCCGGACGAACCAGGCCGGGCGAACGGCATGGGCAGCATCCAGTTCGACGGCCGTCGGAAAACGGCCCAGCCCCCATCGTTCCTGATTCCAGCCACGGCCGATCAGCCAGGATGCTGTCGGGTTGGCGGCCGCATGAGCGGACACAAGCTGCTGCGCTTCAGGAAGGCTGGCCGCACCCGACAGATCGAGCTGCCGTAGCCCCAGCGAAAGGCCCATCAGATGGCCATGCGCGTCGATCAGCCCGGGTACCAGCGTGCGACCGCGCGCATCCAGCCGGAAATCACCGGCCGCCAGCCGCGGCTCGGCAGCCCCGCGCGGCAGCAGCGCCAGCACCTTGCCATCGTCGCCGACAAACAGGCCAGCGAAGCGCTTCAGGCGGCCATCAGCTTCTATGGAATAACCATTAACGTTTACGATCAGGACTTTGTTCGCATTTGCTGTAAAAGGATATAAAATGGCAAGAACGAGCAGGGCCAGGCGGATCATCCAAGTCTCCGGATCAGCGAGGAGGTATCATGCCGTCCGCCGCCCAGCTTCTGGATGTCGGCGTAGAATTGATCCACCAGCGCCGCGACCGGCAGGCTGGCGCCGTTGTTGCGCGCCTCGGACAGCACAAGCCCCAGATCCTTTCGCATCAGGTCGACCGCGAAACCGAAATCGAAACGGCCGGCCACCATGGTTCGAGCGCGATTGTCCATCTGCCAGCTCTGCGCGGCACCCTGGCCGATCGCCTCCAGCACGCGCTCGATATCCACGTCGGCCCGGACGGCGAAGTGCAGCGCTTCGGCGAGGCCCTGGATGATCCCCGCGATGGCAATCTGGTTCACCATCTTGGCAAGCTGGCCGTGACCGCTCGGGCCGACATGCACCACCCGCCGGGCATAGGCCGACATCAGGGGTTCTGCAGCCCTGAGCGCCGCCTCGCTTCCCCCGCACATGATTGCCAGCTGTCCCGCCTCCGCACCGGCCTGACCACCCGAGACGGGCGCGTCGAGGCACAGCAGGTCGGGCCGGGCGGACGCGATCTCACGCGCGAGGCCGGCCGAGACGGTCGAATGGTCGATGAAAAGCCCCCCGGGCTTCAGCGTCGCGAGGCCGCCGGAAGGACCGAGGGTGACGGCCCGCACGTCGCTGTCGTCCCCGACGCAGCTGATCAGCACATCGGCACCGTCGGCTGCTTCAGCAGCCGAGCCACAGGCACGCCCGCCATGTGCTGAAGCAAAGCGCTCCGCCTTGCCCGTCGTGCGGTTGAACAGACGCAGCGAATGCCCGGCCTGCACGAGATGACGGGCCACCGGCCACCCCATCACCCCCAGACCCACGAACGCGACGACCGCCATCCGCCTGCCATGCCGCTTGCCTGGCCGACCTGCAAGCCACACCATCGCCATCCGATTTGCGCCGCACGCCCCCTTCGTCTAGGCGGCTGCCGACGATGACAGGAAGCATCATGGCAACCCAGAGCCTGCCCACGACGAGCGATGAAGCACTGGCGATCTCGCCGGACGATGTGGACGCAGCCGCCCGTGCCATCCGCGGCCAGGTCGTCCGCACGCCGACGCTGGAATCGAGAACGCTCGGGCAGTTGACGGGTGCACGCGTGTTCCTGAAATTCGAGAATCTCCAGTTCACGGCCGCCTACAAGGAGCGCGGGGCGCTCAACCGCCTCATGTCGCTGACTGCCGAGGAGCGCCAGCGCGGGGTCATCGCGATGTCGGCCGGCAACCACGCCCAGGGCCTTGCCTATCATGCCCGGCGGCTTGGCATTCCGGCCACGATCGTGATGCCGCAGTTCACGCCGCTGGTGAAGGTGCAGCAGACGGAAAGCCACGATGCGGAAGTGGTGCTGCACGGCGAAACGCTGGAGGAATCCAGCGCCCATGCGCACATGCTGGCCGATCGGCGCGGGCTGGTCTTCGTCCACCCCTATGACGACCCCCGGGTCATGGCCGGCCAGGGCACGGTTGCTCTCGAGATGTTCGAGGATGCGCCCGAGATCGACACCCTGATCGTGCCCATCGGCGGTGGCGGCCTGATTTCGGGCTGCGCGGTTGCGGCCAGCCGGGTCGCCCCGCGCTGCGACATCGTCGGCGTCCAGGCCGAACTCTACCCCTCGATGCGCGCTGCGATGCGTAACGAACCGCTGGTTGGCGACGGCGAGACTTTGGCCGAAGGCATTGCCGTCAAGTCGCCGGGCAAGCTGACCGTTCCGGTCGTGCGCAAGCTGGTGTCGGACATCCTCCTGGTCGGCGAGCGCGACCTCGAATCCGCCGTCTCGATGCTGCTTTCGATCGAGAAGACCGTGGTCGAGGGCGCCGGGTCGGCCGGCCTTGCGGCACTGCTTGCCCACCCGCGTCAATTCCGGGGCCGGACGGTCGGCCTTGTCCTGTGCGGGGGCAATATCGACACCCGGCTGCTGGCGAACGTGCTGCTTCGCGATCTCGCGCGGTCCGGCCGCCTCGCACGGCTGCGGATCCGCCTGAAGGACCGGCCTGGGCAGCTCTACGCGGTCGCCCGCGTGTTCGACCAGCAGCAGGTCAACATCCTCGAGGTCTCGCACTACCGGATCTTCACCAACCTTCCCGCAAAGGGCCTGGTGACGGAGATCGAATGCGAGACGCGCGGCGCGGATCATCTGGACCGTCTGGTCGAGGCGCTCCGCGCTTCCGGATTCGAGGTTAACAGGGTCGAGCTGGCCTGACGCATCGCGCAACCAGTCCTGCGAAGGCCGTAACCCCGTCGCGGGGATCAGCAGCGCAAGAGGGTTAGCGGCCGTCATGGGCAATTGCGTGGGCACGACGAGTTGTGCATCATTCCGCCGTAGAGGCCGGGTTCGGCCCCGGCAGCGGGATGAGGGCAGGTGCGGGCTCAGGCAGGACAGCCAGCAGGACGTCGCGTGGTGGGCCGGGCAGAACCCGCAAGCAGGCCGCGGGCGGCCCGCTGTGCCGGCCGGGCCTGAAACATGACGGACCAGCCGACCCGCTTTCCGCGATTCTTCATCACCGCGGAAAGTCCCTGCCCCTACCTGCCCGGCCGCACCGAGCGAAAGGTGTTCGCGGAACTGCGCGGCCCGGATGCGCAGCGGATGAGCGAGGGCCTCGGGCGGATCGGTTTCCGCCGCAGCCAGAATGTCGTCTACCGCCCGAGCTGCGACGGCTGCTCGGCCTGCGTCTCCGTCCGGATCGTGGCACAGGGATTCGCGCCGAGCGCGTCGCACCGCCGGCTGCTGAAGCGGCACGCCGATCTGGATGTCGCCGCCTGCGACCCGTGGGCCACCGAGGAACAGTTCGATCTGCTGCGGCGATACCTGAAGTCCCGCCACCCCGGCGGCGGCATGGCCAGCATGGATGCCTATGACTTCGCCGAGATGATCGAGACCTCGCCGGTGGATACGGTCGTTGTGGAATATCGCGAGCCCGACCGGAACGGACAGCCCGGCCGACTTGTCGGGGCCTGCCTGACGGACAAGCAGTCCGACGGGCTGTCCATGGTCTACAGCTTCTACGAGACCGGCCACGGCGTCCGGCAGGGGCTGGGCACCTACATGATTCTCGACCACACCATTCGGGCAGCGCAGGTCGGGATGCGCTACGTCTATCTCGGCTACTGGGTCGATGGCTCACCCCGGATGGACTACAAGCGCCGCTTTGCGCCGCTGGAAATGCTGACGACGCAGGGTTGGCGCCTGGCCGAGCCGATCGAGGGCATGGGCGCCACCGGTCGCATCGACGCGCGGGTTGCCAGCCGCTAGAAGCGGCGGATGGGCACCACGGCCGATCCCGACAATGTCGCGCTGTTCGGCCGGCTTGCGGCCGACTGGTGGAACCCGGACGGAAGCTCTCGCCTCCTCCACCGCGTCAATCCGGCTCGGCTGGGCTACATCAGGGACCGGGTCGCGACCCATTTCGGGCGGGATATCCGGAGTCGCCGCCTGCTGGATGGTCTGGCCGTCCTTGACGTCGGCTGCGGCGGCGGGCTCGTCGCCGAACCGCTGGCACGCATGGGCGGCGACGTCACGGCGATCGACAGCGGCGCCGAGCAGATCGAAGTGGCCAGACGGCATGCCGCCGCTCAGGGGCTCGAGATCGACTATCTCGCGATGGAGGCGCAGGATCTCGCACGTGATCGACCCAACGCCTTCGACCTCGTGACCTGCCTCGAGGTGGTCGAGCATGTAACCGACGTTCCCGCCTTCCTTTCGGCGCTGCGGGCACTTCTGAGACCGGGCGGCCTCCTGATCTTCTCGACCCCGAACCGAACGGCTGCAAGCTGGGCGGTGCTGATCGCCGGCGCCGAGCGGATCGCGCGCCTCATCCCCGCCGGCGGTCATGACTGGAACCGCTTTCTGACACCCGACGAGCTGGGCGAGGCGCTGATGGCTGCCGGCTTCGAGCTCGATCGAATCGACGGCCTCGGCTGGTCACCACTGAGTGGTTTCCGGATCGGCAAGGACAGGTCGGTCAACTACATCGGGGCGGCCGTCGCCCGCTGAGCCGGCGATCCTCGGCATTCTGGCGGCTGGCCGGGGCGGCCCCGGGTGCGCGATGATCGCGCATCCTGCAGGAGACTGACATGACGAGCCCGCTGGCCGGCATCCATCATTCGGCCTTCCGCTGCCGCGACGCGGAGGAAACCCGGGCCTTCTACGAGGATATCCTCGGCCTTCCGGTCGCAGCCGCCCTCGAGTTCGACTCGGAACCGGGATCCGGCAGGGCGCATCCCTATGTGCACATCTTCTTCCGCTTGCCGGATGGCAATTTCATCGCCTTCTTCGATGCCCCCGGAAGCGCGAAGGCCGACCAGTTCAGGCCCGCGCACGGCTTCGACCGGCATGTTGCCTTCGAAGTGCAGGATCCTGAAGAACTGGCCGGATGGAAGCGGAAGCTGGAGCAAGGGGGTATTCCCTGCTTCGGCCCCGTGGACCATCATTTCGTGCAGTCCATCTATGCGTGGGATCCCAACGGCCTGCAGGTCGAGATAACGGCCCGCACCGGCGGGCACGACGACATACTGAGGTCTGAGGCAGCAAGGGCGCGCGACGTTCTCGCCGACTGGACGGCGCGGACGGCGGCCATGAAGGCCGGCCTGAAACCATGAGCTTCGAGCGGATCCCGCTCCACCTCCACTTCGATGAACCGGTCACCGTTCGCGACAGCTATGGCGGGATCAGCGGCCTCGTCTCGCTGCAGGCGCATCATCTGAAGCCGCCGAACCGGTCCGACACGCTGCTCCTCTTCCTGCACCCGATGGGGATCATGCACTATCTGCCGCTGCCCGTTGCGCTCGCCCGGGCAGGCATCCATTGCCTGACGGCGGTATCGCGCTACCCGAACAATGATTCCGCCCTCATCATCGAGAAGGTGCTGATCGATCTGGGCCAATGGGTGCGCCACGCGCGCGACAAGCTGGGCTATGCGCGGATCGTGCTGGCCGGCTGGTCCGGTGGTGGCTCGCTGTCGCTCACCTATCAGTCCCAGGCGGTGCGTCCCCGCACCACGCACACGCCTGCCGGCGATCCGGCAGACCTCACCGGGCTTGTTCCGGCCGACGCCATGATGCTGCTTGCCGCCCATGTCAGCCGAGCGACCACGCTCACCGAGTGGCTGGACCCCAGCATCGAGGATGAGGCACGGCCCGACATCCGCAATCCGGCCTGGAACCTCTATGCAACCCCACCGCCGGCCCGACCGCCCTATCCGCCCGACTGGGTGGCCGAATTCCGCGCTCGCCAGGTGAAGCGCAACCGCCGCATCACGCAATGGGCACGCGCCCGGCTGGACTTCTTGCGGCAGGCCGTCGGCCCGCATGCCGAGGAGGCTTTCGTCGTGCAGGGCACGATGGCCGATCCCCGCTGGCTCGACCCCGCGATCGACCCCAACGACCGGGCGCCCGACCGCTGCTACCTCGGCGACCCTCGCTTCATCAACGACGCACCGGGCGGGTTGGGCCGCTATTCCAGCCTTCGATCCTGGCTGTCGCAATGGGGGATCGACACCTCGATCGCCGATGGTCCTGCCTGTGCGGCCGACTGCCATGTGCCGACTCTGGTGATCGAGAATTCCGCCGACGATGCCTGCACGCCCAGCCATGCGGACCGTCTGTTCGCAGCGATCGCCGCCGCCGATCGATCGAGGGTCAGAATCGCCGGCGCGACACATTACTATGCAGGTCAGCCAGGTCAGCTCGGAGAGGCCGTCGAAACGATCAGCAACTGGCTGTCCAGGCGCGGATTCCTGCGCCGCTAGTTCCGCCGTTCAGGAACGGCAAACCGGCCCTGCACGCGGCTGCCGGGCTGGCCGGCCGAAGTCTGGCCGTCGAGCGTGGAGCGACCGCTCGTCAGGTCGATCGTCAGCCGGTTGCCCTGCACCCGGGTCGTTCCCTGCGTCAGCACGACATTGCCGATCAGGGTCAGGATCCGCTTTTCCACGTCGTAGATGCCGAACCGGCTGGTGGCTCGCTCGCTCGGGGTCGCCAGCCGGACATTGCCATCGGCATCAAGGCGCTGGATTTCGGGATCCCCGCGCCCGCCGGCCGGGCGGCTGTAGGCCACCTTGATCCGGTTTGCCTCCAGCGTCAGCGTGCCCTGCCGCACCCGGACATTGCCAGTGAAGATGGCATGGTTCTGCTGATCCAGCACGTCGATCCGATCGGCATCGACATCGATGGGCGCGCGCGTATCCAGCCCGCGGAGGGCCGAGGTCGTGATCCCCTGCCCCGCCGCCGGCGCTGCGCAGGCCAGACCGAGGAGAACCGCCGGCAAGGCAAGGGGGCCCGCCCGGCTGAACAGTTTGCGCATCAGTCCTGCATCCGGCTTGGGTTGATCCTGAGCGACACGCCGCCCGACAGCGTGACATGCCGCCCCTCGACGTCGGCCGAAAAGCGGTTCGCCTTGAACGCACCCATCGGCAGCTGCCCCGATACCGGCTGATCGGTCGACACGCGGCTCATGTTGATGTCCACCTCGATGCGGTCGGCATCTAGGCTGAAGCCCGACGTGGATCGGGCAACCACCGGGCCGGACACGATCAGGCGATTTTCCTCGATGAAGAATTCGCCCCGTGGTGCTGTGACGGTCGCCGGGCCCGACGGCTGGCGGATTTCCGCCGAGAGCCCGTCCAGCACCACGACGGGCACGGCGCTCGTTTTCTGGATGCCGGATCGCGCCATGATCTCGAACGGCTCGCCGCGCGCGGTCTCCCCGCGATAGGTCGCTTCCTGCACCCGCATCCGTTCGCCCGCCCGGGCAGCGCTGTCCTTCGACAGGAGGAAGCTGAATTCCTGCGTGCTGGCCAGCGGAAGGGCGACCAGCACGGCCAGCAGCAGCAGGGAGGCCCCTGGCAGCACCCACTTGGCCGCATTCACGACCACATCGCGCGAGCTGCCGGGCAGCATGGAGCGTCGCCGCGCCTCGCGCCGTCGATCGGCCAGATCAGACATGCGCGTCAGACATGCTCGAAGATGTCGATCTCGGGCCAGCCGGCAAGATCCAGTTCGGCGCGCCAGGGCAGGAAATCGAAGCAGGCCTGCGCGAGGGCCGTGCGTCCCTCGCGGGCAAGCCGCTCGTCGAGAAGCGGTTTCATCCTGTGCAGATAGCGGACGTCCGAGGCGGCATAGTCCTTCTGGGCATCGGTCAGGACCGGGCTTCCCCAGTCGGACGATTGCTGTGCCTTGGAGATCTCGACCCCGAGCAGTTCCCGCACGAGATCCTTGAGCCCATGCCGATCGGTGTAGGTCCGGACAAGCCGGCTGGCCGTCTTGGTGCAGTAGACGGGCGCTGCCATCACGCCCAGCGCATGTTTCAGCACGGCAAGATCGAAGCGGGCAAAATGATAGAGCTTGAGCCGCGCCGGGTCGGCCAGCACCGCCTTCAGGTTCGGCGCAGCCCGCTCGCCTCCGAACCGCACCAGATGCTCGTCCCCTTGCCCATCCGAGATCTGCACCAGGCACAGACGGTCGCGGTGCGGGTTCAGCCCCATGGTCTCGGTATCGACCGCGATCGGGCCGTTCGCCAGCACATCGGCCGGCAGGTCACCTTCGTGGAAATGGACTGCCATGTCGGACGAGCGCCTTAGGCGGTTCGACCCTCCACGGCAATGGAGAGCAGACCCGCAGGCCGGGCCGGGCCGTCAAGGTCGAAAAAAACGGGGCACGCCCCATGCGAGCGACAGATGCTGACGGTCGCCGGCTTGGGCAGCACCCACCTGGGCAGGGGCTCAGCCGGCCAGCAGCCGGAAGGCCAGAAAGCCTGCAAACCCCGTCAGGGCACCGCGGATCAGGGCCAGTCGGCGCAAGCGCCCGATCTGCTCTGAACCAAGGTTTTTCATGAGCATTTCAATCCAACATGCTGTTTTATGGCTTACTATAATTCATTATTGAAATTGTCAATGCGGTCGTCAGAACCTCGTCGGAACCACGAGGTCCGGCAGGGCGGACCCGCATGGCTGCGACTAGCGGCAGTTCAGCCGTGCCCGGCCGTGCGCTAGACCACCGCATGACAGCCGCCAGCCCCCGCGATGCCGCGACCCTGATCCTGCTGAGGCAGGACGGACCGCATCCCCGCATTCTGATGGGCCGACGATCAGGCGGACATGACTTCATGCCGGACAAATGGGTCTTTCCGGGCGGCCGCATCGATCGTCGGGACTATCGGGCCCGCCCGCTCACGCCCCTTGCGCCGGATGTCGCCGAGACTCTCGCCGCGACGGCGAGGCTGGCACGTCAGGACGGGCTCAGGCTGGCCGCTGCCCTCGCCCAGACAGCTGTTCGGGAGACCTTCGAGGAATGCGGCCTTCTGCTCGGCAGGATCGACGATCGGGAGCTGCGTGGCGACTTCGCCGGCCTTCGCTATGTCGCACGCGCCATCACGCCGCCAGGCCGGCACCGGCGCTTCGACGCCCGCTTTCTGATGGTCGACGCTCACCGCCTGCCACGTCTTGACCCGGCCGACAGCCGCGAGCTGGGCGACATCGACTGGTTCACCTTCGCGCAGGCCGGGCGGCTCAATCTGCCGACCGTGACGCGCGCCGTGCTCGATCTCGTGGCACTGCACGCGGCCGGGCGGGCAGTGCCGCGACCCTTCTGGCGCTGGACCCGGGCGGATCCGGCCAGCGCAATCTGATCGCCGACTCGAGGCTCCGGCTCGGCTGGTCGGCCACCTGAAACGGATGGTCGCAGGCGCCCTCGCTCCGGCGCAGCCCAGGCGCACTCCGCCGCGATCAGGGGCGACATTCCTGTGACATACTGACAGTCTGGTGGAGAAGAATGCTCATCCATTGATTGAGGGACTGCTGACATGAGATTGCTTTCCTTGATATTCACGTCTACGCTGTTGGCAACAGCTGCCAATGCCGCCGCCCTGCAGCCACCACCATCACAGCCCGGTCAGCCAGACCAGCCGCCCGAGATTCAGCCCGGACCGCCGCCGCCACCCATCGGCCCGGATGGGCGTCCCCTTCCCCCGGACCAGCCAGCGCCCGCAGACGACCAGGAAGAGGGGGACGAACGCGAGCGGCCCGCCGAGCCCGAGCAACCTGACCCGCCGCAGTCATGATGCGGGGCCGGCCGGGCAGCCGCCCGGCTGCTCAGCGCCGTCAGTCGAGGTTCGGTCGCAGCCAGGCTCGCGCGGTCGCCAGATCGACATTGCGGCGAACCGCATAGTCCTCAAGCTGGTCCTCGCCGATCCGCGCGACGCCGAAGTACCGGCTGCGCGGATGGGCGAGGTAGAAGCCCGAAACGGCTGCCGTCGGCAGCATCGCGAAACTCTCCGTCAGCGTGATTCCCGTCCGGGCGGAGGCGTCAAGGAGTTGGAACAACAGCGGCTTCAGACTGTGGTCGGGGCACGCCGGATAGCCCGGCGCCGGCCGGATGCCGCGATACTGCTCCCGGATGAGGGCCGGATAGTCGGGCTCGGTGGCGGGTTCATATCCCCAGAGCACGGTTCGCACATGATGATGCAGCGCTTCCGCCAGCGCTTCCGCGAACCGGTCCGCCAGTGCCTTCAGAAGGATGTCGGAATAGTCGTCGTGCGCTGCCTGGAACTCGGCCAGCCTGGCTTCGATCCCGTGCCCTGCGGTCACGGCGAAGCCCCCGACCCAGTCGGCCTCAGGCGACACGAAGTCGGCCAGACAATTGTCGGGGCGGTTGCCACTTTTCGCAATCTGCTGCCGCAGCATGGGAAGGCGCGCGCGCAGCTGCGTGCGGCCCTCGTCCGCAAAGACCAGAATGTCATCCCCGTCGCGCCGCGCCGGCCAGATGGCGGCAGTCGCCCGTGCCGTCAGCCAGCGCTCCGGGACAAGCCGCGCCAGCATTGCCCTGGCATCGTCCATCAGCGTGCGCGCGGATGCGCCGACCACCGGGTCCGACAGGATTTGCGGATAGGTTCCGTGCAGTTCCCAGGCACGAAAGAAGGGCGTCCAGTCGATGAAGGGAACAAGATCCGCAAGCGGCCAGTCGTCCCATGTCCAGTGGCCGACCTGCCGTGGCTTCACGGGCGGTTCGGCCTCGAAATCGATCACCAGGGCGCGCCGTCGCGCTTCCTCGATCGGAAGCAGCATGGAGCCGCCGCCACGGCGGTCCTCGCGGATCTTCCGGTAATCGGCGGCAACCTCCGCCACGTAGGAAGGCGCAAGCGTGTCGGAAACCAGGGTCGAGGCCACACCGACAGCCCGGCTGGCATCGAGCACATGGATGGTTGGCCCGGAATAGGCTGGCGCGATCCTGAGCGCGGTGTGCACCTTCGAGGTCGTGGCCCCGCCGATCAGCAGCGGCATCTGCATGCCCGCGCGCTCCATCTCGGTCGCCACCGTCACCATCTCGTCCAGCGACGGGGTGATCAGGCCCGACAGGCCGATCATGTCGGCCTTCTCAGCACGCGCCTTCTCGAGAATCACGGTCCAAGGCACCATCACGCCGAGATCGATCACGTCGAAATTGTTGCACTGAAGGACGACGCCCACGATGTTCTTGCCGATGTCGTGAACGTCACCCTTGACGGTCGCCATGACGATCCGGGCCTTGGGTGCTGCACCTTGGGCCTTTCCGGCCTCGATGTAGGGAATGAGGTGGGCAACCGCCTTCTTCATAACCCTGGCGGATTTCACCACCTGCGGCAGGAACATGCGGCCGGTTGCGAACAGGTCGCCGACAATGTTCATGCCCGCCATGAGCGGTCCCTCGATCACGTCGATCGGGCGCGCCGCCTTCTGTCTTGCCTCTTCCGTATCCTCGACGACATGCGCGTCGATACCCTGTACAAGGGCATGCTCGAGCCGCTTCTCGACAGGATAGCTTCGCCACTCTTGTAGTTTTGTCTCAGGTTGTTGTTGATGTTTACTGAACCTTTTTGACAACTCAATCAGCCGATCCGTGGCATCCGGCCTGCGCATCAGGATCACATCCTCGCAGGCGGCGCGCAGGTCCGGGTCAAGCGTGTCGTACACGTCGAGCTGGCCAGCATTGACGATCGCCATGTCGAGGCCGGCCGGGATCGCATGGTACAGGAACACCGAGTGCATGGCCCGGCGCACGGCCTCGTTTCCCCGGAATGCGAAGCTCAGGTTCGAAAGGCCTCCGGAAATGCGCGCGCCCGGGCAGCGCTGCTTGATCGATCGGCACGCCTCGAGGAAATCGAGCGCGTACCGGTCATGCGCCTCGATGCCTGTTGCCACCGCAAAGATGTTCGGATCGAAGATGATGTCGTCGGGCGGAAAGCCATCGGCAACCAGCAGGTCATAGGCGCGCGCGCAGATCTCCAGCTTGCGGGCGGCCGTATCGGCCTGTCCGGCTTCGTCGAAGGCCATCACCACGGCCGCGGCACCGTAGCGCCGGACCGTCCGGGCCTGCGCCAGGAAGGCCTCCTCGCCTTCCTTCAGGCTGATGGAGTTGACGATCGCCTTTCCCGCAACGCACTTCAGCCCGGCCTCGATCACCGACCATTTCGAGCTGTCGATCATCAGCGGCACCCTGGCGATGTCGGGTTCAGCCGCCAGCAGCTTCAGGAAGGTGGTCATTGCGGCCTCGCTGTCGAGGAGGCCCTCGTCCATGTTGACGTCGATGATCTGCGCCCCGTTCGCGACCTGTTCGCGCGCAATCTCCAGCGCGGCGGCATAATCGCCCGCGACGATCAGCTTCCGGAACCGAGCCGAACCGGTCACGTTGGTCCGCTCGCCGATGTTGATGAACCCCGTCGCGCTCATTCGAACAGCGCGGCCTCCAGCCCTGACAGCCGGAGCCGACGCGGGAGCCGGGGCAGCTCGCGGGTCGGCAAGCCATCCAGCGTATCGGCGATCCGCCGGATGTGGGCCGGCGTGGTGCCGCAGCACCCGCCGACGACATTCACCAGCCCGTCATCCGCCCAGGCGCGCAGCAGGCTGGCGGTCGTCTCTGGCGCTTCGTCATAGCCGCCGAAGGCATTGGGCAGCCCTGCATTGGGATAGACCATCAGCAGGCAATCGGCGATGCGGCTGAGCGCCTGGACATGCGGCCGAAGCTCGGTCGCGCCGAAACTGCAGTTCAGCCCGACAGTCAACGGGCGCACATGCTCCAACGACACCCAGAACGCCTCGACCGTCTGGCCGGAGAGATTGCGACCGGCAAGGTCGGTCAGTGTCATCGACAGCATCACCGGCAGCCGCCGCCCCGTCGCTTCCTCGGCCTCCATCGCGGCGAAGGCGGCTGCCTTTGCGTTCAGCGTGTCGAACACCGTCTCGATGAGGATGAAATCCACCCCACCCTCGACCAGCGCATCGATCTGCTCGCGATATACAGCCTTGACGCCGTCGAAGTCGACTTCTCGATAGCCGGGATCCTCGACCCGCGGGCTGAGCGAGAGGGTCTTGTTGGTTGGCCCCAGGGCGCCAGCGACATACCGCCGCCTCCCGTCCGCGGCGGCGGCGGCGTCCGCCTCCACGCGCACGATGCGCGCAGCAGCGAGGTTGATGTCGGTCACCAGATGTGCCGCGCCATAGTCGGCCTGGCTGATCGCATTGGCGTTGAAGCTGTTGGTCGCAACCAGGTCTGCACCGGCCTCCAGATATTCGCGCGCGATGGAGGCGATCGCATCCGGTCGCGTGAGGTTCAGCAGATCGTTGTTGCCCTTCTGATCACGCGCCAGCGCAAGGCCGCCCCGGAAATCCGCTTCGGACAGGCCAAGCGCCTGGATCGCCGTCCCATAGGGGCCGTCCTTCACCAGGATCCGGCGCGCCGCCTCGGCCCGGAACTCGTCTTCGGCTTCCGATGACCCGATCACCGCGCGCGCACCCCCAGCAGGTGGCAGATGGCATAGGCCAGTTCCGCGCGGTTGAGGGTGTAGAAGTGGAAATGCCTGACGCCACCGGCATAGAGCCGCCGGACCAGTTCGGCAGCGACGGTTGCCGCCACAAGCTGGCGCGCGTCCGGCTTGTCGTCGAGGCCGTCGAACAGACGGGCTAGCCAGGCCGGAATCTGCGTTCCACATTGAGACGCCATTCGAACGATGTTCGAGAAGTTGTTCACAGGAATGATGCCAGGTACAAGATCGGCCGATATGCCTGCGGCCGTCGCGCGATCGCGAAAGCGAAAGAAGGTGTCGGGCTCGAAAAAGAACTGGGTGATGGCCCGCGTGGCCCCGGCGTCGATCTTGCGCTTCAGATGCGCAAGGTCGGCCTCGGCGCTTGCCGCTTCGGGGTGCGTTTCGGGATAAGCGCCGACCGACAGTTCGAACGGCCGGATGGCTGCCAGCCCGGCGACAAGCTCGCCGGCATCGCGATAACCGTTGGGGTGGGGTTCAAACCGGCCGGGCGAACCTGCGTCTGCGGGCGGGTCGCCACGAAGCGCGACGATATGGCGAACGCCGGCCTGCCAGTAGGATTCGGCGATGTCGGCGATCTCGGCACGGCTGGCGCCGACGCAGGTGAGATGAGCGGCGGCGGGAATGCCCGTCTCGCGCACGATCCGCGCCACGGTCGCGTGGGTGCGCTCCCGGGTCGATCCGCCGGCACCATAGGTAACCGATACGAACCGGGGCGCCAGCGGTGCCAGGGTCGCGATTGCCTGCCACAGGGTGTCGGCCATCCGTTCGGTCCTGGGCGGGAAGAATTCGAAGCTGACCTCGATGTCGCCGGGCAGATCCGCAAACAGGGGGCCGTTGCGCGCCCGCTGTGCCTCGCTGCCAGCCGGCGTCTCGATGACCCCTGTCATGGCCGGCGCCCCTCCCACAGGCAGACGCTCAGTTCCGGGCCCGGATGAACGGAGTTCCGCCGGCCGGACAGGCCGGCGGCCGACAGGGCCTCGATGACGGTCGCGTCATCGAAGCCCAGGCGGACATGCCGGAACCGCTCGCGAAGTTCCTCCCGGCCATGCGGTGCATAATCGGCGATCAGCAGCTTGCCGCCGGGTGCCACCATTCGCGCGGCTTCGGCCACCACGGCGGCCGGGTTGTCGGCGAAGTGCAGCACATGATGCAGCGTGACGGTCTCGAAGCTGTGAGCCGGAAACGGCAGAAGATGCATGTCGGCCTGCTGGAGATCGGCCGACTGGTGCCCGCCCGCCGCCAGCTTGCCGCGCGCGATCCGAAGCATCTCGGGCGAGCGGTCAATCCCGGCCGCGTGGTCGGCTTCCGGTGCCAGCAGCTCGAGGATGCGGCCGGTGCCCGTGCCGATGTCGAGTAACCGGCCCACGGCAGGTGTCCGGGCGGCCGCGAGGATGGCGGTTTCGACCGCCTCGTCCTGCCCGCCCAGCCGCCGGAGCAGATCCCATTCGCCGGCATTGGCTTCGAACCAGCTGTCGATTGCACGCTGGCGTTCGGCGCGCACATCGGCCAGACGATGTCGCTCGGCCGCGATCGGATCCTGCCCGTCGGACAGATGCTCGATCAGGTGGAACAGCTGTGCGCGCGGAACGCGCTCGCCAAGCCGGACGAATACCCAGGCGCCTTCCTTGCGACGCTGGACCAGCCCGGCCTCCGCAAGGATCCGGACATGCCGCGAGACCCGCGGCTGGCTCTGGTCCAGGATCTCGGCAAGCTCGCCCATGGCAAGATCCATGTCCCGCACGAGCAGCAGGATGCGAAGGCGGGTGGGGTCCGCGAGACTGGCGAAGACATCGTGGATGCGCTGCATTGCGTAAAGACTTAAGGAACTCTTTAAGTCCGGTCAAGCGACGGTGCCGGGCTGCGACAGCCGGGGTCGATGGCGCGTCGGCCCTGCCTGTGCCGTGCTTGTGCAGCCGGCACAGACCGCCTAGCGCCGTCCGACATGCCCCGCCTGCCGATGATCACCATGCTCCTGCTGCTCGGGGCCTGCGCCCATGGCGGCGAACGCCTCGAACGGGTGGCCATATCGCCGCAGGCCGAGGCCGACCCCTGGGAGCGAAGCAACCGACAGGTCTATGTGCTGAGCACCGGGATCGATCGCGCCGTCCTGCTGCCGGTCACGAACGCCTATCGCATGACGGTCCCGGCAGCCGCACGGCGCGGCATCGCGAACGGTTACAACAACCTGCGGGAGCCGACCCATCTTGCCAACGCCCTGCTTCAGGGCAAGGTCAAGCGTGCCTTCCGCGCGCTCGACCGGCTGCTGATCAACGGCGTGCTCGGCCTTGGGGTCAGCGATCACGCCACCGCAATGGGCCTGCCGGTCCAGTCCCACGATTTCGGCCAGACCATGGCCGTCTGGGGCGTGCCGTCCGGCCCGTTCATCATGCTGCCCTTTCTCGGCCCCTCGACCGTTCGCGACGGTCTGGGCTTCTTCGTCGATTTCTTCGCGGATCCGGCCAACCATCTCGAAAATCGCCTCCTGTCCCGGGAGGAGAAGTATCTGAAACTCGGCGTCCGCGTGCTCGACATCCGGTCGGGCCTTCGCGACCAGGGCGAGCAGCTGCTGGAAGGCGCGGCCGATCCCTATGCGACCATCCGGTCTGCCTGGTTGCAGCGCCGTCGCTTCGAGATTTTCGACGGTGCACCGCCGGAGACTGACGACCTGTTTGACGATGACCTGCCGGGCGGAGAGTTGATGTCACCCGCGCCAGCCCCCGACCTCTCGGTGTCGCCTGCTTCCAGGGCCGAACCCGTGCCGCCCGCGCCGGACCCGCCGGCTGCTGCTCGGCCTGACGGATGAGATGGGCCTCGGTCCGGGTGCGCTCCATGCCGACCTTCAGGCCGGGCCCGATGGCTCGATGATGCAGCCGGCCCCGGGCGGGGTTGCAAGCAGTCGCGTCACGCCGGCATAGAAGGCCCGCGATGCACCGCAAGCCTCCCCCAGCGACAGCGCTGCTCTGCCCCATCGTCGGCTCGCTGATGGTGCTGGGCTGTGCCCAGGGGGAGGAGCCTGCCGCCCAGCCCTCGACCGATCAGCTCGTCGCCCGGTCGGTTGCCGACGTGCGTGCGGCCAATGCCGCGCTGGCGGCGCCGCACGCGCCGTCGAAATCGATTGCCGAGCTTGCAAGACCCGCAACCGCCTCGCAACCCGCCCGGCCGGCGGCCGCCCCGCCCGCGTCGTCCGCCGGGGCGGCCGACGCCGGCTAGGCATCGTCAACGGAGGAGACCAGCCATGCGAATCATGCTGATCACAGCGGCCAGCCTGGTGGTGGCGGCGTGCGGAGGCACCGAGCAGACGGTTGTCCAGACAGCGGACAGCAAGGTGACAACCACTGGCGAGGGAAGCTACACGGTCACGACGAGGGACGGGTCGACGGCCCGGATCGAGAGCGGAGCGGCGGGCACCTGCTTCGCCGAGGTTGCCGCCACGCTTCCAGCCCATGCGCAGCCCTATCCGGGCTCGACCGTGGTCTCCAACATGACGATGGAAGATGGCAAGGGCGGCAAGGGGCGCGTGGTCGTGCTGGAGACAAGCGCCTCGCTGGCCGAGGTGACGGCCTTCTACGACAGGGCGATCGCCGCCTCCGGTGCAACGAAGCAGCTGTCTCTCGACCAGCCCGGCACCGCCATGCGTGGAGTCGGGATCGATGACCGCAGCGGTACGTTGATCGCTGTCTCCGACAATGGTGACAAGCGCACCATCTCCCTCACGATAGGCAACCCTGCGGGCAACCGGGCTGAAACCGCCCTGGCCGTGCCGCGCGGCTCGCTCCAGTAAAGGCGGGCCATGTTCCTCACCTTCCTCGACGAGCTTCGGGCGGCCCGCATCCCGGCCACCCTGAAGGAACATCTGATGCTGCTGGACGCGCTCGACAAAGGCGTGATCGAGCATCGAGTCGAGGCATTCTACTATCTCGCGCGTGCCATCTACGTGAAGGACGAGGGCCTGCTCGATCGCTTTGACAAGGTGTTTGGAAAGGTCTTCAACGGTTTGGAAAAAAACATTGAAACGGGCATGGCTGAGATTCCGGAGGCGTGGCTGAGGAAGCTCGCCGAACTCTATCTCACCCCCGAGGAGATGGCCGAGGTCGAGAAACTGGGCTCGTGGGAAGAGCTGATTGAAACCCTGAAGAAGCGTCTGGAGGAACAGCAGAAGCGCCATGAAGGCGGAAACAAGTGGATCGGCACCGCCGGGCGCTCACCGTTCGGCGCTCAGGGCTACAACCCCGAAGGTGTCCGCATCGGGCAGGAGAAGAACCGCCACAACCGGGCCGTGAAGGTCTGGGACAGGCGCGAGTTCCGCAACCTTGACTCGACCGTCGAACTCGGAACCCGCAACATCAAGGTCGCCCTGCGGCGCCTGCGCCGCTTCGCCCGGGAGGGTGCAGCCGACGAACTCGATCTCGATGCCACCATCGCCGGCACCGCGCGCAAGGCCTATCTCGACATCGTGATGCGCCCCGAACGCCACAATGCCGTGAAACTGCTGCTGTTCCTCGATGTCGGCGGTTCGATGGATCCGCATGTGAAGCTGTGCGAGGAACTGTTTTCGGCCGCCCGCTCTGAATTCAAGCATCTGGAATATTTCTATTTCCACAACTGCCCCTACGAGGCGGTCTGGAAAGACAACCGGCGCCGCTGGTCGGAACGAACGCCGACGATGGACGTGCTCCACAAATATCCGCATGATTACAAGCTGATCTTCGTGGGCGATGCATCGATGAGCCCCTATGAGATCAGCTATGCCGGCGGCTCGGTCGAGCACTGGAACGACGAGGCTGGCGACGTCTGGATGCGGCGGCTCACCGATGTCTATCCGGCAGCGGCCTGGCTCAATCCGATCCCCGAACAGCATTGGGGCCACAGCCAGTCGATCCGGATGATCCGCGATCTGATGTCCGGCCGGATGTACCCGCTGACTCTCGACGGGCTCGACCGTGCGATGCGGATTCTTTCCCGCCGCCACTAGGCGGATCAGTCGGCGGCGGCCATCACCTGGTCGAGGATCTGGCCGACGACCAGCAGATGATCCTCGGCGGCCTGCGCCGCGAGCCGGCTGCTGCCGCTTTCCAGGGCCTCGCACAGCCTGTCGAGATCGCTGCTCCCCCAGTCCGGATATCGATTCATGTCGTGGACAATGCCGCGTTCCAGCAGATCGCCGAACTCGGCGACGATCGCTGCAATGACCGCACGGTGAAAGCGGCTCCCGCTGGCCTCGCCGATCTGGCGCAGGATCGCGCGATAGGCCGCAGCGCGCACCGTCGGCGATGGGTCGCACATCTGCTCGCAGGCCGACCGCAGGGCAGACAGGTCGGCAGCCGAGATGCGCTCTGCGGCAAGCGCAACGGCGGAGACGAAGAGCGGACGACCACGTTCGAGAAGCTCGCGGGGCGTCGCCGGCAGCGACGGGCTGACGGGTGGCGGTAAGGCGGAAATGGCAACCATGTCGGTGACCCTGCGAACCATCGGCGTCCCTCCCTCCAAGGACAGGCCGTTTCTAACCGACGACGGGCCGAGTTCAAAGGGGGCGGCGGGCGTATATGACAGTTCTTCACGGATCACGCGGCATCAGCCGACGCGCCTTTCCGCCATCCCGACTGCCGCTGTCCGGGCCGCTGCCTCCAACCGCGATGGCGTCCAGCCCAGGTCCGACAGCAGCTGATCGGTATCAGCACCCGGCGGCTTCAGGGTGCCATCCGCAGCGGGCCGCGCCCCGTCGATCTCGACCGGAATCACCGGCAGCAGGGTCCGGCTGCCGTCGGCCAGCATGACGGGCTGAAGGCCGCCCGATCGAAGCAGGTGGGGATCCTCGAACAGGTCCTCGGGTCTGCCGATCGGCGCGAAGGGCAGGCCCGAACCATCCAGTCGCGCAACAAGGTCCTCAAGCGTGTAGGCGCCAAGGGCGGTGCGCACGACGGGCAGGATCTCGTCGCGCGCGGCAACCCGAGCGTTGTTGGTCCGCCATTCCGTCCTCGACCAGAGGGCGGCCAGTCCGAACAGGCTGCAGAACCGCTCCCACAGCGAATCCGTCACGACGCCAACGAACAGCTGCTGTCCGTCCGCCGTGTCGAACACGTCATAGATGGCCCAGGCGGAAATGCGCGCCGGCATCGGGCTTGCCGCCACGCCGGTCACCGCCTTCTGGGCCATGTGCTGGCCGACGAGATAGGCCGTCGTCTCGAACAGGGCGGCCGACACCTTCGCGCCCCTGCCCGCTCTCGCGCGGTCGAACAGCGCCGACAGCGCGCCGATCACGGAAAACATGCCGCCCGTCACATCGATCACCGAGGCGCCGGCGCGAAGCGGCCGGCCGGGCGGCCCCGTCATGTAGGCGAGGCCGCCCATCATCTGCGCCACCTCGTCCAGCGCGGTCCGGTGCGCATAGGGTCCGTCAAGAAACCCCTTCTCGCTGACATAGACGAGTCGGGGATTGAGGCTCGACATGGCCGTCCAGCCCAGCCCGAGCCTATCCATGGCGCCAGGCCGGTAGTTCTCGATCAGCACGTCGCTCGTCGCCACCAGGTCGCGGGCTGCCGCCACGCCCTCAGGCTGCTTCAGATCAAGACAGATCGATTTCTTGCCCCGGTTGTACATCGGGAAATAGCCGGCGCCTGAGCCCCGAAGGCTGCGGGTCGCATCGCCACCGACGGGTTCCACCTTGATGACCTCGGCGCCGAGATCGGCGAAGATCTGGCCCGCGGCCGGCCCCATGACCATGTGCGAAAATTCGGCGACCCGGAGTCCCTCCAGCGGGCGTGGCCTCATGCTTGTTCCTTTCCGGTGACTGGGGCAAAGATGTCCGGACAAGTTGGCGGAGTGCGGCATGCAGGGCAACGGCATCGATATTCTGGTCAGCGAGGTCGGCCCCCGCGACGGCCTGCAGTCGATCGCGCCGGTCATGCCGACGGGCGCGAAAATGGCGTGGATCGATGCGCTGGTCGAAGCCGGCATCCGCGAGATCGAGGTGGGGAGTTTCGTGCCGGCCCGGCTGCTGCCGCAACTGGCGGACACGGCCGAGATCGTGGCACATGCACGCCGGCATCCGGGCCTGACCGTCGCGGCCCTTGTTCCCAACGCGCGTGGCGCGCAGGCCGCGATTGCCGCCGGCGCACACAAGATCACCCTGCCGCTGTCCGCATCGGAAACCCACAGTCTCAGGAACCTGCGCCGGACACATGAGCAGATGTTCGAGGAGGTCGCTGCCATCGTCCGCCTCTTGCAAGCCTGTCCTCCCGCACGGCGGCCGCAGTTTGAAGGCGCCATCTCCACTGCCTTTGGCTGCACGCTGGAGGGCGAAGTGCCCGAGGACAGGGTCGTGGCGCTGGCCGAACGACTGATGGCGCTCGGCTGTGACGAGGTCGGCCTTTCTGACACCAGCGGCTATGCAAATCCTGCCCAGGTGAAGCGGCTGGTCACCCGCGTGCGGGCGGCGATCGGCGACGAGCGGATGACGGGGCTGCACCTGCACAACACCCGCGGGCTCGGGCTCGCCAATGTCGTCGCGGGGCTGGAGGTGGGGATCACGACCTTCGATTCGTCGCAGGCCGGCCTCGGCGGCTGCCCCTTCGCACCGGGCGCGTCGGGCAACATCGTCACCGAGGATCTCGTCTTCATGCTTGACGCCATGGGCCTTCGGACCGGGATCGATCTCGACCGCCTCCTCAAGGCCCGCACGATCCTGGCAGACGCACTGCCCGGCGAACCGCTCTATGGCTTCGTCGCCGACGCCGGCCTTCCGGTCGGACACCGCCGCGCAGCCTGAGACGACTGCCGGGAGACGACTGCCGGGGCCGTCTTGGCGATGTCACGATGTTGCGGCTAGGGTGACACCGTAACCCGAGGGAGGCCGTTCATGGGCATTTTTTCGAAACTGAAGGACGCGATCTTCGGCAGCGCCGAAGCCAGGGAAGTGGCGGCCAAGGCGCCCCCGCCTCCGCCGCCCACGCCCGAATCCCCCGCGCCGGCACCGCAGCCCGTCAATGTCGAGGAAGTCCTGACCTACATGGCCGAAAAACAGGGCCAGCCGCTCAACTGGAAGACCTCGATCGTCGATCTGATGAAGCTCGTCGGCATGGACAGTTCGCTTGCGGCCCGCAAGGAACTGGCACAGGAACTCGGCTACACCGGCGCGCTCGATGGCAGCGCCGAGATGAACCTGTGGCTTCACAAGAAGGTCATGGAACAGCTGTCGACGGCCCGGGCCTGAGGCTTCACCCCCGGAGCACGAACAGCGCGTGGTCCGCCCTGAGGTTGGGCCACGCGCGCACCGGCCGGCCACCGCCCAGATAGGCCTCGCGCTCGATCGCGAGACCCATTTCGTTTGCCAGCGCGCGGAAATCCTCGACCGTGCACAGATGGATGTTCTCCGTCTCGTGCCAGCTCGTCGGCAGCTCGCGCGTGACAGGCATGCGGCCGGTCGTCAGCAGCGCCAGGCGTACCCGCCAATGGCCGAAATTGGGGAAGGCGACGACGGCGCGCCGGCCGATCCGGACCAGCTCGGCCAGCACGCGGGCCGGAGCCTGCATCGCCTGCAGCGTTTGCGACAGGATGGCGACATCGACCGACTTGTCGGGAAAGGCGGCCAGGTCGCGCGTCGCATCGCCCTGAACCACGGACAGCCCGCGTGCGACCGCCGCCGCAACCCGGCCGGCATCGATCTCGATGCCCCGCCCGTCCACGCCGCGCTCGTCCCTGAGCCAGGCGAGCAGCCGCCCGTCCGAACAGCCCACGTCGAGCACGCTGGCGCCGGCCGGAACCTGCTCGGCCACGAGCCGAAGCCGCGGATCGAGCCTGGTCATGCGCGGGTTACCGCATCCAGGAAGCCGCCGACGACATCAGTCAGCCCCGGCGTGTCGAGCAGGAAGGCATCATGGCCATAGGGGCTTGAAAGCTCGACGAAGCTCGCATGGCGGCCCGCCGCCACCAGTGCCTGCACGATCCGCTTCGACTCAGGGGTCGGGTACAGCCAGTCGCTGTCGAAGGACACGATGCAGAAGCGCGCGGCCGTTCGGGCAAAGGCGGATGCCAGCTGCCCGCCATGCCGTTCGGCCAGGTCGAAATAGTCCATCGCGCGGGTGATGTAGAGATAGGCGTTGGCATCGAACCGATCGACGAAGCTCATGCCCTGGTGGCGAAGGTAGCTTTCCACCTGGAAATCCGCATCGAAGCCGAACCGCTTGCCACGGCTGTCCTGCAGCTGCCGGCCGAATTTCGCAGTCAGCCCCGCTTCCGACAGATAGGTGATGTGTGCCGCCATCCTCGCCACGGCAAGCCCGTCGGACGGACCGTTGCCGGGCTCGTAGGCGCCACCCTGCCAGCGCGGATCGGCCATGATCGCCTGCCGCCCGACCTCGTGAAAGGCGATGTTCTGGGCGCTGTGCCGGGCAGCAGCGGCGATCGCGACCACCGAGCACACGCGGTCCGGGAAGGTGTCGGCCCACTGCAGCGCCTGCATGCCGCCCATCGACCCCCCGACCACGGCAGCGAGCCGGGCGATACCGAGCTCGTCAAGAAGGACCGCCTGCGCGCGCACCATGTCGGCGATCGTGATCACCGGGAAGCGCAAGGCCCAGGGCGCTCCATCCTCGGGATGCGGGCTGGTCGGCCCCTCGCTTCCCATGCAGCCGCCCAGCACGTTCGCGCAGATGATGAAGTGGCGCGTCGGGTCGATGGGCTTTCCGGGCCCCACCATCCGCGTCCACCACCCCGGCTTCCCCGTCAGCGGATGGGTCGCGGCGACATACTGGTCCCCCGTCAAGGCATGGCAGACGAGGATGGCGTTCGAGCGATCCGCATTCAGCGTGCCGAGTGTCTCGTAGGCGACGGCGGGACGCGGCAGCACACCCCCGCCATCGAGCGAGAGGTCGACACGCAGGCGCAGCTGGCGATGGGGTGGCAGGGGCGACACGAGTGGCGCGCTCTAGCAAGCTCGCCGGTCACGGCAAAGCCTCGCCGCGCTTGCGCGCCAGCGATGCCTGTCCCATGGGGCCGGCATGCCATCCCCGCTTGCCAATCCATGGATCCGCGCCATCGACGCCTATGTGCCCGGCGCGTCCCGCGCGCCCGGTGGCGCCACACCGGTGAAACTCTCATCGAACGAGAACCCGTGGGGCCCCTCCCCGCTCGTTGCCGAGCGAATCCGTGCGTTTGTGCCGGGCGTGCATCGCTATCCCGATGGCGGCGCCACCGAACTCCGGCGGCGCATCGGCTTCCTCCATGATCTCGATCCCGACCGGATCGTCTGCGGCACGGGCTCCGACGAGATCCTGCAGCTGCTGCCCCTGATCTACTGCAAGCCCGGCGACAGCGTGGTGCATGTCCGGCACGGCTTCATGGTCTATCCGATCGCTGCCCGGCGGGCGGGCGCCGAACCGCTCGCCGCACCGGATTGCGCCTACACGGCCGATGTCGATGCCCTTCTCGCGACGGTCCGGGCCGACACGCGGATCGTCTATCTCGCGAACCCGAACAACCCGACGGGGACGATGATCCCCGCCAGCGAAGTGGCACGGCTGCATGCCGCCCTTCGGCCCGACATCCTGCTGGTGCTCGATCAGGCCTATGCCGAATATCTCGACACACCGGATCCGGACGGCGCGCTGGCGCTGGCGCGCACCGCTGCCAATGTCCTGACAACGCGCACCTTCTCCAAGATCTACGGGCTCGGCGGCCTGCGTGTCGGCTGGGCTACCGGCCCGGCGCCCGTGATCGCCGAGCTGAACCGGGTGCGCGCGCCCTTCCCCATCTCCACCCTGGGGCTCGCGGCCGCCGAAACGGCCCTTGCCGACCAGGAATGGGTCTCGCGCTGCCGGGAGGCCAATGCCGCCCAGCGCTCGCGTCTTGCCGGGGCGATCGGGGTGCTCGGCAAGCACGGGCTGGCAGCCGTTCCAAGTTCCGCCAACTTCGTGCTGATGACATGCCCGGCGCAAGGGCCGCTGTCTGCGGAGGCGCTGAACGGCTGGCTGTCGGATCGCGGCATCCTCGTCCGCTGGTTGCCCAAACAGGGGCTCGCCAATGCGCTGCGGGTTTCGGTGGGAACGCAGGCGGAGACCGACTGCTTCATCGAGGCGCTCCAGGAACGGGCAGCCACCGCCTGATGCTGCCGTTCCGCCGGGTTGCCATCATCGGGCTCGGATTGATCGGCTCGTCGCTGGCCCGAGCCGTGCGCGCGCACATGCCGACGGTCGTGCTCGTGGGCACCGATCGAGACCCTGGCGTTCGGGCCCGCGTGACGGAACTCGATCTCCTCGACGATGTCGCAGATCATCCGGGTGCCGCGTGCATCGACGCCGACCTCGTCATCCTGGCGGTGCCGCTGAGCGCCTATGCTGACGTGGGGGCGGAGATCGCGACCGAGCTCGCCCCCGGAACGATCCTTTCGGACGTCGGCTCGGCCAAGCAGACCGTCATCGACCAGCTGGCACCGCATGTCCCCCAGGGCGTCACCCTGGTTCCGGCCCATCCGGTTGCCGGAACCGAACGGTCCGGCCCGGATGCCGGCTTCGCCACCCTGTTCGCGGGGCGCTGGTGCATCCTGACGCCGCCGCCCGGCACGGACCCCGCCGCGGTCGACCGGCTGGCGGCCTTCTGGAGCCGGCTCGGGTCGCGGGTCGACGTGATGGAAGCCGCCCACCACGACCTGGTGCTTGCAGTCACCAGCCACATTCCGCACCTGATCGCCTATTCCATCGTGGGAACGGCCGCCGACCTCGAGGACGTGACGCGCGGCGAGGTGATCAAATATTCCGCCGGCGGCTTCCGCGACTTCACGCGAATCGCGGCCTCCGATCCGGTGATGTGGCGCGACGTGTTCCTGATGAACCGCGAGGCCGTGCTCGATATGCTCGGCAGGGTCACGGAAGACCTCGCCGCCCTGCAGCGGGCCATCCGCTGGGGCGACGGCGAGGCGCTGCATCGCCGCTTTGTGGCCTCGCGCGACATAAGGCGCGCCATCGTCGAGGCCGGTCAGGACACGCCGGCCCAGGATTTCGGCCGGACGACGGGCGCGCCCGAGGCGGACTAGTCGTCCGCCGGATCCGGCAGTTCGGCCTCGCTCGGCGCCGCGATGATCGCCCGCGCCAGCCGAGCGGGATGACCGGCCCGCAGAAGCTTCGCGATCTGCCGCTCGCGCTCGTCGCGATCGATCGGCTGCGGGCCGAAGGGGCCCAGCCGGCGCCGGCGGGCGAAGGCGAGGGCCGCGTCAGGCCCCTTCACGCCGTCCAGCGCCGATGCCCCCGTTTCGGAGTCGATTCCGGCTGCCGCCAGGGCCGCACGGACGCGTTCGCGGCCATAGCCGCGCCGCGCGAGCGAGCGGACCCGGGCGTCGGCAAAGGCCGCGTCATCCACATAGCCGCGCGCGACCATCGCATCGGCAAGCGCATCGAGATCGGGCGGCTCATCGCCTGCCCAGCCGCGCTGCCGGATCCGGCCCTCCAGGTAGCGCACAAGCCGGGCCCGGCTGGTCTGATACCGCTCGAGGTAGCGGACCGCGAGGGCCGGCAGGCTCTGCGGATCGAGGGGTCGGCCCTGGCCACGCCCCCTGGGCGGGCGGCGATCGGAAGAGCCATCCATCGTGCCACCTTGCTGCCACAGTTCCGGCCCGTTTTGAACCATGATGCTGGTCAATGCGACGCTGGCCAGGGCTCGATACGCCGGCATCCGGCAAGCGAGACCGATAATCGAGGGTACGCAACGCGCATGATGACCGCCGACGCCGCCACAGCCCCGTCGGGCCAGATGCCAGCGGAGCCCGATCCGCGCCTTCAGCAGCAGTGCCCCACGCCGCTCATGTCGGGGATTCCCTTCGTCACCGGCCGCTTCGCGACGCTCGTCGAGGCGCTCGACTATGCCGCGACCGGCGCGACCGGATTCAATTTCTACGATGCACGCGGAACGCTTGTCCGCACCTATCCATACCGGGATCTCGCCGCCGATTCGGTCCGGGCGGCACACCGGCTCGTTGCCCGGGGCCTGAAGGCTGGCGACCGCCTGGCCCTGATCGCCGAGACCTCGCCCGACTTCGCGGCGCTGTTTTTCGCCGCGCTGCGCGCCGGCATCCTGCCGGTGCCGCTGCCGCTTCCGACTTCCTTCGGGGGCCGGCAGGCCTATGTCGAGCAGATCCGGATCCAGCTGAAAAGTGCGGCGCCAGCGCTCGTCCTCGGCCCCGACTCGCTCGCCCCGCTGTTCGCCGAAGCAGCCGACGGCGTGGCACCGGCGCTGGGCTGGTCGGCCTTCGGCGCGGTCGATGCGCCAGAAGTCAGCCTGGCGCCCCCCGATCCGGAGGCGATTTCCTACCTTCAGTACAGCAGCGGCTCGACCCGGTTTCCACATGGCGTTGCGGTGTCCCACCGGGCGGTGATGGCCAATCTGACGGGGCATGCGCTCAGCATGCGGCTGGGGCCCGGCGACCGGGGCGTGTCCTGGCTGCCCTGGTATCACGACATGGGGCTGGTCGGGACCGTCCTGTCCACCATGGCGGCCCAGCTCTCGGTCGACTTTCTGGCCACCGACGATTTCGCCCGCCGTCCGCTGACCTGGCTCGATCTCATCAGCCGCAATCCGGGCTACAGCCTCTCCTATTCGCCGACCTTCGGCTACGACATCTGTGCACGGCGGGTCTCCACGCTGACCGACGTCGCCGGCCGTTTCGATCTCTCGCGCTGGCGGCTGGCGGGCAATGGTGCCGACATGATCCGGCCCGACATCTGCCAGGCCTTCGTCGATGCGTTCGCGCCCGCCGGATTCCGTGCCGAAGCCTTCACGCCGAGCTACGGGCTTGCCGAGGCGACGCTCGCCGTATCGGTCGCACCGCTCGGCCAGGGGATCGTCTGTGACCTGGTCGACGAGGCGCGCCTCGCCGGCGAAGGTCTTGCGGAAAGCCCGACGGACATGTCGAAGCCGGTCCGCTACCGGGCGATCGTCGATTGCGGCGTACCGGTCGAGGGGCTGACGATCGAGATCCGCGATGCCGATGGCATCGCACTTGCCGATCGCCAGATCGGGCGGGTGTTCGTGAAAGGCCTGGGCATCATGGACGGCTACTGGCGCGATCCCCAGGCGACGGCAGCCGTCCTGTCCGCCGACGGCTGGCTCGACACGGGGGACATGGGGTATCTCGTCGACGGTCACATCTTCATCGTCGGCCGCGCCAAGGACATGATCATCCTGAACGGCAAGAACCACTGGCCGCAGGATATCGAGTGGGCGATCGAACAGCTCGAGGGATTCAAGGCCGGCGACATCGCCGCCTTCGCGATCACCACCCCACAGGGAGAGGAGGCCCCGGCCGTGCTGGTGCAGTGCCGCACCAGCGATCCGGCCGAGCGGGCGCGCCTCAAGGATTCGATCCGCCAGAAGGTCCGCTCCATCACGGGCATGAACTGCGTCGTCGAACTGGTGCCGCCGCGCACCCTGCCGCGCACCTCGTCGGGCAAGCTGAGCCGCGTGAAGGCACGACAGCTCTATCTTGCCGGCGAGATCGTCCCGTTCGAGGTGGCCGCCTGAGCGGCTGAACGCGGCTTGCCTTGCGGGGCGCCGCACCGCATCTGCCACGGCATGTCGCTGCCGCCTGTCACGCCTGACGCCCTGCCCGGCTGGGTCGATCGGCTGCCGCCGCGCACGGCCTGTTTTGCGCGCCTGGGCCGGTTCGACCGGCCGGCCGGGATCTGGCTGCTGTTCTGGCCCTGCCTGATCGGCGCCTTTCTTGCACCGCCCGCCGGCTGGTGGCCGCTCTGGCCGCTGTTCCTGCTGGGGGCAGCGGCCATGCGGGCAGCGGGCTGTACCTACAATGACATCGTGGATCGCGATCTCGATCGCCAGGTGGCACGAACCGCAGCCCGGCCGATTGCGTCCGGCGCTGTTAGCCTGCGGGCCGCCTGGGTCTATCTCGTCGCCCTGTCGCTCGTTGGCCTGCTGGTCCTGCTGGCCCTCCCGCCCCCGGCCCAGATCGTCGCGCTGGCCTCGCTCCTGCTGGTTGCCGCCTATCCGTTCATGAAGCGGATCACCTGGTGGCCACAGGCCTGGCTCGGTCTTACCTTCAACTGGGGCGTGCCGGTCGGCTGGGCGGCCGCCGATCCGCTGCTGCGCGCCGATCCTGCCGTCATGCTGCTGGCCTATGCCGCCTGCATCGCCTGGACCCTGGGCTATGACAGCCTCTACGCCGCACAGGACCGGGAAGACGATGCACTGGCCGGTATCAAGTCCTCGGCACGGGCGCTTGGCCCCTGGCTGAAGCCGGCGATCGCCATCTTCCACGGGGCCGCCATCACCCTCCTTGCAATCGCGCTGTGGCAGTGGACCCGATCGCCCTGGCCGCTGCTCGCCCTGCTGCCTGCGGCGCTGCACCTCGGCCTGCAGGTTCGGCGCTTCCGGCCCGACGATCCCGCGAGCGCGCTGGCCACCTTCCGCATGAACCAGGCGTCGGGCCTGCTGCTCGCCGGCGCGGTGCTGGCCGCCTCGCTGGTTGCAGCGGGTTCCCGGCTCCCATAGGCCGGCGCCATGCTCGATTCCGACGCCGCCCTCGACCGCCTCGACCATGTTCTGACACTGGCTCGCCGGGCCGGCGCCGACAGCGCCGACGCCATCTATGTCGGGCAGGCCTCCACGGGCATCGGCGTGCGCCTGGGGCAGCTTGAGGATGTCGGTCGATCGGAAGGCGAGGAGATCGGCGTTCGGCTGTTCGTCGGCCGCCGGTCGGCCCAGGTCGCCGTGTCGGACCTGTCGCCGCCGGCACTCGCCGAGGCCGTCGCGCGCGCCCGAGCCATGGCCGAGGCCGCCCCGGAAGACCCTTATGCCGGGCTGGCGAGCGAGCACCGGCTTGCCCGGGGCCCGTTCGCCGACTTCGATCTGCACGATCCGCTGGTTCCGGCCCTCGGCGCCGACAGCCTGCGTGACATGGCGCTGGCTGCCGAGGAAGCCGCAAGGGCGACCCCGGGGATCACCAACAGCGAAGGCGGCTCCGCGTCCGCGGGCCTCAGCTTGACGGCGCTCGCCACGTCGCACGGCTTCAGGGCGGCCGCCAGCGGCACGTCGGTCTCCGTCTCGGTCGTGGTCGTGGCAGACGACCAGGACGGCCGCCGGCAGCGCGACTATGCCTGGGCACAGGCTCGCCATCTCGCCGATCTCGAGCCCGCCGCGACCATCGGCGCCCGCGCCGGCAGCCGCACGGTCGCGCGGCTTCGTCCCCGGCCCGCACCGACCGGCGCGATGCCCGTCGTCCTCGACCGGCGGGTCTCGGCGGGCCTGCTGTCGCATCTCGTGTCCGCCATCAGCGGCAGCGCGATCGCCAGGCGAACCAGCTTTCTCCTCGATCGCCTCGACCAGCAGCTGTTCGGGCCGGGGCTCATCATCCGGGACGATCCGCACCGGCCGCGCGGGCTGCGCTCGCGCGCGTTCGATGGCGAAGGCCTGGCAACAGCCCGGCGGGAGATCGTGGCCGACGGCCGGCTGACCGGCTTGCTGGTCGACAGCGCGAGCGGCCGGCAGCTGGGGATTGAGCCGACCGGCCATGCCAGTCGCGGAACGTCGGGACCGCCCGGCGTCGGACCGTCCAACCTCTGGCTGGAACCGGGCGAGCAGCCGGTCGAAGACCTGCTGTCGGACATCAGGGAAGGTCTCTACGTCACGGAACTGATAGGCATGGGTGTGAATATCCTGACCGGGGATTACAGCCGGGGCGCGGGCGGCTTCCGGATCCGCGACGGCCGCCTTGCCGAGCCCGTCTCCGAAGCGACCATCGCCGGAAACCTGATCGACATGTTCGCCCGGCTGGTTCCGGCCAGCGATCTCGAATTTCGCCACGCCATCAATGCACCGACCGTCCGCATCGACGGGATGACGGTTGCGGGTCAGGGCTGAGCGGACATCCCGGGCCGGGACATGATGGCGCCGGCCACCACATCGAGGCCATCTGCCACCGGCCCCGTCGACAGCGGTTCGCCCGCGTCGGATGCGGCGACCACCGCCGGATCGAGCGGCAGGCGCGCGAGCACGGGTGCGCCGAGCCCCTCGACACCTTCCGCCTCGCCAAAGGGTTGAAGGAGCGACCCGTCGGGCGCGATCAGGCCGGCCATGTTGAGGATGACGCCGAGCACCGGCACCTTCAGCAGCCCGAAGAAGGCGATGGCCCGCCGGGCATCGGCCTGCGCCAGCTTCTGCGGGGTCGTCACCACCAGCGCGCCCGTGGGGCCCAGCTTCTGCGCCAGCGACAGATGAATGTCCCCGGTGCCGGGTGGCAGGTCGACGATCAGCATGTCGAGCTCGCCCCAGAGGCCAAGCGTCGCCATCTGCACGACTGCGCCGGCCACCATCGGTCCCCGCCATGCCACCGCCTTGTCCGGATCCGCCATCACGCCCATGCCCAGCATGCGGATACCGTGCGCCTCGATGGGAATCAGCCGCTTGTCCGGCGTGGCCTGCGCCCGCGTTGTGATGCCAAGCAGGATCTGGGCCGATGGGCCCTGGATATCGGCATCGAGCAGACCCACACGCAGACCGCGCCGGGCCAGCGCCAGCGCGAGACCAACGGCGATCGTGGACTTGCCCACACCGCCCTTGCCCGCCCCCACGGCAATGATGTGCCGCACGCCGGGAATGGCGCTGCCCGGCGCCGGGCCAGCGCCCTTTTCGGCGGTCTGGACGATCCGGACCTGGCCAATGCCGGCTGCGGCCAGTGCAGCCCGGAGCCGCTGTTCCAGCGCGTCGGCTGCCGCGCGGGCCAGGTCGCCCACCTGCAGCACGAAGCCGAGGCCGCCGTCCGGCCGGCCGGTCAGGCCCTCCACCCTGCCGGATGCCAGCACCGAGCCCGGCCGAAGCGGATCCTCGATCCCGTCCAGCACCCGGGCCGCGACATCTTCGACCGACATGCTACGCCCTCGCTTTCTGCCGGACAGGGCCCTATATCCGCGTCATCGGCGGTTCAATCGCGCGCGTCTCGCGCGCGCGACGAATGCACGGAAAGGCCCTCATGCCCTGGCAGAACAATGAAGGTGGAGACGGCGACGGTCAGGGGGGAAAGCGGCGCAATCCGTGGGGCGGTGACGGCAGCCGCCCGAAGGCGGGCCCCCGCAATCCCTGGGGCGAGCCGCCCCGGCCCCGCGAGACAGGCGGGGACAAGCCGCGCGGTAGCGGCACGCCGGATTTCGACGAGTTCATCCGCCGCAGCCAGGAGCGCCTCCGCGGCCTCGGCGGCGGCGCCAACGGTTCGGGCGGCAGTGGCGGCGGCGCCCGCGGCGCGCCCAACATACCCTGGGGCCTCGTCGGCGGCGGGGCTGCGCTGCTCCTGCTGGCATCCACCTCGGCCTATCAGATAGGTGCCGGCGAGCGCGGGGTGGTCACCCGCTTCGGCCAGTACAGCTCGACAGCGAATCCCGGCTTCCACCTGAAGCTGCCCGCCCCCATCGACCAGGTCACGAAGGTCCGGTTCGAGGACATCCGCACGACGCTGATCGGCGCCGCGGAAGGCGACAGCGAAAATCTGATGATCACGGGCGACGGAAACGTGATCAACATCGCCTATGCTGTCCGCTGGCGCATCCGCAACGCCGAAGATTTCCTGTTCCGCATCGCCGACCCGGACACGACCGTGCGCGATGCGACCGAATCGGCGATGCGCGAAATCGTTGCCCGCTCGACCCTCAACAACGCCATCGGCCCCGAGCGTGCGGCAATCGCCGAGCAGGTGCGCGAGCGCGTGCAGGAAATTCTCGACAGCTATCGTTCCGGCGTGCTCGTCCAGGGTGTCGACATCAACCGTGCCGACCCGCCGGCCGCCGTCGACGAGGCGTTCAAGGACGTGTCGGCCGCCCAGCAGGATGCGCAGCAGTTCCTGAACCAGGCGCGTGCCTACGCCCAGCAGATCCAGGCGCAGGCGGCCGGCGCCACGGCTTCGTTCGACAAGGTCTATGAGGAATATCGCCTCGCGCCCGAAGTGACGCGCAAGAGACTTTACATGGAGACGATGGAACAGGTGCTTTCCAAGGTGGACAAGACGGTGATCGAAGCCCAGGGCGTCCAGGCCTATCTGCCGCTTCCCGAGCTGCAGCGCCGGGCCCGCGCCAACCCGACGGAGCAGGCGCAATGATCCTGTCGCGCAACCTGATCCTGGCGGGTGTTGCCCTTGCTTTCCTGCTGTTCCTGCTGCTCGTCGCCGTGGTTCGCGTACCGGAGGACCGGCAGGCGATCATCCTTCAGTTCGGACGGCCGGTCGCAACCGTCAACACCTATGTGCCGGGCGAGGTGTTCGGCACCACCGGGGCCGGCCTCGTTCTCAAGACACCCTTCCTCCAGAACACCGTCTTCATCGACAAGCGGATCATGTCCCTCGACATTCCGCCGCAGACGGTTCTCTCGACCGACCAGCTTCGTCTGGTGGTGGACGCCTACGCCCGGTTCCGGATCATCGATCCTGTCCGGATGTTCCAGACCGTCCGCAGCGAACAGCGGGTGGCCGAGGAACTGTCGCGGATTCTCTCGTCGCGGATCCGAAACGAGCTCGGCAAGCAGCGCTTCGATGCCCTGCTGTCGCCCGAACGCGGACAATCGATGGAAAACATCCAGCAGGCGGTCAACCGGTCGGCGCTCGCCTACGGGGCCGAAATCATCGACGTTCGCATCAAGCGCGCCGACCTGCCGACCGGATCGCCGCTTGAAGCCGCGTTCGAACGGATGCGGACAGCGCGCCAGCAGGAGGCGCTGACCATCCGGGCCCAGGGCGCGCGGGATGCGCAGATCATCCGGGCCGAAGCCGACGCCCAGGCCGCGCGGGTCTATGCGGCCAGCTTCGGCAAGGACCCCGAATTCTACGCCTTCTACCGGGCGATGCAGGCCTACCGGCAGAGCTTCGCACAGGGCAACAGCTCTGTCGTGCTGAGCCCGGAAAACGAGTTCCTGCAGGAGTTTCAGGGCCGCCGGCGGCGCTGAGCCCTCGGTTCGCCGCCGAAAAGCCACCATTCAGCGACCATTCAATCGGCCTCGGCGAACTGCTGCCACTTCTGTTCACTGGAGATGTGTGTGACCGACCCAGACGGCAAGCGCGTGACCCGTTCGACTCTCCTCGCTGCGGCCATCGGCGCGGCTGTGGCGGCCGTCACGGCGGCTACGCTTCCGGTCGTCGCGCAGTCCACCCAGCGCCAGCCGGCGGCCCCGTCCGCAGCCACCGTCCAGGCCGCCCCTGTCGCGCCATCGATTGCACCGGCCCAGCCGCCGCAGGGTGCGCCGATGAGCTTTGCCGATCTCACGGCCCGGCTCCAGCCTGCAGTCGTGAACATCTCGACCACGCAGCGGGTCGAAGTCGGCCGCTTTCCGCGTTTCGGGCCCGGCACCAACCTCGAGGAGCTGTTCCGCCGTTTCCAGGAGCAGCAGACCGATGACGGCCGGCCGGTCACGCGGGAGGCGACGTCGCTGGGTTCAGGCTTCCTCATCTCGCCCGACGGCTTCATCGTCACCAACAACCATGTCATTTCCGGCCGGGACGGCCAGCGCCTGGTGGACACGATCACCGTCACCCTGTCCGACCGGCGCGAATTTCAGGCGCGCGTCGTCGGCCGGGATCCCCTGTCCGACCTCGCCGTGCTGAAGATCGACGGCCGCAACCTGCCCTATGTGCAGTTCGGCAATTCGCAGGGCACGCGCGTGGGCGACTGGGCCATCGCCATCGGCAACCCCTTCGGCCTCGGTGGAACGGTGACGGCCGGGATTGTCTCGGCGCTGCATCGCGGCATCCAGGGCGGTGGCGCCTACGATCGCTACATCCAGACCGACGCCTCCATCAACCAGGGCAACAGCGGCGGGCCATTGTTCGATCTCAACGGCAATGTGATCGGTGTGAACACGGCCATCTTCTCGCCGACCGGCGGCAATGTCGGGGTCGGCTTCGCGATCCCGGCCGAGCTTGCCAAGCCCGTGATCGACCAGCTGATGACGAGCGGGCGGGTCCGGCACGGTTATCTGGGCGTGCAGATCCAGAACATCACGCCGGCGATCGCGGCCTCGCTGGGCCTGCCACGGGACCGGGGGGAGATCGTCGCCGGGGTCGAGCCCAACGGCCCGGCCCGCGCGGCCGGTGTGCAGCAGGGCGATGTCGTCGTCCGGGTCGCCGGGCAGGATGTCACGCCCGACAACAGCCTGTCCTACATCGTCGCGAACACGCCCATCGGCACACGTGTGCCGATCGAGGTGATCCGCAGCGGCAAGCGCGTCACTCTGACCGCGGTCATCGGCGAGCGCCCCACCGAAGCTGCCCTGCTGGGCCAGCCGGAGCCCAGCGAACCACAGGCGCGCGGCAGCACCGAAGCCGGCGCGGAAGCCGCCCGCCGCTCGCTCGGTCTCACGCTCCAGGCGCTGACACCCGAACTCCGCCAGCAGCTCCGCCTGCCGGAGACGGTTCGCGGCGTCATCATCTCCCGGGTGAACCCGAATTCGGATGCAGCGCAGCAGGGCATCCGCCAGGGCGACATCATCGTCTCCATCAACCAGCAGCCGATCACGACGCCGCAGCAGGCGGCCGATGCGGTGGCGGCCGCCCGCAAGGCCGGGCGCGACACGGTTCTGCTGTTCGTCCAGACCGGGAACAATCCCGGCCGGTTCGTGGGCGTGAAGCTGCAATAGGGGGTGAAATCCCGCCCCCGGGGCGCTAGGCACCGCCCGGAACAACCGGGAGGCACGAAGCATGGCGGACGAGGCGGGAACCCTTTTCATCGGCGCTCGGGAAGGCGGCAACGCCCCCCAGTCGCTGGTGCTGAAGCGGGCCAACCGCCACGGGCTGATCGCCGGCGCGACCGGAACCGGCAAGACGGTGACGCTGCAGGTGATGGCCGAGGGGTTCAGCCGGGCCGGTGTCCCGACCTTCATGGCCGATGTGAAGGGCGATCTCTCGGGCATCGCCATGCCGGGCTCGCCGACGCACAAGGCGCATGAGAATCTGGCCAGACGTTCGCAGAGCCTCGGCCTGGGCGCTCACCACTATGCCGGCACCCCGGCGGTCTTCTGGGACCTGTTCGGCGAACAGGGCCACCCGATCCGCACCACCGTCTCGGAAATGGGCCCCCTGCTGCTGGCCCGGCTGATGGGCCTGAACGAAGTTCAGGAGGGCGTGCTCACCATCGCCTTCAGGGTTGCCGACGACAATGGCTGGCTGCTGCTCGACCTCAAGGATCTGCGCACCCTGCTCACCCATGTCGCCGACAATGCCCGGTCGCTCACGACGCGTTACGGCAATGTGGCGGCCGAATCGGTCGGCGCCATCCAGCGGCAGCTCCTCGCGCTCGAATCGCAGGGCGGCGACCGCTTCTTCGGAGAGCCCGCCTTCGACATCAACGACCTCATCAGGGTGGATGACGAGGGGCTGGGCCAGGTGAATGTGCTGGCGGCCGACAAGCTGATGTCGAGCCCGCGCCTCTATTCCACCTTCCTGCTCTGGCTGCTGTCGGAGCTGTTCGAGGTGCTCCCCGAAGTGGGCGACCCGGACAGGCCGAAGCTCGTCTTCTTCTTCGACGAAGCGCATCTGCTGTTCAACGAGGCGCCGAAGGCCCTCATCGAGAAGATCGAGCTTGTGGTGCGGCTGATCCGGTCGAAGGGCGTCGGCGTCTATTTCGTGACCCAGAACCCTGTCGACGTGCCCGATACCGTTGCCGCCCAGCTCGGCAACCGGGTGCAGCATGCGCTTCGGGCCTTTTCCCCGCGTGAACAGGCCGCGGTGAAGGCGGCTGCCACCACCTTCCGGCCCAACCCGGCCGTGAATGTCGAGCGGGAAATCCAGGAGCTCAAGGTCGGCGAGGCGCTGGTCTCGCTGCTGATGGCCGATGGTGCCCCCTCCCCCGTCGAGCGCGTGCTGATCCGCCCGCCCGCCTCGCGCATCGGCCCGCTGGAGCCCGGCGAGCGCCGGGTTCTCGTCGCCAGCTCGCGCTTTGCCGGCCGATATGAGGATACGGTCGACCGCGAGTCGGCCTATGAGATCCTGTCGGCAATGGCGGCCGAACGCGCCCAGGAGGCCGAACGCCTCGCCGCCGAAAAGGCCGAGATCCAGGCCAGCCGGCACGAAAAGGCGCTGGCCAACGCACGCGGGCAGACGACCACGAAGACCGGAAGCGGCCTTGCCGACGAAGCCGCCGGCATCCTGAAGAAGATCCTGGTCGGCGTCGCGCTGACGGAAGGTCGCCGGCTGGTGCGCAACGCGCTGGGCACCACCACCCGGCGCCGGCGCTGACGCCTCAGCCCCCCACCGTCACGCGGGCGATCTGCTCGTTTCGGGTGCCCGCCGGGGCGTCCATCAGTTCGCGCAGGAAGGGGCCCTTGTCCACGGTCGCGCTGGTCCGACCGCCCGGCACATCGGCCGCCGTGTTGCGAACCGACGACTCGACCCGCATGGCCCGGGCTTCCTCGAGCAGGCGGTTCTCGATCTCGGCGCGCGGGGGCAGCTGGACGCCCGGGCCGAACAGGGCCTCCAGCGCCTGCTGCTGGCTGTCGGCGCCGATCGGGCGCGGCGCACCGGGGCGCGGCGGCTGCAGCGCGAAATCGGGTGGGATCACCAGCGGCGCCTGCCGCCCGACGGCGAATTCGTCCGGCCGCTTGCGGTCGGCCACGTCGGATCGGCCGCACGCCGTCACCACCAGTCCAAGGGCCGCGATCAGCAGGATGTCACGCATCATGTCTCTTTCCATTGGCAAGCGTGTCGGCTGCCTTATCTGAACGCCCCCTGAGCGTCGACAGCAACAGGATGACCACCCCCAGGGTGATCGCTGCATCGGCGACGTTGAACACATAGAAGGACCATGTGCCAATGTGGAGGTGCACGAAATCGACGACATAGCCAAAGCGCACGCGATCGACGATGTTGCCCAGCGCCCCGCCCAGCACCAGCCCCAGCGCCAGCGCTTCCGGCCAGTGGCGTTCCCGGCGGATCCAGTGGGCGACGAACAGCGCGATCGCCGCCGTCAGCCCCACCAGCAGCCAGCGTCCGGTGTCGGTATCGGCCGACAGCAGCCCCATGGAGACCCCGCGATTCTCGACCCATGTCAGCGAGAAGAAGGGCAGCACGGGCACGCTTTCCAGCTGCCGCAGGCCAAGGCCAGAGATGATCCACCATTTCACCAGCTGGTCGATCATGAACACGGCGGCGGCTAGGCCGTAGGCAGCACGGGCCTGGGTCATGCGGCGGCCGCCAGCTCGGCGACGGCATCGGCACAGCGGCCGCAAAGCGCCGTGTCGGCAGACACATCCGGCAGATGCCGCCAGCAGCGGGCACAGCGCGGATCGCCGGACACCACGGCCTCCACATGCGACCCGGCTGCGCCACCGTCCGCAATCGCAACCGAAGCGACAATGCACAGCTCCGCGAAATCGACCGATTGCACCAGCGCCCGGTCTGTCCTGTCGGGCAGGCGAAGCCGGATCGCAACCTCCGTCGAGGCGCCCACCTGCTTGTCCCGACGCATCGGCTCGATCGCCTGCGTCACCAGCATGCGCAGTTCGCGAAGGCGATCGAACCGGGTCTCCAGCGCCGGATCGCGCCAGCCCTCGGGCACGTGCGGATAGCGCCCCAGATGCACCGAGCCTTCGCCATGGCGATGCTCGAACGCTTCCTCGGCGGTGAACACCAGCACCGGCGACAGCCAGTGGACCAGCCAGTCGAACAAGGTGGCCAGCACCGTGCGGCAGGCCCGCCGGCGAAGCGCGTCCGGCCGGTCGCAATAGAGGCTGTCCTTGCGGATATCGACGTAGAAGGCCGACAGATCGTTCGTCACGAAGGCGGTGATGGCGGCCATCATCCGTGGCCAGGCGCAGGCCTCGATCGCGGCCCGGCATTCGGAATCCAGCGCCGCAAGCCGGGAGAGGAGATAGCGCTCCAGGTCGGGCATGTCGGCCGGCTCGACCGCCTCGGCGATGCTCCAGCCCCGCAGCGCACCCAGCAGGTAGCGCAGCGTGTTGCGAAGCTTGCGGTAGCTGTCCACCGTGGTCTGCATCGCGAGCTTGCCGAAGCGCTGGTCCTCGGTCGTGTCGGTGGACGCCACCCACAGGCGCAGAACATCGACGCCCGAATCGGCGATCAGCTTCTGCGGATCGACGACATTGCCGAGCGATTTCGACATCTTGCGCCCGCGATCGTCCAGTGTCATGCCGTGCGTATAGACCGCCTTGTAGGGCGCCCGACCGCGCGTGCCGCAGGCCTCGAGCAGCGAGGACTGGAACCAGCCCCGATGCTGGTCCGAACCTTCGAGATAGAGATCGGCCTGTTCGGCGTTGAGGCGCGCCTCGGTCACGAAGGCATGGGTCGAGCCGCTGTCGAACCAGACGTCGAGAATGTCCACCACCTGCTCATGGTCGGCCGCCGCGTGGGCCTTCCCGAGGAACCATTGGGTATCGCGCGTCCACCAGGCATCCGCGCCCTCCTCTCGGAAGGCCTCGACGATCCGGGCGTTGACGTCGGGATCGACGAGATAGTCACCCGTCCCCTTCTTCACGAACAGCGGCAGCGGCACACCCCAGGCCCGCTGGCGGGACAGCACCCAGTCCGGCCGGCCTTCCACCATGGCGCGGATGCGGTTCTCGGACTGGGCCGGGATCCAGCGCGTCTCGCCAATGGCCTTGAGCGCCCGGGATCGCAGCGTGCTGCCGTCCCCCAGGTCACGGTCCATGGCGACGAACCATTGCGGCGTGCAGCGGTAGATCAGCTTCGCCTTGGACCGCCAGCTGTGCGGGTAGCTGTGGTGATAGTCGGCCGAAGCCGACAGCATCGCGCCAGCCTCGCGAAGCGCCGTGCAGATCGGGCCGTCGGGCGCGTTGACCTTGTAGACATGGCTTCCGCCGACGAGCGGCCAGTCCTGTCGGTAGGTGCCATCGGCGCCGACGACGAACAGCGGCTCGATCCCGTGCGCCTTGCAGAGCAGGAAATCGTCCTCGCCATGGTCGGGCGCCATGTGGACGATACCGGTGCCCTGATCGGTGGTGACGAAATCGCCCGGCAGAAGCGGGCGCGGTTCGGCGAAGAAGCCGCCGAGCTGGTGCAACGGGTGACGGGCGATGGCGCCGGAAAGCTTTCGACCCTGGAATCGCGCCAGGATGCGCTGATCCTTCTGCGCGACTGGCTGTTGCCGGGCGAAACACCGAAAATGGAAGTCGTCAAGCAGCAGCTCGGCGACAATGAACCTTCGCCCGTCTGCCTCGATCAGGGCATAGCCTACATCCTCCCCATAGGCCAACGCCCGGTTGACCGGCAGGGTCCAGGGCGTCGTCGTCCAGATGACGGCATGCGCGCCCACCAGCTCCGGCGCGTTCGGCGCCTCGGCGATCTCGAACGCCACATCCACCTGTGTCGAGGTCACGTCCTGATACTCGACCTCGGCCTCGGCCAGCGCCGTCTGCTCGACCGGCGACCACATCACAGGCTTCGCCCCGCGATAGACCTGGCCGGATTCCGCGAACTTCAGAAGTTCAGACGCTATCTGGGCTTCTGCATCGAAGTCCATGGTAAGATAAGGATTATCCCAGTCTCCCCACACTCCCAGCCGCTTCAGCTGCTCGCGCTGCACGCCCACCCAGTGGGCGGCATAGGCCCGGCACTGGGCGCGAAACTCCAGGAAGGGCATGTCGCCCTTCCCCACCCCCTTCTCGCGGTTCAGCTCCTCGACCCGCCATTCGATCGGCAGGCCATGGCAGTCCCAGCCCGGAACATAGGGCGCATCGAACCCCAGCTGCGTGCGCGTGCGAACCACGAAATCCTTGAGGATGTGGTTCATCGCATGCCCAAGGTGCATGTCGCCATTGGCATAGGGCGGGCCATCGTGGAGGATGTAGCGGGGCGCACCCGCCCGCTCGGCCCGGAGCCGCTCGTGCAGGCCTTCCGCCGCCCACCGGGCCAGCAGGCGCGGCTCGGTCTGGGCAAGCCCTGCCTTCATGGGGAAGGCCGTTTCCGGCAGGAACACGGTGTGGCGGTAATCTGCCGCCGCTCGCTCGCTTGTCATGGCAGCGACGCTTTAGAGCATGGCGTCGCCAAGGCAAGCGCTGCACTTGCGAATGAAGCTGCAAGTCGTTCGCAACTAAATCCCTGATTTTGTTTGACTTATGTCATGGACAAGCCTATTCGCCGCCGCAGGCACGAACCGCGCGAGGACGATATGAAGGGCGACAAGAAGGTCATCGACTATCTGAACGCGGTGCTGAAGGGCGAACTGACCGCGATCAACCAGTATTTCCTGCACGCCCGCATGCTCGACAATTGGGGCATGAAGAAACTTGGTGCCTATGAATATCACGAGTCGATCGACGAGATGAAGCACGCCGACAAGCTGATCGAGCGGATCCTGTTCCTTGAAGGCCTGCCAAATCTCCAGACGCTCAACCGGCTTCGCATCGGCGAATCGGTGCCCGAGATTCTCAAGGCCGATCTCGAGCTCGAGCATGAGGCGATCGCGCTTCTGAAGGAAGCCATCCCCCATTGCGACAGCGTCCGCGATTTCGTCTCGCGCGAGCTCTTCGTCTCGATTCTCGAGGCCGAGGAGGAGCATGTCGATTTCATCGAGACGCAGCTGCAGATGATCAAGGACCAGGGCCTGCAGAATTACATCCAGCTGCAAAGCGAGGCAGCCGGCAGCTGACCGGCCCGCTCAGTCCTCCCCGAACCGGGTTTCCACCAGTTCGACGAGGGCGGCAAGTGCTGCCTCGGCCTGTGGCCCTTCGGCGCGGACCTCGATCCGGTCGCCCTGGGCTGCCGCCAGCATCATCAGCCCCATGATCGAGGTGCCCAGCACCTCGCTGCCGTCCTTCATGACCGTCACGGTCGCGTCATAGCGGCTCGCGGTCGTCACGAAGCGCGCGCTCGCCCTTGCGTGCAACCCGCGCCTGTTGGTGATTGAAAGCGTGACGGGCCCGGCCGCGCGCAACCGATCCTCGCCCGTTTCCCTCAGGCCGCTTCGCCCAGCAGGCGGCTGGCAACGCTGATGTATTTCCGCCCGGCCTCCTGTGCGAGATCGACCGCCTCGCCCACGGGCTTCGCCTTCCGGACGCTCGCCAGCTTGATCAGCATCGGCAGGTTGATGCCGGCGATCACTTCCAGGTTCGGCCGCCCCAGCAGCGAGATGGCAAGGTTGGAGGGCGTGCCGCCGAACATGTCGGTCAGCAGGATCACGCCGGCCCCCTTGTCCACCTCCGCGGCGGCGCGGGCGATCTCGGCGCGCTTCTCCTCCATGTCGTCGCTCGCCTCGATGCACACGGCCGCGCACTGCGTCTGCGGCCCCACCACATGTTCCATCGCGGCAATGAACTCGGCCGCGAGGCGACCATGCGTTACCAGCACCAACCCGATCATGCAGCATCCTTCCCGGCCCCGGAAACAGGTGGGGCTTCATCCTCGTCGGCCGTGCCCCGGGTGCGGTCCCGGTGAACGACCGCATTGCACCAGCCGGCGTCGGCCAGCGCCGACGCCATGGCTTCGGCCACCGCGACCGACCGGTGCCATCCGCCGGTGCACCCGAAGGCCACCGTCAGATAGGCCCGACCCTCGCGCGCATAGCCGGGCAGGAGCAGGGTTAGAAGCCCCAGCATCCGCTCGAAGGCCGACGCGTAGAGCGGATCGGCGGCGACATGCGCCTGCACCGCCGGATCGCAGCCGGTCAGCGGGCGAAGCACCGGATCCCAGTGCGGATTGGCAAGGAACCGCATGTCGAAAACGAGATCCGCATCGCGCGGCACGCCCCGCGCGTAGCCGAAGCTGAGGATCGTGAGGGTCAGGGTCCGTGCGGATGCCGAACTGAAGCGGCTGGCGATCGCCCGTCGGAGATCATGGGGCCCCATGTCGCTGGTATCGATCACGATGTCGGCCACGCGTCGCAGCTCGGCCAGGAGCTCGCGCTCCAGCGCAATCCCGTCACCCGCCGGACGGTCGGCCGCCAGCGGGTGCCGTCGCCGCGTCTCCGAAAAGCGGCGCACCAGCTCGTTGCCGGCACAGTCGAGGAACAGGATCCGGATCGGCCGGCCGCGCGCGCTCTGCTCGGCGACGATCGACAGCAGCGTCCCGGGCGAAAAGGCGCGGGTGCGCGTATCGATGCCGATGGCAACGCGCCTGTCGGCCGGGGCGGCGACCAGGGGCGCCAGCAGCGACAGCGGCAGATTGTCCACCGCCTCGAAGCCCAGATCCTCCAGGATCTTGAGCGCCGTCGACTTGCCGGCGCCGGACAGGCCCGTCACCAGCAGCACGGGTGTCTGCGCAGGCGGTGCCGGTTCGGTCGCGGCCGGTGTCATGGCGGTCACTTAGTCGCCTCGCAGCAGACGTGCCACTGCCAGTTCCACCTTGAGGGGCGCCGAGGGCTCGAACGCGGCCAGTGCCATCGCTGGCACGGCCGCCTGCCCCACCCGGTGTACCGACGGCTCGGGAAGCCGCTCGGGCGGGCAATCGAGCCTGACGGCGAGCCGTGCCGGCACCCCGGACAGGTGCGGCATGCGAAGGATCCCCACGCCGCGCACCTCGATCAGCCCCGCGATCGCCGGCGGCGCCACGAGACGGGGTGGCATGGCGAGCCCCTCCACCAGCACCCGGTCATCGGCGATCAGCGTTGCGCCACGGTCGATCAGCCGCAGCGCCAGGTCGGACTTGCCGCTGCCCGGCGCCCCCAGCAGCAGCACCCCGGCGCCGCCGACCGAAACGGCGGTTGCATGGAGGGTGTCGGTCACAGGGCCGGCAGCGTCACGAGGAAGGCAGCCCCCGGCTTTCCGTCCGGCCGGTCGACCGCCCGGATCCGGCCGTCGAGCGCCTCGACGATGGCGCGCGCGATCGACAGGCCGAGGCCGCTGTGCTGGCCGTAATTCTCGTGGCCGGGCCGTTCGGAATAGAAGCGGTCGAAGATGGCGTCGCGCGCCTCGACAGGAACGCCCGGCCCTTCGTCCAGCACCCAGAGCTCGACCAGCCCGTCGCGCCGACGCACCTGCACCTCGATCCGGCCGCCTTCCGGCGAGAAGCTGATCGCATTGTCGACAAGGTTGGTCACGACCTGCGCCAGCCGGTCGGCATCGGCTGCAGCCATCGCGGACCCGTCGCCGGGCACATCCAGCCTGATCTCGGTCTCGTTCGCAAGCGGCCCGGCGGCTGTCTGGGCCGCCACCAGCCCCGAAACCAGTCGCCCGACATCGACCGGTTGCAGCCGGGTGCGCGACAGTTCGGCATCCAGCCGTGACGCTGCCGAGATATCGGTGATCAGCCGGTCGATCCGCCGAACGTCGGCCTCGATCACCCGGAAAAGCTGGGAACGGGCCGCCTCGTTGCGGACGCTGCCCAGCGCCTCGACCGCGCTGCGAAGCGAGGCAAGCGGGTTCTTGAGCTCGTGCGCGACATCGGCGGCAAAGGCCTCGGTCGCATCGATCCGCTGGCGAAGTGCCGCCGTCATGTCGGCAAGCGCGCGGGCCAGGCCGCCGATCTCGTCGCGCCGGTGCGGCAGGCGCGGCACCACCACGTCGCGCTGCCGGCCGAGCCGGACCCGATGGGCCGCCAGCGCAAGCTGCCGCAGCGGAACAACGATGGTGCGCGCCAGGTAGAGGCTGAGCGCCAGGCTGAAGCCCAGCACCGCCAGAAAGACGAGGAAGGTGGTCAGTCGCTCCCGCCGGACGAGATCGATGACGTCAGGCGTGTCCACCGTGAGCAGCACGACGGCCCGCCCCATCCGCGGGGCCACATCGGAGTCGACCGGAACGGCCGCCTGCAGCACCACCAGCCGGTCCTCGGTCTGGCGTGCCAGCGTCACGGCCTCGCCGCTTCGCGAGGCTGCCAGCACCTCGGGCCAGGCGGCCCGCGAATCCCGCGCCGGCTCCAGATAGGGGGGGCGCTCGGCCTGCCCTGTCAGGAAATCCACCACCCGGTCGATGAGGATGGCGCTCTGTCGGCGGAAGCCCTCCGTCGTCGGATCCACCAGTTCGAAACGCGTGACGGCGGGATTGGACCAGTTGTCGGCCAGCCGCTCGCCATCTGCACCATAGAGCCGGATGCGGATCCCGCGCGGGCTGGAAATGCGCGCAATGATCTCGGCGCCTGCGTCGGCGCCCTGGGCTGCCAGGAACTGGGCGATGATCTCGCCCTGCTGCACCAGCTCCTGTCCGCGCGTCTCGATCAGGCGGGCGCGGAAGCTGTCGATGTAGAAGAGGGCGCCGGCCAGCGCCAGGAGCGCGACGAGGTTGACGACGAGGATGCGGGTGACAAGCGACGACCAGCCCGAAAAGCGCAGGTGCCCCGGCCCGCGGCGCGGTTCGGCGCGAATCGGCAGCCGGGCCGGCGGCGCGTTCACCCGGCCTCTGGATCGAAGCGGTAGCCCACGCCATAGAGCGTCTCGATGGCGCGAAACGCCGGATCGACGGCTCGGAACTTCTTGCGCAGCCGCTTGATGTGGCTGTCGATGGTGCGGTCATCGACATAGCTGTCGTGCGCGTAGGCAACGTCCATCAGCTGGTCGCGCGATTTCACGAAGCCCGGGCGCTGCGCCAGCGCGTCAAGGATCAGGAATTCGGTAACCGTCAGCGCGACATCGCGCCCGTCCCAGCGCACCCGGTGGCGGGCCGGGTCCATCTCCAGCCGGCCACGGACAATCGGCTCCGCAGCCGGACCATTGCCGGCCACGACCCCGCGCCGGCTGGCCGTTCGGCGCAGCACGGCCCGGATCCGCTCGATCAGCAGGCGCTGCGAGAAGGGTTTTCCGATATAGTCGTCGGCGCCCATCGCCAGTCCCAGCGCCTCGTCGATCTCGGTATCCTTCGACGTCAGGAATATGACCGGCAGGTCGGACTTCTCGCGCAGGCGCCGCAGCATTTCCATCCCGTCCATGCGCGGCATCTTGATGTCGACGACAGCCAGATCGGGCGGATTCTCGAGGCAGGCCTTCAGCCCGGCCGCGCCATCGGCGTAGACGCGCGTCTGGAAACCCTCGGCCTGAAGCGCCAGGCTGACCGAGGTCAGGATGTTGCGGTCATCGTCGACCAGCGCCACCGTCGGGCCGGCCTCGGAATCGGAAGCCGGCTCAACCATCGGGCCGGGATGCAGCACGGTTCGTCATGCGGCCGCCGTATAGCTGCTAACGGGCTTGCCGCCAAAGCGGGATGTTGCGTCAGCTTCACAGATTGCCTCAGCTTGGTTAGGGACATGGCGGGAGGGAGATCGGCCGGACACGCGGCCATCCCGACAGGCATGACGGAACGGAAGGGACTGGCAGTCGTGAGCGCACAGGCAATGGCGGCCCTCGAGGCCCAGGGCATTGGAACCCGCGCCCGGCTCCATCACAATCTCGGCACGGCGCCGCTCATCGAGCTGGCCGTGCGGCGCAACGAAGGGCTGCTGTCGAAGGACGGGGCCTTCGTGGTCGAGACCGGCCCGCACACCGGCCGCTCCGCCAACGACAAGTTCACGGTGAGGGATGCCGAGACGGCCGAAACCGTCTGGTGGGGCAAGAGCAACAAGCCCATGGATCCCGCGCATTTCGCGGCGCTGAAAGCGGATTTCCTGGCCGCCTTGTCCGAGCGCGAGACCCTGTTCGTGCAGGACCTGTTCGGCGGCTCGCAGCCCGAGCATCGGGTGAATGTGCGGGTGATCACCGAATTCGCCTGGCATTCGCTCTTCATCCGCACCCTGCTCGTGCGCCCCTCGCCGGCCGAGCTCGACGGCTGGCTGCCCGATTACACCATCATCAACCTGCCCTCCTTCCGGGCCGACCCTGCGCGCCACGGCTGCCGGTCGGAGACGGTGATCGCCGTCAACTTCACGGAGAAGCTCATCCTGATCGGCGGCACGCGCTATGCCGGCGAAATGAAGAAGTCGGTGTTCGGCATCCTCAACTATCTGCTGCCGGTGCGCGGCGTCATGCCCATGCACTGCTCGGCCAACATCGGTCCGGATGGCGACACCGCCGTCTTCTTCGGCCTGTCCGGCACGGGCAAGACGACGCTGTCGGCCGACGCCAGCCGCACGCTGATCGGCGACGACGAGCATGGCTGGTCGGACACGGCCGTCTTCAATTTCGAGGGCGGCTGCTACGCCAAGATGATCCGGCTCTCGCCCGCGGCCGAGCCCGAGATCTTCGCAACGACGAAGCGCTTCGGCACCATTCTCGAAAATGTCGTCATCGACCCCGCCACGCGCGAGATCGACCTCGACGACAATCGCCTGGCCGAGAACAGCCGCGGCTCCTACCCCATCGACTTCATCCCCAACGCCAGCCGGGACAATCTCGGCCCGCCGCCGCGCAACATCATCATGCTGACAGCGGATGCCTTCGGAATCCTGCCGCCCATCGCCCGCCTCACGCCCGACCAGGCGATGTATCACTTCCTGTCGGGCTATACCGCCCGCGTGGCCGGCACCGAAATCGGGGTGACCGAACCCGACGCCACCTTCTCCACCTGCTTCGGCGCGCCCTTCATGCCACGCCACCCGTCCGTCTATGGCAATCTGCTGAAGGAACGGATTGCCCGGGGCGAGGTGGACTGCTGGCTGGTGAACACCGGCTGGACGGGCGGCCAGTATGGCGTGGGCACGCGGATGCCGATCAAGGTCACCCGCGCGCTCCTGAACGCGGCGCTCGACGGCAGCCTGAAGAATGCCCGCTTCCGCCGGGATCCGTTCTTCGGCTTCGACGTGCCCGTCGCCGTTCCCGGTGTCGATGACGGCATCCTCGATCCGCGCGCGACCTGGCCAGATCCGGCCGCCTATGACGCGAAGGCGCGCGCGCTGGTGAAGATGTTCGTCGACAATTTCGCCCAGTTCGAAGCCCATGTCGAACAGGGCGTGCGCGAAGCCGCCCCGAAGGCCGCCTGAGATGGCCGCCGGGGCGGATCGGTTTCCGCCCCCGGCTTTCCGGACCGAGGCGGAAGTGAGGCGGATGGCCGATGGCCTTGCCGATCGCGACCGGACGCCGCCGCGTCCCGACTGCACGCATCAAGCAGAGCTTGCCGCCACTGGCAGACAGTCCAGCGACAGCCACGGCCAGCAGGAGAGCATCACGCAAGATTGGGCCATCGCCGCGCGAAGCCTGCGCGCGGCCCACACCGAAGGATCGCTTCGCTTGCGCGTGCACCGGTTCATCACCTTGGGCGTGGGACGAAGGGACGCACCGCTCCGCCACGACAGCAAGGCCCATCTGTTTTCGGTTGAAGCCCGCAGCAAGCTGGTGGAACCCGGCCGCATGCGATTCGGATGGGACGATGCCGCGCCAGCGCCGATCGAATGACTGGGGCTTTCCGCGCTGGCGGGCCTATGGCGCCGCCGGCGCGCCGCCCGAGGCGCAGCGCCGGTGCGACCGCACCGGCTGCGACCGGCCGGGCACCTGCCCGGCCCCCAAGGCCCCGAACCGGCCCGAGCGCTGGTGGTTCTGCGCGGAGCATGCGGCCGACTACAATCGTCAGTGGGACTATTTCGCCGCCCTCAGCGAAGAGGAGGCGGCCGCACAGGCCGAGTCAGAGGCGCGCGGGGCCCGCGCCTACCAGCGCGCCCGCCACTGGGACTGGGGCGAAGGCGACGGCAGCCGAAGCCGTGCCGAGCTCGATGCCCTTCGCCTGTTCGACCTTCCGCCCGACGCCGACGAGGCCGACATCAAGGCCGCCCACCGCCGGATGGCCAAGGCCAACCATCCCGACGTGAACCCCGGCAATGTCGAGGCTGCCGACCGGTTCCAGGCCGCCCAGGCGGCCTATGAGGTGCTGACGCGCGCATCGGCGGCGCGCGCCACGCGAAACGGGCCCCGCTGATTCGCGTCACCGGCCTGGCCCGCAGCGCCGTCACGGCCCGTGCCAGGATCAGCGAGATCGCGATCGGGCATGGACGACACATATGGCCGGCACACGGGCCGGCTGATCGCCCGGGCATCATCCGGGCCGCAACATGCCCGGACCCCAGATCGACGCCGGACGACGGGGGCAAGCAGCACCCGCACGCGCCCCATTGTCCCCTGTGCCGGAGCCGGCTAGCGCGCAGGGCGTGACCGACATCATCGCCACGCTGACCTCGCCCGTCATCCTCTTCTTCATTCTGGGTGCTCTGGCGTCGTTTGCCCGCTCCGACCTTTCGATTCCCGAAAGCATCTCGAAGGGCCTGTCGCTCTACCTGATGGCGGCGATCGGCCTCAAGGGTGGGGTGGAGGTCTCGGCCGCCGGCATCGATCCGCAGATGATCGCGACCGGCCTGGCCGGCCTCGTTCTCAGCTTCGGCCTGCCCTTCCTCGGTTTCGCCCTGCTGCGCTCCATCGGCCGGCTGGACGCGGTGAACGCCGGCGCGGTCGCCGCCCATTATGGCTCGGTCTCCGTCGTCACCTTCGTGACCGGCGTGGCCGTGCTGCAGGGCCAGGGAAACGGTCCGGCCGGCTGGATGGTCGCCGTGCTGGCGCTGATGGAAACGCCGGCCATCATCGCCGGCCTGCTGCTGGCGCGCGGATCGCTCGGCGGCCTCGGCCAGTCGCGCAACGACGAGGGCTATGGCGAGCACAGCATCTGGCGCGAGGTTCTGCTGAACGGACCCGTCGTCCTCCTCGTCGGATCCTTCCTGATCGGGGTGATCGCCGGCAAGCCCGGGTATGCGCCGGTCAGCTTCTTCTTCAACGACCTGTTCCGTGGCGTGCTGTGCCTGTTCCTCCTCGACATGGGACTGCTGGCCGCCCGCCGCCTGCGCGAAGCCCGAAGCCTGACCGTGCCCCTGGCCTTCCTCGCGGTCCTGATCCCTCTGCTCAACGCCAGTGTCGGGCTGGGGGTCGCGGCCCTCATCGGGCTGCCCGCAGGGTCGGCGGCAGCCTTCATCATCCTGTGCGCCTCGGCTAGCTACATTGCGGTTCCGGCCGCGCTCAGGCTCGCCCTGCCGCAGGCCGACGCCGGCCTCTATCTCGGCATGTCGCTCGCCATCAGCTTCCCCTTCAACATCATCCTCGGCATCCCGCTCTACAGCTGGGCAGCGGGGCTCATCGGCTAGACAGGCGCGCAGCGTCGCCCTAGCCGGCGCGACATGCCAGAGTTCCGCGCGCTCATCGAAGGCTATCGCCGCTTCCGCCTCGGCGCCTATCGCGAACAGGGCGAACGCTATGATCGCCTGACCCAGGGGCAGGAACCCAAGGTGATGGTGATTGCCTGCTCCGACAGCCGGGTCGATCCCAGCAGCGTGTTCGACGCCGCGCCCGGGCAGATGTTTGTGCTGCGCAACATCGCCAATCTGGTGCCGCCCATGGCCGCCATCTCGGGCCAGTCTTCCGTCGCGGCGGCACTGGAATATGCGGTCACCAGCCTTCAGGTGCACCATATCGTCGTCTTCGGCCATGCCCGCTGCGGCGGGGTCGCCGCCGCACTCGCAGGCGATTTCGACAATCCCGTCGCCGGCCGGCACGTCCATGCCTGGATGGAGTTCATCGCGCCGGCCCGCGATGCCGTGCGCGCTGCCGCCGCGCTTTCGCCCGACATCGACGCGCAGCGGGCGCTGGAGCAGGCAAGCGTCCGCCTGTCGCTGGCCAACCTGCGAACCTACCCGTTCGTCGCCGAGGCCGAAGCGGCCGGCAAGGTGAAGCTGCATGGCGCCATCTTCGATATCGGCGAAGGGGTACTGAAACTGCTGGAGCCCGGAACCGACCAGTTCAGCCCCGTGGCTGTCGATCTCTAGGCCCCGTTTGTCCCGTGCAGCTTCCGCAGCTACACCGGGCGCCATGCTGCGCCTTTCCGATTTCCTTCCCTATCGGCTTTCGGTCGCCTCCAATGCCGTCTCGGAACGGATCGCCCGCACCTACCAGGCCCGTTTCGGGCTGAAGATCCCCGAGTGGCGGGTGATCGCCGTCGTCGCCGAGGCCGGAGAGGCAACCCAGGCAGCGCTCGTGGCGGCGACCGGCATGGACAAGATGACGGTCTCGCGTGCGGTCTCGGCGCTGGTCGCGCGCGGTCTCGTCGGCCGGGCCGCGGCACCCGATCGCCGCACCCGCGCGCTCCAGCTGACATCGGCCGGCAAGGCGCTGCACGCCGAGATCGCCCCGCTCGCGCTCGAGATCGAGGCCGAACTGCTGGCCGGCCTCTCTCCCGGGGAGCGGACCCATCTGCTCGCACTCCTGAAGCGGCTGGAAGCTTGCGCCAGACCGTAACAGATGTTACTAATAGCGGGTCAGTGCAACCGGGAGATTCGCCATGGCAACCGCACCCCACACCCCTGTCGATGACCATGTCGCAGAGAATTTCATGGGCCTCGACGGTTTCGAGTTCGTCGAGTTCACCGGCCCCGATCCCGATGCCCTGGGCGACCTGTTCGAGAAGCTCGGCTTCACCCATGTCGCGACGCATCGCTCGAAGAAGGTCCGCCGCTATGCCCAGGGCGACATCAACTTCCTGCTGAACTTCGAGCCCGAAGGCCAGGTGGCCGAGTTCCGGGCAAAGCGCGGGCCGAGTGCAAACGCCATGGCCTTCCGCGTGAAGGATGCGCGCGCCGCCTTCGAGGAAGCCGTCCGCCGCGGCGCCGAGCCGGTCGAAGGCAAGGTCGGCCCGATGGAACTGAACATCCCGGCGATCCGTGGCATCGGCGGCGCCAACCTCTACCTCGTCGACCGCTATGGTGCCTCCGAGATCTACGATGTCGACTTCGTGCCCGTTCCCGGCGCCTCGAAGGCCGACCGCGACGTCGGACTGCACACGCTCGACCACCTCACCCACAATGTCGGCCGTGGCCAGATGGCCGCCTGGGCAGACTATTACGAACGCATCTTCGGCTTCCGCGAGATCCGCTATTTCGACATCAAGGGCAAGGCGACCGGCCTCTTCTCCAAGGCGATGACGGCGCCCGACAACAAGATCCGCATCCCCCTCAATGAAAGCCAGGACGACAACAGCCAGATCGAGGAGTTCCTGCGCGCCTACAATGGCGAGGGGATCCAGCATATCGCCCTTGCAACCGACGACATCTTCGCCACGGTCGATCGGCTCAGAGCCAACGGCATCCGCTTCCAGGACAGCCCCGATACCTATTTCGACCTGATCGACAAGCGCCTGCCGGGCCATGGGCATGATGTCGAGGCGATGCGCAAGCGCCGCATCCTGATCGACGGCGCGCCGGAGACCGGCGGCGGCCTGCTGCTGCAGATCTTCACGGAGAACATGGTGGGGCCGATCTTCTTCGAGATCATCCAGCGCAAGGGCAATGACGGGTTCGGCGAAGGCAATTTCCAGGCCCTGTTCGAAAGCCTGGAGCTGGACCAGATCCGGCGCGGCGTCATTCCGTCGGGCATGCGCTCGTGAACGCCCCCTTCGCACCCCCGGCCTCCACCCTGCCGCATGCCGGCTTCGGGGCGGAATTCCAGTCGGAAGCGATTCCCGGCACCCTGCCGATCGGCCGCAATTCGCCGCAGCGCCCGCCGATGGGTCTCTATGCCGAACAGCTTTCGGGCACGGCCTTTACGGCCCCGCGGCACGAGAACCGCCGCAGCTGGCTCTACCGGCGACGCCCGTCGGCGATGCACGGGCCGCTGCTGCCGCTGGCACATGGCGGGCTGGCGGCACCGCCCTTCACCGATGGCATCCTCGATCCCAACCGGATGCGATGGGATCCCCTGCCACTTCCCGAGCATCCCGTTGACTGGCTCGACGGGCTGCACACGCTGATGGGGAACGGCTCGGCCGAGGATGGCGCCGGCGTGTCGGTGCACCTCTATGCCTGCAACCGGCCCATGACCGGTCGCGCGCTTCGCAACGCCGATGGCGAGATGCTGATCGTGCCGCAACAGGGTCAGCTGTCCATCCAGACCGAACTCGGCCCCATGCCGGTTGCGCCCGGCCAGGTCGCCCTGATCCCGCGCGGGCTGACGTTCCGCATCGATGCCGATGGGCCGGCGCGCGGTTATGTGTGCGAAAATCACGGGCAGCCGTTCCGACTGCCCGACCTTGGCCCCATCGGCGCCAACGGCCTTGCCGCCCCGCGCGATTTCGAGACGCCGGCAGCCGGGCCCGAACCGGACTCGCCGACGCAGCTTGTCATGAAGCTTGGCGGGCGGCTGTTCGCGACCGATCTTGCCCACAGCCCCTTCGATGTCATTGCCTGGCACGGGAATTACGCGCCCTGGCGGTACGATCTGGCACGGTTCAACACCATCGGCACGGTCAGCTTCGATCACCCGGACCCGTCGATCTTCACGGTCATCACCTCGCCTTCGGGCCAGCCGGGGGTCGCGAACTGTGATTTCGTGATCTTCCCGCCTCGGTGGATGGTGGCTGAAGACACCTTCCGCCCCCCCTGGTTCCACCGGAATATCATGAGCGAATACATGGGACTTGTGAGTGGAAGCTACGACGCCAAGGAAAGTGGATTCGTGCCCGGCGGCAGCTCCCTGCACAACCGCATGTCGGCCCATGGCCCGGACGTTGCGAGCTGGCGCAAGGCAAGCGACGCCATGCTTGCGCCCGAGAAGCTCGACTGCGGGCTCGCCTTCATGTTCGAAACCGTCCGGCCCTTCCGGCTGACACGCTGGGGCCATGAGACCCCGCTGCGTCAGGCCCATTATGACCGGGCATGGGACGGTTTTCCGGGCGGTGGCGCATGAGCTGGTGGACGCTGGACGAAACACATGACGCCACGGTCAGCTGCTGGGTGCCAGGTGCCGATGGGCACCCGGATTTTCCAGTCCAGAACCTGCCGCTCGGGCTGTTCTCGGATGGCGATTCGGGTCCGCGAGCCGGTATTGCCATCGGTGATCATGTCTTCGATCTTGCCGGTACGCTCGAGACGGGCCTGCTGCCGGGTCTCGAACCGCTGGCCGATGTCGCGCACGACCGGCTCAACGATCTGCTGGCGCTCGGCGCGGAGCCGAGGCGGGCACTGCGCCGCGCCCTGTTCGCCCTGCTGACGGACGCCAGCCGGCAGGACGCCTGCGCGGCCTTTCTCGTCCGCGCCGCCGATGCGCAGCTGCACCTCCCCTGCGAGGTCGGCGACTACACCGACTTCTATGCCGGCATCCACCATGCCACCAAGGTCGGCGCCCTGTTCCGGCCCGACAATCCGCTGCTGCCCAACTATCGTCATGTCCCGATCGGCTATCACGGCCGGGCGTCGTCGGTGGTGACATCCGGCACACCCGTCATCCGCCCGTCAGGGCAGCTTGCCGGGCCGGATGGGCCCCGGTTCGCTCCCACGGCCCGGCTCGACCTCGAACTTGAACTGGGCGTATGGATCGGCCCCGGCAATGAACTGGGCAGGCCCGTGCCGATTGCCGATGCCCACGCCCACATCGCAGGCTACTGTCTGCTCAACGACTGGTCGGCGCGCGACATACAGGCCTGGGAATATCAACCGCTCGGGCCCTTCCTGGCGAAGAATTTCCTGACGACCGTCAGCCCCTGGATCGTCACCCCCGAGGCCCTCGCGCCTTTCCGGTCGCCGGCCTTCGAGCGTGCGGCCGATGATCCGGCCCCCCTTCCCTATCTGAGCGATGCAGCCGATGCCGCGCATGGCGGGCTCGCCCTCGATCTGACGGTCTGGCTGCAGACGGCGGCGATGCGCGACGCCGGCCTTCCGGAAGCGCAGCTTTCCAGAAGCGACGCGCGCAATCTCTACTGGACGGTGCAGCAGATGGTCGCCCACCACACGTCGGGCGGCTGCAACCTGCGCCCCGGCGACCTGCTGGGAACCGGCACCATTTCGGGCGCGGCACCGGGCTCCGAGGGGTCGCTGCTTGAGCTCACTCGGGGCGGCGCCGAGCCGATCCGGCTGCCGACGGGCGAGACCCGCAGCTTCCTCCTGTCGGGCGACCGGCTGCGGATTGCCGCTACGGCGAACCGTTCGGGCTACGCCTCGATCGGCTTTGGACCGTGCACGGGCGAGGTGGTCGGCTGACCACCCCGCCCGCCCCCGTCAGGGGTTGACCGGCGGTCGCACCGAGGAATGAAGATGCTGGATCTTCCAGTCCTTTCCGTCCCACTTGTAGAGGAAGGTGTAGCGCGCCGGCACGTCCACGCGCTCGCCGTTGGCATTGGCCATGTTCACCGTCCAGTTGCCGCTGCGCTTGGCGGTGTTGCAGTCGATCGTGATCGCGGAACTGTCGATCCGGCCCACGGGCTGCCCCTTGAGGAAGTCCACGAAATAGGCCCGGATCTTCTCCGGCGTGGTGCGCTCGGCATTGGACACGGTTGCCAGCAGCGTCGCGTCTGGAGCGAACAGCGCCGTCACGGTATCGGGATTGCCGGTCGCCCAGACCTGGTTGAATCGATCGAACTGCGCGGCGACCTGGGCTTCCGTCACGGCGGGGCAGGCGTTGCGGGCCTGCCGGGCATCCGCCGCAGATCCAAGCATCACCAGCGGGGCCAGCGCCAGAACGGTATGACGAAACTTCATGTGATTTATCTCCCTTTTGGCTTCCGGTCGCGGGCATGTAGGAATCGCATCGAGCCGATGCCATTGAATCCGGCTCATGTGTTGCCGCGCCCGCAAGAAGGCGGGCCCCTGTAAGGCATTTTAAAAAATCATGGAATAGCGCGCATCTCAGGCAGGTTGACCCTGATCAACACCGGCTAAAGCAACTGGTGTTTGGATGTGAATTGCCCGATGGGGGTAACAGCAAGGGAGACAGGCCGTGAAATCAATCCTCCTTCATGTGGGCGATGACCCGCAGTTCGAATCGCGCCTCCAGGGCGCGCTCGATCTCGTCCGGTTCACCGAAGGGCATCTGGAATGTCTTCAGACACGGCGTGTGCCGGCCTTCCTCGGGGCCGATGCCGGCGGGTTTGCCGGATCGGCGGCGATGATCGTGCGCCTGATGGAGGACGAAGCCCGCATCGCCGAGGCCGAGCGGCAGAAGCTGGATGCGCGGCTGGCCAGGGAGGGTGTGCCCTTCAGCTTCGCGGAAGCCATGGGGGATCCAGCCCAGACGCTGGTCGATCGCTCGCTTCTGGCGGATGCCATCGTGATGACCCTGCCCGGCACCGAGCACCGCGACCTCTCGCATGCGCTCGCCGCCGTCGTCACCCGCGCGGACGCGCCGGTGCTGGCCGTTCCGGCAGGCGCCTCGCGACTGGAGATCGAGAAGCCCATCCTCGTGGCCTGGAAGGCCACGACCGAGGCCGCCAATGCCGTGAAGGGCGCGGTTCCGCTGCTGCAGCGGGCAAGCCGGGTGGAGGTTGTCACCATCGACCCGCCCGGCGGCGGCGATTTTCCGCCAACCTCGGTTGCAACCTATCTCTCCCGCCACGGCATCCGCCCCACGCTCCACGAACGCAGCTCGGGTGACCGTTCCACTTCGGACACGCTGCTCGCCACCGCCCGCGAACTGGGCGCCGGGCTGATCGTGATGGGCGGCTATGGTCGCAGCCGCGCCATGGAATTTCTGCTCGGCGGCGTCACCCGCCGCCTGCTCGGTGTCTCCGACGTCGCCTTGCTGCTGGCCCACTGACAGGGGCCGGTCGTCTTCGGTCTGTCGCAATGCAGTGCGCTCGGCCGGCGGCTAGCTCTTCGCCAGCGAGCGTATTCCCGGCAGCCTCGTGGACCAGGCAAGGGCGACGCTCGCGGGCGTGGCCGTGCTTGCCGGCGGAGCTCCGGCATGATCGGAACGCGCCGCAACCGCTAAGCCTCATCGGCCGTGCAGCCGGAACGGCCGCCCGCACCGCCGTCATCGCCAGGACGGCAACCGCTCTCGCCGGGTCCCCGGCCGCAAAGGAGCAGGCGCGCCCACGCGGCGGACCTGGCGCCTGCCCGAGCGGATGTCAGCGAACGCGCTGCCGGCTGCCGAGCATCCGACAGGACACGATGTGCGGGCCAAGCTCGCCAGGCTCGCCGACCTTCACGAAAGCGGCCTGCTCAGCGATGCGGGGTTCATCGAAAGGGCAAAGTCGCTCGCCTGATCGGGCGGCGGCAAGGATGGCGACGGTTCGGTGGGGCGTGGTGGAGCCGAGGGGGATCGAACCCCTGACCTCTACAATGCCATTGTAGCGCTCTCCCAGCTGAGCTACGGCCCCATCGCCATCCTGTGTCCCGCCTGGGAGCGGGAGCGCCGCGCCTAGCGCATGCCGAACCTGCCTTCAAGCCCCGACAGGCCGGGGCCATTGCACGCCTCAGCGATCCTCCTCGCGCTCTTCAACGACCACGTCCGAGAGGTCGTCATCGCCACCGATATCGACATCGGCGTCCTCCGACGGCTCGTCGCCATCGGCATCGGCCAGATCGAGGTCATCGGCTTCCAGTGCGGGCTCGGCTTCCGGCGCCGCCACCTTCGCTGCCTCGAACGGCAGGGTCTGCTTCGATTTCAGGATCGGCTCCGGCACCCAGCTGTGCCCGCAGTTGATGCAGGTGACGGGATCGTCCTGCGTCAGGTCGTAAAAGCGGGTCGCGCACTTCGGGCATTGGCGCTTGGTTCCCCATTCGGCCTTGATCACGCTTGCTGAAACTCCATGAGATGGGGCTGCCATGAGACTGACAGGAAAATGACATGAGACTGGGCCGACCGGGCGCCCGCATCCGTCGCGACGCCTGCCGGGCCCGACCGTGCCGAACCGGCGGCGCCTTGCCACACGGTCGGGCGCCTGTCAAAGCCCCGCGCCGATGACTGCCGCCCGCACCCGTCCGGCACCGCTTGCCCTCGTCGCGCGACAGCCGCTTGCCGGGCGCATTCGCATCCCCGGAGACAAGTCGATCTCGCACCGGGCGCTCATGCTCGCAGCGCTGGCGGTGGGCACCAGCCGGATCGAAGGCCTGCTGGAAGGCGAGGATGTGCTGGCAACGGCAGCAGCCCTGCAGATGCTCGGCGCCCGGCTGCAGCGGCACGAAGACGGACACTGGCAGGTCGACGGCGCCGGCGTCGGCAGCCTGCTGCAGCCGCAGGCCGTGCTCGACATGGGCAACAGCGGCACCTCCACGCGCCTGCTCATGGGGCTGCTGGCCACGCACCCCCTGACCGCCACCTTCACTGGCGACACCTCGCTGTCGCGCCGGCCGATGGGCCGGGTGATCGAGCCCCTGTCGCGCATGGGGGCGGCATTCCATGCCGCGCCCGGCGGACGCCTGCCGCTGACGATGGAGGGCGCGGCACTGCCGCTGCCCATCCGCTATCGCCTGCCCGTCGCCTCGGCCCAGGTGAAGTCCGCATTGCTGCTTGCCGGTCTGAATATCGGTGCGGAAACCATTGTGGAAGAACCTGTTCCCACAAGGGACCACAGCGAGCGGATGCTCGCCGGCTTCGGCGCCGACCTCAGCGTGACCCCGCTTGAAGGGGGTGGCCGGGCCATCGCCCTCCGGGGCTGGGCCCAGCTCAGGCCGCAGGCCATCGTCGTGCCCGGTGACCCCTCCTCGGCCGCCTTTCCGCTGGTGGCGGCCCTGCTGGTGCCGGGCAGCGACCTGCTCGTCGAGGGGGTCGGGGTCAATCCGACACGCGACGGTCTGGTGCGCGTGCTGGCCCTGATGGGTGCCGACATCGAGCGCCTGAACCCGCGGGAGACGGGCGGCGAGCCGGTGGCGGATCTGCGCGTCCGGCATTCGCCGCTTCGCGGGATCGAGGTTCCGCCCGATCTCGCGCCGACGCTCATCGACGAATATCCGATCCTGTTCGTGGCGGCCGCTCTGGCGGACGGACGCAGCCTGTTTCGCGGGATCGGGGAACTGAGAGTGAAGGAAAGCGACCGCATCAGCGCCATGGCCGAGGGACTGCTGGCCTGCGGCATCGCCACGGAAGAGCTGCCCGACGGCCTCATCATCCACGGCACCGGCGGCGAGCAGCCGGCCGGTGGCGCGACGGTCCTGGCGCGCCTCGATCACCGCATCGCGATGAGCTTTGCCATCCTCTCGCTCGTGACGGCGCGCCCTGTCACCGTCGACGACCGCACGCCGATCGCCACCAGCTTTCCCCGGTTCCTGGACCTGATGCAGTCGATCGGAGCGTCCGAGGTCAGCACGCAGGGCTGACGCCGACCTGCCCGGCATCGGCCCCCAGCCAGCCGGCGATCGCATCGGCGATCCGCGCGGCCGACCGGCCGTCGCCGAAGGGGTTGACCGCCGCCGGTGGCTCGGCCCGGATCAGCCGACGGGCGGCGGCGACGATGCTGTCGGCCTGAAGATCAACCAGCTCGGACAGGCCGGCCGCGATCGCCTCGCCGCGCTCCGTCGCACGCCGGAGGACCAGCGTTCGCAGGCCAAGCGAAGGCGCCTCTTCCTGAAGGCCGCCGGAATCGGTCAGCAGCAGGCGGCAGCGCTGCATCAGCCACACGATCGACGCATGATCGAGCGGCGGCAGGAGATGCACGCCATCAAGGCCCGACAGACGCTCGGTGAACGCGCGCTGGACCTCGGGGTTCGGGTAGGATTTCCGCCTCGCAGAAGGCCGCGAGGCGGGCCAGGGCGGCGGTGATCGCGCCCAGCCGGGGCCCCGAATTCTCGCGCCGGTGAACCGTTGCCAGCAGCAGCGGTCGTCGCGCCGTTGCAACGAAGGGAAATCGGGCCTCGATGGTCGCGCGAAGACCAGGGTCCGCGGCGAGCCGTCCCAGGGTGTGCCGAAGTGCGTCGATTCCGCTGTTGCCCGTGACATGGATCGTTCGCGGATCGATTCCCTCGTGCCTGAGCGCTGCCGCTGCGGCCTCGGTCGGCGCCAGATGAAGGGCTGTCGCGCGGGCAACCAGCTGGCGGTGAAGCTCTTCGGGATGCGGTTCGCCCAGGTCACCGGTGCGAAGCCCGGCCTCGACATGGGCGACCGCTATGCCCGCATAGGCCGCAGCCAGCGCGCCGGCCAGTGTCGAGACCGTGTCCCCCTGCACGATGACGAGCGGTGGCCGATAGGCCGCGAGAACCGGGGCCAGGTAGGTCAGGATGGCCGCCAAGAGCTGCGCGGGCGTGGCACCCGGTCGGCCGGCGGCCAGATCGACGTCGGGCGTCAGGCCCAGTTCGCGCAGCATCACCGGCATCAGGTCGGGATGCTGGCCGGTCGTCACCAGGACGGTTGGCAGTCCACGCAAGCGCAGGGCAGCGATGACCGGCGCCATCTTGACTGCTTCCGGACGTGTGCCACAGACGGCGAGCAGCGGTCGCTGCTCGCTCCGCGCAGCCGGGTCTGGCCGCTGCCACAGCAAGCACATGGCATCCCCCGTTTTCGGGAAGCCCCTGACCACTCAGACCGGCCGCCCGACGATGCTGACCCCGGCCACGGGCTAGCAAGAAGGCCCGGCGGGCGCCACGCTTTTTGGCAGGTCCGTTCGCAAAGGATGATTAACGCAATGATGGATCGCCGATGTTGCGAATCGCTTGCATTCGCATATGAGGCTGCATATCAGTTGCAACAGCCGGAGCCTGTTCCGGCCTTTCGGAGTGTCGGCGGCCGATGATCGTCTGTTCCTGCAACGCCCTTCGCGAAGCCCAGGTCCGCGAGATCGCCCGTGGCGGCGTCCGTTGCGAGCGGGAGGCCTACCAGCGCCTCGGGTGCCGGCCCCAGTGCGGCCAATGCCTTCCCTTCGCGCGCCAGCTCGTGCAGGACGAAGCAGCCCGCGTTGCCGCCTGAGCGGCGGCTCAGGCCCCCAGCAGTGCGCGCGCGTCCGCCCAGTCGCGGGCGATCTGCGCTTTGAGCGCATCCAGCCCGTCGAGCGCTTGTTCCGCCCGAATCCAGGCCATCAGCTCGACCGTGATGGTCTCGTCGTACAGTTCCCCCGACCAGTCGGGAATCCAGGTCTCCAGCAGTTCGCGCGGCGGATGGAACATCGGCCGCACACCCAGGTTCGACACGGCCGGCCGCACCTCGCCATCCGGCAGCCGGACCCTGCTTGCATAGACACCGTAGCGCGGGCGCTGATACGGCCCCAGCAGCTGGTTCGCGGTCGGCACGCCGATGCGCCGGCCCCGCTTGTCGCCGTGGACGACCGGCATCTGGATCGCGAACGGGCGGCCGAGCAGCGCTGTTGCAAGCGCCATGTCCCCGTCGACGAGGGCCGCCCGGACACGGGTGGACGAGACGGCCCCCAGCGAATCGCCGATGGGCGCGACGGCCTCGGCCGTGAAGCCGTGCAGCATGCCGAGCGCCGGCAGCTGCGCCGCCGATCCGGAACGCCCCCGGCCGAACGTGAAGTCATGGCCAGTGACGACATGTGCCACCCCCAGCCGTCCGGCCAGCCACTCGGCCGCAAACCGGTCGGCCGAAAGCCCGGCCAGCGCCGAATCGAACGGGATCACGACGGCGCCATCAGCCCCGAGCGCTGCGATCAGCGCAAGTTTCTGCGGCAGGGTGGTCAGCGCGAAGGGTGGTGTCTCGGGCCTGAAATGGCGCGATGGATGCGGCTCGAACGTGGCGACGAGGCCGGGCCGACCGGCCGCACGCGCATGCCTGAGCGCCACCCCGATGACCGCCTGATGGCCGCGATGCACGCCATCGAAATTGCCCAGAGCAAAGGCGCCGCCCCTGAGCCCGGCCGGCAGTTCCCCTCCCCCCTCGACGATCCGCATGGGCAGGCCCTTAACCGGCTGGCGGCGGCTCGGCCAGTGGCGGGCGCTCGTAGCGAATGAAGCTGAAGGCCGGCTGCCCGCCCAAGGCCGGGTGATCCTCCCGCCACACCTCCTGCCAGAGCATCGGCTCGGGTGCGGGAAAGAAGGTATCGCCCTCCGGACTGGCCTCGATCCGCGTCAGCTCGATCGCCGTGGCGACAGGCCGGGCGAGCGCATAGATCTCCCCGCCGCCGATCACCATCATCCGGTTCGCCTGCCCGCCGGCCCGAAGGCCCGCCGCCACGATCGCCTCGGCAAGGTTGGGAACGATCGTGACGCCGTCGGCCGCAAACGCCGGGTCGCGGCTCAGCACGATATTGTGCCGCCCCGGAAGTGGTCGGCCGATGGCCTGGAAGGTCCGCCTGCCCATGATGACGGGCTTGCCCACCGTGATCCGCTTGAACCGGGCGAGGTCGCCCGGCAGGTGCCAGGGCATGCGGCCGCCAGCCCCGATGACGTCGTTGGCAGCCGCAGCAACGACCAGTTCGATGGAAGGCCGTATCGCCACGAGCCGGGAATCAGGCAGATGGCCGCTGCCGGCTGCCCAGCGCCACCAGCAGGCGGCCCAGAAAGCAGATATAGACCAGCCCGATGGCCGCCGACGCCCCGGCCGCCAGCAGTTCGAACAGCCACCGGCCGATCCCCCAGCCCTCCTCGGGCTGCCCGGCGGCGATCGTCGATACCACGCCCACGGCAGCGCCAAGACCGGCGATCCCGATGGTCACCAGCAGCAGGCCGAGCACCAGCACGCCGAGCATGCCGATGATCTTCAGCGCCTGGCCATCGGTCAGCTGCCAGCTGCGCTTCAGCGCCTCGATCGGGTCGGGCTGGCTGGTGGCAACCAGCGGCGTTGCGAGGCACAGGCGGGCGAACAGCCAGATGCCCGGAAGGATGAACAGCAGCAGGCCGGCAAACACCGCCATGCCCTGCAGCAGGGATGCGGCCAGTGCCGGAAGAAGCCGGCGAACGGCGGTTCGAAGGAGATCGCCAAGCGTGTCCCCGGCCGTGCCATCGTCGATCGAAATGCGGACGGCCACGAGCTGGCCCAGCAGCGACATCAGGATCAGGAACAGAAGCGCGAGGATGTCGCCACCCGCCCTGCCGGCCGCGAAGAGCTGGTCCGGGGTCGCATCGCCGACCCGCCAGTTGAACAGCAGCTGCGGCAGGAACAGGAAGGCGGCAGCAACCGGCACGAGCAGCGGCCGATGTCGGCCGATAAGCTCGACCGTCTCTGGCCACAGCCGGCCGAACGTGGGCGGGTTCAAGTGCGCGGTCGTCGGTTCAGCGGGCGCCGACGCCGCTGTCGGCCATCAGCGCCTGCAGTTCGCCGGCCTCGAACATCTCCATCATGATGTCCGAGCCCCCGACGAACTCGCCCTTCACATAGAGCTGGGGAATGGTCGGCCAGTCGGCATAGGTCTTGATGCCCTGCCGGATCTCCTGGTCCTGCAGCACGTCGACCGAATGGAAGGGCACATCCAGATGTTCGAGGATGGCGATCGCACGGCTGGAAAAGCCGCACTGGGGGAACAGGGGCGTCCCTTTCATGAACAGGACGACATCATGGCCCTTCACCAGCTCGTCGATGCGGGCATGGGTTGGATCCATCGTTTCAGCCTTTCGCTGGCGTTGAGGTGGTCAGCTGCAGCGCATGGAGCACGCCGCCCATCCGCCCGCCGAGCGCTGCATAGACGAGCTGATGCTGTCGAACCCGGCTCAGGCCCTCGAACGCAGCCGAGGTGACGTGCGCCGACCAGTGGTCATCGTCGCCCGCCAGATCGGTCAGACGGATCTCGGCATCCGGCAGAGCCGCGCGGATGGCGGCCTCGATGTCGGTTCCGGACATCGGCATGTCAGCCGGCCTGTTCGATCTGCGCGCGTGCCTCGGCCGTCTTGCGGGCCAGCATGTCGCGAAGCTCGATGTCGCTCACGTCGATACCGGCCTTCAGCAGGTCGCCCATCAGCTTGCGGATCACATCCTCGTCGCCGACTTCCTCGAAGTCGGCCTGCACGACCGATTTCGCATAGGCCTCGGATTCGGCTTCCGTCAGGCCGAGGCGCTCGGCCGCCCACAGGCCGATCAGCCGGTTGCGACGGGCCGTCACCCGGAACTGCTTTTCGGCGTCGTGGGCGAACCGCGCCTCGAACCCCTTCTCGCGCTCTTCGAACGTGGTCATGACATCTCTCGCCCTAGCCGAAGCCTGCCCGCCGGAAATAGGCTGCGCCCGACCCCGATTCAACCATGGCATTGCAGCGACTTCGAAAACATCGCAAGCTCGGGTCGCAGGGGCGGAGCTGCCCTGCAGCCGAACCGCAAGGGGGATCCGATGTCGTTGAAATTCGAGCTCTACAGGGACAAGGCCGGGGAACATCGCTGGCGGCTGCTGCACCAGAACGGCAACATCCTCGCCACCTCGTCCGAGGGCTATTCGTCGAAGGCAGCCGCCCTGAAGTGCATCGACAATGTGAAGGCCAGCGCCGCCGCACCCGTGAACGAGGTCTGAGCCTCAGCCGATCTTGGGCGGCCCGCTGGCGCGTTGCAGGGCAGCCGCCAGCTCCCCCAGGGCTGCACGCAGCCCCTCATCGGATATCCCCGCGAGGTTCGTCGGGGCTTCGCCACCGGCCGCGGCTATCCCTGCCTGCGGCACCTGCGCGGGTTCGGGCACGGGTACGTCGCCCTGGACCAGCTTCAGTCGAGTCACGATGCCCGCGCCCAGGATCCGGTTGGCACGATCGACGATCTGCGGCGCAACATGCTGCAACTGCACGATGAACGGCCCCTGGACCCTCACAACGAGCGTCCCGTCGACCCGGCTGCCGCGCGGGAAGCGGATCGCCTGCGGCACCGACCAGCGCGCATAGACCGGCCCAACCACGTCCCGCCACCTCGAAACCAGCGCCCCCTGCAGGAAGCCGAATCGCCGAAAGGCCGTGCCTCCCACGTCGGGCAGCAGGGCACCGACCGGCTGTGCGCGATTGCGGCGCCCGGCAGACGTCACGCCATCGGGCCCCTTCGCATCCTTGGGAGGCTTCGCCATCGCCTTCCGCTGTGCCAGAGGCGGGCCATGGCCGGAAGCCTCGCCGACGATCTTCTCCACTGGTACGACCAAGCCGCCCGCGCCCTGCCCTGGCGCCAGCCGCCCGGCGGCACCAGCCGGCCTGACCCCTATGCCGTCTGGCTCGCCGAAGTCATGCTGCAGCAGACCACGGTCATGACGGCAGCCCCCTACTGGCAGCGGTTCCTGGGCCGCTGGCCGACCGTCGGGGCGCTCGCCGGAGCCGAGGAGGCCGAGGTGCTGCGGGAATGGGCCGGCCTCGGCTATTACGCCCGGGCCCGGAACCTGCTGGCGGCCGCGCGCGTCATTGCCGCCGCCGGGCGGTTCCCGGACAGCGAACAGGCCCTGCGCGAGCTGCCCGGTGTCGGCCCCTATACGGCGGCCGCCATCGCGGCCATCGCCTTCAACGAGGTCACGGTCGCGCTCGACGGCAATGTCGAGCGTGTTGCCGCCCGCCTGTTCGACATTTCCGACCCGCTTCCCGGCGCTCGCCGAACGCTTCGGGAAGCCCTTTACCCGCATGTTCCCCCCGGCCGGCCGGGGGATTTCGCGCAGGCGCTGATGGATCTGGGCGCGACCGTCTGCACGCCCCGCGCGCCGCGCTGTCGGGCCTGTCCGATCGGCAGTGCCTGTGCCGCCCGCGCCGCTGGAACGGCCGAAGCCCTGCCGGTGAAGGCACCGCGCCGGGCCCGGCCCGTCCGCCATGGGCTTGCCTGGTGGATCGATCATGGCGCGGCCGTGGCGCTCGTCCGCCGCCCCGCCAACGGGCTGCTCGGCGGCATGCCGGCCCTGCCGGGAACCGAGTGGCGCGCCGAGCCGATTCGCCAACACCCCTTCGAGGCCCGCTGGATCCAGGAGGCCGGCACGGTCGTGCACGGCTTCACCCATTTCGAGCTGAGGCTCGCAATCGACAGGGTGCAGGTGCCCGAACGCTTCAGCCGCATCGGCGACCAGCCCGTCAGCTGGATCCCGCTCGGCCGCCTGGCCGACGCCGGGCTCCCCACCCTTTATGCCCGCGCCGTCGCCCGCATTCTCGGCGCGTCCGAGGACCGCACCCCATGACCTTGCCTTTCCCCGGACTGGGCTTCACCGGCAACCCGCTCGACCGCGCCGACCATCTTCGACGGGACGAAGCGGCGATCCAGGGTGCGCGGATGCATCCGGCCGCGCGCTTCCTGATCCTCCATGACCTGAAGCCGTGCATGACCGGCGACGACCTCTTCTGGGCGCGGCGGAGCGAGGTGCCGGACGGGCCGCAGGTCTTTCTCGGGCTCGACTTCGACGGGGCACCGCGGTTCGCGGTCGACGGCGCTCCCGAGGCGGATCTGGGCGCCCGGCCGACCGACGCGCGCCAGGCCGGTGCGCTTCTGGGCGATGGCCGCGCCGCCATCGTCGCACAGGCACGCTCGCTGCTCGACTGGCACCGCCGGCACGGCTTCTGCGCCAACTGTGGTGCGCCGACGGGGATCGCCAGGGCCGGCTACAGCCGCCTGTGCGGCGGCTGCGGCGCCGAACATTTCCCCAGGGTCGATCCGGTCGTGATCATGCTTGCCGAAAAGGATGGCATGGCGCTCGTCGGCCGTGGCCCGCGCTTCCCCGCTGGCTTCTTCTCGGCGCTCGCCGGATTCGTCGAGCCGGGCGAGACGCTGGAGGAAGCGGTGGCCCGCGAACTGAACGAGGAAGCCGGCCTCGTGACGACCGCGGTTCGCTACGTCGCCAGCCAGCCCTGGCCCTTCCCGTCCAGCCTGATGATGGGGGCGATCGCCGAAGTGCAGGGTTTCGAACTGTCGCTCGACCTGAGCGAGGTCGAGGAAGCGCGCTGGGTCGATCGGGACGAGATCCGGGCCGTTCTCAGCGGCGAAGGGTCGTGGCAGGCGCCGCCATCGCTTGCGATCGCCCACTGGCTGCTTCGCGCCTGGGCCGACGGCGGATGACCGGCAGCGGGTCGGCATCCTGCCCCGTCGGCATGTCCGCAAGCTCGACGAGCGGCCGGCTCCGGTCGAGCAGTCGCGCGACATCGGCAGCCGGCATCGGGCGACCGAAATAATAGCCCTGCACCTGCGCGCAGCCCAGGCGGCGCATCGCCTCGAACTCGGCGCGTGTCTCAGCCCCCTCGGCCGTTGTCGTCATGCCGAGCCGGTCGGCAAGCGCCACGATCGCCTGCACGATGGCAACGGCCTCCTCGCCCTGCCCGGCACCTGCCCGAACGAAGCTCCGGTCGATCTTGATCCGGTTGAAGGCGATCTTTCGCAGATAGCCCAGCGAGGAATAGCCCGTTCCGAAGTCGTCCAGCGCGAAGCCAACCCCCAGATCCTTCAGTCGTGCCAGCATGTCGGCCGTCTGCGGCCGCTCGTCGAGGAACAGGCCTTCCGTCAGCTCAAGCTCCAGCCGATGCGGGGCGACCTTCCATCGCAGCAGTGCCTGGCGAACGGTCTCCACAAAGCCGGGATCGTCGAACTGGGCAGGTGACACATTGACCGCAAGACGGATGTGACGAGGCCATGCGGCCGCCGTCCGGCAGGCCTCGTTGAGCGCCCATGCACCCAGCGGTCCGATCAGCCCGGCCTCCTCGGCGAGCGGAATGAACAGGGCGGGCGGCACGTCGCCACGATCGGGATGCCGCCAGCGCATCAGCGCCTCGAACCCGACGATCCGTTCATCCATGGAGTCAACCACGGGCTGATACACCAGCCTCAGCTGGCCGGCGGCCTGGGCCCTGCGCAGATCAAGCTCCAGCGCCCGCCGGTCCTCGGCCCGGGCATGCAGCGTGCGGTCATAGGCCCGGACACTGCCCCGCCCCCTTGCCTTCACATCGTACAGGGCCATGTCGGCCGCCCGCATCAGGGCCTCGACCGTCGCGCCATCGTCCGGGCCCCATGCCAGCCCGACGCTGGCGCCGATCTGGGCCGGCACACCCCCGAGGCAATAGGGCCGGGACAGCGCGGCGATCAGATGGGTGCCTGCGCGAATCGCATCCGCCCTGTCGCCGCCGCGAACGACGACGGCGAATTCGTCGCCGCCAAGCCGGCCCACGAGCGCGCGCGGGCCGGCGGTCTCGGCGACGGCATCGCGCAGCCGCAGCGCGACGTCGGCCAGCAAGCGGTCTCCGGCACTGTGCCCCAGGCTGTCGTTGACGGCCTTGAACCGGTCGAGATCGACGAACAGAAGCCCGACGCCGCCCTCGCCGGCAAGCCCTTCCGCCAGCGCCTGGTGGATGATGCGGCGATTGACGAGACCGGTCAGCGCATCGAAGGTCGCCAGCTCGGCAATCCGCTCGGACGCACGCTGCCTGTCGGTCACGTCCGATCCGACCCCGCGATAGCCGATCAGTCGCCCTTCCCGGTCGAACTTGGGCGTGCCCGACAGCTGCCACCAGCGTGCCTCGCCGCCCACTTCCGTCTGGATGACGAGGTCTCGATAGGGCTGCCCGCGGCGAACGATGTCGTGGAGGGGGGCCGTGCCCCCGACGCGGGGAAAGAAGTGGCTCCAGTGACGGCCCAGCACGGCCTCCACCGGCTGGCCGAACGCGCCGGCAAAGCGGCTGGACGCGAAGGTGAGACAGCCGCGGGAATCGAATTCATACAGCCACTCCGAGCCGTTCGCCTCGAATTCGTTGAGCAGCAGCCGAACCACCTCCTCCTGCGTCTGCAACCGTTCCTGCATCCGCAGCCTGGCCAGGAAGGCAAGGGTGGTCAGGACATTGCCGCGCGCGATGAACAGCATGAAGCTCAGCACGACGATGGTGACGGGCCAGGCATCGCGCCAGTCGTGCGCGAAAAGCCCGGCGATGGTGCCAAGCGCGACGGTGCCCGACATGGCAAGCGACCCCAGCGGCCAGATGGCGGTTGAGAAGGCCAGGCACCCGAGCCCGGCCATCGTCATCGCAACCACGAGCATCGCCTGCTCGGGCGACGCCCGCTCCAGAGCCTGCGCGAACAGGGCCGCCCAGCCGATTCCGACTATGAACAGCTGGCCGAGCGCAAGGCGCAGCTTGGCGCGCGACGCGGACGGGGCGTGCGGGTCGCGGCGCCCTGTCAGTCGCTGCCACAGCGCGAACAGGATGGAGCCGATCTGGGTTGCGTCCCACAGCAGCAGCAGCAACGGGTCGATGATGTCGACCAGCATGACGAGCACGATCGTGCCATTCACCAGCGCGATCGGAATGTTCATCGGCAGATAGCGGTCGAGGAAGCCGAGCTGCCGGGCCCGGACCTGCTGCCAGAAGGGGTCCTGTTCGGGCCCCAGCGTCAGCAAAGCCCGCCAGCCGTCCCGCGCGACGGCCTCGTCCGGAGGGGCCTCGTCCGGAGGCCGGATGTGGATCGACATGACTGCCCGTGCGCCTTCCTGCCCTGCAACCCGGATACGGCACGCGGGGCGGTGAGCTTAATCGCCGGGCAGTGCCTCCGGGTAGGTTCCGAGCAGCCGGACCCATTTGGAGTGGAAGGCCAGCTCCTCCAGCGCCCGGGCGACCGGCGGGTCTGCCGGCCGCCCCTCGATGTCGATCAGGAACTCGGCCGCCACGAACCGGCCCCCGCGCAAATGGCTTTCCAGCCGCGTGAGATTGACTCCATTGGTGGCGAAGCCGCCCAGCGCCTTGAACAGGGCGGCCGGCACATTCTTCACCTCAAAACTCAATGTTGTCTTGCATGAAGCTGTCATGTCATCAGAATTTATCGGAGTTCTTGAGAGAATGAGGAACCGGGTGCGGTTGTGATCGGCATCCTGCAACCCCTCGACCAGCAGGTCGCACCCATAGAGCTCGCCGGCCAGCCGCGAGGCGATGGCGGCAATCCCGGGGTCGCCTGCATCGGCAATGGCGGCGGCAGCTGCTGCCGTATCCGCCGCTGCGACCGGGCGGATCCCCAGTTCGGCCAGCCGGCGGCGGCATTGGCCAAGCGCCTGCGGATGCGACAGCGCCTCGCGGATATCACCCACCGACGCGCCTGCGACGCCCAGCAGGCAATGCTCCACCTTCACATAATGCTCGCCAACGATCGACAGGCCCGATTCCGGCAGCAGCGCATGCACGTCGGCAACCCGGCCGAACAGGCTGTTCTCGACAGGAATTGCTGCGCGTGCCGCGCGCCCGTCGGCCACGGCGGCCAGCGCCTCCTCGAAGCTGAAACAGGGCAGCGGAAGGGCATCGGGGATCGCCTCGCGAACTGCCTGGTGCGAATAGGCGCCGGGCGCCCCCTGGAAGCTGGCCGCGCGCGCCGGGTCGGATCGGGCGGCCGACAGCATCTCGTCGACCAGGCGCTGTGCGGGCGGTGGATAGCTCTGCATGGTCATGCCGGCTTGCCGGCGCGCACAGGACCGGTCAATGCCCGGCAGGCGCGGCGCCGCTGCCCATTGCCAAGGGCCCAGCGGCTTTCTAAACGCGCGTCGGGCGTCCGTACCTTCCAGTCGGGCGCCTTCTTCCTGTTGACGGACAAACGAGGGCCGGGTGGACAGCTACGAGATCAACCGAATTCTGGGCTGGGTGCTGGCGGCACTGGTCGCCGTTCTCAGCCTCTCGATCTTCACGGGCTATCTGTTCCCGGTCAACGAGCCCGAGCAGCGTGCCTATGTCGTTGCCGGCGTCGAGGAGGAAGCCCCGGCGGCCGGCGCGGCCGCCGAGACCGAGAAGCCGATCGAGTTCTTCCTGGCCTCGGCCGACGTCGCGCGCGGCGAGGCGCAATTCCGCAAGTGCGCAGCCTGCCACACCATTGAACGCGGTGGCGCGCAGGGGATCGGCCCCAACCTGTGGGGCATCATCGGCGCCAGGCACGCGCACATCGCCGGCTTCAACTACTCGCCGGCCATGCAGGCCACCGCCGACAAGGTCTGGGACTGGCAGAACATGTCCGAATGGCTGCGCAATCCGCGCGGCTATCTGCCTGGAAACCGCATGAGCTTCGCCGGTCTCGGCCGCCCGCAGGACCGCGCCGACCTCCTCGCCTTCCTCAATAGCATGAGCGACAATCCACGGCCGCTGCCGGCCCCACCTGCCGCCGAGCCGGCCGTGGCTGCGCAGCCCGCGGCCGAACCCGCCGCCGCCTGACGCCGACTGCGTCCGGGACCGATCCGGGTCAGCCCGGGCCTGCCGGCGCGGCGGCACACACATGCGCCCAGGCTTCATCAGCCGACTCCACGAAGCGGAAGAGGTCGAGGTCGGCAGGTGCAATCACCCCTTCGGCCGCAAGTTCGTCGAAATCGACCACCCGGTTCCAGAAGTCGCGTCCGAACAGCAGGATCGGGACAGCCGCCATCTTCCCCGTCTGAACCAGGGTCAGCAGCTCGAACAGCTCGTCGAAGGTGCCGAACCCGCCGGGAAAGACCGCCACGGCCCGCGCGCGCATCAGGAAATGCATCTTCCTGAGCGCGAAATAGTGGAACTGGAAGCTCAGCCCAGGTGTCACATAGGCATTGGGCAACTGCTCGTGGGGCAGCACGATGTTGAGTCCGACCGATGGCGCGCCGGCCTCGTGCGCACCGCGGTTGGCGGCTTCCATGATCGAGGGCCCGCCGCCCGAGCACACCACGAAATCGCGCATGCCCGTCCCGTCGCGGCAAGGCTGGCACGACGCCAGATAGGCCAGCTTGCGCGCTTCTTCATAATATCGGGACTTGGCCACCAGCCGCTCGACCACCGCCCGTCTCTCGGGCGTGTCGGCACTGGCCGAAAGCGAGTCGATCTCGTGCGGGCCGGGAATTCGCGCGGACCCATAGAAGACGAAGGTGGACGCGATGCCCGCCTCGGCCAGCAGCAGCTCGGGCTTCAGCAGCTCCAGCTGGAAGCGGACGGGTCGCAGCTCCTCGCGCAGCAGGAAGTCATTGTCCTGGAAGGCCAGCCGATAGGCCGGATGCTCGGTCTGGGCGGTCGGCGTCGGCCGTGCCGCGAAATGGGCTTCGCTGGAAGCGGGCTTGAAGGCCCAGTGGGCGGGATTGCGATGTCCGTCGGTCATGCGCGCGGACTTAGCGACGAAGCCGGGATCGCGCCATGCCCGGCTTGACTTGGCGGCGGTGCATCGCCAAGGCGGCCGCGGGCCACGCCGCCCCAACGCGGCGCGCGCTCTCTGAGAGGAGAGACCATGATTGCCAAGCCTGCCGTCCGCCCCGCGCGGCCGCATTTCTCGTCCGGACCCTGCGCCAAGCGCCCCGGCTACACCCTCGAAGCCCTGCCCACGGACAGTCTCGGCCGCTCGCACCGGTCGAAGATCGGCAAGGGCCGGCTGAAGGAGGCGATCGACCGCACCCGCAGCCTGCTGGAGGTGCCGGCAACGCACCGAATCGGGATCGTGCCGGCTTCCGACACCGGTGCCTATGAGATGGCGATGTGGAGCCTGCTGGGCGCGCGGCCTGTCACGGCGCTGGCCTGGGAGAGCTTCGGCGACGGCTGGGTAACGAATGCCGTCAAACATCTGAAGCTGAACCCGACGGTTCTGAAGGCAGACTATGGCCATCTGCCAGATCTCTCGGCCGTCGACCCCGCCACCGACATCCTCTTCACCTGGAACGGCACGACCTCGGGCGTGCGCGTGCCCGACGGCGACTGGATCGCCGACGACCGCGCGGGGCTGACGCTGTGCGACGCGACCTCGGCCGCCTTCGCGCAGGCCCTTCCCTTCGACCGGCTCGATGTCACGACCTTCTCCTGGCAGAAGGTGCTGGGCGGCGAAGGCGCGCATGGCGTTCTCATCCTCGGCCCGCGGGCCGTCGAGCGCCTCGAGAGCCACACGCCGGCCTGGCCGCTGCCCAAGATCTTCCGCCTGACGAAGGGCGGCAAGCTGATCGAGGGCATCTTCGCAGGCGAGACGATCAACACGCCGTCCATGCTTGCCGTCGAGGACTATCTCGATGCGCTTCGCTGGGCGGAGGGGATCGGCGGGCTGAAGGCGCTCCACGCCCGTGCGGACGCGAACTTCCGGGCCCTTCAGGCCTGGATCGACCGCACGGCCTGGGCCGACAATCTCGCCGTCGATCCGGCAACGCGGTCCAACACGTCGGTCTGCATCCGCATCGACGGCCCGGCCGACCTGCCCGGGGCCATCTCGGGCCTGCTGGAGAAGGAGGGTGTCGCCTATGACATCAACGGCTATCGCGATGCACCGCCCTCGTTGCGGATCTGGTGCGGCGCCACCGTCGAAACCGCGGACATCGAAGCGCTGACCCCCTGGCTCGACTGGGCCCATGCAACCGTCACGAAGGGTTGAACGATGCCCAAGGTCCTGATTGCCGACAAGATGAGCCCCAAGGCGGCCGAGATCTTCCGCGTCCGCGGCATCGAGGTGGATGAACGGCCCGGGCTCTCCAGGGAAGAGCTGCTCGCCATCATCGGCGACTATGACGGCCTCGCCATCCGCTCGGCCACCAAGGTGACGGCCCCGGTGCTGGCAGCGGCGACGAAGCTGAAGGTGGTCGGCCGCGCCGGAATCGGGGTCGACAATGTCGATGTGCCGGCGGCCACCGCGCGCGGCATCGTGGTAATGAACACGCCGTTCGGCAATTCGATCACCACGGCCGAACATGCGATCGCCCTGCTGTTCGCGCTGGCCCGCCAGATCCCCGAAGCCGATGCCTCGACCCAGGCTGGCAAATGGGAAAAGAACCGGTTCATGGGTGTCGAGGTCACGTCCAAGATCCTCGGCCTCATCGGATGCGGCAACATCGGTTCCATCGTCGCCGACCGGGCGCTGGGCCTGAAGATGAAAGTCATCGCCTACGATCCCTTTCTCACGCCCGAGCGCGCGCAGGACATCGGCGTGGAAAAGGTGACGCTCGATGAGCTGCTTTCCCGCGCCGACTTCATCTCCCTGCACACGCCCCTGACCGACAGCACGCGCAACATCCTGTCGGCAGAGAATCTGGCCAAGACGAGGAAGGGAGTCCGCATCGTCAACTGCGCGCGCGGTGGCCTCATCGACGAGGCGGCGCTGAAGGCCGGGCTCGAATCCGGGCACATCGCCGGTGCCGCGCTCGACGTCTTTGCCGAGGAGCCCGCGCATGCGCATCCGCTGTTCGGCACCGCCCATTTCGTTGCCACCCCGCATCTCGGCGCCTCGACCAACGAAGCCCAGGTCAATGTCGCCATCCAGGTCGCGGAGCAGATGTCGGACTTCCTGCTGACCGGTGGCGTGTCGAATGCGCTCAACATGCCGTCGCTCTCGGCCGAGGATGCACCGAGGCTGCGCCCGTACATGGCGCTCGCCGAGCATCTCGGGCATCTCATCGGCCAGCTCGAGAGCGAGGAGCTGCGCGCTGTCACCGTCGAGGTGGAAGGCGAAGCCGCGGCCCTCAACATGAAACCGATCACCTCGGCCGTGCTGGCGGGGCTGATGCGGACCTTCTCCGACACGGTGAACATGGTGAATGCGCCCAGCCTCGCCCGGGATCGCAACATCGAAGTGGCCGAAGTCCGCCACGAGCGCGACACCGATTACCAGACGCTGGTTCGCGTGCGCGTGCGAACCCCGGCCGGCGAGCGGTCGGTCGCCGGCACGCTGTTCGGCAACGCCAGCCCGCGCCTCGTCGAGATCTTCGGAATCAAGGTCGAAGCCGATTTCGCGCCAGCCATGCTGTTCATCGTCAACGAGGACAAGCCCGGCTTCATCGGCCGCCTCGGCAGCCGGCTGGGCGAAGCCGATGTCAACATCGGCACCTTCCACCTCGGCCGCCGCGCAGCCGGGGCCGAAGCCATCCTGCTGCTGTCGGTCGATTCGCCCGTCGATGAGCCCCTGCTGTGGGACATCTGCCGTCTTCCCGGCGTGAAGACGGTAAAGGCGCTGCGGTTCGTCTAGCCCCATGACGGCGACACCAGCCCTTCTGCCCCCCGGCTTCCGAGACCGGCTGCCGCCGGCCGCCGAGGCCCATTCGGTGCTGGTACGACTTCTGGTCGATGGCTTCGCCGCCCGCGGCTATGAACGGGTGGCGCCACCTCTCGTCGAGCATGAGGGACAGCTGGCCCACTGGCTGGGCCGCCCGCCCGCCGCCCTGTTCCGAAGCTCCGACCCGACTAGCGGGGCGGCGCTGGCGCTCAGGCCCGACATCACCGGTCAGGTGGGCCGGATCGCGGCCACCCGCCTGGCCGACGAGCCCCGCCCGCTTCGCCTCGCCTATGCCGGACCGGTGTTCCGGGCGCGCGCCGGCCAGCTGTCGCCGGCGCGCGAACTGACCCAGGCCGGCGCCGAGCTGATCGGCAACGATGGCGAAGCGGCGCTTGCGGAACTGATCGCGACCGCCGCCGACACCTTGTGCAGGGCCGGCGTGACCGACCTGTCGGTCGATCTTGCCACCCCGGACCTCGTGGCCACCCTCGCTGCCGGACGCTGGCCCGTCGCCGACCTCGACGGGCTTCTCGCCGCGCTTGACGGGAAGGACTGGGGCGCCCTCGACGCGCCGGATCGGCGTGCCTACCGGTCACTTCTCCAGGCCGCCGGCCCGGTCGGGGATGCGCTGGCGGCCCTGTCCGCCGTCGCACCCGATCTCGCCGCCCGCCTCGCCGACCTGGCGGCGCGGCTGACCGGCCTCCGGATCACCATCGACCCGACCGAACGTCACGGGTTCGAATATCAGACATGGGTCGGCTTCTCGCTCTTCGGCGCCGTCGACGGCCAGCCGCTCCGGGCCGAGATCGGCCGCGGCGGCGCCTATGCCATCCGCCACCCGGACGGCCGGCTGGAACCGGCCGCCGGCATTTCGCTGTACGTCGATCCACTGGTGGACGCCGGCCTCGGGCGGAGCGACAACGGGCGCCGCCTGTTCCTGCCCTGGGGCACGGCCGACGATGTCGGGAACCGGCTGCGCGCCGACGGCTGGGTGACGATCGCTGCCCTCGGCCCCGAAGATGGCCCCGGCCGCGCCACGCACATCTGGAACGGAGCCGAGCCCGTCGCACGAGGGCTTTCAGGATGACCGGAACCAGTCATCCGCCCGATAACGCGACCAACCCGGATGCCGGGGCGTTTCCGCTCAACGTGGAAACGCTCTAGAGGCTGACGGGAAAGGAGCATCACTTGGCGAACGTGGTCGTGATCGGCGCCCAGTGGGGCGACGAGGGCAAGGGCAAGATCGTCGACTGGCTGTCGGCCCGTGCCGATGTCGTGGTGCGCTTCCAGGGCGGCCACAATGCGGGCCACACGCTGGTCGTCGGCAACCAGACCTACAAGCTCTCGCTGCTGCCCTCGGGCATCGTTCGCGGCACGCTGTCGTGCATCGGCAATGGCGTGGTGCTCGATCCCTGGGCGCTCTCCGACGAGATCGGGCGGCTGCAGGGCCAGGGGGTCGCCATCGCGCCCGACAAGCTCCTCATTGCCGAGACCTGCCCGCTCATCCTGCCCTTCCACCGCGACCTCGATGCCCTGCGCGAGGATGCCAGCGGCCAGGGCCGGATCGGCACCACCCGACGCGGGATCGGCCCGGCCTATGAGGACAAGGTCGGCCGCCGGGCGCTTCGCGTCTGCGACCTCGCCGACCTCGCGGCGGCCGCACCGCAGATCGACCGGCTGCTGGCGCACCACAATGCCCTGCGGGCCGGCTTCGGCGTGGAGCCGATCGACCGCCCGGCGCTGATCGCCGACCTCGAAGCCATCGCACCGGCCATCCTGCCGTTCGCGGCCCCGGTCTGGCAGGTGCTCGCCACCAAGCGGCGGCAGCGGGCGCGGATCCTGTTCGAGGGCGCACAGGGCGTGTTGCTCGATGTCGATCACGGCACCTATCCCTTCGTCACTTCCTCCAATGTGGTCGCCGGCCAGGCAGCGGCCGGCTCGGGCCTCGGTCCGGGCGCGCTCACCTATGTCCTTGGCATCGTGAAGGCCTACACCACCAGGGTCGGCTCCGGTCCCTTCCCCACCGAGCTGAACGATGGCATCGGCCAGCGGCTCGGCGAACGCGGACGCGAATTCGGAACCGTCACCGGCCGCAAGCGCCGCTGCGGCTGGTTCGATGCGGCCCTCGTCCGACAGTCCGTTGTTCTTTCCGGCGTGGACGGGATCGCCCTCACCAAGCTCGACGTGCTCGACGGCTTCGAGGAACTGATGGTCGCGACGGGCTATATGGTGAATGGCCGGGCGCTCGATCATCTGCCCGCCAGCGCGGCCGAACAGTCTGCCGCGACGCCGATCTACGAGCGGTTCGAAGGCTGGCACGAAAGCACGGCAGGCGCCCGCAGCTGGGCCGACCTTCCAGCGGCCGCCATCAAGTACATCCGCCGCATCGAGGAGCTGATCGACTGCCCGGTGGCGCTCGTCAGCACCAGCCCCGAGCGCGACGACACCATCCTCGTCCGCGACCCTTTCAGGGACTAGACATCGAGAGTTCGCGGACGGCCGATGCAATCGCATCCGGCCGGTCAAAGATCATCATGTGCCCGCTGTCGGGGATGACCCGGACATCGCCCTTGACCGAAAGTGCCGCTTCCGCGCGATGCAGACCGGCCCACAGGTCGAGGGCTGCACCGGCCCGGTCCCGGCCGGCGGTCAGCAGGATCATCGGCACCGAAACCGCGGACTCCAGCCCCTCCGAGCTGGCGCCGTCCAGGGTTTCCAGTTCCGATACCCGAGCAGACCAGCGCTCGTTCGCGCGCGCCGGATCGGACGTGGCGCAACGCTTCAGCGGGCCGTCTGCCGGGGCTGGCCCGGCGGATGTGACGGCCAGGCATTCGCGCGCTCTGGCGAGGGCGCCGTCAACCGATCCGGCGCCCGGCCCCGCCAGTGCCTCCAGCCGCGCGCGTTGGCGCGGCACGGTCGGGTCCACCAGAACCAGCCCTGCCACGCGATCGGGAAACAGCCGTTCCACCTGCCGGATCACCAGTGCACCCAGCGAATGGCCGACAAGGATCCAGGGCCCCCCGAGCCCGGCTGCGTCGGCGGCAGCCACCAGATCGCGGGCTGCCGCCGCGGCATCCCGTGGCAGGGGGCCAGCATCCGATCGACCTGATCCGGCCCGATCGACGGCACAGACACGGTGATCTGCTGCCAGCAGAGGAATCACCCGTCGCCACGCCCGGCTGTCGGCCGACCAGCCCGATTCCATCAGCACGACCGGGCCGGTTGCCCCGTCGCACCAGAGATTGAGGAGGCGCCCGTCCGCCAGGCGAAGCAGCCGATCTTCGGCCGCATCGGCCGGCACGGCGAGCAGCAGGGCAGCAAGCAGCACCCGGATCACGCCAGCAGTGTCCCGATGCCGACGGCTGCAAACACGCCAGCCGAAGCCAGCCGAACGAGCCTGACCGGAAGCCGTGCAAGCAGCCGATGCGCCAGAAGGACAGCGGGCACAAGCGCGGCCAGGATTCCGGCGAGCGTTCCCGCCACGACGACAGCGGGCGCTTCGAATCGCGCGGTCAGGGCGACCACCATCAGCTGCGTCTTGTCACCCATTTCGATGAGGAAGAAGGTGATGAGGGCCGTCAGGAACGGCCCCCAGCGGCCGGCCGCGGGCATCAGCTGCACATCGCCTCTGGCCACCTTGTCCGGCTTCAGCATCCACAGCGCTGCGATGAAGAAGCCGCCGGCGACCAGCCATCGGAGAACCTCTGCCGGCAGCAGTTGCGCGGCCAGCAGCCCTGCGGCCGCCGCAAGCGCATGGTTCAGCAGCAGGCCGGCAGCCATGCCACCGATCACCAGCCCCGGCCGGCGGAATCGCGTGCCCAGCACCATCGCCAGAATCTGCGACTTGTCGCCGAATTCCGCAAGGAAGACGGTTGCGGCCGAGATGGCGAAGGCTTCAAGCATCGCCCTGCCCTTGACGCACCCGCCCCGGCCCGGCAACCGACCGTCCCGCATGCCCACACCACTCGCCCGCCTCGTCCGTCTGCTCGATGTCGAGGAGATCGAGGTCGACCTCTATCGCGGCGCCAACACCGATGCCGGCTGGGTTCGAGTCTATGGCGGACAGGTCGTGGCCCAGGCACTTGCCGCCGCGCAGCGAACGGTGCCGGCCGAGCGGCCCGTCCATTCGCTGCACAGCTATTTCATCCGTCCCGGGGAGCCTCGGATCCCGATCCTCTACCGGGTCGAGCGCGAGCGGGATGGCGCCAGCTTCACGACCCGGCGTGTCACCGCCATCCAGCATGGCCGGGCCATCTTCTCGCTCGCGGCCAGCTTCCAGACCCGCGAGACGGGCTTCACGCACCAGGATCCCATGCCGGCAACGCGCGGGCCGGACGGTCTGCTGAACGAGGCCGAACTGCATGCCCGCCATGCCGAGCGCATCCCGGAACCCTGGCGGACAATCTGGGGCAGCCGCGACCGCCCGTTCGAATTCCGGCCCGTCGAACCGCATGACCCCTTCCGCCCGGCCGCCCTGCCGCCCGCCGCGCAGAACTGGTTCCGGGCCGATGGCGACGTGCCGACCGACCCGGCCGCCCGCGCCGCCCTCTTCGCCTACGCGACCGACATGACGCTGCTTGACACCTGCCTGCTGCCGCACGCCGTCTCCTGGACCGACCCGAAGCTGCAAGCGGCCAGCCTCGACCATGCCATCTGGTTCCATGCCGAGCCGGACCCCGGCCAGTGGCACCTGTTCGACCAGCACAGCCCGGCCGCCGGGGGAAGCCGCGGCCTCAATCTGGGGCGCATCTTCGCAGTCGACGGCCGGCTGGTCGCCACCGTGGTGCAGGAAGGCCTGATCCGCTACCGGTCCTGAGCGGGCGGCTGGGCCTGCGCCGAAGCGATGGTCGCCGCAGTGCGAACGGCGGCCGCCTCGGCCAGCAGCGCGGCGCCATCGTTGCCATGGGCATGCGCCAGCATCCGCCGCGCAAGGGCACCGGCCTCGCCGGCCGCCGGGGCATGCGCGATGGTGGCAAGCACCTCCCCTGCCTCGGAGAGGCGGCCGGCCTGCGCGAGGGACACGGCTGTCTCCAGCGCGATTGCCTTCACCTGCGGCGCCAGTTCGCGTGCGCGCAGGAGACGCGCCGGCCGGTCGGGCCCGCCCGAGCGGTCGAGGCGTGCCAGCGCATACAGGGCCCGCCAGTCCAGCGGGTCGACGGCCAGCGCCTTCAGCAGCGCCTGCCGGGCTTCGGCCTGCCGCACCACCGACGGACGATCCGGTGCCGCGCGGACGGCTTCCGCATAGAGCCGCAACCGCTCCGGATCGGCCGGTGCGGCCGACAGCAGGGCCTCGGCCACCTGCCTCGCCGTTCGTGGATCGCCGAGCGCCAGTTCGGCACGCGCCAGCGCATGGGCCGCCAGCGGGTCGACGGATGGTGCGCGGCCGGCAAGCCGGCGCACTTCGACGAGCGCCACGCGCGCGTCGGCGGGCACAAGCCCATGCTCCAGGGCAACCCGCCGCATCAGCAGGCTGCCCGCGGAAGCCGGCAGCGCCGCCACGGCCACGGGCCGCACGGCCTCGGGCCCCGGGGCAGCCCGCACCATAACCACAGGCCCGCTCGCCAGATAGGCGCGCAGGGCCGTCTCCACCGACGGCAGATCGGCCGCCACATGCTGCCGGAAGGCCTCGACGGGGTCGGCCCCGGCCGCGAAGGCCGCCAGATAGGCCTGCAGGCGCCGGGCCCGCCCCTCGTCGTGCCGCAGCCAGTGCACCAGCAGCCAGCTCTGCGCATAGAAGCGCGCCACGTCGGCTGGCGGCGCCCGCTCGGGATCGAAGGCCAGGATCCGATCGATCGGGAGCCAGTCTCCGCGCTGCAACCAGCCCAGCCGGTTCGCGCCGGCGCGCCCCAGCTCCACCTGCCCGGCCGCGAACGCCGCGGTCGAGACATAGTCCGCGAAGCCTTCGACATACCAGGCCGGCCAGTTGAGCCCGCCTGCCAGCAGCAGATGGTGCGCCACCTCGTGCAGCAGCACCTCGCGCGGGGTTATGTCGAAGGGCGCGCGCGCGGGCCGGTCCACCACCACCGCCGAAATCCGGCCGGCATCGGCGCGATAGAAGCCCGCAACCCCGGGCCGAAGCGGCAGCCAGGCGGACAGCCGGTCGGGCGCGCGGACGAGAAACACGTCAAGGGGCGCAACCGGAAGGGCGGCGTCGGGGCCGCCCGCGTCGGCCGTCTTCAGCTCGGCGACCAGCAGCCGGAAAGCCTCGAGCAGGCGCGCCTCGGTGGCAAGGTCGGCGGGCGCGCGCTCACCATGAACCCGGAAATGGGCGCTATCGGCCCGATGCCAGCCGGTCGCCGAGGCAGGCGCGATCGTAACGAACGCCGCAGCCAGCAGCCCGGTCACCAGATCCAGCCAGGAACGAACCCCGAACAGGCGCAAACCGACCTCCTCCAGACCGGACAGGCTTAACAGGCCCGCCGATACCGTCCAGCATCGGCACGCCGGCAAACTGTCAAAGATTGTCAGAAGGTAACGGCTGTTGCGGCCCTGCCTTGTCGCGCCAGCCTGGCGAGCGCCGCCACCGTGTCAGCCTCGGCCGCCGGCTTGTCGGTGCGGATGCGTGCGATCCGCGGAAAGCGCATCGCAAGGCCCGACTTGTGGCGCGTGGAGGGAGCGATCGAGTCGAAGGCAATTTCGAGCACCAGCGATTTCGCCACGTCGCGAACCGGCCCGAACCGGCCGATGCTGTTGTCCCGAACCCATTTATCAAGCCATTTCAGCTCCGCATCGGTGAACCCGAAATAGGCCTTGCCCACCGGAAGAAGCTGTCCGTCGGGCCCCCAGGCGCCGAAGGTGAAGTCGGAGTAGAAGCTCGACCGCCGGCCATGGCCGCGCTGGGCATACATCAGCACGCAGTCGGCCCTGAGCGGGTCGCGCTTCCACTTGTACCACAGCCCCGTGCGCCGCCCGGCGACATAGGGCGACTGGCGGTGCTTCAGCATCAGCCCCTCGATCGCGGCCTCCGGCGGCTCGTCCCGCAGCCGCGCCAGCGCCTCGAAACTGCCGGCGTCGAGGGCCGGCGAGAGGTCGAACCGCTCGGGGTCGAGGCGCGGCACCAGGGCTTCCAGCCGCCGGCGGCGCGCTGCCCAGTTGAGCCCGCGGACATCTTCCGAACCGTCGAACAGCAGGTCGTAACAGCGAAGGAAGACCGGATAGTCGGCCATCATCCGGGCCGTCACGCGCTTGCGGCCCAGCCGCTGTTGCAGCGTGTTGAAGCTCGCCACCCCCGCGTCGGCGCGCACCAGAAGCTCACCGTCCAGCACGGCATCGATGGCAAGTGCGGCCGGGATTTCCGGGAAGGCCGCCGAAATCTCGTTGCCGTCGCGCGAATAGAGACGCGCTTCGCCGCCGGTCCGAACGGCCATCGCGCGGATTCCGTCCCACTTCCACTCGGCGGCATAGGCCTTCACATCGAGCGCCTCGGGATCGTCCAGCGGATGGGCCAGCATGAAGGGCCGAAACAATGGCCGGGCCGTAAGATCGGGCCGGTCTGCCCGGCCTTCGGCCCAGGCGAACAGCTCGGCATAGGGCGGCTCCAGGCCGTGCCAGATTTCCTCGATCGCTTCCACATCCAGGCCGAATGCCTCGGCCAGCGCGACCCTGACCAGACGCGCACCCACCCCGACACGGAGATTGCCTGTCGCCAGCTTGAGCATCGCATGGCGCGCCGGCGGGTCGAAGCTGTCGAGAAGGCGAGCGACAAGAGCGGGCGCCTCGGCCCGGCTTGCGCGCCTCAGCAGACCGATCGTTTCTGCAAGCCCCGGCGCCTCGCCTCGACCGCCCCCAGGCCACAACAGGCTCAGCGTCTCGGCCAGGTCGCCGACATAATCGTAGGACAGGCGGAACAGCAGCGGATCGACCCGCTCCTCGATCAGCGCGCGCAGCAGCGCGGGCTTCACGGCCGGCAGATCGAGGTCGCCAGTCAGCGCTGCCAGGCCCCAGCCCCGGTCCGGATCGGATGTCACCTTCAGCCAGTCCCCGATGAGGCGAAGCCGCGCGTTGCGGCCCGGCGCAAAGGCCAGCGAGTCCAGCAGGCCCGCAAAACCCGACAGCCCGGTCACTCGGCCTCGTCCTCCCGCCCGACGAGGTGGAGGGCGCGTGCCCTGATCTGGTGGAGACCGCACCAGTGCACCAGCGCATCATCGCGCCCATGGGTCACCCAGACCTGCTTCGGTCGCAACTCGCCGATGGTCATCGTCAGCTCGTCCCAGTCGGCATGGTCGGAGATCACCAGCGGCAGCTCCACCTGCCGCTGCCGGGCGCGCGCGCGAACCAGCATCCAGCCCGACGCCATGGCGAGGATCGGGTCGGGCAGGCGTCGGCTCCACCGATCGGCCAGGGCAGAGGGCGGCGCGAGCACCACCTGCCCCTTCAGCTCCTCGGCCGGAACGCCGGCCGCCGCGCGGATGTCACCTAGCTCCATGCCCTGCCCGGCATAAAGGGCCATCAGCCGCATCAGCGCGCCATGGCAATAGATCGGCCCCGCATGACCGGCCGCGCGCAGCAGCATCGCCACCCGCTGCGCCTTGCCCAGCGCATAGGCTCCGATCAGCAGGCAGCGATCGGGGTTGACCGCCAGCCGCTCCAGTGCGCGGCCAATCTCGGCTTCGGCCGGCGGGTGGCGGAAAACAGGCAGGCCGAAGGTCGCCTCGGTCACGAAGATGTCACAGGGCACGGGCTCGAACGCCGCGCAGGTCGGGTCTGGCCGCCGCTTGTAGTCGCCCGAGACAACCACGACCGTCCCGTCGCGTTCGAGGCGCACCTGTGCCGAGCCCAGCACATGGCCGGCCGGATGAAGACTGATTCGAACGCCGCCAAGCACGACCTCCCCGCCGTGCGGCAGCGGGCGCTCGGCGGGGCCGGCACCATGGCGCACGGACATGATCGCCAGCGTCTCGGGCGTCGCCCAGACCTCGCCATGGCCGGGGCGCGCATGGTCGGCATGGCCGTGCGTGACCAGCGCCCGCGACACGGGGCGGGCGGGATCGATCCAGGCGTCGGCGCCGGGCAGATACAGCCCGCCCGGCGTCACCTGCAGCCAGTCCGGCGCATCAAGGCCCATGGGCTGCATCTAGGGTGCGCGCCGCCGGCAGGCCAGCGGCGCATCGGTCACCCCCGGGCGGTCAGCGCCTGATCTGCTCGCGCAGCAACATGTTGCTGCCGACCGTGCGGTAATCCGCCCGCTGGCCGGATTCGGTTTCCATCTGCTGCATCGTCTTCTTCATGTAGGCGCGCATCTCCTGGCCGCGCTTCTCGGCTTCCTCGGCGCCCACCATCCGGTCGGTCATGGTGACGAGGTAGAGATCGGGCTCGTCCTGGCGCGGGTTCTCGTTGGTGAGGATGTGATAGCCCGTCATCCAGCCCTTCGATTTGGCATAGTCCATCTGCACCTGCCACACCCGCGCCAGGTGATTGGCGTAGGTCATGGCGGAGCCATCCTTCACATGGATGCCGGTCACGACCCAGTAGTTGCCGTCCCTGTAGGGAAACGCATCCTGCGCCATCGATGCCGGTGTCACGCCCAGCAGCAAGGTTGCGGCCGCAGCCGCCAAAAACAGTCTCTTCATGAAAATTCCCCCGCGGCACGCCGGACGGTCATGTGGCCCGGTGGCCAGTCTGCCGGAACTGTCCGGCTTGAGCCGACGCGCCGGGCCATGATGGCTCCAAGACGGGCGCGACGATCAACGGTAATTCAATGCCACAGGCGGGATCAATTTACAACTGGCATGTCAGGACATGGCAGGCTTTTTTCTTTCGCCGCCGCGGTGTTGCGGCTAGCCATGCGCGATGGCGTTCGTCGGCAGCATCGCAAAATGGTTCCTGCTTGCGCTTCTGTTCCTGCTGCTGGCCATGTTCCTGGTCCGTGCCTGGCAGGCGATGCGCGGCCCGCCGCTCGAGCCATGGCATACGCTTGTTCCGGCGGAACCGGCCGCTGCCGACATCGACGGCCTCGACTGGCCGCAATGGCTGGCGGCCGAGCAGCGCCTGTTCGAGACGACCACCCGCACCCTGGCCGAGCGACTGGCCCCCGAGGCGCGGATTCCCCATAACCGCTACTGGCCGGACGCGCCCATGCATCCGGCCCGCCTGCCGACCGACTGGAACCGAAGCTTCACGCTGGAACCCGATGGCGAGGCCGCCGGCGCCGTGGTCCTTCTGCATGGCCTGACCGACTCGCCCTACAGCCTTCGCCATGTCGGCCGGTTGTACCAGGCGCGCGGCTGGCATGTCGTGGCCATCCGCCTGCCGGGGCATGGCACCGTGCCGGCCGGGCTGACGGCTGCCGATACGGATCAATGGCTGGCGGCCACCCGCCTTGCCGTGCGGGAGGCGCGACGCCGCGCCGGCGCGGTCAAGCCGCTGCACATCGCGGGCTATTCCAACGGCTCGGCGCTTGCGCTCATCCACGCGCTGGATGCGCTCGAAACGCCGGCGCTTGGCCAGCCCGACCGGATTCTCCTCATCTCCCCCATGATCGGGCTGACGCCCTTTGCCCGCTTCACCGGGGTCGCCGGCTGGCCCGCCCTGCTCCCGACCTTCGCGCGCGCGGCCTGGCTCGACACGATCCCGGAATATAACCCGTTCAAGTACAACAGCTTCCCGGTAAGGGCCGGTGCGGAGGCACATCGCCTGACGGTGCTGCTCGCACAGCGGCTGGACCGCTCGGAAGCCGCCGGCCAGCTGGCAGCCCTGCCGCCGGTCCTTGCCTTCCAGTCCGTCGTCGACTCGACCGTCTCGACACCGGCCGTCATCCGCGGCCTGTTCGACCGTCTTGCCGATGGCGGGCATGAGCTTGTCCTGTTCGACATCAATCGCGCTGCCAATGTCGGGCCCCTGCTGCGCCCCAGGTCCGGCACCGCCATCGACGGGCTGATCCCGACGGCACCGCGCCGCTATCGGACCACGGTCGTCGCCAACCGCGCGCCCGGCGACCCGCAGGCCGAGGTGCGCAGCTGGGCCGCCGGCGCCGCCATGCCCGATATCGAGCCGCTCGGCATCGACTATCCACGAAACATCTTCTCGCTCAGCCACATCGCCCTGCCCTTTCCGCCGTCCGACGGTCTCTACGGCACCGATCCGGACCCGGCGGACAATCAGGGCGTGGCGCTGGGCGCGCTCGCGGCGCGCGGCGAGAACGGCCAGCTTGCCGTCGCGCCTGCCAGCCTGATGCGCCTGTCGTCCAATCCCTTCTTCCCCTGGCTTCTCGGCCGGATCGACCGGACCCTGACGGAGCCGCCGCGCTGATGGCAACCGGCTGGCTTGTCGAGACTCTGTCAGCCGGGATCGACTGGCTGTCGGCGCTGGTCTTCTACCAGTTCGAGCTTGGTGGCGCCCCGGTCCAGCTCATCGTCCTGTGGCTGGCGGCCGCCATGGTCTTCACCACCTTCTGGCTCGGCCTGCCGCAGATCCGGGGGTTCCGGCTGGGATGGCAGGCCCTGTTCGGCCGCTTTGCCGACGCGACGGCGCCCGGCGGGATCAGCCAGTTCCAGGCCCTGTCCACCGCGCTCGCCTCCACCGTGGGGCTGGGCAACATCGCGGGGGTTGCGGTTGCCGTCGCCATGGGCGGGCCCGGCGCGATCCTCTGGATGATCGTGATCGGCTTCTTCGCCATGGCGCTCAAATGCGCCGAAGTGACGCTGGGGCTGATGTACCGCGAGGTGCTGCCCGATGGCTCCGTTCGGGGCGGCCCGGCGCTGACCCTGACGCGCGGCCTGTCCGCAATCGGCCTTCCCCGCCTCGGCCGCTCGCTCGCCGGCTTCCACGCCTTCTTCATGATCCTGGGGTGCCTCAGCCTGTTCCAGGTGAACCAGGTGCACGCCCAGCTCGAGGTCGTCGCCGGCCCGATCGACCCGCTTGCCTTCGGACTCGTCTTCGCCACGCTCACAGCGCTCGTCCTTCTTGGCTCGATCCGCTGGATCGGGCGGGTCACCGGGCGGCTCGTGCCGGCCATGTGCCTGCTCTATGTCGGGGCCTGCCTCATCGTCATCCTCGCCAACATCGCCGAGCTTCCCGCGGCGCTCGCAACGATTGCCGTCTCGGCCTTCGCGCCCGAAGCGGTTGCGGGCGGCGCCATCGGCGTCTTCATCATCGGCATGCGCCGGGCTGTCTATTCCTCCGAGGCCGGAATCGGCACGGCCGTCGTCGCGCATGTGCAGGCGCGCACGCGCGACCCCGCGTCGGAAGGCATGGTGGCACTGATCGAACCGTTCATCGACACGGTCGTGATCTGCACGCTCACCGGCCTCACCCTGGTGGTGACGGGCATGGTCGCCTCGGGGCTTGATGGCGTGCAGATGACGTCGGCCGCGCTCGGCACCGTGATCGGCCCGGCGCCGCAACTGCTGGCCGTCGTCGTCTTCCTGTTCGCCTATTCCACTGCGGTCGCCAACGGCTTCTACGCGACGCAGGCCTTCCAGCATCTTGCCGGCCATGGCCGCCGTCGCGAACTCGGCATCAAGATCTTCTTCTGCGCCCAGCTCGCGCTCGGCGCGCTCCTCGATTTCGGACAGATCCTGGATCTCGTCGATTCGGCCTTCTTCCTGATGGCCGTGCCCAATGTGATTGCCATCTACCTCCTGGCTCGTCCGCTGCGGGCCGAGATCAACCGCTATCTCCTGTTCCACATGAAGGACTGACCGGCATGGCCCGAACCGAGACGATCGCCGAAGCGCGCGAAACCGGTGACAGTCCCTATGCCGTCCGGATCAATGTCTCCGGCCATTCGATCCTCGGCGACGAACCTGTCGACTTCGGTGGCGGCAATCTCGGGCCCAACCCCTATGACCTGCTGGTGGCAGCGCTCGCCGAATGCACGGCCATGACGGTTCGCTGGTATGCGATTCAGCAGAAGTGGCCGCTCGAGCAGGTCGCGGTGCGGATCGTGCATCGCAAGGGCGGGCCCGGCGCCGCCAGCCCCCGGCAGGACATGTTCGAGAAATGCGTGACGATCACCGGCCCCGACCTCGATGACGAGCAGCGCGAGAAGCTGATCGAGGTCGCCGCGAGGTGCCCCGTCCAGCGCACGCTGGAAGGAACGCCGCTGATCACGACCCGCTGCGACTGAGGCCCGGCGGATCGGGTTGTCACAGACCCGCCCACATCGTCGCGAAGGCATAGACCAGCGGCACGCCGGCCAGCATCATGAAGGGAAAGGTGATTCCCAAGGATGCCGTCAGCCACACGGCCGGATTGGCTTCCGGGAAGGTGGCGCGAACGGCCGCCGGCGCGTCGATGTAGGACGCCGAAGCCGCCACGATGCCAATGACTGCGGCGCTGCCCACCGAAAGCCCGGCCGCCGTCGCAAGACCCGAGGCCAGCAGCCCGTTGAACATCGGCATGGCCACCCCAAACACCGCCATGCGGCCGGCAACCGCGCCGAAGCTGCGAAGCTGCCGAGCCGCGGCCATCCCCATTTCCAGGATGAACAGCACCAGCACGCCCCGGAACAGGTCGACGAAAAAGGGCTCGATCCGGCCGAAGTTGGTGTCGCCGATCGTCGCTCCCATCAGCAGACCGCCCCCGATCAGCAGCAGCCCCCGGCCGCGAAGCGTTTCCAAAAGCAGGGCCGACAGCGGCAGCGCGCTCGCCGATGCCCGGGCGACCGACCAGCGTCCGATGAACAGTGCAACGAGAATCGCCAGCTCCAGAAGGGCCACCAGCCCGATCACATAGCCGTCCATCGGCGTGCCCATGCTGTCGGCGTAGGTGCGGCCGACCAGGAAGGTGACGGACGACACGGAGCCATAGAGCGCCGCCACACCGGTCGAATCGGGCACCGACAGCCCCATCACGCGCCGCGCGACCACAAACGCCAGCGCCGGCAGCAGCAGGATCAGCACGGTAACGACCGACAGGCCCGCAGCCACCTCGGCGAAGGTCACGTCGGCCAGCTCGCGCCCGCCCTGCAGCCCGATCGAGAAGAGAAGATAGATGGAGATGATCCGGATCACCGGTTCGGGAATCTCGAGATCGGAGCGGATGAGCGAGGCGAGGACACCCAGCAGGAAGGCAATCGTCATCGGCGAGACGAGATTCTCGATCAGCAGCGCAGTCGGCATGGATGTCCCCTTCGTTTGTGGCGCGCCGATAGAAAGCAGCCCGACAAACCGACAAGCGAGTAATATTTACATCGCTAATTAGAGCAGTTTTCCGAACCGATTGAATCGGATCGACCACTGCAGCTCGCCGGCCTGCCGGCAGACGGAGATGCTGTTGCAGCGGACCTGGCGCGCTTCCACTCTGGGCAGAAGCCAGAACCCGGGTCGGTTGCATTGTCGGGCGGATGGCTGTTTCCAGTCATCCTGAAAACGCTTCAGGGCCGATTCCGGCGCTCGTCCGGGTGACGATCGCGGGCAACGGCCGCACCAGGCAGCTCACCGCCGGCGCCCCCGGGGGAAACCGATCGCCCGGACGGCGTGCCCGCACCGGCCTGGTACCCCCGGCCGGACTCGAACCGGCAAGCCTTTCGGCACGCGATTTTGAGTCAGGTAGTGACTACTTCAAGATACTGGAATTTATGGTGTTTTCAAGAGTTTTTGCGCTAGTGTGCTAATCTTTGTGCTAAATGCACCGTATTCCGATATCATCACGTATGGGCACAGGGCCGCACTGAATCGCTGACCTTCGCCTTTAACCCGAGAGGCTGCGCGATTGCGCGCGCCCGTGTCTGTGTTCCTTATGGAGACTTCATGACAGAATTTGAAAAGCAAAGTCTCGATCTCGAAACGCCCGACGGCAGGCTGTCTGCGGCGATATGGAATCGTGACGCGCTGACCGCTGGCTCCACGCCGATCATTCTTTTTCACGAGTCGCTTGGTAGTGTCGCCAGTTGGCGGAATTTTCCCAAGAAGCTCGCCGAAGTAACTGGGCGGCCTGTAATTGCCTATGATCGTTTAGGCTTCGGACAGTCGGACGCGCGCATTGACAAGCTGCCAGTCAGCTTTGTTACCGATGAAGCGGCTTCGGTGATTCCCACAATGCAGCGCGTCTTGAGCTTCTCGCACTTCATCGCCTGCGGCCATAGTGTCGTCGGCGGTATGGCCGTAGGCGCAGCCTCTATCTATCCCAAACAATGCAAGGCGGCCATCACGATGGGTGCCCAAGCCTATGTCGAGGATTGCACCATCGCGGGCATTTTGAAGGCGCGTGATAGATTTCGTGATACCGATGCCTTGGGACGGCTCGCCAGATTCCATGGCGATAAAACCCGTTGGGTGGTCGATGCATGGATTGATACCTGGCTCGATCCCGCCTTCGCTGACTGGTCGCTCGATCGGGCGTTGGATGGCGTGGAATGTCCTGTGCTCGCCATACACGGCGAGAGCGATGAATATGGCTCAGCCGAGCATGCCAAGCTCATCGCAGGTGCTAAAGGTCGGGCAGTGATCCTGCCGAAAATTGGCCATGTTCCGCACCGTGAAGCGGAAGCGGAAGTGCTGAAACTGATCGCTGACTTCTTGAATACTTCATTGAGAGAATGAAAACAATGAACGGGGCGTGGCCACTCCCGTTCGGGATTGGAAGAGGCCACCGGCCCTGCCTTTCCACTTACTAGGGAGGGGTTCCGGGGCTTGGGGCGGAAAGGGAAATCCGCGCGCTCGGCGCGGTTTCCCCCTTTAGAACAGCTCGCCTTGGCGGCTCTTAGCTGCGTATGCACGCCACTCGGGCTTGGTCGCCTCCTCGTTCAGCCACGCAACGATCTGCGCCACCACGTCGCCACCATTGGCTTCAACGGTGCCGCAGGGGTGGTAGTGGGATTTGTAGCCTGTTTCGGTGATTGGCAGCGGAGCGCGGGGCGGTTGGATACTTTCGATCTCAAGATGCGCGATCACGCCTCCCCAACTGCGGGGAACATAGGTCGCCTCGATCTCAATGCCTTCCCAATGAAAGCGATAAACCTGCGATGGGTGCATGGTCAGCACCCCGCGAACACATGAACAGCGTCATGTGCGGTTTGGATGGTGAACAGGTCGCCATTGAGTTCGCAATCCCGCGCCATCGCTTGCCAGTCGATATAATAGCGCAAGTTCTGCGGAATCGCGGTGGTTTCCTCGGTGATGTCCTGCACGTAATCGGCGAGGCTCTGATACTGCCCAAGGTGGCGATCATCGAGCGCGCTGCGCGCCTCGTCAAAGTCGCCGCAAAAGTGGTCGATCAATTCCGCGCCAAGTGCGCCATGTTCCGCGATGAACGCGGCCAGTTCGGCCACGCGCTCAAAGCTGTCGTATTCGTTGATACGGATAGAGGCGAAGCCCTCATGATCGTGGATTGCCCATTCTTCGGCGTCGGGGATGGGTGACTTCGCCAGCATGTCGCGGGTTGCCCCCCACATGCTCCACGCCTCGGTTGCCTCAATCCATGCGCCATGCAGGATGCCGTTATTGTAGGCCGCAAGACAGGCCACATAGATGCGGGGTTGCTCGGTTTGGGGTTGGTGATTTTTCATGGTTCTGCCCTCCTTTGGCAGCGGGTTTCAGATGCGTTTCTGAAACCCTGCCTCGTGGCGAACAGCGGGGGGCAAGCGGAGTAAGTGCCTTCGCGGGGAACCGGCTGCACGAAGCGCAAGCAGAGGAAGCTGGGCGGAAGGGACTTCGCAGCGCGCGAGGGGCAGCGCCCCAGCCTATGCGTCAGGGTGAGGTGGTCCCGCCTGATTGGACAGTTTGGCGGCGAAGTTAAGCTAATCCCGGG